>FWPU01000015.1_pt1 | contig 603067 bp, 493 predicted proteins | sample 2228361 | NCBI WGS metagenome assembly FWPU01 (sample SAMEA103939777, study PRJEB20133) | metagenome | reverse complement strand
GCGCCGCACTCGCCCACACCCCCTCGTCCATCCGCCCATCAATCACCACCTCCCCAGGCTGCACCTTCGGCACATCAACCACCTTCCGCACAATCACATCATCCGGACCTGGCAGGAAATGGAGTAGTGCCCAGTACTGGGAGTCGCGCTGGATGTAATAGGAGTTCCAGTTCTCGCTCAGCGGTGCCGCCCACGGGTCTCCAGGCACATTCGGCTGCCACACGTAGTACCCGTACGCGTCATTGAACTGCGCCTTCGCCTGCCGCGAACCCGTGCTCCCACCAATGTTAAACCCTATCGACGCCTGCGCCTTCACATTCGGATTGTATATCGCCAACTCCACATCCCATACCCCCGTCGTCGTGTCAATCACCACCGCAGAACGAATAAACCACCCAGGCGAAAATACATTGAACGTGTCCGTCGGCGTCGGCCGATACTCCGGTGGCGTCCACACCTCCACACTGTCGTTGAACGTCACCTGATCCCCCATGATCATCAAATGATACGGCCCATCCGGCGCCGTCCACGGATTCCCCTCCCAGTTGTCCCACGCCTCTATCCCCAACCGATTCGAAATCCCTATGAACAACTGATCCCCACTCCAATGCCCCCACGGCTCCCCAGTAAACGTCCGCCCCGCAAAAAACAAATTCGTCGAGTCGTTCACAAACTCGTCAATGTGGACAAACACATACAACGTGTCATCCGTCCACAATAGACGCCCGTACAACTCGTCAAACTCCGGCTCCAGCAACGCCTCACGGTAATACTTGCTCGCCCAAATCTCCATCACCTCCGAGGTGATCAAATCCGCATGCGCCGCACTCGCCCACACCCCCTCGTCCATCCGCCCATCAATCACCACCTCCCCAGGCTGCACCTTCGGCACCTCTACCACCTTGCGCACAATCTCCTGGGCAGAGAGGACTGAAGCCGAACACAGAAGGAACACCCCCACTGCCAAAGCGAAGGTCTTAGCTCTCATGTTGGCCTCCTTGGGTCTGAAAGTCCTACTTCCTTGCTACCTCTGCGAGCGAACAGACCTTGAGCTTTACACCCCAAGCTCTCACCTCCCTTCGACGATGGTCAACAATTCCTGTGGCTGCTCCCGCGGCCCGGTGGCTGAAGCCTTGCCGTGCTCCCTCCAACCTCCCCCAGAGGTCGGCTTGGCCATGCGGGCTCTGTCCGGGGACCTACCCCTACAAGCCGTAGCGCACCGTGAAGCCGAGGACCAACGCGTCAGCGTCATACTTGCCGTTGAAACCGGCATTCTCACTGGCTCGGACGTGAGTGCGCTCCCCGAATCCGTAAGTTAAGGCCGCCTCTATGCAGTACTGCACTCCTGTGTAGCACACCCCCAGGGAGAGCCAGTGGTGATCCACTGTTGGCAGAAACATGCTATAAGAGGCCGCCGAATTGGGGCTGCCGGCGAACCGATACCCCAACTCATAGGTGAAGCTCCTCGGCGGCGCATATTCCACCCCGAAGCCCAGGTCGACGCTGTTGCGAAGGTCGAGCTGCCACTGCCCAGGGCTGACCCCGGTCACCGTGTCAATCCCGCTCAGCACAGCCCGCCATCGAGGGTCCTGGAACGAGAACGAGAGCGCCTTCTCTGTGGTCCCCCAGAGCGAATATGCTCCGTCTATGTTGACTTCCCACTCGCCCCCTAGTTCGAGGTTGAGTCCCGCGGCAACGCTCCACGGCATCTGGACCCTGCTGGTTACCTCTGTCTCGCGCGCAGCCACACTATCCAGGTCGGCGACCATCCCGCTTCTGGCCTTTCCGTGCAAGGAGGTCGAGTAGCCACTTCTCACCATAATCCCTGCCCGCACATGCTTGCCGACCGGCACAATGGCCCCAAGACTCCAGCCATAATCTTTCCCTTGTTGATCGAACGCAACTTGGTACGCCGGCGCCCCTTGTCCTTGATACCAGGACTCGTTGGCGAGAGGGAATGCCACGCTCCGCTCAATCCAGAAGTTATGGGCCGCGATGCCCAGATGGGCTCCTCCAAGCGCAAACGCACAGGCAAGCGAAAGTGCATTGACGTGAAAACGATGGAACATGTCAAAGGCCAGGAGAGTGGTCGCAGCCCCTTTGCTGCGCACCATGGCATAAGGCCAGTTCACGGCATAATCGACCACACGCCCATAACTCAGCGCTGGGACAAAGGGCCCTAAACCAACCCAGAACGCGCCGCCGCCGAAGGCAAAGTCATCTTGTCGAAACGAACAATGAAACCCTCGTGCCGGGCTCTCATACTGCTGCTGCTCTCTTCGATCAATCACCGAAAGCTCCAGGCCTCGCCCGCCGAGTAACCCCAGCCCTGCGGGATTCCACAGCGCCGCAGTGGCTCCTCGACTGCCCGCCAGGTGAAGCCCATTCCTGGCTATGACTCGTGCATTCCCCATAGGAATGAACTCGCTATTCCCCGCAATTGCCACTGCTGCTACGAGCGAGACCAAAGCAAAGAAGACACTGCCTGCTCTCGTCCTCATCTCCATATTCTCCCTTTGGCGGGCTGAGATTTTCTCTACCAGGTCCGAAAAACCGCAAAGGCGTAAAAGTTTGCCGTTCGCGTCCGACCAACGCCGTCCCAGTCCTTCTGAGCAATCCACAGGTAGTAATCCTTTCCGCGTTGAAGCCCTTCAGCAGGGTACTCGACAAAGACTTTCGTTTCGGCAAACCTTTGTCCGAGCACGACAGGAGAGGGGATCACGTTCTTCTTGCCATAGACCATCCTACCACCACTTGAGTCTGCCGACCATACCTCCCACACTGTCGTTTTGGGGTCGTAGGCCCCGCCCAGGTTGAGTCCAATGGCAGCCAAACAAGAGTCTGTGACCCCCGACTGTTTCACCACCCACGTCACCAGTGGATTGTTTGAGCGTGAACACTGCACGACGTTGACATTGGCCAGTCGGCCAAATGTTCTCACGTCACGCACGTTGACGAACACGTCCAGCGCTTGAGTCTTCTGGGCGTGGCTGAAGCCGCTCACCCGCAGCGTATCCCCGCCAATAGCAATCTCTCCTTTCGCCAGCCCGTAATCGACCTTCAATGTCTTGCCTGGCATAGCGCTTACCTGGTCCCACACCTCACCCTTCAGTACCCAGAACGTGTAGGTTTCATCCTCCACCAGGCTGTCAATCCGGACACCCCCATACCGAGAGGTCAACTCGTTGGATGCTGGTGGCACCAGGCCGAACCTTACTGGATAGTGAATGTTATCCCCGGGACTATGGATGAGCCAAACGAGTGTCGAATCCAACCTGGCCGTGGGACCCCGGTTGACCCCCAGAGCAGACACATAACCTCCGAGCCACGTCATTCGGGGAGTGAAAGAGCCTTCCTCCACGACGATGCCAGAGAGCACTGGCGAACCCGCATAAGGCGCCAGGGGTAGCCTCTCGTTCTGGCAACTGAGTATCACCACCACCAACACCAACGCCAGGAGATAGCGCCACAAGCGCCCACGCAAGAAGTCCCTGTGCTTCATACTTGCCTCACGGTCCTCGACTCGAACTCACTGCGCTAAAGCTTGCGAATCAGACCCCGCCATGATCCATTGCGCACTTCGCCTTCCTTGGTTGAGTGGATGAGCACGTAGCGCCCGTTCGATTGCAGGTCGGCGAATACGAATTGCCAGTCTCGTTCCCGCGCGTAACTCCAAATTTCGTACGGTACAGTCTCAGGATCGGAGTCGTGTCTGTCTACGTCATCCGGCATGCCGTTTTGGATCAATACCCTTCCACGATCAGACCGCCACCCTTCGACACCTGCCCATCCGAAGTGCTCGTTCGCGTAACGAAAGCAGGCGACGACCTGCTCAAGATATTCGTTGCGCAGGGTCTCGGGCGTCGGATCGCGCTGTCGCCAGAAGCGCACCAGGAATTCCGCCTTGGCTGAGGGAGGCAATCGTTCGTACTGACCACGTTCACTCGGCGAGGCAACGTGGAAAAGGAGCTGTCCCCCAATCTCCGCTTGCTCTGGGGTGAGGAAAAGCCGAGACTCAAAGTAGTCGGCTTGCATAACCTCGAAGGTTCGCGCAGAAGACCCCGTGCGCTTGCCAATGGTGTCGTTCACGCACACCTCCAGCTCGTAAATCCCTGATGGAAGGCTGGAGACATCTAGTTCCTGGACAAAACCCCTGGTGCTCGTCCCGAGGAAAGAGAGCGTGGAGCGGAAGTATTGAACAAGATCGCTTTGCCTCGACCTGATCGCGTAAGCAGCGGGGAGTTTAAGTGGTACATCCGCAGGAATCCCATAGACCTCAAAATAGAAGGACAGAGTGGGATTCAGTAAGCCATACCGTCTTGAAGGATTGGGAAACACGAGCTGATTCCCTTTGCGAAAGAGGCTCTCTCCTTGGGAGTAAGGCTCTGTCCTTGCGACAAACTCAATCTCGCTCAGCCCGAGGGTCTCTGCCTCAGACGGCGGCACCGACACGATGGCAGAGAGGAACCCTGCATTGGGGCCCCAGCAGTCACTGACCTCTAGAGCAAGCCGGTATTCCCCTGGCATGAGTTGTTCTGTCCACTGATCGTAAATGGCGAAGCCAGACCGTGCCATGGAATCACTGGGCAAGGCGACCTCGCTCACCCATGAACGCTCAAGCGCTTCCGAGCCCTCTACTCCTGCCAGTGTGGCTCTCACCTTGAATGAGGCCTTGCTGACATCTCCGCACATGCGGGAAGCCAATTGATCCGCATACAGCATAAGGTAGCACTCCAGGCGCGTCTTCCCGGAGGCGCCTCGGAAACTGGCCCAATCCAAATAGTACCGAAGTGATCCCTCACTGGTCACCGGGGCGTCCTGGGCCGCGGCCAGGGCTCCGCTCAGAAAAGTGGCTACCAGCAGTTGCCCCAGAATGAGCGCGACAGCTACCAGCCGTTTATTCTTTGAGGCCACTCAGGGTGATCCCTTTGATGAAATACTTCTGTGCGAACAGAAAGACCACCAGTATGGGCAGCACGGCAGTCACTGAACCAGCCATGAGCTTATCCCACTCCGTGGCGTAGCGGTCCCTGAAAATGGCGAGGCCCAGCTGAACCGTGCGCATCTGTTCGGAACTGACAACTATCAATGCCCAGAGAAAGTCGTTGAATACTCCCATGAACGTAAACACCGCCAGAGTGGCGAGCGCCGGCTTGGAGAGCGGGACGATAACTCTCCACAGCACTCCCAGGCGACTGCAGCCATCAATATAGGCTGCGTCCTCTAACTCGCGAGGAATAGTGAGGAAGAATTGCCGGAGAAGGAAGGTTCCGAAAGCAGAAGCCAGTCCGGGCACGATCAGCGCTTTGTAGCTGTCTATCCACCCCAACCAATAAAGCACCATGAAACTGGGGATCATCGTCACCTGACCGGGGATCATCATGGTGCCCAGGAACAGCAGGAACAAGAGATCGCGCCCGCGAAATTTCAGCCGCGCGAAGGCGAATGCAGCCATCGAACAGGTCACAAGCTGCCCAAGCGTCACTGAGAGGGAGACAAAGAGGCTGTTTGCATAGAATCGCCCAAACGGTGCGGCTTTGAATGCCTCTGAATAGTTCTCAAACCGGAACCTGCTCGGCAACCACTTTGGTGGGTACACGAGAATTTCGTTAAGGTCCTTGAACGAGGTCAGCACCATCCATAGGAACGGCGCCAGCGTCGCAAGGGCGGCCGTGTACACGACCACGTGTAAGGCAACGCTCCCAGCCACGCCAGCGAAGAACCGAGTCTGTCTTCTCAGATCACACCGCATAGTGCACGCGGGCCTTGAGGTACCTGATCTGCAAGAGCGTGAGCGTGAAGATCAGCGCAAACAGGAGATAAGCGACTGCTGAAGCGTAGCCCATCTCGAAAAACTTGAACGCATATTCGTAAAGGTAAAAGACCAATACCTTAGTGGAGCCCAAGGGTCCGCCCGAAGTCAACACATACACGATGTCAAAGACCTGGAACGAGCCGATCACTGACATGACAAGGATGAAGAAGGTAGTGGGGCTGAGCAAGGGTATGGTCACGTGCCAAAACTTTGCCCACCAACCAGCGCCGTCAATCTCGGCAGCCTCGTAGTAATGTTCGGGGATGTTCTGGAGACCAGCTGAGAAGAGAACCATGTTGACGCCGAAACTCTTCCACACTGCCATCAGGATGAGAGCAAGCATTGCCGTTCCAGGTTCATTGAGCCAATTGACCGGCGCAATCCCAAACCAACCCAAACAGGTGTTCAAAAGGCCGAAATTCGGGTCGTACACCCAGCGCCAGATCACGGCCGCAGCCACGGAGGACGTTATGACCGGCGTAAAGAACGCCGTGCGCAAGAACTTTTTGCCCAGCAGCTTCCTGTTGAGGAGAGAGGCAACCGCCAACGCCAGCAGCATGTTCAGTGGAACGGTTCCAAGGGTGTAGACAGTGGTGTTCCTGAGCACGCTCCAGAATTCTGCATCATGCAGGATGCGACTGTAATTGGCCAGCCCTACAAAGGACCTGACCTTACTGAACATGTTCCACTGGTGGAAGCTGAGGTAGAAGGAAAAGAACACCGGGAAAAGGACAAAGACCGAGAAGATGACAAGAGTGGGCGACAAAAACCCCAGTGCCGCGAGCCAATTTGGCCTCCCGGCCGCAGCACGCTGGCCGGAAGTCTTGGGGCGTATCCAGGACCGCAACAGGCTCATCCCTCTACCTCGACCTCTGTGCCTCCTAACGTCGCTCTATCGCCGCACTCTTGCGGTTGACTGGAGAAGCCTGCTGCACTTTTCGGCTGCTTCGTCCAACGCACTCCGAGGGTCTCTCCGACCGAGAGTCGCTTTCTCCAGCGCTTCCGCCAAGTAACGAGCAATTTGCAAGGCATGGAAATCGATGGGGCGTACACTTTGACCCACTTCCATCTGTTCGGCGAAAGCCTTCAAGGCGGGGTTTCGCGCAAGAAACTGGCGATACTCCTCGGTCTCGAGAACCGAGCGCCTGACCGGCAGATAGCCGGATTTCATAGACCACATCATCTGCACGTCGGGCCGCAGGATCCATTTCACAAAGGTCCACGCCGCATCAGGGTGAGCCGATTGCTTAAAGATGGCCAGGTATTCACCCCCTACAATAGTGACCCTCCCAGCAGGGCCGGCAGGTAAGGGAGCGACTCCCCACTCGAAATTCTTTAGCGTACGATATCGGGGCAGGTTCCACGGACCGTCAAGGGCCATGGCAAGTTGCTGAGAGGCAAAGGCCAGATCATAGTCGGTGGAGAAAGTGTTCAAGTTCAGCTCTTCGTACAGTTTTTTCCAAAATGCTAGCGCACGAACTCCTGCCTCGCTATTGAACAGCACCCGTGTCTGTTCCAAATCGATCTCGCGACCACCTGCCTGCCAGAGGAACGGATACCACTGCCATACCATCCAGCCTCCCAGAGAACCGGAGGCAGGAAAAATGGGGATAAGGAACCCCACTTGCTCGTACCTCCCGTCGCCATTCTTGTCCACCGTAAGTTTCCGGGCATACTCCCGCAGTTCCTCCCATGTAGCTGGGGGCCGCTCGGGGTCCAAACCTGCCTTCCTGAAAAGGTCTTTGTTGTATACCAGGCCGAGGTTGGTGGCCTCCATGGGCATGCTGTAGAGCACCCCTCGCCACGAGGCCGCTTGCAGCAGGGCGGGAAAGATATCGCTCATTTCTTCCTCAGGTAGACCGTTCGGCCCCCTGAGGAAGTGTTCCATCGGGTATATGGCATCTGATTCGACGAGGCTCTGGAGGAAATCGGCGTGGATCCAGGAGATGTCAGGGGCCGTGTTGCTCTGGATGGCGGTGATCAGCTTCTGCACGAGCGCGTCGCCAGTGGGGACATACTGGGGTTTGATTCTTAGGTTGGGGTGTTCGTGTTCGAACTGCTTAATGAGCTCATTCAGGGCGGGAACAGTTGAAGAAACAAGACTGTGCCAGAAAGTGATTGTGATCTTCTCGGGCTCACGATCGCCTTTCCTGGCACAGTCTGAGAAGGCGAGCGAGCCCACAACCAGGAGCCCAACGAGTGCTGGTCGCACGGTCACTCCCTCGAATCAGATTACCTCGCGTCCTTCAACTGGATGCGAACGCAAACGTTTGTGCAACGGTGCATAAATAAACCCCCTATTCTTGGGCACCGATGAGGACGGCGCCCCTGGCCCAGTCTACATTTCCTCTGCTCCCACACTGACCCCTGCCCCCACAGGTTTGACCGATTGCCGTATCACCAGCCGCGGAGGCAACACGATCCGCTGGGCTTCGCCCTGACGTCGCCCTCGTAACCGTTCCATTAACAGGTTGACCGCAATCTCGCCCATGATCTCTTTAGGCTGCGCGATGGCGGTCAAAGGGCACCGCAAGAAAGGGCCGAATTCGACGTCGTCGAACGAGACAAGCGAGATGTCGTCAGGGATGTGCAATCCCTCCTCGGAGATGGCCTCGAGCGCGCCCAAGGTAATCAGGTCACTGGTCGCAAAGATGGCGCTCGGCGGCTCGCGGAGGCTCAATAGAAGTTTCGTCTCAATATAGCCGTTTTCCCGGCGGAAGTCCCTCCCCACAATGAGCGACTCGTCCACCGCCACGCCGTGGCTGAGCAGTGCATCTCTGTAGCCCCGAACCCGCTCATTGCTGGTAAACGTCTGCGGAAGCCCTTGGATTATGGCGATTCGTCGGTGCCCACAGGCCAATAAGTACTCGGTCAGTTCGTAGGCGCCACGATGGTTATCCACAACCACCGAATCGGTCTGCAGTTCCGGGAAGCAGCGGTCTACGAGCACGACCGGAACCCCTTCGCCTACCAGCGGTTCAAGGTGCTCATACCGCTGCCCCACAGGCATAATCACGAAGCCATCAACTCCCTTGCTGCGCAAGAGGTTGATGTGTTCAATCTCCAATCCAACGTTTTCGTCTGTATCGCAGACAATAAGCGTGTACCCGAGCTTATGAGCCGTGTTCTGTATGCTTCGAGTGAGGCAGGCGAAGAAAGGGTTCGAGATATCAGGTACCACTAAGCCAATCGTCTGGGTGTTCCTCAGACGCAACCCTCGGGCCAGCTGATTAGGCCGGTAATTGAGTTCCTTCGCCGTCTTCAACACCAGCCGCTCGGTCTCTTTACTAATGCGGTGCTGCTCTGTCTTTCTGTTGAGCACTCTCGAAACCGTCGAGATAGAAAGGCCAGCCTTTTCCGCGATGTCGCGCAGTGTTATCGTCATGGTCGGTAGTTCAGAACAGCGCGGCGGCTCCCTTTGTCACCGAGTACCTTTTTCCGATAAAGGCCTGAACAAGACATGCCCACCGTGCCATAGTTCGCGCCCGAAACGAGGTCTTCCGCAAAAGCTCCGTGCCGTCTGGTGAGGTTCCGGTTCCTTTGGATGCACAATCGTTTGCGCTATTATAAGAAACTTTTCCGACAATGTCAAGAGTTTTTTTCTGTCTTGCTGCGTGGTGACTGTATTTGGCATCCACTCTCCGCACAGGTGACGGGTGTGACCGCGGCCGGGGGGCGCGCGATGACGTTCTCTTGAGGGGTCTCCCTTGACGTTTGTTGGTTTCTGCAGCCCTTCCCCTTTTGCGCCCCAGGCCTAAGGCGCCCCTTCTGCCAAAGGCCGGGGTGATGCTCGGGAGGCGCGACGGGCAGCCTACGGAGGCCATCGAGGTGGCTGCAGACACGCCTCTGCCCACCGGGGCGTGTGCTTTCCGCTTCTTTCGCCGGGCTCGACTGCGCGACGCCGTGACCCCTCGTGGCGCACGTCGCTGAGACTTTATCAGGTGTGGAGCTGTCGCCAGCAGCGAAGAACCGAAAACAGGGTCGGAGGCCGGCGCTCTCTTCTGCGGCCGTCGAAGGGCATGCACCACTCCCCTACTTCTGGCACCGTGGACAATAGTACGTCGATCTCCCCGAATGCACCACCCGTTCGATGGGCGCGGCGCAAGTCCGGCAGGCCTCACCGGCACGTCCGTAGACCCGCAGCCGCAGCTGGAAGAATCCTGGCTCGCCCTGGGCGTTCTGGTACCCGCCGTCCTGTAGAGTAGTCCCGCCGGCCTTGATGGCCTCAGAGAGCACGGCTCGCAGCGCCCCCCGCACTCGCTGCCACTCATCCAGGGAAAGCGAGGCCGCCGGCCGCAGAGGGTCCACACCGGCGGCAAACAAGGTCTCATTGGCGTAGATGTTGCCCACCCCGGCGAGGATGCGGCCATCCATCAGAAAATCCTTGACCGCACGGCGGCTCCCTTTGCCCTTCTGCCACAGGTAGGCGGCGGTGCATTTCCGGGCGAACGGCTCAGGGCCAAGGGCCCCGAGCGACCGCAGAGCACCACATGCCAACACCTCGATCATGCCAAAGCGACGCACGTCGTTGAAGCGGACTTGTCCGGATTCCAGGGTGATGATCACATGGTCGTGCCTCTTCAGTGGCGTTTCCGGAGGGCAAAGGCCTAGGCGCCCGCTCATACCAAGGTGAAAGGCCACGGTGCGCCCATCATCGAAGTGCCAGAGCAGAAACTTCCCCCGCCGGCTTAGGGACACGATCCGCCGACCGCAGAGGCTATGCAACGCCTCGACGTCCAGCTGCCGCCGGAAGTCTTTCCTCAATACCCGCACGCCAAGAATCCGGCGCCCGCACAGATGGTGCTGCAAATGACGCCGAATGGTTTCGACCTCGGGCAGCTCAGGCATCTTTCACCGCATCCGCTTCTGAAACCGACGCGCGCTCACCACCAAGATGGCCAGACCGAAAATCGCCAGCACCACGCCCTGCTCCCACAATTCCCGCAGGCCATTCCCTTTGATAAAGATCTCCCGCACGACGAGCATGAAGTAGCGCAGGGGATTCAAGTAGCTGAGCAGTTGGATCCACCTCGGCATGTTCTCGATGGGAAAGAGAAAGCCAGAAGTGATGAGCGCAAAGATCAAGATGAACCAGGTCAAGAACATGGCCTGCTGCTGAGTGGTCGAACGTGAGGAGACGAACAGGCCGATGCCGAGCGTGGTGAACAAGAAAAGAAGCACGAACAGCCCCAAGAGGGCAAGGTTTCCTGCCAGGGGAATTCTGTACCAGAGCTTCGCCACAGCGATGGCCAGACCGACCTCTCCACAGCCAAGGATGGCGAACGGGATGGTTTTGCCTAGGAGAAGCTCGTGGGGCTTGATTGGCGTCACGTTGAGCTGCTCCAGGGTCCCGACCTCCCTTTCCCGAACGAGCCCCATGCCGCTCAGGAGCGAGGTGGTCAGGGTCAGCAGAAAGGCGACAATTCCGGGCACCATGTAGTTCCGGTACTTGAGCTCCGGATTGAACCACACCTGGAAGCGTGGGTCGACGACGCGCATAGGTCGTCCAAGGGCACGCATGTGCACCGCGACTTGCTCGCCCAGGAAGTCTTGCAGCAGCCCCGCCATGTACCCCATGGCGAGATTGGAGGAGTTGGCGTCCTGGCCGTCAAGGATCACCTGCAGGGCCGGGCGGCGACCCGCCCGCAGGTCCTGGGCAAAATTCTCCGGGATTACCAGCGCCAGACTCACCGTTCCCTTGTCGAAATGAGCCGGCACGCGCCGAGCCTCCTTTTCACGGCGCACGATGTCAAAGTAGGGCGACTGACCCAGCCGCACGCTGAGGGCTCGGCTCTCCGGGGACCCATCGGCGTCCACGACCACAGCGGCCAGGTGGCGCACTTCGCTGGAGACCACATATCCCAACACCAGCAGCTGGACTACGGGAGCCATGAAGATCAAAAAGACCATGGCTCGATCGCGGAAGATCTGCAGAAACTCTTTTCGTACCATGCAGGTAATGCGCCACACGACTGCTACCCCTCGAGTCTGGTGCGGAATCTGCGCACACTCACCGCCAGCAAGAGGGTGCCAAAGGCGAAGAGCCAAAGCACGTCCTGCCAGAGGTAAGCAAACCCAACCCCTTTGAGCATGATGCCTCGGATGATGCGCAGGTAGTAGCGCGCCGGCACGATGTAGGTGAGCGCCTGCAGCACCCTTGGCATGGAGCGGATAGGAAATATGAAGCCCGACAAGAGAATCGAGGGCAGCAAAGTGAGCGTGACTGCGCCCATGAGGGCCGCCCGTTGGGTGGTAGCGCGGGAGGAGATGAGCACGCCCAAGCTCAGGGAAGCATAGACGAAGACCAGTGACACCAGCAGGAGCAGCACGGCGCTGCCGCGGAAAGGGATGCCGAACAGAAGGACGGAGAACAGGACTACCGAGCTCGCATCCACGATTGCCACCCCCACGTAGGGGAGCACCTTGCCGAGGATGATCTCCACCGGATGGACGGGCGAGACCAGAATCTGCTCCAAGGTGCCGGCTTCCCGCTCGCGAGTGACAGCGATGGAGGTCAGAAGGGCACAAATCATCATGATCAGGACCGCTACCAGACCGGGCACCACAAAGACCATGCTCCGCTGCTCAGGGTTGTAGAGCACCACGGGACGGACCTCGAATGGAAGCGGGCCGGCTGGTGCGTTCAGCTCTACCGATAGGTCGCTCAAGATCATTCGCACGTAGTTGAGCACGATGGTGGCGGTGTTGGCATTAGTACCATCGATGTGGACCTGGATGGCCACGCGTTGCTGACGCTGCAAGTCGCGCTGGTAGCCGTGGGGGACCACCAGGCAGGCGTGGATCTTACCCCTACGCATTAACGTCGCGATCTCCGTCGCCCTCTCCGGCCTGGCCACGACTTGGAAGAGGCGGCCGGCGGTGAAGGAGGATAACAGTGCCCGCGATGCCGGTGTGCGATCCCAGTCCACAACCGCCAGCTTTACCTCCTTGATATCGAAGGTGATGGCATAGCCATAGAGCACCATCATCACCAAAGGGAGAAGAAAGACGATGACCAGGCTCCTTTCGTCTCGCAGAATGTGCAGGAACTCTTTGCGGGCCACGGTGAGCAGACGGCTGCGTCTTACTTTCCTCAATGTCCACCGTTGAAGGCCCATCTTAGCCTGTCCTCCCAACCAGAGAGAGAAAGACTTCCTCCACGGAGGGCAGGCCCAGCGCAGCTTTGAGGCTGGCAGGGGCTTGGCAGGCCACCACTCTCCCCTCGTGCATGATGGCAAGCCTGTTACAGTAGTCGGCCTCCTCCATGTAGTGGGTGGTGACAAAGACCGCCGCGCCCTGTTCGGCCAGCTGGTAGATGAGGTCCCAGAAGGCCCTCCGCGACACCGGGTCTACCCCTGCTGTCGGCTCATCCAGGAACAGGACGCTGGGGCGATGGATAGTTGCACATGCGAGAGCCAGCCTCTGCTTCCATCCCACTGGTAGGGCTCGCGCCAGCCTGCCTTTGAGGGCGGCTATCCCCAGCCCCTCGCTCACTTCGGCGGTGCGCTCACGGAGGAGCCGGCCACGCAAGCCATAGATGCCCCCGTAGAAGTGCAGGTTTTCCTCTACGGTGAGGTCGTCATAGAGCGAAAATCGCTGGGACATGTAGCCGATCGACGCTTTGACCTGCTCCGTTTGCGTCAAGATGTCATAGCCGGCTACCCAGGCACGCCCGGACGTCGGGACGAGGAGTCCACAGAGCATGCGGATGGTGGTGGTTTTGCCGGCGCCATTGGCTCCGAGGAACCCGAAGACCTCGCCGTAGGAGACTTGGATCGACACCCTGTCCACAGCGACGAAGGAACCAAAGGTGCGGCAGAGCTCCTCGGTGCGCACGGCGATGCTGGTTTCGGTGCCGTTCATTTCCCCGTCAGCTCCGAAAACACATCACTCATGCTCGCGCGCGTCTCTTTGATCGAATAGACCGGGATGCCGGCGGCGCGGAGTTGGGTGCGAATCTCGCGCCGGGCAGTGGCGGGATCGGCAGCGGTCACGCGAAGGTGGTCCCCAAAGGCATGCACGCCAAGGATACCCGCGCACCCCTGCAGGGCCCGGGAGGCCTTGAGCGGGAGCGCGCAACGCACCTCCAGCAAGGGATGGCGCACAATGTTCCCCACCTCCGCCGGTGGCCCCTCGGCGATCACTCGGCCCTGGTGGACGAAGGCGACATCGTCGCAGCGCGCGGCCTCGTCCATGTAGGGGGTGGTGAGCAAAATGGTGACGCCTTCAGCGCGGAGTTGAACCAGTATGTTCCAGAATTCGCGCCTGGAGACCGGGTCAACGCCCGTGGTGGGTTCGTCAAGGAGGAGGATTTCAGGCCTATGGATCAAGGTGCAGCTGAGCGCCAGCTTCTGCTTCATGCCACCGGAGAGCGCCGCCGCCCGCCGCTTCTGAAAGGGCCCCAGCCGGCTAAAGGCCAGCAGCTTCTCTATTCTCTCCTCTCGTTCCCCTTTGGCCACCTGAAAAAGGTCGGCGAAGAAGCGCAGGTTCTCGGCCACCGTGAGATCCGGATACAGAGAGAAGCGCTGCGGCATGTAGCCAATCAACCGCTTCACCTCGCGCTGGTTGTGCTCGACGTCGAGGCCGCGCACTCTGCAGCTGCCGCCATCGGCCCGGAGCAGACTGCAGAGGATGCGCAGGGTGGTGGTCTTGCCCGCCCCGTCTGGTCCCACCAAGCCGGCCATCTGCCCACGCGCCACCGACAAAGAGAGCCCCTGGACCGCGACAGTTTGGCCGAAGGACTTTCGCAGGTCGGAGATGACGATGTCAACTGCAGAACGTTCCACTTTTCACTGGGCGACAAAGACTTCGGCGGGCATGCCGACGAGGAGCTTGCCCTGGGGGTTAGGCACGGTGACCCGCACCGCAAAAACCAACTCTGCCCGGGCCGCACGCGTTTGCACGTTCTTTGGCGTGAACTCCGCCTTTGGGGAAATCCAGGTCACGGTGCCGGCGAACCCCTCCCTGGGAAATGCATCTGGGCGTACCGTAACTTTGGTGCCGAGCGATACCTTCCCCATTTCCGGCTCCGGCAGGTATACCTTCAGCCACATCTCGCTGAGGTCGGCGATGGTCACTATGGGCGAGCCCGGAGCAACGACCTCTCCCTGTTCCACGTACTTCCCCACCACAACCCCGGCAAGGGGGGCGACCACGAGCGCATCCCGGATCTGGCTCTCCAGGAGGTCGCGCTGTGCCCGCAGCTGCCTGGCCCGCTCGTCCAGGCCAGCAAGGGTATTTCTGGCGCTTTCGAGCTGGGTGAGCGCGGCCTGATAGCCCAGCTGAGCGCCCTCCAATTGCTGCGCCGTGGCACTGCCTCGTTCCGCCAAGCTCCGGAAACGGTCATACTGCTTGGCGGCATTGTCGAGCTGGGCAGAAGCCAGCTCAATAGCCCTCAGGGCATTGGCGCGGGTGTGGTGGAGCTCCTTCTGCGCGGCCAGCAACTGCGCCCTTTGCAGCACCAATTTGGTGGAATCAATGGCGGCAAGCGGCTGGCCGAGGGCGACGGTGTCACCCTCGTGCACCCTCAATGCCACCAGCTCCCCGGCCAACTTGGCGCTCACCGTCACCTGACGAGCCTCCAGCGTGCCGGATCCGAGCCAGGAGCCATCCTTCTGCCGCCCACACGCGCACAGGCCCAGGGCAACGGCCCACACCAGCCTGAGCGCCAGAGTCCTCCACTGCTTCGTCGCCAGCTCAGGGGTATCCACGTGGCTCAATCTCCTCTTTGCGTGATCCAGCCCAGCGACCGCTGCTCAGCCAGCTTCGGCAGAGGACAGAAAAGCACCCAGACAAGTCCAGGACAGGACACGCCGCTACAGCACTTCCAGCCGGGCGAATTCCAGGATGATTTTCTTCTCCCCGTAGCGATCGAACTCCACAGTGAGCTTGGTGCCGCTTGTGGCGCGGGCGATCGCTCTGACCGTCCCGAGCCCAAATTGCGGGTGTCGCACACGGCAACCCACCACAAGGGAGCGCGGCAGCTGCGACTCTTCTTCATAGGCACGGAGCTGACGCTCCACGTATCTGCGTTCCGACCCGGCCCTGCTTGGGCGCGGTGCTCTCACGCGCAGCCTCCTGCCTGCAAACCCAACCGTCTCGTACTCCACGCAGCTACTGTCTAGCTCGCCGAGGAAGCGCGAGGGCAGGCAACCGCAGCTTTGTCCCTGCCGCGCACGCGTGCTGGCCCAGGTCAAATACAGTTTCTCTTTGGCCCGCGTGCTGCCGACGTAAAAGAGCCTTCGCTCCTCTTCCAGACCCTCGGTACTGTCGAACGAGCGCGAGATGGGGAAGAGCCCTTCCTCCAGGCCAGTGATAAAGACCACCGGAAATTCCAGCCCCTTCGCGCTGTGCACGGTCATCAGGCTCACGGCGTTGGAGCGGTCGTTCCAGGTGTCGATGTCGGTCAGGAGGGAGATCTCCTGTAGGTAGTCGTCCAGTGTTGCTCCGGGATTTCCGCGGCAGTAATCGGCAATGCCATTGAGGAGCTCGCGGATGTTTTCGGCGCGGGTCAGGGCCTCCTCGGTTCCCTCCTCCTTCAGCAGTCGCAAGACCCCTAACTCGTCCAGCAGCGCGCCGGTGAGCTCCGCAGGCGACACTTGCGTGTGCAGATCGATGTACTTCTGGATCATCTTCTGGAAGCGCATCACCCGCAGCTGCATGTTGGCCGAGAGCCCGTCCACCTGGTCCGCTCTCCCCATGGCTTCGAAAAGGGAAATGCCCAGTTTGCTGCTGAACTCCTGCAAGCGTCCCAGCGTCGCTTCGCCGATCCCGCGTGGCGGAGTATCGATCACCCGCAACAGGCTAAGAGTCTCGCGGGGGTTACAGATCACCCGCAGATAGGCAAGCACGTCCTTGACCTCCTTGCGCTCATAGAAACGGACTCCGCCCACGATGATGTAGGGGATGCTGTTCCTGCGCAAGGCCTCCTCCAGCACACGGGACTGGGCGTTGGTGCGGTAGAGTATGGCAAAATCGCGGAAGTTTCTCGGTCGATGCTGGAATTCGCGCTCGATTCGTGCCACCACTGCCAGCGCTTCGTCGAGCTCCGACTGGGCCTCCAGCACGGTCACCGCCTCCCCAAGCTCTGCGTCCGTCCACAGTTCCTTGGGCTTACGCGCCCGGTTGTGCGCGATCACCGACGAGGCCGCCGCCAGGATGCGTTTGGTCGAGCGGTAGTTCTGCTCCAAGGGGTAGACCTTGCAGTCCGGAAAGTCCTTTTCAAACTCGAGAATGTTGCGAATATCCGCGCCGCGCCAGCGGTAGATCGACTGGTCATCGTCTCCCACCACGCACAGGTTGCGGTAGCGACTACACAGAAGCTTGACCAGTTCGTATTGCGCATGATTGGTGTCCTGGTACTCATCCACCAGAACGTAGCGGAAGCGTTCCTGGTACGAGTACAGCACGGTGGGGTGGCTGCGAAAGAGCTGGATGGGCAGAAGCAACAGGTCGTCAAAGTCAGTGGCGTTCGCCTGGCGGAGCCGCTGTTGGTAGAGCGCATAGACTCGGCCGACATTGTGATAAAAGTCGGTATCGGCCAGTACGGCATACTGCTCCGGGAGCATCACTGCAGACTTGGCCTGGCTGATGAGCGCGGCCACCATGCCAGGAGCGTATTGGGATTGGGGCAGCCCGAGCTCCTCCACACACGCTTTGACCAGCCGTTTCTGGTCCTCCTCGTCGTAGATAGAAAAGTTCGCCGGCAGCCCGATGCGCGGACCTTCTCGCCGCAGGATTCGGGCAAAGGCGGAATGGAAGGTGCTCACCCATATCTGGGGAGCGCTTCCTGGCACCAGTTGCTCCACGCGCTGGCGCATCTCCCCTGCGGCCTTGTTGGTGAAGGTGACCGCCAGGATCTGCTGGGGTTCCACTTTGCCCGAGGCGATCATGTAGGCGATGCGATAGGTGAGCACCCTGGTCTTCCCGCTGCCGGCGCCCGCAAGAACCAACACCGGCCCATCGAGTTCCAGCACGGCGGCGCGTTGGGCGTCATTCAGCGCCGCTAACAGGTGCTTCCCTTTGCTGTCACGGGCTCGAGCCATGGAACCTCACGTCCTCTTGGCTGCCGCGGCGCGCGCCACCTGGCGCCGCACCTGATCGAAGCGTTCCTTGGCCCGCAGGTGTTCGCGCAGGCTCCTGCTGAACACGTGCCCACCATCACCGCGCGCCACCAGGTACAGGTACTCCACTGGGGCGGGGTTGAGCGCCGCCAGAATGGAGGCCTTGCCTGGGTTGTTCACCGGCCCCGGCGGCAGACCAGGGTAGAGGTAGGTGTTGTAAGGCGAGTCGATAGCCAGGTCCCTTTTGAGCAGGCGACGCCCCCTGCCGGGCACCAGGTACTGGACTGTCGGGTCAGCCTGCAAAGGCATCCCCAGCCGTAGCCGGTTGTGGTAGACCGCCGAAATCAACGGGCGTTCTTCCTCCAACATCGCCTCACCCTCGATGATGGAGGCAAGGGTGACCACCTGGTGGAGGCTCCACCCCATGGCGCGCGCTTGAGCCTCGAGGTCCTCACCCACCTGGCGACGAAACTCCCCGACCATGATCCGGATCGCTGTCTCCGGCGCCACGCCCCAGGGGAGCTGGTAGGTGTTGGGAAAGAGGTACCCTTCGAACGAAGGGGCGCAGATCCCAAGCGCCGCCATCAAGGTGGTGTCGCGCACCAGGCGCATGAAAGCGGCAGAATCTACCTGCACGGTCCGGGACAGGATCGAGGCGACCGTCCAGGACTCGGCTCCTTCGGGGATGGTCACCCACTCTGTCACCATCTTGCCGCGTCGCAGCAGGTTCACCAGGGCAAAGGGCGAAAGGCGCGGTGAAAGCTGGTACTTGCCGGCCTTCAGGGCTCCCTCGGCACGGAACGCCTTTGTGGCCAACAGGAACCCAGCCCTGCGGCAGACAATTCCTTCCTCGGTGAGGAGGCGGGCGATCTGGCTGGAGGTGGCTCCGCGAGGAATCACCACCGTGCGCAGAGGTTGCGCAGGGCGCCAGAACCGCGGCACAAAAAGGAATCCAGCCGCGGCCAGCAGGCTCACCAGCACCCCCCCGGCCAGGACCACTGCAGCCAGGCGAGCACCTTTGCGCAACTTGCTGAGGAGCCCCCTCATGGCGCCGCTCCCGAACTGGTGGTGAAAGTCTGCCTCTGGCGCAGATAGTCGCCCAGAATTCGCGCGTGGTCAAAGGCCAGGTCCTCGGGCAGACGATCCAGGGGGAAGATCACCGCCCGCTCGGCGTCGTCCGCCGCCTGCGGGCAGCCTTCTGCCTCGGCCACGAACACGGTGGAAATGGTGTGGCCGCGCGGATCCCTGTCGGGTGCCGAGTACACGCCCAGCAACCCCTTCAACCGGATGGACAGGCCAGTCTCCTCCTGCGCCTCGCGCACCACCGCCTGTTCCACGCTCTCCCCATAGTCCACAAATCCCCCTGGCAGGGCCCAGCCCAGAGGCGGATTCTTGCGCCTTATCAGCACGATCCCGGTCTGCCCTCCGCCAGCAGGCACTTCGATAATGGCATCAACAGTCGGCAACGGGTTGCGACGCGTCCTCTTAGGCTGCCCACAGCACGGGCATTTCTCACCAGCGTCCACAAAACCTCACGAAAAAGCGACCAAGAGATCGTACCAGGTGTGGGTGTAAACTGCCACCCCGAATCCTCGCAAGCAGTAGATAAGACCAAAAAACACGCCGGCCACCTGCCGAAGCAGAAACACGTGGGCGTCAAAAAGCCCTTTGCGCACATGGAGGTAGTGCGCGACGGCAAAGGCTATGGAAGTGATTACCAGGGCCAGGAGGTACGCCGTCCACAACGGGAACTGGCGGAGTCTGGTGAAGACAAACACCAGAAACCCCAAGAGCATGAGGCGAAAGACCAGCTCTTCGAACAGCCCTGCCCCAACGGCCAGCATCACCTCATAGGCGACATCGCCCACTCGGTCAGCGGCAATGATCATCATCCTCGGCACAGCGTTTAGGGTCACACCAAGAAGAGCAGCAAAGACGCCGGCTTCGGTTGCCATGACCGGGAGGTAGCCAGAGATAAACCTCGTACGGCTTTTCCGCAGTCCGCTCTGCCCGAGAACGTAGAAAGCCACCACGAGGACGGCACCCAAGATTAAGACCCCAAGGTCCCGAACCGCGCGCGGCTGGGCGCCGAGGATGGCATCGACCAGGTAACTGAGCACCGAGCCAGGTCGCTCGCCCGAGGCCAGCGTCAACACGGCATAGACCACAACGAGGGGCAAAACCGCCAGTAAGCTGTAGCCCAGTGACCGTGTCTGGGAGAGGTAGTCCCTGACGGACATGGAGAGCCAGTGCGTGCGCGCATGGAAAGCGCCTCTGCGGGCCACGTGCCCTCCCTATCGTGGCGCGATGCGCGATTTGCGCACCATGACCGGCTTCCACCCCTCCTCGGTGAAGATGTAGAGGCCAGAGGGGATCATCTCCTCCTCCTGGCCGTTGATGGTGACCGTCTTCTCTCCCCCAAGGATTGCCCCGTCAGCGCGCGCCGCTCCCTGTGGCGCGGGGCCAGGCGCCGCGGCCCCCCTTTTCTCCAGCTTCAACTCCTTGGCCTTCTTGGCAAGCGCGGTAACCGAAACCCCCAACTCGCGCGCCAACTCTTCGTCGGCAACAGTTCCATACTTCTCACGCAATAGACCCAGTCGCTTGTCCGTCCACACCTTCGCCATGCGAGGATCCTCTATCGTTCCCAATGCTCAGGCCATGACCAACAGGTATCACATGCGTGCGTAACGGTCGCCTTGGCTCCACCCTCTCGGCCACTCACCTCCTGCGCGTCACTTCAACCTCCTCAGCTTCTCCAGGGCGGAGTTCTTTCCCAACACGACCAGAACGTCGCTGTCCTTCACCACGTGGTCGGCGCCAGGGACCACCTTGATGTTCTCCGGGATGACCTCTCTCACCATAATGACCTGCACCCCGTATTTGTTGGTCAGGTCCAGCTCGCGCAGCGTCTTGTGCAGGAAGCTGCTCGGCGGGGCCAGCTCCACGATGCTGTAGTCAGGCGCCAGGGTGAGGTAGTCGAGGATGTTAGGGTTATCCAGGCTCTGTGCCACCTTGTACGCTACCTCTTTTTCCGGGTAGATCACATCCGTGGCGCCAATGAGGTCGAGGATCCGATGGTGGTCCTCGGTTATCGCTTTGACAATGATGCGCTTGGTCCCCAGGTCTTTCAAGTAAAGGGTGATGAGAATACTGGAGTCGATCTCGTCGCCCACGTTGACCACCACGGCGTCCATCTGGTCCAGGCCCAGGCTGCGCAGCATCTCCTTGTTGGTAGCATCGCCGACGATGGCCCTCTGGACAAATGGACGCACGCGGTCCACCTCTTCCTCGCGCTTATCAATTGCCAGCACCTCGAAGCCCCGCTCGCTCAGGAAACGCGCTACATACGAACCAAAACTACCCAAACCAATCACTGCAAAACTTGGCATATATCACCTTCTGTAAAAGACCTGCTGACTTAGCCAACCAGCACACTCTCTTCTACATAGCGGAAACCGGTTGGCCGTCTGTCCCCTCTGCCCAGGGCGATCGCCAGCATCAAGGGGCCCACTCTGCCCACCAACATCAAGAGGACGAGGAGAAACTTACCAATGCTGGACAGGTGGGGTGTGAGACCGGTGCTCAAACCAACCGTGCCGAACGCCGACACGGCTTCGAACAACACAGCCAGCGACTGCCCAGGACCACTGGTGAAGGGGTGGAATCCAAGTTCAGTGATACTCAAAGCCAGGCCAAACGTTCCCACCACTACCACGCCAAACACCGCGGCCGCCAAGGCTTTGGCCAGAATGCCGTTGGGGAGGCGGCGATGGCAGTAATTGACCTCCTCGCTCCCGCGAAAGCGCGCAAGCACCAGCGCCACGAGCACGGCGAAGGTGCTGGTCTTCATCCCACCCCCGGTGGAACCAGGGCTGGCACCGATGAACATGAGCGCCATGAGCACCATGAGCGTGGCGCTGGTGAGCGTGCCGATATCGACAGTGGAGAAGCCAGCGGTGCGAGCGGTGACCGAGTGGAAAAGGCTCACCAGGAGCCTGCGGTGCCATGGCAATCCGGCCAGGGAATTGAAGCTTTCTACGGCGAAGAAGGCCAGGCAGCCTACCGCAAGGAGAATCCCGGTGGTCTGGAGGACAAGGCGCGTGTGCAGAGAGATTGGCCTTCTCCGCCCGCCAACGCCCAGACGGAAGCCGTGCGCGATGTCGAACAGGACGATGAAGCCGAGCCCGCCGATGACCACCAAGGCCATCACGGTGATGTTCACCAGTGGATCGTAGGCATAGGCCCGCAGGCTGTCGGAGAAGAGGCCGAAACCGGCATTGCAAAAGGCAGACACGGCGTGGAAGACGCCCAGGTACACCGCACGCGGGCCGGGGAACTGCTGCCAGAACCGGCAGGTGAGCAGGATGGCGCCGGCCACCTCGAACACGAAGGTCCAGAGAAAGACGTGCTTGAGCAGGGCGCTCATGGACTGCAACGGCCGCTGCGACAGCGTCTCCTCCAGCAGCTCGCGCCCGCGAATGGAGAAACGTCTGGTGACCAAATACAGAAACAGCACCGAGAAGGTCATGATGCCAAGCCCGCCCATCTGAATCAGAGCGAGCACTACCATCTGGCCAAAGAAGGTCAGCCGGCTTCCCGTGTCCACCACGGTGAGGCCGGTCACGCACACCGCCGAGGTCGCGGTGAACAGGGCATCGAGCGTCGATAGGCGGTCTCCTTGTGCCGCGGCGGGCAAGCGCAGCAATACAGCGCCCAGGCAGGCCGCGAGGACAAAACTCAGCAAGACCAGACGCGGCGGCCTGAGCTTCATTATCAGGAATCGCTCGACTTTTTCACGCACTGTAGGCACACACACTCCAAGACTGTTTCGCTTCCGGCCCTCCCACTGACCAGACCCTGCTCAAATTTCCATGCCCGTGTTCGACATGCGACACCTCATGGATGCGGTGCTACGCCCGAGCTGGCGCCGCAGAGGCGTTGAGGCTGCAGGACTCGTGCCCATCCCCGCCGCCTGAGGGCCTAAGGAACGAGCCAGTCCCCGAACGGTAACCGGGCCAGAAGCTTTTCCCCTTGCGACCACACTCCCCTCCGCGGAAGGCCAGGCTACCCGACCTCCGTCTTTTGCAAGAATTCGACGAAGCGTCGCGCGTCTTCGTACATCGCCATGTTGTTGAACAGGCAATAGGCCTCGCCAGCCTCTCTCAGCGTTGAGGCCAGCTGGACAAAGTCATGGTGCGAGAACCGATAGCCGGCCCCGGTGATCCCATGCAGCCGGAAGTAAGCCGGCTTTCCCCACGCCGGCTTGCTCTTGAAAGGATCCACGGCGTGAATCAGATCCAGTTCCGCACACAACTCACGGATGAGCGCCGACGGCCACCCGCCACGCGGCTCCCAGGCAAAGAGAAAGTCACCACGGTCCACCTCGCGCATGAATGCGCGCAGGTTGGCCACATTTTCCTCGCTACAGGAAAAGCTCGCTGGACACTGAAACATCACCACTCTGGCACCGAGAGCCTTGGCCACTTTCGCAGTGCGGGTCCAGGCCTCGCGCACCTCCGGGGTAAGCTGGAAACGGCCGTACGCGCCCTGGCGGCCAGGGACAATGGGCTGGCGCAAGCGCCGGTACGTGGGGCTTGAGGGCTGATGGGTAATGAGCTGCCATGCCTTGAGCGCGAACTCAAATTCCTCAGGAGCCTCTGCCCGCCAGCGGGCGGCAGTGGTCGCCTGCGGCGGCTGATAGAAAGTCTGCTGCACCTCCACCACCGGGAAGTCCCGGTAGTAGAGCCGCCGCGCCACCGAAAAACCACAACACCCTACCTTGACGCGCATCCCCTCCCGCCACTCTTTGTCTCAACCATACTTCCAGGATCACCAGGCCGAGGCGCCAGCCACTGTTGCCGCACCCACTGACTCTTTGTGGCCATGTCGCTCCTGTCCCTGTGCCCAGGCAAGCGCAACCATTCCACGACCTGGCGCACGCACACGGCCCCACTCAGCACATCTCGGCCATCCCTTTTTGCACCAGAAAGTGCACACCCTGGTGCAGCCCTGCCGGACTCACGCTCGCGTGCGTTTCCACGACCCGCAAGGTGTCCGGTTTCAGGTACTTGGCGACCATGTCGAAATCGATCTCCCCGCTCCCAGGGGCGAGGTGGTCATCCATGCCACGGGCGTCATGCAGATGCACCCCCAGCAGCTGCGCGCCATATCGCTCCAGCCATGTCTGGTGCCGGACCAACCGCAATTGGTCCTGGACGTGCGCGTGCCCGCAGTCGTGCCAATACCCGATGTTCCCCCCGGCGAATTCGTGGAGAATAATCCCCACCTCGTCGAGGTCAGGAATCTGGTGCAGATAGAACCGGTTCTCCACCCCAATCCAGACTCCCAGGCGCACCGCTTCCTCATGGATGCGGTCCAAGCTGAGCAGCACCGCGTCAAGATACGGCTGTCTCTTGGCCAGCCGTTCTGCTCGTCGCTCCTGCCGATAGGCCTCTGCTTCAGCGGTGTCGATGAGCCCCTGGGCATGGAGCTCCCACAGATGTGCATCAGCATTGTCCATGCCCACGACACCGAGGTGGAAGACCACAGCCCGCGCCCCCAGGTCCGCTGCCAGGTGCAAGGACTTGAGCGAGAACTTGACGGCATGCCGACGTTCGTCTTCATCGGCACTGGACAAAGGGAACAGGTCGCCAGAAGCCTGGTTCTGGGGAACCCCTTCCGGAAGCGGACAGTAGTTGTGCACGCTCACCACGGTGAATTCATGGGAGCGGAGGCGACGGCGCATGCGCTGGAGCATGGCCCCTGTCACCCGGTAGTCGAGCTCCAGCGCGGAGAGTCCCACCTCTCGCACTGCGTCGAGCAGCTGGTCGCCATCGCTCACTTTGGTTGCAGCCCAAGCTGTCGATAGTGCAAGCATCCCGTTCCAATCTGATCTGGCCCATCATATGCAGGGCGGCCCGTGTGTTCGTGCCAGCGCGCCGACCCGGAGATTATACAAAAGCGCCGGCATATTGTCAAGCGAAACTTGTGGCGCTGGCCACCCCTGCCAGGGCGGTTCAAAAGATCTGTATCTTCAGATAGCGAGAAGGGTTGGCTTTGAGATCGGCCACCAAGGAGTCGAGGGTGGCGGTCAGCATATTGAGGCGCCGGTAGAGCAGGTCGCTGTTCATCATCTGGCCAAGGCTGCCCTCACCCTTCTCCAGCCGCGCCGCGATCAGGTTCACGTTCTTCGTCAGGGTGGCCAGCTCTTGGTAGAGGGTTGGGTCCTGGACAAAGCGCGCGGCCGTGCCTTGCCCAGCGCGGAGGCTATCCACCAACGCCTCCCCGGAAGCCAGGAGCGCGGTGAGCCGCGTGTACAACTGGGCGTCGGTGAACAACCGCGCCGCAGTACCCTCACCAGAGCGAATGTAGGCCAGGATGGTGCTGGAAATACCCACCAAGGTCTTCACGTCGACGTACATGCTCGGGTCGTTCACCAACAGCCCAAGTGTGCCTTTGCCCGTGTTGATCTTGGTCACGATGTCGTCAACGGTGGAGAGGGACCTTTTGAGCAGGTTGAAGGCCGCCACACCTTCGTCGATGAGCTTTTCCACATCCAAAGGCTCGGCTGCTTGCAAGAACTCCCCCTCCTCCAAGCGGGGCTGATCCAGCGACCCCATGGTGATGCCCACGTACTTGTCCCCCAAAAGCCCCAAGGTGCCGATGTGGGCGATGGAGTCCTTGCGGATCCGATCCTTGACCTTGGTGTCTATTTCCAGCTCGATGATGATGCGGTTCTCGGTAATGTCCGGCGAGAACTTGACCGAGGTCACGGTGCCCACGCGCACCCCAGCCAGCCGCACTGGCGCCCCGGTCTGCAGCCCTTCCACCCGCGTCATCATCACTCGCAAACGATACCGATCGGCCAGGAAACCCTGCTGACCGCCCACCATCATGATAGCCACCACGATGATGAGCACACCGATGAACACCGTCAGCCCTACCCGCACTTCATGGCTGAAAAGAGGCTCTCGTCTACTCTTCATTTTGGTCCCGCCAAAAACGTCTGCACGAATTCGTTTGAAGAGGCCCGCACCTCCTCCTTGGCTCCCACGGCCACGATCACCCCTTCATGGATGACGGCCACACGATTGGCGACACTGAAGGCGCTTTCCAGCTCGTGCGTCACCACGATGGAAGTGACCCCGAGCTCGCGTTGCGTCTTGCGGATCAAGGCGTTGATGGTCGTGGCGGTGATGGGATCGAGCCCGGTGGTGGGTTCGTCGTACAGCATGACGCGCGGGGCCGAGATCATGGCACGGGCCAACGCTACGCGCTTGCGCATCCCACCCGAGAGCTCTGAGGGCATCAGTTCCTCGGTGCCCTCCATGTCCACGAAACGAAGACACTCGGCCACCCGCCGGGCAATCTCCTCGGTGCTGAGCTTGGTGTGCTCCCGGAGCCAGTAGGCCACGTTTTCGCCCACGGTTAAGGAGTCAAACAGGGCGGAACCCTGGAAGAGCATGCCCATCTGCTTTCGCACCGGCACCAGTTCTCTCTCGTTAAGGGAGGTAATCTCCGTGCCGTCAAACCAGACCTGGCCGCTATCCGGGCGCAAGAGGCCGAGCAGGATCTTGAGCAAGACACTCTTGCCGCATCCAGAGCGCCCAAGAATTACCAGGGTCTCGCCAGCCCGCACCTGCAGCGACAGCCCGCGCAACACCCAATTGTCACCAAAGTACTTGTGGATGTCGCGGAACTCGATGGCGGCTCCGCCTTTCTGTGCACCCGCCTCGTTCATTCAGCTCGCCACCGCCAGATAGAGCTTGGTGAAGAGGAAATCCACCGCAAAAATGAGCACCGAGGTGAGCACCACTGCCCTGGTGGTGGACTCGCCCACGCCCCGTGTACCCCCGGTCGTGGTCAGGCCCATGTAGCAACCCACCGTGGCCATGAGCACACCGAAGAGCACCGGCTTGGTCAAGCCCATGACCAGGTCATCGAAGGTGAGCGCACGCACCACTGTCACCCAGTAGAACGAGCTGCTGATGCCCAATGCCGTAACCGCTACCACCAGTCCGCCGAGAATGCCCACGGCATCGGCTAGGGCCGTGAGCACCGGGAGCATGACGGTCGAGGCCACCATGCGGGTGGTCACCAGCTTCTTGATGGGGTCGGTCCCCAGGGCCCGCATAGCGTCGATCTGTTCGCTCACCGCCATCGAGCCGATCTCGGCGGCCATGGCCGAACCGACCCTGCCGGTGACAATAAGCGCCGCAAGGACAGGTCCCAGCTCCCGCACCAGGGAGACGCTGAGCAAGGTGCCCACATACATCTTGGCGCCGTAGATCGCCATCTCATAGCCAGACTGCAAGGCAAGAACCAGTCCTGTGAACATTGCCGTGAGCACCACTATGGCCGCGGAGCGCACCCCGATGACGTCCATCTGTTCTATGATCGCTCGCCCGTACAGGGGTCTGCGAAAAAGCCCTCCCCAGCCGAGCAGGAAGGTCTCGAACAAGCCGTGGAGATGGACGAAAAATGCCAGAATCGTCCTAAGCACTCGTGCTGCCTCTGCTGCCGCCGTCTGCCTGCCTCAACTGAACGCGCGCTTGAAGCGCTCGAAATCCCTGATCACCACTCTGTGACCTTCGCGCTGGATGTACCCCAGCTCCTCGAAATGTCCCAAGGCGCGGGAGATAGTTTCGCGCGCCGTACCGGCCATATTGGCCAGGTCCTGCTGAATGGGCAGTTTGGGGATAATTATCTCCTGCCCCCGTGGCCGCCCGGTCTTTTCGGCCACGTGAATGAGCGCCATAGCTACGCGCCCCAGGGCATCCTTGAGGCTCAAGGTGGAGATGTGAGAGTCGCTCCGGCGTATGCGCCCTGCCAGCTCCCGCAACAGAGCAATGGAGATTTGTGGATAGTCCTCCAGCAGCCCCAAAAAGTCGCCGCGTCGGAGCACCAGGAGCTCGGTCTCCACCAGCGCCGTCACGTTGGCCGAGCGCCCCTTTCCGTCCAACAGCGCCATCTCCCCAAAGAAATCGCCGGCATTGAGGATGGAAAGAAGTACCTCCCGCCCTTCGTCGCTCACGTGAGAGACCTTGACGCTCCCGCGCTTGATGATGAAGAGTGATTGTCCGCTCTCCTCTTCTACCAGGATAACCTGATTCGGTGCACAGCTCTTGCGCACGCACAGGTTGGCGATTCGCTCCAGGTCCTCTTGCCCAAGGGCGGAGAACATGGGGATGGTTTTCAGCAGTCTGATGTCCATAGCCGCTCCGCAGTTGTCGACTCGGGTCATTCCCTGCCATGTGCCTCAGGCGCCCCTTCTGCTACCGGTGGCGCTTCCTGTCCTCCTTTCGGCAAAAGTCACGCGTTTGGTTGGCGGACAAGGCGCTGCGACAGGTCTTCGACTTGCGTCAACATGTGCTCCACGGTGAACAGGCGTTCCACCCGCTGGCGCCCGGCCGTGGCCAGGCTGCGCCGCAACTCTGGCTCCCTCAGCATGCGCAGCACTGCCTTCGTCAGGCCTTCCACGTCTTGGGGCGGCACAAGGAGCCCGCTGTGGCCATCCACGACGATGTCGAGCACCCCGTCGCTGGCCGTGGAGACCACTGGTACCCCTGCGGCCATGGACTCAATGAGGACCAGACCAAAGGCCTCGGCCCTGGACGGGAAGGCAAAAACGTCCATTGCCGCCAACACTGCGGGCACGTCGTGGCGAAAACCAGCAAAGACCAGGCGCGGCCCGAGGTTCAGCTCCGCTGCCAGGCGGTGGATCGGCTCTGCCCGGAACTCCTCGCCGCGCGTGGCCGCCCCGACCACGAGAAACGCGCTCTCTGGTACCTGCCGTGCCACCTCTGCCGCCATGCGCAGGAACTCCAGGTGCCCCTTGCCCGGCTCCAGCCTGCCAATGGTGCCGACAACCAGAGAGCTCTCCGCAAAGCCGAACTCCTGTCGCACGCGGCGCCGTTCGCTCGCCGGCACGCAAAAGCGCCGGAGGTCTACCCCCTGGTGGACGACCTTTACCCGCTCTGGCCTCAGCGGGTGCGTGGCCAGGAGGTTGTCGCGAATGACTCTGGAAATTGCCCACACCTCGGACACGTTTCGAAACAGCCATCGGTGTGCCACATCGCACTTGGGCCGCATGGTACCCACGTGTTTGATCAACACCGTGGGCACTCTTCCGGCCAGGCGGGCCGCCGGAACCACCGTCCACAAGTCGCGGGAAAAATGGCAGTGAATAATCTGCACCCCTTGCCCGCGCAGCCATTTTGCCAGGCTCAACATGGCGGCGGGGTCCGCATACCCTCGGGGGCCAAAGGGGTGGGAGGCAAACCCTTGGCGGGCCAACTCCTGGTACAGCGGAGTCCCCCGCCGGCACGCAACCACCACCTTATGGCCGCGCTGGCGCAGCAGCTGAGAAAAAGCCGCCACCTGCATCTCCATCCCGCCCCAGGAAGGGGAAGAACAGACCTGCAGGATCCGCAGCGCACCAGGTGCCTCAGGCACCTCTGCTCCCCCCTATGCGCTGGTCAAGCTCACGCAGCATGCGATAGACCTCCCGCATCACCGCGTCGGCCTGCTGCTGCAACGCCTGCTTGCGCTCAGGACCAGAGGGCAGCGGGGGCAGAGTCATAGGCTCGCCCACCATGACCGCCACTCTCACCGGCCTCGGGAAGCGCGCCTTGGGTGGCAGCGCCCGCCCCGTACCCCAGATTGCCACAGGAACCACCGGACACCCAGCCAGGTGGGCCAGGAGCACAAATCCGCTGCGCGCCCGTCGCGGTTCCTGCTGCCCAGGGCGAAGCCGTGTCCCTTCGGGCGCCATGAACAGCACCTCCCCTGCGCGCAACAGCCCCAAGGCGTGACCAAAGGCCCGGTGGTCGCTGGCTTCGCGCCGCACCGGAAACATGTGCACCGCTCGCAACCACCACTTCACCACGGGAATGGAAAAGAGAGTGTGTTTGGCCATCGTGTGGAAGCGCCGATTTACCACCATCGTGAGCGCCAACACATCCAGATGGCTTTGATGGTTGATGATGCCAATGTACGCTCCGGTGACGGGTAGAGGCTGGCGCGCAAACACCTTGCCCCGAAAGTAAACCCGCGCTATCATGCGCAGAAGAAAGACCGAGAGCCAGTAAACCATCGCTACTCCGTCAGAATTCCCTCTGCCCAGGACAACCTGCAGCGTAAGCCACCCCGTTTCCTCTCACAAGAGCATGGCCCCTATCTACCGATACAGCGCCTGCTCGTGAATGAAACGCTCCACCCCCTCTGGCACCAGATACCTGATGCTTTTCCCACTCCTCACCCGGGCGCGAATCTCCGAGGAGGAGACATCAAGGAGCGGCGCGGCCACCATTCTTGCCCTGCCTGCAAATTGCGCAGGAGCCTCGCTGGGGTCAAAACCCGGCCTGGTCACCACCACCACAGTGGACTCGGCAAGAAGGTTCTCTGGCTCCCGCCAGGAGCTGAACTCCTTGAGGCTGTCGCTGCCGATGATCAAAAAGAGCTCGTCTGCCTGCAGGCCATACCGTCCGCGCACATCGCGCACGGTATCGATAGTATAAGAAACGCCGCCACGACGTATCTCCAGGTCTGATGCTTCCAACCAGGGAGAAGCCGCGGTGGCCAGGCGCACCATCGCCAGGCGCTGCCAAGCAGGGGAAAGAGGACGGTTCGTCTTGTGCGGAGGAATGGCCGCCGGCACAAACAGTATGCGCGCAAGGCCCATCTCCTCGTGCACCCGTTCCGCGACGATCAGATGAGCAATATGGATGGGGTCGAATGTCCCCCCGAAGAGTCCTAATCTCATCGCTCGCAGCCCAAGCTTTGCCTCCTTTGGGGCCAAGCGGCCTGCCCACGCCGTGGCCCTTCGGACATCACGGTCGCGGGCTGGGATTTGCGGTACCGCCCTCCTCGCTGCCAAGACGGGAGCTCAGCTCTTTGAGCCGACGGCGCACACGGTCAATCTGAGACCCGCGAGGGTAGCGTTGGGCGTAGCTGGCAAAAGCCTCGTGCGCGTCCTGGTGGCGCTCCAGCTTCAGCAAGCATTCGCCCTTCCAATAGAGTGCCTTCTCGCCATACGGCGTGTCGTAGTAATTGGCCAGCACACTGTCAAAGTAGATGAGCGCCGAATCAAAGTACCCCATCTTGCGGTAGAGAACGCCGTTGTCAAAGTCCTTCTTTGCCAACTTGTTGCGGCACGCCTGGAGACTTGCCTCCACTTCTTTCTTGAGCGGACTATCCGGATAGTCTTCCAGAAAACGCTGGAAATGCTTGATGGCCTTCTCGGCGTTCTCTTGGTCCAGGCCTGAACTGGGCGAAAGCTTGAAGTAGCTCATGCCGATCTTGAACTCGGCGTCATCCACGAATGGGGAATTGGGGTATGACCTTAGCAGGCGCTCATACTCGCTGATGGCCAGTATGTACTCCTTGAGCTCGTAATGGCACTCTGCCAGGTAGAATTGCCCCTCGTCGGCTACGGCGCTGCCCTGAAAGCTCAGTGTCAGCACCAGCAATTGCTGCTTGGCATCCAGATAGTCCCCCTTGGCGAACATCTGCTTCGCCAAGGCCAGTCGCTCTTCGGCAGTGAGGTTAGGTCGGATCTTCCACTTGCTGCACGAGGAAACGCACAGCAGCACCGCAAGGCCACCGAGAAGCGCAAAAGTCCGTACCAGCCGCATCTATTCTCCTACGGTGGATGACATTATCGACTGCGATACGCATAGAAAAGGTACGTGACTACCCCTGTCACGACGATCACCAGCGCCGGCTCCCACACGCGGCTCAGCCCGCGGGCGCGGGGTAGATCCCCGCGGGCAAAAGAAACCTCCGGGTCCTCCAACCGTTCCACCATCCGCAGAGGAATGGTGTCCTCGGCCCGCTGCTCAAAGTCCCTGCTCCACCGCACCCGCCCGTCGGGCTCTATGACTTGACAACGAAGCTGCACGAACGCCATGCGCGTCACCCGCTTGGCCCGGAAGGGTCCCCCTTGAGGCGCGTGGTAGCGCACGCCGATAGTCAGGACGGCAAAATCCAACGTGCACGCTTCCGTATGTGCCTCGACCCCGGGCGTCTCCGCTCCCTCTGGCGCCACAAAGACCTGGACGCCTTGCCCCTGAGCCGCATGCACCAGCTCTTGCTCCACAAGCCAGTTGGCCTGGTGCCTAGGTCGCAAGGGCCGTAGCCGGAGCTCCGGAGCCTGCGCCTCTTTCACCACCTGTCGCGCCGCCTCCGCCACCAGAAGGCGCAAGAGCTCGAGGTTGGAGTGCGGTTGCTCCGCAGCTCCCTGCTTCGCCACGAGGACCAGCCCCGCCAGGAACCACTGCGAGCAGTACCTGGTGAGCCGCCGGCCCCAGCCGCGGTGCACGGTTATGATACTTACACCCTTGAGCAAAGTTCCTCACAGTCGCCAGAGCACAGAGAGAAGGTGCCACCGGTCTGGAGCGGATGAAACCTCCCGGTACACAAGGGCATAGTTGACGGCAAAGGCCGGATGGGCAAAACGCCTCCCTGCGGACACGAAAGCGTTGGTGTCCAAAAGTCCCACTCCGGCCGAGTAGACCAGACTCTTGCTGTCCCGCTCCCGGAAAATTCCGCCGCGCACGGCCAGATGGCGGAGGACTATCTGTTCCATTCCCACATGGAGCTCGCGCGTGAGCGGATCCCCCTCCTCGCCGATGCTCCGCAGGTCAGCGCTGATGGTCGTAGAGGAGAAGGGGCGCCAGGCCACGCCAATGTTCAGGGACTCGTCACCCACTCGCTCCAGCAGTTGCCGCGCCCGTGCAAATGAGTCGGGTAGTTCCACATAAACCAGTCCAACGCTCACCCCGGGGTCCGGCTGGACCAGCACGCCGTAGGAAAACCCGGTCTGCCAGAGGCTCCTTCCCTGCTGGTGCAGGTACCACGCCTCGCCACCGGCGCCTATGGCCACCTGCGGAGCAAGGCGCACCTTGACCGCTAATGAGCTACTAAAGACGTCGGCGAAATGCCGCAGCTGGAACGCCTCCGGCCCGTGCGGTCTCGGGCCGAATCCCGGCACCTCTTCGCCCCACGACGCCACTACTTCCAACGGCGAAACGGTGAGGCCAACCGCCTTAACAACTGCAGCCAGAGCCGTGGCCCGCGTGTTGAGGGAGCCATCCTCAGAGTGCTGCCCATCGCCAGGGCGACAAAGTGCCACCACGGGGGCCAACGGGTTGAAGAAGGCGGTGAGGCGCAGACTCTTTGGGACGGTGTACAGCTCCATAGCCGCCGGGTTCATATTCATCGCCCCCACGTCCCCAGGCGCGGCCACGCCAGCGCCTCCCATGGCCAAGCTGCGGCACTTGACGGTGCTGATAGTGACAAAGTGGTCCTGCTGAGCGCTCAGTGGTACCGCCCACGCACACCACATCACCGCGCCAAGGGCCAGCCGTGGCAGTGCCAGACTCCAGCCGCCAGCGCTCATGACGACACCCCCTGGCGCTGCTCACACACCTCGATGGCACCCTGCCCCCTGGCATCGGCCCTGCGCATGCGCCCGATCAGGGGGCTCGCCACCACAGCGGCCGCCCCAAGTGCCGAGGCAACCACCGTGAACACGTTCCCGTGCCGCGCATAGAACGTCTCCTCTTGTCGCAGCGGCACAGTTCCTGCGACCACCGCTTCGACGAAGATATCCGTGGCATCGATCATGCGGCCGTACGGGTCGATAAACCCCGAAATTCCCGTATTCGCACAGCGGGCAATGGCGATCCGGTTCTCAATGGCCCGGAACACGGCAATCTGCGCGTGCTGATACATGCCGCCGCACAACCACTTGGGCAAGGACGGCCGACCGAACCAACCGTCGTTAGTGATGACGACCAGAAACTGCGCACCCCTGACCACGAACCTCCGCACCAGGTCGGGAAAGACCGACTCGTAGCAAATAGGCGCTGAAAAAGTGGCATCCCTTCTGTCGACCGACAAGGCAAAAACTGTGGGCTCCCTGCCCGGCGACCAGTTCCCTTCCCCCAATTCCAAGGCATCCAGGAGCTTTTTCACCGCTGAAAAGGGGAAAGTGTCCTCGTACGGCACCCGCTCCCCAAAGGGGACTAGCTGCATCTTGGCGTAGCGCTGCAATTCAGCATTTCCCGGAACAAGCAAGAAAGCGGAGTTGTAGGTGGAGAAACCCCTCTCCCGGTCGTACACATAGTCCGGCGAGCCGGTCAGGAGCGGCACCCGCAGCGAGTCCACGAGTCGGCGCAGGCGCTGCAGGTCCTCAGGTTCGTGGCGCAGGTAGCACGGTGTTGCCGTCTCCGGCCAGATCACCAGGTCAGCAGGGTCCGCCGCCACCGACCTGGTGAGACGCTCGTAGGTCACGAAATTGAGCTCCTTGAGCTCTCGATCCCACTTGAGCAGGGGGTCGATGTTCCCTTGCACCAGCACTAACCGCAGAGAACGCTCTGGCGCCTGCTCCTTGGACATGGCGCGGTGTCCATACCACCAGGGGAGCACAAAGAGCACCACAGCCCCTGCGCCGTAAGCAACCGCAGCCTTCCAGTTGTGTCGGCTCAGGATCATGCGATAAATGAGCACGTTGATGGTGGCAACCCAGAAGGAGACCCCAAATGCGCTGGTCAGACTGGCAAACTGGATCAGCTTCAGGTAGTGGGTCTGCGTGTACGCCAGGATGGTCCAGGGAAACGCGATTTCGCCCAAGGAGCGCAGGAACTCCACGCCCGTCCACAGGAAAGGGATGGTCACAAAAGCAATTTCCCCCAGCTGCCGATGCACCAGGTGGTGCAACAGCGCATAGATAGAAAAATACAGCGGCAGCACCACGAGGGCTGCAATCCCCCCGGGTAGCGTGACCCAGTTGATCCAGTACAGAGTTCCCACACTCACGATGAGCCCACACACATAGCTCCAGCGAAAAGTCTCGCCAAAGCTCTTGCCCCTGAGCAAGAAGAACGGGACCAAGGCAACGTAGGCCAGAAAACCAAGGTGAAATGGCGGGAAGGCCAGAGTCAATCCGACCCCTGTCAAGAGGCAAAGAATAAGGCTCGTTCTCATCAAACGCACATCCGTTCCAGCTGAAGGTTTTCTGGAGGCTGCAATTCGGTTTCCCGCCGCATGTCTTCGCTGACGTTTCTGGCCGTCCTCGCGGGAGCGCCAGAAGGCGTAAGCTATTCCCTCCGACTGTCGAGGTAGGCCTGCAGCAGCATCACCGCCGCCACCTGATCCACGCGGTCCCGATGGCGGCTTGGGGCAGTGCCCATCTCCCGCATGGCACGCTGTGCTGCCACGGTGGAGAGCCGCTCATCCCAGCGCACAATCGGCACGGCAATGAGTGAGGCCAACATGCTAATGAATTCCTCCACCTCCCTGGTGATAGGGGTACTGGTACCACGCATACTCAAGGGGAGACCGACCACGACCGTATGGGCCGCGTACTCCCGGACGAGCCGGGCCACCAGGGAGGCGGCATGGGCGGTGCCGCGATGAGTGAGGGTGGGCAACCCTTGGGCAATCTGCCCGCTGGGATCACTCACCGCCACACCCACGCGGCGCCTGCCATAGTCAATGGCCAAAATGCGGAGTTCTGTCACCCTGCCTGTCGCCAAGGGGCCACACTCACTTGGAGGCCTTCGCCTCGGCCTCCAGCTCGGCCAGAGGCTTCTTTAGGGCCTCCTTGAGCAGCTTGCCGGCCTTGAAATGGGTCTTGCGCCGGGCAGGAACGTAGATGATGTCGCCGGTCTTGGGATTCCTGGCCTTGGGTTTGGGCTTGGTGGTCTTGACCTCGAACACACCAAAGTCGCGAATTTCGATGCGCACTTCCGGGTCTGCTTCCTGCATGAACTCACGCAGCGCCTTGAACACGCCGTCTACGACCTTTTCGACCACATAGATTCGTTCGCCCACATTCTTGGCGGTCCTCTTCGCGACGTCCTTCTTGGTGATCGTCCTCTTCATCTACGCGTCTCCTTGTTGGTGAACGGTTCTTGCGACCTCAATCGCGGTATGCGGGGAGCGCACCTTTTCAATTGCCCGCATCCACCTTCTGCTGCGAGGAGGGCTCCATACGGGTGACGCTCACCACACCCTGCACCTTGCTGATCCGGCTGATGATGCGATTCAGGTGGTGGAGGTTTCGCACTTGAACAATGATGAACCCATTGGCCAGAGCATCCTCCTTCTTCATGTTCACACTGACAATCTCGGTATCCGAGTCAGTGATCGCCTTGGAAATATCGGCGAGCAACCCTTTGCGGTCCTCGCTCAGCACGTACAGGCTCACCAGGAACATCTTGTCCCTGTCCACATCCCATTCCACCTGCACGTGCCGCTCCGGTTCTTCCATGAGCTTGAGCACATTGTTGCAGTCGGTCCTGTGGATCACAACACCCCTGCCTCGAGTGACAAAGCCCCAGATGTGATCGCCCGGCACCGGTTGACAGCACTTGGCAAATTCGATGAGCACGTTGTCCACCCCCTGCACGCGCACGCCTTTCGCAGAACCACGGGCCCGCTGCAAGAAGCGCTGCAGCAGCGATTGATCCTGCTGCTCCTCTGGTTTGGGTTCGGCAGACAGCACCTTGCGAATGACGTTCTCCACCTGAATGTCCCCCTGCCCAATGGCCGCATAGAGCTTCTGCTCACTGGAAAAACCAAAGCTCTGGGCCAGGCCAGGCAGGTCAATCCGCTCACGGCTCAGGTGGTGCTTGTTCAGCGCCTCGCGGAACAGGTCTTCGCCAATGCGTACACTGCTCTCAAAGAGCGATTCCCGAACCCAGCGCTTGATGCGGTTGCGCGCCTTCGTGGTGCGCACAAACTTGATCCAGTCCGGATTCGGTCGCTGCGCCGGTGAAGTGATGATCTCCACCGTATCGCCACTGCGCAACTGGTAGTCCAGGGGGACAATCTTCCCGTTCACTTTGGCGGCAATGCAGTGTAGGCCGATGTCGGTATGCACGTCAAAGGCAAAGTCAACTGGCGTCGAACCAACCGGGAGCTTGTGCAGATCTCCTTTGGGCGTGAAGACAAAAACCTCATCACGGTAAAGGTCGATCTGCAAGTTCTCCAGGAAATCCGCAGGCTCGTGGCTTTCGGCCTCCCAGTCCAGGAACTGGCGCGCGAACGTCAGGTACTTGTCGAGCTCGTCCTCTTTGACCTTCCCCTCTTTGTATTTCCAATGGGCGGCGATCCCCTCCTCCGCAATGTGGTGCATCTCCCGCGTGCGAATTTGAATCTCCACCATGCGCCCGTCCGGCCCCACCACGGTGGTGTGCAACGACTGGTAGCGGTTGGACTTGGGGATGGCGATGTAGTCTTTGAAACGCTCATGCACGGGAGTAAACAGGCTATGCACAATCCCCAAAGCCCCATAGCACTCTTCCACCCTGTCCACAATGATGCGGATAGCAAACAGGTCGTAGATCTGTTCGAAAGGCACGCCGCGCTTGTGGATCTTGTTGTAGATGCTGAAGAAGTGCTTGGGCCGGCCGGTGATGGTGGCACGGATGCCAGCTTCCCTCAGCGCTTTGCGGATGGGGCGGGCCACCCTTTGGATGTAGCGCTCGCGCTCGGCGCGCCCCTCGCGCACCAACCTGCTCAGCTCTTCGTATGCCTGCGGGTCCAGGTATTTGAGCGCCAGGTCCTCCAGCTCCCAGCGGATCTTTGCCAACCCCAGCCGGTGTGCTAAGGGGGCATAGATGTCTCTGGTTTCGCGGGCCACCCGCTCGCGCGTCTTTTCCGGCAGATATTGCAGCGTGCGCATGTTGTGCAGGCGGTCGGCAAACTTGATCAAGATGACCCGCACATCCTTGATCATGGAAAAGATCATCTTGCGAAAGTCTTCCGCCTGCCGCTCCGCGAAGCTGTCAAATCCCAAGCCGCCAATCTTGGTCACACCGTCCACCAGGCCGACAATGGTGGGACCAAACTCCTTTTCCACCTCCTCCAGGGTAGTGCCAGTGTCTTCGGCCACGTCGTGCAAGAACCCGGCGGCAATGGTGTCCGCATCGAGCTTCAGATCTACCAGGATCTCTGCCACTGCCAGCGCATGCTCGAAATAGGGACGCCCCGACTTACGAAGTTGGTCCTTGTGCGCCTGGTAGCTGAACTGGCAGGCGCGGTCGACGAGCTCCGCATCGGCCTTGGGATTGTAGCGTCGCACCCGCCGAATCAGGGCATCGCATGCTTTTCGATACTTCTCTTCCACGTCAGAAGGAGCCTTTGCCCGCCTTTCAGAACGCCTCCACCTCCGGCGGGACCAATCCCACTTCCCTGGCCGGGTCAGCGAACATCACATACTCTTTGATAAAGACAAGTTTGACGGTGCCGGTGGGGCCACTCCTCTGCTTCCCGATGATGACTTCCGCCATCCCTTCCTGCTCGCGTTCCTTGTACACTTCTGGTCGATAGAGGAAAAGGACCACATCCGCATCCTGCTCGATGGCCCCTGACTCCCGCAGGTCGGAGAGGATGGGACGGCGGTCCTCGCTCCGTTTCTCCACTGCCCGCGACAGCTGCGACAACGCCACCACCGGGATGTTCAGCTCCTTGGCCAGGGCCTTCAAGGACTGGGTGATCATCGAGATTTCCTGTTGGCGGTTTTCCACCTGGCTTGGGCCACGCATGAGCTGCAGGTAATCGATGATGAGCAGGCCCAAGTCATGTTGCGCCTTGAGCCGCCGGGCCTTGGCGCGAACCTCAAGCGCGCTGATGGCCGGGGTGTCGTCGATGAAGATGGGCGCCTCGGCCAGATAGCCCACGGTAGTACTCAGCTTGGGCCAATCTTGCTCCGCCAGCCGCCCGGTGCGCACCAGGTGTTGGTCCACGCGCGCGGCCGTACACAGCATCCGCAGGGCAAGTTGGTGCCGGGCCATCTCCAGGCTGAAGATACCCACGGTCACCCCCTGGTGAACGGCCGCGTGGTAGGCAATGTTGAGGGCAAACGCCGTCTTGCCCATGGAAGGCCGCCCGGCGATGACGATGAGCTCTGAGTTCTGGAGCCCCGCCGTCAACTCATCGAGCTTGGAAAAGCCCGTGGCCACGCCGGTGACCCCGCCGCGCCGCTGGTGAAACTTGTCGATCACGGCAAAGGTCTCGTGCATGATCGGGTTGATGCTCTCGAAGCCCTTGCGCAGACGACGGTCGGCCAGGCGGAAGATCTTCTGTTCCGCCTGGTCAATCAGCTCATAGACCTGCTCCTCCCCTTCATAGGCCTGCAGCGCGATCTCGTTGGCCACCTCGATGAGCCTGCGCCGCAGCGCCTTTTCCAGGACTATGCGTGCGTGGTACTCGATGTTCGCTGCCGAGGGGGTACGCTCCACCAGCTCGGTCAGGTAGTAGGAGCCACCCACCTGCTCCAGCTCCTTGCGCCGCTCCAGCTCATTGCTCAGTGTGACGACGTCCACAGGTTCATTGCGCTCGCGCAAGTCACGTGCGGCACAAAAGATCTTGCGATGGGCGGGCTTGTGAAAGGCCTGCTCGTCCAAGAGCTCGATGGCCCTGTCCAGTGCCTCGTCCTGGAGCAGAATCGCGCCCAGCACGGCCATCTCCGCCTCCAAGTTCTGGGGCGGGACTCGCTCGCTCATCTCCGTGCTCGGCTTGGGCTTCACCTGCGTGCGATTACGCGCCATCTTGTGGCAACCTCACATGAAGGCTTCCATCAGCGGGCATCCACTCCCGGGGAGGAGCCATATTTCTCGTCATAGAGCCTCCGCAGCATGAGAAAGTCCTGGCGCACCGGTTCCTCAAACTGCGGACTGCGAAGAATGGCCGCCGGATGATAGGTAACGATCAGGCGCGCACCAGCACAGCCGTGCACCACACCGCGCAGTCTGTTCAAGGGCGCCGTGGTGTCCAGCAATGTATGAGCGGCTATGCGCCCCAGCGCCAGCAGGAAAGCAGGCGCAATGAGCTGGATCTGCTTCTGCAAGTAAGGGAAGCAGAGGGCAATCTCCGTAGGCAGCGGATCGCGGTTGTCCGGAGGTCGACATTTGAGGATATTGGCAATGTAGATCTCCTCCCGTGCAAAACCGCTGTCTCTGAGCAGACGGTTCAGCAGTTGGCCTGCGCGCCCCACAAACGGCTCGCCCAACCGGTCCTCATCGGCCCCAGGGGCCTCGCCCACTAGCATCACGCGCGCCCGTGGATTGCCGACACCGAACACAAAATTGGTCCGCGTCTGTGCCAAAGAACACTTGCGACAGTCACGAATGCTTTGATAGAACGCCTGTAGCGGATCTGTCGACGGTTCTGCCTGCGGCCGGAGAGGCACCAATACCTCCGATCCATAGAGCTCGGCATGTTGGCGCAAGAACCGGCCCACCTGCTCCAGCATGTGGTCATTTGCCTCTAACATGCCCTCTGTCCTCTGACACCGTCCTTGCCTCCCTGGCTGCCAGGAGTTCAACTACATGCAGCAGAATGGTCCGGGCCACCTCCCGTTTGCTCATCAGTGGCAGGCGCAACACCGTGCCATCGCGCATGATCAGCGTCACCTTGTTCGTGTCCGTGCCAAAGCCTGCTCCTGGTTCCAGGGGATTGTTGAGCACAATCATGTCGAGGTTCTTGGCGTTCAGCTTGGCGGTGGCGTTTTCCAGCTCGTTCTGCGTCTCGACCGCGAACCCCACAAGGACGCGCCTGTCCTTGTGCCTACCAACGTTGGCGAGGATGTCTTCCGTCCTTTCCAGCTCCAAGGCGACGCGCTCCAGCCCCTTTTTGAGCTTGTGTGGGCTCACTTGCTTGGGACGAAAGTCGGCGACTGCCGCTGCCATGACGAGCACGTCTGCCTCCATGACGGCCATGCGCACTGCCTCGGCCATCTCCGCCGAGGTGCGCACTCGTTGGCAGTGCACGCCAGAAAACGGGCGTTCCGCACTTGGGCCGGTGACCAGATGTACCTCAGCGCCCATAAGCGCGGCCACCTCGGCCAGGGCAAAGCCCATTTTGCCCGAGGAGCGATTGGTGACAAAGCGCACCGGATCGATGTCCTCCTCGGTGCGACCGGCGGTCACCACTACCCGACGGCCCTCCAACTCTTTGGAGCCCAGCAACACCGATTTCAGGGCATCGACGATGCGCTCCTTGTCCGCCAGACGCCCCCACCCCTCTTCGCCACACGCCAGCTCTCCCACTTCCGCATCTACGAACACATACCCCAGCTCTCTGAGCCGCTCCACATTGCGGCGGAAGACCGGCTTGGCATACATCTCTTTGTTCATGGCCGGGCAGAAGACCACTGGGGCAGTAGTAGCGGCGATGAGGGTGGTCAACAGATCATCGGCCAGGCCTGCCGCCACTTTGGCCACACAATTGGCGGTGGCCGGCGCAATGACCACCACCTCTGGCCAGCGCGCCGCTTCAATGTGCACGGTGCCGCCCTTGCCGGCTGTCGGGAACAGTTCCGTCAACACCGGGTTTTCGCTGAGCGTTTCAAAGGTCAGCGGGGTGACAAACTGACAAGCTGCTTTGGTCATCACCACCCGCACCTCGGCACCTTCGCGCTTGAGGGCGCGCAGCAGCTCGCAGCTCTTGTAGACCGCAATGCCGCCGGTCACCCCCAGCAATATTCTCCTGCCCTGAAAGAGCATATCCGCCTACTGTTCTTCCTTCCCCTCTCCGGCGCCCTCGGCCGGCTGCTCCTCTTCGCGGTCGACGTAGGTGTAGCGCAGCTTCCCTTCCAGAAACTCCTGGAGGGCCTGGGTGGTTGGCCTGGGCAGCCGCATGAAGGGCCTGTGAATGGGTTCGCGCGGTTGATCATCCTCAAGAAGGTCACCCTTGGCGTCCGCCATCACCTCCCGCATCTCCATTTCCACCAAGCGCTTCTGCTCGTCATTGATCTGCCTGGCGCGCTTGGCGATAATGACCACCGCCTCGTACACACTGTCGGCGTGCTTTTCGATGTCCTCAAACGAAATCTGGTACAACATCAGCTCTCAGCCTCCTTACTGGCTCTGCGTGTGCGCTGCGTTCGTTGTTCCGTTGGCGCCTGTGCGCGTTGTGCAGCGGCAATGAGCGCCGCCACCCGCGCGATGGTTCTATCCAATTCTCTATTTACCACCACGTGGTCATACGACCTGGAAGCCGCCAGCTCCATGTCCACTCGCTCAAGGCGTTTGGCGATCTCCTCGGCCCCTTCGGTGCTGCGCTTTGCCAGTCGCTCCCGGAGCACGCGCATGGACGGCGGCTTGATGAAAATCAGCAGCGAACAGTGCGGAAAGAGCTGGCGCACTGCCTGCCCCCCTTTCACATCGATGGCCATAAGCACCGCTTTGCCTTGGCGCAAAGGTGGCTCGATGGAGCGCCGCGGGGTGCCATACAAGAATCCATGCACTTCTGCCCACTCCACCAGCTCGCCTTGGTCCCTCATGCGCGCGAACTCCTCGGGGCTGACGAAGTAGTAGTGCACCCCGTGTTGCTCGCCTGGCCGCGGCGGGCGCGTTGTAGCGGTGACCGCATACACGAACCTGCGGGGATCGCGCTTCAGCAACCCTTCCACTACCGCCGTCTTTCCTCCACCCGAGGGGGAGGAGATCACCACCAGCAGCCCGCGCGCCTCAGACCGGGTCTGCGCCATCGCTCTCCTCGGCCATGGCCGGCAAGGGCTTGTGCAGACGTTGCAGGATGGTCCGGGCCACATTGGCCGAAAGCACCACCTGGTTGCTGGCCATGACCAGCACCGTCCGCGTGCGCTTACCGGCAGTAGCGTCCACCAATCGCCCCTGTTCCCGCGCCTCGCGGATCATCTGCCGGATAGGCTTGGAGCTGGCCACGACCACGGCGACAATCTTGTCGGCAGCCACATAGTTGCCGTGCCCGATGCCGACCATTACCATCGCCGTCGCCCTCCTCATTCGATGTTCTGGACCTGTTCGCGGATCTTCTCCACTTCGTCTTTGAGCTCCACGACCAAGTGGGAGATCTCCGCGTCGGCCGCCTTGGCACCAATAGTATTGGCCTCGCGTTGCATCTCCTGCAGCAGGAAATTCAGCCGGCGACCAGAAGGCTCCTCCCCATCCATGGAGGCCAGAAAGAGCGCGTTGTGGCTGTGGAAGCGCACGCATTCCTCGGTCACATCCATGCGGTCGGCCAAGATGGCCACTTCTTGGGCAAGGCGGCCCTCGTCCAGGGCCACATCTGCCACCAGGGCCTGCACCCGCGCCCGCAGTCGCCGCATCACCTCCTCCGCCCGCTGGCGCGACAGGGTCTCGATACGTGCAACCTTCTGTTCCAGCAAGGGGATCCGCTTCTCCAGGTCCCGACGGAGCGCCTCGCCCTCTTGTACGCGCATGGCAATCATCTGCCGCAGGGCAACTGCCAGCGCCCGCTCCGCCACCTCCCAGGCCTTGTCTGCCCGCTCCTCGTCGCTCTCCAGCCCAAACAGGTCGGGCAAACCCACCAGATGGTCCAGGCGCACGCGATCCTGCAGCTGCAGCTTGTCGCTCAGCTCTTCCAGGAGGCTCTTGTAGGTGCGGGCCATGTCCAGATCGATTCTAAGGCCCAAAGAGGAGCTGTTCTCCATCTTCACTGCGATGGAGACGTTGACCCGGCCGCGTGTCACGTGGCGCCTGACGATCTCCCTGACCTGCTGGTCGCGGTTGGCCAGAAACCGGGGCAGGTGCACAGAGACCTCCAGGAATCGATTGTTGAAAGACCGCACCTCGCTGGTGGCTTCTACGCCGTGTTCACTCCAGACCGCGGTGCCGAAACCCGTCATGCTGGCAATCATGTCACCCCTTGTGTGCTCGCAGACAACGCCTGCACACGCGCCTTGTCCTTGCGCGTGGCCTTGATTATAGCAATTTTTCTGCTCTTTGTCAACCGAAATCTTCTGTTTGGGCCAATGTTTTCAACAGATTAAGCCACGCGCGGACGTCGCCTCGGGGAGGCACACGAGGTGCGTGCGGCCGTCCGCCTGCGCAGGCACCTCAGTCCCGTCGCCGCCCAAACTTTTCTTTCTGGATGGTGAGCTGAATAGAGATGCGATGCGTGGTGCCAAGCTGATCATGGCTCAGGTAGGCATAATCGACGTCCAACTGGGGCAGCCGTACGCCGAGGCCGAGGGTAAGGTGGCCGACGTCGCTCCCGACACGCACGGCCACGACCTGATGAAAGGCATACTCGAGCCCCGCATGCCAGTCAGCACTCGCTCGGCCAAGGCTAAGTTGCGCGGCACTTCTTCTCCCTTCGAACCTGAGGTCCACATCCAACGCCGGGGTGATGGTCCCGCGCAGCCAAGGCACCACCAGTGGGTAGGCCACACCGCACTTTGCGGTGGGCAGGACGAATTCCTTGGTGCCGGTAGAGTCCCACACCAACACCGTGGTGGTCACGTCCTGCACCGTAGCGCCCACGACCAGGTGGTTCATTGGGTTCCAGCGCACCGCCACGTCGAACCCAAGCCCCCAGGCGGTAAAGGCGCCAATGCCTTTGTGGACCACTTTGGCGCTGGCACCGTAGGCCAGGGAGGCCGAGCGAGACTTGCCCACAGACAACGACCACATCCACTCGGCATCGTTCACGTAGTTTTCAATGTAGGGGGTATTCCGCACCACCACGCCGTTCTCGGTGTAAAGCTCACCCAGCGCGCGCTCCGGGTTGCGCAGTCGGGTGGTGATGGGAATGTCATCCACCGCAGTGCGGGTAATAGTGAGACCAAGGGCAAGCGAAGCGCTCACCGGGAAAGCAACACCCAGGTAATCATAGTTTACCACGCCGGCAAAGCGTTCGGCGTGCATTGCCGCAAGCTGGGGATGGCGCAGGCCCACCAAGCCTGCGGGGTTCCAGTAGCCGGCGGTGACATCGGAGGCAACGGCTACATGCGCCCCTCCCATCCCCAAGGCGCGCGCACCCACGCCCACACTCATGAACTCGCCCGCGTACTTGCCCACCCGCCACTGGCCACAGTATACACTACTCACCAGCAGCAGGATCGCTGCAAGCACTATCGTTGTGCTTCTTGTCACCGCGTGTACTCCCGCAGTACGCATTCCTGAGCCTCTCACTTCCAGGCCTATTGCAATCTACAAAACCCCTGGGGGAAAATCAAGCCCTTTGTCGGCCAGCCACAAGGAGAAACAGACGCTTATGCTTCTTCCCCATCCACCTTTTTCTTCAGCTCAAATAGCTCGTTCAGGGCCTGCAACGGGGTCAGATTGTCCAGATCCAGCTTGCGCAACTCCTCCGCAAGCCGCCGCTCCTGGGCCGCAAAGATATCCAGCTGCAATTGCCGGCTCTTCTCTTCGCGCGCCGCACGACGCAGGGCGATCTTCGGCTCCTCTGTAGGGGTAAGCGCCTCTGCCTCCAGATTGGCCAGGATCTCTTTGGCCCGCTCGATGACCTCCTTGGGCAGTCCCGCCAGCTGCGCCACGTGAATGCCGTAGCTGTGGTCACACCCCCCTTCGACGATTTTGCGCAAGAAAACGACGCGGTCGCCCCACTCTTTGACTGCCACGTTGTAGTTTTTCACCCGGGGCAGGATCAGGGCCAGCTCTGTCAGCTCATGGTAGTGGGTGGCGAACATCGTCTTGGCCGCAAGGCGGGGCGTGTTGTGCAAGAACTCCGCCACGGCCCAGGCGATGGACAGGCCATCGAAGGTACTGGTGCCGCGCCCGATCTCGTCCAGCAGGATCAGGCTGCGCGGGGTAGCATTGTTGAGGATGTTGGCCGTCTCGTTCATCTCCGTCAGGAAGGTGCTCTCGCCGCCAGCCAAGTTGTCGCTGGCCCCCACACGGGTGAAAATCTTGTCCACGATGCCGATGTGGGCCTCAGCGGCCGGCACAAAACTTCCCATCTGCGCCATGATGACGATCAGCCCCACTTGCCGCAGGTAGGTAGACTTGCCGGCCATGTTCGGGCCGGTGATGATAAGGATTTGATCGCTGGCGCTGTCGATGAACAGGTCGTTGGGGACAAAGGCCTGGCCAGCAGGGAGCAGCCGTTCGATCACCGGGTGGCGGCTGTCCTTCAACCGGATAGCGGTGGACTCGTTGATCTCCGGGCGCACGTAGCGATTGCTCACGGCCACCTCCGCCAGACTGAGCACACAGTCCAGCTCGGCAACCAGCCTGGCGTTTGCTTGCACCGCCTCGGTCTCCAGAGCCACCCTCTTACGTAGCTGGTCGAAGAGTTCGTACTCAAGCACGGCGATCTTTTCTTCGGCGCCGAGCACCTTCTCTTCGTACTCCTTCAGCTCTGGTGTGATGAAACGCTCGGCGCCCACGGTGGTCTGCTTGCGCACATAGTCGGGGGGCACTTTGGCCAGGTGAGGTTTGGTGACCTCGATGTAGTAGCCGAAGACCTTGTTGTAGTTGACCTTGAGGGAAGGGATGCCGGTACGTTCGCGCTCTCGCGTCTGGAGTTTTGCGATCCAATCCTTGCCCGAAAAGGCGATCGCCCGCAGCTGGTCAAGTTCGGCGTTGTAGCCGGTGCGAATGATCCCACCCTCGGTGACCAGCAGGGGCGGCTCATCCACCAGGGCTCGTTGCAGTTCTTCCACCAGCGGGCGAAGCTCTTGCAGCCCTTCGCGGATGTCGCGCAGCATAGCGCTTTCCAGCGGGGTACATAGGGCGCGCAGATCTGGTATCAGCGCCAAGGTTCGCATCACGGCGTGGAGGTCCCGGGCGTTGGCCCGGCCGGTGTTCACGCGAGCCATCAGCCGCTCCAGGTCGCCCACACGTCGGAGCTGCTCGCGGAGCTTCTGGCGCAGATCGCTCTGGGCTACCAGCTCCTCCACCGCATCCAGGCGGCGGTCGATGGCCGCTTTGTTCGTCAGCGGGCGCAGCAGCCATTGCACCAACAGGCGCCCCCCCATGGGGGTCAGCGTGCGGTCTATGACCGAAAGCAGCGTTGCTCGTGTGGCACCAGGATTGAGGGGTGCCACCAGCTCCAAATTGCGCCGCGTGGCCGCGTCCAAACCCAGGTACTCCGCCTCGTTGAGGCGGGCCAGGCGGTTGAGGTGCCTCAGCTCGTTCTTCTGATTCTCTTTCAGATAGTGCACCACGGCCCCGGCGGCCGACACCCCCGCGTCAAGGTCCTCGCAGCCAAATCCCCGCAGCGAGGTGGTACCAAAGTGTTGCGTCAACACCTCGTAGGCATAGTCGCGATGGAACACCCATTCCTCGCACTTGGAGACCATGGCTTCCAGCCCCGGTCCCACCTGCCCGGTGACGTAGGAGATCTGCTCCTCGCTGACCAGCAACTCCGCCGGCTCTGCCCGCACCACTTGCTCCCTGAGCTGCGCGGCAGGAAATTCGCCCGCGACAAAGTCGCCAGTGGAAACATCGGCAGCTGCCAACCCCACCGTCTGCTCTTTGAGGTACACCGCGACCAAGAAGTTGTTGCGCTTGGTATCCAGTAGCCCTTCGGCGAGCACGCTCCCCGGAGTGACTACCTCCAACACCTCCCGTTTGACCACCACCTTGGCCTTCTTGGGGTCTTCGACCTGCTCGCAGATGGCCACCTTGTAGCCCGCCTTCACCATCTTGGTGAGGTAGCCCTCCAGAGCGCGGTGGGGGAAACCCGCTAACGGCACATTGGCCGCCTTGCCGTGCGCGCGACTGGTGAGGGCAATGCCGAGCACCTCAGCACCGATCTTGGCGTCGTCGTAGAACATCTCGTAGAAATCGCCCATGCGGAAAAAGAGGATGGCGTCGCGATACTGCGCCTTGAGGCGCAAGTACTGCTTCATCAAGGGGGTTTGGCCCTCAAACGTCGGGGCAGCTGCGGGAGATGACTTGACCCTGTGAGGCATGGGCAGGAGTTTCTCAGAATTCACACTGGGCGCAGTTCTTCGCCCCAGTGGAGCTTCAACCTCAGCACTTCGTAGAAGCGCCTGCGGCGGGTGGCAATCCAGCGCACCGCATAGTCGGCGGCCCTGATCTCCACCTCTTGGCCGCTGCGCAGCACATACCCCGTCTGGCCGTCGGCGGTGAGGTTGACTCGGTCCTCCTCGCTCCTTGCGCTCACCCGTACCACGCTTTCCGGGGGGATGACCACAGGACGGGCCCCGAGCGAATGGGGACAAAGGGGCGTAATCAGGAGCACACGCATGGTGGGGATGACAATGGGCCCGCCCGCGGCCAGGGAGTAGGCAGTGGAGCCGGTGGGCGTGGCGATGATCAGGCCATCGGCAACATACGTGTTGAAGTAGACATCGTCCACATAGGTGCGGATCTCGATGATGCGCGGCGAGCCGCCCCTGTCGATGACCACATCATTCAAGGCATGGAACAGCTGCCCAGGCGCGTCAGTCACAGAGGCGCGCAAAAGCATCCGTTCGATGATGTCGTACTGGCCACTGAGCAAGTCTTCCAAGCAGGGGTACAGCTCTTCGATGCGCACATCGGCCAGAAAGCCCAGGCCCCCCAAGTTGACCCCCAAGATGGGTACGCCCAGGTGGCCCACTGCGCGCGCAACTGCCAGAAAGGTGCCGTCGCCGCCGAAAGCGATCACCACGTCGCTCCCCTGCCCAAGTTCCTCCACCTTGGCCCAACTGGAAGAAGGCACGTTGAGCTCGAGCACCTGGGCTATCTCCTCCGCCAACAGAAAGGGCGTATGGCGTTTGCCGAGCCAGCGTACCAGGCGCGGGATGACCTCTCTGACCATCGGCTTGGTGGTATTGGCGACGATACCCAGCTTCACGCCTTCACCTCGGATTCAGCTGACCGCCTGCGCAGCCGGGCCATGGGAGGCACGCATGGCGCCCTCCCATGCGCGCCGCGTGGCGCGGACAATTCCTTCCACATCCAGCCCCAGGTGAGCGAAGAGTTCCTCAGGTGTACCATGCGGCACAAACCGATCTGGAAGCCCCAGTCGCAGCAGACGCACGTGCGCATATCCGTGATCAGCAAGCCATTCACCCACGGCGCTGCCAAACCCCCCCACCACGGTGTTGTCCTCTACCGTAACCAGCAGATGGTGCCGCTCGGCCACTTGCTTCAACATGAACTCGTCCAAGGGCTTGATGAAGCGGGCATTGACCACCGTGCACGAAATCCCAAGCTTGGCAAACTGCTCTGCCACCTCCAGACAGCGATAGACCAGCGGTCCCACCGCCAGGAAGGCCAGATCCTGGCCGCTGCGCAGGCATTCGCTGACCCCAATGGGCAGCAGAACGGGCTCACCGTCGACAGGCACACCTACGCCTTCACCCCGCGGGTAGCGGACTGCTATGGGGCCATCGTGCGCGACGGCCGTCCACAGCAGATGCCTCAGCTCGTTCTCGTCCTTTGGTGCAGCAACCACCAGGTTCGGTATGCTGCGCAGGTAGGACAGATCGAAAGCACCGTGATGCGTAGGACCGTCGTCACCCACCAGCCCGCCCCGGTCAAGCGCGAATACCACCGGCAACTTTTGCAGGGCGATGTCATGAACAATCTGGTCATAGGCGCGCTGCAGGAAGGTGGAGTAGATGGCCACCACCGGCTTTATCCCTTGCGTGGCCAACCCCCCAGCGAAGGTGACGGCGTGAGCTTCGGCAATGCCCACGTCGAAAAAGCGCTCAGGGAAGGCCTCGTGCAAGCGGCACAGTCCAGTGCCCAGTTCCATAGCAGCTGTTATCCCCACCACATCTGGGCGCTTCGCCGCGATCTCCACCATGGTCTGCCCGAACACTTCCGTGTAGGTGCGGTGCGTGCTCGCCTTGGCCGTCTCGCCCGTGGGCACGCTGAAAGGTCCCAGGCCGTGAAAACGGGGTGCATCCTTCTCCGCAGGCTGATAGCCCTTGCCCTTGGTGGTCAGCACGTGGAGAAAGATGGGGCCCTTGAGGTTGCGCACCTCATGCAGTATGCGCACCAGGAGCGCAATATTGTGCCCATCGATGGGCCCGAAGTAGCGGAAACCGAGGCGCTCGAACAGGAGTCCAGGAACAATCACCGCCTTGAGCCCCTCTTCCAGGCGCCGCACCGCGGTGCGGATGTGACCTCCCAAGTGCGACAGCTTTCCGGTCAGTTCCCAGATGTCGCGCTTGAGCACGTTGTAGGCGGGGGCAGTGATGAGTTGGGTCAAATATTCCGCCAGTGCCCCCACGTTGCGCGAGATGCACATGCGGTTATCGTTCAGGATGACCAGCAGGTCGCGCTTCAGGGCGCCGGCGTTGTTCAGCCCTTCAAAGGCCAGGCCTCCGCTCAGGGAGCCGTCGCCGATGACTGCCACCACGGCATAGTCCTCGCCTGCCAGGTCGCGCGCACAGGCCACCCCCAGGGCTGCGGAGATTGAGGTGCTGGCGTGGCCGGTGCCGAAGACATCATAAGGGCTCTCCTCCCGCCTGGGGAAGCCGCTGATTCCACCCCATTGCCGCAGAGTGGCAAACTGGTCCCGCCTGCCCGTGATGATCTTGTGCGGATAGGCCTGGTGCCCCACGTCCCAGATAATCTTGTCGCGCGGCGTGTCAAACACATAGTGCAGGGCCAACGTGAGCTCCACTACGCCCAAGCTTGGCGCCAGGTGTCCACCTGTGCAGCTTACGGTGGAGACGATAAACTGCCGCAGTTCCTTGGCGAGCTGGCGCAGTTCCGGAATGTCCAGCGTCCGCAGGTCCGCGGGTGAGTTTATCCTGCGCAGGAGGGCGTAATCCTCTTGCTTCTGCTCCATGCCGATCTCTCAACCCCGTTCACACCAGTTCCAACTGGAAGCCATCATCTTTCTTAGTCAGGACTTTCAGCTTGGCTTCCGCCTCGGTGAGCCGCGCCTCACAGAACTTGGCCAGTTCCGTCCCCTCCTCGAACAGGCGCAGCGATTCTTCTAAGGAGCTCTCACCGCGCTCCAGGATCTGCACAATCTCCTCCAAGCGCCGCATGGCACTCTCGAAGGTCTTTTTCTCTGACATCTGTTCCTCAGCGTTTTGAGCCGCGCGCCGGCCGAAGGGCAGAAAGCTCCTTGAGCTGTGCCTGAGGCGCCACCTCGTTCACCGTGGTCGCCAGCCTGCCATGGGCCAGCTGAACTCCGACCGCCTCACCGGGCGCCACCTGCCCCGCGGTACGCACCACCTCGCCATTATCCGCCCGAAAGCAGATGGAATAGCCCCGTGCCATGACCGCCTCTGGCCCCAGCGTGGCCAGACGCCTGACCAGACCCTCGTGGCGTTGTCTGGCCAACTCCAGCAGGTGCGCAGCCGCGGCAACCAGCATGCGCGTCACATCATCAAGACGCTGCTGGTGCTGATGGACAATGTCCTCCGGTCGGCGAAAACCATAGCTGGCCCGCACGGCGTTCAGCCTTTCGCGCGCCGTCTTCAGCTGTCTGTTCAAGGCCTGGTATGCCCGCGCCACATGCGATTGCAAGGTCTGCTGGAGCTGCTGTCGGTCGGGTACAACCAGCTCCGCGGCGGCCGAGGGCGTGGGGGCGCGCAGGTCGGCCACAAAGTCAGCAATGGTAAAGTCTACTTCGTGGCCCACTGCCGAGACTACCGGGATGCGGGAGGCAAAGATCGCCCGCGCCACCACCTCCTCGTTGAAGGCCCACAGATCCTCCAAGGAGCCACCTCCCCTGCCGACGATAATGACATCCACCTGGCCGTATTCGTTCAATTCGGCGATGGCTTTGGCGATGTCCTCGGCTGCCCCCTCGCCCTGCACCAACGACGGCCGCAAGATCAGCTCGATCCCGGGCAAGCGCCGCCTGGCAATGTTCACGATGTCCTGCAGGGCCGCCCCGGTGGCACTGGTCACAATACCCACACGCTCTGGATATCGCGGAATGGGCCGCTTGCGCTCCTCGGCAAACAGCCCCTCCTGACGCAAGCGATTCTTGAGCTGCTCAAACGCCAGCTGCAGTTCGCCCACACCAGCCGGCAGCAACCGCACCACATCCAACTGGTAGTTGCCCCGCTTCTCATAGACGGTCACCCGCCCCTGCACGAGGACCTTCATCCCGTCCTCCGGTATGAAGCGGAGCCCCATGTTCCGTCCCCGCCACATGACGGCGGCAATCTGCGCGTTCTCGTCCTTCAAGGAAAAGTACATGTGGCCGGAGGAATGAAGCTTGAAGTTAGAGATCTCTCCCTCCACCCACACCACGGGGATTGTGGTCTCCAACAGCAGTTTGATCTCGCGGGTGAGCTCCGAGACCGTATAGATGTGGGCCTCGTTTGCGCCCAGCTCTGGGGCGAGCTCCGGAACCTCGTCAACTGCCACCCTTACCTTCCTCCGGCCTCATCGACATGCTGCCTCTGTCCCCGCCGTCCCCTTTCGACCCGGACAAAGGCAAATAAGGGCCAAGCCTCTGCCTCAGCCCTTATCCCAACCGCCTCGGGCGACCACCAATGCCGCCGCGGTTCTGTCGTCCGTTCGGTCACCGCCTACATTTCCCTGGGCAGTCCCTACACGGCACCTACCTACCGCAGTTTCTTCTTGTGCCTATTCTTGCGCAACCGTTTCTTGCGCTTGTGCGTTGCAATTTTGTGCCGCTTGCGCTTCTTGCCACTGGGCAAATCTGCTCACCTCCTTTGTCCATGTGATCGCACCGGCGGATGGAGCCTTTCAGCCTTCGTCACTTCCCGGAGGGTTTACTCCTGGGGGAATGCGCTCCCATCTTCTCTTGGCCGGCCTTCCGCCACCGCCTTCCGCAGCTCCTGAGCAGGGCGGAAATATGGCACCCGTCGCGCCGGGATGTGCACCAGGTCCTTGCTCACCGGATTGCGCGCCTTGCGCGCCTTACGCTGCACGGGGAGAAACGTCCCGAACCCCCGCAGCGTCACACTCTCCCCTTGCTGCAGCGCCGAGGAGACAATGGCAATAAAGCCGTCCACGACGGCCGCCACTTCCATCTTCATCAAGCCTGTCCCCTCGGCAAGCTTGTCCACAAGCTGTTCCTTCGTCATCGCGGTCTCGCCACCATTGGCCGTGCTCGGTCACCCCTGTACCTGCGCAGGCGGATGCGCTCCTGTGCCCACTAGCGGCAGGTGGAGCAGTGCCGGGATGCACAGCCGCCGCAGGAGGAGGCGGAGGAGGCAGGAGAGGCCCGGCCCGTGCCAGAAAAGCCGAACACCGAGAAGATGCGCTCGGTGCGCTCGCTCCCGCACTGTGGACATAGCGGCAGAGCGGTGTCGCTGCTGCTACGTACCAGCTCTTCAAAGGCGGCACCGCACGCCGCGCACCTGTACTCGAAAATCGGCACCCTCTGTCTCCACAGTCAAAAGACCATCTTGTAGCTCAGCCGAGGGGTTCGTTCCACCGCTTCGATGAGCTCACGGGCATTCTGGAACAGGAGGTCAATCAACCCTAAACGCCGCCGCTCCTGCCGCACCAGGCGCGGTTCACCCTTGATGCCGGCAAGGTCGGCTGCCAGTCGGATTGCGTCCTCAAACGTGCCCAGTGTGTCGACCAGCCCACTGCGCAGCGCCTGCATTCCCGTAAACACGCGCCCATCGGCGAGCTCCAAGACCCGGCTGCGCTCCATACGGCGCCCCTCAGCCACAGCCTCCACAAACTGAGCAAAGGCATCATCCACCCATTGTTGGAGGTAAGCACGCTCTGCCTCGGTCAAACCTCGATAGGGCGAGCCGGTGTCTTTGAACTTGCCGCTCTTAATCACGGTAAAGTCGATGCCCAGCTTGTCCAGGAGACGACGGATGTTCGGTATTTCGGCCACCACGCCGATGCTACCGGTAGTGGTACCAGGGTTAGCCATGATGCGCGTCGCTGGCACCGCTACGTAGTACCCACCTGAGGCAGCCACTGACCCCATAGAAGCGACGATGACCTTGCCCGCCTGCCTGGTCTTACGCACTTCGGCATAAATCTCCTGCGAGGCGGCCACTCCCCCACCGGGGCTCTCGATGCGCAAGACGATGGCCCGCACCGAGCCGTCGCGCCGGTACTGCTTCAGTTGCCGCACCACGGGTCTGGCATCGACGATTGTGCCCCTCAGCTCCACCACGGCCACCTTGGGGCCAAAAGTGGGTACACCCGGAGAGTCCCCTCCGGCCAGGCGCAGGCTCAACAGGGAGAGCAACACCAGCGACAACCCTCCCACCACCACAACCGCCAGCACGATTAGCGGCACACTGCGCTTTGACATACCACCCTCACCCATTCTGTTGCCCTGAGGGTAGCAGCGTTTTTCCGCAAACCAAATCCGCGCATCTCAGGAGACCTATGCTAAGTATACTAAAATCGGCGCTAAATGTCAAATGGAAAAATGGCTTGAGTGCCCCGCCTCACTTGATTTTTCTCAGCGCCTGTGACAGGTCGTTGATGAGGTCCTCAACCGCCTCGATGCCTACGGACAGACGCACCAGCCCCGGCGTGATACCGCAGGCCAGGAGGTCTTCCTCTTTGTAGGTGGAATGCGTCATACTGGCAGGATGCTCGATCAGGGTATCGCAGTCGCCCAGACTCACCGCCAAGGTCATGAGCTTGACCGAATCCATGAGCTTTTCGCCTGCTGCTCGCCCCCCCTTGAGCTCAAAGGAGAGCACCCCACCGAAGCCGGTCATCTGCTTGCGAGCCAGTTCATGTTGGGGATGGATGCGCAGACCCGGGTAATACACGCGTGCCACCTTGGGGTGAAAACTCAGGTAGTGAGCAATGCGCATGGCGTTGAACTGGTGTCGTTCCATGCGCACCGGCAGCGTCTTGAGCCCGCGCACAAACAGCCAGGCGTTGAACGGGCTCAGGCATCCCCCAAGGTCGCGCAGTATTTCGCCCTTGGCTCGCTTGATAAAGTCGGCCGGGCCGATGATCACCCCGCCGATGGTGTCGCCGTGCCCACCGATGTACTTGGTCGCGCTGTGGATGACAATGTCGGCCCCCAGCGCTAATGGCCGCTGGAAGTAAGGCGTGGCAAAGGTGTTGTCCACCATGAGCAATGCCCCACGACGGTGGGCAACTGCCGCGGCGCCGGCGATGTCGATGAGCTTCAGCGTGGGGTTGCTGGGCGTTTCGATGAACACCACCCGCGTCCGCTCATCCATAGCCGCCTCGATGTTGACCAGCTGACTGGCCTCCACATCGCGCACCTCGATACCCAATCGCTTCATGGTTTCGCGGAAGAGCTGATGGGTGCCGCCGTACAGGGTATCGGAGGCCACGATGTTCTCGCCCGTGCGTACCGCGGTGAGTACGGCCGTGGTGGTGGCCGCCATGCCCGAGGCAGTGGCGCAGGCCGCCTCGCCCCCCTCAAGGAAGGCCATCTCCCGCTCGAACGCATCGACCGTGGGATTGCCGATGCGCGTGTACACGTACCCCTCGCGTTGGCCGGCAAAGATCTCGGCCCCGGCACGCGCGCTGGGAAAAGCAAAGGTGGAGCTCTGGTAGATGGGAATCGATACTGCGCCTGTCAGACGATCCACTCCCCCAGAACCATGGACACAGAGCGTCGCAAAACTGAGCTTCCGCATCTCCTCAGGCTTCATGCACTGTCTCCCACGTTACTCTCCCTGACCCATGTTTCTCACAGCTGGCCGTGGCAAATATACGCCGTGAGCGACAAAAAGTCAATGACTTTATCTGTCCGCTGCTCCCCACTGCCGGACTATCATCTCGGTGTAAAGCCCCTCATTGCTCCCTGCACCAACGACCACCGGGAGGCGGAGGCGTTCAATTTGTCTCCCTGGTGGTGAGCAGCCTCCGCCGCGCTGGCTTAGTGGGCCCACAAAACAGCGAGGGCCGATGCTGCGCCTCCGGCGCCTCACCGGCCCCTCCTCACCGACGATTAGGGGACGTCAGCTGGCCAAAATCTGCTCCACTTCCTCCTTATCCACATCGGTGATGTAGGCGATGCCGCTGATGCGCGCTGCTTCCGGGGTCAGGGCCGCAATGTCGTCGCGACTGATGTGTGCCAAAGAGAACTTGCGACTGCCGCACATCAGCTGGCGCAGGCCCTGGGCCAGGCGCTCATAGTACGTATACAGGCCCAGTGCCCCTGGCGGGACTTTTTCGAACGTCTCCTTGCCCAGTTCTTTGCGCAATGCGCTTGCGGTCACAAAGATCTCGTCGACTGAGGTGCCGAAGCGCTCCACGTAGACAGGGAGTTGCCCCTCGGCGATGGCGCGGCCGATGGTCTTGCCCACCATAGCCGCGGCGATGGGGGCACGCGCCATTCCTACAAGCTTGAAGTAGGGGGCGCCTAGGGCCAGCGCCTTAAAGATCTGGTCTTCGAACGTGAACCCACCAGCCACCGCCAAAGCCGGCACATACTTGCCCTGTTCGGCCAGGCGCCTGACGTAAAAGTAGAGCAACGAGTGCAACTCCACCGGCGGCACGCCCCACTCGTTCATCATCCTCCACGGACTCATGCCCGTGCCTCCACCCGCGGCGTCCACCGTCAGCAAATCGATCTTGTACTTGGAGGAGTAAGCGATGGCCCGCGCCAAGTCGGCAGGACGGTAGGCCCCGGTCTTGAGGAAGATGTACTTGGCACCAGCCTTGCGCAACTCTTCGACTCTTTGGGCAAAGGCTTCTTCGTCCACCATGCCGATGCGGGAGTGGCGCTCAAACTCCTTGAAAGCGCCACGCTCAAACGCTTGAATCACGTCTGGATCGTGCGGGTCTGGCAGCACCACGTAGCCGCGGTCGCGGAGCACCTGCGCCTTCTTCAGCTCGCGGATCTTGACCTCCCCGCCGATGTCCTTCGCCCCCTGCCCCCACTTCATTTCCACGCACTCCACCCCCAGTTTCTCCACGGCGTACTCGTGCACTCCCAGCCGGGTATCCTCCACGTTGGCCTGGACAATGATGGCCCCGTAGCCATCCCGCTGGAATTCTTTGTAGAGCTGTACCCGGCGCTTTAGGTCCACTGTGTCCACCACGCGCCCGTTCTTGAAGGTGGCCTCCATGTCCATGCCCACCACGTTCTCGCCGATGGTGAGGCCAGTGCCGGCCAGGGCGGAGCCTATGGCCAACCCCTCCCAGTTGTTCTTGGCCACATTTGTGGAGCCAATGCCCGGGATGATCCAAGGGTAGCGGAACTTGATCCCGTGGTCATGGCCGATCTTCACCTCCAGGCACACATTGGGGAAGATCGCCTTGTCGCTGTCGGCCTCTATTCCATGGGCGCCGACGGCCGTCCCCATGATGTTGAAATGGCCATAGTCCACGGGGTAGGTCTTCTCTGCCGCAGTGGTGATGACGCCGAACGGCTGGGGATAAATGACCTCATGCCCGCGATAGGCCGACTTGCCGATCTCGCACATGCCGATGCAGCCGTCCACGCAGGTGACGCACATCCCCGAGGACGGGGTAATGGAGCCCTCGGTGCGGTTTTTCGTCAGCGTCGCTGCTGAGGAGTTTATCCGAGAAAGGGTGGTTGCCATACCTGCTACTCCTACTTTTGGGACCTTTTTTCGTCTCGCTGTAGTTGCCAGCCTATTTCATGATTTCACAGGCTACACAGGGGTCCATGTAGCACATCATGTCGTCGAACTGCTCCTTCTCCACACACGGCGGGCTCAGGTTGGCGCATCCACCACACACGACCTTTTCCGGCTCCGTGTAGGTGCAACGGAGCTGGCACGCCGGGCACACATACATACAGCCACCGCAGAGCCGGCACTCCTCTGAGCGGACGTCAAACGGAGTGCCGATGCTGCGGCGTTCTCCTCGGCCGCGGAACCCGATCGCCCTTCCGGCCATCTGTTCCGCACACATGCGCACGCACAGCCCGCAGAGCATGCAGTCTTCATACTCTTGCCGGAAGCGCTGCTGCCGCACCTCGTACTTGGAGGCCAGATCCTGGATCACCTTTGATTGCGGGCACGAGGCGAGCAGTAACTCCAGGATCATCTTGCGCGCCCGCACCACGCGCGAGGAAGCCGTGCGCACCTTTAGCCCGTCTTGCACCGGGTAGGTGCAGGAGGTCACCAACTTGGCTTTGGTCCCCTCGCCGATCTCGACCACGCACAGGCGACAGGCGCCGTACGGCGACAGCCCCTCCAAGTAGCACAGCGTGGGGATCGGGAAGCCCAGAAACCTGGCTGCCTCCAAGAGGGTCGTACCCTCTTCTACCTGAACGGGCAGGCCATTGATGGTGAGTGAGATCATCGCCATTTCCTTCTTGGTTCATGCTCTCTCTTCGGGCCTCTGGACAAACTCCAGGTCACATCTCAGGCACCTGCTGGCTTCGCGGGTGGCCTCCTCCACCGTCAAAGACATCTCCACCTCCGCGAACCCCCGCTTGCGCCATTCCACCGAGGCGCGAGGTGTCTCCACCCGTCGCGCTGAGGCGATTTCTTCGCTCACCTGCACCGGGGGCACATAGACCTTTGGCAGACGCACCTCCGGCGGCTGGCGTAGAGGCTCGCCGCGGATGAAGCGATCGATCATGATGGCGGCACGTTTGCCATCGGCAATGGCCTCCACGACCGTGCTTGGGCCGCGCACGACGTCGCCGCCGGCAAAGACCCCGGGGACATTTGTGCACAGGGTCTCGGGGTCCACTTTCACCGTCTCCTGCGGTGTGGTCTCTATCTTTTGCCCGCTGGCTACCGCCACCGAGTCCACATCGGAGCCCTCACTGATAGCCACAATGAGCGAGTCCAGCTCGCATTCGAACTCGGAACCTGGCACTGGGACGGGGCGCCGCCTGCCGCTGGCGTCTACTTCCCCCAACACGTTGCGGATCAAGCGCAAGCCGGCCACGCGCCCCCTTCTGGTGAGAATCTCCACCGGCGAAACCAGGGTCTCCAATCGCACACCTTCCTGGAGTGCCGCCTCGATCTCTTCGTCGAAGGCTGGCATTTCTTCGCGCGTGCGCCGATAAAAGATGGTCACACTCCGCACGTCTTTCTGTCGCAAAGCGACGCGCGCGGCATCCACAGCCGAGTTCCCCCCGCCGATGACACCCACCCTTCCCCGTGCCTGCTGCCTCTCTTCAAGGTTAAAAGAGCGCAAATACTGGATGGACGGCCACACGCCTTCTGCCTCTTCCCCTGGCAGGCCCAAGCGTCGACTCTTGTGCGCGCCCAGCGCGATGAAGCTCGCCTTGAACCCCTGCTGAAACAGGCCGTCAACGGTAATATCCCTCCCCAGCGCCTGACCATACCTGATGGTGATCTCCCTGTCCAGGAGCGAGGCTATCTCTCTCTCCAGGACTTCCCGCGGCAGACGGTAGGCTGGAATGGCGCTGAGCATCATGCCTCCGGGGCGCTGCTCGGCCTCGAAAATGGTCACTCGGTAGCCCAGCAGCGACAAATAGTGGGCGGCGGTCAAGCCGGCCGGACCAGCACCGACCACTGCCACGGCGGGACTGGTCTTATGGACCTTCTTTCGCCGCACCGGTCTGTAGGTCATAGGGTCCATGCGGTCGGTGATAAAGCGCTTCAAGGCGCGAATGGCGATGGCCTGACCGCTCACGGCTCCTGCCCGGCAATGCTCCTCACAAGGGTGGTGGCACACGCGCGCACACACCGAGGGGAAAGGATTGGTTTCCCTGATGGCCCGGTAGGCCTCCTCATATTCGCCACGCGCGATGTGGGCCACGTAGCGCCAGGCCTCTGTGCCCAACGGGCACACCGACTGGCATGGCGCCCCCACCAGCTCCTTGCACACACCCGCCTGACAGGAGCGCTTGTGAATGTGCTCCTCATACTCGTGGCGAAAATAGCGAAGGGTGGAGAGCACAGGGTTGGAGGCGGTCTGCCCCAGCCCGCACATGGTCGTGTCTTTGACCACCTCCGCCAATTCCTGCAAGAGATCGATATGACCCGGGGTGCCCCTCCCACACGAGATGTCGTCGATGAGCTCCCACATGCGCTGAGTCCCCTTCCGGCAGGTGAAGCATTTGCCACAGGACTCGTCGCGGAGGAAGTTCATGAAGTACTTGGCCACGTCCACCATACAGGTGTTCTCGTCCATGACGATCATCCCCCCGGAGCCCATGATGGACCCGGCCTCAGTCAGGCTGTCATAGTCGATGCGGAGGTCAAACAGGCTGGCAGGGATGCACCCACCCGAGGGGCCACCGGTCTGCACCGCCTTGATCTTGGCCTTGCCCACCGGGCCACCGCCGATGTCGTACACGATCTCCTTGATGGTGATGCCCATCGGCACCTCCACCAGGCCGGTGTTGCGGATCTTGCCCACCAGGCTAAAGATCTTGGTGCCAGAGTTCCCCTTGGTGCCGATGGCAGCAAACTTTTCGGCACCCATTTCAAAAATCACCGGGATGTTGGCCCACGTCTCGACGTTGTTGATGGCCGTTGGCCGGCCATTGATCCCCCTTTGTACCGGGAAGGGCGGACGCTGCCGCGGCTCCCCTACCCTCCCCTCAATGGAGTGCATCAGGGCGGTCTCCTCGCCACACACAAAGGCCCCTGCCCCCCGCACCAGGCGGATGTCGAAAGAAAAGCCAGTCCGGAGGATGTTCTCTCCCAGCAGCCCCTGCTCACGCGCCTGCCGCAGGGCGATGATCAGATGCTTGATGGCCAGAGGGTACTCATCCCGCACATAGATGACCCCCTCGGTGGCCCCGGTACCGTACGCCCCGATGAGCATTCCTTCGATGATGCTGTGCGGATTGCCCTCCAGCACGCTGCGGTCCATGTACGCCCCTGGGTCGCCCTCGTCGGCGTTGCACACCAAAAACTTGCCCCTGCCATCCGGCTGGGTGGCCAGGAGCTCCCACTTCTTGCCAGTAGGAAACCCCGCACCTCCACGACCCCGCAGACCAGAGGCCTTGACTTCCTCGACGACCCAACTCGGGTTCCGCCGCGCCAGCACTTTGACGAACGAGCTGTACCCGCCCAGCGCGATGTAATTGTAGATGCGGATGGGATCCAGCCGCTCATTGCGGCTCAAGATGGTTCGCACCTGTTTGCGGAAGAAGGGCACATTGTCCTGTCTGGCAAAGCGCTCTCCGGTCAAGGGGTCCACGTACAGGAGTTCCTCAATCACCTCGCCATTGGCCACCGCCTCCACAATGCGCACCATGTCAGGGATGGTCACCTTGGGGTAGAAAACCCGCTCGGGTTCCACGAGCACCGACGGCTCCATTTCACAAAAGCCATGGCAGCCTGTGATGAGTAAGCGGATCTTGTCGGTCAGCCCTTTGTTGAGGAGTTCGCGCTTGGCAATGCGGATGAGGTCGTTGGCCCCGCTCGCCTGGCCGCACGTCCCAGCGGAGATGACGATGGTGGGCATGGAGAGGTCGTGATCGGCCACGAGAATGCGCTGGAACTGGTGGAACTCGTCAATGGAGTTGAGTCTTCTCATAGTTTAGCTTTGCCCTTGGCCTGCGGTCGTACGCAGCTTGGCCCTGCCCTGCTGCGCTCCCTCAGAAGTTCACGCCGTAAAGATCGAGCATGTGGCTCTTGCACCCCCGTCGCGAGCAGATCTGAACCATGCCGCCTCCGCGCACCACCATGGGGAACATTGGCGCCCCGCACTCGGTGCAATTGGAGGCACCCACGAGCTCCGCATGGCAGTGCGGGCAGAAATTGTGGATAATGGTGTCCATGGGGATTTCGTGTTCGGAGGCAATGGTGTAGCTGCCATAGAGCGACGACAGGCGGATCCACCCGTGTTTTTGCCCGAACGAGATAGTCAAGCGGATAGAGGGGTGCCCATCGATGAGATAGTCGGGGTCCATGAGGCTGTGGTTGCAGCGCGGGCAGTTGACCACGACCGGGAAGATCCGCTCGTCGGTGGTCACATCCACCTTGTCCAAACCCTCTTGCGTCCGGTCCAGGACGTGACGCACCTTAGTCTTGGCCATGTGCGGGAAGTAGTGACCGTCCACCACGACCATTGGACCCAGGGCACAAGCTCCAAGGCAGTTCACCGTCTCTAAAGTGAACTGCTTGTCGCTGGTGGTCTGGCCGGCCGCAATCCCCAGCTGGCGCTGGAACTCCTGCACCACCATCGGCGATCCCCGCACGTGGCAGGCAGTTCCCATGCACACCGAGATGAGATGCTTGCCTCGCGGTGTCAGCCGGAAAGAGCGGTAGAAGGTGGCAATGCCGTAGAGGTCGGTGAGTGGTCGACGTGTCTTTTCGGCAACCAGGCGAAGTGCTTCTTCGGGGAGGTAACCGTACTTGTTCTGGATCTCACGGAGGATGGCTATGGTGTCGCCTTCTGCTGCGCGGTGCTTGTCGATGATTTCGAGCACCTCTTCAGTCTTCATACACTCCTTTCCCAGATTCACCACATTCCACTTGCTCATGGGTCGGAGCGCGCAGGTCGATCCCTGGTCTGGAGCGCCCTCGCCACCAGGGTGAGGATCTCGTCGCGCTTGATGGGTTTGTCCAGGTAGGCAAACGCCCCTGCCTCCCGCGCGCGACGCTGCATCACTTCATCCCCGTAAGCGGTCACCAGGATCACCACCGAGTGCGGACTGCAGCGCCGTATCTCCCCGAGCAGCTCGATGCCCGCAAGGCCAGGGAGCCGATGGTCGGTAATCACCAGATCGAAGGTACCATTTTGTACGGCACGCAGCGCCTCCACCCCATCGGCTGCAAGCTCGACTCCGTACCCCTGCTTTGCGAGGGTCTTGCCGAGCGAGAGTCGGAATTCGTGGTCATCATCCACGATGAGGACGCGGAATTGTGACCTCTGAGTGACCATGGCACGGTCCCACTTGCCTTTCCTGCTAGGCGCCCCTCTTGAGGCGCAGTCGGGCATGTGAACTTCAAAAACCGTGCCACTGATTCTCCCTCGCGAGGAAACGGGAGCCTCCTAAATGTTCAGCAACTTATCCTAAGCGCCCACCTCCTCTCGCACTCTCTTGCCGAACCTTTTCCCGCAATTGGGAAAGGCCCCTCTCGGGCTTCCCAGAACTAAGAAGGCATGGGAAAGGTGGGAATGCCCAATTCCGCCATCTTGCGATAGAGCGACGACAGACTGAGGCCTAAGATCTCTGCCGCCCGCTCCTTGTCGTGTCCGGTGTGGCGCAAGATCGACAGAATGTGCTGTCGCTCAAAGTCCTTCACCGCCTCCTTGAGGCGACGTGATCGACCATGCCTCTCTGGGCCCTGGGGCTGCAGATTGACTGGCAAATGGGCAAGGCCGATGAAACGCTGGTCGCAAAGGATCATGGCCCGCTCGATCACGTTATCCAGCTCCCGGACGTTGCCCTTCCAGTCGTAGGCCATAAGCGCTGCCATGGCCTCGTCGTCGATCCCTTCTACCTTGGAATTCAGCTCCACCGCGTGCATGCGAATGAAGTGTTGCACCAGGTCCGGGATATCCTCCTTGCGTTCCCGTAAAGGGGGGATTTCGATGCCCACCACGTTCAGGCGATAGAACAGGTCTTCGCGGAAGGTCCCTTTTTCCACCTCCTTGGCCAGATCGCGATTGGAGGCGGCGATAATGCGCACATCCACGGCGATGGGTGTGGTGCTGCCCACCGGCAGGATCTCCTTCTCCTCGATGGCCCGCAACAACTTGATCTGCAGTGGGAATGGCACGCTCCCGATCTCGTCGAGGAAGAGGGTGCCACCTGAGCCCACTTTGAACAACCCATCCTTGTCACGAATGGCACCGGTGAAGGCGCCGCGGGTGTGGCCAAAGAGCTCGCTTTCCATCAGGTTCTCGGGTATGGCGCCGCAGTTGATGGCGACAAAGCGCTTTTCGGCGCGGGAACTGCGCGCGTGAATGGCACGGGCCACCAGCTCTTTGCCAGTGCCGCTCTCCCCGGTAATGAGCACAGTCGAAGAGATGGGGCCCAAACGGTCCACCCATTCCATCACGCGGCGCATGGCCTCACTACGGCCCACCACCAGCTGGTAACGCTGCCGACCTTCCAGCTCCTCACGCAGGTAACGGTTCTCCAAGGCCAGGGTCTGGCGTTCCGCCGCCCGGCGGATGGCCTGGACCAGCTCCGCGCGCTTAAGCGGCTTGGTAACAAAGTCGTAGGCGCCGGCGCGCATGGCCTCCACCGCCCCTTCGATCGTCCCATACGCCGTCAGCACCAACACCTCGATGTCCGGCCACTGACGCTTGATCTGCCGCAGCAGATCCATGCCGCTCATCTGCGGCATGCGCAGGTCCGTGAGCACCAAGTCCACATGTTTGCTCGCCAGCACCTCCAGGGCAGCCTCCCCGCTCTCTGCCAGCAGCACCAGGTACCCTTCCTTGCGCAGGACCTTCCCCAGCGAATCGCGAAGGTCGGGCTCATCATCCACGACTAGAATTGTCTTGTCCGCCGCGCTCACACCACCTCGAGGTTCTTGACGCCATGGATAGGGAGCGAGATGACGAATTCGCTGCCCATGCCCACCTGGCTGCTACAGTGCACCGAGCCGCCATGTTCTTCCACCACGTGGCGGGTGATCGTCAGGCCTAAGCCGGTGCCGAACTCTTTGGTGCTATGGAAGGGCTCGAAGATCTTGGGAAGTTCTTGCTCTTCAATGCCCACGCCGGTGTCGGCTATCTTCAGCATGACGCAGTCGTCATTGCGTTCACTGGTCACCGTCAGGGTGCCACCATTGGGCATCGCCTCGATGGCATTGCGCAGAAGATTTTGCAGCGCCCGGTATATCTGCGCCCGATCCACCCGCACCTGCGGCAGGTTCTCCTCATAGTGCGTACGCACCTCGATCCCCTTGGTCGCTAATTCCACGGACGAGCGCCGGAGCAGGTCGCGCAAGAGCTGATTGGCATCGGTGAGTTGTAGCTTCAGCTTCGGGATGCGGGCGAATTCCAGGTATTCCTGGCTCATCTGCGCCAGTCGGTCCACTTCCGAGGCGATGGATTGGAGGAGGTCACGGATCTCCTCTTTGGAAGCCTGGCTGAGGTTGGCCACTTCGTCTCCGAGCAGCTCCACGTTGAGGCTGATGGAGGAAAGCGGGTTGCGGATGTCGTGGGCCACCTTTGCCGCCATGCGCCCCACCGTCGCCAGCCTTTCGGCTTGCAGTACTTTCTCCTCCAGACGTTTGCGTTCACTGATGTCGCGAATGACCGAGGAGTAGCCGATGATCGTACCTTTTTGGTCGCAGATGGTGCTCAAGGTCACATCCACTGGCACCTCGCGCCCGCTCTTGCTGGTGAGAGAAGTCTCGATGTTGCGGAGGTAGCGGTCGCGACGCACCTGTGCCAGCAGGTGGCGCAGCCTCTTGCGCCGGTCGGAGCCCGGAGGGGTCAGCACCGTGATGCGTTTGTGTAGAATTTCGAACGCCGGGTATTCGAAGATGGCCTCCGCCCCTTTGTTCCAGAAGATGATGCGGTTGTGGGCATCAAGGCCGATAATGGCGTCTGCGGAGTCGTTGCTCACTGCTTCGAGAAACTCCTGCTGAGTGTCCACCTGCCTTTCCAGCTCGCGAATATCTGTGACCTCGCGTACCAATTCCAGCACCTGGGAGATCTCCCCGTTGGAGTCGCGTAACGGAGTGGCCACGATCTGGAAGTAGCGCGTCTGGCCGTTGCCCCCGCGTAGTTCGACGTTGCTTTGCTCCACCCTGCCGCTGCGGAATGCCCGCGCGGTGGCGCAGTCCTCGCAACCCCAGTGCGTGTGCCAGCCCAGCACGTCGCACTTGGCGCCCAGCTTGGACTCGCTCTCATCGTCGCCGCGCAACAAGTAGCGGTTGTGCCACACCACCCGCATATCTCGGTCGATAATGGCGATATCCGCGCCGATGGCGGCCACCAGCCGGTCCAGCTTCTCGCGCTCGGCCTGCACCTGCTCCAGAAGGCGTCGCTCTTGTTCCGCCTTCAGAGCCTCGCGGCTCCGTTTTTCCACCTCCTTGAGTTGCAGCTCCTGGTAGATGTCGGAGTACTCCAGCACCGTGCGCTGGAACGGTTCCTCCACCTGGCGCAGCGCTTCTGACAGGCTCCCCTGGTCCTCAGCGTACACCTCCTCGACGAGATCCGAGATCACGCGCTTGCCCACCAGGAAGGCGCGCTGAATGTCCGAAAGCCGAAACCCCTGCCTGATGCGCATGGGGGCGATCTCGTGCATGAAATGCTGCAGCTCGTCGCAGGAACCGGTCTCGATTACCCGAACGGTGGCGTCCAGGTGCTTGCCGGTGGTGGTCATCAATTCCGAGAGCGGACGGGACTGGTAACTGCCAATCGAGCGCTGGATCTCGGTGGCCCAGAGCTTGACAATCCGGTTGCGATTGCTTCTCAGGAAGGCGGCCAAGCGAGAGCTCATACGCCTTGCTCCATCGAGCTTGTCATGGCACCCAGGCTGGCACCTGCCCGATCTTGATCCCGAAAACGGGCACGGCCACTGTGTATACCACCAGTGTAACGAGGAACACCCCCAAGAAGTTCAACAACAGACCCGCCTTGGCCATCTGCCTGACAGTCACCTGGCCGGAGGCGAACACCACGGCATTGGGCGGCGTGGCCACCGGCAGCATGAACGCACAGGAGGCCGAGATGGCACCCGGCACCATGAGCAGCAACGGGTTCATCCCCACCGCCACTGCTGCTGCCCCGAGCACAGGAGTGAAGATAGAGGCGATGGCAGTGTTGGAAGTGACCTCGGTCAGGAAGGTCACCACCAGGCACACCGCCGCGGTCAACAGCACAGGTGGCAGCGCACCTAGCAGCCTCAACTCGCCGGCCACCCAGGCGGCGAGACCAGAGTGCTCGAAGGCGTTAGCCAGAGCGATGCCTCCGCCAAACAAAATCAACACCCCCCAGGGGATACCACGCGCCGTATGCCAGTCCAAAAGGAACTGGCCCTTCTCCAGGCTCGCCGGCAGCGCGAAAAGCAGCAAGGCGGCAATGATCGCCACTGTGGCATCGCCCACAGAAGAGCCAACACCGAGGAGACTCGCCCACCCGCGTATGTGCAGGAAGCCAAGATCGATGTCTGCCCTTCCTACCCAGCCCAGGGCCGTCACCACGAACACGGTCCCCACCATCCACTCTCCCCGGCAAGGCCGTCCCAGCTTGGCGAGCTCCTTCTCCACTACCTCGCGCCCCCCTTCGATGCGCTCTCTGCCCACCGGCAGCGCAACCCTGGTGAGCACCAACCAGCTCAACGGCAAGAAGAGCACGACGAGGGGTATCCCCACTTTCATCCACTCAAGGAAGCCAATTGTCGGGGCCTGGGGAAAGAGGCGACGAAGCTGCGCGGCAAAAATGAGATTGGGGGGTGTGCCGATGAGGGTGCCAATGCCGCCGATGCTGGCAGCGTATGCCACCCCCAACATCAGGGCCGTGCGTAAGTGGGCGCGCCGCTTCCTGTCCGCTACCGAGGAACCCTCGCCGAGATGTGCCACCAGCGCCAGAGCAATCGGGTACATCATCAGCGTGGTGGCGGTGTTGGAGATCCACATGGAGACTCCTGCGGCGGCAATCATGAAGCCGAGCACCACGGTGCGGGGATTTGTGCCAAGGAGGCTGATGACATGGAGGGCAAGACGTCTGTGTAGACCCCACCGTTGCATCGCCACCGCCAGGAAAAAACCACCCATGAACAAGAACACCGTGGGGTCGCCGTAGCAGGCGGCCACCTCCTGGACGGGTTGCACCCCCAACATCGGCAAGAGCGCCAGGGGCAGGAGGGCGGTTGCAGGTACGGGGATGACCTCGGTGATCCACCACCAGGCCATCAGCACTGCCAAGGCCAGAACCCGCCTCGCCGGGCGCTCCAGCCCCAAACTGCCAGGCAGCCACCACAATATGGCTACGAACAAGATGGGCCCTGCAACAAGGGCACCCCATTTCCAGTAGGGGTACTTTGGATCGCCCTTCTCATCCTCGTATCCACACCCTACCGTGTGTGTCATAAGGTACTCGAGACCTGTACCTCGGTTCGCGTCCCAGAGTCGTATCAGGTGCTCTGCGGCGCCACCCGGCGCAGGGTGCGCACTGCCTGGCCCACCAACAGCAGAGCCAAGGCAAAGAGCACCACACCTATGCCCACCAGCAGATAGTTGCCCTTGGTGAAGTTCTTATAGATGAGCGAGCCGAGCGCCGTCAGCGTCACCAAGAACATGAAAACCATCGGGTAGCGGACAAAACCGTTGCGCCTGCCACTTTTTGCCAACCACACCGAAACCGCCAATAGGGCCAAAGCTGCCAGCAGCTGATTTGCTGACCCAAACACCGGCCAGATCGCGTCCGAGCCGCCACTGACTAAGAAAACCCAAGCTGCCAGCACGGTGAGGCCCGTGCCAACGTAGCGGTTCGTCAACCAAGAGAAGGAGGCGCCGCGTGTGCGCTTCTCAAAGAACTCTTGAAAGGCAAAACGCGCCAGTCTGGTGCTGGTATCCAGTGAGGTGAGCACGAAGGCGGACACGCCCAAGGCCGCAAATGCTGTCGCCACCTGGCTCTTCATGTCCAGCAAGGGGATGCGCGCCATAAACCCACCAACTCCCTCGGCGAAGATCTGCACAAAGCTTTTCGCCTCGTAGAGCTGGTGGGCCCTGCCTGAGGCCATGGTCGCTGCTGCCAGCAACGCCACTATGGCCAAGACCGACTCGATGAGCATGGCCCCATAGCCGATCGGACGCGCGTCGTTTTCCCTGGCCACCTGCTTGGCCGTCGTCCCCGAGGCTACCAGCGAGTGGAATCCAGAAATTGCCCCGCAGGCCACGGTGACAAACAGAACCGGAAAGAGATAGCCCAGATCGGTGTGGAACGAGGTGACAGGCGCCAGCTGGACGCGCGGGTGCGCGAACAACAACCCCACTACTCCGCCGGCGAGGAGCGCGTACAGGAGGAATGAATTGAGATAATCCCGCGGCTGCAGCAGGAACCACACCGGCAAGACAGCGGCAGCAAAGCAGTACACCAGCAGCGCGAGGCGCCAGGTCGCCGCAGGCAGTGACAACGGCCACCTGTAGCCTACATAGACGCAGAAAAACACCAGCCCCACTCCTACCACGGTCGCCACCGCAAGGGGGACCCCCTGTCGGTAGATGGCCAATCCGAAAGCCACCGCGAGGATGACGAAGAGCATCGAAGCTGTAGCTGCCGACGGCACCTGCTCGAAGGTCTTCGCCACCAGCTGGACGAACACCGCCATCACCAACAGCAGCGTCGACCACGAGAAGAGCAGGAACAGGGTCTTGCCGTTCTTGCCGATGTGTTCCTCGATCACCTCCCCGATGGACTTGCCGCGATGCCGAAGCGACGCCACGACGGCACTGAAATCGTGTACGGCCCCGACAAAAATGCCTCCGACCACGATCCACAAGTAGACCGGAAGCCACCCGAAGATGGAGGCCATGACCGGACCTACGATCGGCCCGGCGCCGGCGATGGAGGCAAAGTGATGACCCAACACGACCGGGGCCCGGGTGGGCACATAGTCGATGCCGTCATTCATCGTCTGCGCGGGAGTGGGCCGCGTGGGATCGATTCCCAGCTTCCGCGCCACATAGCCACCGTAGGCGAAATAGGCGGTCAAAAAAAGAGCTAGCCCGATGCACACAAGCAGCAGAGCGCTCATGCAGGTTCCCTCGTATTGTGAGCGGCGTGCTACAAGAGCTATCGCCCTAGGCTGGAGACCAAGTGCCTCAGCCTCTATCGCCCGCCAGTGCCAAAGTCCACACGAGGGGCTTCCTGCGCCGGACCCACGGCCTCAAAGGTATCGCGCACCCTAAAGTTGAAGATCCCTGCAATGATGTTCGTCGGGAAACGTCGCACCATGGTATTGTATCGCTGCACCACCTCCGTGTAGCGGCGGCGCTCCACGGCGATACGATTCTCCGTCCCGGCCAACTCGTCCTGCAGACGAATAAAGTTTTCGTTCGCCTTGAGCTCGGGGTAGCGCTCCACCACCACCAGCAGCCGCGCAAGGGCCGAGGAGAGCTGGTCGTTGGCCTCGATGAGCTCCTGGGGGCTCTTTGTCATTGCCTGCCCCACCTTCGCCCGCGCCTCGGTGACGGCGATGAGAGTCTCCCTCTCGTGCGCTGCGTACCCCTTCACCGTCTCCACCAGGTTGGGGATGAGGTCGTAGCGCCGCTGGTATTGGTTCTGGACCTGCGCCCACGCCGCCTTCACTTGCTCATCCGTGCCCACCAGCGCATTGTAGGTCGAACATCCGCGCAATCCCAGGAACAGGACCACGACGATGACGACAATGAGGATCAGCGAACCTGTCTTGCGCATTGTCTCCTCCTGACCATGGTTATAGTTGATCGATCTGCAGCGCCAATCGCCTGATTTCCCAAATGTATTGCTGCGTCAAGCGGTCGATGTCTTTGCGGCCCATTCTTTCACCGTTCCACAAACGAAGGAGCCGAGCAAACACCTCTGGGTCAAGACCAAACGCCTCCGCTCCCTTGGTGATGATCTCCGACTTGCGAGAGGGCACCTCCAGCCCCTTGAGCACCAGGAGTGCTTCAAAAAGGGGCACAAAGGCGGTCAACGAGCGGTCAATCAAGGTGCGCAGATGGAGCTTGCTTCCCTGCGCCTGCAGATAGGCTTCCCGTAGGTGCAGGAGTTTGCCCTTGGCCTCACGCTCGCATTGCAGCCGCAGGAGCTTCCTGTCAATTTCCAGCTGCTCCAGCGGGTCCTGCCCATAGACCACGCGGTGATGCTGCTTCAGTGCCAAGAATTCCATGGGGAAGCTGTCAAGGGAGCCGGCGATGTACTCGGGGGTCATGAACAAGGGCGTGCTCACGTTTCGTCTTCGCCACTTCTTCACCAAAGGCACGGCTTTGCTCAGTTCTTTGATGCCGTTTTCCGAGAGCACTATGAGGAAGTTGATATCGGAGCGTTTGCGCCGGTACTCTCCGCGGGCGCCGCTGCCATAGAGCACAATGGACAGCAGCTCTTGCCCGAAAGCGGCCTGATAGTCGGCGGTGAAACCTGCAAAAACCTCCTCGGGTGCGTACGGGATCTTTGCCATCACTTACCTCCGCACGAGCGTGCTGCCTGCCGGCGCTCCAGCCTCAGGCCCCCAACAGCACAGAAGTGTCAGGAGCAGACTAGTATCCGCCACCTGCGCCTCCTCCACCGCTTGCCCCACCTCCGAAACCACCGAATCCCCCACCAAATCCGCCGCCAAAGCCGCCTCCGAATCCTCCCCCCCAATGGCCACCGCGGCGCGACGGACCGAAGAGCGAGCTAAACACCAGGAACGGAAAGAGGCCTCCGCCAAAGCGGCTCAAGAGCAGAATCATGAGGATGAGGAACAGGAGAGGGCAAAGCGGAAGCGCGGTGCGCGTTGTTGGGCGCTGGGGGGCCACGTCCGGCTCCTCCAGCTCAAGGGTTACCCCGTATTCCTCAGCAATGAGCTGCGCAGCGGCCACGGTCCCAGCCAGTAATCCTTTGCCATATTCTCCCTGGCGCAACAGCGGGAAGATGTGTTGGCGTAGAATGTCGCCCGCACGCGCGTCATTGATTGCCCCCTCCAGCCCATAACCCACCTCGATGCGGACCTTGCGCTCGGCAACCGCGTTCAGGATGAGGAGGCCGTTGTTCTTGCCCTTCTCCCCAATTGCCCAGGCCTCGAACAGACGGTTGGCGTAGTCGTGGTAGTCGTACTCTCCGACCGTGGGCACAGTTACCACGGCGATCTCTGCGCCGGTCTTGCGCTTCACCTCCTGGCACACGGCCTCGATGCGGGCCTCATAGGCGGGCTCGATGACGTTGGCAAAGTCGTTCACGTAGCCGCGCGGCTGCGGGAACTGTTGGGCGTAGAGGAGCGCCGCACTCAGCCCCACCAGCCCAAGCAGGGGAAAGACCAGGACATGTGTCGGCCACCTCTTCTGCGGCTTCACTCACTTCTCCGTTTCCACGCGAACCCTCTTCCAGCGCCAGCCAAACAACCAGGTACCCAAGCGACGCGTGAAGCGATGTTTGCTCATCAGCCGCTGCAGTGCCCTTGTCCGCTGCGGCCTCCCTTCTGTCCTCTTCACCGCTGCCGACTCATCCCCCCAGGCAAGGTTGCGACTCTCCTCGTCCAATAGTTCCTGGACGGTGACCACACCCTTGCGCAGCAGCAGGTTCACCACGGTACGCAGCGAAATAGTATCGGCCAACGGAAAGTCGACTTCTTGACCTCGGGAGTCGTGCACCTCAGAGTCTGATGCGTGTATCATGCCATGCCTACGGTGGGTGAGGGGATCCATTCAGCGCAAGAGCTTCGCCAGGATGATGCCCAGGACAAGCCAGAGAGGAATGCTCACGATGAGCGCCCAATTCAGACCCCGCAACATGGGTATAGCCCTGAGCTGGCTCTTGCGTTCCAGGCCGCGCTCGATCCTGAGCTTCAGTTCCTCCAGGTTTACTGGCTTTACCAAGTAGTCGTAAGCCCCCTCACGCATGGCGCGGATAGCTGAGTCAAGAGAAGGATAGGCCGTCAACAGGATGACCACCGCATGGCGGTCCAGGCTCATGATCTCCTTGAGCAGTTGCAGGCCGTCCATCTCCGGCATCTTCATATCCGTGACGACTGCGTCGATGGGGTATTCCTGATACTTCTGCAGGCCCTCCCTGCCGTCCTTGGCCACAATCGGGTTGTAGCCCCAGCGCCTCATCACTTGCGGGAGGACGTCCAGTATGTCCTGCTCGTCGTCAACGATAAGGATGTTGGTCGTTGCCATAATACCCTTCTGCCCCGGTCACTTTGGTCTGGTGCCTTCGCCTCCTCTCCTCGCGTCCTGCACGGGCAAATCCGCCGTAGACGCAGGCGTGTGAGAATATAGCCGATTTTCCCCACTTATGCAAGCAAAAAAGCGCCCCGCCAAGGGCAAGAAAAAGGGCGGACATGCCTGGGCCCGCCCGCCGTGATGGACCTCCGTCCCCTCTGCAAAGCTACTTGTTCTCCAGGCCGAAAGTGTATCGCTGCCGGTAGGTGTGCGGCCCAGTACCCGGAGCACACCGTCCGAAATCGCTCCATCCGAGCATGCAGGCGACCACCGCCCTCTCCAGCTCTTCGTCACCCAGCGTGGATTCCAGGACGGTGACGCTGGCCACACAGCCTTCGGGCGACACCACGAAGCGGAGCTCCAGTGACCCCTCCAACATGGGGTTGATCTTCGCCCTTTGGCGATAGCACTCCTGGATCTCGGCATTGTGTCTGGACAGCACTTCTGCGACATGCAGCGGGGAACGCACATCACACGTGGCACCAGCGAGGCTCTCGTCTTTACTGCCGCGCACGCTGGTGTTGGCGTTCGCCTGCAGGGCGTCAGGGTCCCCGTTCCGCACCTGCTCCAACCAACTTCTCCCAGCTGGGCTTGGTGCCGGAGCCGCTGCCTCCGCAGGCGCCTGAGGTACACAACCATTTCCTGCGCGCCCCGTGCGAACTCCTGCCGGCGGAGAAGATGATCCCACTCCCTGACCCTCGAACGTGGTAGGTCCCAGATTGCCTCGCGGGTTCAGGTCACTGGGCACTTCGTTGTCCGTTGCCGGCTCTTCGCCTCCCCGCGCCAGGACAAGCGACTCCCTTGCCCCACCTCCTGAGCCCCGGTGCTCAGGGTCCTTCTCTCCCTGACCCACGTGCAGCGCCAGCACCAGGACCACGCTGCCCAGCACGAGCAACCACTTACTCGTCTTCCGTAACAATGCGTTTCACCCTCCCTTCCTCTCACCACTGTCCCCACACTTCTCGGGCACACGCCGATCGCCACACCACCCCAATGGACTGCTCTCTGCCCTACCTCCGTGTTGCCCCGCCACCCCCCAGCACACCCCCTTGAGGCGGTGGAAGTACATCTGCTCTCTCCCTGTTTCCAGCCGGCGGCTGTATTGCCAAGCCAATGGCGCGGTTGTCGCAATGGCAACACCGTGCGCGCAAATTTCGCACCATTTCTCGGATGGAGACACCGCGCTGCTTTCGCCCGCAATTATTGCCCTCGACATTCGCTGTGAAGAGCGCCGAAGGCCCGTTCGCGAGCGAGTTGCCGAAATTTACAACAATTATCCAGCAAGTCAAGCAGATTTTGCCGCTATGCCGCGCGCGTGTGGGGCAGGAATTCTGTCCAGGTGGGGTTGTGTGCAGTTATTGCACACCGCGACCGTGGACCCTGCGCGCCAGGTGAGCCGCCGCACCTCCCTTGCGGCTGGAGCCATGAACTACTTGGCCAACAGCAGCTTCGTCCTTTGTACCTCCCCTCCATGCCTCAGCACGGCCACATAGACCCCACTTCCCACAGGCTCCCCCCTCGCATCCCGACCGTCCCAGATTACCTTGTACACACCGGCCTGCTCCGCCTGATCGCGCAGGGTCACGATGAGCCGGCCCTGGACATTGTACACGGACAGCTGAACCCAGCCCGGCGTCGGGATGTGGTACTCCAATACCGTCTCGGGATTGAAAGGATTGGGATAGTTCGGCAGCAGGACCAGCCGTTGCGGGACCGCGGACTCTACTGCCTGCGGCACGCCTGTCTTTTCCTTTGCCAGGGTCAGGTAGCAAAACTCTTTCAGGCGGACAAAGAGGCGCCGGTCATCAGCGCCCACCACGCGAACCTGGCTCCAAGCTCCCTCCCTGCTCGCATAGCGGTAGCAGGGGATATCGATGGCTCGGGTGACGCCCGCGTCCGCGAGCAGGTCCGCGGTGTATTCGATCCCGACGGTCACCGAATCCTGGAAGACGAAGCCGTCCGGCCCGAAATAGTGGAACAGGTCGAGGGGTCGCAGGGCCTCGGGAAACGCAGGTGGGTACCAGATGAAGCCGACTTCCACGGGGACCGGTGCGGAGACAGCGCCGGGTGGAATAGTCACCTCGATGCCCGTTTGCTCTGAGGTGAGCTTCGCCCCTGCCGGATTGACACTCTGCCTCAGCAAAACGAAGGCCGTGTCCTGACAGGGGACGAAAGTAATCAGAGTGTCCAGTTTGCCCAGGTGATAGTCGGCATCTTCACAGCTGAGCCGAACCGCCACTTGGCGATTGGGCGGATACGGCAGGACGGGACGATAGGAGATGGTGTATCTGTCGCCCACCAGAAGTACTGTGGCTCTCCCTCCGGACTGATCGACGCCCTTCCTAACCACAGTCGCCCCATTCACCTCTAGGTCCAAGGTGCCGGGGTCGATGCTCCCTGTCCGTCCCTGAATCGCCATGTACACACTGGCATTCCTGGGCACGCCCACAGCGCCGTGGCCCGGATAGGTGTAAAGGAGGACGGGGGGAGCGTAGGTACCAACGCCAAAGTTGGCCACGACCTGTTTGGGCCCATCGACAACAATTAGCGCAGGGTTCTGGGTGCCGCTCAAGTCGCCGGACCATCCCCAGAACGAGTACCCACCGGCCGCATGCGCTGAGGCCCGTACCTCCACGCCACTGCCCTCTGCACACCACTGGCCTGGCGGTGTCGGCGTCACGCTCCCTCCCTCTGGCGGATTGGCCCGTGTGGTAAGGTAGTGCTCCAGAGCGAAGAGGGCAATGTAGCTGGTGACGTCGTTGACAACGATTTCGTGGCTCTGCTCGCCGCCATCGCTCCAGGACTGGAACCGATACTGCGAGCCCGCGGCTAGGCCCTGCGGCGACGGTGCGGCCAGCGTGTGTCTGCTCCCCGTAGGCCAAGCAAAAGTCTGGGGGGCACTATACTGGGTGCCGTCCACCACTATCTGCCGACCCTCAGGCACGGTGCCGACCACAACTTGCCGCAGGGTGACAAAGTTCGCCGTGATGGCCAGTGGACGGCTGATGACCAGCGTAGCCGGATTGGTCAGGCCGACCAAATCGCCAGACCATCCTCCCCACACGTATCCTGGGGCGGGTGTGGCACTGAGCACCACAGTCGTCCCTGGCGCATACCAGCTCCCAGGCGGAGGAGGAACCAACGTACCACCGGCTTCCGGTGACCTGCTGAGGCTCAAGAAATACTCGGGGGTAAAGCGCGCGGTGTACACCCCACTGCCCGCGACTACAACGGTGTGGCTCTGCAGGCCGCCATCGCTCCAGGAGGCAAACGCATAGCGCACGCCCTCCGCGCCAGGCTGGGGCGAGGTGACCGCAACGGTATGCGTGGAACCCACAGGCCAGGTGAAATCACACGGTGCCACCTGAGAAGCGCCGTCCACGACGACCGTCAGGCCCTCGGGGTCCGTGGTCACGCGCACACGTCCTGGGGGGGTAAAGTTGGCCGTCACGCTCTTGGGTCCGTTCATCGTGAGCGAGGTGGGGTTGGTGGTCCCAGAGACCGCGCCTGACCAGCCGGCAAAGATGTATCCACCGGCGGTGTTGGCCACAGCGGTGAGGGTGACTGCGCTCAGGCTGTCGCACCACCGACCTGGCGGTTCAGGCACCATGGTTCCGCCCTCTGCAGGACTCACCGCGGTGGTCAAGCGATATTGCCTCTTCCACTGCGCCCTCTCAGTCACAGGATTGAGCATCACCACGCTGGCGGTGGTATCGGTGCCCGTGTAGGCACCGTTACCCGACCCTGTCCAGCGCACAAACACCAGGCGCGTCTCTCCGTTGAGGGTGATCACCCCAGGGCTAACGCCGAAGGTAGCGGTATTCCCCGCCGAATACCACCCCTGGCCTGAAGGGGCGCCGTATGGTGTCACGACGCTGAGATAGTGCTCCGTGTTCCAGGTGGCGCTCAGGTTCTTGGGGCCGTCCATGCGCAGAGAGTCAACAGGGCTGGTGCCAGAGTAATCACCAGCCCATCGGCTGAACACGTAGCGCGTCCCCCCTTGCACCTCAGGCGATGTAACACCGAAGCGCGCGATTGTGCCTTCCAGATACCAGCCCTGGCCAGTGGGGGAACCATGCGCGGAGTTGACGGACAAGAAACACTCCGTACGCCAGTTCGCGGTCTCCCACACCGGGTTGTTCATGACCACGGTGGCGACCATGTTTGGCCCGGTGTAAGAGCCCGCTCCAGTGCCAATCCACCCCAGGAAAGTCCGTCTCGTGCCCTCGCTGCTCTCCGCTGGGGTGACGCCGAAAGTGACCTGGGTGCCGGCATTGTACCATCCGTCCCCGTAAGGCGAGCCGTGCGCGGACAACACCGAGAGTTCATATTGGGTCGCGAACTGCGCCGTCAGTGTCTGATTTGAAGCAGGCACAGTGATGGTGTGCGTCTGGGTACCACCGTCGCTCCAAGATTCAAATACATAGCGCGTGCCCAGCCCGCCCGGCTGTGGAGAGGGAACCGAGACCGTGTGCGTGCTGCCCTGCAGGAAGGTGAACACGTGCGGGGCCAGATAGCTCTCTCCGTCTACCACCACCTGGAGACCCGGAGGGGTGGTAACTATTGTGACCTGGCGGGCAATGAGCGAAATTACCAAGTTCAGGGAGTCCACAGGCGCGGTAGTGAGGACCACGGCTCCGCTAGTGGACCCTGTCCCTGTGTCCCTGAGTTCTACCCTCAGGGTCTCTCCAGGCGTCCAGGTGTGAGGAAATTTTTCGCATTGGATCCAATATAGGCCATCGCTATAGCCACACCCAGGCGAGCTGTGCGTTAGGGTCTCCGCAGGGTAGGAGGTCTTATAGGCAGTAAAAGTGACCGCCGAAGGCTTTGTCCCGTCCGGATACCGCAACTTCCCGGCTACCCGATGCGGCGCAATGGTGGCGGTAAAGTCGATGGTCGTGCCTGGCACAGCGGCGCAGGTCGCGCGCACCGTATGCGTCAGTCCTACCGTACCCATGACGAAGCGCACCGCCGCAATGCCATTCTTGTCGGTGGACACCGGCTGCGGCTCCACAAACCGTCCCTCTCCTGAGGTCACCGTAAAGAGGACTTCGGCCCCGGGCACGGCGTTTCCGTACTGGTCGGTCACCTTCACGCGCAACGGTGCCGGCAAGGGGACTCCTCCCGGCCCCTGCTGATTGTCCCCGTCCACCAGCTGCAATTGTGCCGGCTTGGAAAAGTAGAGCTTCGTGTTTGTCGGAACCCCGCGGGCCCGCAGCGTGGTGCCATCGAGCATGGTAATCTTCACATCCACGCTGTCCCGCTGCCCGACACCAAAATGCAGCACGTAGTCGTCCTGGCACAGATACCCGTAGGCGCTAATCACCTGCCGGTACCCCACCAGGTGGCTCATCTCCTCCATGTAGCCCTTGTCGAACACCCAGACCTTGGTGCCGATGCCCCCCTTGTCTCCTTTCGGTCCACGACCGTAGACCTTTAGCCAGCGGTTGGTGGTTTGGGTATCGTTCCGCAGCAGGCGGTTCATGAATTGCGGATCGGCGGACTTGTTAGCATCGGCAAAGTAGAGATCAAGATCCCCGTCATCGTCTACATCTGCCACCGCCCCGCCACGCGGGTCGTTGGCATACAACTCCACACCAGTGCCCGTGAGGGCGGTGAAAGTTCCACCAACGTTGCGATAGAGCACACACCTCGTGGTGGGACTAGAGCTGCCGTTGTACTGCGGGACAAATAGGTCCACCCACCCATCGTTGTCCACGTCAATGGGTAGCACCGAATAGCCTCTGCCATACAGGTTATGACTAAGAGTAACATTGTTGAAGTAGCCATCTCCTCTGTTCCGGTAGATGAAGATCCTGTTCCCCAGGTTCTTGTCCTGCCCAATCATGAAGGCGTCCAGGTCACCGTCATTGTCAAAGTCCACAAAGGTTGTACCGTCGACCCAGTATGGGCCAGCGAGGTGCCGTTCCGCGGCAACCTCGGTAAAAGAGTTGTTCCCATTGTTAATGAGTAGCTGGCAAGAAGAAGTCGCTCTGGCGGCATCGCGCCGAGAAATGAACAGGTCCATGTCCCTGTCGTTCTCCACGTCCACGGCGGTCACCCCCTGCGGCCCGAGGTCGTCGGTATTGATGTTTTGTGCACCCCAGTCCACTAACTGGAACGTGCTGTTCTTCTGGTTGATATATAGCTCATTCTTCTCCGCGTCGTAGTCTGGCAGCTTGGAGCCTACGCAGTAGAGGTCCATGTAGCCGTCATTGTTGGCATCGAAAGCGACCACCCCGCGCGTGCCGTAGGCCCAGTCGCGCAACCCCGCCGAGACGGTGATGTCATCGAAGAAGCCATTGCCCCGGTTGCGATACAGCCGGTTGCGGGCAGTGGTGTTGCCATTGTACACGTCCCAGTCGTTGTCATTGTCCAGGTCGAAGAAGACGATGCCATGGCTCCCGATGCCATAGGAGTCCCGGAGTCCTCGACTTCCAGCCTCCTCGGTGTAAGCGGCGTTCCGTACGCTCACGTAGAGCACTTCAGGGTGGGAGGAAGTGCCCTCGGTCGCCTGGGAGACGTAGATATCTGGCAGGCCATCGCCGTTGATGTCCGCCATGGCGACGCCGTGCCCGTACACCGACACGCCGTTCACCATGTAGCCCTTTACATTCTTGGCCGCGGTGATGTCGGTGAAGCGCACCTGCTGGGCAGTCAGTCCCGCTGCCCACGCGCAGAGCAGAAGAACAAGACCCCTGAATACGCTTTTGTCGCGATCCATGCCATATCACCTCACAAGGTACTTGCCCGCCGTGTCCTGCCAGCGAGGGCCAGGCACTCAGCCGTGGTCATCTCCAGCTTTTCTGTGTCCAATTCACGAGTAAATGATACGGGCAGACGGCCGGCTTGCAGAAAAGTCCTCTTTGTGCACGCAGGTGATGGGGGCGGGGTCAGACGGGGTCCGGCCCGCCCTTGCAGGTCGGACCCCGCACAAGGGCACATCAAAGCTCGTGGGCGCTTTCCTTGATCTTGGCGACCGCCTCGACGATGTCGTCCATATCCTCTCTGCTTCCCAGGAGCATGTTCTGGGTAAACCACACGGCTTCTTCGTAGCAGGCGCGCTCGGTGACAGGAGTGCGCACCGCGCCATAGTCCACCGGCAGGGGCACATTCTTTCCGCGCGGGCCAAACGATTTGCGCAAAAACACCGGTTGGGCATTCAGGGGCAGGGTATAGCCAGGACTGCAGGGTATCCCCTCTTTGCGCAGGGCCTCAATAAAGCGCGCTTTGGGCGCACCGCCAAACTCTTCTTTGCGGTAGCGGAAAATGTACAGATGGTGCGACTGACGCGTTGCTTTGGCCGGGGTGGCCAGAGGTGCAATTCCCGGGATCTTTCGCAGCTGTTCATCCAGGTAGGCGGCGTTTTCCTGGCGCACCGCCTGCAATTGGTCCAAGCGGCCCAATTGTGCCAGCAGCACGGCAGCCTGGAACTCCGTCATCCGGAAATTGCCCCCGTAGTAAAAGTGCTCGTACCATTGCCCGTCTGCGCTGCGACCGCAGTTGGCGTGCGCCCGGGCCATCTTGTCGATCTCCGGGTCGTTCGTGGTAATGATACCCCCTTCCCCAGCATTGATGTTCTTTGAGGCTTGGAAGCTAAAGGCGCCAGCATCGCCGATCGCCCCTACCCTGCGGTTGTCCCATTCTGACCCCCAGGCTTGGCAGGCGTCTTCCACCACTTTCAGCCCGTGCTTCTGGGCGAAGGCGGTGATCTTGTCCATGTCCGCCGGGCGCCCGGCAAAGTGGACGGGCATAACTGCCGCCGTGCGCGGGGACAGATGCTGGGAAAGGACTTCAGGATCCATATTGTAGGTGTCGGGCTCCACGTCCACGAACACCGGCACGGCGCCGGCTTCCAGCACGGCCGTGGCAGAGGCGATGAACGTATAGTTGGGAACCAACACCTCCTGGCCGCTCTCCACTCCCGCGGCCATCAGCGCAATGCGCAAGGCAGTGGTCCCACTATTGACGCAAATGCCAAAGCGCGCCTGCTGGTAGGTGGCAAACTGCTGTTCAAACTCTTTCACCTTCGTCCCGGCCAAGGAGCCCCACTTGCCGCTCTTCACCACTTCCGTCAGGTTCGCAATCTCTTCCTCCCCCCACACCGGCCACTTTGGAAAAGGCTTTTCCCGCACCGGTGTCCCTCCCTGCAAAGCCAGTTTCGCCATAAGCTCACTCCTCGGTACAGTTCGTGTGCGACTATTCGTCGATGCCTGCAGCAAGAAACGGTCGACCGCAAATATAGGGAAATTCGCCCACACGGGCAAGCACTATTTGGGCCCACTACCTGCGACGGAAAGGCCTTGCTTTTCCGCACCCCTTTGGCCACATTCTGGGCACGCACCCGGAAAGAGTCCACGGTGGCACACGGCCACTGCGGTCTGGCCGAATGCGAACACTACCGCGGCTTGCTTGCGCCGGCAGGCGCGCCAGATGAAAGCCTTCCTGCCGATTGCCAGCGGATGCCTCCTTGTCTGCCCGGGCAAGCGCCGGGTGGCGGGAATGCAACCGTGAGCGGCAAAAGCTGCAAACCTTTTGCCGCATCCGCTGGTCTAAGACTGCAGAAAGCGAAGGATGCTCATGGACAGCGAAGAAGTGGTGATCATTCGCCGGGCGCAGCAGGGCGATAGCCAGGCCTTTGACCAATTGGTCCGTCGCTTTGATCGACAGGTGCTGAGCCTTGCCTACGACCTCACCGGAAACGTCGAAGATGCAAGAGACATTTACCAAGAGGTCTTCTTGCGCATGTACCGGAGTGTCAATAGCTTTCGCTTTGACAGCGCATTTGCCACCTGGCTCTACCGCATCACCCTGAATTGTGCCTTGAGCTTTCGCCGACGGCGCACGCGGGCCGCGATGCTCTCGCTGGACGCCTGGCAAGGGGCTGCGGACCTGAGGAGTGAAATGGACGACCCACAGGTGCAGGCTGAAGGGGCCGACCTTCGCGCCCGCATGGACGCTGCCCTGGCCTCTCTGTCGGCGAAAGAACGCGCCGTCTTTGTTCTGCGCCACTACCACGGGCACAAACTGACGGAGATCTCGCTGCTCCTGAACACCAAGTTGGGCACGGTGAAGAACTACCTTTTTCGCGCCACACAGAAGATGCGGCGGCAGTTGGCCGACGTTCTTGAGGAGTAGTTGAAAGGGAACTTGCGCCTATGACCTCGTGCAGGAACTACCGCCAACAGCTTGTCTTCCTGGCCTCGGAAGATCTGAACCCTGAAGAGAAGAGGCGGGTGTGCGCCCACCTGCAACAGTGCGCCAGCTGCCGGGCACAGTTGCAGCAGGTGCAGCCGCTGGTCGCGCACGCCCAGGCCCGGGGGCCAAGCGCTCCTCCGCAGGAGCTGTTGGACGCGTGTCGCGCAGAGCTCCGGGAGCGGCTCCGCCTGGAACGGCTGTTCAAAGGCGCTCATCCGCCACTCGAACCTGCCAAGCCGGGATGGCGCCTGGTGCTAGCCGCAGGAGCCGCCATGCTCATGCTTACAGTGGGTATCGCGGTTGGGCGGTATCTCCTCCCCTTCCGCCCTATTTTGCCTGGAGGGTCGGAGATCACGAGTGCTGAAGGGGCGCGCGTGCGGATTTTGGACTGGGAAAGGCAGCAGATGGAGGTGCGCCTGGGCGGAGTGTCCTTGAGCGGACCCGCCTCGGATCCGCGCATCCGACCTTTTCTGGTGCAGGCGCTCGCAGAGGCGGACAATCCTGGCCAGCGCCTGCGCGTGGTGAAGGCCCTGGCCGCCCAACCTTTGTTGGACGAACAGGTCGAGGCTGCCCTCATCTCCGCCTTGGAGAAAGACCCCAACAGCGGCGTGCGTCTGCAGGCAATACGGGTACTGCGGACCTTTCCTCTGACCGCGCCGGTCAGGGATGCCCTCATCAGGGTGTTGCTCACTGACCGCAACCCCGGCATCCGCAAAGAGGCCATCGATGCCCTGAGCGCTCGCCCCCTGGACCCGGAGATAAGAACGACGCTGAACGGCATTGCGCGCACCGATACCAGCGCCTATGTGCGGCGTAAGGCCGGCATGGCCCTGGAAAGGCGCGAAAACGCAGGCTTGCCACGCTAGAGCGATCGAAAAGACGAGGAGAGATGACCATGAAACGAAGCAATATCACCCCCTGCCGCGTGCTTGCGTTTGCCCTCTTCCTGGTGTGGCTGGTGCTGCCAGGCACCTCCGCTGCGCAGAAGCTGAGTAAACAGGGCCTGAGCTGGGTGGCGGAGATCGAGAACCGCTTCGCCGTGCAACCTGGGGGACAGCTCAGCATGCACGACATCAGCGGGGACGTGACCATCAGCACGCGGGACAAGTCCGAGGTCTATATCTTCGAGAAACGGCGCATGGACGTGTTCACCCGGGGAGAAGCCGAAGAGGCCCTCAAGCGCGCTCAGGCCGGGTACCGCCAGGTGGGGAACACCGTGGAGGTGGACGGCAGCGAATTCCAGAGGCGCTGGATGGAGAGCAGCTTCGAGGTGACCGTGCCCACACGCTTCAACGTCGAGGTGCGCACCAGCGGAGGGGACCTGCGGCTGTCCGGTCTCCAAGGGAACATGGACCTGAAGACTGCCGGCGGGGATATCAGCGTGCGGGAGACCGTTGGGGACGCGAAGCTGAGCACCTCGGGCGGCGACATCACCATCGATAGGAATGAGGGCACGCTGCGGGCGGTGACTGCCGGAGGCGACATTCGCGCCGCGCGCATCGGGCGGCAGGCCAGGCTGACCACTTCGGGCGGGAACATCGAGCTGGTGGAAGTCGGGGGAGAGGTGGAGGCATCCACTGCCGGTGGCGACATCATCGTGCGCGACTCCAAGGGCAAAGTAGCGGTGACCACCTCCGGTGGCGACATCGAGCTGCAAAACGTCGGCGGCGAGGTGGAGGCCAAGACCTCTGGTGGCGACATTCAGGTCCGCACCACCTCCGACGCCGTGAAAGTCACCACCTCCGGAGGCGACATTGTGCTTGCCGATGTCGGCGGTCCCATCACCGCCAAGACCGCAGGCGGGGACATCAAATCACAGGGAAGCAAGGGCGGCATACAGGCTGCCACTTCTGGTGGTGACATTGAACTGCTCGGCGTCGAGGGGTTCATCGAAGCTTCCACCGCCGGTGGCGATGTGCAGGCGGAGATGACCTTGACCGACTTTTCCCGTGACCATCACGTGCGCCTGCGGACCTCCGGAGGGAACGTGACGCTCACCCTCCCCGAGGGCCTGCCCGCCTCGGTCAATGCGGTGCTAAAGATTACCGAGCGCACTCGGGAACACTATGAAATCGTCTCCGACTTTCCCTTGAAGATCACGGAAGAGCCTGAGGGAATAGGACGGCATCGCCTGGCGCGCATGTTGACGGCCACCGGCGACCTGAATGGCGGCGGTGACCCCATCGATATCGAAACCACGAACGGTAATATCCGCATCAAGAAACTGCGCAGACCATAGCCATCCCGGCGGGCAGGAGCCCTGCCCACGCGTTTTGCGACCGAGAAGGCATCCAGAACGTCCCTGCCCACCTTTCGCAGGGGCTGCTGCGCGGTGGCAAAGTTCCCTTAGGAGGCATGGGCGGGATCAGGCTTGCCCCACGCCGGCACAGGCGTGCGGTAGAGTATGAGCCCTGGCCGCTCACCAGTCCATCTCGGAAGCCATTGGGGGAGGGGCACACCGGCACCCCTCCCCCGGCGAGGCTGGGGCTAACCAACCCCTCCACCTCGACTGCATAGATGTGCCGATTGGGACTGGTATGCCCGCCTCCCACCTCACGCCCGAGGGACGGCACCAGGGGCGGCGGAACCCATTTCCCTGACTACTCGAACCACGTCGGATCAACCGGCACATTGACGCGCACGTTCTTGTAGACGGTCTCGGACTGCTTCTTGCTTCCCACCCAGACCACAGAACGAAACGGTACCCAGGCGTAGTTGGGGAGCTGGCGATAGTCCGACAGGTGCTCCTGGTGCTCTGCCGGTCCATCCGCCCCCGTCTCCTGGTAGATGGTGCCCACCGGCCGCAAGCTCTGCGGATGGGCGAGGATGTGAAACGGGGCGCGCTCATCTAACACCAACAGGTCGATGGCGCGCATGCCGGCAAACTCTCGCTCGCCAAGATACTGTACCTTATACTCTGGCCACCGCCCCAGAACCCAGATGAGGTCGCGCGCCAAGCTAGCTTTGTAGCTCTCTTTCTGCGCTGGCGGCATGGGCATCATGCCCTGCGGAGTCTTTATCCACCCCTCCTCACCTTTGAGCACCATAGTAACGTGGCCCATGGGCGTATTGAGCACCAGGCGCAAGCGATCCGGATAGACCACAAGCACCTCCCCGCTCATGGACATCTCCCCCCCGGGGGTCACTACGGTAAGCTCCACCTCCGCCTGCAAGTTGGCAATCTTTTCCAGGGCGTCCACACTGCCACAGGCCTCGCTCACAAATTCAATCAAGTTGCGCCCCTTCGCCAGCGACTCAGGCGTTGGCGGCGGAAGCTTCATGGGCGGAGCAGGGATGGTGATGTCGATCGTATTCACTTGACCCAGGACCGACAGGGGCTCGTCAAAGTCCTCCTGCTTGCCTACTACCAGAATGCGCACTTTGTCCGGGTACAAATACTGGCGAGCAACGCGTGCAATGTCGGCCTTGCTGACCCTCTCCACGCCCTGCCTGATGGTCTCCATGAAGTCGGTGGGGTAGCCGAAATAGGCATAAGTGAGCACACGGTTGACGATCTTTGCCTTGGCGTCGAACTCGAAGACAAAGCCGTTGAGGAAGCTACCTTTTGCCCTGGCCAGCTCCTCGTCGCTGACCTCCTGGGCGCGCAGCTTCTCCACTTCTTCCAGGATGAGACGGATGGCCTTTACCGTGGACTGTGACTTGGTCTGGCAGCCGCAGCTAAACACTCCCGGATGGTCATACGTCGCACCGTACCGCCCCCACACCGAGTAGGCCAGCCCTTCGTCGATGCGCACCCGCTTGAACAGCCGCTCCATGGTGAGAATCTCGTTCAACACCACCAGAGCAGGGTAGTCAGGGTTGTTCACTACCCCGCCGATATGCCCTAGCATGATGTTCGACTGATTGACATCCGGCTTGTGCACATAGTTCACGGAAAAGTCGTACCGGTAGTCCACCGTGGGCACTGGCGGCACCCTCTCCCCGCCCTGTTTCCAGGCGGCAAACACCTTCTCGATCTTGCGGCGCATCTCCTTGGTCGAAAAGTCCCCCCACACGGCCAGGAGTACATTGTTTGGGAAGTAGAACCGGCGGTGGAAAGCCACCAGGTCCTCCCTGGTAATGGCGTCGATGGTGGCGTACTCCGGGTGGCGCGCGTAAGGACTGGCGGCGCCGTAGATGAGCTTCTGGAATTCCCGCGAAGTAATCTGCCCCACGTCATCATTGCGGCGGGAGATGGCCGAGCGCTGTTCGATCTTGGCCAGTTCAATCTTCTCCTCCGGGAACAGCGGATTCACCAGGAGGTCGGCCACCACGCCCAGGAGCACATCGATGTCCTCTTTGAAGGCGGAGCCAGAAAGGTAGCCCGCATTCTCGGCAATGCTGCTCTCCACGCTGGCGCCGAGCTTCTCCAGGAGCTTGTCCAGCTCGTCACCTGGGAACTTGGCCGAGCCACCGCTGCGGAGCACCCTGCCGGTGAGACTGGCCAGCCCCACCTTTTCTGCCGGCTCGCACACCGACCCGGTCCGAATCATCGCCCGCAGATCAACCGTGGGGAAATCGTGATCTTCCACCAGGAAGACTTGCATCCCGTTTTTCAGAGTAAAGCGCTCCACCTGGGGCACACTGATCTTGCGCAAGGGGGGATGCACGAACTGCTCTTTGGGTCCTTTCTGCCCCCAGAGGGGATTTGCCAGCGTGCACCCCAAGAACATGGCTCCGGCAAGCCACGCAAACAACCTTTGCTTTCTCATGGTCCTTCCCTCTCAGTTGACAGACCTGATCTTGTCCGTTAGCGGGCGGAGGCCTTTTCCGGCACAATTTCGCCCACGGTGCGGTTGCGGTTGGTCAGGTAGGTGTTCGCCACTCGTTGCACGTCAGCGGCGGTGACGGCATCCACTCGCGTGAGCTGATCGAAGGTAAGACGCCAGTCCCCCAGCAAAACCTCCGCGTTGGCCAACATCTCGGCCATGCCGGCATTGGACTGCATCTGCTCCAACAGCCCCTTTTTGGTCATCCTCTTGTACTTGCTTAACTCTTCCTCGCTCACTGGCGTGCGCTTCAGCTTGTCGATCTCCTCGTCAATCACCTGCAGGCACTCGGCCGAGGTGTGGTCTTTGGCAGGTACGGCGTAGAAGGCAATGAGGTTGGGATATTTTTGCCCGGGAAAACCATTGAAGCACCCTGTTTGCACCGCGATCTTGCGCGTCTTCACCATCTCTTGGTACAGGCGGCTGGAGCGTCCTATCCCGACGATGTTCGCCAGCGCATCCAGGGCGAAGTGGTCTTCATGCCGAATGGACGGCCTATGATAACCCACCAGGAGAATGGGCTCGGCTTGGGCAACGACCTGCACGCGCCGTTCGCCCCACTGCTCCGGTTCCTCGGTGCGCGGCCCTTCGGGCTTGGGCCCGCTGGGGATGCGCCCGAAATAGAGCTCCGCCAGGCGGAAAACTTCCTCCGGTTGCACGTCTCCCACAATTGCCACCACCATGTTGCCGGGGATGTAGAAGGTGCGGAAGTAGTGTTCCACGTCTCTCCTCGTGATTCGCTGCAGGTCGGACATGTGGCCGATCACCTCATGGTGGTAGGGGTGCGCCTTGAACGCCGTGGCCAAAAAGTCCTCGATCAGCCGGCCGATGGGGCGCGTCTCCAGGCTCAGGCGCCGCTCTTCCATCACTACGTCGCGCTCCTTGTAGAACTCGCGAAAGACCGGGTTGAGAAAACGGTCCGAGGTGATGGCCATCCAGAACTCGAGCCGGTTGGAAGGCAGAGAGTTGATGTACTGGGTCGCGTCGCTGCTGGTGTAGGCATTGACGCTGCGATCACCTTCTCTGCGCAGAAGATCGATGAGTTCATCGGTCACCACAAAGCGCTTGGCCTCTGCCTCTAGGCAGGCGAATTGCCGACGCAGCTCCCCTAAACGGGTGGTATCAGGGCGGAGACGCCGCTGCTCGCGTTGGATCTCCTCGTAGACCGAATCCAAGCGTGCCAGAACCACCGCTTCCTGGGCATAGTCGGTGGTGCCAACGGTCGTGCTCCCCTTGAAGGCCATGTGCTCCAGCAAGTGGGAGATGCCGGTGATGCCATAGGACTCATTGGCGCTGCCCACGTCCGCATACACGTGAAACGAGGCCACAGGTGCATCGTGGCGTTCCATGACGATGACCTTCATGCCGTTGCTGAGCACACAGTCTTTGACCTTGCTCTTCATGCCCTCCAGGCTCTGCGCCTGCACCAGCACGGGCACCAGCAAAGCGAGCATGCAGGCGAGCAAGACTGCCCGCCGTGGACGAGATGGGTACATAGGCCCTCCTCCTTGTGAGTGGTTCATCTGCCCTTCTCCAAGAGTACAACGCTATTGCGGCGGTGGAGGTAGTCATCGTACGCTTTCTTGTAAGCCTCGTAGCGATCTACGCCAATGACCTGCCGTTTGAGTGCTACGGTGCGCTTCTCCACGATGACCGCGTGCTTGTGCCCCTCGGTGCGAAACTCCAGCGACCAACGGCCGAACTCGTTTTCTATAGCAAGCGGTGGCGGAAGATAGGCAACCACGTACCCCTGCGGCAGGCGGAAACGCCGTTCTGCCCGGAACAGGCACTCCCGCTCGATGTAGAACGGAGAGCGGCGATCCCGCAGCGTGGGGCAATAAGGTGACGTCTGCAAAAAGTCGAAGGCCACTGGCGGCAGGTGGCAGATCATCATCTCCCCTTGCCGGATGGCATAGTCAGGAGCGCGATAACCCCAGGTGAGCGTTGCCTCCTTGGTGAGGTCTTTGAGGTCCGACACGGTGCGGCTGGCCAGCTGAGCTCCTTCGCCCACCATGTTGGTCGCCCGCGCGAAGAACTGCTCCAACTCCTTTGGCGTCAAGTCCTTGACCCGCGTGCGCAACCGTCGGTCAAAGACTCCTCCCAGGACGTACTGCTCCTCCGCGCCGATGGTGCCGTCCTCGGCAAAAGCATAACTGCCCTGAAGAGCGCAGCAGTTCACCTCCGCATTGAACGGCGGCACCTGCACGAGTTCGCCACCCTCCGCGGTGACCACCAGGGCCTGGGTGCCGTCACCTCCAGGGAAGTAGCCGTAGCGACAATCAGTAGCAAAGGGGTCAAGCCAAAGCACCTGCCCCCCGCGCACCCTGACGTGGACATAGATCGCGTCAAACTGCTCTGGGGTGGGGACCTCGGGCACCACTGGCCCCCCGTTCCTCTTGACCAATGCCATCTCAGCCTGCACCCCTGCGGCTCTGAGGAGCGCGGTCAGTAAGGCGGCTTTGTCTCGCCAGTCGCCGTACAGCTGTTCCAATACCCGCTCTGCCGGATTGGGGGTGTAGCCCATCACTCCCAGCGGCAGGTCGACATTGCGCACCCGTCGCACCAGCCAAAGGTACACGGCCTGGACCTTGTCCTCCTCGGCTTGCAGCCCTCTGGTCAGACTCTCCGCCCTGGCCCGAATCGGGGCGGTGGGGCGCACCTTGTCCTCGAACTGCTCGGCAAGCCATGTGCCCAATGCCTCCCAGGAAGGACACGAGGTGTAAAGCAGTCGGGGTTCCAGCTCCGGCGGCATGAACGGTTCCGGGATGAGCTGCGCCATGTTTCTGACTATCCAGGAGTGGACCACTTTTCCGTCTTTTTCCACAATAGTGGGGGCAAAGTCGGCTCCAGTCGCAAAGTATGAGAACCTCCAACCTTTCGGTACCACCACCGCATACTCTTTGACCATCACGGGCTCGTCACTCTGTAGCTTGCTTATCCCCCAGAAGTAACGTCCCGCTACTGGGTCAGCTCGGCGATCTGTCCGCCGCTTGAGTTCGAGACACACATTCGGGGCGACCTCCGGATAGGAGATGACTTTTTGCTGAAAATCGGCGTACACGGCAGCATCTGCCAGCTCTGGTGGGGTAATGTCGTTGATGGCATCCTTCTCCACGGGGATCGGCGGCCCGATGCGCTTACGCGCCTGGGCAACGAGGACCTCCAGGCTCTCTGTTTTCAAGTTGTACGTGCGCTTGAGGTCAGCAAACTTGGTCTTGCCTCGGTCGCGCAATACCTTGACCAGAAAGTGTTCACTGATGCTGGCACTCCCGTCAGGATTGACTTCGTGCACCACCTGCTCCAGCAAAATCACTGCTCCGGCCTCCGGAAAGTCCGAAAAGCGCGGGGACTCGCGCACCATCCGCCGGATGTCTTCGTCGCTGTACTGGGTCTGCGCCGCCGAGGTCGCGGCGAGGCACAGACCAACCAGCGTCGTGCCCAGCCATTGCCTGAAATCTCTATTCATGCCTCACGCCCTTTCGGTGGATTGACATCAGTGAGCTCGCTCCAGGACAATCTCCCCCCGGGCGGCGCCTTGGGCACACTTCATCACCCGCTTGAGCTGCAGATATTCCTCTGGCGAGTAGATCTTGCGCCGCAGGGCCAAGGTGCTCGTGAACTGGATGCTCACCCCCTTTCCCGGCGCTGCCACAGCCCCTTGGACAAACTGCATGTGGTAGGCTGCCGCGGGTTCATCGACATCGACCGTCTCGGGCAAAGCCTTGATGCGGAACCCCTCTGGCACCGTAAGTGTCTCCTCACACAGCGAGCCAAAAGTGGTTTGCAGATTGAGAGGATAGGTGCGTCGAGGCAGATGCGCCTGACTGAAGAATTGGCGGGCGAGGATGTCGAAGGCGCCGCTTGCCAGCACGTTCCTTACCAAAAGATAGCGACCAGCCTGGAGGGCAAAATCAGCCGCATGCAGCCGCAGGTCAAGGGTCAAGGGGCGATAAAGGTCTTCAGGATCGCCAAAGGCCACCTGATCCACGACTACCCCCGGAAGCTCGGAGGTGGCCAACTCCTGGAATAGGTTTTTCAACCGCGCTGGCGGCAGTGCCTTTGCCACTTGACGTAACACCAGGTCGTAAATGCCCTTCGCCTCCACGTGAACGTGGCTGGTGATGCCTCCGTCACTGTGCAACTCCGTAGTGGCGGTAAAGCGCGCCGCGTTGGCTTCAGCCGGGCTATAGGCAGTCCGCGCCGGGCTGTCGCCCTCGGCGGTGAGCACGAGGGTGACCTGCTCTGCCTCTACTGACATGAGCAGGTCCATGCCGTTTTCCACCGTGGGGTCGATGTACAGGTATTCGCCTTCGTCCGGCACGGCGACGATGCCATGGCTCCAGAAGAGATTGGGGATGTCCGCGTACTGCTCGTAGCCAGCTGAGGTATAAACCACATAGGCTGGGATGCCCACCTCGCGCAGCATTGCCGTGAGCAACACCGCTACGTCCCGGCAGACACCGTATTTCGTCTCGTAGGTCTTGGTCGCAGGCTTGGGGTCATAGCCGGTCTTCTTGCCGAGCCCAATCCCCATGTAGCGCACCTTCTGGGCCACAAAGTGGTAGAGCGCCAGCAGGGTATCCTGCCTGCTTTCACACTCCTGCACCAAACGATGCGTCTCGGCGCGCAGCTGGTCGTTCATGTCGATGTACTGCTCGTTCAGCTGGTAGCCCCAGCGCGAAATCTCCTGCCAGGTACCAATGGTGGACGCCCACACCCCCGGGACGATGTTGATGAGCGGCGGCATCCCCGGCTCCGGCACCACGCGGGGTTGATTGTCTGCCCACCAGCGGTAGGTGATCCAACCACCATCTACGTGGCGCGAAAACCGCACAGTGCCCTGCGGGTCGTTCTGAATCTTGAACCGCAAGGGCACAGAAGCCGGCCCTGTGACCACCAGTTCGTCATGCATAACCGGGTCCGTTTCCTGGAAAAAGTACATGCAGTCAAAATGGCCCGGAATTACGGCGCGATAGCAGGTGTCGATCACCGCGTATTCGATCGCGTCCCCCACCTCGAGGCCAGGAAAGGTGATGACCACCTGACGCATATCCGGCTCATAGATGTTCATCGCCGCCACTTCGGGTATGGTCTGGTCTTTGATGCTCTCCCGCGGCACTTCCACCACTTTGCCATCTGACTTGATCACGCGAGCCATGGTCACATTCATGCGGTCATACTGGCGGTAATACTGGAAACGCTGCTGACCGTGCTGCCTCTTCCCTTCCTCGCTGAGGATCTTGCGCAAGCCGTAAACGCTGGAAACGTAGGTGCCGTCGGCCTGGTACACGTACTCGGTCTTCATCTCCACGAGCACCGTAGTGGCCTCCGGATGCTGCTCAGTAGCACCGGCCTTCGTGAGCTTGTCCAACACCTCGCTGGGAGCAGTCTCCTGCGCGAGAGCAGGGACACATGCCGCCAGCGCAAAGCTGAGCACCAGCACGCCCAGGTCACGCGCACCGCGCGGTCTTCTGTTCATCAATACCTCCTGTGCCTTGCCATAGCGCGTCCGGCCTCCTGCACACGGTCCGCTGAGCTTGCCCGCGTCATACCCTTTACACCCGCCGCAGCAGTTCTATTCTCCCCTGCCGCCGCAAGAAGAACAGCTTGCGATGCATTGATACGGAGCCTGCGCACGGATGTTGCCTTTTGCCCCCTACATCGCCCGCGGCACCTCGCCGCGTGCGCCTCGGTTGGGAACGCCTCCTCCCCGGAATCCCACTGGCAGTAGCGCCTATCGCCGCACACAAGACCAGCTGGCCCACTACCTCGTGGACGACCAGAGGCCAAGTCCTGGGGTACAGAATTCCACCCTCCTCTACGCCGTGCCCCTTAAAGGTTCATTTCGGCCAAAGGTGGGCTGACGCCTGGGAATTCCCTTCTCATACACTGAGCCCCGCCTTGTTGACGGCTGGCCTCGAGAGCAGGCGACGGCAACGCGAACCCGCCTGCGTGAAGGTCGTCCAAGCCAATCTTCTTGCCGGCACGACAAGTTCCCCAGTCTGTCAGCCACTTCTGAGGGCAAAGCCGGGAGAGCCGTCCCCCGGCTAAACGCGCCAGGCGGTAGGCCGCCAGCCATGGATGCGTTCACCGCAGCAGGACCAGTTTCCTGCTGTCGCGCAGCGAGCCCACCTCAGCGTGGACCAGGTACACGCCACTGGCCACATGGTTGCCCAGCAGGTCGCGGCCGTCCCAGACTATCCGGTAACGCCCAGGGGCGCGCACTTCGTCCATCAAAGTCCTGGTCAGCCTGCCGGCGGCGTTGACCACGGCAACGCGTACGCGTGCCTTTTGCGGCAGTTCGACCATAATGGCCGTGGACTCGTTGCACGGATTGGGGAAAGGGGGCAGCAGTCCAAAGCCCTGGGGCACAGTGGGACATTGGCCTCGGTCCTTTACCGGCGTAGACAGCGAGCACCAGCTGATCATCTTCTGCAGGAACTGCCTGGGTGTGGTTCTCGACGGCCCGCCGATCCCCTCGAAGCCGAAGGCCAGGTAGATGAGTTTGGCCCCGGTGATGGGGTCGTGCCAGCGCACCGCGGCACCTCCTTGGCTCGGGAGGTACCTTATCATCACCACCGCCGGGTCTGTGGGCTTCACCACATCGGGGGCAGTCTGGTTGGCGGCGCCATGCTCCCCCCGGAAGGAAAGGACCATGCCGCCCGCCACCGGGTCTCCTGCCACGCCCATGAGGGTGTAGTCGGAAGTGGCCGCCTGGACAAGCGCACACCTGAGATAGCGTGCGCAAAAGGCCGAATCGGCGGCATTCCCCCGCGCAAAGAGAGCGGAGGCGATGTTCTGGCCACTCAGTATCAAATGGCCGCCGTTGTCCAAGTAGGAAGCTATGAGCCCTTGTTCCTGGGGAGTGAGAGTTGTGCTGTCATCGTCGCCGGTGAACCAGAGGACGGTCCGGTAGGCGCCCAGACGCTCGGGATTCAAGAGGCCATCCTTGGCCACATCCCAGTAGTCCACGTAGAGGCCCAGGTCAGAGAGCGGCCGTAAGAAGTACGACTCGTACCCTGCCCCCCCATCATCGTCCAACAGCAGCAGCGGCGCCTGTCCTATTCCCAGGAACAAGGTGTCCTGGGACATGGAGCCCCCGGAGTCCCAGGCGCGGGCGACAAGGGGCACACGCCGAGCTGTGGCCGTGTCGCTGACCGCGAACACAAATGGCCCCACCTCTACCTCCTGCCGGTGCCAAAGAGAGTTGATGCTGGCCGTATCAGCGGCCACCGAAACGGCGGGGTCAGCACACAGGAGCGTGACCCGCACTTCGTCGGCGTCGACCCCGCTATTGGTCACCCTCAGGATCACCTCAACCACTTCGCCGGCATCAGCTCGGCCGTTGTTGTTGCCCGAGTCACGGACCACCGCGGCCCCTGTGCAGCGGAAACGCGGCCTCGTGCTGCACCTCACCTCTTTCAGCACCCAGCCCTCCGGGTCCAGGAGAATGGTATCCGGCCGCACATCAGTACACCAGACAGTTCTTAGATATCTCTCCTCCACCTGACCGAGGCGGTGGACCTCGGAGGCGGCGCCCTCGCTCTGTTTGACCTCGAGGACCAAGGGCATGCCGAACACTGGGCCGATTTCTTGCTCCTGGTCGATGAACAACCTCACCTCATAGCGAGGACTGATGCTGGCCCCACGGTCCTGCACGTGGTAGCCGTAATGGTACTCTGGGTGCCAGCGGTCGTACACCCACTGGTCGAAGAACCGGCCCAAATCAGCCCCACTCACTTGCTCGCACACGCGGCGAAAGTCCTCGGTGGTAGCATTACTGTACGCATGCCGCTCCCGGTAGACGCGCAAGACCTCTTTGAAAAGGGAATCGCCCACCATGCCACGGAGCATGTGCAGCACCCACGCCCCTTTACGATATACCACCAGGTCGAATATGCCCATCGCGTTACTGAGGTCGTAGCGGTAGATCGGTTCTTTGTAGGCCAGGGCGTTCAGTTGGTCGTTCATGTAGGCATGATAGGCCTCTCGGCCAGAAAAGGACTCCACATACAATGCCTCGGCATAGGAGGCGAACCCTTCATTCAACCAGCAGTGGTGCCAGTTCTCCACAGTGACGCAATCGCCCCACCACATGTGCGCCAGCTCGTGCACGAACACGTCATCGGAGGCGTGGGTGCCAGTGATGTAGTTCGGGTGGATGGTGGTCATGGTCTGATGTTCCATCCCGCCGTAGACCATCTGACACTCCGCCATGCCGTATTTCTCATCAGCAAAGGGATAAACCCCGAACCAATGCTCAAATGCCGCCATGGCCCGTGGGATCACCCTAAAGTCCTCTTGCGCTTTGGCCGCGTCCGCGGGGTAGACAAAGTACTGCAGCGGCACGCGAGTGCCGTCGATGCTCGTGTAAGAGTCCGTGAGCACCGTGTATCGCCCGGCGGTGATGCAGATGAGGTAGGTGGCAATTGGGTGGGACTCAAGCCAAGTATAAGTGGTAGTACCGTCACCGCGGGGTTCCTGCGCTAGCAAGATGCCATTTGCGGCCACCACCATGGGGTTGGGCACGGTCACCACCAGCTGGACACTGTCCGCCTTGTCCCCGGGGTAGTCTTTGCAGGGCATCCAGAGGTAGGCGTGATACGGGCAGCTGATCGTGTGCACGCTGGGGGCGTTGGCCGCCCTGGCGAAGACCATGCCCAATCCGGCGAGATTGCGCGGGCGACCGCCGTAGGAGATCTGCACTTCGGCCCGTTCACCTGGCGCCAGCGCATGGCCAAGCTGGAGAGTTAGGCGATCGTTAGCATGCGCGGAGCCAACTGCCTTGCCGCCCACACTACTTACGGTGAGCGCGCTGGAGAGGTCGAGCTGGACTGTGCTTAGGGCCGAGTCTCGACTCAGGAAGCGCACCGTGGCGGAACCGTCGATCCTCTCGGCGGCCGGGTCAATCCGCAAGTTGAGCTCATAAGAGGTGACGTCGAAGCCGCGCTGTGCACGTACGGCCTGGGTGAGGAGGCAGAGGACGACGATTCTCCCCAGGTCTGCGGCCAGCAGCCCAGGACGCATGGTCAGTCTCCTTTCCGCTCGTGCCACACTCCTGCTATATTTGTGAGGCTGCGGGGTATCCCTGACAGCCTACCACCGACTCAGGTGGTCGATCAGACTTCTGAATTCCCCTGGTTGAATGTCTGGTCTAAAGTAGACCTTCTTCATGTAGTCCAGGGCCCCGGAAAGGCGTTCGAATTCCCGGAAGAGACGCCTGAACAAGGGAGCTGTGTGCCGCTCTGCGATCTCGTCCAGCTCGCTCACCTCGAGGTAGGCCAGCTCTCCCTGTTTGATGTACAGGTTCAAAACCCCGATATTTGTCACATAGTCCCGAAAGATGCCGGTCATGAACATGGTATAGTCCCCTACGTGCCGGCGGATTTCGCGTTCGTCGTTGGGATTGAACTGCGGACTCTCGGGGTGGGCACGAGCCTCCGCCTCCAGGAGCATCTCCACCACCGTGAGCACCTCTTTGCCGCCCCACGCCTTCAGGCGGTAGAGGTTTTCCGTGCGCGCAAACCTTGTCAACAGATCGGTCAAGTAGTCCCGTACGCCGTCAGCGCGCAGCCCCAGGTCCACGAAGCTGCAGTACAGCCACTTGTCAAAGAAACGGCGCAAGGCCGGTATGGACAGTTCCCCTTGCCTCTGCATAGACCCGCCTTCACCTCGCTTAGGTACGCAGGGCCGAGGTTTCACGTGCGGAGAAAGCGCGTCACCTTGAGCATCACCGTGCGGTTGCTGATCTCGTGTCCGCTCGGCCCCAGCAAACGTGCGTCGTTGACCACCAGATAGAGGTCGCTGCCCGGACTGTAGGTCCAACGCAGCAAGAAGTTGCTGATGAGCCGATGTCGTCCTTCATAGCTCAGGCGGTCGTCATTCCATTGAATGTAAACTTTGCAGAAAAGTTCTGTGGAAAAGAAGTAGAACAACCGCATTCCCACCGTGTTGGTGGAGAAGTGTTTTCCGGCCATGGACACAAAGTTGTGGTGGTAGTTGAGCATCAGTTTGACGCGGGCGATGCTGGTGACCTCCGCGCCGGTCCCTACCTGCAGGCTCTGTCCGGTGTAATAGTCCCCGACATGGACGTCCACCGAACCGGACAGGCCTCGTCCTCGGTCCGAAGTGGCCTCGGCATGGGCGTCAAGTCCGCTGTAGGCGCCTTTTGGCACCAGGAAGCCTGGCCGGACTTCCCAGTCTTCGGGCAGCCATTCGTACTCCCGCTCGACGCCCAGCCTGACCCGGGCGCTGTTCTGGAAGCGCAAACCAAATGAGGCCCCTACACTGCTGTCCAAGAGCCGGCCTGCGTGGTCTGTACGCCAATCGGCATCGGCGTGATAGCTGAACTGACGCACCACTGAGGGCAGCGCTGGGCGCGGGGAGTACTCGACGCTCAGCTGAGACCGCCGAAAGTCCCGGCGACGCACAAACCCCATTGCCGGATCAAAGGCGCCGCCCACATCTTGAAACGTACCACCGAACGACCACAGGTCACTGTGGTAGCGCGCGCTCAGCTCCGCAGCTGTCCTGCGCGCCAACGCCTTGTGCCAAGGAGCCTCGGTGTGCGAGTCGAGCTCGCCAGCAAACCACCCGCTCACCGTGAAGTAATCGGTGAGCGGAAAGACCCCGTCGAACCCGAATGCATGACCGTACCCAGCGGCGTCGAGCTCCTGCTTGGAAGTGAGCAACACCCCCAGCGAGGCTCTGCTCATCAGGTCGCGGCGCAGACGCAACACTGCAAAGTTGGTGGCAGGAACTACCTCCCCGTCATTTGTCCTAGACCGTTCCGTGACCACGTTCAAAGCCCCAACCTGGTAGTCCTTCACTTTGCCCACCACTTTCGCGCCGCCCAAAATGGGAATTGCCGTTCCCTGGACCAAGCCGATGCGGCGGCTGTAGAACAGCTCCACATTGCCCCCACCGTGCCCTCGCCCGCTCCCGAAGGCGAACACGTCACCCCCCTCCAGGAAGAAATCGCGCTTCTCGGGGAGGTAGAGAGAAAAACGCGTCAGGTTCACTTGCTCGCGGTCGGCCTCCACCTGAGCAAAATCAGGGTTCACGGTGAAATCGACTACCAGGTTGGGCGAGACCAGGACCTTGGCGTCAAGGCCCACGGCGCCCTTGCCCAGGGTGGAAAACCCGGTCTGCATATCCCGTTGCAGTCCGCCCGCAAGGTAGGGCTTGATGTCCATCGCCCCTCCGCCCTGGAGGCGAGTCAGACCATGCAGCGTTCCCGCCTGGGACAGGCGAAAGAGCCCTACCCATCCAACATCGCGCGGGACCGGCTGCCAATAGACGTACTCGTTCTTGCGGCGAATGGTGCGGGCGAAATTGATACCCCAGACTTGGGTGTCCTGTTTGGCAAAGCGCAACGTCTTCCACGGAATGGCGACCTCGGCAAACCAGCCGAGGTGATTGATCTCCGCAGCGCAGCGCCAGATGCCATCCCAGGCGGCATTGAAGTTTCGCCCCTCGTTGCTGAAGACTGCATCGCGCCTTGCCCCATGCGGGTTGACCACAAAGTAGAAGCCGCTACGACGGTCCCGGTAGGAATCGATGACCACTTCAAAGTTGTCGTCATCGTCCAGCTGTGTGTCGCGCAGCATCTCCCTGGCGACCACCCGCCCTGGCGCGCTATCGTAGCACTTCACGCCAAGGTAGAGGTTATCGTCGTCATAGAGGATCCCCACCTCGGTGCGCTCACTGGCTGCTGCCCCCTCCCACGGCTCTCGCTGGACAAAGTTTCCCTGAAAAGTAAGCGCCTGCCACACCGAATCCTCCAGGCACCCATCGATGCGCGGCTTGAGCGGAGTCCGCACGGCCTCGATGGAGCGGCGCGGTTCTTCTGCCTGCGTGCCCCCCTTTCCTTCACCCCAGGCCTCCGAAGCACCTCCGGGCGGCACAGCAAGCGCCAGCCCGACAACACTCACAAGCAAACTCAAAGAGTTCAATCTCGCTGCCGACATCCTTTCTCGTTCCAATGCCACCACCATCAGGTCTGACGGTGCAATATTAGCACTTTCCCGGGACTATTGCAAGGGGCAAGATCGAGGCCGTGTCCGGCTTCTGGTCATTTTGCCCCTTTGGCCAGAAGTTTTGTCTTGCTTCTTTGCGCAAAAGTCTTATATTTCCAAACGAAGCTTGGTGTGGGCAAAGGCAGCTGCGCCAGAGAGGCAGTTCGCCGGTTGCCCCGACAGGCCTAATTGACAACGGGAGGGGCGAGTGCAATGGCAACGTCACGCGAAGAGACGCGGCCCGCTGCCTTTGCAGGGGCGTTCTACCCGGGGAGTCCCCGGCAGCTCGACTCCTTGGTCACCCGCCTTCTGGACGAGGCGCCAGACAAAGCCATACCCGGTGAGATCGTGGGGCTGGTGGCCCCCCATGCCGGGTACCTTTACTCCGGCAGCACAGCTGCCGTCGCCTACAAGCAGGTGATGGGCAAACCCTACGAGAGCGTGGTTATCATGGCTCCCAGCCACCGGGAGTTCTTCCGCGAAGCGGCGGTGTCACCCTTCTCCGCCTACGCGACCCCCTTGGGCGAGGTGCCAGTAGATCGCACGCTGGCCGAACAGATTGTGGCTCAAGGTAAGGGACTGGCGTTTTCCGAGCGGGGGCACCAGGTGCGTGGGGAAGATGCCGAACACTCCCTGGAGGTCCACCTGCCATTCCTTCAGAAGGCTCTTCCGGGCGTGCCCATTGTCCCCATAGTCATCTCCGACTATAGCGAATCGAGCAGCCGCCGTTTTGGGGAAGCGTTGGCCCAGGCAATCAGCGGGCGCAGAGTGCTGCTTGTGGCCAGCACTGACCTTTACCACGGCTACTCCTATGAAGACTGCAAACTGACCGATGCGCGCACCATCGCCGCGCTCGAATCCTTTGACCCCGAGGCGTTTGCCACCGGCGCGGCCCGAGGCACCTACCAGGCCTGCGGCGCCGGAGCGGTGAGCGTGCTACTCCATGCGGCACGCCTGCTGGGAGCGGACAAGGTGAGCGTCGTGGCCCAGACTAACTCTGCCGATGTGACTGGCGTCCGGGGCGGCTATGTGGTGGGCTATGCGGCTGCCGTCGTGGCGCGAGGTGCCTGAGCGCCCTGGAGGATGAAGGATGACCTGTGAACGGCCAGAGCGCGTGGCCCTGGTGGGCGCCGGACGCGTCGGGACCAGCCTCGCCCTGGCCCTCCACCACAGCGGCGTCGAGGTGACCGCAGTGGTGGACATGGATTTGGCGCGCGCGCAACGCTGCGCCGCACTCTCGGGGGCGCCCGTCTTCTCCACCTCCTGCAGTGACATCCCCGCGCAAAGCTCCATGGTCGTAGTGACAGTGCCCGATGACGCCATAGAAGAGGCGGCCACTACGCTACTCTCGTCCTCTGCGGCACGGCCTGGGGCAACCGTCCTGCACACCTCGGGGGCCCTCACCTCCGAAGCCTTGGCACCGCTCCGGCGCAAAGGGGCAAGCGTGGCTTCGGCCCATCCCGTCATGACCTTTAGCGGCCACGAAGACGACTGGCATCTGTGGCAGGGCACCTACGTGGGAATTGAGGGCGACGAGGACGCACGAGCGCGCGCGGAAACTCTTTTCCGCCGGCTGGGCGCTGTTCCGCTGTCATTGTCCAGCGAAAACAAGGGGCTGTATCACCTCGCCTGCGTGTTTGCCTCTAATCATGTGGTAGCTCTCTACACTTGCGCATTGCGGACCCTGGTCCGACTCGGCATCGACGAGCCAACGGCCCTCCGCATGCTGGCCCCGCTCACCCAACGCACCGTGGCCAACATTGCCGCCCAAGGCCCGGTCAAGGCCCTCACCGGCCCAATTGCGCGCGGAGATGTCGGCACCGTGAGACAACACCTCCGCGCTCTCCAGGGAGACCACGAGCTCACCTCAGCCTACGTGGCGCTGAGCAGGCTCTGCCTCGACTCGGCACGCGCCCAGGCAAAGGGCAACGAGGAGAGCCTCGAGGCCATCGCCGCCCTGCTGAACGGCTCGGGCTAACCGTGCGCCAGCGCGATCCTCTGTGCGAAAACGAGAGCCGGCTCCACCTGCTGAAGCCGGCTCGCACGAACTCCTTGTGCAGGCTGGCTACGCGGTGTACAGGTAGCGCTTGATCTTCTTCGTAGGCGTCATCTCGAACGGCTCCCGCTGCTCGATGATGTCATGGAGGCGCGAGAAAGTGGAAATCTTCTCGTTGACCTCCTTCTTGATGGTCTGCAGCACATGTTGGATCTTCTTCGCCGCCTGCTCGCCATCCATCCTGTGGAGCCCAAACTCCTGGTCCAGCAGATCATAGTCCAGATGCACCCTGGCCACCAGCCGCCCGTTCCGCTCATACACCAGGGACTCCAGAACATAGTTGGATTCGGCCAGCTTTGCCTCAATCTGCTCCGGGTAGATGTTCTCTCCGCTGGGCCCGACGATCACGTTCTTTGACCGTCCCTTAATGTACAGATATCCGTCCTCGTCCATGTACCCACGGTCACCGGTCACCAGCCACCCACCTTCCAGCAAGGTCTGCTTGGTGGCCTCCGGGTTCTTGTAGTACCCTTGCATTACGTTCGGCCCGCGTGCCAGAATCTCTCCGATGCCAGTATGCGGATCAGGGTCGGCAATCTTAATCTCCACGCTTTCCACCGGCTTGCCACAGGACTGAAATTTGACCTGGCCCACCGGATTGACGGTCAGCAGGGGCGCTGACTCGGTCAACCCATACCCGGTGATGTACGGAAAGGCTGCCTGGCGCAGGAACTCCTCGACCTCAGGGTTCAGTGCGGCGCCGCCAAAGCAGATGAAGCGCAGGTTGCCGCCGAAGGCCTTATACAACCGCTTGCCGGCCACCTTGTTCAACGCCTTCCGCATTGGGCCGAGTCTGTAGAGATCCTTAACGAGGAATTTTTCCCCGATCTCGCCCAATACCTTCTTCTTGTAGATCTTCTCCATGATCAGCGGGACAGAGAGCACAATTGTCGGCCGCACCTGCTCAAGCGCTGGTAGCAGCGTCTGCGCCGTGGGCAGTCCCTTGATGTAATAAATCTTGGCCCCGCCACACAGCGGGGCGATGAACCCACAGGTGCACTCATATGAGTGCGACATGGGGAGGATGGACAACAGGGTATCCTCTGGGGTGATGGCGATCGCCCGCAGGGCTTGCAGGGCATTGTAAGTGATGTTCTTGTGCGAGAGCATCACCCCCTTGGAATGACCGGTGGTTCCTGAAGTGTAAAGGATCTCTGCAAGGTCATCTTCCTTGATCTTGGCCGGCGGTAGGGTCGTCTCTTTGGCCCCCGTCATGAGGTCACTCAAGTTCTCAACCTTGTACGGCAGGTCCTTCCGGCTGATGGGGTCCAGCCCCACCAGCAGTTTCAAAGAGCCAAGCCGCTTTTCCTCCGCCTTGTGCACCAATTTGCTGGAAACAAACAGTACTTTGGCGCCAGAATTGCGGATGATGTGGTGCACCTCCGACTTGTGGAAATCCGGCAGGATGGGTACCGCGACCGCCCCGATGCTGGTGATGGCCAGGTATGCGATGCCCCATTGAGGGCTATTTTCCCCCAAGATGCCCACCCGGTCTCCCTGCCTGATCCCCCTCTTCTTTAGCCCATGCCCAGCAGCCACTACTGCGCGCTTTAGATCGTTATAAGTCAGCGGCGGCTCGTCCACAAAGGAGAGTGCGATGTGGGGCCCGTACTTCTCGAAACTGGTCTCAGCAAGACAGCGGAGGGTAAGTTCGTCCAGAGCGTACATGGCGATACCTCCTGTTGTTCGTGGCACAGCGCTTGAAAGCCCGTTTCAACGCCTGGCGCTGATCGGCAGTGGGACACTCCTCCCCTCCCTGAAATGGCCAGAAAGTGTGGCCCCCTCCGGCAACAAGATTACCCGCGTGCGGCCAAGACATGGAGGAGCCGCAGGGTTGCCCACTTTCGATGCCGGACGACTCCTCCGGGAGGTCCCCCGAGATCTCAGTCCCCGTCTGCCGCGGCTAATTCACTTCTGCCTGCGACTTCTTTCCGCGCCAGGTGGCAATCCTTTGCACCACTGTTCCTGAACCTTCATTTCATGGGGTGTGCTTCCTTGGCCGTGACGGTGAAGGCTTCGTAGAGGCTGACGCACACTCCCAGGACGAAGACCGTCCATAGCAGCGGGACCACAAAGCCCGCCACCTGGCCCCCGACGACGGAGGCCGCAAAGGCATGCGCGCGATTAACCAGCGGCCTGGCCACCACGCCGATGACCGTGGCGAGGGACACGGCCAGAGTCACCTTGGTCAGATTCAGCCGCAGACCACCGAAGAAGCCGATGATGTAAATCAGCACCCCCAGGAGAAAAGCCACCCAGGTGGCCGTGGAGCCAAAATTGACGGAGTAACTCACTGGATCCTGAATCAAGGTATCCTCCCACGTGCCTCAGCAAGCGAACGCGCCCCGCCCATGGACGCAACTGCCTACTAATTTACTCAGGAAATTCAAGGAAGTCAAGGCCAAAGTAGCGACGTGCCGGGTCGGTTTTCTTCCCACGCTGCTTGCCGCCCCGGGTGGCTCTATGCTCACCTCGAGAGCCAGGCACTTGGGCTCCTCATGTTTCCTCAGACCGGAGCCCCACCACCGTGGCACCCCAACCTCCGGCTTCTGGTGGGGCATCAGCAAAGGCCGCCACCAGCGGATGCGCCCGCAGGTACTGATGCACCTCTCACTTCAGTCGGCTGCGCCCTTTGCCGTGCACAATTCTCACCTGTCGGTAGCCAAGGCTCAGCGCGTTGCGTAGGAACTCATCGAGCATCTCCGGCACCTGCTCGGGGAAAAAGCCTTGCAGGTCGAGCTCGTCACGCACCACAAAGTACTCGGGGGATGGCTCATCAGCGGAGGGATGTTCGCCATGGTCGTTCATACGCGGGAGTTGCCATGGGGAGAGACACGCGCACCCGCGGGCACAATACCCCTGTCGGTGAGAAGGGTCAACCCTTTGTCCACTACGGCCCGCACCGTCGCAGTCAACTTGTATTGGGCAAGGCGGCCAATGGGCACCCAAGCAACTTCTCGCGCGTCGCTTCCCGGGCTGGCCGTGCCTCCCAAGTACTTCCCCAGGAAGCCGACCAGCGCATAGTGATAGCGCACCTGCCCCTGGCGGTCACGCCTAATGAGATCGCACACGTCCACGACGTCCAGAACCTCGATGTCAATGTGGCACTCCTCGGCCACTTCGCGCCGGGCCGCCTCGCGCACCGGTTCGCCCACTTCCACATGCCCCCCGGGCAGTGACCATCGGCTAGCCTTCGGAGGTGTACCCCGTTTGACCAGCAGTATGGCACCATCCCGTTCCACCAATACGGCAACGCCCACGACAGGCGTGGGCGAATAGAGGTCGCGCGACATTGGACTCTGACCCCTCACAGGGGACCACTAATTGTCTTCCCAGTTATCAAAATCACCCCACTCCTCGTCTTCTTCCTCGTCTAGGTAGTCCTCGTCCTCCCACTCCTCTTCCTCCTCGAGGTCCTCGTCCCACTCATCCCCCTCCTCCCATTCGTCGTCCCACTCCTGCCCCTCTTCATCCTCATCTTCCCAGCCGTTATCCTGCCAGGGCTCCTCGTCTGGGTCATAGTCAGAGGACCACGCCCTGCCGAGCCAGCGATGGGAATCATCACCTGCAGTCATCGCCCGATCCCTCTGCCGCAATTGATGGAACCGACTTTCAACTTGGCGCAAAACTATCAAATTAAAAACTGAAAATCAACAGGATTTTTCGGGCGACCTTCGTGGCAGCTGCTGGAGGAAGAGATGCTCCAGCTGCTCGATCATGCGCTGGATGTGGAAGTACCTCTCCACACGAATGCGACCAGCGTTACCCATGGCGCGGCACAAGGCCGGGCGCTCCAGCAGCTGGCAGATCCCCGCCGCCAGGGCATCCGCATCTGCCGGAGGGACCAGCAGGCCAGTCGTGCCGTGTTCCACGATCTCCGGCATGCTGCTCACCCTCGTGCTCACCACCGGCTTGCCGGCAGCCATAGCCTCGATGAGCACAATGCCGAATCCTTCCCACAGCGATGGCAACACCAGCAGGTCCACGCTTTGCATCACTGAGGCTACGTCGTCGCGAAAGCCGGTGAGGACCAGGGCTTCAGCTAGGCCCCAACTCTGTGCCTGCGTCTCGATCCATGCGCGGAGCGGCCCTTCGCCCACCAGCAACAGCATCGCCTCCGGGTGTTGCCGGTGGACCTGGCGGAAGGCCTCAAGGAGGTAGGAGATGCCTTTACGCTCGTCAAGCTGCCCCACAAAGCCGACGACCTTACTACGGGGGGATATGCGGAGCTCTGCCCGCAGCAGGGCGGCTGCGGCGGCAAAGGGCCCAGGGTCAATGCCGTTGTAAATCACCGCGATACGCTGCCTTTTCAGCCACGGCGCGTTGCGCTGCAGGGCAGCGGCCGTGGCCAGGGAATTGGCAATGACTCCGGACGCCAGCTTGGTGTAGGCGAAGCGATAGCGCCAGCGGTTTTTCAGCGGATAGTCTATCCCGCGCCGCGGGAAGATAGCGCGCACCCCTGCCAGCCGCGCCGCTATGCCCGCAAAGCGCAGCTCCTTGTCCATGTTGGTCAACACCACGTCGATGCGCAGGCGCTTGATGAGCCGGTAGACCTGCAAGATGGTCACCGGGTCAAAGTCGCCGCGCATGGGCATAGTCGAGAGCGGGAGCTGCTGGCGCATCGCCTCTTGAGCAAGCTTGGTACCAGGTCGGCACAGGAGGTGCACGCGATGGCCCCTCTGCGCAAGCAGCCTGAGCGTGCGGAGCATCCAGACCTCCCCACCCCCAAACATCTGGATGGAGTTGACGAAGAGGATGTGGAGCCGTCTCCGTGACTCCCTCATGGCAGGAGGCCTGCCAAACGGTGAATGTGGGCGACCACCTTCCTGCTGTCGTGGTGTCGCCGCACCCACTCGCGACCCACCTGGCCCAACTTCTGCCGCAAATCGGCATCCGTGATTAGCCGCACCAGCTCTTGGCGGAGGTTGCCCGCATCGACCACCACGAAAGGATGATCTGGGTACTGCTCTGCAAAGCCAGGCGCCAGGCACGAGCATACCGGGATGCCCATGGCTAACGCCTCCAGGGAGTTGATGCCGTAACCCAAATCGCCGAGCTGGTCGACGAAGATGTCGCATTCGGCCTTGCGCCGCAGCGCCTCACGATAGGGAAGTCCCTCGATGAGGACCATCTCGGTGCCGTACTCCTTCTCCAGGGAGGCAAGCACAGGGATAATCGTCTCGCTCCCCTTGGCCTTGCGGCTGGTGGGCGCATGTCCGATGCGCAGCGGCCCCCCCTGCCTGGGGCTCCGCGGATGAAAGCGGTCCCCCTCAAACGGAAAGAAGACGTGGTGAATCGCGGGGTGCAACCGCAGGTGATCAAACTCCACCGTCACCCTGACATCTGCCAGGGCGTCGATGGCGGGGATCACCCCGCGGGTGCGCAGGTCGCTGCCGGTATAGCAGCAGATGATGCGTTTCCCCTCCGCCTTGCGGGCAGCAATGAAACGGCCATCCCTGGTAAACTCCAGCCCGCCATCCAGCTGGTAGACATCAAACTCCGTGAACGCGTGCGCGCTGATAGCACGCCGGATGGTCGGGGCCCAGATGGCCTCGCGTAGTCGCACCAACAACGCCTCTGCCAGCCCGTGCGGACGCCAGGTGGGAGGCAAATGCTGCGGGACCCGCGCCACGTTGTCCACCCGCAGTCGGTCCGGATGCGCAAACAGCCGTTTGGCCAGGCGCGTGCCCCACCAGCCCAGCAGGGGCAGTCCCAAACAGATGTCCTCTTCGAAGCCACGGGGGTCGCGGCCGAGGGTCACCAGCCGGCTGTAGTGGCCCATCGCCCGCTCGGCCCGCACCAGGGTCATGGGGACGTTGGAGATATTGAACGGGGCGATATGGAGGATGCGCAGCGGCATGCTGACCTCGGACGGCGGGCAGACGGCGCGCCCCCTCACACGGCACGGTGAAAGGTGTCGCGAAAAACCCCTTGGGCACCGAACCCTTCTTTGAAGTGCCCAAGACCCCAATTGGGCTCCATGTTCACCGTGAAAATGCCAAAGTCAAACCAGCTGAACCCCTTGCCGATCGCATCCTGAAAGATGCGATAGAAGAGCAGATTCACCGGGCGATACTGCTGAAAACCCTCGTCATGACTGATGTAGAATGCCAGGGTCGTGCGCACGTTACAGTCGAACAGCACCACTCCTGCGATCATCCGCTCCTCGGCAAAAGCAGCCACCAAGTGGATCCGTTCCGGAAAGAGGCGTTTGAGGGCAAGCAGCTCTTCCACCGTGTGCGTGGGACGGACGTTGTGCCGCATTTTCAGGTTCTTCTGCAGGATCTGGTAGAACTCGGCATAGTCGTCGCAATGGCGGACCTCTACCCCCAGTTTGAGCGCGCGACGCACCGCCCGCCGCGACTCGGCGCTGAACGTGTCGAGCACCCGCTCTGGCGCAAAATTCAGCGGCACGACGCTCGAAATCTCCCGCTTCTTGTACACAAAGTTGCGCTGGAACAGGGCAAAGTCGACATAGTTGCTGGGTTTGGCCCAGTAGATCTGCGGCGGGTGGGTCAGCTCCACCACATCAAACCTTTGCCCCCGGGCATAGTCCAGGAGCGCGTCCACCAACAAGAACGCGTCGCGGATGGAAAGGTCCGGCCTTACCACGAACCCCCCGTACGACGCGCCGCAGTGGGAGGAAAGCACATTGGAGTTCCCCCGATCCAGCCGTACCGCCGGCAGCAGTGCCAGCACCCTGCCGCGCTTTCTGAACACCAGCGAATGATCCTCAAATCGCCCTGGGGGGTGGTAGGACAGAAAGCGGCGCGTGTGGAAAATAGTGCCGTTGTTGGCCGCCCAGACGTAACGATCCCACTCTTCTGCGTCGTGCTCCTGGTAGCGGGTGATCTCCACAACCCATCCCTCGTATGCGGTGCGCAGCCCCTACGCTCGCATCAGCGTAACCATGATCGCCTTCTGCACGTGCAAACGGTTTTCCGCTTCGTCGAAGACCACCGAATGCGGGCCGTCGATGACTTCATTGGTGATTTCATCTCCGCGATGGGCGGGCAGGCAGTGCATGACGATGCAATGGGGAGCGGCCAGTTTCAGCAACTCCTCGTTGACCTGATAGGGCCGGAAGACCTTCTTGCGCGCTTCCGCCTCTGCCTCTTGACCCATGCTGACCCAGACGTCGGTGTAGATGACGTCGGCGCCGCGCACGGCCTCCTTGGGGTCGCGGAAGAGCCTCACCTCGCTGAGCCCCGCACCCTTGGCACGCGTGAAGATAGTCTGGTTGGGGTCATACCCCTCGGGGCAGGCCAGGTGCAAGGTGAAGGGCAAACGTGAGGCCATGTTCAGCCAGGAGTGAGCCACATTGTTCCCATCGCCCACCCAGGCCACTTTGAGCCCCTCAATGCGCCCCTTGTGTTCCATGATGGTCAGCACATCCCCCATGACCTGGCAAGGGTGGAGGAGGTCGGTCAAGCCGTTGATCACCGGCACGGAGGCGTAGCGGGCCAAGTCCTCAATGTCCTGGTGCCCAAACAGGCGGGCCATGATCATATCACAATAGCGTGAGAGCACCCTGGCCACGTCGGCCACTGCTTCGCGCTTGCCGAGGCCGATCTCGTTGGGGCCGAGATAGAGGGCGTGCCCACCCAGCTGGAACATGCCGACCTCAAAGGATACGCGCGTACGCGCCGAGGGCTTTTCAAAAATCATTGCCAGCGTCTTACCCTGCAACAGCGGCTCGTACTTGCCGCGCCTGGCGTCCTGCTTGAGCCTCTTGGCCAGCGCCAAAGTGGCCTTCACCTCGTCAGCAGAGAAATCGGTGATGGCAAGAAAGTTGCGCTTCACTGTGTCCTCCTCCAGTTACAGGATGTAGTGACTCAGGTCCTCATCTTCCACAATATCGCGCAGTGTGTCACGCACCATCTTCTGCGTGATGGTCACGCTCTTGATGTTCTGATCGGGGAGCTGGTAGAGTATGTCCTCCAGCAAGGTTGTGAGAATGGTGTGCAGACGCCTGGCGCCGATGTTCTCTGTGCGCTCGTTCACCTTGGTGGCTGTCTCGCTGATCTCGCGCAGGGCGCCCCGGGTGAACCTGATCCGCATCCCCTCGCTCTCCAGGAGGGCGGTATATTGCTTGATGAGCGCGTTCTCCGGCTCGGTGAGGATGCGCATAAAGTCCTCGGTGGTCAGGCTGTGCAGTTCCACGCGGATGGGGAAGCGCCCTTGCAGTTCAGGGATGAGATCCGAGGGGCGCGACACGTGGAAGGCCCCGGAGGCGATGAACAGGATGTGGTCGGTGCGCACCAGGCCGTACTTGGTCAGCACGGTGGTCCCCTCGATGACCGGCAGCAGGTCCCGCTGCACCCCTTCGCGCGACACGTCCGGGCCCACGGCGCTCTTCTCGCCGGCGATCTTGTCGATCTCGTCCAAGAAGACGATCCCCGTGTCCTCCACGCGGGCGATGGCCTCGCGCACCACCTCCTCCATGTCGATGAGCTTCTGCAGCTCCTCCTGCACCAGGTAGCGACGCGCCTCGGCCACTTTCATCTGCCGCTTCTTCACCTTTTTCGGCACCATGGGACCGAGCAGTTCCTGAATGTTGACCCCCATCTCTTCCACACCCAGCGGCGAGATGATCTGCATCAGCGACATGGAATCCACCGGCACTTCCAGTTCTACGGTCCGCTCTTCCAGCTGACCGGCGCGCAGGCGGCGGCGTAGCTTTTCCCGCGTCCGTTGGGATCGCTTCCGCGGCGTCGGGTTATCCGCTCTCCCATCGCCCCCCTCAGGGAGCAAGAGATCCAAAAGGCGCTCCTCTGCAAGTTGCTCGGCGCGCGGCTTCAGCTCTTCGGCCTTTTCGTTGCGCGTCATCGCCACGGCCAGATCCACCAAGTCGCGAATAATGGACTCCACGTCCCGACCCACGTAGCCCACCTCGGTGAACTTCGAGGCCTCCACCTTGATGAACGGCGCATTGGCCAGCTTGGCCAGCCGCCGCGCGATCTCGGTCTTGCCTACTCCCGTGGGGCCGATGAGGATGATGTTGTTGGGCATGATCTCTTCGCGCAGCCGCTCGTCCACCTGGAGACGCCGCCAGCGGTTGCGCAAAGCAATGGCCACGGCCTTCTTGGCCTTCTCCTGCCCGACAATGTAGCGATCCAGCTCCCGCACGATCTCTCGCGGGGTGAGCTCTTTCATGGGTCTCTTGCCCCTCAGTCTCAAGAAGCTATAGCTCGATCATGGTGATCTTGTTGTTGGTGTAGATGCAGATGGAGGAAGCCACCTGCATGGCCTCGCGCACGATCTCGCGGGCGCTGAGGTTGGTGTGCCTGATCAGCGCACGGGCGGCGGCCAGGGCATAACCACCACCCGAACCCAAGGCTATCACCTCATCGTCAGGCTCGATCACCTCACCGTTGCCGGAGATGATAAAGGTCTGCTTCTTGTCCATCACCGCCAAGGAAGCGTCCAGACGACGCAGGTAGCGGTCGCTCCGCCAGTCCTTGGCCAATTCCACCGCGGCCCTGCCCAGGTTGCCGTGGGCCTCCTCAAGCCTCTTTTCGAAGCGATCAAACAGGGTGAGGGCATCGGCAGCTGCGCCGGCAAAACCGGCGAGCACGGTGTCGTTGTAAATCTTGCGCACCTTCCGGGCGTTGTTCTTGAGCACCGCGTCGCCAAAGGTCACCTGGCCGTCCCCGGCCAGAGCCACCTCTCCCTTGTGGCGCACCCCCAAGATGGTCGTGGCGCGCACTCCCTCGTACCCCCACCAACCGCAACTGTGCCCACACCTCATATGCCGCTTATGCTCCTCTGCTTGCCATCCTACAGGCCTCGCCGCAAGCGCGCGATGGGGATCATCATCTGCTCGCGGTACTTGGCCACCGTCCGCCGCGCAACGTTGTACCCTTCAGCCTTGAGCATCTCCGCAATCTTCTGATCGTTGAGCGGCCTCTTGGGATCTTCTTTCTGAATGATCTCCTTGATGCGGTTCTTGATCACCCGATTGGACACATCCTCGCCGTCGTCGCGGTGGATCTTCTCACTGAAGAAGTACTTCAGCTCGAACACCCCAAATTCCGTCTGCACGTACTTCCCATTGGTCACCCGGCTCACGGTGGAGATGTCCATGCCGATATCGTCGGCAATGTCTTTGAGGATCATCGGCTTGATGTGCTCTGGGCCGTTCTCGAAGAACTCCCGTTGGCGGCGGATGATCGCCTCCATAACCCTGATGATGGTCTGTCGCCGCTGCTGAATAGAGTTGATGAGCCAGCGCGCCGACTCCAACCGTTGCCGAATGTAGTCCCTGGCCTCCTTGGGGGTGTTCTTCTTGTCCGCCAGCATCTGCCGGTAGGACTTGCTGATGCGAAGCGAGGGGATGTTCCAGTCGTTGAGAATGACCTTGAACTCCCCATCCTCCTTGACCACGGTCATGTCCGGCACGACGTAGTTGTCCTCGTAGGCGACGTAGCCCTCCCCTGGCTTGGGGTTCAGCTTCTTGATCTCTTCGATCGCCTCTTTTACCTCTTCCGGCGTCACACCCAACGTCTTGGCCAGCTTTTCGAACCGCAGGTTTTTAAAGTCATCAAAATGGTCACGAATAATGGTTACCGCCAGCGGATGGGGATCCTCCTGCTCCAGGAGCTGGATCAGCAGACACTCTTGCAAGTTGCGCGCGCCAATGCCAGGGGGGTCGAAGTGTTGGATGACCTCAAGCACCTCCTCCACCACTTCCGGGTCCGCGTCAAACGTCTCGGCGACGCTGTCAACATCGGCAGCCAAGTAGCCGGCGCTATTGATATTCCAGATCAGGTGCTCGCCAATGGCCATCTCCTGGTCGCTGAGGTCCGTCAAGTGCAGCTGGTTCAGCAGGTGGTCGGTCAAGGTCTCGCGATAGACCTCAGGCCGCTCGAACTGCTCGGCATCTTTCTCCTTGGGGATCCAATGCTCATAGGAGTCCTGGTCGTTGAGCACCGCCTCCCAGTCGATCTCCTCTTCCTCCTTCTGGTCGTGGATGGTGTCGTAATCGACCTCTTCCTCCTCGGCGTCCTCCGGTTTTTCCAGCTCGAAGGTCTGCTCTGGGATCTCCTCCTGCTCCAGCTCTTCTTCCATCTCCGTATCTATCTCCAGAAGGGGATTGGTCTCCAGCTCGAGGTTTATGCGGTGTTCCAGACTCAGGATCGGCAGCTGGAGCAGGGAAGAAAGCAGCACCTGCTGTGGCGATTGCCGCAGCTGCATGGATAGTCTCTGCGACAGGTTTACCATGCGCTCTCCACCTCCTTCCTCTTCACCCCAAAAAAGACTCGGATGTCCACCTCACCGTGCCACATGACCTCTCTCTCTGCTTGTCCGCTCCCAGAGTTTTGTCGTCTTCTCGCCCAGTGCGGCCAGCGATCGGCACCAATGCCCTGCAAAAGTGGCCACAAGGCGTTCACCGGTCCAACCGAAACTTTTCCCCTAAATACAGCTTCCGCGCCTCCGGGTCGTTGGCCAAAAACTCAGAGGTGCCGGATTTGAGCACCACGCCTTCGTACAGCAAATAGGCGCGATCGGTAATGGAAAGGGTCTCATGCACGTTGTGATCAGTAATCAACACCCCGATGTTCTTTTGCTTGAGTCGCGCGACGATAGCCTGAATGTCCTCCACGGCAATAGGGTCCACGCCCGCAAAAGGTTCGTCAAGGAGGATGAACTTGGGCCTGGTGACCAGGGCTCTGGTGATTTCCGCCCGCCGCCGCTCGCCACCGGAGAGGGTGTAGGCCTTGTTCTTCGCCAGATGGGCGATATCCAGCTCGTTGAGCAGTTCCTCCAGCCGCTGGTAGCGTTCCTGCCGAGTGAGGTCCATCGTTTCGAGAATCGCCAGGATGTTCTCTTCCACCGTGAGCTTGCGGAAGATGGACGGCTCCTGTGACAGGTAGGCGATCCCCATTTGCGCGCGCCGGTACATGGGCAGATGGGTGATCTCCCGATGGTCCAAAAAGATCCTGCCGGAAGTCGGGCGAATCATCCCAGTGATCATGTAGAAGGTCGTGGTCTTGCCCGCGCCGTTTGGTCCCAGCAACCCGACAATCTCGCCCTGCCGCACCTCGATGGATACGCCATTGACGACCTTTCTCTTGCTGTAGACCTTTACGAGCTCCTCGGAGCGGAGGAGCATGCGCTGGTCAGTGCCCAGGTTCTGCGTCATGCTGCTGCTCTTGTCGCCCTCTCTCATCGCTCACAGGAGCCACACCTTCCAAACGAGGGGGATAGAACACCCCGGTTGTCTTACCTGGCGCGCTCTGGATGCATACCCGCTTGAGCTTGCCGCTCTCCAGGTCCAGCACGATCCTGTCGCCAGCGATTCGGTTAATACCTTTGAATTCTCCTTCTTCCACCACGTGGTAAAGGCTTGTCGCCTGCTCCTCCACGGTCATCCGTCGGATGTGCTCGCCGTCCACTTCCATGCTCACCCGCCGCCCGGTGAGGCGATTGACCCGCACCTCGGGATTGAGCGAGTCGCTGGGCGAGGTGATGAGTGCCTCACCCTGGACAATTATGCTGCGCACCTGTTGTCCGCTCAGCAGCACCTCCACGGTTGTCCCCCACCATCGGCCGAGGCCGTACCTGCCGCGGGGCGCGCCAGTGAGCAGTACGCGCTTGTCCTCATCAAAGTACTCAGCCCTGCCGCACCTAACCTGGAGCCTTCGCCGGTGGAGCGTGACGCTATCGGTGATCGTGGCCCGCGCGCCGGCATCGTGAAGCTCCATTTTCTCCCCCACCAACACCAAAGAGTCCCTGCCGGTGCTGTCGGTCTTGACCAGCCGCGGGTGCTGTAGCGCCTGGGCGTACCCCGTGCTGCGGAAGTACTCCAGCCGGCCGCAGTCAAGGGTAATGAAGCGAGCGGTGTCCCTGAGCACAACCCTGCCCTCGGCGACGGCCCGCTCCTCCAGCTCGAAATAGGTCAGACGGTGCGCACTCAGGGTGCGGGTGCTATCGTAAACGACAGGATTGCCTTCCGCCTCCTCCACGCGAGTGAACTCGTTATAGGCCACCCGTTCTGCCTGCAACCTTCGGCGCCCGGTATCGATGCGCACGCGCCCGAGCAGGACCACGGTGCCTGCGGCCTCGTCGCGCAGCGCCTGGTCGCAGGCCATGCTGGCCGCCCCCTGACGAAAGAGTACCTCGCCCTCCAGCCGTTGCAGCGTTCTTCCCCCTACGGTCTGCCCGGTCAGGCGCTGGGCATGCACCAGACGGAGGCGCTCCTCCTGAGCAAGAGCCGCTGCGACCATGACCAGAACCATTGCCACGGCGGCACATCGGAAGCGAGGGCAGCAAATCTCTGCTTCCACGGCCATGCGCTCCTCACCTGCCGGCGTGCGTTTACCGTTGTGGACCGGAGCCCGCCACACCCGGCGCAGCCAATGAGTCCCGACGTGCCGGCGGAGGCTGCAACCGGCGCTCAAGGTTCAGGTCAATGGTGCGCTGACTCACTCCCCGCAGCTGGTAGAACACATAGTTGCTCAGCGTCTTGTCCGACTCGAAGCCCTTGCCGTACAGCGTGTCGCCGGGGCCGTGGATAATGGTCACCGGGGCATCCGAGTAGACCTTGTCGTTCGTCTTGTTGTAAAAGAGCCGTTCTGTGCGCAGCACAATACCGGTGTCCGACACGACCACCACATTGCCATGAGCCTCGAGGTCATAGGTGGCTTCGTGCATCACACCCGAGTCCGCAGTTACCCGGGACAGGTGCACGCCGTGCTCATCGTACAGATCCGCTTGCACCCCCTGATTGAAACGATAGAGCTGATCGTTCTTGTACTTAAGCATGTGGCCGTAGGCAATGATCGCCGTGGGCCGACCGTCCTTGGTGCTCACCACCTGCGACGACCACCCCTCCTGCTCCACCGCCCTCTCCGCGGCAGCCCGAGCGTTGGCCTGTGGCGCCTCTCTCCGCGCACAGGCATTCACCCACATGCCCATGACAACGACCGCCAGCACCAGCCTCATGACAGACCCGCCTCCAGGAGGTCGTGCAAGTGAATCATGCCAACCGGGTGATTGTCGCGATCCACCACCACGACCTGCAGGATGTTCAAGTCTTCCATCAGCCGCAGGGCCTCCACAGCCATGGCGCCGACGCACACGGTCTTGGGCCGGTCGTTCATCACATCCGCTGCGGTCAGAGTGCGGATGTCAAAGTCCTTTTCCATGAGCCGCCGCAGGTCGCCATCGGTGATGATGCCGCGTAGCACGCCCTGGTCGTCCACCACGCAGGTGCCGCCGAAGCGCTTGCGGGTAATCTCCAGGATCGCTTCGCGCAGAGGCGCACGCAAGTTCACTTTGGCCACCTGCGCGCCGGTAAACATCACGTCGTCGACCTTCAGACGCAGCTTCCTGCCCAGAGAGCCTCCGGGGTGGAGAAAGGCAAAGTCCTCTGGGCCGAAATTGCGCCGTTTGAGCACCGCCACGGCCAGGGCGTCACCCATTGCCAAGGCAGCCGTGCTGCTGGCGGTCGGGGCAAGCCCATTAGGGCAGGCCTCTTCCTGCACGCTCACGTCCAAGACCACGTCGCTGCGTTCGGCCAGGGCTGAACGCAGGTTGCCGATGATGGAGATGATGGGCACACCGATGCGCCGCAGGGCCGGAAACAGACGGGTGAGCTCGCCGGTGTTGCCGCTCTTGGACACGCAGATGACCACGTCATCCTTGCGCACCAGTCCCAGCTCGCCGTGCACCGCCTCGGCCGCGTGCATAAAGATCGCCGCCGTCCCGGTGCTCGTGAGGGTAGCGGCGATCTTGGAAGCGATGATGCCGGACTTTCCCATGCCGGTGACGATGACTCGCCCGCGGCAGTTCGAGAGAAGGTCCACTGCCCGCACGAAGGACTCGCCCACTCGGTCGATCAGGGCCTGCAAGGCCCGTGTCTCTATCTCCAGCACGCGCCTCCCAGTGGCGACGGCTTCAGCCGCTTCCTCCTCTGAGAGGGGCCTTCGCGAAATCGTAGCTTCCATACTCTGCTCACCTTGGGAAAGGAGTAACCCCTTCGACCACCACGTGGACCGAATCAACACCTGGCTCGCCCGGAGGGTGCAGACGGTAGCCCTTGGCCACCACCGTCTTCGGTCCGGACAACCCGTCCAGCTTCCAGAGAAATGCGTACAGATCGCCCTCGGCAGAGGTATCGCTGAATTGCAGAACACCGTCGACATAGAAATCCACGCGCTCGATGGCGCTGCTCGGGTGCCTCGCCCGTGCCTCCACTCGATACGTGCCCAGTCCGGGCAGAGACTGGCCTTCCGACGGTCGCAACAGCTTCACCTCCGGCGGTTCCACACTTGCCACCATGACAGTGATCCCCTCGCTTACCGTCGCGCCATTTTCGTCCTTCACCGTCACCACAAGTCGATAGGAACCAGCTTGTGCTGGAGCCTGCCATAGGGCCCTGGCTTCTGCTGAGGCTCCGACAAAGCTGCCGCCAGTACAGCTCCATTGATAGGAGAGCAGGTTGCCATCTGGGTCCTCAGCCTCCGCCACGACCGTGGTGGTATCGCCAGGATACAGCTCAAAGTCCAAGGCGAACACGCGGAGAATCACCGGGGGCCTATTGGCAAGCCTTTCCACCAGGCCGCAGCCAGCAACCATAACGAGCACCGCCGTCACAACCACTCTTTGCGCCAGCAGCACAGGCGTGCGACCTCCTTGCTTCATAGCACGACCGCCGTGGCTTGATCCACTACCCGTGTTCCTTCCGGCCGCGACTCTACAAACACGACGAGCCAGGTCCTGTCGCCGCCCAACAGGTTTGCCGGCACTTGAAAAGCGCACTGGACCACCTGTCCTGCCCTGAGGGTAGCCACGTGCTCACCGCTCAGCACAGCCCTGACCACATGCCGGTGGCGCGCCTGCCCGGTGTCTTGGACGACCAGTGCGCGCAGCAGCAAGTCATCGGCCGGTTCCGCGCCCAGTCGCGCCAGGCTCACGGCCACCTCTACCTGCTGGCCACGTCTTTGCGCCTCGCCTTCGATAGTAAAAAAGGCGGCCGTTGCGCTGCGGGCATCGAACTCCCGCCGATAGCGCCCATAGGCGGTCTCCACGCTGTGCGCGCCCTGGACACGACCTGCGGCGCCTGAGAAGAACACATCCGGCACCCCCAGTCCGGCGGAGGCAAGCTCTTCGTAGCGCAAGCGCGCCTCGGGCAGGGCGTAGGCATCCACCCACTTGCCCGGATTAGCCAGATGGTACTCGACGATGAGCAGGCGAGCGGTGCCGACCTCTGCCTCAAGACGGGTCAGGGCTTCCAACGCCTGCGGACAGTACCGCGCACTGGGGTCATCGCTGACGAAAGCCTCAGCCAATACCACGCGCTGACGCTGGCTGAGTGGATTCTTCGGGTCCAGCGGGTTGTCCCGCGGCATGTCGCCACATTGACACAGCCCCAGCCAGAGCAGCGCTGCCATGCGTCCCAGTACGCGCATGTGTCACCACCGCACAGATAGAGTCAACCCCATCCTTCTCTTGGCGAATGTCGGCTGCAGGGCCACTTTGGCTCCGCTCGGCGGCTCGCTCCAGGCCACGACATAGTTGGACTCGGCACTGTTCATGCCCATCAACCAGAGGCTGACCAGAGCAGAGGCACCCGTCATCCCAAGCAGCAGGTCGCGCGCTCGCAGGTTGTTATTGGCGCGCGCATAGGCCCGGTCAAAGTCCGCCAGGCGGGTTGCTTCCAGATAGTCCGCCCGGGCATCGCGATAGTTGAGATGGGTGACCAGGGCCGCGACACCGAACAGCGTGGTTGCCCCGATCGCAAAGGGTGCCGGGTAACTGCGCCATCGCGCCTGCCGCCGATACTCCCCGTTGCCAGTGAGGTCGTAGATGATGTTGCGCGCCAGCAACTCCACCATGTGTGGCAGAGCCCGCTGTCCACGGCCCTCCACCTTCTCGCCCAGCACTCGTCCGGTGCTCACCTCCACGATATGCGCGTCCAGGCGCTGTCCCTGACCAGCCCGGGCAATGGTCCCCTGGATCACGTACCGCGCCCCCGCCATCTCTCCCACCGTGACCGCCTCCTGCTCGCGCAGCAAGCCACACTGAGCAAGCGCCAATTCTTGTAACACCCCTTCGAGCGCCGTCCGTTCCAACACTTGCACATACGGTGAACGGGAGAGTTCGGTCTTCAACATCTCCGGTATCACCGCACTCAGCTCATCCCAAGCCCTCACATCGCTGGCGTTGTGAAAGTTCAGGACCGCCACGGTGATCCCGCCGCTCTGCGCCCCCAGCCCTGGCCTGCCCATCGGGAAGACCAGGAGCACGAGCACCATGCAACGCAGCATCCGGGCCAGCATGGCTTCCTCACGCAATAGGTTGCGTGCTTTCCAGCTCTCTGCGCAGCTCGTCCACGCGGCGCAGATGGATGAGCAGGCGCTCCAATCTGTCCAGGGGCCACATGCTGGCCGCGTCGCAGAGCGCCTTGCTGCAGTCGGGATGGGTCTCGATGAACACTGCCTCGCAACCCGCTGCCACCGCTGCCCTGGCCAGTCCGGGCACGAATTCAGGCCTCCCCCCTGCCGGGTCGCTCGAAGGCACGCCGTAGACACGAATGGCGTGCGTCGGGTCAAACACCACCGGATAGCCCAACCCCCGCATCACGGCAAAGGAGCGGAAATCCACCACCAGATTGTGGTAGCCAAAGAAGGTGCCGCGCTCAGTGAGGAGAATGCCACGGTTGCCCACCCCCTCCACTTTGCCAATCACGTGCTTCATGTCGGTGGGGTCAAGAAACTGGCCCTTCTTGATGTTGAGCGGCTTGCCGGTGCGCGCCGCCGCGAGCACCAGGCTGGTCTGCATCGAAAGATAGGCAGGAATCTGGATGACGTCCAGAACCTCCGCAGCAGGCCCCGCCTCGTGCTGGTCGTGTATATCCGACAGCACCGGCACCCCCAACTCTGTCTTCACCTTCTGCAAAATCCGTAACCCCTCCTCCAGCCCGGGCCCCTGGTAGGAACTGGCCGAGGAGCGATTGTCCTTCAGGTACGACGACTTGAAGATGAAGGGCATGCCGACCCGGCCGGCGATCTTCTGCACCTTTTCGGCCGTACCTAAAACCAACTGCTCGGACTCTATCACGCACGGCCCGGCAATGAGGGCCAAGGGCTGATCCGGCCCAATCTTGACGCCGCCCACTTCGACCGTTCGCACCGTGATTTGCTCCTCCTCTATTGGCTGTTCTGCGCGCCGCCACTGTTCTTGTGTTTGAGCGCGGCACCAACAAACGCACGGAAAAGCGGATGCGCCCTCAGCACCCGGGACCTGTATTCCGGATGAAATTGCCCAGCCACAAACCACGGATGTGAAGGCAGTTCGATCATTTCCACCAGTCCGGTCTCCGGGTTCCGGCCGCTTATCACCATGCCCTTGTCCTGGAGCAGCGGCACATACTTGTTGTTCACTTCGTAGCGGTGGCGATGACGCTCGCGAATGGTGGTCTGCCCATAGATCCGTGCCGCCAGCGTCCTCTTGTCGAGCTCGCAGGTGTAGGCCCCAAGGCGCATGGTGCCGCCCATCTGCGTCACCTGCGTCTGTGTCTCCATCAGGTCGATCACCGGGTAGGGAGTCACCTGATCAAATTCGCGGCTGTTAGCCCCCTCCAGCCCGCAGACGTTGCGGGCGAATTCGATCACCGCGCACTGCAGGCCCAGGCAGATGCCGAAGAACGGGAGCCCATGTTCCCTGGCGTAGCGAACCGCCAGGATCTTCCCTTCGATCCCACGCTCGCCAAATCCCCCTGGCACCAGGAGCCCGGACACATCATCCAGCCGCCCCTCCACGCCCTTCTTTTCCAGCTCCTCCGCGTCGAGCCACTTCAGTTCCACGCGCGCGTCCTGTTCCACCCCTGCATGCACGAAGGCCTCCATGATGCTCTTGTAGGAGTCACGCAACCCGGCGTACTTGCCACAAATGGCAATGCGGACGAAGGCGCTGGGGTTCTTCACCTTGTGGACGAAGGTCTTCCAGGTGGCCAGGTCCGGCTTGTCGCACTTGAGTTTGAGCAGTTCGACGATCTTGTCGGTCAGCCCACCACTCTCGAACACCAGAGGAACCTCGTAGATGGACTCCACGTCCGGGGCTTCGATGACGGCGTCCGGAGCCACGCTGCAGAACAGGCCGATCTTCTCTCGCTGTTCCCGGCTCAGTGGCACTTCGGTGCGGCAGAGCAGAATGTCCGGCTGGATACCAATTTCACGGAGGCGCATCACCGAGTGCTGGGTAGGTTTGGTCTTCAACTCGCCAGCAGCGCGAATGTAGGGCACCAACGTCAGATGGATGTTGAGCGCATTATCGCGTCCCACCGCCAGACAAAATTGCCGGATAGCCTCCAGGAAGGGCAAGCTCTCGATGTCACCTACCGTGCCGCCAATCTCAGCAATGACCACATCAAAGTGCTCTCCCTCGGGCGCCACCTGTATAATGCGCCGCTGAATCTCATCCGTGATGTGAGGGATGACCTGAACCGTCTTGCCCAAATAGTCGCCGCGCCGCTCTTTGCGGATCACCGTGTAGTAGATCTGGCCGGTGGTGGCATTGTTCCGCGCCGAAACGTCGGTGTCCATGAAGCGCTCGTAATGGCCCAGATCCAGGTCGGTCTCTGCGCCGTCGTCGGTGACAAAGACCTCGCCGTGCTGGTAGGGGCTCAGCGTGCCTGGGTCGACATTGATGTAGGGGTCGAACTTGATAATGGTCACTTTGAGGCCGCGGGCCTTCAGCAGGCGACCGATGGAGGCAGAGGCAATCCCTTTGCCCAAGGAGGAGACCACGCCGCCAGTGACGAAGATGTACTTGGTCTGCTTGGAACCGGCTACCATCCTCTCCTCCTAACCTCCTCTCGCACTCGTTCAAGGTCCTCCGGGGTGTCGACGCACAGCGGCACCGTGTTGGTAATGCCCACCCGCACGCGATAACCGTGCTCCAGGATGCGCAGCTGCTCCAACTTTTCCGCCTGCTCCAGCGGTGTATGGGGCAAGGTCGCATACTTGAGCAGGAAGCTGCGCCTGAAAACATAGAGGCCGATGTGGTTGTAGAAGGTACAGCGCGCAAGCCACTCCTCCGGGGAGGAGCTGTCCCGAACGTAGGGAATGGTCGCGCGCGAGAAGTAGAGGGCATACCCCTTGCGGTCCACGACCACGCGCACGGTGTTGGGGTCAGTGAGCTCGGCAGGGTCCTTCACTTCGCGCGCCAGCGTTCCAACCACCGCCTCTGGGTCATCAATGAGCAGCCGCACCGCCTGGTCAATGGCCGCCGGGTCGATCAACGGTTCATCGCCCTGGATGTTGACCACGATTTCCACCGGCATGTCCCTAGCCACCAAGGCCACGCGATCGGTGCCCGAAGGGACCCTTTGTGGGGTCATGGCCACCTCGCCGCCGAAAGCCCGCACGGCCTCCTCTATGCGCTCGTCATCGGTGGCCACAATCACCTGCGACAGCAGCGCCGCCCGTTGCGCCCGCTCGTACACCCACTGAATCATGGGCTTACCCGCGATCTCGGCAAGCGGCTTGCCGGGAAAGCGGCTCGAGTCCCACCGTGCCGGGATGATGCCCACCGCGCGCACGGCCGCACCTCTCACATGACCTTGGGTACACTAAAAAAGCCAGCGCGCCCTTTCGGGGCCAACGCCAGCGCCTGCCGATGCCTCAGCCCCGGCTTGCTCGCGTCCCGACGCACCTGTCGCAGCTCGATGGGCCCATGGTCAAAAGGCGGGGCAGATGCCGCAGCCGCTTCTTCGAGCAACTCCATGTAGGCTACGATGCGCGAAAGCTCCGAGGCCAAGACTGCCAACTCCTCCGCCGTCAGACGAAGCCGCACCAGCTCAGCAAGGTGTCCGACCTGTTCGACTGTGATCCGTACCATTCGCTTCGCCGCCCGCCATAGCCCACTGCCCAACAAAGCCGTCCTAATATAAAAGAATTGGCTTTCAATGTCAAGCTTCTTTTCCCGGCTGTGGCATAATGTTTGTAAAGAGAGCCCGCGCGTGGGCAGATGCAGGGAGGAGTGGTTCCCCAGGGGAGGAAAAAACAGCCAGGACACTCGTGCCGGATGACCCTGCACCGTTTCCGGTGCAAGGCCATCCGTCGAGGTAACTACTTGACCAGACGAAGGGTACTCTTTACTTCCTGGCTCATGGGGATAGTCATGTCAACAGGGCCAGTGACCGCCGCGGTCCCCTCCAGGAGTCGCTCGCTCACCACCTCCAGCAGGGTCCCGGTCTTGTAGGCAAACAAGAAGTAGCCGTTCTTTTCGCCCTCACCCTCAAAACTGACGTTCGCGCCCATCTGGCTTCCCTGGCCACCAACGGTGAAAGTGCCCTGGGTGTTGACCTTCAGGCACTCCTGGCCCTGGTGGACCGTCTGCTCGGCCACGGTGTAGCGCGTCCTCGAAGAGACGAGAAGGTCCAGCCCCGCTTGCTTGACCGTGTCGGTACGCGTCTCCTCCCAGCTCTCGCCCACCTTTACGGCTTTTTCCGGCAACGGGCTCAGCAGCTCACGGAACTGCGTGCTTAGCTCCAGCTCCTGCCCCATGAGGTTGAGCTTGGGCAGCTTGTCGAAGCCGACCCTGGCGACTATCTTGCCCCGAGGCGCCGTCACCAGTTCCGCGGTCTTGCCCGCGATCTCCTTGCCGTCCATGCTGAAATCGCCCTGTGGCCCTTTGCCAGTGACCTGAAACTGATTGAAGGTGATCTGCCACCGGGTGTTACCCTCAGGAGAGGCACCCAGGGAGCGCAGCGTCCAGCCTAGCTCCTGGACGGAAGTAACTTCCATTTCCTGCCCCATCATCTCCTGGGACATGCGGGTCTCGTTGCGCATCTGATAGGTGAGAGACTTTCCTTTGGCTGCGCGATAGGTAAGCACAAAACCGGTGTCCGGACTCCCGTAGTGGAAGGCCTTGGGCCCTGCGCACGAGGCTAACACCAGCGCCCCAACCAGGAGCACCCACCCGGAAGGGAACGCGCGCACATGCGACTTCATGTCTCTTCCTCCACTTGAGTTTTTGCCTAGCCCTCTTCTCTAACGCGAGCGGGAAGTGGGGCGGTCGCCTCCCGACGCCGTTTCGTTCACTTCGACAAAATCAGCACGCTGCTCAGCGTTGGCGACCATCCAAGCCGTGGCAAAGACCAGCTGTCCCACGCGCGCCATCTTGCGCGGATCCAGCTTGTCCACATCATCTGTGGGCCGGTGAAGATCTGCATGGTCACCAGTGTTGAAAAAGAGCACCGGTATCCGCTTGCGGTAGAAGGAGTAGTGGTCACTCTGACGGAAGTAGCGCTCCCAATCATAGGAGAGCTCCATGCCCACCACTTCGTTCGCCTGACGATTGAGCTCCGCAAGGCGCGGGCTGGTTTTGCTGCCAATGATGGCCACGGTGTTCGAGTCGTTGCGACCAATCATGTCCAAATTGAGCATGGCCACCGTCTTTTCCAGCGGCCACAGCGGATGATCGGCGTAGAAGCGTGAGCCGTACAACCCTTTCTCTTCCCCGGCGAAAGTGAGGAAGAGCACGCTTCGGCGCGGACGCTCGCCGCTGGCTGTGAACGCCTGGGCAACCTCCAACACCCCGGCCGTTCCTGAGGCATTGTCGTCGGCGCCATTGTAGATGGTGTCGCCTGGGGCCCCCACGTGGTCATAGTGCGCCCCGATGACCACCACTTCATCTCCCAGCACGGGGTCTGCGCCTGGCCACAGCCCTGCCACGTTGTAGGCAGAATCCACCTGCGCGCTGAGGGTCACCTGCAACCGCACCCGCTTGTCGTGAATAGGAAAGGAGTGGGGCTGGCACTTCTCGTCGATGAGCGTCTGCCACTCGGCAAGGGATTTGCCCGACTCGGCAAGGAGGTACTCTGCCAGTTCACGCCCCACATACGCAGCCACCAACTGTCCCTCTTGCCCTCCTGCCAGAGTGAGCGGAGGTTTAAGATTGGCCGGGGGACGGTTCATGAGCTCAGGCCATACGTTCGGTGGTCGGCGAAAGCGCGAGTTGTTGGGATTTCTCACCAATAGCAGTCCCGCGGCTCCATGGTCAATCGCAATCTGGGCCTTGGTGAGCACTTTGCAGTACTCGGTGTCTTTGGCCCCAGCGAACACGCTCGAGCTATCCCTCTCCTGCGGCTCCTGGCTCATGACCACGACGTGTTTTCCTCGGGCGTCCAGACCCTGGTAGTCGTCATAGCCGAATTCTGGGGCGGTGATGCCGTACCCGGCAAAGACCACCGGCGCTTCCACCTGGCGACTCCCTGAGATGTGGATGGGCACAAAACCATCCTTGATGGCAAATTGGCGCTCTCCATCCGGCCCTATGACCACGAGCGAGTTCGGGGCAGACAAGGCCACACGCTCCACCGCGAACGGCACCAAGAACCTCTTGTCTGGTGCAACCGGCAAAAGCCCGTACCGAGCAAACTCTGCGGCGATATAGTCAGCGGCCCGCCGCAACTCTGGACTGGGGGTATCGCGGCCCCTCATCTCATCACTGGCCAAGAACGCCGCATGGGCATACATCTCCTGCGGCGTGATAGAGGTTAACCCAGCAGGCGGCACGGCCACTTGAGCCATAGCCGTCGCTACCAGAAGCAACATCCCCCACAGGAAGCGCAAGACGCGCATAAGTGGCCCTCCACATGTAGGTTCGCGCTGCATCACTCGGCCACGCCAGGTGTCTGCCCAGAAGTGACCGAGACACCGCGTCTTCATACGTGAACCGCGGTAGCAGGTTTCACCAAACCACTACCGATTCGCTCAACAAAGGTATTGCAAATTCTGCTCACTTTCAATAGCTTTCTTCAACGGTTATTGCCGACGGACACAGAACTGGCCCAGAGGAGCGACGGTGCGCAAGCGCGCGGTCGCTCGTGCCGAGCGCTTCTACTGCTCCTTTGCCCTCGGGCGGAGCGACATACACTCGCTGAGAAAGCTCTTTTCGGCCTAAGCCGGAGACGGCCACATGCTAAACATCGAACTAAAAGCACGGTGTGGGGACCTCCGTGGCGCCGCGCGCCTGGCCCGCAGTCTGGGGGCGGTTCGGCAATGGCGCCGACGCCAGACCGACACCTACTATGCCGCCACCACCGGCCGCATCAAAGTACGGAGCGTGCCAGGCCAGCCGGCAGAACTCATCGCCTACCATCGTCAGGACGAGCCCGGAGCGCGCCCCAGCCGCTACCTCGTCTGCCAGGTGTCGGAGGGCACTGCCCTGCGCCGGACCCTCGGCCTGGTGCTCGAAACGTTGGTGGTTGTGCACAAGACACGCACCCTATACCTTCTGGACAACATCCGCATTCACCTGGACACCGTGCGTGGTCTGGGCACCTTCATCGAGTTCGAGGCGATGCTGGCCCATCCCCGTCAGGCGGAGGCGGCCACCGCGCACCTGGCCAGGCTGTGCGCAAGCTTTGGCATCCAGCAGCAGGACATTGTGGGCGGCTCGTACGCCGACTTGCTCAGGGCAAAAGCCCAGCGCTGAGCCACCCGTGCTGTTTGCCGCGCGTCACAACCCTTCCTCAGCAATCAGGTAGGCCAGAACGGCCATTGCTGCCGCCCCGAGCTCGAACTCTCTGGGGTGAACGGCGGCAAAGACGTCGTTCGCCGAGTGATGGTAGTCAAAGTAGCGCTGGCAGTCAGGAACGTAACCGATCAGGACTTTGGTCCCCTTCAGCTGCGCCACATCCGCCCCGCTGCCACCCTTGCGCACCCAGTCGATGAGTGCGGGTCTCAAGAGCGGCAGCCATTGCTGAATCCGGGTGACCACGCTGTCGGCGGCATCCACCGCAAATCCCCGAGGGGTGAAGGCCCCCCGGTCGCTTTCAATAGCCGCCAAGTGGCATTCGCCAGTTGCCTCTACCCACTGGGCGTAGGTGCGCGCTCCATCAAGACCAGACTCTTCGTTGATGAAGAACACGACACGCACCGTCCGCCGCGGTCGCACACCGACACGCCGCAGCAGATCCACCGCCTCCAACGCCTGAATGCAGCCCGCACCATCATCGTGGGCACCGTGACCTTGATCCCAACTGTCAAAGTGCCCACCCACCACGACCACCTCCTCAGCTAGCTCGCGTCCTCGCAGCTCCCCCAGCACGTTGTAGGAGGTGGCTTGGCCCTTGCTTTGGCAGGAGAGGCGCAGCTTCACTTCCAAGTCCGGGTACGAGCGGAGCCAGGCAGCCAGTGTCTCGGCATCTTGCACGCCGATTGCCACCGCCGGGATCTGCGCGGCATTCCCGTCGCAATGCAGCGTACCCACATGGGGGACGTTGTCGGCTCTGGTGGTCACCGAGCGTACAATGGCGGCCACGGCGCCGACGCTGGCAGCGACCGCCGGCCCCAGAGTGCGCTGGTCCACCGCCCGCCCGTAGGCAGCAAAAGTATCGACCACGTGCCCCTCCATGGGGCGGTTGAAGAACACCATGCGGCCGCGCAGTTCATCTGCCCGTCGGCGCACCTCCTCCACGCTCTGCACCTCCACCACCGCACCGCGAACACCACGGGGACCGGTGCCCACGCTCCCTCCGAGGGCTGCGACCCGCAGTTTGCGCCCCCTCAGTTTCTTGGGCGCCACCACCTCCGCTTCCTCAATACCGCCGCGTTCCCACCAAGGCACCGTCACCTCCTGCAAGCGCACATGTTCCAGGCCGAGCTCTTCCATGGTGGCCCTGGCCCAGTGGATCGCCTGCAGACTGGCCGAAGAGCCAACCAGCCGAGGTCCGTACGCGCACAATTCCCGCAGCAAGTGGTAACCAGCAGTGTCTGCAAGCGCTCGCTCCACAATGCGCTGCACCACCTCCCCGTACTGCTCCCACTGGGCGTGCACGGGAAGCACCCCTACCAGCCCGAAAAGAATCACACACACCATCACTGCAAGCAGCGTGAGCTTCTTCATCTCCACTTCCTCATCCTGCCTGATCCAGACCTAGCCCCACACGACACGCGGAACCCCCAAGCTCGGGAGACGTATCCAGTTTGCTCTGTGCCTACTCTCGAGCTGCCCAACAGCTACCGGCGAGCTCTGTCCACTCTGCGCGGCCCCGCGTGCCACACCAGCCATGCACACCGCCGTAGCAGAATACCCCATCGGGAAGCCACGCAGTGCGAGAAAAAAACTTGTTGACTTTTTGCAATATTTTGTGTAAATATGCACTGAATTTTGTTCATTGCTCAGCTTGAACCGCTCCGAACCAACGGCGGAGGAGTCATGATCCTGCATCACCAGTTCATCCACAATGCCAAGAAGTTGGGCAGCAAAATGGCGATCATTGATCGCACCACTGATAAGCGTGTGACCTACTCCAAGGCTCTCATCGCCTCGCTTATCCTCGCCAAAAAGTTCAAGAAGTACCCCGAGGGTTTTATCGGCATCATGGTGCCCACCTCGGCCGGCGCCTTTTTGTCGACGCTTGGGGCGATCATGGCCGGCAAGGTTCCTGTGATGATCAATTACTCCACTGGTGCTGCCGAAAATTGCGAATACGCCCAGAACAAGTGCGGGTTCAAGACGATCATCACGTCCCGAGCGCTGTTGGAGCGCATCCGCTGCCCCATTGTCCCGGGTATGGTCTTCCTCGAAGACCTCATGGCCGAAATCGGCACCACCCAGAAGTTGGCCGCCGCTTTGCGCGCGAAGATGCCCGCGGCCAGCATCATTCGCTCTCTGCCCGCTGCTGACATCGACGACAACGTGGTAATCCTCTTCACCAGCGGCAGCGAAAAGGAACCAAAAGCAGTCCAGCTCAGCCACCGCAACATCGGCGCCAACATCAGAGACGTGCGTCAGGTGTTCGACCTCCGGGAGGAGGATGTGGTCATGGCCATCCTCCCGCTTTTCCACGTGCTCGGTTACACGGTGAACTTTTGGCTCCCCCTCATCGTGGGCATGACCAGCGTCACGTGTGCGAATCCCCTCGACTACAAGAACATTCCGGTGTACATCCGCGAGGAGAAGGCCACCATGATCGCCGGCACGCCCATCTTTTTTGCCGGCTACCTCCGGGAGTCCAAGCCGGGCGACTTTGAGACGTTGCGGCTGCTGGTTGCTGGCGCGGACAAGACTCCTGACTCGCTGCGCGAAGGCTATTGGGCCAAGCACAAGAAGGTCCTGCTGGAGGGGTATGGGTGTACCGAGACCAGCCCTGCGGTGTCCGTGAACACGCCGGAGCACAACCGTCCAGGAAGCATTGGCCTGCCGCTGCCCAGTGTTCAAGTCAAGATTGCAGATGTGGAGACTGGCAAGGAGCTCCCTCCTGGCAAAGAAGGCAAAATACTGGTCAAGGGCGAACTGGTCATGAAGGGCTACTTCGGGGACCTGGAAGAGACCTCCCTGCGTATCCGCGACGGCTGGTATGACACCGGCGACATGGGGGTGTTGGATGAAGACGGCTACCTCTGGCACCGCGGGCGGCTCAAGCGCTTTGTCAAGATCGGTGGAGAGATGGTCTCCTTGGTGCGCACCGAAACCGTTCTGGAGAAGCAGCTGCCAGCGGGCGTGAGCTGCTGCGTGGTGGAAGTCCCAGACGCTAAGAAGGGAGCGAAGATCGTCGCCGCAGTGACGCAAGAAGTGGACGAGCGCTCCATCATTAAAGCTCTTGCCAAAGAACTGCCCCCTATCGCGCTACCCAAACAGTTTGTCGTCCTCCCAGAGATGCCGAAGATGGGCAGCGGCAAGGTAGATTTTCGCACCGTGGGCCGCCTGGTGCGCGAGGCCCTGGCCAGCTAGCCGAATCTGTCGCCTCCTGTCGGTTCCGAAGGCCTCCACCGTGGGAGGTGGAGGCCTTCTTCATTCTGCGCCACCCGGGCAAGCCTCGCCTATTTCAATTCCAAGTAATCCCGGTCGGGCAGCTTGGGGAAAGGCGCATGGGGCTCCCGCTGGTACCAAAATGCCACCGAGGAGATGTCGTCCTGCAAAGGCTGGTACCTGCCACCTGATTGCCAGCCCAAAGCCTGGATGGTGACCTTCAGGTCCTTCTCGAAACGCACCGGATCCATGATGTGCCAGCGATAGAGCCCGAAGCGCTGCTGCGAGTTCCACAGCCCATCAGGCGTAATCACCTGCGGCATGCCTGCGTAGGGTGTGGTGTACTCACGATAGCGATCGTCCACCACAAAGCCGTAGGAGCCGCAGAAATAGTCCTCAGTGCCGGTACCACAGATGGTGGGGAAATCCCTGTCTCCGTCGATGTAGAACTTTATCTCGCCTTCACCCCACCAGCCTGTGCTGTGGGAGCCCCAGCACATATAGGTGCCCACATAGTGCCCCCACCCTTTCACGCCATCCAGTATGGTGTAGACGGACTTGTAAGGCAGTGGATTGACGCGACGGAACTGCGCGTGAAAGTAGGCGGCATCTTCGGGCACAGCGGTAAGGGTGTAGTCTATCTGGTAGTAGAGGGTCATCTTCTGGTCGTCTAGATTCTCCATAGTGATCCGGCACGACCTCCGGAAAGGCATGACCCAGTAGCAATTGAACGCACTCCCCGGGTTGACGCAGACGGGGAGAGAACTGACCTGAGCGTACTTGCCCAGTCCGCAGGCGAAAAAGTCACCCACGGGCACCTCCACAGAGGGCGTCTGTTCATCGTCCCAGTAGATGCGAAGGATGCTAAAGCGCCAGTTGCCCGTGGGCGTCATCCAGATGTGCTGAATGGCGCCAGAGCCCTTGATTTCCGCCAGCACAAACGTCTTCTTCGGTTCGATGATGATGTAGGGCGACACCTTCCAGCCCACGCCCAAGTCGCGCGCAGCGTGGGCGGCAGTGCCCTGTTCCAAAGTGGCCATGCCCCCTTTGCCCTTTTCCCCGGTAAAGTTCTCTGGACTGATGGACCGTGTTTGCGCCCTCGACAGAAGCGGCAGCGTGCCAAGGCCCATGGTGAGGCCGTCAAAACCGCTCTGCTGTGCCCACGCGGTGGCCAGCACCAACATTACCATCGCCGAGCTTGCCCACGCACGTCTCCAGTTCATGCTGCCTCCTTTTGCTGTCTTCCTCAAGAACTATGACCTGCCACCCGCATCACCTTAGGCCAACGCCCGCTGATAGATGGTGTAGGTCTTTGACGGTACGGCCCCCATCATCTCCACCAATCGGATAACCATGACATTGTCCTCGAGGACCCACCCCATGTCACAATATTCGTACCCCTTCTTCTGGGCGTAGAGCTTTTGCTGCCAGAGCATCACGCCATCAAGCCCCAAGCGCCGGAACTTGGGCCGTACGCCCAGATAGCCGAGCCGGAATCCCTTCGTCTTGCCCTTGGTGGCCAGCATGCGCACGGCGCGCAGCAATTCACAGCGGCGGCACCAATGCAGAGGTTCCATGCGTTCAGCAATGTTCGGCACACCGCCAAAGAAGGCCGCCGGCTCCCCGTGCACGTACACGAAGATGAACAGGCCCTTGTCCATGATGAGCTGCATGTCGTCCACAATCTTGCTGAACTCCTCTTCCGTGAAGGGCACAAAGCCAAAGTTGTCGTGCCAGGCCTCGTTGTAGATGGTCAACATCTCCTGTTTGCGCACGCGCAGTGGTCGCTGGTCCCACGTTTCGATGGTCACCCCGAAGCGCTGGATGACCTTCTCAGCCACGCGCACCAACTTTTCCTCCATGGGTCTGCTCACCTCCACTTCCCACGACTTGACCCTCTTGACCGGGGCAAAACCGGCGGTGGTGAGCAAGCGCTCGTAGTAAGGCTTGTTGTAGTGGTAGTACATCACCGGGCGGGAATCGAATCCTTCGGTGAGCAGTCCGGGAGTGGCCTCATTGACCGGCAGGTTTTGCGGCCCGCGCATCGTGTCCAGCCTCTGCCCCTTGAGCCAGGCGGCAGCAGCATCCAGCAGGGAGTTGGCCACCGCCTGGTCGTCGATGCACTCGAACTGACCAAAGAAGCCAACTCGATCCCGCCAACGCGCATTGTGACGACGATTGACGAAGGCGTTGCACCGTCCCACAACCTGGTTGCCGGCGAAAGCCAGGAAGAACCGCATATCTGCGTGACGGAAAAAGAGGTTTTCCGGTTCGAAGAATCCGGTGATCCCCAATAGTCGGAATCCCAGGTACTCGTAGTCCAAGAGCGGCACGTACTTGCTGTCGCCCCGGTAGTGCTGCCAATGAAAGTCCACGAATTGCCGGAGAAGGCGACGGTCTTCCCGCGTTCGGTTGGAAAAGGATACGATTTGCACTGGCGGGGGCCCGCTGGTGGCAGCAGTGGTTGTCCTCATCACTTCACCTCAATCGTTTTCGCCACTTGCCGGCTCCCCCAGGTCAGCAGGCAGCCTGTTGGTCTCCGCGGCTGCGTCTCAGAAAACGAGGCGCGTAGGGGGCACGGCCACGGAGTATCTATTTGCCCGAGGAGTCTGAATGCCTCTGGTCGCGACCATGGGCTTCGGCGACAGGATGGTCCACGGTGCCGTCGTCGCGCAGGTCGCGCTTCATGGTGGCAAGGCGTTGCAGCATGTCGCGTGCGTCGCGGAGGCCGCCGGCCGCCAGCCACACGGTCACCACCACCGCGAGGGCCGTGCCCACTACCAGGTAGCTTCGCCAGAAGGCCAACCAGGAACTGTCCGGCACCTGGTGAGTCAAGTTATAAATGGTGCCCACCACGAATACGACCACCCAGAAGCCGCTCCAAGCATAGGTAGCCACGTACAGCGCCCGGTCGCCGCGCGTGAACTCCGGCCCCATGCCCAGCACCTTCCACCCGCGTTGGGGTGCAGAGCTCACCTCCTTGTATTCCTCAGCGATGCGATACTTGCCGCGGTGGAGCAGCCGGTCCATGTCGAATGGCTCCCCTCTGTGCAGCAACGACACGACAATATACACCACCGTGGAGCTGACCATGGCAATGAACCAGCACACCTGTCCATTGATGGGGAAATTGCTGATCACTTGCTGCAGGACTATACCAGTCACCGCCACGGTCGAGCCGGTGAGCAAGGCTGCCCACGCAGCTGCGGTGGTGCCTCGCTTACAATAGAGGCCACCGATGATAGCCGCTCCCGAGCCTCCAGCATAGATGGCACCAGTGATGGCGAAAAAGAGCAGAATGTACTCGCTCTGTTTGAACAAGAGGCTGAAGAAGAAGCTGAAGAGCGCCACGCCCAGGATAGCCCGGCGCAGCCATCTGATGTGCTCACGCGGCTCCAACCTTTTCCCACGCAACGGCACCAACACGTCCTGCACGAAGATGCTTCCCCATGAGTGCATGTAAGCCTCGTCCGTGCTTACCAAGGCTGCCAACATCACGGCCACAAAGGCCCCCAACAGTCCGTGCGGCATGAAATGGAGCAAGGCCATAGGCACGGTCAGCTGGCTGCGCACCGCCTTGTTGGCAATGCCCGAGAGGACTTCCTCGGTCTGGGCGGCATGCTCGGCAAACGCCCCATGGTGGAGCACGGTGTAGGCACAGATGGGAAGGAAAAGCAGCATCATGTTCTGCGGGAAGCCCCGCCAATTGCTCAATACGCCTGCCATCTTTGCCTCGTGGGCGCTCTTGGCCGAGGCGTTGTACCCCTGAGTCCCCTGCCACGACAGCGTGCTGTACACCGCCCCATAGACACCGATGAGGAAGTACCAGAGGTTAAAGTGCTCTACCTTGGTAGTATGAAAAGGATTGATGAGGGAGGCGTCCTGAGGGGCCGACTGCAGCGCCTCGGCGATCTGCCCCCAGTCAAAAGTCCGCATGAAGAAGAGCACTAAGGCCACAAACACCACATTGGCAAAGAGCCCCTGCACAAAGTCGGTAATGATCACTGCGATCTGGCCGCCGGCAAAGACAAAGGTGAGCGAGAGAGAAAGCAGCACAGCCATCGTCAGCGGAAAAGTAGGTATGGACAGACCTGCAAGCTCGACCGTGTGCGGCAGGCCGCAGAAGTAGATAAAAAAACGCGCGCCCACCGCCGGAAAGATGCCAAAGTTGATGATCCCGGAGACAAAGGCAAGGGTCCCCGCGAAGATGCGGAAGCGCCGGCTGTAGCGCATCTCGAAGAATTGGGCCATGGTGAGCGCACGCGTTTGTCGGAAGCGATAGACGACCCAGCCGGTGACCGTAATGATCACCACGACCGGGGTCATTATGAACCCCCACCAGGTCATGGGCAGCCCGGCGTAGTAGTTCATCTCGAAGGTGGCCACCACCGTGATAGCGCCAAGGGCGGCCATCCCTTGAGACACGCTGATGATGTAACGGCCCGCGGTGCGACCTGCAGCCAAAAAGTCCGCCACGCTGCGCATGCGTGACCTGCTGACCAGCACCACGGCGCCGGTGAGCACAACCATCCCCGCCACAATTGTCCAATCAAGAAGAGTGAGGTTCACGATCTCTAGCCCTTCTCACTCCTTCCAGGTCCGTCCGTCCTGTCCGATCCACCACTGTTCGCCGGAGGCATCGCGGCAGCAGGCCACAAAGCTGTGGGGACCCACGACGAGCCGCCCTCCGCATGACCAGGCATCTGACAGACCCAGCAGCTCGACCGTCTCCGCGAAAGCACCGTGCGCCTCCCGAAACTGCCACTGAGCGTAGTAGAGCTGCCGAAGCTGCCATTTCGTCCTCTCGTGCGGGGGCAGCAGGCTCAGGGAGCACGGCGAACTGCCAGCAGGCGCCATACAGAAATGCACGAACCCCCACATCTCCGGGTAGTGCATATTGACCACCCCCTGGGGTGACCACACCCAGTTGTCCTCAGGCAGGAGCTGCCCGGTCTTGTTGTCTTTCACCTTTTCGTACCGACCGGCGACCACCTCGGTACGCCATTCCACTCGGGAAAAGTTCACGCGCCAATACTCACCTGGCAGCGGTGGGCCTGGGTGCGTGGCGCATTCGCCCAGCACCGCCCACGGCATGGCGATCTCCACGGTCCAACCGCTGTCCACGTCTGTGGGATTGTTTAAGGTGCCATGGAGTGCCACCTCAATGCGCAGCCCCCGGATGTTCCAGGCGTTCACCGCCGGCCCACCGTCCCGGTAAGGCTTGGGCAGGAGCAGATCCCAGGCTGTGCCCAGTGCGTTCACCTCCAACTCGTAGTACAGATGCGTGTCCCCATCGGGGTCTATGAACACCTCAAAGTCGTGGTCACGAAAGATGACCGTATCCCTCTGGCGCAAGGTGGCCCAAAGGTGCGGCTCCTCCAGTTCAGCGCCCACGTACAGGCACGAGTCGTCCCAGAGCATCTTGGCGCGCGTGCGAAAGCGTGGCTTCTGCTTGTGTTCGCCCTCAATGTCCACAAAGTCCTCAGTCCAGGCGGCCCTCCTCCATGCTTCCTCATCCAAAGCACCATCGATGGCCAACGGGCCGGTGCGCATGCACAGATAAAGTCTAGGCGCCCACGGAATAGCCAGAGCGGGCACCCTGGTGGCAGACGACTGAGCCCGTGTTTCGGTCATCGCTCCGCCAAAGACTGTCACTGCAATGACAAGCAGAGCGGCACCTTTCCCGCTCAGCCTTCGGGGTAGGCGAGGGCAGTGCACCCGTCTACCTCGCACAATGAAGGCCAGAGCTCCGCCTCTCGCCCTCACTCTGGAGAAAGCCCGCATAGAACGCTCCCTGCGTGCCGGTCTGTTCTTCGCCTCCTGTTCACTCCAAGTTTGCGAAGAGCTTTTGGACCTGGTAGTCGGAACGCAGCTCTGCCTGGAGCCATCTCTCCACCACTGCCATGTGGGCCATGAGCCACCTGGCAGCCTCTTTCACGCTGCGCCCGGGCTCGGCCAGGGCTTCAACGGCCGCGGCGGTCGCCAGCCACCGCACCAGATCCGCAAACGCCTCTTTGTTGAACCAGAGCACATCCTGATAGCGGTTGACGCCCAGACGCTGTTGCACCTCTTCGTCGGCGAACAGCCGGCGCATGACCCGGAAGGCGCGGCCACGCGCGGGGCGCTGGTCGGCAAACCAGTCCTGATGGCTGGTGAGAATCTTGACCTCCAGCACACCCTTCTCGGCCCGGGCCTGGTCGAAGCCCAGGTGCTGGAACGCAGTCATTACTTGCTTGCCCAGCAGCCACTCGTCGATCAGGCTGCGGCTGCGCATCGGAACATCCTCCTCGCCGGCCAACCGTCCCATGTCTCGCAGCACCAGCCAGGAGAAGAGCACCGCCCACCCAAAGGGCACATCCTCAAGGGTAGCGGCGATGAAGGCGACGGCGCGGCGCGCGCGTGACGAGCGCGACCGGCGCAGATGGGCCATCAGCTCAGCAAGGCGGAGCAGCCCGGCGATCGCCTCCGACAGGCGCGCAGCAACCACGCCTGCGCGCTCCTCCTGACCCAACACCCTTGCCCCCTCGGCCACAAATGCTGTCGCCCAACCAACCAGTGCCGCGAGTCGCTCCTCCCTCTTGGTAGCCTCGCCAGTCACCGCGAGCACCAGCCCCTGCACACCGGTGGAGCTGATGCATCTGGCAAATGCCTCGTGCAGAGGCCGCAGGAACAACTCCTGCATAGCCTCCTCGATTGATGGCACGCCGCTGCCGTTCAGGAACTCCTCGAGCTGCGCATACCGCCCCATGGCATCATCTTTCACCACGCGAAAGTCAAGGAACACATGGTACTGGTACCCACCCAACTCCACATACAAGCCTTGGTCCCACAGCCCATGGCAGCTGCGGAGGTACTCCAGGCCGCTCACATGATCACGGAAGATACAGAAGCAATCCGTGGGCGTAGGCAATCCCAACCCCTCGCCCAGGGTTTTCTGCACCAATTGCCGGCCATTGCTCAGGTCGAGAAAGCGCACCGAGGTTCTGATCCATCCTCGCGCCTGGGAAAGGGAGTTGTTATAGACAACCAAAGTCCTCTCATCGCCGTAGCGATTGGAGTAGGCAAAGACGTTCTCGTTGACGTGCCCTTCTGGGGAGAAGAAATCATACAGGACAAAATGGTCCACGTGGGCAAAAAGGTAGCGCTTCTTGAGCAAGGGAAAGATCTCGCCCTCGTGGCGGCGTATCAGATCCCAGTCTGGCTGTTCGTCCCAGTAGGCGCGACGGTACTCCATGCCGTATTTTTCCGCAAAACCCTCCACCTGCCCGTGGCCGAACATGGGCAAGCCAGGCATGGTGACCATCATCGTGCACACGCCAAAGTACTTGTCCCCTTTGCCGAACTGGACCACGGCCGTCTGCTCGTCCGGATTGTTCATGAAGTTGACGTAGCGCTTGAGGATCTCCGGATTGAATTCGATGGTGTTCTTGATGACGCTGCGGTACTTCTGATTCTCCTCGTTTTTGAGCATGTTCATGAAGGCCGAGTTGTACACGCGGTGCATACCCAGGGTGCGCACAAAGTAACCCTCCATGAGCCAGAAGGCCTCCGCAAGGAGGAGGGTGTCGGGCGCCTCGGCTGCCACCCGATCTACCACCTGGCGCCAGAACTCCTCCGGCATGAGCATGTCAAATTGTTCCCGGGTCAGGGCGTGCTCGGCGCGCGAGGGGATATCGCCCCCGGAGCCAGGCTGCGGGAACCACAGCCGCTGGTAGTGGCGCTTGGTGAGCGTCATGGCCGCGTCGAAGCGGATGATGGGAAAGAGGCGCGCTACCCGGAGAATGGTCTGCAGCACAGCCTCGCGCACCTCGGGTTTGAGGTAGTTCAGCTGCGCCGTGTCGTTCCAGGGCATGCTGGTGCCGTCATTGCCGTGGTAGATGTAGCGTACCTCGCCAGTGCCGTTGTCGACGCGCTTGAACACCACGGCCGCGTCGGTGCGCGTGTAGTAGTGGTCCTCAATGTACAGCTGCATGCGCCCATCAGAGGAAAGATTGGGTCCGGTGAAGGAGTAGGACGGGAACGGGGGGTGCGGCACAGAAATGAACCAGTCTGGGTGCTCGGCCACCCAGCGCGACTCGATCCCCATGTGGTTGGGGACCATGTCGCTCGCCAGGCGGATGCCCCGCCGCCAACAACGGTCGCTTAGGGAACGGAGCGCCTCCTCACCGCCCAGTTCAGCGGCCACCTGATAGTTGTACAGCGCATAGGCCGAACCCTCTGCCTCGGGATTGCCGCACAGGCGCTTGATGGTGCGCGAGGCCGAACTGCGCTCCCAGATGCCTATCAGCCACAGGCCGGTGAATCCGCAAGCGGCCAGGCGATCCAACTCCTCGTCGGGAATCTGATCTAAGCGGGTGATGGGCCGCTGGTACTTCTTCGACAGCTGATCCAGCCACACGAAGGTGCTTTTAGCCATGAGGACAAGACGGGGCATCCATTCCCTGTCCGGCGTAAAGCGCTCCGCTTCCCCAGCCAGACGGGAGAATTCGTACACCTTCGTGGGGACCGGGCCGCCAACAATGCGCAGCTTCTCTTCCTCTTTGAGCACATCGAGGCTGGTGAGGAGACGATACAGGAACCTGCCCAGGAGCAGACCCCAGCGCTCGAGCATGTAGTGCAGCTGACCGGACAGGGAGTGAGGCACGGCAATGGCTGGGCTGCGCAGCATGTCCACCAAGTTCTGCGCGTCCGGGCCAAATCGCGGCTGGGTCTCGAAAAACTCGTGCAGGCTCTCCACCAGCTCGCGATAGGCAGTAGCGCGGGCCAGCGAGGAATCGTCAAAGAGCTCCACGAAGGGAGAGAAGGCCAGATTGACGTTGGCTAGCCAGAGAAAGAGCAACTCCTCGAGTGCGATGGAGCGGTGAGGCACGCCTGCTGTCTGGCCGCGCACGTACTGTTCAGCCGTCATCTCGCCGCGATAGACCGCCACAGGGGGGAACTCGTCCACAAAGCGCCGGAGGGTCTCGGACACGGCCTCCGTTCCATGGCGTTCCTCCAGCCATGCCAACGCCTGGGACATCACATCCGGGCGCACCTGCTCGCGGAACAGGCTCACGACGTAATGCAGGATCTCATCGATGAGCCCCATAGCATTGATCTGCCCGGCGCGGACCGCCCGCTCCGGGAAGCTCACCAGGTCGCGCTTCTCATTCATCTTCTGGGCAAAGACCCTGGTGGCATGAAAATCGGGAAAGACCACATTCCCAGAACTGGTGAAGAGGCGTGCATCGAAGGAGTAGCGGTCTCGAGCCTGGCGAGAGACGTGAAATTCGCACGGCCGTGGGCGGCAACGTGGGCGAGCGCCGGAACGATGGCCAATGATCAGGGGAAAGGGGTTGTGACTCTTTGCAACGTTCTGTTCCATAGCGGCCCTCGTCGGGAACACAACACTGGCAGGTGTCCTCCACAGCCGTGTGGGGTTAATGGTAAGACTATTTCCGGAAAAAGGCAAGAGATTTTCTCAAGAAAAGAACCCAGGCCAAGCATTCCGAGCCCCAGCTCCCTTCGGCGGCGGTGGCAATAGCCACACGAAAACATCCTCACGAACTCGAACGATGCCTACAGGACGTTTCGCCTCCATCCCAACGAGGGATGAGGCTGGCGCCCTCCCAACGAGAGCGCCAGAGCACTTTCCCGCACAAGCCCAATGACGGTTGGCACCGGGGCGGCCCTCGTTCTCATAGGTAAACCGAGACCCAAGGACCGAGAGCGTTGGCGCAGCTCCGCGACGCCGATGCGATAGGGTACTGATGCGAGGGCCCACAGGGTACGCACTGGACGGTGGTGTGCCTAGCCTCCTGGATCAAGAGGACTGCGACCTCAGGAGTCGCCTTTGCGCCTGACAGTATTCGTGCGGGTTGTGGGGACAAGGTATTCAGAAACCGTTTGATTTTCCGCAGAGATTTCGTATATTGCACGTCAAAACTGAGGTAGGCCGAAGAGAGTGGCAGGAGGCCCCGTGACCTACGACGCCGACTTTATTGTCATCGGCTCCGGGTTTGGCGGCAGTGTGGCAGCGCTCCGCCTGGCAGAGAAGGGGTATCGAGTTCTGGTCGTCGAGAGCGGTCGGCGCTTTCGCCACCAGGACTATGCCCGTACCAACTGGCAGGTGTGGAAGTGGTTGTACATTCCACGACTGTTCTGCACTGGCATTCAGAGGATCACTTTGCTGCGCAACGTGTTGGTGCTCAGCGGAGCCGGGGTGGGCGGGGGCAGCCTGGTCTACTGTGCCGTTCTTTTTGAGCCGCCGGACTCGTTCTTCCGCGACCCGCAATGGGCGGGGTTGGACCCTGACTGGAAGAGCACCTTGGCGCCCTTCTATGAGCAGGCCACACGCATGCTCGGGGTCACCACCCCACCGCGCCTCTGGCCAGCAGATGAGCTCCTCCGCCAATACGCCCGGGAGATTGGCCGGGAGGAACATTTCCGCCCCACTCAGGTGGGCATCTTCTTTGGCGAACCAGGAGTGACTGTCCCTGACCCATACTTCGGGGGCTTGGGCCCAGCGCGCAGAGGCTGCGACACTCAGGCACGGTGCATGGTGGGGTGCAGAGCCGGCGGCAAGAACTCGTTGGATCGCAACTACCTCTACCTGGCCGAGCGGCTCGGCACGCGGATCATGCCCATGACCACCGCCACCAGGATCGCGGCCCTGCCCGAGGGAGGCTATGCGGTCTACGTCCGCCCGCCGCTGGGCTGGGGCAAGGAGTGCATGCTGAGGGCACGAGGTGTGGTGTGCGCAGCTGGCGCTTTGGGTACTTTCAGGCTCCTCTGGGCCAGCAAGCGCACAGGCGGGCTCCCGCACATCTCGGATCAGCTAGGGTGGCACGCTCGCACCAACAGCGAGGTCATCGTCGGCGTGCGTGGCAAGTCGCGGCAGGTTCGGTTGTGCGAAGGCGTCGCCATCGGCTCAAGCCTCTTTGTCGACGAGAGCACCCATATCGAGGCCGTGCGCTATCCCCAGGGTTCAGGGGCCATGTTTTGGCTTTCAACCCTGTGCACCGACGGCGGCTCGCGCCTGGGTCGGCCCCTGCGTCATCTGCTCAACTGCCTGACTCACCCGCTCGATTGGCTGCGGGTGCACTGGCCGTTTGGCTGGGCCACGAGGGTCCTCATCCTCTTGACTATGCAGACCGTGGACAATCAGATTCGGCTGGTGATGCGGCGTCGTTGGTGGTGGCCGTTCACGGGGAGGGTGAGCTCTGAATCGAGCGAGAAACCTGCGCCCACCTACATCCCGGCGGCCAATCAGGCGGCCAGGCGCATTGCCCAACGCCTGGGCGGGATCCCTGCCAGTGCCGTGACCGAGGTCATGCTCAACGTCCCGCTCTCGGCCCACATCCTCGGCGGCTGCGCCATGGGCCAGACGCGCGAGCAAGGCGTGGTGGACAAGTACGGACGGGTGTTTGGCTACGAGAACCTTCTCATCACGGACGGCTCCATTATGCCGGCGAACCTTGGGGTCAACCCGAGTTTGACCATCACCGCGCTGGCCGAATACATCATGCACCACGTCCCCCCGCGCCCAGCCACCTGGGATGCTGACTGACACACTCGTGGAGAGCTGCACGGAGTCGGACTATGCTGACTTCCATCAACCCGACTACTGAGGAGGTTTTGGCGCAACTCACCCCTCTCTCACGCCAGGAGCTCCGAGAGACCATCACAGAGGTGGCAGATGGATTTCCTGCCTGGCAACAGGTGCCACTGCGCACACGTCTGGCAGCATGCCGCGTTCTCCTCCGCCTGATCGCCGAAGAACGCGACACCATTGCCCGCATTCTCGCCCTGGAACAGGGCAAACCTCTCTGCGAGGGGCTGATTGCCGAGGTTCTTCCTGTGTTGGCAGCTCTGCGCCACCTCACCCGCACGGCTCCGCAGGTGCTCCGCGAGAAAAAGGCCCGGCACCAACTCGTCCTTCTGGCGCACAAGCGCAGTAGCTATCGATTGGAACCCTATGGCGTGGTCTCCATCATCGCTCCGTGGAACTACCCGTTTTCTGTTCCTCTGCCGGAGATCGCGGCGGCCCTTGTTGCCGGCAATACCGTAGTCTACAAACCCGCGCCGAACAGCATCCTTATCGGGCAGAAGATCGATGAGTTGCTTGTTCGGGCCGGATTTCCCCGGACGGCCTTTGCCACGGTCTTTGTCAGCGACGAGGTGGCGCCGGAGCTGACTTTGCACCCGGCGATACGCAAGATTGTGTTCACCGGGAGCACGCGCGTGGGGCGCCTGGTCATGCAGAATGCCGCGCGGCAGGTCACGCCCGTGGTGCTGGAGCTGGGCGGCAAGGACCCAGCCGTAGTGGCGGCAGACGCGAATGTGCTGCGTGCGGCGCGGGGCATCGTGTGGGGGGCGATGTTCACCAGTGGGCAAGTATGCGCCTCTATCGAGCGGGTGTATGTTGAGAAACCCATTGCGGAACAGTTCATCGCCGCGTGTGCCGACCAAGTGCGCGGGCTACGCGTGGGCGACCCCCTGGAGCCCGGTACCGACATCGGCCCGCTGACCACTGCAGAGCAGCTGGCCACCGTCATGGCGCATGTGGACGATGCGCTCCGCAAGGGGGCAAAGGTGCTGGTGGGCGGGCATCGCCTGCAGCGCAAAGGCTTCTTCTTCGCTCCCACGCTCCTCACGAACGTTGACCACACCATGAAGATCATGACCGAGGAGACCTTTGGTCCAGTGTTGCCCATCATGGTGGTCGACAGCATAGATGAGGCCATCAGGCTGGCCAACGATACCCCATATGGGCTGTCGGCCTACGGCTGGACGCGCAGCCGGCGCACTGCCGAGCGCCTGATGCGTGAGCTGCACGCCGCCACGGTGATGATCAACGACGCCACCGCCACCTGGGGCGAACCCGCCGCGCCCTGGGGCGGATACAAGCAGAGCGGCATCGGCCGAACACGCGCCACCTGGGGACTGCTGGAAATGGTGCAACTCAAGTACGCAAGCTTCGACGCTGGTCGCACCTCAGACTCGCCCTGGTGGTTCCCCTATGGTGAGAGTGTGCGCGGCTTGGCTCGAGATGCGGTACCGCTCCTTTTTGCCCAGCGTTGGTGGCACAAACTCCCGCCGCTGGTCCGTTTGCTCGGCAACAGGCGCTTTGTTGCCAACGCCCACTGGCTGGCTATTGGGCGCAACTTGCACAAGCTTTTCTGATCCTCTAGTCGGCACGCGCAATCTGTGAGCCCGATATGTCACGACCGCTGTGGTTTGTGGAGCTTCTGAAGCGAGGATTTCGGCACCGCTTTTGGCTGGCGCGGCTCTCGCGTCTGCCTCTCCTCGGTGGCGTTTTCGACCGCTTTCTCTTCGCGGGCGACGATACCATCTTCTTGCCGCGTCAAGAAGTCATCCAGGTGCACCAGAGTCTGTCGGTGCCTGAGCAGACTGCGCTGCCTGCTCAGGTGGTACATCACTTCATCGACCTGCACCAGTACCATTGGATCATGAACTTTTGCATCTGTCGCTCGGCGACGCAGTGCAGAGACTACCCGATCGAATTGGGGTGCCTGTTCATGGGCCGCCCAGTGCTGCAGATTAACCCAAAGCTGGGCAGGTTCGTCAGCGCCCCGGAGGCCCACGCCCACGTGGAACGGTGCCACCAGGCTGGTCTGGTGCATCTGATCGGCCGCAACCGCCTGGATGCCCTTTGGCTGGGAGTGAAACCAGGCGAGGAACTGCTCACGGTCTGCAATTGCTGCCCGTGCTGCTGTTTGTATCGTTTCCTGCCCTCGCTTGCTCCCGCCATCTCCGCTCGCTTTTCGCGCATGCCCGGGGTGTCGGTGGCCATTACCGAAGCCTGCGATGGGTGTGGGGCCTGTGCCGATGGCGTCTGTTTCGTCGGTGCAATTGCCATGGATGGGAGGCGCGCGGCCATCAGCGAGGCGTGCCGGGGGTGTGGCCGCTGCGCCGCGGTCTGTCCCAAAGGAGCCATCCACGTCACCGTGGAGGCAGCGGCCATGGAGCGAACGGTGCAAAGAGTTCAGGCGGCGGTGCGGCTTCAGCCGCTTTCTGCCGGCGATCAGTGGAGGTAGTGGCTATGGTTCAGGCGCTTCGCATCGCCCTTGTTCAGCAGCATGCCACCTGGGACCTCGAGGACAATCTGCGGCGGGCCACGCAGGCAGTGGAAAGGGCTGCTGACCAGGGGGCGAAAGTGGTGGCCTTTGCCGAGCTGGCCTTGACGCCTTTCTACCCACAGTATCCGCCGCAGAGCGCTCTGGCGAGGCCTGCCAGCCCGGAGCCAATCCCAGGGCCCACCACAGAGTGCTTCGCCACCCTGGCGGCACGTTACAAAGTGGTGGTAGTGCTCAACCTGTTTGAGCAGAAGGGCCACCAGACCTATGACGCTTCACCGGTCATCGACGCCGATGGGAGCCTTTGCGGCGTGACGCGCATGGTGCACATCTACAAAGGCCCGCACTTTCATGAGAAAGGGTACTATACCCCTGGGCCGGCGACTTCGCTGGTGCACCAGACCAAGGTGGGCCGCATCGGCGTGGCTATCTGCTACGACCGGCACTTCCCTGAGTACATGCGCCTGCTGCGGCTCCAGGGAGCACAGCTCGTCATCGTGCCGCAAGCCGGTGCAGTGGGCGAGTGGCCACCTGGACTATTCGAGGCAGAAATGCAAGTGGCCTCTTTTCAAAATGGCTACTTTGTTGCCCTGTGCAATCGCGTGGGGAAAGAAGAGTTTCTGACCTTTGAGGGTAAGTCACTCGTTGCTGGGCCGGACGGCACGCTTATCGCCCAGGCTCCCGCGAACAAAGACCACCTGTTGCTGGCGGAGGTCGATCTGAGCCAGCTGGAAAGGTGTCACGCAACCCAGCACTTCTTGCCGGATAGACGACCTGAACTGTATGCTGCCCTTTGTGGCCGGAACATACCCTGTGAGGGAGCGTTGCCATGAAACTCGCGTTTGGCATCCTGCTGTGCCTCGCCTGCAGCGTATGCGCATCAACACCGGAGGAACCAACGATGTTGCTTAACCTCATGCCCTGGCCGGCAGAGCTGCAGCTCGAGCAGGGCACCTGTCGCGTGGAAGTAGATTTCACCATCGGGCTCCAAGGTCCCGGCGGCCCACGCGCCTATAGTGCCGCCACCAGGACGCTGCAACGCCTGGCGGCCCGCACCGGCCTGTTCTTTGCCCAACACCGCCTCACACCCGAGACTGCCCCCAAGCAGGGGACGTTGACGATCTCCTGGCAGCGAGAAGGGAAGCTGCGCCTGGGGGAAGACGAGTCCTACGAGCTGCGCGTAGCGCCTTCGGGCATACAGCTCCAGGCTGCGACGGACATAGGCATCGTGCGTGGCCTTGAGACCTTGCTTCAGCTCGTTGCTGCAGATGAGAAGGGCTACTACTTTCCGGCATTCAGTATTCGCGATTGGCCGCGCTTTCAGTGGCGCGGGCTGCTGATCGACGCCTGCCGCCACTTTATGCCGGCGGAGGTCATCAAACGCAACCTCGACGGGATGGCCGCGGTCAAGCTCAACGTGCTCCACTGGCATCTGACCGAGGACCAGGGCTTTCGCGTCGAGTGCAAGAGCTACCCGAAGCTCCACGAGCTCGGCTCAGACGGCTTGTACTACACGCAGGCGCAGATTCGGGAAGTCATTGACTATGCTGCCGAAAGAGGGATCCGCGTGGTGCCGGAGTTCGACATGCCGGGGCACGCTACCAGCTGGTTTGTGGGCCATCCGGAACTGGCCAGCGCGCCAGGGCCCTACACCATCGAGCGTACGTGGGGCATAAAAGACCCCACCATGGACCCGACCCGTGAACAGACCTACAAATTCCTGGACAGGTTTTTTAAGGAGATGTGCGCGCTGTTTCCCGATGCCTATGTGCACATAGGCGGCGATGAGAATACCGGGCGGCAGTGGGATGCGAACCCGCAGATCCAGAGCTTCATGCGCCGGCACAACATCGCCGACAATCAGGCCCTCCAGGCCTACTTCAACCGGCGCATACAGGCCCTGCTCTCGCGTTATGGCAAGACCATGGTCGGCTGGGACGAGATCTTCCATCCGGATCTCCCTACCTCTGTGGTCATCCACTCGTGGCGGGGGCGCCAAGCCATGATCCAGTCTGCCCAGCGCGGCTACCGCAGCATCTTGTCTAACGGCTACTACATCGATCTGATGCAGCCCACGGACTTTCACTACCTCAACGACCCGCTGCCGGAGGATACCCCTTTAAACGCGGAGGAACAGAAGCTCATCCTTGGCGGCGAAGCGGCCATGTGGTCGGAATTTGTCACTGCGGAGAATGTGGATTCGCGGATCTGGCCGCGCACCGCCGCCATCGCCGAGAGGCTCTGGTCGCCGCGCGAAGTCAGAGACGTGGCGGACATGTACCGCCGGCTGGATGTTGTCAGCCTCCAGCTAGAAGAACACGGCCTCACCCACGAAACGCACTACGCAATGATGCTTCGCCGGCTGTGCGGCTACCAGGACCATACGCCCTTGCGTACCCTGGTGGATGTGCTGGAGCCGGTCAAAGGGTATGTCCGGGGCACCAGTGGCCGCTACACCTCCTTCTCGCCCCTCACGCGCGTAGTGGATGCCGCGCGCCCAGACCCACCGACCGCGCGCAGGTTCAAGAACGCGGTGACCAGGTTTTTGGCCCACCGTGATCAGACTTCGCGAAGGCTCCTCGAGGAGCTCCTCTCCCTTTGGCGAGATAACCACACGCGTCTGCTGCCGGTGATTGGCTCCTCCCCTATCCTCTGGGAGGTGGAGCCGCTGTCGAGGGATCTGGCGCACGCGGCGACAATTGGCCAGCAAGCCCTGGAGCAACTCGCCCAGGGGCGCCCATCACCTTCCTGGCAAGAGCAGGCATTGGAAGAACTGAAGGCCTGCCGGGTGCCGCGAGCCGAGACCGAACTGGTAATCATCGGCGCGGTGGAGGAGCTGGTCCGGGCCTGCGCACCTCAGAAGGAACATTCGCACAACTAGTCCTGCAGCGGAGGGAATCACCGTGAGCCCAGTGAAAAGACACTTCTCTGTATCTTTGCACGTCCGGGCGATAGATGCCGTCCTTGCGGCCGTTCTGGTCGCCTGTTTGGCACTGGTACCTTGCCCGGTGGTCGGCGGGAAACGCCCCCTGACCCACTCCGATTACGACACCTGGAAATCCATTGCCAATCCCTCCCTTTCGCCAAACGGACAGTGGCTGTGCTACATCGAAACGCCCCAGGACGGCGACGCGGAGTTGGTGGTCGCCAACCTCGGCGGCCCAGAGGTTTACCGGCACGTGCTGGGTTACTCTGGTGAGGGGACCGAGGCGCAGAAGGCGGCATCCGCCACCTTCACCCGAGATTCCCGCCATCTCCTCTTCCTGATCTCGCCGGAAATGCAAAAGGCCAAAGCAGCCAAGAAGGGAAAGGATAAACCGAAAAAGGCCCTGGGGGTTCTCTGCCTGCCAGGCGGTTCGGTGCGGGTGGTGGAGCAGGTGAAGAGCTTTGCCGTGCCCAAAGAGGCCGGTGGCTGGGTCGCCTATTTGCGCGAGAAGGAAAAGGCCGAGAACGAACAAGGCAAGGAAGAAAAAGACAAGGCGCAGAAGAAGCGCACCTACGGCACCCCGCTTGTCGTGCAGGCCCTTGAAGACACCAGCCGCAAAACAGTCGTGCCCGACGTCATCGACTACCGATTCACGAAAGACGGCCACTATCTGTTCTACGTGGTCTCCAGCAAGGAGCGGCCGGAAACCGATGGTGTCTACCGGCTCCGGCGGGGGGATACAATAGGCGTCGCCTTGCTGAAGGGCAAGGGACAGTACAAACACCTGGCTCTCAACAAGAACGAAACGGTGGTGGCCTTTCTCACGGATGCCTTTGATCAAGAGGCCGACGTACCGGCGTTCACACTGTGCGGCTGCGCAGTGGGAACAGCAAAGGCTGAGGTGTGGGTCCGGCACACCACCACGCCCGGCTTTCCCGCGGGGATGGCCGTGAGCGACCACTCACCACTCACGCTCAGCGAGGACGGGAAGGTGGTCATGTTCGGGATAAAGGAGATCGGCAAGCCGGCAGCAAAGGGCGACTCCCTCAGTGAGCAGCCAAAGTTTGACCTCTGGCACTGGCGAGATCCTTATCCGCAACCCGAGCAGAAGAAGATGGCCAAAAAGGTACGGGAGAACACCTGGGAATCAGTCTACCACGTGGGGCAGAAACGCTTCGTCAGGCTGGCCGATGAAGCCCTCCCTGATCTGGAGCTCTGTCGCACAGGAAAGGTGGCGTTCGGCAAGAACCCATGGCCATACGCCCCCCGTGCCTCCTACGATGCCGCCTACCACGATCTCTGGACCGTCAACACCGCCACAGGTGCGCGCACCCTTGTGCAAAGAGAGGTGCGAGGGGACGCCCAACTCTCACCCCAGGGCAAATATGTGATTTGGTTCGGCAATGGTCACTGGCACTGCTACGATGTGGCGCATGGGAAGGCGCGGAATCTCACCGCCGGGCTTGGCGTCTCCTTTGCCCGGGAGGAGCACGATACGCCTGAGCCGCCACCCGCCTACGGCAGCGCCGGCTGGACCACAGACGATCGCTCCTTTCTGGTCTACGACCGCTACGACCTCTGGGAACTCTTTCCCGACGGAAGAACAGCACGCGTGCTGACCCAGGGACACGGCCGTGCTGCCAAGCGCTCCTTCCGCTACGTCAAGCTGGACCCGGAGGAGATAACGGTCGATTTAGACCGGCCCCTCTTGCTCCATGCCACCGACGAAGAGAGTATGGCTGAGGGCTTTTACCGCCTGAGCGTGGGGGCTGCGGAGCCCCTTGCGTGCCTGCTCATGCAGGAGAAGAATTTTGCCACCCCCACAAAGGCCACCTCTGCTGACGTGCTTTTGTTCACCCGCCAGGCCTTTGATGAGTACCCAGACCTTTGGGTCGCCGACCCTTCCTTCCGCGAGCTCCGCAAGGTTACAAACCTTGGAGCGCAAATGGAGCCCTTCCTCTGGGGCCGGAGCCAGCTCCGTCGCTTTCTGAACGCCGATGGCCTCGAGCTCAAAGGTGTGCTTATCACCCCTGAGGATTTCGACCCCCAGCGTCGCTATCCGCTCATTGTCTACATTTACGAACGGCTGCATCGGACGCTGCATTCCTTTCGGCACCCAGCGCCGGGCACTTCGATCAACCCTTCCTTCTACGTCAGCAATGGCTATCTCATCTGGATGCCGGACATCGTCTACACCACCGGCTACCCTGGCCGCGATGCGCTCAAGTGCGTGTTGCCTGGCATCCAGATGTTGGTGAATGAGGGCTTCGTGGATCCCCAGGCCATCGGGATCCAGGGACACTCCTGGGGCGGCTATCAGGTTGCCTACATGATCACCCAGACCGACATCTTCGCCGCCGCCGAGGCAGGAGCGCCGGTGTGCAACATGATCAGTGCCTACGGTGGCATCCGCTGGGAAAGCGGTAAGGTCCGACAGTTCCAGTACGAGCGCACGCAGAGCCGCATTGGGGCCTCCTTGTGGGAAGCGCCCCTGCGCTTCATCGAGAACTCGCCAATCTTTTGGGCCGACAAAGTGCGCACTCCCCTGTTGATGCTCCACAATGACAATGACGGCGCTGTGCCCTGGTACCAGGGCATTGAGTACATGATGGCCTTGCGCCGTTTGGGCAAGACGGCCTTCATGTTCAACTACAACGGTGAGGAACACGGCCTGCGCAAGCGTGTCAACCAAAAGGACTGGACCGAACGCCTGGCCCAGTTCTTTGACCACTACCTGAAGAAGGCCCCGGCACCGGCGTGGATGACCGATGGCATCAAGGCCTGGGAAAAAGAGGAAGAAGAGAAGGAAGAAGAAACAAAGTGAGCCGAACAACCTTGACCAGAAAGGGAGCAGGGCTGAGGGGAGCCACATTGCGGCGTTTGCTCAGCCTGTTCATGCACTGCTGGCTGGGCATCTTGCCGGCAGATGCACAAGTTAGCCAGCGCTATTTCGCGGAGCTCCAGAGCCCACCCCCGCAGACCTGTGTGGCGGTGTTCTACCCCACTGTTGGCACGCTGAAGGAATTGATCGCGCTCCGCCAGGAAGGGCTCATGCCCACAACGGACCTGCTCGTGGTAGGCGTGTATCACGAAAAGGAAAGCGGCGACTATCAGGCCGCCTACCGTTACGTTCAGGAACAGGGGCTGGACTGGGTGCAGTTCCACACGGTTTTCGGCACGCTTTCCCCGGCTAACATCTATCAGCAGAACCCGTGCAGCGATGTCTTTGCCCTGATCGTACGCTGGAGCGACGGCGCCCTCCTCTTCGGCGGGCCAGACATACCCCCGGAATGCTACGGCCAACCCACTCACCTGGCCACGATCATCGAAGACCGCTATCGCCACTACTTGACGCTGTCGTTCGTGTTCCACCTGCTGGGTGGATCCCAAGACCGCAAGTACCGTCCCCTGTTGGCAGACGCCCCAGACTATGCCCTCCTGGGGATTTGCCTTGGGGCCCAGACTATCAACGTGGGCACGGGCGGCACGCTGGTGCAGGACATCTGGCAGCAGCGGTACCGCGCACGCACCTACGAGGAGGTCCTCCGGCTTGGCAAAGACAGGTGGCATGTGAATCCCTTCCGACGCCTGTATCCGGAGGCAGGGCTTTTGAACTATCAGCTGCACGCCATCAAGTTACAGAAGCGAGGCCTTTTCTGCCAGGAATTGGGGTTTTCCCCTTCCCAACATCCCTTAGTGGTGAGCTCCCATCATCAGGCGGTGGACAGGCGCGGCCAGGGTATTGTGGTGCTCGCCACTTCCATGGACGGCCGGGTTGTGGAGGCGATCGCGCACAAGGACTTTAAGAACGTGCTCGGGGTGCAATTTCACCCCGACTTTCCCATCATCTGGGACGCGAACCTCAGATTTCGCTTCACCCCTGGTGGGGAAGAGACGAGCATCCGCGCGGCGTTCGAGGCCAGTCCTCCCAGCATGGATTTCAACCGCCGGATCTGGCTCTGGTTTTTTGCCAAGGCAGCAGAGCGGCGAGGTAAGGGCGGCTGATGCCTCCCACTCAGCTGGCGCCATCAAATGCCTGTTCAGTAGTGAATCTCGACCACCCCTTTGGCCAGGCGGCACCGTACCTGGGCGGAGTCAACATCATTCAGTCGGGCGCCGTTCACTGTCACCTGCCGCATGGGTTCCTTGTACGGAGGTCGTATCACAATTTCCACGGGCTCGCCGGCAAGCTCGAGGTGGAAAGATAGCACCCGCTCTTGCCGCCGCGCTCGGAAAGAGAGCCGTCCACAATGGGTAGGCAGGTTTTGCACAGCCACGCCGCCGTCTTCAAGCCACTGGGCGGGCAGTCCTGCCCCCAGTACCAGGGCGCCGTGCTCTTCCTCGTAGGCGAACATTGCCCGAAACGCGCGGATAAAGTCCGAGCCCACCCAGGTGTGGGGCATATCACCGATAAACCTGGGTGCCACGGGGTCTCTCCATACCACCTCTGCCCAGTGGTTCCACGCCTGCGGGCGGCGGTCCTTCATGAAGAAGGCCAGAAGCTCATGCGCCCTTTCCCTCTGGTTCAGGTAAACAAACGTACCGATGGTGCGCAACTCGTAGGGTGTATAGTTTTCCCAGGCGCGGGTGCCGTCCATTCGTTCCCTGGCAAAGCGGTAGTACTGCTCGAAGGTATTGTGCAACTGTGGCTCCGGGATATGACCAAGCTCCCCGCCAGGACAAACTCCGATGGCCGTCGAAGTGGGGTCAAAATCACCTAATTCGGCGCAGCCAGGGATATAGTCCACGCCAGCGACACTCATTGCCAGACGCATCGACTGGTACAGGTCGGCGCGAAGGTCATCGCGCTCGCTCGCAAATTCCTCAGCCAACTCTTCTTCTCTCAGGGCCTGAGCCAGAAAGGTGGCATCTTTTAGACCCCGCAAGGCAAAAAAGTCGTCCCAATACGAGTGCATGGGCTTTGCCGAATAGCCCTCGTGACTAATCGACTCTGGGAGCAAGCCATACAGCCTTTGCCTCTCCGGCGGACCTGACCGGTATTCGTCGCCTTTGCGTTCGCCACGCAGGGCCTGGATGTAGCGCACGGCCCTAACGACCTGGGGCCACTTCTGGCGCACCCAGGCGGTGTCCCGGGTGAACCGAAAATACTCTGCAACGGCGTAGATGAATTGTCCGTGGCTGTCGTGCTCGGGAAGTGGGTCTGGGCCACGCTGGTTCACCACGCAGGGGATCTTGCCCGATGGATATTGGAAACTGGCGTACCAGTCAAGGAACTCCCGCACTTCATCTGGAAAGCCCATCTGTAGCAGGGCAGAGGATGTGAGGGAACCATCGCGGATCCAGGAGCGGTCGTAGGTGCGCGAGCCGGGTTTTATGGATGGTCCATCGCGGTTGATGAGGATGTACGCCAGATTGGAGCGCACGGTGTTGAGGAGCGGCATCGCTTGGGGCGGCACTTCGAATTTGACCCGGCTCAGAAGCCTCGTCCATGTGTCGACGGCTATGGCCAGCTTCTGCGCAAATAATGCAGACGGCGAAAAGCCACGCCACCGTTCCTGCGTTGCTTCCTCGCGACCTCGCCAGGGCATTGCCAGCACATAGTCGACCGAATCGCCAGCCGCCAGGTCAAAGTCATAGCGCAAGGCGGCCGAAGCCAGATGTCGAGGGTCGTACACGCTCTTGCCTTCGGGCAAGCTCCCCGTAGCCAGGTATTCGCTGATCTCTCCCCGGTCGAATGCAGTCACACCAACAGCGCTGGGGAGCGTGAGAGTCAGAATGCTTTTGCCATCCACCCGCAGGCCGTCTGCCAGGCAGGTTACCGAATCGATGCGCCCCACGCCGCCGGTGGTGGTGAGTGTTTGCCAAGGCGGGCTCACTTGGAACGGCCTGATCGCGACAAACAGGGCACCCCGAGTGCATTCGTCGGTCTGATTCGTCACCCGGTACCGGACGAACAACGTTGAGGCTCCGGGTTCACCGCTGGCGACCACAGATGCGGAGAGCTTTGCCTTCTCACCATTCCAGGTCACCGAAGGGATCGGAAGATAGCCGTGCGCCAGAGTCTGAGTGGCAATCGCCTGGTGCCAGGATATCAGCTGGTTGTCTATCCACAGGAGGGGCTCGAGGGAAAACGCGCGGGCGAGGACCTCGATCTGGCCGTGCTCGTTGATCAACGCCTCCTCTGCGTCGCCGTCGACCCCAGTGACCGTCCAGTAGGTTTGGCGGTCGTACAAATAGGCCGGAAAGAGCCCCACCGGCCTCTCCCTGGCAATGGAGCGAAAAAGGGCGTTCAACGAAGGCGCAAAGTCCGGGCCCCGCACCACCAGGCGCTGCAGCCCAAACCCTTTCGCACTGTCGCGCAGGAGACGCAACCGCAGATACCTCCCCTCGCTCTCCGGTGTGGGCAGGTAGTCTCGCCCACCGTTACCATCCGCCACCTCATACACGGTGTCCCACATCCGCCCATTCCGCGAGATCTCCACCACATACGCTGTGGCACCTGCGCCTGGGGCCCATTCCAGGATCAGTCCCCCCACCTCTCTTTCCCTGCCAAAGTCGATGATCAGCCACTGCGGCGCCCGGGACGGAGGGATCCGCCAGCCTGAGAGGGTGTCGGCAGAGGGGTTGAGCGTCGGCAGGACACCTCCAGTCTTAGAGACCCGCACCCGCGGGGTAGTAGCCTCAGTCCGTGTGTGCAGCGGCTGGAACCGAAAATTGTCTATCCACACCTTGCCGCTCCCACCACTTCCGGTGGAAACGACAAACTCAATGTGCTTGACTCGCTCAAGGTTACCCGGCCCTGAAGGCCCCCAGGCAAAGGAGATATCCCGCCGTTTGACCTGCATCTTCCGCCAGGTCCTCGGAAACTCGACGTTCAGCTTCTTCACCCAGTAGACATTACCCAAGGAGTCCAGGAGCTTGAATTCAAAGTTGTTGACCGGTGCCTCCGCCCGGAGATCGAACACGAACCGATAGTCGGCAGGGAGCTGGAGGTCGAACTCCTTACGTGCGATGACGTAGCCGAACCCTCCACCAAAGGTGAACTCCATGAGCAAGGCCTTCCCCTCGCGCCCCTTGCCCGGCCTAAGGGAGAGCTGTGCACCTTCCGACGTCACCGCCGACCAACCCGCCAGCGCTTCGAAGCCATCGAGGAGTACCTCTTGTGCCTGTGCCCCACCCACAAGGGACAAGTGGTAGACAACCACGGCCCAAATGGGACTTGTTTTGCAACGCCCGATCATTCGCTTGAAATCCTTCGTTGGTGACCCAGGGGTGTACCCCCGACGTCTGCCTGCTTTGGACCTGCTCGCTCGTACGCGGATGCTCACCTCTGGGCACAGACTCCAGCGAGTTCACTGCCTGGCCGGAATCGAATTCAGCCACCCGCCGGCAAACCCGGCTTTGCGCAGCCCGGCTACCACATAGGGGTTGCGCTTCATAACCTCCCAGACAAGGCCATTGCGCAAGTTTTCTATCATGAGCACAATTGGCCCCTGGTCAATACCCAAGTAATCTTGGTCAAACCACCCGGCCGGTGTGTTTGCGGTTACGAAGGTGGGATTAAACGCGTCTCGGAAACCGTACTCGGTCCACAGGCGATCCGCGTACTTGGTCCGCATCGCCTTGAGAGTCGGAATGCAGATCTCCGGGGCGAAGGGTAAAGAGCCCGCAACCGCGGTGGGTGTGATCGTGCCATCGTCGTTGGTCCAGTCGATGGATGGCCCCCTGGCGCCATAGCCAAGGAAGCGGCGCAGTTTGCCGTCGAGGAATAGAGTGGTGTCGCCGGGACCGTCACAGGCAGAGAACCCCCAGATAGTTGGGCCATAGTCGCGATAACCTTCAGGGTTGTGGATCGCATAGGCACGCTGCGACAGGGTGGCCCGGCGCGAGTTCTCGAAGTAGTCGATCCCTTTCGCCCGCATAAAGTCGTCCTTAATGCCGCGGAAATCGATCCAGCAATGGGAGTATTGGTGCCCAAACAGCGGGGCGAAGCTAATGAACTCCAACCCATAGAATTCGGCCCAGAGGTAGGTGGAGGTCCACTCCTGCCACACCTGCGGCGGCACCGGGTGTGTGGGCGACCCCAAGGCGAGGATGTACAGAATCATCGCCTCGTTGTACCCCTTCCAGTGTTCAGGATCGAAGCCACGTTCTGGCATCCAGCCCAAGGCAATGCCTGGTTTGTCGGCCATTGCCCAATCCCATTCCACCCGCCGATAGAGAGTGTCGGCCAAAGCCCGCACTTCCTGCTCCTCGCCTGTGGGAGCATCGAAATAACTTTGGCAGAAGAGGATTCCGGCCATAAGGAGCGCCGTGTCCATCGTGGAAAGCTCACATTTCCAGGCACGCCAGCCGGTCTTCATGTCCAGGAAGTGGTAGAAGAAGCCTCGATAGCCGCTGGTGCTGTCCGGGCGCGGGTGTTGGGGTAGAGAGAAAAGATAGCGGAGCGTGGCCGCGACCCGTTCGCTTGCCTCTGCCCTGGCGATGAGTCCATGCTCCACAGCCACGGGATAACTGCTCAGGGCAAAACCTACGGCGGCAATGCTGCACGGCCCTGGCGAAGGCCAGCGATCCGGCGCCAGCCCGGTTGCGGGATCTGTTGTTTCCAGGAAAAAGGTGAGAGTCCTGACGAGAAGGGTATCCAGAAACGGATCCCACTCCTGGCGGTGAGGCAAGGCGCTCTCCCGACCGGTCCTGCCCCCTGCACACGCGAGGCCCAGCAGGACAATCAGCGCAGCCGTTTGCCCAACAACGAAATCTCTGCCTCTCCCTCCGAACACCTCTCCGATCCTTATCGTATCACGACCATCTTCTTCGTGCCCGAGAACGGACCGGCCTGCAGGCGATAGAAGTACAGTCCGCTGGACTCTGACGGTGGTACGAAGCGGACCGTGTGCTCACCTGCCGCCCGCGGTCCATCTACAAGTGTGGCCACCTGCCGCCCCAGTGGATCGTAAACGGTGAGCGTCACCCACAACGGTTGAGGAAGTTCGAAGCTGATCACAGTCCCCGCGTTGCATGGATTCGGATAATTCTGCAGAAGCTGGGCCGCCTGCGGAGACAACGAGCGTGGCTCGTGCTGCAGGCCGGTAAACGGCGTAAAGCCGGCTCTGGCCAGCCCTACCTGGACATTGGGGTTCTGCATGAACTGCCGCCACACCTTCCCGCTCCGATAGTTCTCGATCATGAGGATGATCGGGCCCTGGTCGATCCCGATGACATCACTGGCCCACCAATTCACAGTGAGGTTGAAGGCGTCGCGAAATCCGTATTCGCCCCAGAGTCGCGTGCGATAGTTGTCGTACATGTATCTCAGCACTGCAAGGGAATGCTCTGGGGTGAAGGGCATTGACCCACCAGCAGCGGTGGGCGCAATGGTGCCGTCGTCGTTGAAGGGCGGGGGGGCGCCTCGCGCTAAATACCCCGTCGGTCCGTCGCAGGCCGTTATCCCCCACACATTTTCTCCGTAGCCGACAAAGCCATTCGGATTGGCAATACAGTATGCACGGGCGGCAAGCGTGGCTCGCCGCGAGTTTTCGAAATAGGTAATACCTTTTGCTCGCATGTAAGTGTCGGCAATGTCGCGAAAGTCGATCCAACAATGCGAGTACTGATGGCCGAAGAGAGGAGGGAAGGCGACGTAGGAATAGCCATAGTGCGTTTCCCAGGAATATCCACTCGTCCACGCAGCCCACACCGAGCTGGGTAGCGGATGAGTGGGCGAGCCCAGGCCCAAGATGTACATGATCATCGCCTCGTTGTAACCCCGCCACCAGGCGTTAATGAACCCAGTCTCGGGGTAGTACCCCATCATCAGCCCAGGCGCGTAGTTGCGCATCCAGTTCCAGTCCACCCGCAGGTAGAGCGAATCGGCAAGGCCCCGCACCAAAGCGTCGAGGCTATCTGGTCCGGAAAAGTATTCGCGCACGTATAGTACCCCTGCCAACAAGAGGGCCGTGTCGATGGAGGAAAGCTCGCACTTGCCGGCGCGGAGGCCAGTATCCATCTCCAAGAAGTGGTAAAAGAATCCTTTGTATCCGCTCACACCCTTTGCTTCCCGCCCTTGGGGGGTCTTCCAGAGCGTGTTTAGCGCCGCCAGGATGCGCGCCCTGCCAACGTTTCGGCCAACCCAGCCCCGGTCGATGCCTATGCAGATAGCGGTGAGGCCGAATCCCAAAGAAGCGATGCTGCAGGGTGCGTCTGCTCTGCTGCGGTCACGGATCAATCCTGTGGTGGGGTTGGCTTCATTCCAGAAGAAGGTGAATGCCGTGCGTTGCAGGAGGTTCAGCAACACACTGTCCTCCTGCAAAGCGCACAGCTCTTCCTCATTCCTTCCAGTCGACAGGCACCTCCGGATTTCAGGAGAAGAGGAAACCTCCCATTCGCCGGGTGCCGCGTTGCCCGCCACTTCCTGAGGCGGACAGGTCCGCTCATTAGGTATCGCTTCCGTGGGGTCGCCGGCGCCCCGAAATGGTATTGTCTTTTTCACACTGGTCTCAGCCAGTGGGCCAGCAACACTCACAATTGCGGCCACGGCCACCGCCAGGAGCAGCCTAGCCCAAGGTACTGGCCTTCTCCTATCCGTTTCTGCCAAGAATGACCTCCACCTCATGCGTGGTCCCGGTCGGAAGTATAGGCAGTAGAATGCCCCTCCCGTGGCGCTTGGCTCCAGGGACACCGTCCATGCACACTTGCCGCACGCCCCAACTCACGCGTTCCGGATTGCGTACACTGATCAGATACACAGCGCCGCGGAACGTGCGCCTGACGGCAAAGGCATCCCAGTCCGGAGGGATGCAGGGGTCTATCAGCAACCCATCGAGCGTGGGCCTGACGCCCAGGATCCCTTCCAGGCTCACCTTGTACAACCACGCTGCCGAGCCCGTGTACCAGGTCCACCCACCTCGGCCGTACAGAGGTGAATCGGGTCCCTCCACGTTGCCGGGCGTCACGTAAGGTTCGGCATGGTAGAGTTCTGGATCAAGCGAGCGGTAGATGGGACAGATCTTGCGATACATGGCATACGCGCGTGCGCCATTTCCCAGAATGGCATGCGCGAGAATTGCCCACGTGGCGGCGTGGGTGTAGGTGCCGCCATTCTCCCGGCGACCAGGTGCATAGCGGGAAAGGTAGCCGATGGTCGGATCCGGCTGCGCGTAGGCAGGCCAAAGCAGGAGCGGGCCATAGTCTCGATCCAAATACTTGTCCACCGCCTCCATGGCCTTCTTCTGCAGCTCCGGCGGAGCCGAATTGGCAATGACTGCCCAGGTTTGGGCATTGAGGAAGATTCTCCCCTGCGCGCAGGAAGCACTTCCCAGCAACTCGCCGTTGTCCTTGGAAGCCCGCCAGAACCACTCGCCATCCCACGCATGCGCCGCAATGGCCTGGCGCAACCGCGCAGCCTCTGGCCGACAGAAGGCAAAGTGCCTTCCCTTCCCCGCGGCCAAGGCGACTTCGGAAAACCGCTCCAGCACGGCAACCAAAAAGTGCGCCAGCCACACCGATTCTCCTCGCATGGCGCTGCCCACGGCGTTGAGCCCATCGTTCCAATCATGATCGCCAATAAGAGGCAAACCCCGGTTGCCCCGCCAGCTCAGGGCGCGTCGAATGGCCAGGCGGCAGTGGGCCCAGAGGGGGAGCGGCTCTCCGCCGTCGACGAAGGGCACCACTTCATCCAGCACGGCAAAGTCGCCGGTTTCCCGCACGTACTCGGAGAGGACGAAGGGGAGCCAGAGGAGATTATCACTCACCTTGTTGTGAAATCCTGTTTCGGTCAGCGGGTGCCACCAGTGGTACACAGAACCGTCTCTGAACTGATGGGCAGCGTGAAGCAATACCTGTCGCCGTGTCTGGCTCGGATCGAGTGGCAACCACACCAGGCTATCCTGCAGCTGGTCGCGAAAGCCATAGGCGCCACTCTGCTGGTAGTAAGCGGCGCGGCCCCACAGGCGGCACGAAATGGCCTGGTAGGGGAGCCACAAGTTGGTGAGCACATTGAGCGCGCGGTCGGGGGTATTGACCTCACACGGAGCCAAACGGGCCCGCCAGCCCTCCTTCACTTGTTCCAGAGCTCGCCGCGCCGCAGAACGAGAACGATATTTCGCCACCAGCCTCCGGGCCTCCTCCTCGGAATCCGCGGCCCCCAGCGCAAAGACCAGTTCCTCTCTCTGCCCCGCCTCCAAATCCATGTCGATGTGCAAAGCCGCCACACCATCACCCCATAGCCCCTCAGAGCAGGAACAGCGCCCACTGATCACCGCCGCCGGCATGCGCACATCAGAGCCCCTTGCCAAGAAGCTCGCCTTGTCCCCGTCGAAATCCACCACCGGCGCGCTACAGGCGTGAAAGGCCACGTACGGCCATCCGCGATTCCAATGGCGCCCCTGGTCGTCAGGCACCTCCCACAATCTCTTACGGGCAAACAGAATCTCATCTTCCCGGGCAAAGTTGGTTGCAAGGAACGCCTTGTGAAACTCTCGATGACTGTCTGGTGCTACCCCGAGACACCATTCCAGAAAGGTGAACAAACTAAGCCTTCGAGTCGTCGTCCCCTCATTGTGCAAGGACAGGAGCCATATCTCCACAGGTTCACCCTCGGGGACAAACAACGTCCACTGGCTCTGGATGCCGGCGAAGGAAGCCACCAGAGTCGTGTACCCGAGCCCATGGTGGCATTGATAGCGCACGTCCCTCCTCTTGACCGGCTGCCAGGCGGCCGACCAGATTTCGCCCGTAGTGCGATCCTTGATGTAGAGGAACTTGCCCCAATTGTCCTGCACCAGGTCCTGCTGCCACCTGGTGAGGCGGTTGAGGTTGCTGTGAGAACGCCAACTGAACCCGCCACCCCTCTGCGAAACCACCAGGCCATAGTCGCCATTGGAAATGACATTCACCCAAGGCTTCGGGGTGTCGGGCCGGGTGATCACATATTCCGCGCCGTCGTGAACGAAGTACCCATAGCCATTCTCGAAAAGCTTGTCCATGTCGCTGCCTTTCCTCAGTAGCAGTACTCCATGCGTAGACGAATTACTCCTTCAGACTCCCGGCAGTTATCCCACTCATGTAGAAGCGCTGCATGGCTAAGAAAGCAAGGGCGATGGGCAGAATAACCACCACCGAACCCGCCATCAATAGTTCATACTGCGTCCGATGTTCTTCACCGGTGAGATTTGCCAAGGCCACCGGCAAAGTGTACATGGACTGCTTGGTCATGACGATTAAGGGCCACAAGAAATCGTTCCAGGCGCCCATAAAGGTGAAAATCCCCAGCGTGGCCAAAGCCGGTTTGGTCAGCGGCAGTACCACCTGGCGGTAAATGCGCCACTCGCTCGCCCCGTCGATGCGGGCCGAGTCCAAGAGGGCGTCGGGGATCGACATCATGAACTGCTTGAGAAGAAAAATACCGAACATGCTGGCCATCCCCGGAATAATAAGGCCCAGGTAGTTGTTCAGCAACCCCAACTTGTTGAAGATCATGAAGAGGGGGAGCATGGCAACTTGCCCCGGGATCATCATCGAGGCCAACAGGAGGCCGAAAAGTTTCCGCCGGCCGGGAAAGTGGAACTTGGCAAAACCGTATCCTGCCAGCGAATTGATCAACAGGCCCAGTACCGTCACCGAAACCGCCACCACCACGCTGTTCAACGTGGCCCGGGCAAAGTTCATTTGTGCAAACAGGGTCTCGTACTGCACAAAGGTCGCCGGGCGCGGGACCCACTGCGGCGGCAAACTGAACGACGCGCCGGTGGGCTTGAGGGAGGTGCTCACCATCCAGGCGAAAGGCGCCAAGGTGACGGCAAACACAACCGCCAGAAGCGCGTGCAGGACCACCGACTTGGCCAATGTCCAAATGCCCACCCGGTGCGTCGGCACTCTTCGCGCCCCCAGCGATCTATCCTGTTGCGACATATCTACGGCAACAGAGCTCATTTGCCGAATCTCCTCACAGGTGGCGCTTCTGCAACCGCATCTGGGCCATGGTTAGGACAAAGATCACTGCAAAGAGGGTAAAAGCGATGGCCGCCGCGTACCCCATGTTCCAGAACTTGAACGCCTCTTGGTACATCAGGAGCACCACAGAGAGCGTGCTGTCCAGCGGGCCTCCCTGGGTCATGATGTAGGGTTCGGCAAAGAACTGGAGATAGCCAATAGTGGTCACCACGCTCACAAACAAGGTGGTCGGCCCCAGCAGCGGCACAGTGATGCGCCAGGTCCTCTGCCAGGCGTTTGCGCCATCAATCCGCGCCGCCTCATAGTAGCTGGGGGCAATCGTTTGCAGACCCGCCAGAAAGATGATCATGTTGTAACCAAAGTTCTTCCAGACGGCCATTAGAATCAGGGCTGGCATCGCCCACGTGGTGGTGGACAACCAGTCAGGGCCCTTAATGCCCAGCAGGGAAAGGACATAATTGAGCAGGCCGAATCTTGGGTGATAAATCCACCGCCAGACCATCGCCACCGCCACCAGGGTGGTGACCACCGGCATGAAGAACCCCAGGCGGAACACGCTCCGGCATTTCACCAGTTTCGAATTGAGAGCCAAGGCGGCGACGAATGAGACCACTACGGTCAGCGGCCCGGCCACCAGGACGAAGTAAAACGTATTGGCCAAGGCGCGCCAGAAGAGTCCATCCCTGAGAAGGACCGCGTAGTTGGCAAAGCCCACGAAGGAGGTGAGCCGCCAGTCCCCCAATGAGTAGAGGCTCAAATCGGACAGGCTCATGAGGAAGGCCACGCCGACCGGCACAAAGAAGAAGGCCAGCAGCAACAAGGCACTCGGCGCAACGAAGAAGAGCGGGGTCCACTTGCCGCTGCTCAGGTGGTGCTGGCCGCGCACGCCCCGCCCCACTATGGCCCCTCCGCGTCCTGACCTCTGGATCCCCCAGCCGCCGAGGTGATTTGGTTCTGCCTGCGCAGGGATGGGCGTTTGCGCATGATACTCTCGATGTCCCGTGCCAGTCCTTCAAGCGCCTGATCCACAGTGACCTTCCCATACACGGCCGCTTCCAGCCAGCGATTGATGCGCGCGGCAATCTGCTCCCACTCTGGCACCTGGGGTGCGGGCCGAGTCTGCTGCAGCTGCCGATGAAAGACCTGAATCAGGGAATCCCTTTCCATGGCGCTATCCTGCCATGCCTCCACAACCGCAGGCAGGTCCGAGGTGAGGCGATACCATTCCTTCTGCACCTCGCTGCGGGACAAAAACTCCACCACGCGCCACGCCTCTGCCTTATGTCTTGACTTGCTGAAGATGACAAGATTGCAGCCGCCCGCCCACGATTCACCGCTGCGAAACGTGGGCATCGGCGCTACACTCCAGCGCCCGCGCAAACCAGGACAGTTCTGCGCTAGCTGCGTGATCATCCATGGCCCGGAAAAGAACATCGCATAGTATCCGCTCTCGAACGCCTGAAACAGGTCGGTAAGTAACCCGCTGGTTACCGGGACCAACCCTTCCCTGAAGAAGCGCACGTAGAAGCGCCACGCCTCCTTGCTCTGCTCGGAGGTCACGGCCGGGGTACATAGGTCCTCGGCGAGAATCCACCCGCCCGCCTGCCATGTGAACAGGAGCAACTGTTCCCATACGTTCACCGGAAGCGTGAGTCCATAGCGGTCCGGCCTGCCGTCCCCATCGACATCCACTGTGAGCCTTCGACACGCCTGATATAGGTCATCCCACGTCCGGGGCGCTTGCGGAAACCCGACCGCGGCCAGGAGATCAGTGCGGTAGAAGAGCACGCGGGTCTCCACGTACCAGGGGACCCCATAGGCTTTGCCGCCGAACACCGCTGAAGCCCACGGTCCGGCGAAGTAACGCTCGGGCCTGACTACAGGAGATTGGGCGATGAAGCTATCCAAGGACGCGAGAGCCTGCATGGCATGAAACTCGGGCATCCAGGTGTTGCCAAGCTGGCAAAGATCCGGTTGCGTGCCCCCGGCAACGGCAGTGATCAGCTTCTCATGCGCCGCGCTCCAGGGGATCGTCTGCACCCTAAGCCGGAGGTCAGGATTCTCGCGCGAGAACCACTCCACCAACGGCCGAAGTCGTTCCCCCTCGGCGCCTATGGCCCACATGGTCACCGCGTGGGGACGGGTGCCCTCATGCCGGGAACAACAGACCCACACCAGCACGAGCAGCGCGCACAGAGGTAATCTTCGCCAGCAGAAGCTCTCCATTATCTACTCAGAATACGAACCCCAAGCTGAAGCGCTGGGTGCTTTGCAGGCGTCCGTGGTCGGCCCAGGCGTAGTCAATCTGAAGTTCGCTGTCGCCCAAAGCAACTCGTGCCCCCGCCCCGAGGGTGAGGCCAACTTCGGAGTCCTGCAGAAACAGGTTCTGGTAACCTGCCCGCAAAGCCACCCCGCCAAACATGCCCAACTCTGCACCAAAGCTGATGCTTTCCGTGTTATCGCTCGGGTGGAAAGCGGTGACCGCCGCGCATAGCTGGTACCGTTGGTTGAGGCGAATCGGCCAGCTCAGGCCCACGCGGAACAGGACCGGAAGGGGGAACCTTTCGGTGTAGATCTCGCCGGGCAAGCTGCTGTTGTCGCCGTAGCGCCGTGGGTCGTTGTCGTACTGGATACGCAGGTCTCTGCCCTGATACCGCGCGGCCAGCCCAAAATTCGAGATGCTGGCGCCCAAACGCACCCCCCCCGCCGTGAGACGGTACAGTGTGCCCACATTTATGGCTGCCGTGGCCAGGGAACTGTGCCAGATGGTCTCCTGCACATAGCTAATCTGTACCCCCATGGAGAATCGGTCTGTGACTTGGCGGCCGTAGCCAACACCCAGCGCGATATTGGACACCCTGTACCGCTCCCCTGTGCCCAGCGGCTGTTCCACAGTGCGCACATCGATCTCGCCCGACTGCAGGGAGGTGACGGTAAAGAGCAGATTCCCGACCTCCCCGAGCTGCACCAACCCGGCCACATAGTCGTAAGAGATATCGGCGAGCCACTCACTGTGGCTCACTTGCAGACCATACCCTCGCAAGGCGCCCAAAGCGCCGGGGTTGTAGTAGCAGGCACCGATCTCCTCGCTGGAGGCAACCCCCGCATTCCCCATCCCCGCATAGCGCGCGCTAGGCTCAATGAGCAAGAACTGACCAATGGTGGTGCCAGTCTTGCTTTGGGCCCAAACCTGGGGCGCCGTCACCAACTCGACGGTCGCGGCCCATGCCAGCAGGCACCCAAGCCGCGCCCCCTGAGCAGCGGCCTTCTGAAGAATTCGCGCCCTCATGAGTCCTCCACCCTCACTTGATGATGGCGAACTTGCCAATCCTGCTGCCCAGACCACCGGCATCCACGTGGAAGATGTACAACCCAGGGGCTACGTCCAGATTATCCTTCGTGCGCAAATCCCAGGGCACATAGCCATGCGTGGACCCGTCGTGGTAAAGCGTCTGTACCAACTCCCCGCGCACCGTGTAGATGCGGATAGTGCACCGTTGCGGCAACCCTCTGAACTCGATGCGCCGCTCTCCGCGCCCGGAAATGGCGAACCTCTCGGCCTCAAAGCTCGCCGCGCCTACGTAGGGGTTCGGAACCACGTAAGGCTCCTCCACAAATTCCTGCGCGGCTTTCTGCGGGTCAATCCACTCAGCTGTGCTGGTGAAGACAAACTCATCTCCTGCGCCCAAGGGATAGATGAGTCGGAGGAAATAGACGTCGCCTGACTTTGGTGGGACGATGGGGCCACGAGCAGCCTGTCCTGAGGTGTCCACGGCCACCAGCCACGTGATCTGTGGTTCCTTGCCCCGCTCAGGGACATAAGTGACAACCTTGATGAACTCGTCTGCACGGCTCAAGTTGTTGTCCCGATCTAGGTCGCGGAACTGGAACTCCAGGGGCATGGGGCCGGCGGCCGTGAGGGCCTCCACGCGGAACTTGGTCGGACGCGCAGGCAACCCTATCGCGGCCAAGGAGGTGTCCAGGTACGTATCGGCAAACGTGATCCTCAAATCCTCGGGGAAGCCGGGGCGCCGCCGATTGATGGACTGCTGATATTGATATGTGGCGCGCAGCCTCATGTTGGTGGCGCTACCCGGGGTAAAGCCGCTCGCCACGGTGTCCACGCTTATCGTGGGCGGCGTGCTGACAACGGGCAGGAGCCCCGCCCCTACAGGACCGATTCCCAGCCCGTCAAGGTCCGTGCCATTGGTGAAAACATACTTATGGGTGGTGCTGTCATAAAGGTCATAAAAGCCCGCGCGCACGCTGTCTGCTGAGGGTAACTTGGTCCTGATCACGAAGAGGTGGTCGTGGGGCACCAGGGCCGAGTTAACCACTTTCACTTCCACGCTCCCGACACCAATGCCTTTGCTCTTGATGCACACCGAGGCAGAAGCCGGCACGAAGCCCAGCACCTTGGGCTCTGGCCGAACCGCTACCACATTAGTGGGCAGTATCAAACCACCGCGCGGCGTCCTGGAGATGCTGATGGCATTTTCAGAGGGGTAAAAGTCCAGCGAGTCCGACCCGTGATCGTACGCGGTGACCGCATAGTAGTAGAGCTGACCATTGGTCACAGTGGTGTCAGTCCAGGTGTGGGTAATGCCGGTATCTTCCCCCAGGTAATAGGCCACCCCCTCCACTGTTTGTTTCGAGAATCCCTTGATGCCGTTCTTGAGATCGAACTGCGCGATGGGACGGCCATTGCCAATGGGTCCAGTCCCGCGCGCAGTGGAAATCACTTTCGGGTCGCGAAACTCGGGGTCTGTGGAGCGGTAGATCCGGTAGCCTTCGAAATCGTACTGCAGGGTCACAGGGTCGATGCCGCGTTCAGCAGCGTCATCCCAGGACAGGCGTACCCAGCCGTCACCTGCCTCTGCCGTCACCTTGGGCAGAGGCGGGGGCACAGCAAACTGATAGTTGGCGTTGTAGATCTGCTGGACAATACGCACGGTGTTTCGAAGCTCCTCCAGGTCCGCGCCATAGGCCAGAGCCAGGCTGAAACGCTCCCTCTTGCCCGCCGGCAACTTGAAAGGCCCGGAGGCGAAGAGGAACCCAATGTTGTAGTTGAGCATGAGAGCCTGGTCGAAACGGTCTGCTGGATTCGGCGCGGTGAAGAATTCGTACAGCCGTCGCGGCCATTCCTTGCCATCATTGAAGAAGACGATGTTGTCGACCTCCTCCGAAGGGTTCCCTTGCCCAGGGCGGATGCGATTCATCCTGAAACCGGTCAAGCCGATCTGGTCGGACTCGTGCAGGTCTGTCCTGTCGAAGTTGGACTCGCCCTCGGTGGGCATGCCGTCCCCCTCGCCGGTGTCGTTCGTGCCAAACACTCCGTCTGCGCCCGTGTCGCACAGCTCCGCCACCCAGTCCATGTCTTCGTCGCCGGACCACCAGCGCGCCACGCGAAAAGCCGGCCGCGTGGTGATGGAACCATGGGCCTGCTCGAACCAGCGCACCTCGTAGTGACGGCGCACGTACTCCAAGATAGCGTCGTGACCCACCAAGAGCTCGCCCTGCCCCCCATCTCGACGTTCGTCCACGATCCCATCGAGGTCATTATCCATGCCGTCATAGGGATTTCCTGGCGTCTCAAGGTACGAGTACCCCAGATACCCTGTGGGCAGGCAGTTGCTGCTCAGACCAACGCCATGGCCCAGTTTGTCCCAGGTGTAGACCAGGTTGATACCGAACGACTTGTCAAAGTAGGCGTTGTCGTCGTCAGACTCATAGATCCCATCACAGGAGAGGGCCGAACCGCCGACCCCGGAATCCATGTACATGCCAAAGATAATGTTGTCGTCGTAATTGGTCGTGCCCTCATTGATGATGTCATAGTGCCAGAAAATCACATTGGCGGCTTGGGGATTAGCCCATTGAAAGCCCCTGACCTCGATGCGCAACCCGAGCCCCCGCCGTGTGGAGTCCCGACTGTCGGGATAGTAGTCCCAGGCATCATAGAAGTCGTCATCCATGACCGTGAAACTCTCCTGGTCGGCGTTGGGCCGCTTACCGAAATAGCCGTTCCAGCTGCCCGGCCAGCCGGGGTCATCGGGGTCGTCCACCTTGTCGGGCCAAAAGTCCGGCCAGGTGCGGGGGTCGTTGCTGATGGCCGGCGAGCGGCCCTTATTGATGTTCGGGTCCGCCTGAAAATACCCTGGACGCGGTTCGAAACGCATCACCCGGTTGCGCAGGGGGCTGATGCCCTGGCGCTCCCGATAGCCGGTCTCCATCATATAGACAGGGCGCCCCTTGCGGTCTAGTACCTTGGCCAGGACGAAGGGAGTGATGCCATCGGTGTAGTTGAGGCCGCTTCCCTTGGGCACCTCCGCAGAATGGAAGACGCTGAGGTCGACATTGCCCGGGTCAGGCGGGTAGTCTCCCACCATCCCGTAGTTGTAGAAAACGGTGCGGATATTGGCTGCGTCGTGGAATCCAGCGCGCTCGGCGTCCACCCGCCCGCGCATCTCCTGGGGGACCACCGGTTGCAGCTGTGCCCAGGCAGTTGCCTGCCACGCCGCCACTGCTGCCATCATCCACATGCCGAACTTTCGGCCCATGGTTTCACTCTCCCTGCTTGCTTACAGCCCCGAGCGAACCGCCAGCCCCACCTCGATCCGCCGCGGCGGATAGTACCGGGCCGGATCCGCCAGCGCACTCCGCTGGCCAACTGGGTTGAGGGAATAGTCAGGGCTCCCCGTATCCTCGAAAACGAAGCCGTTCACGAACCTTGTATCCAATAGGTTCACTACCCGCGCGAACAAACTTAAGCTCATGCCACCCAACCGGAAGTACTTTTCGCCCCGGACGTCAATACGGAAAAAGGGGGGCTTTCGCCCGGAGTTCGTCTCCAGCCCTCCACCAAACCCCGCCTTGAGCGAGGGGGTGTAAGGTTGGCCGCTGCCATAGCGCACGACCGCGCTCACCGCGAAACTCCTTGGCGACTCCACCAGAATGCTCGCGTTGAGGGTGTGCCTCTGGTCCCAGTTCAGGGGGATCTGCCGTGGGCGGGGGTCCTCGCCTGCCGCCGCGCGCGTAGCCGTTTCGCGGGGATCGCTGGAGTTTCCCATCGCCTTCTGCCAGGTGTAGTCGACCATGGTGCTCACCGGGCCAATGCGCCGCTGGTCCACAGCAACGGTGAAGCCAAACACGTTGCCAAAATCGGCGTTGGTCAGGCGTGCGTACTCCGCCGCTGCATAGGTGGAAACAAACTCCACTCCTAACAGGTCGCGGATGTCCTTGTAGAACATGCTCACGTCCAGACCAAGGAACGGGGTGAGTGCATGCTTGTATCCAAACTCGTACTGAACCGTGCGCTCCGGTTTGATGTCCGGATTGCCCATGACGCCGTAGCTTATGCCACCAGCCTGTAGCTCTTTCAACACTTGATAGTCCGAATTGGAAAAGATCTGCCCCAGGGCCGGCATTTGATAGAAATGTCCGTAGGCGAAAAACAGCGCCGCGCTCTCAGTCATGGGGTAAGATACGCCGATACGGGGTGCGAGAGCAATCTTCTTGCTTGTTGGTTTCGGGTGGCTCTCCGGCGCTCCCGCGATGGCGTTGGCCGGGTTCTGCAAGTCGCTGGGCACTGTGGCGCGGGCGTCAAAATATTCCAGACGCGTCCCCGCCCTGACGATAAAGTCGCGCCACTCTAACTGCCCCTGCCCATAGGCCACCAGAAAAAGAGGATGATAAGTGGCTACATCCGGGTAGTCGGGGGGTTCGTTCACATGCCGCGTGATGAGCGTCCCCCCGGTACCAACCACGTAGCCTGGGACACCAAACTGCACCGTTGCCGTCTGTGCTTCAATGCCCGCCTTGCAGAGAAGCGTACGCGTCAGCTGGCTGGTGAGCGTCCCCTTGACTACCAGAGCATTGGTACGCTGGCGAAATCGAACCAGGTCCACTCCCTGTACCACCGCCCCCAGCTCATAGTTGTAATCGCCCAGCGGTGGCCCGGCAGCGTCATAGCGCGGGTCATACACATCTTCGTAGACAAAGTCCCGGTAGTCGAAGTAGTTTTGCCTCAGGTTGAGGTTGTAGAAGGTATTTCCGGAAAGAGTGTGAGTCCAATCCAGGCCATGTACCAGGGAAAAGGTGCGCTGCGTTGACCTCCCTTCTGGGTTCAAACGAAAGCCGAAATTGTAGCGCTGGCCGCGAATCAGGTTGTAGACCGCCTGGTAGTCCAGCTGCACATCCTTGAGGGAACGGTTGGTGACCTTGACGACCCCGGAAAGCTCTTTGCTGTACTCCAGCGGCATCTCCTTGCCGTCCCCGCTCGGGGCGAAGATCTTTTTCTCAAAGTCCGCGCGGTCGGTAGGCAGAAAGCGCCGTTCGCCGAAGATGTAGCCGTTGTCAACGAAATGGCGCGTGCTGAAAAGGAAGTAGGTGTTGGGCAGGCCCGTGGGCCCACTTACCGACAACTGGTAGTTCTGGAGGGCCAAGGGGCGGAACTTGTCGTCCACGCCACGGCGCCGACCGCTGGTGTACATGTAGTCAGCTAGGTAGACCTCACCATTCCAGGAAAAACGCTCTGTCCCCGACTTGAGCACAACGTTGACCACACCGCTCATGGCCTGCCCGTACTCGGCGTCAAACGTGCCACTGATCACCTGCACTTCCTGTAACACCGAACGGTCAAGCTGCAAGGTGGAACTGTTGTCATAGCTATTGTTAACCGTCACGCCATTGATCTGATACTGCACCTCCCCTAAACGCCCACCGCGGAAATGCCCATCCACAACGCCAGCCTGCAGATCCACGATCTCTTGCAGGCTTCTGACCGGCATGATCTGGATGTCCTGACTACTCAACGTGGCCATCGAGCTCGTGAGATTGAGCTCCACCACCGGCTTTTCAGCCACCACCACCACTGTCTCCCCTTCGAGCGCGCTCTCTTCCAGTGCGACATCCAGTGTGGTGGTGCGATCAATAGTGATGGCGATGTCCTCCACCACCCTGGTCTTGTAGCCTATGTAGGAGATCCGCACCTGATAGCGCCCTGGCGGCACGTTGAGCACGTGGTAGTAACCCTGGGCGTCGGTAGCCGCCCCCAAAAGTGTGCCGACAATGGTGACGTTGGCCCCAGGCAGTGGTTGGTTCGCGCTGTCGACCACCCGACCTGCCAACTTGCCTGTGGTGCCAGCGCGACCCCAGTCCCACCACGCCGTCGCGCTTAGGAGCATCGCGAGCGCCGCCGCCAAGATGGGGCCACTGTGAATCGTGCGAGTGCCTGCGCGCATGATAGCCCTCTGACTCAAGTAATCAGCGTGAGAGCTGCTGTTTCCGGCCTCTTGTCCACCGTAGCAAGCACAAGAAGTAAAGGCACCCCCTCCTCACTCAGTCGCAGCACAGGGGAGAGGGTGCCTTTCTCCAACGTAACTCACTTCACGGCGATCATCTTACCCGTACGGCTCACCGACACGTGCCCGCCTGGCGCGGTCAGCTGGAGCTGGTACAAATAGACCCCGGAGCTCAATCCGGTGGCGTCAAACGAGACCTCTTTGATACCCGCCCTCTGCAGACCGAGTTGCCTGGTGGCCAGGGTGCGCCCAAGCAGGTCAAACACCTTCAAGGTCACCATGCCATCTTCAGGCAGCGCGTAGCGAATTACCGTGGAGGGGTTGAACGGGTTCGGGTAGTTGCCAAGGATGGCGAAGCTCCTGGGCACATCCTCCTGGGGGCGCTGGGCTAAGCCCACCGGTAGAGGTATGAGCGTATTGGGGTCCATGTAGGCCCAGGCGGGGGCGGCGGGCCAGGTGCTTTCCCGCATCCACCAAGTGCGCGTGCCATAGTTGTCCGCCGCGTTCAAAAACGCATCCCCATCAAACAACGTCGCGCTGATGAACAGATCCCCATCGCCTCGCCCCACCGGATACCCTAACCCCTTCAAATCAAGCGCAATCTCAAAACTGTACCCGTCATCAATGTCGTTGGCGTCATTCACCGTCGTGTTCGGCTTCAACGCCATCGCCGCCTGCGCCATCCCCAACGAATCTATCAAATACGCCAGGTAATCCATCACCATCAACGACCCCAGGCTATCCACCCGCACCGTCAACTGCCGCCGCTCCAAATTGTGATCATCAGGGTTCATCACCGCCCGATCGTTGATGATAAACCGAATCCCATCCCACATGTCGTACAAATTCATCCCCGTCACCGCCTGATCCCGCACATCCACCCCAAGATACAACATGTCCCCCTTGAAAAACCACTTCACCGTCGCATCCCCAGGATCCAACACCGGCGCCCGCACCCCCGCAATCTCCGGCTGAAACTGCCCACTCCGCCATGGCCCTATCCCAGGATACGATGCCCGCAACTCCTCATCCCCATACCGAATCTCCAAACCCGACGCCCGCACCCATACCTCCTCATCCAACCGCCCGTCTATCACCGGATCCCCATAATTCACCCCATTGGGAATCACTACCTCAGGCCCCACCAGCGGCACCGGCCCAGAATCCACCGTCACATCCGGCCGCGCATATATCCGCGCCACATCGTACGCCGACGCATTCCCCCACGGCCCACACCACCACGTCCGATTCCCACTAAACCTGTCCGCATTGTGCGGCCAATGCCAATCCGCATCGTATACCGACACATTAAACTCCACTATGTCCCCCTCAGCCCGCGTCACATCATAACCCCGCGGCGTCAAATTAAACCTAAACTCCACCACATACCCACCATCCGGCGCCGAATCATCGTTGCTCACCCCATCCACCACCGTCGCCGCATCCCATACCTCCCGATCCCCCGCTGCCCACCCAAAAAACCCAGGCAGCGCACCTACCTCCCCCGTCCGCGGATCCGCCCACCCCTCCGTCACCCACCCGTAAAAATACTCAAACGGCGGCGCAGGCCGATCCACCTTCGAATGATCCCGCATGTTCATCAAAAAACCGTCAAACTGGTTGAATAAACCCCCTCCCACCGAACTGTCCCTCACCACCGCCGCCATGTACAAATAATTCCCCGATACCAAAAACTTCAACGTCGCATCCAGCGGATCACTCGGCTTCACCCCACTCTCGTCCTTCCACCCACTCCCAGGTATCAAACCCGAGCTCTTCCCATACTGCAACCGCACCGACTCCGCCTTCCCCCACGATGCCTCATCCAACCGCCCATCCACCACGATCGGCTCACCGGTCGCCCGCGCCCAAATCACATTCGGACGCTCCAACCCCTGTGCGTAGGCCAGGGCAAAGGATGCCACCACAAGGCCTACGGCAGTCGTCCACGTGCAACTGCTTTTCATGGCACCTGTCTCCCTCTGTTTGTGGAACCCTCGCCTGCATACTTAAGGTATGCAGCCCTCTGCACCGCTGAGCACTAGCTCGTATGTTTGTCCCGGCACTCACCTCCTTTCACTTTTGTTCACCATGGTACCCAGGGCAGCCACACGACTCCCGGATCACCAGCCCAGTAGGAAGCACAGTATTCTGCTCCGGTGTGATCACCCTGGTTTCAATAGCGTGGATCAGTTTCCTGGCTGCGATGGATCCAAGCTCGGTGATGGGCACGTGTACGGTGGTCAAGGACGGGCGTATGCACGAGGCCACGTCAATATCGTCAAAGCCGGCGATGGCCACGTCTTCGGGAACCCGCAGGCCATGATCGTTGAGCGCGCCGTAGGCGCCGATGGCCATTTCGTCGTTGGCCGCGAACACGGCCCTTGGCGGTGTGGGCAGTCCTAATAACATGCTCATGGCCATGTATCCGGACCGACGCTCAAAATCGCCGCGCACCAGGTACCCCCTCTCCTCCGTCTGTTGCTCGAGCCCCTTCTCCCGCAGGGCCTGGCGGAATCCCTCCTCCCTCTTCTCGGCGTCGAAGTTGCCAGCGGGCCCGCGAATCATCGCCACCGGGGAGTAGCCATGCTCCAGGAGATGCCTCGTCGCCAAATACGCTCCCCGCTGGTTGTCCACAAGGATGCTCTGCACCATCTCCCCCTTCCAGGGGTAGTTCAGCACGACCACTGGCATGCGGAAGCGGGCAACCGAGGACAAGGCCTTTGCGCCCAAGAGAGGTTCCATGACGATGAGGCCGTCGACACGCCCTTGACTCATTAACTCCACAAGGGTGTGCACTTCGTTACGCCGGCTATGGGAACAGGAGACAACGATGTGGTAGCCCCTGCCAAAGGCGATCTCATCGATGCCTTGAAGGAGCTGGCTAAAGAATTCGCCTGAGAGGTTCGGGAGAATGACGCCGAGAAGGAAAGTCTTTTGGGCGGTCAGCGCGCGAGCGATCGGGTTCGGGGCGAACTCCAGTTCGCGGGCGGCGCGGAGAACGCGCTCACGCCTGTCATTGCTGACCGGCGCGCTGTTGTTGAGCACGCGCGAGACCGTGGCAGGGGAAACCCCGGCCCGCGCAGCGACGGTCTTGATGGTCGGCCGCTCGCTCATGCGGTCCTTTCCCGATAGAGGGTTCCTTTGTTTGTTGCAACCGTTTTCAGCGAAGCGCCCCCTGCCAACCCGCGCGCGCCTGTATTCATCTGAAACCGGTTACACTAGGCGTAATATAACACCTCCGAACCGATTTGTCAAGAGAAAAGTGTAAAAAACGGAGAGGAATTTTCCTGGCCAGCCCGGACGAGACTTTGCACCGGCGCGGGCAGGGCTGAGATAAGCACGGCCACACCTGGTGAGGGATCGCAAACCGGAACAGGCTTTGCATCCCGTTTCCTGCCGCGAATCGCCAGCTCGCGCCACCTTCAAGCCGCTACCACCGCCCTCACAGCCAACAATTCCCTTCGCAGAACGGTAGACCTCGGACAATTGCTGGCGGGCAGATCAGGCCACAGAACCTGTGAGAGCCTGCAAGACACGCGGAGAAAAGGAGCTCAAGCTCACGCTCTGGGCACGCACAAACCGGGCAGGGGAAGTCATGAAGTCAAAAAGGGGGGAAACATGCCTCTAGAAGTATCACGAGCAGCATGTGGTTGGGAAACTCCTCTGCAGAAACAGGTTCTCTCCTGGTGTGCGAGCGGAAATCGTTGCCTCCTCCGGAAACACATCGCGGCAAAACTTCTGCCTCGCCGCCACGAGGCCACCTATGCTGGGCTTCGACCCTGGCTGATCTTCGCGCCCCAGCCGGCCTGACGTCTGGCCCGAAAGAATGGCTTCGCTCTACTTTCTGCAACAAGAACCTCCACACTCAGCCCAGCAGCGTGCGGCACTGAAGGAGGCCGGTGTTCATGCACCTTTGTCCTTAAACAACGACGATGCCCTCCCCCCCGACGACCGGCAGAACAGCACCATTCTGGCCCACGGAGGTCAGACCACAAGGACTCGCTTCCACCCTCCTTTGTTTCGCCATCAGGGCCCGTTGCTTGGGCCTAGCTACCTGGGGATGTCCTCCGGTGCGGTTGCGCTACAAGCACACTGCCTCTCAGCCCTGTTGCTGGCGTCTCACCACTTCTCAGGCGACCCGTAGTCGTCACCTCAGCCCCCGCAGCGTCTCCCGAGCGGTCTCGTAGGTCGGATCGATTTCGATGGCCCGCTGCAAGTAGCCCCGGGCCCGGCGCAGGTGGAGATCGGCCAGGGCCTGGTACAACGCTGGCTCCTCAGGCATCTCGGCAATGGCCGCCTCAACCAGGGCCGCAGCAACTTCCCATCTGCCCGCCTCCGCCAGACGTGCCGCCAGCTCCCGGAGCGCCGAGGCCGTCACCACCTCTTTGACCAGATCGCGCTCCTTTGCGCGCCGGATGTCCTCTGTTGCCTTCGCCTGCCTGCCCGCGCACACGTCCGCCAGGGCCCTGCTCAACCACGCGCGTGCAGCCTTTGGATAGAGTTCCACGTGCACGTGCGCCGCCTCTATTGCCTCTGCCTCCCTGCCATGCATGACGTAGTATTCCACCATTTTGGTGAGTTCCACTGTCAGATCCGGCTTCACTCTTGTTCCGGCAAACGCAGCCCGCAGGCGTCTCCCGGTCTTTTCCATATCTGAGAAGGGGGCGATGACCAACTGGCGCACCTCAGGCGTGCAGCTCTTAGCCCAGTCGTGTTCCCACGCGGTTACCAGCCTGATGAGCTCCGGTGACAGGTTGTTTGTTCCGCCGTGACCGGCCACTGTCCGGCAGTAGTCAGCAAAGAACGGGAGCGCCCCCTCTCGGTGGTATCGGGCCAGAGAGTTCCTACCTTGGCGGTCGGCGAGCATCTGAGCCATGTGGGAGCCGACAACCACGAACGCCTCCTCTGCTGCCGGGTGGCGCCCCGCCTGGAGTTTCTGGCGAGCAGTCTTGCAATTCCGCCGAAGCGAATCCAGACAGGCCCATCGGTTGAGGTAGGCAAACGCCTTGGCCAGCCCCGTGGAGTCGGCACTCACCGCCGCGCCGTAGCGCTCAAAGTACGCCATGCCGTGGTCGAACACCTCGCCGAATGCGGCACAGATGGCCTGTTCCGCAGGGTCCTCAGCGCAGATGGTAATCCGCCTCTCGTCCAACACCAGCTGCAGCAACCGCTCAGCGTAGACAAAGAGGTCTGCCCCTTCAAAGTTGTAGGCCAGCGCCAGAGCGAAATTCAGGCGGGGGAGGCGGAACATGAGCGTGCGCGTTTCCGGTTGCCCACCGGTGTGGTACACGCAGAAATGACCATTGAACGGGCGCACCACCCATCCCATGCCATAGTCTGTGCGCCGCCCCTCGCGCGTGGTCATGGCGGTATACATCACCTCCAGGGACTGCTGACTGAGCACCCCACCTTTGTCCAAGCCACGTGCATACCTGAGCATGTCCAGCACCGTGGACCTCGTGCCGCCCGCGGCGAAGCGGCTGCTAATGTCCACAAACTCGGAATTGCGCAACTGACCCTCAACCAACCGATAGCCCCGCGCCCGGTTGGGGACAACCTCCTCAGGGTTGTCCATGCGCGTGTCATCCATGCCCAAAGGCGCCCAGACGTGTTTCCGCAGGTACTCACCGTAGCGCTGCTTTGCCGCGCCTTCGATTACCGCGCCGAGCAGATTGTAGCCGTAGCTGGAATAGTGGTAGCGCGTCCCGGGCTCGGCCACCAGATCAAAGTCAGCAAAGATGGCAATGGCCTCGCGCGTGTCCTTGTGTTCTTTGATCCTCCCTTCGACCTCATAGTTCCTGTAGTGACTGATGCCGCCCAGGTGGCCGAGGAGCTGCCGCACCGTGACAGGCCACTGCTTCCGCGGAAAGTAGGGTACGTAGCGCTGCACCTCGGCATCAAGGTCTACGAGACCTCTTTCCGCCAACTGCAACACGGCCACGGCCGTCATCGACTTGGTGTTGGAGGCCAGTCGATAGGATGTGCGCGGGGTGGCAGGCACTTCATGTTCCAGGTCGGCGTAGCCAAAGCCCTCTGCCCATTGGTAGTCTCCAAGAAAGAAGCCGACCGACAGGCCAGGTATGCCGTCGGCGGCCATCTGCTGCTTCACGAAGGCGCGGTAGCACTCGATCGCCTGGGCAAGATGGGTGCGATCCTGAGCCAGAAGCTCGCCTGCCACGGCCAAGAGCACAAGTACTGGGCAGAGCAAACGACGCATGCACCCTCCGTTGTCGAATGGCAAAGTTCGCATCCTCAGCGCTGCCTCCCAGGGACATGGGCCAAAAGCGAGGCAAAGAACGCGTCCATGTCCACATTGCCGCCGGAGAGAATGACCCCGACCTTCTCCCCCTGCACTTGCAACCGCCCCGCAAGCAGCGCCGCCAGTCCCACTGCCCCGGAGGGCTCCACCACCAGCTTCGTGCGCGCGAAGAGCAAACGCATTGCCTCAACGATCTCCTCGTCGCTGACCAGCACGATGTCGTCCACGAGCGCGCGAATGATGGCGAAGGTCTTATCCCCCAAATGGGCCCGAAGGCCGTCGGCGATTGTCGTCGGCCGCTCATTGGTCACGATTCGACCCTGGCGCAGGGAGCGGTAGGCATCGTCGGCGCCTTTTGGCTCGCACCCCACCACGCGCACCCAAGGTCGAAGCCCCTTGGTGGCCAGGGCAGTGCCGCTCAGCAACCCACCACCGCTCACTGGTGCGAGCACCAGGTCGACATCCGGCACCTCTTCCAGGAGCTCCAATGCCGCGGTGCCCTGTCCGGCGATGATGCGGTGGTCATTGTACGGATGGACCAACGTCGCCCCGGTTTCACCCATAATGCGGGCCGCAGTCTCTTCGCGGGCGCTCATGCTGGGCGCACAGGTGACGATTCGCCCGCCATACGCCTTCACGGCTGCCACCTTAATGGCCGGGGCGTTTTCGGGCATGACGATGTGGGCGGTGAGCCCCCGCACACGTGCCGCTAGGGCCAAGGCGGCGGCGTGGTTGCCAGAGGAATGCGTCACCACGCCCCCCTTGCTCTGGGCAGGGTCGAGCATGAATACGGCATTGGTGGCGCCGCGAATCTTGAACGAGCCCGTGCGTTGTAGGTTCTCGCACTTGAAAAAGACCTGGGCGCCAACCAGGGAATCGATGGTGCGGCTGGTCATCACCGGTGTGCGATGCACATGCGGGGCAATGCGCGCCTGCGCCGCCTGTACGTCGGCAAGACCAAGACGGCCGCTTTCCTGGCTCTCTTTTGCGTTCACCATGCGTAGGCCTCCGGTGCCGGCCCTCCCGGGCCAGGCCACATCTGATCGAGCTTGGTCAGCTCTTCCGGCGAAAACCTGATCTCCAGCGCGCGCATTGCCGACACAACTTGCTCCACACTGCGGGGGCCGATGATCGGCGCGGTGACTGTCGGATTGTGCAGCAACCAGGCCAGCGCTACGGCAGCAGGCGATTCGCCCAGTTCGCGGCAAAAGGCCTCGTATTGCTCCACCTGGTTCCTGATTCTCCCCAGCGCTCGCTGCACATCTTCCTTGGCACGGCGCCCCTCGACCGTTCCCTCCACTACCCCAGCCAGCAAACCCCCCGCCAAAGGGCTCCACGGCAGCAGGGCCACGCCCAAAGCCCGGCACATTGGAATGACCTCCAGTTCGATGGCGCGCACGGTCAGGTTGTACTTGCTTTGCTCGGATACGATCCCGAACAGGTGTCGTTGAGCGGCGACGGCGTTGGCCTGGACAATGTGCCAGGCGGCAAAGTTGCTGCTCCCTACATACAGAACCTTGCCCGCCTGGATAAGCTGCTCCATGGCCTGCCAGATCTCCTCCCATGGCGTTTCCGGGTCAACGTGGTGCATCTGATAGAGGTCGATGCGGTCGGTGCGCAGCCGGCGAAGGCTCTCCTCGCAGGCACGCCGGATGTGGTAGGCGGAGAGGCGCTGATCGTTGGGCCCATGGCCCATCTTCCCGAACACCTTGGTGGCCAGCACGATCTGCTCGCGCCGCCCTTGCCCCTGTGCCAACCACGAGCCGATGATCTTCTCCGTCACCCCTTCACCCAGCTTCCAGCCATACACGTTGGCCGTGTCGAAGAAGTTGATGCCCAGCTCCAACGCCTTGTCCATGATGGCAAAGCTCTCGCGCTCATCGGCCACCGGGCCGAAGTTCATCGTCCCCAAGCAGAGCCTGCTCACCCTCAGCCCGCTGCGGCCAAGCTTGACGTACTCCATTTGTACCTCCTCAGACCCTCCGGTTCCTTCGATTTGTGGCCCGCATACGTTAACAAATTCCCAAGGAAATGTCAAGCGCAAAGAGCATGCGTCGACAAAATCCTTGCATCTGTCCCAGGAAATCCGTACGTTCGAACCGCCGATTTGCGCTGGGACAACTTTTCTATGGCGAAAGGAACAATCATGCGTGCTTCACGCTGGGTGTTCGTCGTGCGCTTCCTCCTCCTCGGCCTCAGCGGCTTGTTTGTGGTCTGGGGTGCTCTTTATGCCCTCTCCCGGTGTGATGCGGAAAAGGAGCTCGGCCCTAAGTACAAGCCGAAAGCCAGAGCTGCGCGGGCCACCGAATGGCGCGAGGGAATCGACTGGCGCGACGAGATCATCTATTTTGTGCTCATCGATCGCTTCTGTGATGGGGACTCCAGCAACAACAAGGGACGCATTCCGGACAGCTACCGTCCCTGGGACGGCACCCCAGAACATGTGGACTGGCTCAAGGCCTATCAGGGAGGAGACCTCCGTGGCGTCATCAACAGGTTGGACTACCTTTCCGATCTGGGGATCACCGCTCTCTGGCTCTCTCCAGTGTTTGACAATAGCGACTCATCGTTCCTGGGGTGGTGGCCCTATCACGGTTACCAGCCCAGAGACTTTTTCGCGGTGGACGAGCACTTTGGCGGCACGGGGGACCTCTGCGAACTGGTGCAGCAGGCCCATCGCCGTGGGATTAAGGTCATCCTGGACATGGTCTGCAACCAGGTCGCACCGGACCACCCCTGGGTGAGCGATTCCACCAACTGGCATGTCCTCGGTTACCGCCACTGGTTCCATCGGCGCAGCGGCGTGGACGCCCCCACCAGCATCGAAAATTGGCATGATCAACACCAGCTGGAGACGCGGGAGCTGCATGGTATGCCGGACCTCGCCCAGGAGAATCCGCACGTGTATGCCTTTCTGCTTGACGTGGCCAAATACTGGATCAACCTCACCAACTGTGACGGCTCCCGTCTGGACGCGGTCAAGCATGCGCCGCGAGAGTTTTGGCGGCGCTACTGTGCAGACCTCCACCGCTTTGCCGGCCCCGACTTTTTGCTGCTCGGCGAAGTATTCGACGGCAATATCGACTACCTTGCCCGCTATGCGGACGTGGGGTTCAACGCGCTCTTCGACATCCCGCTCTGCTACACCATCAGCCGGGTCTTCGGCCAAGGCGGGTCGGTCGCCCTGCTCAGTGCCCATGTGCGCACCAACCAAGCCCGCCTCGCCGGAATACTCTTATCCCCACTCCTCGACAACCACGATATGCCCCGCTTTGCCCATTGGGCGCAGGACGACGCCAAGCGTAAGACGGCCCTGGCGCTGACCTTCCTCCTGACCCATGAAGGAGTGCCTATGCTGTACTACGGGACAGAAGTGGCATTGGCAGGGGCGGAGACAGTCGATCCCTTGAGCGGAAAACCTCAGGACTACCTGAATCGGCGGATGATGCCCTGGGAGCGCGTGCACGGCAAAGATGCGGACCTGGTGGCTCATTGCCGGCAGTTGATCCACCTACGGCGCAGGTACCCGGCACTGCGACGCGGCGCCACGGTGGAGGTCTACGTTGACCATGGGATCTATTGCTACCTCCGGGCTACACCCGAGGAGCAAGTCCTGGTGGCCCTCAATACCTCCGCATATGAGGAAGAGCGGAACGTGCCGCTGACAGGCACCCTTTTCGCCCACTCCATACAGCTGGTGGATGAGTGCAACGGACGGGCTTTTGCGGTAGTCAACGACAGCCTGCGTCTGGTCATGGCACCCAGGAGTTCTTATCTTTTTCACGCCACTGCCTCGGCAGAGCGGGGTGCGCCACCGTTGCCACCCCACTGCCGGTTCACCGACCGCCTCACCAAAGACTTTCGTTCAGTCCGCTTTGTTTACACAACCGGCACCCCTGCGTCATCGGTGGCCGTAGCCGGAAACTTTAACTCCTGGGATGCAAGTGCGCATCTGCTGAGTCCTGTGGACAGCGCGAAGACAACGTGGGCAGGCACCATCCCTTTGCGCGAAGGGCGCTATCGCTACAAGTTTGTCCTAGACGGCAAGGTGTGGACGCACGATCCGGCTGCCGGCGCGCAAGAACGTGATCCGTACGGCGGTTGGAACTCGGTGGTGGCTGTCCGCTGAGTCGCTCTCACGCCAGGCGGATGACTGCCTTAATGACGCCGTCAAGATAGTCGGAAGCGGTGAGGAACGCCTGGCCTGCGTCGGCCAGTCCATATACATGGGTCACCAGTTCCACATCCAGAGGCAACATGGCGACTGCCTCGGCCAGGCATCTGTTCTGGCGGCGCACATTGACGATTCGCAGTTCTTTGCGCCGGAGCAAATGGATGTCAAAGCGCACGCGGTTCTGCCGGGGGATGCCGATTATCGCCAGGGTGCCGCCTGGCGCGAGCAGCTTGAGGCCTTGATCAAGTGCCGCTTGCTGGCCGCAGCATTCGACCACCACGTCCACGCCCTCGGGTACGGCTCCGAGAATTTCCCTGACGACGTTGGTGACCACGGGGTTCAGGGCGAGCTCTGCCCCCAGGCGCAGCGCCGCCTCACGGCGCCAGTTCACCGGATCGGTGACGAAAAGGTAGCGGGTCCCCTTGCGGCGCGCCGCTGCCAGCAGGCAGAGGCCCATGGCCCCGACGCCAAGGATGGCCATCGACCTGGGAGCCTCGCCGCCCAGAAGCCGCAAACAGTGCAGCGCCACCGAAAGCGGCTCCGCCAGAATGCCTTGCTCCCACGAGAGCCCCGGAGGTAATGGCTGGCAGCACTCCTCCGGCAAGGCCACGTACTCTGCCATGCAACCGGGCGGCCCTCCTGGGCTGCCGAGAAAACGCAGGGCCCTGCACGTATGCGCACGACCGGCCCGACACTGGTCGCAGGCGCCGCAGGCGATCGCCGGATCGAACACCACCCTGTCCCCTGGCCTGAGAGTGCTCACCTCCTCGCCCACCTCGACCACCTCCGCTACCCCCTCGTGCCCGGGCACCATTGGGAAGTGCACCTTCTGGTCCCCGATGCGCCCATCAAGGAAGTAGTGCACATCGGAGCCGCAGATGCCTGCGTAGGCCATCCGCAACAGGACCTCGCGGGGGTGACGTACCGGCGGCCGTGAGATCCGCCCCCCCTTGACCTGGCGTCTGGCGGTGAGCAACACGGCGCGCATCTCCGGTTCGCCCACTCGGGCGAGGCCACTCCGGCTCCATCTTGGTTCCGACACGAATGACCTCCTACCGTGTAATTCTTTCCTGAGATCGCTTCTCCATCGTCTGGTGAGAGACCAACAAGGAAAAAAAGTGGCGCGCGGCGCCAATCCCTCAGCCCAAGATAGGCGTCCCCGCGCCTGCCCGAGCAAAGGGGTACGTTCTGGGCCGGTCGCCCCCCGGCGATCCCCTACTGTCTCGCCCTGCCAGAAACGTCCCTCTCTCCGTCCCTCACGGCCGCCGAACGCAACGCGGCTATCCGCAGACGGGCCCCGCAAAGAGAAATGGCCTCACGAACGGTCTCGCCTCGACACAGATGGGCCCGGTGAGCCGCCAGCGGTTAGAGAAACATGATCCGGCAGATGAACACGGCGGCCAACACTCCCGCCGCATCGGCAATCAACCCCACCGGCACGGCGTACCTTGTCTTGGTGACCTGAACACAGCCAAAGTACACGGCCACCACGTAAAAGGTCGTCTCGCTGCACCCGTAAATGGTCGAGGCTAACCTGCCGATGAACGAGTCCACCCCATGCGTATTGATGAGCTCGGTGATAATCCCCAAGGTGCCACTGCCCGAAAGCGGGCGCATCAAGGCTGCCGGCAGTACTTCTGCAGGCATGCCAATGACATTGGTCACCGGTGCCAACAGCTTTACAAACACGTCCAGGGCACCGGAGGCACGCAGCATCCCAATGGCCACGAGAATCCCCACCAGGTAAGGGATGATTTTCACCGCGACCTCAAAGCCCTCCTTGGCCCCACTAATGAAGGTCTCGTAGACCTTTATCCTCTTGATGAAGGCCAGAATTGGGATGACGAAGAGCAAGACCGGGATGGCCCACTGCGAAAGCAGCAGCAGCGCGTTCTTGAAAAAACCAGGAGGAAGGAGGGCGAGCGCGCGGCCAAGAACTCCTGCAGTGCCCAGCACTGCCAGTGCAACCACAATCCCGACCAAGATCAGCAGCCCTTTTGCATGCCGCTGCAACCGGTCCATGAATTGCCCGAGGCCGCCTTCCAGGCTTTGTACGATCTTGGTCACCGTCACCGCAGTGATGCAGGCAAAAGTGGAGGAAAAGACCGTGCTCCCGATGATGTCCCAAGGGTTCGCTGCCCCGGTTTTTGCCCTGACCGCGATCATGGTCGCGGGGATCAGCGAAATGCTGCCGGTGTTCAGGGCCAAGAACATGATCATTGCATTGGTGGCCGTATCCTTTTTCGGGTTAAGCGTTTGCAGATGTTCCATGGCCTTGAGGCCCAGGGGCGTGGCGGCATTGCTCAGTCCCAGCCAGTTGGCCGCCAGGTTGAGAACCATCGCTCCCATGGCCGGGTGCTCTGGCGGCACATCCGGGAAGAGGCGGGTGCTGATCGGTCTGATCGCGCGCGCCAGCATGCGCACCATGCCCGCCTCCTCCGCCAGTTTCATAATCCCCAACCACAGCGCCATGATCCCGATCAAGCCGAGAGCGATATCCACCCCGGTGTTGGCCATCTCGAATGCCTTCTGCGTCACCGCCTCGATCCGGCCGGTCACCGCACCCACCACAAGGGCGATAGCCACCAACGCGAGCCAGATGTAGTTCAGCATTCCCTCTCCTCCGCGGACTAAAGTCCCTCGACCTCTCAGAATGCCCGGAAAAGACAAACCTCAATCTTGTCCCCGACCATTGGGGCTCTGGGTCCACTCAGACTTTCGCCGGGGCACAGGCCCCTGGATCAGCCGGGGGCTCACCAAACGCAACTCCCAGCCCGTTGTACTCCGCACCGAAAACCCTGACCGAGGTTGCAGGGTTTCCCTTCCGCCTGGGTGGTCAAAACTTAGGAATTTTTGAGACAAGTGCAAGCACTTTTTTCCCATGCCCACTTTCTGCTTGCTTTTTTCTGCCGTTGAGGCTATATTTGACAGCAGACTCGAGCGCGTGGGGCGCCGTAGCATGGCGCCTCCGCTGCGCAGTTGTCCTCTGGGTGGCAGTCCACTCATCCAGCTCGCGACAGGGCCTCAATTCAGGAGGAAATCTTCCATGGGAAGCGTAAAGGACTTGCATATGGTTTCTCCCCCAACAGCAGAACATCCAGGCAGGGGGCAGTTTGTGTTCTCCGACCGTTACTCGGTGTTCGACTGGGGGGAAATGCCAGACCACATTGCGCACAAGGGCGAAGCGCTGTGCCTGATCGGTGCCTACTTTCTGGAAAAGGCTGAAGAGGCAGGAATACCCACACACTACCGAGGATTGGTTCAGGACGGCCGCACAGTACGGCTGGGCCAGTTGGCGGCGCCGGTGAACCGTATGGAGGTCTCGCTGCTTCTGGTCGTTCATCCCACGATCAGCCAAGAGCACTACGACTACTCGGCATACACACCTGATCTGCGGAATTTCTTGGTACCCCTGGAAGTGATCTTCCGCAACAGCCTCCCTGCTGGCTCCAGTGTGTTCAAGCGCCTGGAGCAGGGAAAGCTGACCCTGGCAGAGCTGGGCCTTTGCCACATGCCGCAACCGGGGCAGACGCTGGAGACCCCAATCCTGGATGTGTCCACCAAATTGGAAAAGACCGACCGCTACCTCACGTGGGATGAGGCGCAGCGAATCGCAGGGCTCTCCGAGCAAGAGCTTGAGACCCTTAGGAGCACAACCATGCGCCTCAATGAGATGATTACCACCGAGATGGCCAGAATGAACCTTGTGCACGAAGACGGCAAGGTGGAGTTCGGTTTTGACGAGAGGCGCCGCCTCATGGTGGTGGATGTGTTTGGCACCCCGGACGAGTGCCGCTTCACCCTGGATGGCGTGCCGGTGAGCAAAGAGGTGGCGCGCTCCTTCTACCGGGCAACGCCTTGGTTTCGGGAGGTCGACAAGGCTAAGAGAATCGACCCTATTGGCTGGAAGACCAAGGTGCAAGTCATGCCACCGCCTTTACCGCGCCGCCTGGCCCAACTTATCGCCTTCATCTACCAGGGCTTCTGCAACGAGCTGACCGGGCGGCGGTGGTTTGACTGCCCGCCGCTGGCCGAGACGGTGGCGGAGATTCGCACTCTTCTGACCTAGGTCGGTGGGCATCAGCCGGTTCCGGGAGCAATTTGGTGCCTGGCTGGCTCTCGAGGCGCTGAGAAGGCGCCAAGACCCTAAAGCACGACCCAGGGCACTTGACCGCAGTGCTGTCACTCCATGTCTTGGGTATCAGACGGCTACGCATGCTGCCCAGGGCAAGGCCCTTTGTAAAATCTCCTATTGACTTTCAGCGCCGTGGTGATTATATTTTGACTAGGATGCAGGGTGGGGAGGACGGTGTGCGATTGGCCAGTAGTCAATCTGAAGGGAGACTATAATGGCACGCCCCAATCTGCTGCAGACCGCGGCATTTACAGCCGCGTATGTCCTCCCCGCCTTGCTCCTTGGTCAAGTAAGCTTTGGCGGTTACACGTTCGACTCCTGGGCAGCTTTTGCCGATGAAGCCACAGAGGTGGGTTCCCCTCCCCCTGGTGCTGGCCTGTTGCCGTCTGGCACCAGCAGCATAAACACGGCCCTCACCGATCATAACCTTAACACCTGGGTAGTGGCCGGGGGGAGCGCCGGCATGGCCGACGTCCGCTTCATCGACAATGTAATCGTCAACGGCGAGGGGGCCGATTTCGTGGTCTTCGAGCAAGGCGTGCCTGAGACCTACGGCGTGGCCATAAGCAGGGACGGCACCGCCAGCAATCTCACCAACTTTCGCCAATACACGGGCACGCAGGCCATTGACTTGAGCGATTTCGGTCTCGCTTCGGGAGCCACGGTGACACTCCTTCGGATTCAACCGAACCCGTGGGTAGCCGGCAGCGGGGGCGCGGAATTGAGCGCCGACATCCAAGACATTGCCGCGCTCCACTCCCATGCTCCTTCGGCTTTTGGCAAATTTGACTTTAACGACGGTACCGTGCAGGGATGGACCCTGGATGGGGCATTTGATGAAACAGGTACCGCTTATCCTTCTAGCTTCTTCGACGGATGGCAGGACGCCGTGAATTACCCAGGGCCACCGGGGCTCGATCCGATGGGCGACCAACGTGGTACGCTCCGACTCGCCACCTTGGGGGGCATGGCGTTAACAATCCGGGTGCTACCTGGTGGATTATGAGGCTAGCGTCGCCAGACCTTTCCGGTTCCCCTACCTGGCAGTCCGCTACTGGTTTCACCGTAGAGATCGCCGAATGCATGGCCAATTTCGGCAGCGCCTACGCCAATCTCTATGTCTTTGTCTATGATCACGATCAGGGGCGGTTGCGGGCCTTTTTCAGTGGCACGGCCCAGGCGCTGACCCATGACGTGTACGGCGATGCCACCGCCAACTGGAATCACTTAGAGTTTGATTGGTCTGGCATCTCCACCTTCCCCACGAACTACACCATTCAGCAGGTGGCCATCTACATCTGGGGAAGGATGACTGGCGTGTACTACGAAGGCGGCGTGTACGTGGATGAGGTCACGCCTTTGGCTGCAGAACAGCCGCAACCACCTGCGGCCCCATCTAACCTGCGGGCTTACCAGACCGTGCCTCAGATTCATCTTACCTGGGAAGACAATTCCGAAGAGGAGGATGGCTTTCGCCTCGAGTACAAGCGGACCAGGGGAGTGATCTGGCCATTGCAGTGGGACAGCCTGGCTACCGTGGGGTCCAATGTGACCTCCTTCCAATGGGACAGCGCCCGAGTGGGCGACACGTACGTCTTCCGCGTGGCCGCGTTCAACGCCAACGGGCTCTCCAGCTTTTCTGTCTCTGACAGCCTACAATACCGGATCTGGCTGTCATACTTGCGACTTGATAGCCCAAACGGTGGTGAGGTATGGCCAGTCGGTTCCCTCCAGCAGATCGTGTGGACAGCACATCTACTTCCCTTCTCCCCCTTCTCTTAGTACTACTCGGTCGATGGCGGTAGCCATTGGACAGAGATCGCCCAGTTGGTGGCAGGGCCAATTTACCGTTGGACAGTACCGAACACTCCTTCAGCTAACTGCCTCGTCAAAGTTGTCCACAGCGGCCTGGGCACCTACGACCTCACCGATCACCCTTTCACCATCACCTCCGCCGAGGCCCCTGTGCTGCAAGTGACGCCCACCTCGCGGAACGTGCCTGCTTCCGCTGGCACTACCACCTTCGAAGTGTCCAACACTGGATCAGGCACATTGAACTGGACCGCAGCGGTGACGCAAGGAGCCTCATGGCTGGCCATCGTCTCCGGTCACTCGGGGACAGACCGCGGAACCATTACCCTCAGCTATGCGGCGAATTCAGAGGCCACCTCTCGCACCGGTGTGGTTACCGTCACTGCTACCGGAGCTAGCGGCAGCCCCCAGGAGGTCACCATAGTGCAAAGTGCATCGCCTGCCTACCAAGCGACCGTAAGAATCCAGCCGGCCAGCAAGCAGCTGTACCTTAACAGAACCGGCAGTACGGAGGTAGCGATCGACGGCGTCACGAACTTGGGAAGCTTCCAATTCGAGATAGGTTTCAACGGGGCCATGGTACAGATCGATGCCCCGACGGACGTGCAGCTTGGGCCCTTTCTGGGCAGCACCGGTAGGACCACGATCCCCGTCGGTCCAGCTATCGATAACACGGCCGGCACTGTCGTATACGGCGCAGCCACGTTTGGCGCTCAACAAGGGCCAAGCGGCGAAGGGGTGCTGGCCACGATCACCTGGACGGCCGTCGGGGAGGGCACCACGACCTTAGACTTGGGAAACGTCCAGGTTAGCGACATCGCGGGCACTCTGATCCCCGTCAACGTGGTGGGTGGCGAGATCACCGTCAAGAAGGGGTTCTGGGCAGATGTAAACGACGATGGGCGCATCGACATCATCGACATCCAGCTGGTGTGCGCCCATTGGAACACTCGCGCCGGTGACCCCACCTACGACCCCCGCTATGACGTGGACAACGAATGCCGGGGCGATGGGGACGTTGACATCATCGACATTCAACTGGTCGCTTCCTGGTGGAACAGGCCGTTGCCCTCTGGCGGCCTCGGGCGGGTAGGATCGACCGAGCCCCTGCCCCAGGTGACCCTTTCGCTCAGGAGCCTTCCCAATATCAGCGCTGCGTTTCTTGAGGTGTGGGCCTATGGGGCCAAAGATCTTGGCGGCCTGCTATTCGATCTCTGCTCGGACGCGCCTCTCGGAATCGAGGCGGTGGAACCTGGCGACCTGTTATTGGGGACGAACAACACCGTCGCCCTGCTGGGTCCACAGAGCCAGAATGGGGGAAAGCGTGTGACCTTGGGTGTTTTCGACTATGGTGTTGAGCGTGGCGCATGGGGTTCTGGTGCGGTGGCCCGTATTCGCTTGGCTCGGGATCAAGAGGTCCGCCTCGAAAACGCGCAGGCGGCCAGCATAGAGGGCCGGCCCCTCCAGATCAGCGTGCTCGGCTCTGAACAATCGCAGCATTCCCAATTGCCGGGAACTCTGACTTTGCACGCGAATCACCCCAATCCTTTCAACACACAAACAAGGGTAAGATTCGACCTCCCGGGCAAGGGAGGGGAACTAGTGTCGGTGAGGCTCTGTGTGTACAACGTCTGTGGAGAATTGGTGCGCGTACTGCTGGAGGGCGCGTATCCGCCTAACACCTACACCGTGGCCTGGGACGGCCGCGACGCACAAGGAAGAGAGCTTCCCTCCGGAGTATATCTCTGTGCCTTGCACGCGCTTGAGCGTCGGCTCCTGGTGAAGATGTCGCTCATGAGGTGAGGCAATCGCTAGCAGGGCGAGGGGGCGCGGAACCCTCGCGGCTGAGGGAGCGCCCCCTTTAGTTTTTGGTGGAAAACTCTCCATGCACGTGCGGTTTGATGACGCCTTTCCAGCCCCGGAAGTCTGAGGCCCGCCTGAATTCTTGTCCGCGATGGAATCCGCACTAGGGAGGACGGCCTTAGACCTTTGGTTAAGTAGGAGGAACAACACCATGAATGGGCTCCGGAGAGTTTCATTGGTGTTCACCCTTTTCGCGGTAGAGGCAGCAGTGCTTGGAACAGCGTCTTCTCAGCCATTGGTGCGGATCAGTCCAGAGCAAGCGGTCTTGACCTCGGCGGAAAGCTGCACGCTCAGGATCGTGGTGGAGAACGTGGTTAATCTCGGGGCCTTCGAGTTCACCCTCACCTTTGCCAGCGACATCGTACACGCACGTGCGGCCGGCGCGGAATCATTCCTAGGGAGCACTGGTCGCACCGTCGTGCCAGTGGGACCGCACATCGACAATGTGGCGACACCAGGGCAGGTCACTCTTGGTGCTGCCACATTCGGTGCGGCCCCTGGGCCTACCGGAAACGGGACCTTGGCCCACGTGATCTTTGTGGCGCAAACGCCGGGCAGCAGCTTCGTGCATTTCGACAAGCTCCTCTTGGCAGACATAAACGGCCAGCAAATAACCTGCAGCGCAGCAGACGGCCAAATCGCCGTACACCCGGAGGATCCCTGTCTTGTGACCAACACCCTCGACTCGGGATCGGCCTCTCTCCGCAACGCAGTGGCATACGCGAATATGCATCCTGCACCGGACACGATTCGCTTCGACATCCCTGCCAGCGATCCTTCTTGCGACACCACAGGCGTCTGCCGGATCTATTTGACGACAGGCGGCCTGGTCCTGTCCGACAGCGGAACAGTGATCGATGGCTTTAGCCAGCGAGGGGCCACGCCAAACACTCAGGGCTTTGGCGAAGCCATCGATGCCGTGCTGAAGATCGTCCTGGATGGGCAGCTCGCTTCGACCCCTGAACCAGCCCTGTGGATCTACGGGTCCAACAATCTCATTCGCGGCTTGGCTATTTGCGGTTTCTCCAATGGCATCGCCATTTGGTACTCGGCCCGAGGCAACCGCATAGTGGGCAATTTCATAGGCACCGACCATCTTGGGAAGCAGGTACTAGGGAGCCCCCAAGTGGGCGTGTCAATCTCCTTAGGTTCCAAGAGAAACACGGTGGGAGGAGTTGCCCCCAGCGCACGCAATCTGATCTCAGGGCATCAGAACTTCGGCATTCAGATCGGCCCAGACGGCGAAAATCGCATTCAAGGCAACTACATCGGCACGGACCTCACCGGGAAAGCCTCATTGGCGAATAACATCGGCATTTACGTGTTTAATGACTCGAAGCGTAATCTGCTCGGCGGAACAGAAGAGGGAGCGGCCAATCTCATCGCTTTCAACGGCTGCGGCGTAGAAGTAGACGGGGCCTGGGGCCAGGCGGTTCAGAACACCGTCTCCAGAAACAGCATTCACAGTAATACGCGCGGCATAAAACTAAGCAATGGGGGCAACCGCCAGCTCGTGGCACCAACCATCTTCTCTGCAAGCGGCACCGAAGTCTCTGGGACGGCGCCACCTTTCTGCATCATCGAGGTTTTCTCGGACTCGTCTGGACAAGACAGGCACTACGAGGGAAGCGCTCTTTCAGACGCATCGGGTAACTGGGCGTTTGTCAAGCCGGAAGGGCTCGCCGGGCCCTTTGTCACTGCCACTGCCACCGACACTCTGGGGAACACATCAGAGTTCAGCCTGCCTCAGCCAACGGCGGCTCAGCACATGGTCACGCGGGGCAACCCCTCGGCCTTTCACCTCTGTGCTGCTTTTCCCAATCCATTCAACCCGGATGTTACCCTGCAATATGAGCTGCCGGTTGCCGCGTTTGTCTCGCTCAAGGTGTTCAACGTGGCCGGCGCTGCCGTCCGGACGCTGATGGCCGCACGGCATCAGCCAGGCACATTCACCGTCCGGTGGGACGGAAAAGACGGTGGGGGGAACATGCTTCCCAGTGGTGTCTACCTCTTTAGGCTCCATATACAGCAGGAGAACGGAAAAGTTTTTGCCCAATCTCGCAAGGCCGTGCTCTCGCGTTGACCCATGATTGGATCGAGGGGCCGCAAGAGGATATTCAAGGGAAGGCCCGGTTACTTGGGACCGACGACCTTGGCACAGAGGTTTGCCTCATGTTTACTCCCGAATTGGGGCCACGCGTATCACTCATAGGTTTCGCACGCCGAGTAACCACGAACAAAGCTCATTCACAGCTCTCACTCCGGCTCAGGAAGCATGGGCGACCACTGGCAGGCAGAAGATGCGCGGCCCTCCAGCTGGAGAGGAGAAACTGATTCACTCTTGCTTTCCTCGTCATGCTCATATGCGCCCGACTGGTGCCATGCCGTCTCACCGACCGATGGTGAACATTGAGAAAGGCGGCCCGGTTGGCTCACACCCCTGTGTGAGGGAGCGCCGGAAAGCTGGCTCCTGGCAGTGGCTTCCCCGTGCCTCGCTCCCGCGGACCTGTTCCGTGAGGTGGTAGAGGTGCTGCTGTGCTTACAGGGTTGATAATGATAGAAAGCTCGGGAACGACGACAAGAGATGCCACGGGGATCAAGCTACTGAGGGCACGGCGATGCACATGGCACGCATAGAGGCGGCAGTGCGGTTGGCTCTGGAGTTCAGCCAGGCCTTCAATCGCCATGACCTAACGGCGCTCGCTGAGATCCTCCACGACAATTGCCTTTTGGAAAGCGCTCACGCTCCCGGCGAGTTCCCCGCTCTCCACGGCAAGGAGCCGGTGCTTCGCTTTTGGGAGCAGTTCTTCCAGAAGGTCCCAGCAGCGCACATGCAGGTAGAAGAGGTCTTCGGTCTAGGTTCGCGCTCTGTCATGCGCTGGCAATGTGAGTGGGTCGATATCACCGGCCGCCCGGTTCGCACCCGAGGGGTCGAGATATTCAAGGTGCGGGACGGCCGCATCTGTGAACAGCTCTCTTACGTGAAAGGTGAAGGTCAGGTGGGAGGCCCAACGCTGGTACAACGGCCCTGAAGGCGCGACTGCTCGCATCCAGCAGTCGCGGCGGAGGCACTCCCCAGGGGGTGAGTTCAGGACGGCTTGCACCGAGCGGCCGTTTGCCCTCCTTGCCACGCTGGAGAGGCCGTGGGTTTCGCTTTCTTGAGGGCTCATCGGTGAAAGTGAAGGACGGTGCACGCCCCTCCTGGGGGCTAAGAACATGGGCTTCCCAAGTGAAAAAGCCAGGCTCTTCCCCGGATCGCCGAAGGTGCACCACGCAGGGAGCGGGCCAGTCCGTGTCTGCGATTCGCAAGAACAGGCACCGAAAGGGAGTCCACCCAAAAACCTCTGACCGGCTAAAGTGCTTGGCTTTGGCGAGCGCACGAGCTTTGCGTGGGGGTGCAAGGTGCTTGCTCAGCTGGACAAGTCAGAAAAACAAATCCACATGTCCCCAATAATCAAAGCGAGAGAGACCAGCTGCAGCCAGCTCGCTGCATCCTTCATGACCAGGCAAAGACAATCCGAGGTCCCATCAAGCTCCGGAAAAGAATTTGCCTGGCGCGCCCAATCCTATGCGCGCAGCAGCTGGCCGACGAGCGGGGGTCACAGCCACCGGCATTTTCGTAGACCCTTCGCGCCGCACGCCAGTCGCACATCGGCACTCGATACAAGACCAGAGGTGCTCTTTCATTGGACCAGGGCAGTCTGTTTTTCTGTAAGACAAGGAAGAATCGGCAAAAAAGAAGGAGAAAGAAATGATACCCAGACTGATGGCGTGGGGGCTCCTCACCGTGGCGCTGCTCAATCCTGGTTGGGCGGCCACGTACTACGTGAGCCCCTCCGGCAGCAACGCCAACCCGGGCACCCGCACGCTACCCTGGGCGACCCCGGGCTACGCCTCGCGACAGCTCAGCCCAGGGGACACCCTTATTATCCTCCGCAGGCGTTACCTGCTACGGCAGTACGATGACGACATTATCATTCCTCCTTCCGGCAACGCGACCGCACCGACCGTCATTTGCGGCGACCCCGACGGGCGCCCAGCGCTGGCTGGTGGAGACAACCTCTTGACGGCGATAGACCTCTCGAGCAGATCGCACGTGTGCATCGAGAACCTGGAAATCAGCCACGATAGCACCGCGCATGGTGAGGCCGGTTGGTTCCGGGATGGCATTGAAGCCATGGGCGAGCCGTCCCGTGGTTTGACCTTCCGGAGGATGTACATACACCACGTCGACGAATACGGCATGAATCTGCAGGACGTTGAGGGGGTACAAATTGTGGACTGCCGCATCGAGTTCTGCGGCTTTGGCTCGCTGGGCGGACCTGCCGGCGCCCACGGCGGCTGGCGGGATGTCGTTATTCGGCGTTGTTCGCTGTCGTGGTCAGGACATTATTACCAGGGCGGTGACGGCACCGCCCGCCCCTATGACCGCCCGGATGGGTTCGGTATCGAGCCCTCTGTCGGTCCAATCCTGATTGAAGAAACCGTCGCTTCGCACAACTACGGCGATGGCCTCGACTCCAAGGCCGCCAACACCACTATTCGGCGCTGCATAGTGGCCAACAACTCGTGCGATGGAGTCAAAGTCTGGGCGGACAACAGCCGCGTCGAAAACACGCTCATCCACGGCCGGGGCGACGGTGATCCACAGGTGACCCCCTGGGCGCCTATTGTCATCGACCAGGTGGAACAGGCCGGCGCGCGGTTCGAAATCGTCAATGTCACGGTTGACGACAGCCTCGGGCACGAGTATCTGCTCTACGTGCAGTACGAAAATCCTATTCCGGTACACGTAACCGTGCGCAATTGCATCTTCAGCGGCAGGGGGCCGAATACGACCCTATATGTGCATGCCAATAGCGTCCTCGTGGCCGACCACAACCTGTTCCACCTGCCTCAGGGTAGCGTTCTCCTCACTCACGGCGCCTTGGAGGTCACGTGCGGCAAGCTCGACCAACTCGGCGCGGGGAACATCTGCGGGGACCCTGATTTTATCCGCCCTGCGTGGGGCACAGTGGGCGATTACCGGCTGCGACCCACCAGCCCGGCAATCAACGCTGGCAGCACGGTTGGGGCGCCCACTGTGGACCTGGAAGGGCGAGCGCGCGATGACCACCCTGACATTGGCGCCTACGAATTTTCTGAACCTGGTCACGTGGGGCCAGAACCCTCCCTGCCGCCGCAAAGTCACCTCTTGCTGGAGTCCTACCCAAACCCCTTCGCTCGTGGCACGACCATTCGCTATTGCGCCCCAGTAGGCGGTGAGGTGGGGCTTGAAATCTACGACGCCTCCGGAGCAATAGTGCGCACGTTCACCACGGACGACACCCCAAGGCAGTCGGGCGAGCTCAGCTGGGACGGCACGGACTCCAATGGCAGGCCCGTGTCCAGCGGCATTTACCTTTGTCGACTGGTGGTGGAAACCACCCCAGGCGCGCCCATATCCAAGGGTACAAAGTTGGCCTTGGTTCACTGAGGGGCTCGCTTGCGGTCCTTCGGTGCGGGTCAGGGGGACCGCTTTGCCCTGAGGGGCACGATAGTCGCTCTGGGCACAGGAGGCATGAAGAGACCCCGACCTAATGGGGGGGGGCCACAAATGGGAGCGGCTTGCCCAGCACCTACTGCCTTGCCCATGGATGGCGAACGTCGGCCCCGGGAGACATGGGCCAAGACCCGAGGCAAAGTTCCTTCTGCAAAAATCACCCTTGACATTGTGCGAAGAATTCCGTAATCTTCTGAAGGCAGACGGACCCACGACGGTAGCAAGTGCGCTGATTGGTTCTCGAGCCGAACGGAGGGATGAATGAAATACCGAGACGCAGGGTACTTCCAAGAAGCCGCGAAGAAGTGGCTGGAGGAACACAGATCGACATGTCCCTCCTCCGCCACCGGGGCCATCAGGACACGCGGAGGAGAAGTATCTCTTTCGGTGGCCATTCATTACCTCCCTTACCTCCTGGCCCCCGCCTACTACTCGCTCGGGCTCGTGCGCGAGGTGAGGGACATGCGCAGACGAAAACGCGAGATCCGGAAGGTAGGGCAGAAGCTCGCAAAACTCGTGCCGCCAGAATGCGGCGAGAAGTGCCTCGAAGAATTGCAGAGCGTCATTCAAACCTTGGAATCCTCTGGTCCCAATCCCCCTGTGACAGTTGTGGTCGACCCGGTTTTCGTTATCTGGAGGCAACATTGCCCCGGCGTGAAAGCAAGTGACAAGGACTTGCTGAGTAGTTTCCTGGAGCATGGACTCGCGGCAAGTGGCGCCGATGGGGAGGGTGCCCTGGAAGGCGCGCGTGGGTGAGCACAGCGGAGAGGAGGGAAGCCAGATGAGGGCCACCGTGTTGTTTCTAGTGCTGACGTTGCTGGCAATGGTGCTTTGGGCACAGGAACCGTACAAGCGGCCGCCACAGGAGGTGATCGACATCCTGGAGGCGCCACTCACACCGCGGGCAGTCTTGAGTCCGCAGGGCAACTTTCTCCTGCTCATTGAATACCAGAGCATGCCGCCCATAGCCGAGCTGGCCAAGCCGTTTCTGCGGTTGGCTGGCGTGCGCATCAACGCGCAAACCTTCAGCCGCCAGGTGACGACTTTCGACACCGGCATGGAGGTTGTGCGCCTCGCGGATGGCGCCCGTTGGTGCGTACAGCTGCCCGAAGGCGCACGAGTGTTGGGCGCCCGCTGGTCGTACGACGATCGCTGGCTGGCTTTTGCCAGGCATACCGACAGAGGAGTGGAGCTGTGGGTCGCCGAGGCCGCCTCGGGCACGGCGCGACCGGTGCCTGGGGTGTTGCTGAACACGGTCCTCGGGCCCGGGTTTCGCTGGCTGCCGGACAGCCGCCACCTGTTAGCCACCACCGTGCCACCTGAAGTGCGCTCCGGTGCAATCGCTCAGCCGCAGCCGCCTGACGTGCCGGTCGGGCCCAATGTGCAGCAGACCACTGGCAAGTTCTCCAAGGTCAGAACCTACCAAGATCTACTCAAGAACGCCCATGACGAGGAGCTCTTCACCTTCTATGCCACCTCGCAGATCCTTGAGGTGGAGGCGGAGACCGGGCAGGCGCGGCCAATCGGCCAACCGGGGATCTTCGTGACTGTGGAGCCCTCGCCCAGGGGGACATACCTGCTGGTACAGCGCCTCAAGCGACCTTTTTCCTACAGCGTGCCGTATGCCGATTTTGCGCGCGCGTGGGAGGTATGGGACCGCGATGGGCGACTGGTGCAGGTCCTTGCTGACCTCCCCGTGGCGGACGAGGTTCCCGTGGGCGGCGTTCCCACCGGCCCGCGCGAGATCTCCTGGCGCCCTCTTGGGGAGGGAAGGCTCCTGTGGGTTGAGGCTCTTGATGGTGGCGATCCGGAGAAGGAGGTGCCGCACCGCGACCGCCTTATGGCCACGCGTGTGCCCATGGCAGGCCCGCCCCAGGAGGTGGCTCGTCTGCAACACCGCTTCGTCGGCCTGCAGTGGTTGGCTAAAGCGGGCATGGCCCTGGTGACCACCCACGACTGGAAGCGCCGCTGGCGCACGACCTTCCTGGTCAACCTGGACGCACGCTTCGCCCCCATGCGCACCATCGTCGACATCAGTAGCCAGGACCGCTATCGCGACCCCGGCAGGCCAGTCACCTTCACGACTTTTGCAGGGGAGGAGCTGGTCATCTGCGAACGCAACCACATCTACCTTGCGGGCAGCGGCGCTTCGCCGCGTGGCGACCACCCGTTTCTGGACAGGATGAACCTCCACACCCTTGCCACTACTCGTCTCTTTCAGTGCGCAGAAGGCTACTACGAGCTCTTTGCCGGATTTGTCGGGGCATCCCGCTCGCAGATCGTCACCAGGAGGGAGTCGCCCAAGGAGCCGCCAAACTACTTCGTCGTTGATTTGAAGTCAGGCAGCCGCCGAGCGCTCACCGCCTTCACCGATCCGGCACCCCAGCTGACCGGACTGGAAAAGCGGCTCCTTCGCTACCGGCGGGCGGACGGCGTGGAGCTCTCCGGCACCCTCTACTTGCCGCCTGACTACCAGCAAGGCCAACGGTTGCCGCTGGTGATGTGGGCATATCCCATCGAGTACAGCGACCCCAGTACGGCCAGTCAAGTGCGGGGTTCACCAAACACCTTCACTTTCTTCCGCGGGGCCTCCCACCTGTTCTTTCTCACCCAAGGCTACGCGGTGCTGGACGGCGCCGAAATGCCGGTGGTGGGCGACCCCAAGACCATGAACGACACCTTTATCGAGCAGATTGTCGCCAGTGCCAAGGCTGCTATCGACACGCTCTCTGCCCTTGGCATCATCGATCCCCAGCGCGTGGGCGTGGGTGGACACAGTTACGGAGCGTTTATGACCGCCAATCTGCTGGCCCACTCGGACCTGTTTGCCGCAGGCATCGCCCGCAGTGGCGCCTATAACCGCACCCTCACACCCTTCGGCTTCCAGAGCGAACGCCGCACCCTGTGGGAAGCGCCGGAATCGTACTTCCGCCTCTCTCCCTTCATGTACGCCCACAAGGTCGATGAACCGCTGCTGCTCATCCACGGGGAGGCAGACGACAATTCGGGCACCTTCCCCATCCAGTCCGAGCGCTTTTACCATGCGCTCAAGGGGCACGGGGCAACTGCGCGGCTGGTCCTTCTGCCTCATGAGGGCCATGGATATCGAGCACGGGAATCGGTCTACCATGTGCTGGCAGAGATGTTCGACTGGTTCGATACCCATGTGAAGCACCGCAAATAGGGAGAGCTTGCCATAGCCGGTCTTGCCAAATGGTTGGCCACGGGCCTGCTACTCCTCACCTGGGTGCCAAGTAGTTGCACGCAAACCTTTTTGGCCGAGCCAGGGCCCCCTGGAACCAGCTTCTGCGCCACGCACTGGGCAGCGAGCCCAGAAAGCAGGTCTCCGGGCTTATACCACTCTTCAGACCGGCCCCTCCAGCAGGCAGACAGCCTCGTCACCGGCAGGGGTCACTTTGTGGTTTACTACACCCTCAGCGGCTCAGATGCCATTCCAGCGGCCGACGCCGACGGCAACGGTGCACCCGACTTTGCGGAAGCAGTGGGGGCAGCCCTGGAAGCCAGCTATGCCATGGAGGTTGAACAACTTCGCTTTAGCCCGCCCCCAGGCATGGAAGCTTGGCTGCGACCGTACCGGGTGTACCTCCGCGAACTGGGCGGCATGCGCGGACAGACCATTGCGGAGGGGCGCGACCCGGAGGCCCCTGCGCAACACCGGGTTGCCAGCCACATGGAAATGGATAACGACTTTGCCAGTCCCACGGAGCACATGCCCGTGGAGGACGCTATCCGCGCCACTGCCGCCCACGAGTTCTTTCATGCCATTCAGCAGGGCTACGTGTCGCGGCTCATCACCGTGGACGGCTTTTTCGCCGAACTCACTGCCATGTGGATGGAAGAACAGGTCTTCCCTGGCCTCGGTGACTACCGCTACTACCTGGGCGACTTTTTCTCCGCTCCGGATATCCCTCTGAACGCCGTGTCCCTGACAGTGCCGCGGATCATCAAGCACACCTACGGAGCTAGCGTGTTCGCCTTCTACCTGGCGGAGCGCTTTGGCCAGGGTGTCATCCGCCGCATTTGGGAGCGGATGGTGGATGAGCCCGCGTTGGAGGCCATAGCCTCAATTTGCACCCAACGGGGCAGCAGCTTCGAAGAGGAACTGACTCGCTTTGCGCTGTGGAACTTCTTCACCGGGAGTCGCCATGTGCAGGGATACAGCTATCAGGAGGCGGCGACCTTCCCGGAGGTACAGGTGGCTGGGGATACGACCGTGGGTCCTTATGCGGAACGAGCAGGCCAGGCATACTTTTTGACGGCAACCTACCTCCCCTTCCGCCTGACCTTGCCTGGCACGTACCGAATCAGCATAAGTGCTAAAGTCCCCACTCACTGGTGTTTGGGCGCGGTCTACACGGCCAGTGGCAGTCCATGCCCGGTGCACGGGGGCCCTGCCCAACCGCTGCAGATCGAGGTGACCGCGCCTCAGACGATCACCGTGGTTGCCTGTAATGTGGACCGCTGGGTGACGCTGCGCATGCTCTACTTCAAGGAACAGCCCCAGGACTATGTGGTAACGGTGGAGCGCCTTTCTGAGGCGGCCCACGCGTCCGCTGTACCCTTCACCGTGCGCGCTGCCTATCCAAACCCAGCTTCTGCCGTGGTGACCTTTACCGTCGAGCGGCACGCGAGCATCCCCCTGCTCCTTGAGGTGGTCGACACCTTGGGACGTCGGGTGGGCGCCATCTCGTTCCCGTGGCAGCGCCGCGGCCTGTTCGAAGCCAGGTGGCCGGCAGATCCTGGGTATGTTTTGGCGCCCGGCGTGTATCTGTGTCGGTTCTCCTGCCCAGGCTACGTGCACACGACCAAGATCATCTTCTGCCGCTGAGGTGTGCTGGCGCAATGGGGTTGTTGGCCGACAAGTTTTCCCGTGCGGTGCGTTTAGCCCACCCGGAGACGATTCCCGTGGATGTTTGCCTTCTGCCTGCCACTTGGTCTCGCCACCGCGCAGCCCTCGTGGAGCTGGTGCAGGAGTACCCGACCCTCTTCGGTGACTGCCAGCCGGAGAGCATCGACTTCGAGGCCTCCGAAGGCACCTACAATGCCGGGCGCCATGTGGACCCCTGGGGGTACGCGCGGGAGAACGTGGCTCCCGGCCTGGAAGGGCTGGTGGAGGGCCACCCTCTGCCCCATCGTGAGGACGTGCGCACGTTTCAACCACCGCCACCAGGGCCGGGCATCCTTCACGGCTCTATGTACATGCGCCTGTGCTACCTGCGCGGCTACCAAGAGTTGATGATCGACTTTGCCGAGGAGCCGCCAGGACTGCAGCTCCTCCTCGACAAGGTCCTGGCCTACAACCTCCAGGAGCTGGAGCGCATCATCGCTACCGAACCCACTCTCTACTGCTTCGGCGACAAGCACCGACTGCCTATTCATCCGGACAAATGGATCCGCCACCTCAAGCCCTGCGACAAACAGGTCGTCGCCCGCTGCCGCGAAGCGTGGGTGATCGGCTCCTTTCACACGGACGGGCACATTGTCGCAATCATCGATTCCCTCATTGACTGCGGGATCGACCTGCTAAATCCGCAGGTGGGCGCAAATGGGGTACAGAACATTGCCCGCTTGGCAGAGGGCAAGGTTGCCGTTTGCGCAGATCTTGACCGACAGCGCTTTGCGTTCTGCTCGCCGCAGGAGATCGACCGCCATGTGCGCGAGGTGGTCCAGGCGCTCTACCTTCCCCAACAGGGCCTCTTGCTGCAGGCCTCGGTGGATCCGGAGGCGCCGTTGACCACTATCCGTGCCATCTGTGCCGCACTTGAAAGGACCGCTTCTATCGTTGACCAAAGAGGATGACATCGTGGCATGGAAATTAACCCCGAACACTGGTCTTGCCGTACTGACCGTTCTCATGGCCCACAGTTGTGACACCCCGGCACCTGCGCCATTCGGTCCAGTGCCCAGGGAGCGTCAACTCGCCTGGCACCAGTTGGAGTACTATGCCTTCATCCATTTTGGCATGAACACCTTCACGGACCGCGAATGGGGCGACGGGCGGGAGGACCCCGCGCTTTTTAACCCCACGGAGCTGGATTGTCGCCAATGGGCAAGGGTGTGCAAAGAGGCAGGGATGAGCGGCATCATCCTCACGGCCAAGCATCACGACGGCTTCTGTTTGTGGCCCTCGCGCTACACTGAGCACTCGGTCAAGAACAGCCCGTGGCGAGAGGGCAAGGGCGACGTGCTGCGCGAGCTGGCCAAGGCTTGCCGCGAATACGGCCTGAAGATGGGCCTCTACCTCTCCCCATGGGACAGGCACGAGCCCAGCTATGGCGACTCGCCGCGCTACAACGAATTCTACAAGAAGCAGCTTCGGGAGATCCTCACCGACTACGGGGAGGTCTTTGAGGTCTGGTTCGATGGAGCCTGTGGCGAGGGGCCCAATGGCAAGCGCCAGGAGTATGACTGGCCCGCATTCTTCGCAGTGGTGCGCCAATGTCAGCCAGGGGCAGTTATCTTCAGCGATGGCGGGCCGGATGTGCGCTGGGTGGGCAACGAAAGCGGCTTTGCCAACACCACCAACTGGTGTCTGTTGCGCCGTTCAGAGGTGTGGCCTGGGTACCCCCGCTACCAGGAGCTCACCAGCGGCCACCCCGAGGGCACGCACTGGGTGCCCGCCGAGGCTGACGTGTCGATCCGTCCCGGCTGGTTCTACCATCCTGCCGAAGATGGACAGGTGATAACGGTGGACCAGCTGCTCGAGATCTACTATGGCTCGGTGGGGCGCAATGCCGCCCTGCTCCTAAACGTCCCGGCAGATCGCCGCGGTCTGATTGCACAGCCCGATGCTCAGCGCCTGGTCGAGTTCCGCCGGGCGCTGGAGGCAGAGTTCCCGCAGGACCTGGCGCCGAAGGCCCGCGCGACTGCGTCGCAGGTGCGCGGAAATGATCGCCGCTTCGCCGCACACAACGCCATCGATGGCAAGCCCCATACCTATTGGGCCACCGACGACACGGTGCGGGCGGCGTGTCTGGAGGTAGAATTCGCCAGGCCCACCACGCTCAACCGCATCGTGCTCCAGGAATACATTGCCCTTGGGCAGAGAGTAGAGGAGTTCTGCCTGGAGGCCGAGGTGGCCAGCGGGTGGCAAAAAATAGCCGAAGGCACGACTATCGGTTACAAACGCATCCTTCGCGTCGCAGAAACCACGACGCGCAGAGTGCGGTTGCGCATCACCAACTCCCGCGCCTGTCCAGCGATCGCGACAATGGCGGTGTACTGCGCGTCAAAGGGATGAACCGCAACTCGCACACTCAGTTCTTGGTTCCGCCTGACTTCGAGGAGGACGCCGAGAGGGGTCACCTGCTCGGTTCCTACCTTCCGCCCTCAGGCACGCAGGCCCTGCGGCGGCAACAAAGCTGGCGATTTTCGCCAGGCTCGGCAGGACTATGCACACGGCCATGCCCCGAACCGAGGTCGTCGGGACACCCCTTTGCCTCCCCGGAGGGGGCTGGCAGAGTGTGGTCTTCGAGAGGCTCGGCTGGTCACGGAGAGAGAAAACCATAAGGAGGACACCATGGGACAGCATGTTTTCACCACATGGGTAGCTGTGACCCTGGTGGCGGCAGTGGTTGGCAGTGCACGGAGCAAGAACATTACGCTCCATTCGCCGGACCGCCGCACCCAGGTGATAGTTTCTGTGGGGGAGCAGATCTCCTACACGATTCGCCACGATGGCAAGGAAGTCCTGGCCCCGTCGGCCGTTTCCCTCACCTTGGGTGACGGGACCGTCTTGGGGAGAAGTGCGACGCTCAGGCGCAGTGTGCGCCGGGAAATTGCGCAGGTCATCAAACCTGTGGTGCGGGAAAAATCTGCAGAGATCCTAGACCATTGCCACGAGCTCACTTTGGAGTTCGCCCAAGGTTTTTCGCTCATCTTTCGCGCCTATGACGACGGCGTGGCCTATCGCTTCGCCACCCGTTTCCCAGGGGAGATGGTCGTCAGAGCGGAGCAGGCGGCGTTCCGCTTCCCAGCCGACTGCATGACCTTTTTCCCCCAAGAGGACAGCTTCTTCTCCCATTCTGAGCGGCTCTACCTGCGCCTCCCGATCAGCCAGGTGGGAGAGCGTTTCTGCTCACTGCCGGCGCTCGTGGTGCTCCCGCAGGGTCCAAAGGTGGCCATAACCGAGGCAGACCTGGAAGACTATCCGGGAATGTATCTGACCGGAAGCCGTGAGTGTTCCACGCAGCTGGTGGGGCTCTTTCCGCAGTATGTGCTGGAGGACTCGGCCCGAAACGACCGCGACCTGGTGCCGGTGCGCCGCGCCGACTTTCTCGCCCGCACCCGCGGCGACCGCCTGTTCCCCTGGCGTGTGCTGGTCATTGCCGACCACGATGGCCACCTGGTGGAAAGCCAGATGGTCTACAAGCTGGCCAGGCCCCTGGAACTGGACGATACCTCCTGGATCAAACCCGGCAAGGTGGCCTGGGATTGGTGGAACGCCTGGAACGTGTACGGTGTAGACTTTCGCGCTGGCATCAACACCGCCACCTATAAGTACTACATCGACTTTGCGGCACGGTACGGCATCGAATACGTGATTCTTGACGAGGGTTGGTACACCCTGGGCAATGTTCTTGAGGTGAACCCGGACATCGACATGGAGGAGCTCACTGCCTATGCCCAGGAAAAAGGTGTTGGGCTCATCCTCTGGGTCATCTGGAAAACGCTCGACAACCAGCTGCAAGAGGCCCTGGACCAGTTCCAGCGCTGGGGAATCAAAGGGATCAAGGTGGACTTTATGCAGCGCGACGACCAGGAGGTAATGAATTTCTACTGGCGCATCGCGCGCGAAGCGGCCAAGCGGCGGATGATTGTCGATTTTCACGGTGCACACAAGCCAACTGGCCTGCGACGGGCCTATCCTAACGTCCTCACGCGCGAAGGCGTGCGCGGGCTGGAGTGGAGCAAGTGGAGCACCGGTGCCTCGCCGGAAAACGCCGTGACCATCCCCTACCTCCGTATGCTCGCCGGCCCCATGGACTATACCCCAGGAGCCATGATCAACGCCACGCGCGAGCAGTTCCGCCCCATCATGACCTTGCCCATGAGCCAGGGCACGCGCTGCCACCAGCTCGCCATGTACGTCGTCTATGAGAGCCCCTTGCAGATGCTGGCAGACAGCCCGACCCACTATCTGCGCGAACCCGAGTGCATGGATTTCCTGGCGACCGTGCCCACCGTCTGGGATGAAACGCATGCTCTGGACGGCCAGGTGGGCGAGTACATTGTCGTCGCCCGACGCCACGGCCGCGAATGGTACGTGGGGGCAATGACCAATTGGACGCCCAGGGACCTTCTTGTGAACTTTTCCTTCCTTGGGCAGGGGAAGTACCAGCTCCAGGCGTACCAGGATGGACGGAACGCCGACCGCTGCGCCATGGATTTCAAGCGCCTTTTCAAAACCATCGATGCCGAACACCGGGAAAGTATCCACCTGGCGCCAGGGGGCGGCTGGGCAGCGCGGGTAATCCCCATGAGCAACTAGCGTACGTAGGGTAACGCCGTGGGAGTCTCCCGAGAGGTCTGGGCAAATGTAGGTATATGGCCAGAACCGCCAATCGGTCACCTGTCCAGCCTTCACCGCGCTATCCGCGATGAAGGCCAGGGTACGTTCGAATTCGCCCTCATCCCGTACGACATGGTCGCAATTCATGCTGCCACAAGGCCCCGCTGCGCAGCGGAAGCTGGCAGCACAGTGTACGGCTCTGCTCCTTCAGCAGAGGCATGGCCCACCTCCCGGCCGTGTAGTGCTTCCCGGCCCTGCGCGGCGGCGGCTCTGGTACGACTGCTGGTCCGTCAGCAGATGAGCGTGATTGCTCATTAGACAAAAAGCATACCTCTGATACCCCTGCTGAGGCCTCAACTCGTGGATTTTCTGCATGACGATCTCGGCCCATTCTCGTCGAGCCAACCAGCGGGGCCATTGGCGCGCTCGGTCCAGCATGCCATCGACGCGGGCAAAATGCCGCTTGCGCGCCTGGTACCACGCTTCCCGCAGGGTTCTCCCTCTGAATCGCTCAGCCAGGCGGCGCCTCTCCGCCTCGTATTCTTCCTCCAAACGCGCCATGACCTGTGCAGGCAAACTAACAACCAGCCGAACGGTGATGAAGTACGTGGCGTCCCGTGAGGGATGGTGGGGCAGATGCCGGCGGAAACATGGAGGCATTTTTCCTCCCGTGGCCAACTCCTCCGGACTTGCGCTGCAACATACATCAGTTGATTATGCCTTCCAAGCGTGAAGTGGGGTAGCCCTCGCAGGCTCAGCGCGACATGGACACCGCGGGCGGTCGGCTCCGGCACCACAGCTGCACAATCAAATCTAAGTCACCAGGCAGCCGCGCCGCAGAAAGGTATTGACTTTTTCCCCCTGGTGTCGTAATTTCTCGCCACGCGCTGGGCCCAGGACTTGCGTTGTTGCCTGCATCGTCGTGAGACGGCGTGAGGATGCGCAGCAGCGGAGGCTCTCCCACCGGGTTCATGTTGTGGCGCCAAGCCAAAGGGACCCAAGCCGAGGTGAGAACTGGCTGCCGCAAGTGAATTGTCCCGGGTTTGCTGGCCCGCGTTGATGTTCGGGGCCCCGCAAGTCACCGGTGTGGCGTCAGTGCGACGGGCATTTCTTTGCCAGCCAGAGGGGCATGCGGACCTCCGCGCAACTCAGAGACATCGGCTCGGCTGTTGAGAGGGAAATGCAGGGAAAAGCCATTTCTCGGATACCGGTAGTATCGGACCATGGGAGGCACAGATGCATCTACCGCAGCGCAGTGTGCAGTGCTTCATGTTGCTCTTCATGCTTGTGACTTTGCCGGCTATGCTCGCGCAATGTCGGAGGCAAGTTCCCCAGTGGCGACCGAGTGCGGGACCGCTCTTCACCCGCTGGGCCAGGCTGGTGACCCCCAGCAACGTCTGGCGGGAGTACCCGCGCCCGCACATGGTGCGCAAAGAGTGGCTCAATCTCAATGGGCTCTGGGATCTGGCTATCGTTCACCGGGAAGCCCCCAAGCCCGACTCCTATCCCCACAAGATTCTTGTCCCGTTTCCTGTGGAGGCCGCTCTCTCTGGCCTTGGGGCCAAAGTGGGGCCGGAGGAGCGACTGTGGTACCGGCGCACCTTCACTGTGCCAGAGCGCTGGCGCCATGGTCGCCTCATACTCAACTTCGGGGCAGTTGACTGGCAGGCAGAGGTGTTTGTCAACGGCACGTTAGTTGGGCAACACAGCGGCGGTTACGACTCCTTCTGCTTCGACATCACCGAGGCGCTCCAACCCCCTCGTGAGCAAGAAGTAGTTGTGGCCGTGTGGGATCCCACCACTGCCGGTGGGCAACCCGTGGGTAAGCAGACCCTTTCCCCCGGAGGCATCTTTTACACTTCCAGCAGTGGCATCTGGCAGACAGTGTGGCTGGAACCGGTACCGCAGACTCACCTCGCTTCTCTGCGCCTGGTGCCGAACGTGGACAAAGGCTCCCTCTCACTCGTTGCAGAAATTAGCGGGGCCGGCGGTGCACTCACTCTGGAGGCCTCGGCCAGCGTCGGGAGGAAAGTGCTGGCGCGCCAATCTGGACCCGCCAGCGAGAAGCTTGTGCTCACCATCCCTTCCCCACGACTGTGGTCACCGCAGGAGCCGTTTCTCTATGACCTGACGGTCGCTCTGCTGAGGGACGGGCAAAAGATCGACGAGGTGCGCAGCTATTTTGGGCTGCGCAAGGTCGCGATCGGCCCAGATAGCAGCGGGGTTACCCGCATCTTGCTGAACGACGATCCCATCTTCCAAATTGGCCCTCTGGATCAGGGGTTCTGGCCCGACGGCCTTTACACCGCACCCTCGGACGAGGCGCTTCGTTTCGATGTGGAAATGATAAAGCGCATGGGCTTTAACATGGTGCGCAAGCACGTCAAAGTGGAGCCCGAGCGCTGGTACTACTGGTGCGACCGGCTTGGCCTGCTTGTTTGGCAAGATATGCCGAACGGCGCCAACCGCACGCCAGAAGAACGGCAGCAGTTCGAGCGCGAGCTGGCAGCGATGATCCGCGGGCGCTTCAACCACCCCTCCATCATCATGTGGGTCCCGTTCAACGAGGGGTGGGGACAGTACGACACCGAACGAGTGGTGGCCCTGGTGCGGGAGCTCGATCCCACGCGCCTGGTCAACAATGCCAGCGGTTGGACGGATGCCGGCCTCGGCGATGTCCACGATGTCCACTCCTATCCGGACCCCATCGCCCCAGAGCCGGAGGCCAATCGCACGGCGGTCTTGGGCGAATTCGGTGGTCTTGGCCATGTGGTGCCCAGCCACACCTGGGCCAGCTCCGGCTGGGGTTACGACCTGCTGCCTGACCCGCAGGCTCTTGCCCACCGGTACGAGGAGGTGCTCGCAGGGGTACATCGCCTGGCGCGGGAGGCAGGGCTAAGCGCCGCTGTCTACACTCAACTCACGGATGTGGAGACGGAGAACAACGGTCTCTTGACTTACGACCGCGAAGTCGAGAAAATCCCCTCTGCCCAGGTGGCATCGGCCAACCGGGGCTTTTTGCCACCCGAACTGCTCACCAGGGCGACCATTTTCGTGGAAGAGATGCAGGCGGAACTGGCCACCGTGCGGCCGGGTGCAGTGATCCGCTACACACTGGACGGCCGCGAGCCCGGGCCCGGCGACCCTCCCTACACTGCCCCCATTCGTATCACCGAGAGCCTGACCCTCAGGGCGCGCGCCTTCTGGCCTGAGGGGATCGCTAGCCGCACTGCCTCCTTTGCCCTGCGCAAGGTCAGGCCAAGGCCGGCCGAATCCGTGACTGCCTTCGCCCCTGGGGTCATTGTCCGCTACTACGAGGGCGAGTGGGACACCCTTCCCGACTTTGACCACCTGCGTCCGGCCAGGACCGCAGTATGCGCGCATATGGACCTCTCCCCTGCCCTGCGCTCCGAGCTCTTCGGGCTGGTGTTCGAGGGGCTCGTCAGGGTACCGCGAACAGGCGTCTACCTCTTCTCCACGATCTCTGACGACGGCAGCCGGCTGCTCATCGGGGATCAGGTGGTGGTGGACAACGATGGCCTGCACGGGACACGTGAGCGCACCGGGGCCATTGCCTTAGAGGCCGGGTTCCATCCCATTGCGGTGAGCTTCTTCCAGAAGCGCGGCGGCCGGTTCTTGCAGGTGCGCTGCTCAGGACCCGGGCTTGCACCGCAAGAGCTGCCAGCCGAGATGCGGTTCCATCGCCGTCCGGTGTCTCGATAGCTCCACGGCATCCTTCAGCAGGTGGTTGGCACATGAGAAGAGAGGCAGTCACCCTGAGCACCATGGCGCTGTTTGCTGCGACAGTGTTAGCGACGTTCCAATGTGCCCGTCAGCAAGAAGGAGGAAAGACACAAATGGCCGTTTCCAGGGAACATTTCGGCACCATGCCTGATGGCCAGCAGGTGGAGCTGTTCACCCTCACCAACAGCCACGGTGTGAGGGCAGGGATTATCACCTACGGCGGGACGGTCGCTTTCCTGCAGGTTCCCGACCGCCACGGCAACTTGGCGGACGTGGTCCTGGGTTACGACAACCTGGGCGACTATCTGAAGGACTCGCCCTATTTCGGCGCGCTGATCGGGCGCTATGGCAACCGGATCGGTCACGCTCGTTTCGTCCTTGACGGGGTGGAGTACACTTTAGCCGCGAACGACGGGCAGAACCATCTACACGGCGGGCTGAAGGGTTTTGACAAAGTAATCTGGAAGGCCGAACCAGTGCGCGAAGCCAAGGCCGTAGGCGTGCGCCTGACCTATTTCAGCCCAGAGGGGGAAGAGGGCTACCCAGGCAATCTCACCACCACGGTGGTCTATCGCCTCACTGAGGACGACGAGCTCCGCATTGACTATGAAGCCACCACCGACAAGCCCACCGTGGTCAATCTTACCCACCACAGCTACTTTAATCTGGCTGGCCAGGGCAGCGGCGATATCCTCGGGCACCTGCTGCAGATCCAGGCTGAGCGGTTTACTCCGGTGGACCCGGAGCTGATTCCCACCGGCGAGCTGCGCAGGGTCGAAGGCACTCCCTTTGACTTCCGCCGTCCGACTGAAATCGGCGCGCGCATCAATGTTGACGATGACCAGCTGCGCTGTGGCCGCGGTTATGACCACAACTTTGTGCTCAATTCTGGCGGTGGCAAGCTCGCCCTCGCTGCTACGGTTTATGAGCCGACCACCGGCCGAGTGATGGAGGTTCTTACCACCGAACCCGGGCTCCAGTTCTACTCCGGCAACTTCCTGGACGGCCACCACGTTGGCAAAGGCGGCAAAGTCTACGGCCATCGTAGCGGATTCTGCCTGGAGGCGCAGCATTTCCCTGATTCGCCCAACAAACCTCAATTCCCGTCGGTGGTATTGCGCCCGGGCCAGACTTACCGGCAGACGACCATCTATCGGTTCTCGGTGAGATAGCTGCGCACCTGGTCCACGGGCTGGCTCCTGGCGGACCTTTCACTGGCAGCTCGGGAATGGCCAAGCGCCCCTGGCCTCAGAGGTCCAAGGCCAGCACGCCACCTCCAGCAGCAGCCAGCGAGTCCGCAACTCCGATTCTGCCTCTCCAGCGGGCGAAGAATGTGCTTGCGCCGAGAGCGCCGATTTGCTAAATTCGTGGGCGTACGTTGGCTTTTCCGCGAACCAGGTGGCAGGCTCATCCCACAGGAAGGAAAGGCAATGGCAATCCACCAGCAGTTGTCCCTCAGGGCTATGCTCCCTGCGATCCTTCTGCTCTGTGCGGAGGTGACGACCATGTCGGCGCAAGTTCCCCTCGAATCCCCCTCCCAACGCGACGCCAGGATGGGCTGGTGGCGCGAGGCCCGCTTTGGCCTGTTCATCCATTGGGGCCTCTACGCCATCCCAGCGGGCGAATGGCAGGGCAATACCGACCATGGCGAGTGGATCATGCACACGGCGCAGATCCCACTGGAAGAGTATGAACGCTTCCGGCTTCAGTTCAACCCTGTCAAGTTCGATGCGGACCAATGGGTACGTCTGGCCAAAGAGGCCGGAATGAAATACATCGTTATCACCAGTAAACACCACGATGGCTTCTGTCTGTTCGACTCGAAGTACACAGATTATGACATCATGTCCACGCCCTTCCAACGGGACGTGCTGAAGGAGCTGGCGCAGGCATGCGCGCAGCACGGGCTAAAGATGTGTTGGTACCACTCGATCATGGACTGGCACCATCCGGACTATCTGCCGCGCCGGCCGTGGGAAAAACGCCCAGCCGAGGGGGCCGACTTTGCCCGCTTTCGCCAGTATCTGCACAACCAGGTGACTGAGTTGCTCACCAACTACGGCCCTATTGGCGTCATGTGGTTCGACGGAGAGTGGGAAGACACCTGGCGGCACGAGTATGGGGTAGAGCTCTACAATCTGTGCCGAAGGCTGCAGCCGGAGCTGATTGTCAACAACCGTGTGGACGTGGGACGCGAGGGGATGGCCGGCCTGACCCGCGAAGGCGAGTTTGTGGGCGACTTTGGCACTCCCGAGCAGGAGGTGCCGGCCACGGGTCTCCCAGGAGTAGACTGGGAGACATGCATGACCATGAACCGCCACTGGGGGTATAACAAGCACGACCATGACTGGAAATCCGCTACCGAGCTCATACAGACCCTGGCGGACATCGCTTCCAAAGGCGGCAACTTCCTGCTCAATGTGGGACCGACAGCGGAGGGGGAGTTTCCGCAGCCGTGCGTGGAGCCCCTCAAGGCCGTCGGCGCGTGGATGAAGGTCAACGGTCAGGCCATATACGGCACCCAGGCAAGCCCCTTCCCGGCCTTGCCCTGGGGCCGTTGCACGCAAAGGCCCCTCTCAGCCAAGCGCACACGTCTGTTCCTGCACGTGTTCCAGTGGCCAGACAACGGCCGGCTGGTGGTGCCCGGCATTCTCAATAGAGCGCGAGGCGCTTTCCTCTTGGTCGCCCCAAACAAGCCCTTGAAGGTCGTGCGCAAGGAGGACGGGCTGGTCATCCATGTGCCGCCAAAGGCTCCGGACAGCGCCAATTCAGTGGTGGCTCTGGACGTTGATGGCCCGCCGCAGGTGGTGCGCCCGCCGCTCATCGAAGCGGAGAACGATATCTTCATCGATTCGCTCTCCGTGCGCATAACCTCCCCACTGCCAGGGATTGAGGTGCGCTACACCACCGACGGCAGCGACCCCACTGCGCAATCTCCCCTCGTTTCGGGCCCGCTGCAGCTGACCCAGACGTGCAGCGTGAAGGCTCGGTGTTTTCGCGGGAAGAAGCCGCTTTCAGCGGTGAGCCAGGCCGACTTTTTGCGCGTTCCCCCGCTTCCTGCCACGCGGCTCGCCGGCCTGGAGAGCGGATTACGCTTCGAGTTCTATCACGGGGCGTGGGACGTGCTGCCCGACTTTGACACGTTGACCCCGATCAAGTCAGGCACAATCGCAGGATTCCACTTTGCGCCGCGCGACACCACCGAACACTTTGGCTTTCGCTACACCGGCTTCGTCCAGGTGCCCAGAGACGGAGTGTACAGGTTCTTCACCGTTTCTGATGACGGGAGCTGCCTGTACATTGACGGCCAGCTGGTGGTGGACAACGACGGTCTTCACGGCGCACTGGAGCGCAGCGGCGCCGTCGCCTTGGCCGCGGGGTTCCACTCTATCGCGGTCACTTTCTTCGAAAGGACGGGCGGCGACCTGTTGGAAGTGTTCTGGGCCGGACCAGGAATCAGCAAGCAATCGATTCCCGCTGAGGCGCTCTTCCATCGTCGGTGAGCGCCTCACCACAGCATGGAGAGGACAGCCGGTGAACATCATCATCTGCAACATCGGATCGACCAGTTTAAAGTTTCAGCTCCTAGAAATGCCAGCGGAAAGGGAGCGCGCCCGTGGGCATGTGGAAAGGATCGGCTCGTCCGAGGCGACCCTCACCTACTGGGTGGCCGGCGCGCAGGTGAGCCGACACACCACAGCGATCTCCAGCCATCGCCAGGCCGTGGAACACGCCCTCTCCTTCCTGACCAGCCCGGCGCATCAGCTCCTGTCGAGCGTGGCCCAGATTGACGGCGTCGGTTTCAAGACCGTGCAGGCAGGCGAGCTCAGCGACTCGGTGCTGTTGACGGAGGAAGTTCTGCAGGCAATGGAGGAGTTCGCCGATCTGGCACCGGCACACAACCCTCCCTATTTGGCGGCCATACGCATGTTTCGGCAGCTGCTCCCGGCAACGCCATTAGTAGGGGTGTTCGAACCTGGGTTCCACACCTCGGCTCCCGACTACGCCAAAGTGTACGGCACCCCCTACGAGTGGTTCGAAAAGTATGGCGTCCGCCGCTACGGCTACCACGGCGCCTCGCACCGCTTCGTGGCCCAGGAAACCGTCCGCGTGCTGAGCCTTCCTCTGGACCGACATCGCATCATCTCCTGTCACCTTGGCGGCTCGTCTTCCCTGTGCGCCATAAAGAACGGCCGATCCATCGATACGTCCATGGGCTTTACGCCGCAGTCTGGGCTTATTCAGGGGTCGCGGGTCGGCGACCTTGACCCCTTTGTCTTGCCCTACATCATGAAGAAGAAGGGCATCTCTCTGGAACAGGCGCTTGCGGAATGCACACGGAACGGCGGGCTGAAGGGCCTTTCTGGGATCTCAGAGGACATGCGTGATCTCAAGGAGGCTATTGCCCGTGGCGACAAGCGTGCCTTGCTGGCGAGGAACAAGTTCATTTACGACATCAGGCGCTACATCGGCGAGTACCTGGTGCTGCTGGAAGGGGTGGATGCCATCGCCTTTGCCGGCGGCATTGGCCAGAGTGACGCTGAGCTGCGGGCCGAGGTGCTCGGCTCGTTGGCATTCTTGGGCATGAAGGTCGATGAGGCGCACAACCAGGCGCACGCCGCTATCATCTCCGCCGACGACTCGAGCATCGCCGCGCTGGTGGTCCGTACCAATGAAGAGATTGTCGTGGCGCGCGAGACCATGCGCGTCATCCAGTCCATGTGAGCTGCTGGAACCAAGATGGAAGGAGAAACAAGCACGATGTCACTCACGGCTGACTTTCCCCAGGTTGCCCCGCACAACCGCCTGCGCGGGGCGCTTCCCAAAATCGGCATTCGACCGGTCATTGATGGCCGACGCCAAGGGGTGCGCGAGTCTCTGGAAGAGCAGACCATGCAGATGGCGCGCAATGCGGCTCGCCTGCTCAGCGGGAACCTTCGGCACGCCAACGGCCTGCCAGTGGAATGTGTGATCGCCGACACCTGCATCGGTGGCGTGGCCGAAGCCGCTGCGGCCGCAGAAAAGTTCGCTCGCGAAGGCGTGGGCGTATCGCTCACCGTCACGCCGTGCTGGTGTTACGGCACTGAGGTGATGGACACTGACCCCTTGACCCCCAAGGCCGTGTGGGGGCTCAACGGCACCGAACGTCCGGGGGCGGTCTACCTAGCGGCAGCGCTGGCTGGCTACAACCAGTTGGGGTTGCCGGCCTTTGCCATTTACGGCCGGGACGTCCAGGACGCCACCGACACTACGATCTCCGAGGACGTGGCCGAAAAGCTCTTGCGCTTTGCCAAGGCTGGCCTGGCAGTGGCCACGATGCGCGGCACCACCTACCTGGCAATGGGCGGCGTGTCCATGGGGATAGCCGGCTCGATCATCGACCCCAGCTTTCTCCTCCACTACCTGGGCATGCGCTACCAGCACGTGGACATGAGCGAATTCGTCCGCCGGCTGGAAGAGAGCATCTTTGACCAGGAAGAGTTTGCCCGGGCCCTCGCCTGGGTGAAGAAGCATTGCCAAGAAGGCGAAGACCCTAACCCACCTGAGCGGCAGCACAGCCGCGAACGGAAAGACTGGGAGTGGGAGACCGTGGTGAAGATGACCATGATCGCTCGCGACCTCATGGTTGGCAATCCGCGCCTTGCCGCGCTGGGCTACGGCGAAGAGGCCCTTGGGCACAACGCCCTTCTGGCCGGGTTCCAGGGTCAGCGACAGTGGACCGACCACTTCCCCAATGGGGACTTTCTGGAAGCCATTCTCAACTCCTCGTTCGACTGGACCGGCATCCGCCAGCCCTACCTGGTGGCCACCGAAAACGACTGCCTCAATGGGGTAGCAATGCTCTTTGGCCACCTCCTCACCGATACGGCGCAAATCTTTGCCGACATGCGCACTTATTGGAGTCCTGCGGCGGTGCGGCGCGTGACCGGCACAAAGCTCACTGGCCGTGCAGAGAACGGCATCATCCACCTCATCAACTCCGGCTCCGCCTGCCTTGACGGCTGCGGCCAACAGCGACGCCAAGGCAAGCCGGCACTCAAGCCGTTCTGGGAGATCACCCCCGAGGAGGCAAAAGCCTGTTTGGACGCCACGCGCTGGTGCCCGGCGGACCTGGGCTACTTCCGCGGCGGTGGCTTCTCCTCGCAGTTCCTCACCGTGGGCGAAATGCCGGTCACCATGTCCCGCATCAACCTGGTGAGCGGGCTGGGGCCAGTGCTGCAGATCGCCGAGGGGTACACGGTGGACTTGCCCCTTGAGGTGCATCACACCCTGGATCGGCGCACGAACCCGACTTGGCCCACTACCTGGTTTGTGCCCGTGCTCACGGGCGAGGGCCCGTTCACCGATGTCTATTCGGTCATGGCCACCTGGGGCGCCAACCACGCAGCGGTGAGTTACGGGCACATAGGCGACCGGCTTCTCACCCTGGCTGCCATGTTGCGCATCCCTGTGGCCATGCACAACGCGCCACGTGAGCGCATCTTCCGGCCGACCGCCTGGGCCGCCTTTGGCACCAAGGACCTGGAAGGCGCGGACTTTCGCGCCTGTCGGAACTTTGGCCCACTCTACCGCTGACCTGTGCCACTGCAAGGAGACCCAACGGGAATGGCAGCGCGAAAGTATCTTGCCTTCGACTTTGGAGCTGAGAGCGGCCGGGCGATGCTGGGCATCGTCAATGACCGCACCATGGAGCTCCATGAACTGCATCGCTTCGCCAACAAGCAACGCACCCGCGACGGACACCTGTACTGGGACATGCCCTACTTGCAGGCGGAATTGGAACGCGGACTGGCCGCGGCCTCGTCTGCCGGGCATCAGAACTTGGCCGGCATCGGTATCGACACCTGGGGCGTGGACTTTGGCCTGCTGGACGGCCAGGATCGCCTAGTCCACGACCCCTACGCCTACCGCGACGCCCGCACCGCCGGCATGATGGAAGAAGTCTTTGCCATCATCTCGCGGGAGGAGCTCTACCGCCTCACCGGCATCCAATTCATGCAATTCAATTCCCTTTTTCAACTGGTGTGTACTGCCCGCACCGAACCCCACTACCTTGCGCAGGCACGCACCCTGCTCTTTATGCCGGACCTCTTTGCCTTTTTCTTAACCGGACAGAAGAGCTGCGAGTACACCATCGCCTCCACTTCGCAGATGCTGAACGCCCGCACGCGCACGTGGGAGCCTTCTGTTTTGCAGCGCCTGGGGCTACCCAAGGAGCTCTTCCTGCCGCTGACTGCACCCGGGACGCGCCTTGCACCCCTGGCCCAACAGGTAGCAGAGCGCACCGGCCTCCCGCGTGTGGAGGTCATTGCCCCTGCCTGTCACGATACCGCCAACGCGGTCGCGGCCGTGCCGGCAAGCTCCGGCCCCTGGGCCTATTTGAGCTCTGGCACCTGGTCGCTGCTGGGCGTCGAGCACAATGAGCCGGTCATCACCGAGCAGTCTCTGGCCAATAACTTCACCAACGAAGGGGGTGTAGGTGGCACCATCCGCTTCCTGCGCAACACCATGGGACTGTGGTTGTTGCAGCGCTGCAAACGCGATTGGGAGGCCACAGACCCACCCCTGGGCTATGACCTGCTGGTGGGACTGGCCAGAGAGGCCACACCGTTCGCGGCACTGATCGACCCGGACGACGCCTCATTCTTAAATCCGTCAAACATGCCCGAGGCCATTGTGGCTTTCCTGCGCAAAACCGGTCAGACCCCGCCCGACAGCAAAGGCGGCTTTGTCCGCTGCATTTTGGAGAGCCTGGCCCTGAAGTACCGATTCCTGCTGGAGAAGATTAGGCTCATCACTGGCGCGCAACCGCAGGTGCTGCACATCGTGGGTGGAGGTTCGCGCAACGAGCTCCTGAATCAGTTCACGGCCGACGCCACCGGCATACCGGTGTTGGCCGGACCGGTGGAGGCCACGGCCGCAGGCAATGTGGCGATTCAGGCCATGGCCGCCGGACAGATCTCTTCACTAGCCGAGGCCCGCGTCCTAATTGCCCGCTCCTTCCCGCTCAAGGAGTATCGGCCCCAGCAGGAAGGCGCCTGGACTGAAGCCTACGAGCGCATGGCTCCTCTTTTCCAGTAAAGACCTGGCGGCCAAGGCACGTCGACGGTCGCTGCTGCCCGTACCATTCGGAGAAAGGACGCAGATGGGACTCACCCGGATCGACCTGGTAGTGTTCGTTGGCTTCTTGGGAACGGTGATGGCTGTGTCGCTCTACGCCGGCCGCCGCGAACAGACCTCGGAGGATTACTTCCTCGGCGGGCGCAAGCTCACCTGGTACCTGGTGGGCTTTTCCCTTATTGCCTCGAACATCTCCACGGAACATTTTGTGGGCATGGCGGGCTCCGCCTTTGGCCGCGTGGGTCTGGCCATTGCCAGCTACGAGTGGATGGCCGCCGTCACCCTGGTGATCGTCGCCTGGTGGTTGCTGCCAATCTTTCTCAAGGCCGGCATTTACACCATGCCGGAATTCCTGGAGTACCGATACGATGTGGCCACCCGCACCATCATGGCTACCTACATCATGGCGGCCTACATCATCGTCCTGTTGGCCACGGTGCTCTACAGCGGGGCGGTGGCGTTGAATGCCATCTTTGACATACCGCGCCTGTTTATGGAGCAGTTCGGCATGGAGCAGGCGCGCGCTGAGTACTGGGCGAACATCACCGGCATCTGGCTCATCGGCCTCATCGCTGGCAGCTACACCATCTACGGCGGGTTAAAGTCGGTCGTCTGGTCCGACCTCCTGCAGGGTGCCGGACTGCTCATCGGCGGGGCGCTGGTGACGGTGCTGGGGTTGAACCTGCTAGGCCAGGGGAACCCGCTGCTCGGCTGGCAGGTCTTTGCCAGCGCCAACTCCCACAAGCTGCACGTGGTCCTGCCCTGGAACGACCCAGATGTGCCCTGGCTGGCGGTGTTCGTAGGGGGGCTCTGGATCCCCAACCTCTTCTACTGGGGGCTGAACCAATTCATCACCCAGCGCACCTTGGGGGCAAAGAGCGTGGCCGAAGGGCAAAAGGGGATCATGCTGGCGGCTATTCTCAAACTCTGCATCCCTTTCATCATCGTTATCCCTGGCATCATGGCCTACCAGCTCTTCGGCAACGAGATTACGGTGGCAGACAAGGCCTACCCGCACATGATCAGCAAGATCTTGCCTCCGCAGCTGCGAGGGGTCATGCTGGCGGCGTTGGCAGGAGCGGTGATGAGCACTTTCAACTCCGGCCTGAATTCGGCCTCGACGATTTTCACCATCGACATCTACGCGAAGTACTTGCGGCCACAGGCCTCGGCGCACCAGCTGGTGCGCGTGGGCCGCTGGGTGACCACCGTGATCGTGGTGGTGGCTTGCCTTTGGGCGCCGATTATCTCGCGCTTCAAGGGGGTGTTCAGCTACATTCAGGAGATTTGGGGCTTTATTTCGCCGGGGATCGTGGCCGCGTTCCTGGTGGGGCTGGTAGTCAAGAAGGCGCCTCCTGCTGCAGGCAAGGCGGCAATGCTCATCGGGCTGCCGCTCTACGGCTTCTGCCGTTTCGGCCGTTACCTCTGCCACCTTCCGGGCATGCGGGACTTCGCCCCGGGTGCCTATCGCGCGGTCGCGGCCTTTAACTCCTGGGCTTTTCTCCACCACATGGCGCTGGTGTTCCTCGTGTTGACCATCTGCATGCTCATCATCACCAGACTGCGGCCGCTGAAAAGACCCAAGGTCCTGCCCGTCTCCGACCTGGACACCTGCAATCACCCCCAGGTTTACTTGATGGGCGGAGTGGTCATCGCCCTCACCGCGGCCCTCTATGTCATCTTCTGGTAGTGACGAGGATTGGCTCATGGACACTGGTGGCACACAGACCCCCGGCGACTGGACACCGGCAGAATTCAGGCACTGCGGCCAGCAGGCCATCGACTGGGTGGCCTCCTACCTGGACCGAGTGCGCGACTACCCGGTCTTGTCGCCGGCGAGCCCTGGGCAGGTCAAGGCTTCGCTCCCTTCGTCGCCTCCGGCAGAAGCCGAACCCTTCGAGCAGATGCTGGCTGACTTTGAACGCCTGGTGCTACCGGGCATCACCCACTGGAACCATCCCCGGTTCTTTGCCTACTTCTCCATCACCGGCTCGGCGCCGGGGATCCTCGGGGAACTCTTGGCCAGTGCCCTGAACGTGAACGCCATGCTATGGAAGACCTCTCCTGCGGCTACGGAGCTGGAGGAGGTGGTGCTGGATTGGCTGCGCCAAATGCTGGGCCTGCCGGCGCAGTTTCGCGGGGTGATCAACGACACGGCCTCGGTGAGCAGCCTTTGCGCCATGGCGGCGGCGCGCGAGGCAGCGGGGTTGAGCATCCGGGAGCAGGGGTTGAGTGCCCGCCCAGACCTGCCGCGCTTGTGCATGTACACCTCAGACCAGGCTCATTCCTCCATCGAAAAGGCAGCCATAGTTCTCGGCATCGGACAGGCGTGGCTGCGCAAGATCCCTAGCGACAGCGCCTTCCGCATGGACGTGCGCGCCTTAGAGCAGGCCATGGCTGCCGACAAGGCCGCTGGCCACCTCCCCGTGTGCGTGGTCGCCACCATCGGCACCACCTCCACCACGAGCGTGGACCCTATCGCCCCAATCGCGGAGCTCTGCGTCCGGCACGGCGTGTGGCTGCATGTGGACGCCGCCTACGGAGGCGCCGCAGCAGTGCTCAGCGAAAAGCGAGACCTGTTCGCGGGCTGGGAAAAGGCCGATTCCATCGTGGTCAATCCGCACAAGTGGCTCTTCACACCCATCGACTGCAGCGTGCTCTTTTGCCGCAGGCCGGAGGTGCTACGCCAGGCCTTTAGCCTCACGCCCGAGTACCTGCTCACGGCCGAGCAAGACCAGGTGACCAATCTCGTGGACTATGGCGTGTCGCTGGGGCGGCGGTTCCGTGCCTTGAAGCTATGGCTGGTCATTCGCGCCCTAGGCACTCAGGGCATTGCTACCGCGCTCCGCCAGCACATTGCCTTCGCCCAGCGGCTGGCGGAACTTGTCTCCGCGCACCCAGACTTTGAGCTTCTTGCCCCGGTGCCCTTCAGCACCGTGGTCTTTCGCTGGCGGCCGCAAGGGGTGCCTGAGGGCCTCTTCAATGAATTGAACGAACGTCTGCTTACGGCCGTCAACGGCACCGGCACAACCATGCTCTCCCACACCGTGCTACGAGGCACCTATGCCTTGCGCCTGGCCATCGGCAACCTGCGCACCACCTGGGAAGACGTGGAGCTGGCCTGGCAAGTGGTGCAGGAAGAAGCGACCAAGGTCCGCGCGCACATAGGCCTTGGCTAGTTGGACGCGCGGGCCGGGGATTTTCAAAAGTGGCACTTCCAAGACGCAGAGGCGCTTTCCTTCTTCCATCTTTGTCCGACCTTCACAATCTTCTGGTGGCTCTGCTGGGGATTGACGTTAGTTCCTTCCCCGGGTGCGAACGGGCACTCGGAGGAAGACAGCACGCCACTGGAGGTCTTGGGCCTCACCATCGCCGGCGCGAAGCTCGCCGCGTATCTTTTGTGCAACGTCATCACTGGCGCGCTCGTTAACATGGGCTCCAGCCAAGTTATGGAACGCGTGCGGGAGAAACTGATTGAGCGCTCCCGTGGACGGACGTAACCACGTCATCCCTCGCGCCATGGTCACCAGCTACCGTTGCGCCGCCGAGTTCTTTACGATGAGTGGCGCAAGGAGACTGCCAGCGGCAGGAAGACGGTGAGCAGAGGAGGCACAGAGCAGGCGCGCGCGGCGCTGTAGGCAAACGCCGCGTTCGTGCTCTTCGGGCAGGGCGGCGCTGGCTTTGACGATGGCCGCAAAGCCCTCCACTACTTCAAGCAGGCCTTGGGCCTCGCCCGCCAGATCGAGTACCGCGCGCGGGAGAAACTCTGTCTGAATGCCCGTGCGGCCCCGAAGCCACAGCCACAGTAGCGGGGCCGCCCACATGGCATACCTTCGCCAGGGGGACCTGCCCCGTTTCCCACTCAGCATCCCTTTTTGCTGAGCGGGCAGGTCTCCTCTTTTTTTTCCTTGACTTCCAGCGGGAAATTCCTTATCTTGTGTAAAACCGGCGCTGCGTCGGTGAGTTTCGTTTGTCGCAACCGCCAGGACCACTTGCGGAGGGAGGACGTGCTCCAGGGAGGGCGTTCCATGTGCACGGTCTTTAGGGCGAGGGCCTTCGCCCTTTGCCGCCATGCCTCTGCCCGGGTCTCGCTTCCTCCTTCGCGCCACCCTCCTCCTTTTGCCTGCTACCGCGCGTACCCGCTCACTTTTCACTTAGCAACGAGGAGCTCATGGCAAAGCACACACCACATCGCGGGGGGGTGACCTGTTCGGGCTGGCAGCTCGGCACTCTGGTCGCCCTCCGTATGCTCATCGGCTGGCACTTTCTCTACGAGGGGGTCGCCAAGTTGCTCAACCCGTACTGGTCATCGTCAGGCTATCTGCTGGAGGCGAAGGGCTTTCTTGCCGACTTTTTCACCTCCATTGTGGCCAACCCTACGGCGCTGCGCATTGTGGACTGGCTGAACATCTACGGCCTGATCGCCATCGGCTTGGGGCTCATCCTCGGCTGCCTGACCAGGCCGGCGGCCATTGCTGGCGCCGTGCTGCTGTTGTTGTACTACCTGTGCAACCCGCCGTTTGTGGGCTTCAAGTACAGCGCACCCAGCGAGGGGAGCTATCTCATCGTGAACAAAAATCTGATCGAGCTCTGTGCGCTGGTGGTGCTGGCACTGTTCCCCACCGGCAGGGTGATCGGGCTGGACCGGCTGCTGTTTGGTCCGCCGCGGTCGTTTGACCCGCAACGAGCGTGAGGAGAGGAGAACATTCCATGTCCGAAGACAAAGCACGTACAGGTGGGCGTCAGGAGCCGGGGCGTCGGGGCATCGGCAGGCGCGAGGTGCTCAAAGGGTTGGCCTCGGTGCCGGTCCTGGGTCTGTTCACCTACGGCCTGCTCAAGAAGCGCTCCCTGGATGATTTTCGCCGCAAGCAAATTCTGTCCGAGCTTGGTCTGGGCGAGGCCCCTGCGGTGTTGCCCAAGACGACCGGGAAGAAGGCAGGGGAGCTCATCCGTCTGGGCATTATCGGCTTTGGCGGGCGCGGCGAGGACCTGATGCGCGCCGCCGGCTTTGCCCACCCGGACTGGGTAGAGGCGAAGCGCAAAGACGCGCAAGAGAACAAGTTGGACAAGTGGCTGGAGGACTGGCTAAGACAAGAGGACCTGAACGTGGCGTTCACGGCCGTGTGCGACGTGTTCGACGTGCGGGCCGCGCGAGGCCTGGCAGCCTCAAGGAACGAGGTCAGGCCAGGTGGTCCTCCCTTGGCCAGCGCCAAACGCTATCGCCACTACCATGACCTCCTGGCCAGCAAGGATGTGGACGCGGTGATTATCGCCACCCCCGACCACTGGCATGCGCAGATGGCCATCGACGCCGCCGAGGCAGGCAAACACGTGTATTTGGAAAAGTGCATGACGCGCACCGAGGAGGAGGTCTACCGCCTGCACGAGGCGGTCACCCGCAGCGGCATCGTGTTCCAGCTCGGCCACCAGAACCGCCAGCAGGCCACCCATGACAAGGCGCGGGAGATTGTGCAAAGGGGTCTGTTGGGTCCCATCACGCTCGTGGAGACCACCACTAATCGCAATTCGCCGGAAGGAGCCTGGGTCTATGAGATCCACAAAGACGGCAGTCCGCAGACCATCGACTGGGAGCAGTTCCAAGGGCCGGCCCCACACAAGGTGCCCTTCAGCCTGGAGCGCTTTTTCCGGTGGCGCTGCTGGTTCGATTATGGCACCGGGTTATCGGGCGACCTGCTCTCCCACGAGTACGATGCCGTCAACCAGATCCTCGACCTTGGCATCCCACATTCAGCCGTGGCCTCGGGCGGCATCTACTTCTACAAAGACGGCAGAGACGTGCCCGACGTCTTCCACGTCGTCTTTGAATACCCGGAGCGCAACCTCACCCTCATCTACAGTGCCACCCTGGCCAGCAATCGCAATCGCGGCAAGGTCTTCATGGGCCACGACGCCTCTATGGAGGTCGGCGGCGTGCTCAGCGTCACTGTGGACTGGGAGTCTACCCGCTTCAAGAAGAAACTGGAAGAAGGGATTATCGACCCCTCGTTGCCGCTGTTCACCTATCACCCGGGTGCTAAAGGGATCGACGCGGTGACTTCGGCCAGCGAGCAATACTTTGCCTCGCGGGGGCTGCTGTACACCTGTCGCGAGGGCAAGCGGGTCGATGTTTCCCATTTGCACATCAAGGAATGGCTGGACTGCATCCGCAATGGTGGGCAGCCCAGCTGCAACATCGAGCGCGGCTTTGAGGAGGCCATCACCTGCCACATGGCCACCAAGTCGTACCTGGAAGGGCGCAAGGTCTTCTGGGATCCGATCAAGCGCAGAATCGTTTGAAGGACGGACCGTGAAAGGCTCACTGTAGACGGCGGAGGGTTCCATGTCGACCAAGACGAGACTCGGCATCATGATGTTTCTGCAGTATGCCATCTGGGGGGCGTGGGCGCCAGTGCTGTCCGAATACCTGATGAGGGAGCTGCACTTCACCGGTGTGCAGGTGGGGTGGATCTATGCAGTGTTGCCGCTGGCGACCATCGTGGCGCCGTTCCTGGGCGGGCAGGTGGCCGACCGCTGGCTGGCCTCGGAGAAGGTGATTGCCCTGCTGCAACTGGCCGGTGGCGTCGTGCTCCTGGTCATGTCCCGCATCACCTCCTACGCCACCTTGTTGCCACTCATGCTCTTCTACTGCCTGCTCTATGCGCCCACCCTGGCCATTACCAACTCTCTTGCCATGATCAACCTGGAGAGTTCGGAGAAGGAGTTCGGGCGCATTCGCGTGTGGGGGACCATCGGGTGGATTGCCGCCGGCTGGCTGCTTGCCGCCTGGCGCTACGGCGGGCAGAGCGCGATGCTGCGCGGCGATACCCTGTTTCTGGCCGGCATCTTCTCTCTGATCATGGGCCTGCAGGCCTTTAGCCTGCCCCATACGCCGCCGAAGAAAGAAGGCGTCAACCCCCTCGCCTTCCTCGAGGCTCTGAAGATGCTGCGCGAAAAGAACTTTTTGATCTTTGTCACCATCACTTTTGTGGTAGCCACGGAGTTGGAGTTCTACTACATCCTCACCGCGCCGTTCCTGCAGTCACCGGTGATTGGCCTGCCCCCGAAGGTCATCTCCGCGGTGATGACCATCGCCCAGGTGGCGGAAATCTTCGTCATGGCCTTCTTGTTGTCCACGTTTCTGGCGAAGTACGGCATGCGTAATACCTTGGCCATCGGCGCACTGGCCTGGCCGGTCCGCTACATCATCTTCGCCATCGGCAAGCCCGCCTGGCTGGTAATTGCCTCGCTGGCGCTGCACGGCTTCTGCTACGTTTTTTTCTTCACGGCGGCGTTCATCTACGTGGACACTGTGGCTCCGAAAGACATCCGCGCCTCGGCGCAGAGCTTGATTGCCATCATCGCCTTGGGCCTGGGCCGTTTTCTGGGCAGCCTGTTCGCCGGCTGGATCAAGGACATGTTTACGGTTGAGGGGGTGACCAATTGGCGATTGGTGTTCATTGTGCCCTGTGCTCTGACCATCCTCTGCGCGTTGGCCTTTGTGCTCTTTTTTCGGGAACAACGCCAGAGTGGCAAGGCCCAGGTGAGAGCATGAGAGGTAGGGAGAAAGTGAGGTGAGCCTATGGAACTAACACGGCTTGGGGTCGGAATTGTCGGGGGAGGATTTGTGGGGAGTTTCCACATCCGGTCGTGGGTGGGGGTGCGCGATGCCGACATTCTGGGCATCGTGGACAAGAACCGCAAGACGGCACAGGCTGCCGCCTCGTTGGCCAGAAAGCTCCGCGTGGGTGAGGCCAAGCCCTACAAGAGCATCACCGAGATGGTGGCTGACCCGGCCATTCACGCCATCTGGATCTGCATCCCCAACTACGCGCGCCTGGAGGTGATGGAGGAAATCGTCCACGCCCTCGAGACCGGCAAAGGGGAGCTGGTGGGCGTGACCTGCGAGAAGCCCTTGGGGCGCACGGTCGCCGAGGCGCGCAAGATGCGCGATTTAGCCAAAAAGGCGGGGCTGCTCGACGGCTACCTCGAGAACCAGGTCTTTTCGCCGGCGGTAGTCAGGGGCAAGCAGATTGTCTGGACGCGGGGTGCGGCTATTGCCGGCCGTCCTTATCTGGCACGGGCGGCAGAGGAGCACAGCGGCCCGCACATGCCCTGGTTCTGGGAAGGCACCCTTCAGGGAGGCGGCGTCCTCAACGACATGATGTGCCACTCGGTTGAGGCGGCCCGCTTCATGCTCACGCCCCCAGGAGCCCCGCGGTCAGTGCTGACGCCCGTCAAAGTCACTGCTCACACCTCCTGCCTGAAATGGCAGCGCCCGGAATACGTTCGCCACCTGAGGAAGTACAGCGACGGCAAGCTCGACTACCGGCGCCGGCCGGCCGAAGATTTTGCCCGCTCGCTCATCGAATATCATGACGAGCACGGCGAGCCGCTGGTGGTGGAAACCACCACCTCCTGGTGTTACGTGGGTGCCGGCCTGCGGCTGAGCATGGAGCTCCTCGGACCCGAATACGCCCTGGCCATCAATACCCTCGACACCGGCCTCAAGGTCTTTTTCAGTCGCAGAGTGAAAGGCGAGGCAGGGGAAGACCTGGTGGAGAAGCAGAACGCAGAAATGGGGCTCATGCCGGTGGTGAGCAACGAGGAGAGCGAGTACGGCTACGAGGCAGAGAATCGCCACATGGTGCAATCCTTCCTGGCGGGCAAGCGCCCCATGGAGAACTTTGATGATGGCCTGAACGTGGCCGAACTGCTCATGACCGCCTACATGAGCGCCGAGCAGGAGAAGACATTGGCGTTTCCGCCTCCGGGTTTGGAGACCTTCGTGCCCCAGGTGGCGCAGGGCACATGGAACCCGCGCAAAAGGTGACAGATAGGCCGCACGCCGAATCGCCGAAGGAGGACTCCCCATGTGGTGCACCATGTGCTGGACCCTGCTGCTGGCGGCCTGTGCTGGCTGCAGCAGTGGGCGCAAAGGTCCCCCACTGGCCGTGCAGTGCTGGACTTTCAGGGCTTTCAGCTTTGTTGAGGCCTTGGACAAGGTCAAGTCGCTGGGGGTGACGGCCGTGCAGGCCTATCCAGGTCAGGTGCTATCGCCCGAGTATCCAGGGGTAACTTTTGGCCACCACTTGAGCGAGGAACAGCACGCCTTTGTGGCCCAGGCACTGCAGGAGCGCGGCTTGCGTCTGGTCGCTTATGGCGTGGTGGACCTGGGGCGTGACGAGCAGAGCATGCGGTCGGTGTTCGACTTTGCCCACAGGCTCGGAATCGGCACCATTGTGGCCGAGCCGGAATTCGAGGTCATGCCTCTGCTGGAGCGCCTGGTGCAGGAGTATGGCATCAGGGTGGCCATTCACAACCACCCCGCGCCCTCGCGCTATGCCCGGCCGGAGACGGTAGCGGAGCAGATTGCCGCGCGTGACCGCCGCCTCGGCGCCTGTGCGGACACTGGCCATTGGCTGCGGACCGGCGTCGTCCCCGTACAGGCGCTGCGCCTGCTCCACGGCCGGGTGTTGGACGTGCACCTCAAAGACCTCAACGCCTTCGCCTCACCCGAGGCCTATGATGTGCCCTGTGGTCAGGGGAAGGCAGATATCCGCGCGGTGGTCGCCGAGCTCCGTCGCCAGGGTTATGACGGCTTCCTCACCATCGAATACGAAAAGGAGCAGGATCGAGACAACCCTGCGCCCGCCGTGGCCCAAAGCATCACGTACTTACGCAAGCTCGGGTGTCGCTAGCGCGCGGGGCAGGTGTAGACTCATTCCGGGAGAGACAATGAGCAGAAATGGCCTTCCTCTGGCAGCCGCCGCAGTGCTGCTCCTGCTGTTTTTCGCCTGCGGCAACCAGCAGTGCATCGTGTTGTTTGACGGCCACTCGTTGGAGGCCTGGCGCGGATTCCACCGCCCCGACTTTCCTTCGGCCGGGTGGACCGTGCAGAACGGTGCGTTGAAGACCATCGTGGGTGGCGAGCACGTAGACCTCATCACCAAGGACACCTACCGTAACTTCGAACTGGAGCTGGAGTGGAAGGTGGCCCCAGGGGGCAATAGCGGCATCTTTTACCGGGTCAACGAAGAGGCAGAGGCGGTGTGGCAATCCGCACCGGAGATGCAGGTCCTCGACGACCAGCGGCATCCGGATGGCCGCGACCCGAGGACCTCGGCGGGCGCCCTGTACGGCCTCATTGCCCCGCACAACAAGAGGCTTCTGCCAGCAGGGGCCTACAACCGCGCCAAAGTGGTGGTACAAGGAACACGGGTGGAACACTGGCTAAACGGCCGCCAGGTGCTCACCTACGACCTGGCCAGCGACTCACTGCGGCAGCTGATCAGCCGGAGCAAGTTTAGGGACTACCCATGGTTCGCCTTGGCGCGACGTGGACACATTGCCCTGCAACATCACGGCGAGGAGGTTTGGTACCGGCGCATTCGGGTGCGCCGTCTCTCTGACGAGCTAAACGTCCCGCCGGAGGGGTTTGTCGCCCTGTTCAACGGGCGCGACCTGAACGGCTGGAAGGGGCTGGTGGGCAATCCGCTCACCCGCGCCCAGATGAGCGCCGATGAATTGGCAAGGGCCCAGGCCGCAGCCGACGACAGCATGCGCGCCCACTGGCAGGTGGTGGACGGAGTGCTGGTGTTTGACGGCAAGGGCAGCCACCTGTGCACTGCCCGCGACTATGAGGATTTTCAGCTGCTGGTGGACTGGAAGATCGAGCGCAACGGGGACAGCGGCATCTACCTCCGCGGTTCACCCCAGGTGCAAATCTGGGACGCGGCCAAGCATCCGGAAGGTTCAGGGGGCTTGTACAACAATCAGGTCCACCCTAACAAGCCCCTCATGTGTGCCGATCGGCCTGTGGGCCAGTGGAACACCTTTGACATCACCATGATCCGTGACCGGGTCACAGTTCTCCTCAATGGAGTTTTGGTCGTGGATAACGTGGTTATGGAGAACTACTGGGACCGCAGCCAGGCCATTTTCCCCACTGGGCAGATCGAGCTCCAAAGCCACGGGTCGCCGCTGTACTTCCGCAACATCTTTATCCGCGAGATTCCGCGTCCAGAGCAGGGGCGGCCGCTGTTCAATGGCACGGATCTCAGTGGCTGGGTAGGGGCAACCGATCGCTACTACGTGCGCAACGGGGCCATCGTTTGTCCCAAGGGAATCTACGCCAACCTGTACACCGCCGAGGAATTTGCCGATTTTGTCTTGCGCTTCGAGTTCAGGCTCACGCCCGGGGCCAACAACGGCCTGGCCATTCGTGCGCCGCTAGAGGGTGACGCCGCGTACGTGGGTATGGAACTGCAGATTCTTGACGATACTTTTCCTGCCTATGCCGAGATAAAGCCCTACCAGTGCCACGGCTCCATCTATGGGGTCGCGCCCGCACAGCGTGGTCACCTGCGTCCGGCCGGCGAGTGGAACGTGCAAGAAGTCATCGCTCAGGGACGCCGGATCACCGTTGTGCTCAATGGCACTACCATTCTTGACGTTGACCTCGATCAGGTCAGCGCCATGGGGACTGCCGACGGCCGTGACCACCCGGGCCTGAGGAGAGACCGCGGGCACATCGGCTTCCTGGGCCACGATGCCCACGTAGAGTTCCGGAGCATCTGGATCAAGGAGCTGTAGAGCCAACTGCACGAAGAGTGGAAAGAGCACCAAGAACTACACAAGGAGGCACATCATGCAGAGACCGCGCATGGCCATTGTCGCTGTTGCCTGTCTGCTCGTCCTGTGCTGGACCGGCTCGGTTCTGCAGGCGCAGGAGCTGAACCTCGAAGATCAGGTAATCGAGCACACCTTGAACAATGGGATGAAGATCCTCATGGTGGAACGCCACGAGGTGCCTCGCGTTGTCTGCCACATCTACTACCGGGTCGGCTCGGTCAACGAGCGGCCGGGCATAACCGGCATCTCCCACTTTCATGAGCACATGATGTTCAAAGGCACGCGCACCATCGGCGTTACCGACTTTGACGCGGACGATGCCCTGAACCGCCAGATCGACAGCCTGTACCAGCTCATCTATCGCGAGAAGTACTGGAAGCGTGACGGCGACCAGGCAAAGATCAAACAGTGGGAGACCCAGGCCGACAGCCTGATGAGGTACGAAAAGCGCTACATCATCAAGGACGACCTGTGGGAGACGTACATGAAGAACGGGGCCACTGGCCTCAATGCCTCCACCGGCCAGGAAGTCACTGGCTACTACGTCACCCTGCCCTCCAACAAGGTCGAGCTGCAGATGTGGTTGGAGTCTGACCGTATGCTCCACCCTTACTTCCGGGAGTTCTATTCGGAGAAGGAGGTGGTGCGCGAGGAGAGGCGTCTGAGCGAAAACAGCCCTGGCTACTTCTTCCGCGAGCAGCTGAACGCCACCTTCTGGGCCGCCTCCCCGTATGCCTGGAGCGTGATTGGCTGGGACGCCGACCTGCAGAAGCTGACCAAGCAGGACATGATCGAGTACAACCGGCGTTACTACGTGCCGAACAACGCGGTGGCCGTCTATGTGGGGGACATCAACCTGCAAGAGATCATCGCTCTGGCGGAAAAGTACTTTGGGGGCGTGCCGCGGGGTCCAGATCCAGAGCCGGTGCGCACCACCGAGCCCAAGCAGTACTGCGAGAAGCGGGTCATCGGGGAGGCTGAGGCGCCGCCGTCGGTCACCATCATGTACCATGTGCCCGCTGCCGGGCACCCTGACGACGAGGTATTTCAGGTCATCAGCGGCCTCATGAACGGCACCACCGGGCGGCTCTACAAGAAGCTGGTCAAGGAGAAGGGGGTCGCGGTGGAGGCCTCGGCGGGAGGTGGCGGCATGATGTATGGGGGCCAGTACTCGTTCCGCGGCCGGCCAAAATCAGAGGCCGGCCACACCCCTGATGAGCTGGAGCAGGCCCTCTACGAGGAAATCGAGCTGCTAAAGACCGAGCCAGTGACCGAATACGAGCTGCAAAAGGTCAAGAACCAGGCGGAGGCTAATTCTATCCAGAGTCTGCGCTCCACCTACGCCCTGGCCGCGCGCCTTGGCCGGGCCGAGTTGGGCCTGGGGTGGCGCAACCTGCAGCGGTCGCTGGCGCGGATGAAAGCCGTCACCGGAGAGGACATTATGCGCGTGGCAAACACCTATTTCACCAAGGACAACCGGACGGTGGGACTCCTCTATCGCACAAGCAGTCCCGCCCCACGCAAGCGCCCCGCCTCATTGTCGGCAGAACCCCGGTAGGCCTTTCGGCAGAGGAGGAATCGCTATGAGAACCCTGTTCATCGCCCTGCTGGTGGTGGCCGCGGCACTTAGCTCTGCCACCACCCTCGCGCAAATCCCGGATCACCCCTCGCAGCTTGCATTTCGCCCTCTGAGCTTTGCGCCGCCTAAGGCCCAGGACTATCGCGTGGTTCTGTCCAACGGCATGATCGTCTACATCGCCGAGGACCACACCCTGCCTACCGTGGAGATGGGCGCCATCGTCCGCACGGGCAGCCTCTACGACCCAAAAGGCAAAGAGGGGTTGGCGCGCATGGCCGGCGACGTCCTTCGCACCGGTGGCACCAAGAACATCAGCGGCGACGACCTGGATGAACGCCTCGCCTTTCTGGGGGCTGCCATTCGCAGCAATATCGGCACTACCTCTGGCAATGCCTCTATGTCCTGTCTGGCGCGCCACACCGATGAGGTGCTGGGCCTGTTCGCCGACATGCTCATGAACCCGATCTTTGCCGAGGACAAGATCCGCCTGTGGAAAGACCAGGCCATCGAGGCCCTCAAAACGAAGAATGACCAGCCGCGGGCAGTCCTTGAGCGAGAATTCCGCAAGCTCCTCTACGGCGACCACCCGCTGGTGTGGGAGGAGAGCAAAGCGTCCCTGGAAGGGATCAGCCGCGCGGATTTGCTGGAGTTCCACCGCACCTACTACGTGCCGAACAACATCATCCTGGCGGTGGCCGGCGATTTTCAGCGGCAGGAGATGCTGGACAAACTGGAAAAGGCCTTCGCCGGCTGGCAACCCCGAAAGGTCACCCTCCCCCGTGTACCCGAGGTCAAAGCCAAGAACCGCCCCGGCGTGTTCATGATCCAGAAGCAGATCAACCAGGGCTACGTGAATGTCGGGCACTTTGGCATCAAGGACACCAACCCGGACGTTTTCGCCATCAATGTCATGAACTTCATTCTCGGCGGGGGGAGTTTCACCTCCAGAATCACCAGCAAGGTGCGCTCCGACGAGGGCTTGGCCTACAACACTGGCTCCCGCTTTGCCAACGAACACCTCTTCCCCGGCACGTTCTACGGCTATGTCCAGACCAAATCTCAGACGGTTCACTATGCCATCTCTCTCATCCTCAAAGAGTTCAAGCGCATCCGCGAAGAAGTGGTGACCGACCAGGAGATGGAGACGGCCAAAAACTTCTTCCTCGACAGCTTCCCAGACCGCTTCTCCACCGCCATCGGCACCATGAACACCTTCGCCTCACTGGAGTACGATGGCTTCCCGCTCGACTACTACGACACCTATTGCGACAAAATCAGAGCGGTGACCAAACAAGACGTGTTGCGGGTGGCAAAGAAGTACATCAAGCCGAACGAGATGAGCATCATGGTGGTGGGAGACATCGAGGCGTGCCGCAAGGGCTACGACAAACACCTGGGTACCCTCGACGAACTTGGCAAAGTCACGGTGCTCGAGCTCAAGGACCCTCTGACAGGGCTGTAGAAGGATTCGCCGCCAGGAACGGAGCTGCACGATTCCCGGACCGCGCGGCGGAGACGAAAAGAGCCGCAGGTGAGGTGCTCAGGGCGCGAGGGCACCACCTGCGGCTCTCGGCTATAATGCCTTGCCGCTGAACGCTCACAGGAGAAGGTGGGACATGGCACCTTTCACGCCAACGCAAGCAGATGGCCCACGAAGGCCGGCACTTTTCGTCGCCCTACTCCCCATCGTGGCAATGATGGTGCTCCTCATCGTCGGGTACGGGATGTACAAGGTCGTGCCCCAGGTGCTGCTGATTGCGGCGGCCTTTGTCACGGGGCTGCTGGGTCTCCTTTTGCGTTTCCGCTGGGAAGACATGCAAAAGGGCATTGTGGAGAGCATACACAAGGCCTTGCCCGCCATGTTGATCATGATCTGCGTAGGGATTCTCATCGGTTCGTGGATCGCCGCGGGCACCATTCCCATGATCATCTACTACGGCCTGAGGCTCATCTCGCCACGTTTCTTTCTGGTGACCGCCTGCTTCGTCTGCAGTCTCACCTCCATTGCCACCGGCACCTCATGGGGCACCATCGGCACCTTGGGCGTGGCATTCATGGGCATCGCCATGGCGCAGGGCATACCCCCGGGACCGGCAGCGGGAGCAGTGGTGGCTGGCGCTTACTTCGGCGACAAGATGTCCCCTTTCTCCGATGTCACCAACCTTGCCCCGGCAGTGGCAGCCTCGAATCTTTTTGACCACATCAAGCACATGCTCTATTCGGCCGTGCCGGCGTGGCTCATCGGCTTTCTGGTCTACTTCCTGGTCGGGCTGCGCTATGGCACCGCGACGGCCGAGTCGGAGACCATGCGCCTCATCATGGAGACTCTGCGGCAGCATTTCCGCTTCCACGTGCTTCTCCTTCTGCCCCTCGCGGTGGTCTTTTACTTCGCGGCGGCCAAGAAGCCAGTGCTGCCCGGGATGCTCTTTTCGGCGCTCATCGCCGGCGCCCTGGCGGTCATCTTCCAGGGGGCAACCATCCCACAAGTGGCTCAAGCCATGGACACGGGGTACAAGTCGGCCACAGGGGTGCCGGAGGTAGATAAGTTGCTTTCCCGAGGAGGGATGATGAGCATGATGGGCGTGCAACTGGTGGCTTTCACCGCCTTTAGCTTCGGCGGCATCATGCAACGCACCGGGCTCTTGCAGGTAATCTTTGGACACATCAAGGTGCTTACGGAGCGCGTATGGAGCCTGGTGGTGACCACCGTGGTCAGCAGCATTTTGACCGCCATGGTTACCGGCAGTTCCTACCTCTCCATGATCGTCCCGGCAGAGCTGTTGGCGCCAGTATACCGGCAGAAAGGCCTGGCAGCCAAGAACCTCTCACGGATAGTCGAGGAGTGTGGCGCGATCATCGTACCGCTCATCCCATGGAGCATGGCGGGGGTGTACGTGACGGGCACCATCGGCGTCTCGCCCTTCCAGTATTTGCCATGGGCGGTGCAAAACTATGCGGCGGTGTTGATCCTCATTCTCTTTGGCTTCACCGGCCTGACCATGGCGCCGAGGGTGCGCGAGGACGAGACCCGGGTGGGCAGTTGAACGCAGTCGTACACGGGGTAACCGGTAGACTGGAGTTCAGAAGCCAAGTCGAGCAAGTCTTTCCTTTTCGGCAAGCGCCCTGCCGCTTTTGCGGTCGATGGCCACACAGGCGCCATTCCTAATCTGCGTAGCCACCTTGCCTGCCGCGTGGGGGTTTCCGCACAGATGGGGGGCATCGAGGAGGCCCACCTGGACGGCGCGCGCCAGGGTCTCAGGGTCAGTCCAGGGATCGTCCACGTGGTGGTCAGGCAGCGCGCGCAGCGCTTCCAGCAATAGCCTGGCCTCCTCCACCAGCTGCTCCTGCCGCTCCCGAATGAGCGCGTGTTCACTCAGGGGCAAGGCGCCGAGCTGGCGATTCTGGATCACCCCCGTGACAATGGCCGCGCTTTCAATGATCTCTGGTGGCGTAGCGGCGTGGTCCCCTTCGCAGAAGGCGACCACATGGACAATCTGCGGCTCCAGGGCGAGCTGGTAGAAAGTTGAGGCCGCCAGTTGACCTTTGGCCACTTCGGGTAGGGCGCTCATGCTGGCAAGACCGGTTCTCGTCTGGCGCACGCTGACGAATCCTCCGTCGTGGAGCGACTCGATGAGGGTCACCTTGGCCAGCATCTTGGCCAGGTCCATGGGGGCAGAGGTACGTGCTGGCGTATTGAACATGTACTGGGCCACGTAGTGGCGGGCTCCGGCGCGTTTAGCGTTGTAGGCGGCCAGGAAAGCCGCGGCCACCGCCACCGTGTCAGGGGCCTCGCGCAAACTCCAGTGGTGGGCCTCGTTGACCTCCAGGGGGATGTCGTGGTCAGCGTACCAGCGCATGGCCTCCTGGTTTTCGCGGATGGCGTCGGCGAGCAACCGGTTGGAGCGGCCGTCCAACACATTGTACCAGAACAGCGGCACCGCCCCCCAGGCGACGTTGATGGTCTCGGCAAGCATCTCCGCCCAGCGCACCAGATCCCGCGTGCCGGAATAGCAGCGCAGCAAAGGGAAATTGCCACAGCGGGTGGCCTGGTAGATGGCCCACAGGTCAGCGGGCGAGCGCAGGGGCACACCCCCTGCCCCATCCAGCTCAGGCCTCATCTCCTGCGGCCGAAAGAAACAGGCCTGCGCGTTCTGGTCAGGGCCGAGGGAGAGAACATCGATGGCACCGGACAGGGCCAGAGTGCGGGCACCTTCCACCGTGGCGGCCAAGCTGGGCAGGCCAAAGTGGTGACGCAGCAGCGGCATGGGGCTGGTGGCCGCGATGCGGGCCATGAGGGACTGCGGCGGCGGCCCGGTTGCCTCCTCACCTGTTCTTTTCTGGGCAAAAAAAGCCTCCACCTCCTCAGCGGTCGCATCGCCAAAGGTGGCCGCGAATAGCCCACTTCGCCGGGCCACTTCCGCAGCCGGCGGCGTGCCACCGAACACCCACACCTTGTCCTGCCAGCCATGGGCTTCCACCACCCTGCGCACCGCCGTCAGCAACGGTTCCAAGGTCTCCGGCGTCAGGCGGTAGCTGAGTGCCACCATGCCTGGCTGCAGGTGTTGGATCTCCTGCTCCAGTCGCGCAACGTCCACCGCCGGACCAAGGAAGTGGGTCTGGTAGCCATGCTTCGCGGCCACTTTCAGAAAAGAAAGGACCCCGGCCACGTGTACACAGTCGCCTATGGCCGCGCCAAGAACCGTTTTCTGGCCCATTGTCCTAAATCTCCCCGGTAACGGCCAGCAGCCGAATCTCTCTGATGGACTTGCCCCGCAAGCCCAGGGAATCAACCGTGCGACCCCTCTTCCAAAAGTCCACCCCACGCATGAGAGAGGCCAGGTGGATGATGGCCTTGATGGTCGGGGTCTCCACCTTGAGCATCTCGCCAATGGAGGCAATGGGCACCAGGCTCATCGGCACGTCCTCATCGATGTAGCGGTGATGGAGGCGATCCGGCGCCTTGATACCCACATACCCAGGGTTGTCGTGCATGGCCTCGTAAAGGTCCCTGCCCGTGGCGCTGTACGCCGTGTAGAGCCAGTTGCGGGCGCTCATGGCGCGAATTCCCAAGGCCGCCGCCACATCCAGCCGCTCCTTGTCGATGCGCTCCAATACCCGGGTCACCGACCGGCTCGCCCCCTGCACGTAGTACTCAAAGTCGCCGTGCGTCTCCTCAATCCAGGCGGCATTGAGCACGGTGAGGGCCGGGTGAAACACCGCGCCGATGTTGTCGAAGCTGGTCTTGAAAACGTTGTCACCGGGGACAAATTGGGGGAACGCGCGATTTATGACCTTCAAGACGCCAGGGATCCAATACGCAGGCAGGGTGGCCAGCGGCACCGCGGCCTTGATGGAGAAGACCTTGGCATGTGCAGGTCCCAGCGCGCGCGAGGCGTAAAGAAAGGTCTGGGCCTCGGCGATGAAGGGCAGCTCCTGCACCCCGTGCTGACGGAGGACGTGCATGAACTCCAAGGCCCCACCGGTACGGCCGGGGTTGAGAACCACGATCTGGTTCCCCTTGACGTGGGGAGCACATACCTCCGCGATGTAGCGGTGGCCGGTTGCCGGCACCACCACCATGAGCACATCCACCCCTTCCAGGCATTCGGCAATGTCGGTGGAGGCCAGGGCCACCTTTCCAAACCCTTTGACCTCTCCCTCCACCCGAATGCCTCCGCGCTCCTGCACCGGCTGGATGCGACGGCGACCACGGTTGAAAAGATTGACCTGGAAGCCCATGAGCGCCAGATGTCCGGCCATGGCCAAGCCGCCATGACCGGCGCCCAGCACGCAGAACTTTAACTCCTTGGGGTCCTTGGCGAGCATGGCCTTCAGGTACGCCCGCCTCTTGCTGTCGAGGTCGGTGCTATTGTTTGTGGTCATGCCCCTCCTCCTTGACGGGCCCACGGCTGGAGCGATTGCCGCACTTAGCTCCAGTGGGAAAAGGCCGATGCCGTCCCTGCGCACCGCCGCCCTCCCCTGCCTCCCCCAACATGCCCAAGCCAAACGGTCCTACGGCCGCTGCCGCTGGAACATCTTCATCATCTCTTCCGTGCCTGGACCCTTGGCCTTGGCCTTCTTCGGGTCGAAGAGGTCATCTGCCAGGCCAGTGTTCGCCTTCACCGAAGTCACCTTCACCGTGGAGGTAAGTTTGCCATCGAGGTAGATCTCGGTGCGATATGGTAGCAGGAAGCCTCCATGCGCCGGGCGGAAGTCAGAGTTGATGATACTCATCTGGTTGCCTTGTCCCGCCGTCTTCCCCTCGGCCTTCACCAGGAAGAGGCCCTCTTTGTCGACCCAGAGCTTGGAAAAAGGCGAGTCCTCTTTTGGCTTGCCCTCGACCACGTAGCAGGCACGGCCGCTCACCTTTTCCTCGCCCACCACCCGCGCCTCGCTGGTCAGGCGTTCCCACCAGTCATGCCCGGTCTGGTACTTCTCGCCCTCCTGGCGGGGCAACTTCTGGCTGCCCATCATCGGAGAAATGAGCCAGTAGTCGATACCATCGCCAATGACGATGGTCTCCATGCTTCCCATACCAGCCGGTGCACTGGAACCGAGATCTGTCTGGATCTCAACGCGAGACTTGTTACCCTTCGAATACACCGTCATCTGCGACTTTATCTTGCCTTGCTCGGTAACACTCTCCATCACCTTTCGGATGCACATGTCCTTGACCTCTGCCTGAAACTTGGCGTGGCGAGCCTGGGCCTGCTTCACTAACTGTGCCCAATCCATGGCCAAAGAGGGCACCGTGGCGGCAAATGCCAGCAGAAGTAGCAGCGTCAGCGTTGTGTTCTGTCTTTTCATCTCTTGCTCCTAGGTAGATGTGAAACCGCCTCCGCACCGATGTTAGCCCCGGACCTACAAAGGGACGGTGACCGCCTTTGTTTTCAATATACGCCACTCACAGCAAAATGTCAACCTGTTTCTTGTGAATGGGTATGGTGTGCCCCAGCGGAGGGAGAGGGGGTAGGAACTTCGTAGCCAGCAGGACAGCAGCGACATTGCGAGGGTCGGAACGGTCTAACTAGACGCCGTCCCCTGAGCAGGGGCCACGCGGCGCAGCTCGCGACCCTGTGGACAACCCCTCTTGGTGGCAAGACTTGGCGGAGGAAGGTATCAAGAAGGAACGGCGTCGGTGAAGTCCGAAAACCGCCCGCGGAATGGCGCAGAAACCCGATGTGGTACTAGAGCAACGCTACCTTGAGGCTTGGTCAGCCATGGCGGGGGAAAACGCGTGCTTGGCGGCCACTCCCCGTCGGCGCACGGCCTCCTCGACGACCTTCTCCAGGCGCCCGCGCACTTCCGCCAACACCAGCTCTTCTCCATCCACGGCCACGACAAAGATGGCCTGGAGGCGTTCCTTGCGCATTTGCGCCAGAACAAGGGTGGCCTCATTGTTGCGTGCCACCTTGACGATGGGCTCGTAGCCGCGCCTTGCCAGCCGTCGAACCAAGGCATTGGGCAGGGTCGGCTGCCCCCCTAATGTCCCGTTCAGGCGGTACACCCCCACCTGCACACTGCGGATATCCAGCAGCAGCGCGGCGGCTTCGGCATCACCTGAAACCAGACGGGCTGCCGTGCCCCCAAGCCACAGCGGCCCGGGGCCTAGGCCCAACTGGAACTCGGTCACCACTTGCCGGGCGCCCACCGACTGGATCACAAGCTCGCGCACCCGGCAGAAGTTGCTGTCCACCCCCGTGCACCCGACGAGTAATGCCAGTGTTAAGACAAATGCCACACGACTCAGTGCTCTTCGCATCCGCCCCCCAACCTACTTGGCCTTGGCGCCCGACTGGAAGTGTTCCAATGCGGGAATGTTGAACTTGCTCCCCAGTTGGCCTATGGCCTCCATGTCGATTTCGCCCACAATGTTGACGAAGGCGGCCTCGCCACCAGGCTCAACGGCCATCACTAAGAGGCCGAGGATCTTGTCGTTCTCCAACTTCAGGTACACATGGGCCGTCTCGCCGCGCCGGTCCTTGGCCCGCACCACCTTCTCCCACTTCTTCCTGGTCAGCTCCTGTTCAATCCTGGCAATCTGCGGCCTGAGGCTCAGAGCCGTGGCGCTGTCAGTGCCAAAGGTGTTGACGCGCACCAGCAACAGCTTGGACAGCATTTTGGCCAGACCCTGGTCTTCCTCCCCGGCGGCTTTGACCACCAACCGAAGAAGCGGGCCCCGAATGCAGACCTCAACCAGCTCCTCCCCCTCACTGGGGATTGGCAGCTGAGAAAAATCCACATAACCGGGATGCTTTCTGAGTTCCTCGTCCTCTTGGGCGAAGAGCGGAAATGTGAGTGCGGCCATAACTGTCGTCAAGGCCACAATCAGCGTGCTACCTCTCATCGGGCGTTTTCCTCCTGTGTCAGGGCGCCGAAAGCGGTGGTGACGCCACGCTTCAGCGGCTTCACCACGTGCGCCGGCAGAACCTCTTGTTCGAGCGTGCGTTCGGTCAGGCGCAAGGCATAGTGGACGTATGCCAGCGCCACGTCCACCTCGCGGCGTGCCTGTAGGACCTGCTCATTCGTGTAATGCACTTCCTCGGCCTGCCTCTGTTGCTGCCAGGGCTGGCGGCTGACCAAAACCACAAGCGCCACTGTCACTGCCGCGCCCACCACAGCCAGCCGCCACACCAGACGCGGTTTGACCGAGAAACGCCGCCGGCGCACAACCTGGGCGGGACATCTGGCCTGGACGCGCGCAAGCACCTCCTCGGGGCAAGGGAGCTTTGGCAGGGCACGCAGCTCCCTATGCAGCTGCTGCTGCGCCTCCAACTCGGCCCGACAGCGCGCACAGTCCCGCAAGTGCGCCTCGACCTGGCGGCGCTCCCTCCTGGACAGCTCGCCGTCCAGGTAAGCATCCACCAGAGCCTTAAGGTGTGTGCCACGGACTGCTTTTCCCATCAGTCAACCTCTTCGAGCAAGTGCGCCAGCGCAGCACGAAGCTGCCGGCGCCCACGGTGAATGTAGACCTTCACCGAGTTGAGCGGTATGCCCAGAGTAGAGCTGATCTCCTCGTAGCTCATGTCCTGGAGCTCCCGCATAATGATGACGCTGCGCAGGCGCGCGGGCAGACGTTGAATGGCCTGAGCAAGATGACGTTGCAGTTCACCCTGCTCGGCGGCGGCATGGGGGTCGTCAGCCGCTACCAGAGGCAAAGGGGCATTCCATTCATCGCCCGCTTCCTGCGCTGGCACCATCTGCCGCGCCTTGTGTCGCCGCAAGGTATCGACGCACAGATTGTGCGTGACCCGCATGAGCCAGGCCTTGAGGGTTGGTTTGCGGATCGCATGCAAGTTCTGCCACGCACGCAGCAACACCTCCTGCGTGACATCCTCGGCGTCCGGACGGTTTCCGAGAAAGTAGTACGCATGGCTGTAGATGCGATCCTTGAACGCCAACACCGCTGTTGTGAAGTGTGACTGTCTCATCGGGCCTCACTGCTCAAGACGCAGGAACGCGAGAAATGTTACAGGAGGTCTACAGTCCGAAGAACTTGATGGCCAACCCGGAGAGTGCGATGATCGCCCCGGCGAGCGCGTGGGAGTAGCGCTCCAGGCCGCCCGTTTTGATCAGGAGCAGGCCGCGGTTGAGCAGGCCCACCATGAGGAGCATGGTGCCAACCGTCACCACGCCAAAGACGGCAGTGACGCCGACTACCGCTCCCCAATGGTGTCTGGCTGCGGGATACATGAGCAGCGGTATCAGAGGTTCGCACGGCCCCAAGACGAAGATGATGAACAGCAGCCACGGCGTCACTTGTCCCTTGCCCTCATGCACATGGCCGTGGCTGCCGGAATGAGTGTGGGGATGAGTGTGAATACTCCCGTCTTCGTGCACATGGGCGTGGGCGTGGGGCCTGCCCACAACCGCCCGGCGCACCCCCCACACCGCGTAGGCGAGGCCGAAGCCAATGAGCAGCCACGAGGCCACCTGGCCACGCAAACCTTCCACTCCCTCCAGGTGGCTCACCGCGATTCCGGCAGCCACCCCCACGGCCCCGATGAGCACCGAGCTCAGCACGTGACCAATGCCGCAGGCCAGTGTCATCCCCAGCGCCGTACTCAGGCGCCATTGCCGCGCCCGCGCCAACACCACAAACGGCAGGTAGTGATCAGGCCCAATCAGCGTATGTACAAATCCGATCGACACCGCAGATCCGATGAGCACTGCCCATGTCGCCGACTCCATCAGACCTCCTCGTGGCTCTGTTCAGGCTCAGCTCTGTCGCCAGCTCGCAGAGCGCAACCACCGGCCTGCCTCGCCTTCCACCTCTACCTCCTCCACCCTGCCGGCCGTCCGCAACTCCCCGAGCGCATCGCGAATGTCCTGCTCCGCCCAGGGAAAGAGCCGTGCAACCCTTGGGGGGGAAGAAACCAACACGGTGGAAAAGTACTTGTCCAGGATCTTCACTCTCGCTTCGGCGGGATCAATCGTGATTGCCTCTGCCACTTCCGGTGCGAACCTGCGGGTCACCAGGTTCCACACAAAGGTGAAGGGGTCGTCCAGCTCCCCTACTTTGACCACCAGGAGCTGCATCTGCAGCTCGGCCATGGCACGGTCAAAGGCGTACCTATCTTTTGGCCTGGACAAACCGGCGGCGGATTTCAGCTCGCGTGTGATCTGTGGCGCCCGCGCCACCAAGGCGTCCATGATCCGCCTAGCAGGAGGCCTTAGCGCCTCGTGCCTGAACAGGTCTCGATACTCGTCCAGTTCACCCCGCCTGCCGGAGGCCCGGTAAAAATGCGGAAAGAACTCAAGCGAGATCATGGTCGGGCGGGAGCGGAGCGCCTTGCCGTAGTAGATCTTCCTTTCGGCCGCCAGTACGTCTCTGGCCTCCCAGACCAAACCGACGGACCAATCGTGCTGGATGTGCTTCGGCAGGTGCGGGTCTCGCTCGCCGCAGACCGCGTGCCACAAGCAGGGGAGCTCGGAGTGTTTGGCAGCAAAGGCGAAACAGAAACCTACCTCGTCGACGAAATCCAGCGCCGCTTGAATCGAGGTGACGCGCAGTTCTTTGCAGCGGCGGAAGAGGCGGTCGCGCCGCGCTTCGACCTCAGGCCAGGTCAGACGCGGCAGGCTCCGCCGGGCGCCTGGAGGCACCTCGTGCGTGGGGGGCCAGCTCATCTCTGCTATTGCCGTGGGCGCAGCGGCGGCATTGCTCGCAACACCCGCAATACCTCGTCCACGTGTCCCTGGACAGCGACCATGGGGAATACCGCGCACACGTTACCCTGCTCATCGATCACAAACGTGGCCCGAAGAGCCCGACCCTCTGCATCCAGTGCCCCGTAGGCGCGACACACGCTCCCAGCGGTATCGCTCAGCAGGGTAAAGTTCAGACCGAGCTCCTGGCAAAACTGCCGGTGCGAATCTACGTCATCGACGCTCACGCCCAGGACGATGGCGCCAAGGGAGTCTATGGTCGCCAGGCGGTCGCGGAAGGCGGCGGCCTCCACACTGCAGCCCGGCGTGCGATCCTTGGGGTAGAAGTAGAGCACCACCCGCCGGCCACGCAGCTCGCCAAGGTCTACCACAGAGCCATCTTGAGCCGGTAGGGCAAAACGTGGCGCCGGTGCACCCACCCTGGGCATGTTCAACGCCCGCCTCTCCACTTCCGTCCGCCCGCAGGCAACCATCAGCACGCACAACCCAAGCAAACACGTTCTCACCTCAGCCTCCCATCCGTGTGTGTCGTCCTCTGCGATCTGTCCCCGCCGCCAAGGGGACTTGGAGCCTTCTCGCCTACCGCCAGCGCCAATTCGCACGGAATACGTCCAGCCAATTGGATTGATCTCCTGCTGACCGCCGCCACATACGCGAAGCACTCCACCCCGTGCGCTACCGCCAGACGCAGCGTGGCGGCGTAAACAGGATCTATGTGCACCGCAGGCCGGACCAGGCGTGCGTCACTTTTCTGCACCACAAAGAACACCACGGCACGGTACCCCTCCGCGCGAGCCCGCATGAGCTCCACGAGGTGGCGTGTGCCACGCCTGGTCACCGCGTCAGGAAAGTAGGCCACACCTTTCTCCACCAAGGTGACGTTCTTCACCTCCACAAAGCAGGGTGCGTCGCCGTTAGTGAGCGACAGGTCGAATCGGGTGTGCGCGCCAAAATGCACTTCCCGCCGAAGCAAGCCATAACCGGCCAACTCAGGTACTAACCCCAAGTGTATCCCTTCAGCCACCAGCCTGTTCGCAAACAGGGTGTTGATGCCGACCCATATGCGGCCCACTCTCACCAGTTGCCAGGTGTAGGGGCAACGCCTCTTCGGGTCGTTGGCCACCGACAGGAGCACCTCGCTTCCGGGATTGCCACAGCCCTTCATACTGCCGCTATTGGGGCAGTGGGCAGTGACCATGGCCCCATTCTCAAGGAGCACATCGGCGAGGAAGCGCTGATAGCGGCGGACAAGCTTCCCAGGCAGGAGTGGACTCGGCAGCAGCATGGCGCGAGGTTACAGCCCCTCGCAGGTGTTGAACCGGCAGATTTCCGCGATGCTCTTGCGCTCCTTTGGCTTTAGCGCTCCCTGGGCGGGATACCCCAAGGCGATGAGGCTCACCACCCGATAGCGACGCGGCACGCCCAGCGCCTTGCGCGCACCACGCGCGCTGAACCAGCCAATCCAGCAGGTGCCGAGCCCAAGTTCGTGGGCTTGGAGCACCAGGTGCTCGCCGGCAATCCCCAGGTCAAGAAGATAGTAGTTGGTGCCTTGCACCCGCGCTCCCAGGCGATTGGCAAAGATGTCCGGCCTGGCCAGCAAGGCAATGAGCACCGGAGCGCGTGCAGCCCAACGCGTGGGCGCATAAATGCCACGAAAAGCGCTCCGCGCCAGCCTTTGCTTCAGCTCCGGCTCATCCACCACGATGAAGCGCCATGGCTGCACATGCTCAGCCGAGGGCGCCCAGCGCGCCGCCTCGATGCAAGTGAGGATCTTCTCCCTCTCCACCGGCCGCTCGAGGAACTTTCTCACGCTGCGCCGCGTCTGTACCAGCTCAAGAAAAGACTTCATGAGCAACTCAGAACAGGCTCAACTGGTCCTGGCCCTTCCGCTCTTCCTCGGCAAAAATGCTGATCTTGCCGAATTCTCCATCGTGGCCAGGAGTGATGTGCAGCTTGCCTTGTCTGACCCGCATGATGCCCGTGGCAATGCGCTCGGGGACAAAACTGCGCAACTCCGCCTCCTGCAGCTCTAAGAGCAGGCGGAACTCGCTCCCCGCCTCGCTGACCAGACGCACATACTCACTCTGCACGCCCACGGTCTCCACTCCCTGATTGAGCGCCTCGGCGATAATCTCCTGCAGGGGGATGAGATGCACGGCAGGGATGGCATTTTCAGGCACAAATCCGGCGGCACGATCAGCCAGCTCCTCTACCCGGTGCATGACGCCGATGGTAAGTTGGCGGCCACACACCGGACACAACCCGCCATGCTGCTTGGTCTGTTCCGGCGAAAAGACCACCCCGCAGCGGCGATGGCCGTCGAAGTGGTACTTCCCTTCCTCCGGAAAGAATTCGATCGTCATCAGGAAACGGGAGCGGTCTTTGCTCTCGATGACCTGCTTCAGCTCGTAGTAGTCCAGAGCACAGTCGAACACGTTGGCCTCGCGGCCGATGCGCGAGGGGGAATGGGCGTCAGAGTTAGAGACCAGCGTGAGGTGGTCAAGTTTTGACAGGCGCCAGTTCATAGTGGGATCGGAAGACAGCCCCGTCTCGATGGCTTTGATGTGGGGCGTCATGTCTAGAAAGCACTCCTCCAGTGAGTCAAAGCCGGAGTTCGCCCCGAAGACCGAGAACCAGGGGGTCCAGGCGTGCGCGGGAATCACCATGCAGTCGGGGCAGGCGTCCAGCACCACGCGCGCCAGGTCGCGGGCCGAGATGCTGAACGTGGGTCGGCCATCTGCGTCCAGTCTGCCACGCACTTCCAACGCCCGAACAATGGCATCAGCGGCGGCCAACGTCGGCGCATAGACCAAAAGATGGACCTTGCGCGTCTTTCCCCCCTGGGCATAGACCGCAGAGAGCTCGGCACTCAGCATGAACCGCACGCTGCCGTTCCCGTCCCTGGGCAAAAGGAGACCACCCCCATCCTCCTCCAGCGTCGCTTGGATCTCCTGTCGGTGCTTGGGGTGGGTAAAATCACCGGTGCCCATCAGGGCGATCCCCTTGCGCCTGGCCCACTTTGCCACCTCTGGGATGCCCATATCCTGGCTGGTGGCGATGCTGTAGCGTGAGTGGATGTGCAGGTCGGCAATGAAGCGCGGCATCCCTGTTTACCTTATGTCGTTTCTGGGGACCTGGGCCTCGATGTCCGCCTCATCGCCAGCTCCTACGCTGGCGAGGGGCTTGGCTCACCTGCGGAGGTGGTCGATTTCCCCTCAGCCCCCACCAGGTGCACGCACCGCCTGCCCAACTCGAGTAACTCCTGCACGCTTTCCCGCAGCTTTTCGCTGAAGAGGCGCAGAGTCTGTTTCTCATGTGCCACGATATAGTCTCTGATGTAGTGGGGCGCTCCTACGCGGAAGACCAGCTTCCTGCCTGGGACATAGAGGTGCTCGGTGCCGCGCAGCGCCGTGGGGAAGATGGGGATCTCCTCCAACCCCTCGCGATGCAGGTCGTAGACGATCTTCGCTAACCCGTGCTTGAAGCGCCGCAGTCGCTCGGGTCGGGAGGTCCCTCCCTCCGGAAAAATACACAGCAGATGGCCCTGACGCAGTACCTCTTTGGCCAGATCGAAAAACGACTTATCGCTGACCCCTCGTTTGACCGGCACCGTGCCGCAATAGGGCACACGCGAGACCATGACATGCGCCGCCCAGTCGCTCACCCTCTTGATCAGCCCTTCCGCCCAGGCGAGCGACAGGTGTTCACGAATGTACTGCTCCACCATCGCTCGACAGACATCGACATCAAAGAGCTCCGCCGTGCCGACAAAGGAAACACGTCGCGGCACCACGCCGCCAATGAAGAAGATATCCTTCCAGTTGACGTGGTTGGCCGCCAGAACTGCGGCGCCGTGGCGAGGAATGCGCTGCAGCCCAGAGACACACACCCGCTGCGTCCGCACCCACCACTCGGAGCGCTTCTTCCAAAGGTCATAGAGCTTCTCGTTCAATAACACGCGATCCATACGCACCCGTCGTTGTGCTTTGGCCCAAATCGCCATGCCGGAGGCCGGCTATCTCTGGCCGCCCGTGTGCTCCTCGCCGCGCCCTCTGATACACCCGGCAGCGCCTCACATCATCTGCGAGACGGTGACGAAGACATAGTTCCTGGCGCGCAAGCCGTCGATGAGCAGCGGCACTATCTTGTGCACCTGGTCGTCCTTCCGTTCGGTGCCCAGGTGCATCAGAATGATGGCCCCTGCTGCTCCCTGCGGTTCGCCCTGTCCGAAATTCACTACCCGCTCCACTACCTCCTCGGAGGTCTGGTAGGCGGGGGAGTTCTTGTCGGCTACCCAGTCCAGTGTGTCCATGGTTTCATTGCCGTTGCGGCCCACGGTCCACCCCACCTGGCGATAGCCGAGCTCGGCGGCCCACCCCCTGATCTCGGCATTGTGCTCCCCGTATGGCGCGCGCCACAGCTTGCTCATTTCCCTGCCAGTCACCTTGCGGAAAAGCTCAGCAGTGGCCAAGAGTTCGCGTTGTAACATCTCCCTGGTCACGCCGGGCCTGGTCAAATGGCGCCTGTTTTCCGCATAGGTGGTGAGGTGAGGATGTGACCAGGTGTGATTGCCAATCTCGTGGCCGTCGGCCACCATCTGCCGCACCAGCTCGGGGTAGCGACGGATAAATGCGCCCGTGAGGAACATAGTGCACCGGACGCCCTTTTTCCGTAAAGCCTCAAGGACTTCCGCTGCCGCATTGTCGGAGGAACCGCCGTCAAAGGTCAAAGCCACAAGAGGCCTCTCCGTGGGACCGCGGTCGAAGCTGCGCGCCAGGTAGCTGAGCGTGGGCAGGCCATAGAAGAACTCGATGGTTTGTAGAATCTGCACCGAGCCATCCGCTGAGGTAGCACGCACCACAAAGCGGTTCTGCCCGCGACGGGCCGGCACACCGGAGAAGACGAAAGCACCTTCAGGGGCCATGGTCACCGCAAGAAGTTGGCCGTCCGCCCACAGGCTAATGATCTGGTTGGGCCCTGCCTCGCCCTTGATGTCAAAGGTGCTGCTCGTCACCATGGCCCCAGGTCCGCTCACCCGGAGCCCACTCGTGTCTGGCCCATGCACCACAGGAGGCCAGCCGTACCTGCTCAGGCGCTCCTCCAGGCGCTGCCCAGTGCGGAGCACCCGCCACAAGGCCGCCGCGGTGACCACCAGAGCCAGAGCCACCAGCAGGTTGAAGACAGGCTGGAAGCCGAGCCGCCAGCGCAGCCGACCAACGCGACGACTGCCTTGCCGAAGTGCCGAAAAGCCTCTGCGAAGGAGAAATCGCCTTATGCACTTCACGCTACAAAACACATGGTGCAGAGCAAACTTTTGGCACCCCGCACAGATCGGCGCCCCGCAGGCAAAACAGTGCCGCCTGGCAAGGCGATCCGGATGGTTCTTGCAGTACTCTTCGCTCTCGCTGAGCATCCGGCCGAGCTCCTTCCGTGGTTGCTGAATATTACCACAAATGCCTGAAAAAGTCAAGGCAAAAAGTGATGGCCATTTGCCTGGTGGCCCCAAATCGTCTCCGCCTTGAGGGCAATAGCGGGGTGACCTTCGAGGAGGGCTAGGCGGAGGTCAAGTACTTGGTCGGACACTGTGCTGCAGCCCTCCTTGAGGATCTCGCCGGGTGTCTTACGCCCGCGGGGCTGTTTTCCCTCTTAAAGTACAGGGCGTAGGCATGGGACGTGGACAAGGACTTCTCAGTGAGCTCGTAAAACACCTCCACTACGCTCTGCCAGAGGCAGGCCCGCGAAGGGAACCGACAGTGCACCACATCGCTCCGGTTTGCATATCCCGCGCGTAAACTAATGCCGCGACGCTCAGCTTCAATGCATCAGACACCCAAGCCTCTCCTCTTAGCGCCTCAGCCACGTGACCACCCTCTTCCGTGTCGTCAGGTAATTCGCGCTGCCACCGAGACCCGGCTCTCGGTGGCACCCTCACCAGCCGCAACCGCAGGTCGGAGGCATCTTTCCTCCCGCGCGTCAGCTGGGAGGGCACCATTTCCCTTCTCACCATTCCCCAGCGAAGGATACGCGTTATCGCTTCGCTTTCGCGACCCCATCGGTCTGCCCTCGCTTCCCTCCCTTGACTCCGCCACCAACTCCTCGGCCCTCCACCTGAAACCCCTCACCCCCTGGAGACCATCTACCTTCCCTGTTACGAGAAGCACGAGCCGTTGGCAGAGAAAAGAATGCAAGCTCACGAACCACTTTCCCCTTGACCAATTGCCACACGTTTGCTAATTTGCGTGGGAAAGTCGCTTTCGTGGTTGTCGTGCGATGCCAAGGGAGAGGAGGTCTGTTGCGAGACTTGGTCTACGGTCGCAACCCGGTTCGGGAGGTGTTGCGGAGCAGCCGAAGGGTGAAGCGTTTGTGGCTAGGCGCCACGCTCAGTCCCGCGGCCGCGCAGGAGTTTCTGACCCTGGCGGCTGCCTGTGGGGTGCCAGTGGAATGCCTCCCTGCTCACGACCTGACCAGAATGGCGCAGACTTCGAAACATCAAGGAGTGGTAGCAGAAGTCGAGCCGTTTGCCTACGCCGATATCAAGGTCATCCTCCAGCGCGCCGAGCGGCAACACGAACCGCCCCTGGTAGTGCTTCTTGATGGGGTTGAGGACCCCCACAATCTTGGCGCGGTCATCCGGTCAGCGGAGGCTGCAGGCGCCCATGGGGTGATTATCCCCCGTGACAGAGCCGTGGGAGTGACGCCCATGGTCGAAAAGGCTGCTGCCGGTGGCGCCAGTTACTTGCCAGTGGCGCGGGTGACCAACATCGCCCGCACCATGGAGGCATTGAAAGCACATGGTCTCTGGCTTTTTGGCGCGACAGGCCAGGCAGGCCAGGAGTACACTGGCGCCAACCTGACCGGCCCCAGCGCGCTGGTGCTGGGGAGCGAGGGCAAAGGGCTGCGGCGTTTAACGCAAGAAAAGTGCGATTTCCTGATCCGCATCCCCATGCATGGGAAGGTGAGCTCACTCAACGTCTCTGTGGCCGCGGGGATTCTCCTGTTCGAGGCCCGGCGCCAGCGCCTGCAGCGTGGCAACCGGTCATGAGCCACTCCTGACCCCAGGACCCTGCTTCCCCATTGCCTTGCGGAGGGCTGCGGCCAGCATCGGCACCTCGTCGTCCCGCACCGTGCGCATGTCCAGGTAGAGCTCTTCCCCTTGTACATAGCCAACAACCGGCATCGGCAGCCTGCGCAGGCGCGAAGCCAGCTCATGGGCGCCCAGCCGCGAGCAATTGACCACCACCGCCCGACTTGGGATCTGCACCAGCGGCAACGCCCCGCTCCCGGCCTGCGCACTGCTCGGCACCACGCGCACGTTGCACTGGTCCCCCACCGCCGTCACAAGCAGTTGCCGCAGCCTCTGCGCGCGTTCTTCCACTGCCTCCACCGGCGTGGAGAGGGCGCGCAAAGTGGGATTTGCCGCAAAGAGTCTGTCGCGGTCAAGAAAAAGCTTGAGGGTGGCCTCCAAGACGGCAATGGTCATTTTGTCGCAACGAACCGCCCGCATGAGCGGATTGGTCTTGATGAGCTCCACGCAGGTCTTGCGCCCCACGATGACCCCTGCTTGTGGACCTCCCAACACCTTATCGCCACTAAAGGTGACCACATCGACTCCTGCCTGCACGCTCTCCTGCACCAACGGCTCGTACGGAAGCCCAATGCTGCGGAGGTCGATCAGTATCCCCCCGCCGAGGTCGTGAATGACGGGCACCTTGCGCGCATGGGCCATGTCAACCACCTCTCGCAGAGACGGCTCGGCCGTGAACCCCACCACGCGGTAGTTTGACGTGTGCACTACCACCACTGCCCCTGTCCTGTCGGAAATAGCCTTCTCATAGTCGCTGAGCTTGGTCTTGTTGGTAGTGCCCACCTCCACCATGATGGTGCCGCTCTTTTCCATCACTTCCGGCATGCGGAACGAGCCGCCAATCTCCACCAACTGGCCCCGCGAAATGATGGCCTCCTTGCCGCTGGCCAGCGTATTCAAGGCCACCAGGACGGCCGCGGCATTGTTGTTGACCACACATGCTGCCTCGGCGCCGCTCAATCGGCACAACAACCCCTCCACGTGGTGCAAGCGATTGCCCCGCTTGCCGGTCTCCAGATCGAGCTCCAGGTTGCAGTAGTACTCGGTGGCGGCCAAGAGGTGCTTGCGAGCCTCCGCGGCCAGAGGTGCCCTGCCCAGCCCCGTATGCAATACGATGCCAGTGGCGTTGATCACGCTGACGAGGGAAGGACGAAGCAGCCTCACCAGCCGCGCCTGCGCCTGTCTGAGCACGAAAGTGATGACCGCCTCCCTCGACCGGAGTCGGCGGCCACCCTGCGCTAACGCCTCTCGGCGCAGGTCTGCCAGCACGCTGACCACCTCCTCTTTCACCAGCCAGCGTGGGTAACGTCCACAGAGCCTTTCGCCTCCAGGTGAAGACAGCACTGCATCCACAGAGGGTAAAAGAGTCAGGGCTGCGGCCTTTTGCCCCTGTTGCACTCTCTTCGTACTCATCCAGGGCCAGTTTCGATAAGTGTTGTCCGCCAAGTCGCCTGTTGTCTCGCGAACAATTTGCGAAAAACGGAAGGAAAAGTCAAGGGCTTTCTTGGCCTTTCTCGGGGTCGGTGCCTCTCCTCGCACGAGTCAGGCCGCGCCACGCCACGCCTGCTCCGAGGGCTAACAGCAGCAGCGGCAACAGCAATCTGCGAGCTCCAGCAGTACCACAGACAAAAATGAGCGCGGCGAGGCCGAGGAGCGAAAGCGCAGGGTATTTGGCCCAGGCGAGGTGGCGTTGCTCGTTCCGCAAGAAGTAGGGGGAGGCAAAAGTCCAACCCAATCCTGCGAAAAAGACCACCGCCTGATAGTTGCCGGGCACAAGTTCAAAGGTCGCCAGCAACGACGTGAGGCCAATGCTCAGCAGGACGCCGCCCGAGATGAGCCACCCCCCCTGCAGGGGATGGGCCACAGAGGTGACCACCAATGCCACACCAGCGGCCACCAGGCACAGCTGCCACAGACACCACCACTGCTCGTAAGCAGTCCAGAGGAAGAGCCGTTGCGCAGCCATCAGGCCAAAGATGCAAGCGAGAAGAAGCGCCCACCAACGCCCCGGCTGTCGGGCGTACAGAACGGCAAAGGCCGCGGCCGATGCCGCCAGCACCATCACCCACAAGACACGGCCCTCGATCGTCGCCAGCTCCAGGTTGCTCAGCAGCAGCAGCAAAGTTCCCACCAGCACCAGCACGACCCCAATGACAAGGGACGTTTCGTCGGTCGTTCGCATTTCTCTCCCTCCTTGTTCAGTGCGGTATCCGCAGACGATCGCTGCGCCAACCAGGCGCAGTTGAAGGCCGTGTAGTGCAACTACACACCACTTAACGGGTGCCAGGGGTGAATGTTGCAGGCAAGATGTCTATGGCGAGGCGAAAGTGGACGCTCGTCAGAAGCGATAGCGGAGTTCCAGGCTGAAAATCGAGGTGCGGGAATCGTACGCGCTTTCCTTGGTGTCAAGGTCCGCGTCATAGTTCGCCAGGAGGTTGATCTCCCAGTGCAGGCTCCACGGCCAACTGAGGAAACAAGAGAGCGATGAGGCCCGGCGGTCGGAAAAGACTGAGAGCCCAGAGACCTGGCGCGTGGGCGAGTCGGGATAGACCACTCTCCCGAAGGTGGCGGCGGCCGAGAGGACGAATCCCCCTCGGCCGCTCCCTTCGAAGGTGAAAGAAGGTCCATACGAGAGATACCGGTCAATCAGCGAGAACTGGTCGATTGGCACACCCTGGGAGGGACTGGGAGCATGATGCTGAAGCTGGTAGCCAATTTCCAGAAACCCCAAGCCCGCTGCAGGGAGACGCACCGCCGGCCGCAGTTCATAGAACCGGAAATCCGGAGTTGTCGTGCTTGGAAACCTGTAGTTCCGCGCCGTGAAGCACCCCTGCACGACCAGAGTGAGCGAGTGTTCGAGGTTGTGGCGCCACTCGGCGCGCACTTCGCCTTCTACGTAGTCGTTGTTGAACAGGCTATCGGCAAACGGCGCGGCGAAGCGCCGGAGGTGAGTGATCCCATCGATGAACAGTTCTCGCACAAAAAGGCGACCGCGCAGGGAGTGGTCGGAGTAGTTCCGAGTCACCGCGTCAGGATAGTGCCAGTCGCCAAACTCGTACCCCAGAGCGAGACGCGCGCCCGGGGCGACCATGGCTGTGACCTCGCCGCTCAGCCGGTGAGCCACATAGCTTGCGTAGAATCGATGTGCCTCGGAATACCTCTGCCAAGAGCCAGCATAACCCAGCAGCGCCGTCAGCTGGGGGGCAAGAGCATAGCCCAATTCGCAGCGGAGGTTCATCCGCGTAAAGTCGGGCAGCTGTGGCTCCCGGTAGGCCAGTCCCTCCAGGTCATTCTGAAGCGCCAGGTAGTGTCCTGCTCCGAAGCGTAGGCGGTGGCCAAGGGCAAGGTGTCCTCCTTGGTAGTCGCGACTGCTGCGCACCTCCAGGTGCCCGTCGGTCAGACGTGTGCGGGGCGATCCCTGCTCGAAACCCAGGCGCAGACCGAGCACTGGGTTTCCTTGCTCTTCGGCCAGTGTGGTGTCTTGGAACTCGCCAGGGACAGCGAAACTTTGCTGCCACCCTTCCAACCCAGTGAAAAGCTCCGGGTACCAGCGTACACCGGCGGCCCCTGCCGGCTCTTGCCTCCCCCTTGCAGAGGGCCCAGCGCTGGCAGCGGAGCCAGCAAGATAGTCAGCGGCCACGCTAAGCAACGTCTCAGCAGCATCCCACTCCTTCCTGGCCGCCAGGTTCTGGGCCTCCCCCAGCAGCGCACGCACCTCCGCCGGCACAGCCGTAGTATCACCACGCAGCCAAAAGTCGGGGAGGAGCCGTTGGAGCCGCAGCAGTCCCAGCTCGTACAGCATCTGGGTAGCCAGGGGATCGTGGAGGCGCCCCACCCGCGTTGTGTCCTGCCCCAACAGCACTTGCCCACAAGGGAAAAAGGCCAGGAAGGCTACAGTCAACACCAACTCCCTGGCAGGAAGAGGACTCTTTGTGGAGAAGGTACTCACGGAGCTATCTTGGCCCATGTAAGGCGCAGTTACCGTGCGCCCCAGTGTCCCTGGACCCAGCGCCACCCACGCGCGGTGTGTTGCCAGTGCCCAGGCACCCACACCTTGCCCTTGGGCGATCTTGCCCAATGTCCGGGTGACCACACCCACCTGCCCTGCCACTCCCAGTGTCCACTTATCCAGACCATTCCGGCGGACGGTGGCGGACCAGTCACCTCCGCCCGGAACGTCGGCGGGGCAGTGGGCGCATAGACCACTCGCGACGCGCAATGAGCATTCAGCCAGATAGCCCCACACAACGCCACCACATGAAGGCTACGTTTCATCAGTTTCTCCTCTTTCGGTCTTCTTGTCAACCACTCCTTGCCTTCCGCTCCATCGGCTCTGCGACAAAATGCTCCGCGCCACGCTTCTTGTGGAGAGGAGGGGATCGGGCCGGATTCCGATCCCCTCCTGGGAGGAGCACGGCTTCGGCCTACTTGGTCAGCACCATCTTCGTTAGGAACAAATGGCGCTGGCCAGAAGGCGTCCGTGCCTCAAGTCTACACAAATAGACACCGCTAACCAGCTGCGCCCCTTGTCCATCTGTGCCATCCCAGGCCACTGCATGCCTGCCTGCCTCGAGCGTGGCTTCAAGCAGGGTGCGCACTGGCTGCCCAAGCACGTTGTAGACGACAATGCTCACCTCCGCCGCTTCCGCAAGCTCAAATCTGACCTCGGTGCTGGGATTGAACGGATTGGGGAAGGCACCCGCAAGGGCAAACTTCTGCGGCGGTGAGGCCGCGCTAGGACTGCTGCTGTTGTCGCTTATCAGGAAAAGGTCCACCCCTCCGCGCAAACGCTCGGCACTACTCAGCACGAGACCGATTGAGGCGGCCTCACCCTCGCCACTTAGGCTTGTGGCCTGGATCTCGTACCGGCCTGGGGGGAGCTCGTCAAGGATGTAGCTCCCCTCCTCGTTGCAGAAAGCGGTGGCGGCGAGCTCACCTTCCTGGTACGCCAGCACCATGGCGCCCGTTGCCAGCAGGCCATCCTTGCCAATCACTCTTCCTGTCAAGGCAAAAGGGCCGCGGGTTTGTGGGGTTAGCGCAAAGTCGATGCCGGCAATCTGCTGGCCAGCCTCTACCGCTACCGGCGTGGCGTCTGACCATAGATGGGCGTCTTGGTAGAATTCGGCCAAATAGCCGCTCTTAAAGGCCCAGACGATGTAGCGCCCCGGTAGGAGCCCTCTGAGCAGGTACGCCCCGGTGCTATCAGTCAGGTCGCGGTGGATCTGACCGAGCGACAGTGGCAGGGCAAAGACGCGCACGCCACGCAAAGGTTCGCCTGTGCGCTCATCGGTCACTAGGCCGGAGATGGCGGCACCCACGAGCAAGCGCGGCGGAAGCGAGAAATCGATCCGGCTGACCGTGTCCGGCGCCGTCACTACCACCGCTGTTGCTTCCGCGCGGCGAAGCGCACCGTCAAAGTAGATGGGCACATAGTCCCGCGCCGAGGCCTGAACGATGTAGGACCCACTGGGCAGGCCGGTGACCGTATAGGCGCCATCTCTCCCGGTAAAGGCCACCGCCGTGAAAGGTCCGGCTGCCCCGGTCACCTCCACGCGGGCGCCTGCTATGGGCTCACCGGAATGTCGATCGTTCACCGTGCCGGTGATGCTGCCTCCTGCAGACAGGGTGAAATCAACGCCTGCGCAGGTGTCGCCTGCGGCAACCGCTACCGACGAGGCCTCCCGCACAGTGGCAGCCTCGGGATACCATTCAGCAAGATATCCCCCGGCCACTGCCCGCACCAGGTAGTCGCCTGGCTGCAGCCCTGAAATCACATAGGCTCCATGTTCATCTGTCCGCGCCGCCGCTGCCTCGGCACCAGGGCCTTGCCGATAGGCGGTGACCACGGCGCCCATGATGGGAGTGCCACTCAGCTGGTCAGTCACCACACCGGAGAGCGCGCCCAGCCGATACAGGTGGAAATTCACGCCAGCAGTGTGCTGGTCTGCGAGGACCACCACAGGAGTGGCCAACGACCGCTCCTTTACCCCGTCGTACCACTGGGTGGCATAATCGGGAGCCTTGGCCTCCACGAAGTAGGCGCCAGGGCGAACAGCCAGCACGTAGCTGCCACTGCTGTCGGTCAGTGCCTTGGCCTCCGGATCGCTGCGGCGCGAGGGCAAGGCTGGATGCGCACAAACGCGCGCAAAGGCAATCGGCGCGCCGGTGGCGGCATCGACCACGCAACCAGTGATGGCGCTGCTGCTCGCCAGATAAAAGTCCACGCCCGCCGTAGTCTCTGGCTCCTCCACCTTCACCAGGGTGGCCTCGCGAAGCGCCCGCGCATTGTCGTAGAACTCCCCCTGATACCCAGGGGCAGTCGCCTCGACGACGTAGGAGCCGGCGGCCAGGGCCTGTATCACGTACCTACCCTCTTCATCGGTCACCGCGTGGTGACGCACCTGTGGTAGAAGGGGCAAGTATGCGTGTACGTGCGCCCCGAGCAAGGGAGTACTGTCGGCTTCCGCAGCCACCAGACCACTAATCGCGCCACCGCGTCCCAGGGCAAAGTCAATTCTGGAGAGGGTGTCGCCTGGGGCCACATTGAGCGGGCTCGCTTCCCGCAGGGAGCGTGCGTCATCATAGTATTCCGGTACGAATCCCGGCGCTTCTGCGCGCACCACATAGATCCCGGGTGCCGGCACGGCCATCCGATAGGTGCCGTCTTCGACGGTGGTGTCCTGGGCACACCATGGCATCACGCCGAGACCATACGCCGTCACCACTACACCGACCAGCGGCGAGCCGTCCGCGCCGTTGGTCACCGTGCCGGTGATGGCGGCATTCGACACGGGACAGACGGCCACATGCGCCGTGCCCCGCAAGACCCTTCTCTCGACCACAAGTTGTGCAACCACCTCGCCCACGACCGCAGAGCTGCCCGCGGTGAGCAGGCCGTCAGCGCTTATCGTGCCCAAGGCCTGGGGCACAACCTCCCAGCGCACACCCGCTGGCGCCGGCACCTTCCCCTCGCGCGATTCGATATAGGCCCGGAACTGTTGTGTCTGCCCTGGCCCGAGCACCACCACCGCAGGCTCCACCACCAGGCGCACCACCTGACCAGCGCCACGCCCTGCGACGATAACAACTTCTGAGCTCCCCCTGGCTCTCAACGTGCCACTTTGCGCAACTACCACCACGCGGCCCGCACCCGTCTCCTGGCCAGCCACGAAATAGCCGTCGCTGGTAATCGCGCCCAAGGTGTTTGGTTCCACCGACCAAAGGTAGGTCGCCCCACGCACAGGCCTGCCTGACTGGTCAAAGAGCTGCGCCTCAAACTGCAGGCCCTGACCCGCCTGCATCACCGCCTGGTGCGGCCTTACCAACACCTGCTGGGCCGTAGCCATCCCGGCCGCCAGCAGCAGGGCCACCGCAAAGACCCGTCTGCATAATCCTCGCCTAGCCATGATTTCACCCTCCATATTCGCGTCACACGCTTCAAGAGACAACCTCGGCGGACACCTCACCGCCTGCCATAGAGCATGCCCCACTGCACCGAGTTGTACGGCGCAGCGTCGTCGTAGATGGTTCCGTGGTCAATGGCGTCGATGACGAGGTGGAGCAGACCCTGCCCATGTCTAACCACCCAGCAGCCGCTGAACACACCGTCGCCGGCGACCTCATCGGGGTACAGACCTTCATCGTTGAGCAGGCGCCGGGCCTTCTGCATGCCGCGGTCCACACCGCAATGCATCAGCACGGTCGTACCAGGGGATGGCGGATAGCTGTTTCTGTTGTTCACCACCACGTACACCATCACCGAGTCGCTAGGAGAGAACATGGGCAAACCGGTGTAGCGTGCCAGCCAGTACTCCAAAGGCTCGGTGATGACCAAGGGGTCCTGCCCAGGCGCCTGGATGGTCAAGCTCTGGAGATCGATGGTAGTCGACCGCGATTGCGCTTCGCTCATCGTGACCTGGACGATGCGCCAGTTGCGCAGCGGGTTATCGCTCCGCGCCACGCGGCGGAGCTTTGCCTTGCGCACGACCGTGGTCTCGAACGGCTTCTCGTATAGCTTGAAGGCCTCCGGGGAAGTGCTGCTCGTATCTCTGGCCACGACCACGAAAGTGCCAGCGAACGTCTTGGTGACCGTGGCAATTGCGAGTGTGTCGAGCTCCCCAGGCGCGCCCTCGAAGTGAATGTCGACCGATTCAAGTGTGTATCGGCCGCGGCGACCGTAGCGCACCGGTTCGATGTAGTCGCCGGCCTTGCCCATGCCGCCGGCTTCGTACTCCGGTGGCTGTGCCCCACCATCGACAAAGCCCAGCTCGTGGAACACTTCGACATCCCCCAGCACCATGGTGCGAATGGCCGCTTCCTCGGCGGAGCGGTCCACCGCCTCGGTGGGATTCTTGTCGCAACTGACCATGAATGCCGCAGCCATGAGCAGCGCGGCCATGCCTCGGAATGGTACAGCGGTTCTCATCTTCCGTTCTCCTTAGAAATGTGTCCCGATACCAAACTGCCTCCTCTGCGAGCACCCTTCTGCTTGACCTCTGGCGCTGCACCTGTGCAGGTGCCTGGCAGGGAAGACCTATTGCTCCATGGGTTCCCGGGCCTTGGCGACTAAATCCAAGGCGGTTTCGACCATGCCCCTGGCCATGGCGGGTTCTTGCCGTTGCAGTGCCTGCAGTGCGGCCGCGCGCAATGCCTGCGCCTGCGCCACAAGCACCCTGGTGTCATCGTTCACCTTGGCCGTGGCCTGTACTTCTGCTAATGCCCGATCCAGCTCTTCCATCCTCTGCACAGCCGCAGTAGGAGCAGTGGTCGCCTCGGGAGCGCTCAAGGCAGGTGCCAGAAGTCTGGTTCCAGCCAGCAGCCACACCAGCGCCAGGCGATGCCGACCCTGCTCCAGGGCGGCTTCTGCGAGTCGCTCCAAGCGTGCTGCCTGGATTAGGAGTTCCTCTCCTGCAGGCTGTCCGGCGAGCCGGTGGCGCGCCTGTTCGAGGTCCTGCTGCAGGCGTGCAAGCTCCTCCTCCGCACGCAAGGCAAGCGCCTCGCCTAACGAACTGCGGCGCAGTAGACGGTAGGCAATCCCCTCAGCCAGTTCGGCGTTGCGCAGCGCTAAGGCAAAAGCGCCCCTGTCCAAATCCCTTTGCGCCTGAGCCAGCAGGCCGAGGCCCCGCTGGAGGAGAAGCTGCGTCTCCGGCCGTGGCGAGCGCGACGCCTCCCTTGAGGCCTCTGCCATCAGTTCGCCCACGCGCTCCACTTCCTCTTCGGCCCTTTCGCGCAGCGAGGGCCTCTGTCCTTCAGCCAGACTGATGCACCGCAGCAGGAGGCGAATGCCCTGGTGGTAGAGCTCCATGGCCATGGCAGGCTGACCGCGCTGAGATGTCCTCTGAGCCAGCAGACCTTGGCGTCTGGCCTGCTCCAGGGATCGCCTGGCGAGCGGGTCATTGCTTCTCGCGACAGCTTGCTCGGCCACCGCCAGCAACGACTCGTATTGCTCGCGCGCTTCCTGCACACGCTCATTGCCGGCCCTACCGCCGCTCTGGGCCAGTTCCAAAGCCCTTCTGCCCAGGTAGATGGCCACGCGGTAGTACTCGGCTGCGGCCTGATAGCGCTGTTGCGCCGCCGCCTCGACGGCCCGTCGCTGCTGCTGCCGGGCCTGCGCCAACAAGCGCTCTGCTTCAGGACCACTGCCCGGTACCACCGCTTCCGCCTGCCGCAGCACCTCGTCCAGTCGTGCACCGAGCTGCCCCACAGGGTTGCGCAGGAGCCGGCCGGTCAACTGATCGAGAAGGCGCCTGGCCGTGGCGATGTGGGTAGCCGCCTGCCCGTGTCTGCCTGCAGCCATCTCGGAGGCTGCGCGCCCACGCAACTGCCTGGCCTGTTCCAGCAGGCCACGTAGATTGGGGTCATCGTTGCCGGCAAGCAGCTCTTCGGCGGTACGCAGCTGGCGATCCAGCTGGTCGAGGGCGGCCTGCGCGCCACGCTGCCCCTGGCCCCACGCCTGCGCGGCCACCAGCAGCATGGCCATCACCAGCCCGAACCGCAATCTTGCACTTTTCACACGCATCATAGGCGACAAACCTCCCTCCGTTGCCCCCACGGCGTGCAAGGGTCATGCCAGCTCGCGCGCCTCCTGCCCGGTGCGGAAAAACAGAGCCTTAGACTTGGCTCTCATTATTCGGTGCCGACCCTTGGCGCTGGCAGTGTACCTGGAGGTACACCAGGGCGTACCTTTCGGTTCAGGGGCGGCCCCATCACCCTCAGGCCCCGGGAACCAGAGCGTGCCTCTGGGGGTTGTATGAAAAGGCTGGCGCCGGATTTTTCGCTTGTAAATCTTGCAGCCTTATGGTATATTAGTCCGTCTTCAGGATGTGGCCACGCAAACCCTTCACAGGAACGATTATGAGCCTCCATAGGCGGGCGGCACATATTTTTGTTCTCCTCGCAGCGGTTGCCGGTTGCGGTGGCCCCCTGGGAACCCGCAAACAAGAGAGCCCCCCTGTCCAGACCCGGGTGGAGCAGCGCGTCGATCCGCTGGTCTCGCGCCTGGTCATCCGCGGTGCGACTGCCGAAGCCTTGGGCGATTTGGCCAGTGCCCTGGCTGCCTACCAGGAGGCCGCATTGCACGCGCCGCGCTCCTTTGGGGTGCAAATGGCCCTGGGCGAGACCTATCTCCGCCTCGGCAAGACGGAGAGCGCCCTGCTCTGTTTGCAGAAGGCGGCAGAAATCGACCCCCAGAACCCGGAGGTGCACGCCCTGCTTGGCAACATCTATGGCGAGCAGGGGCGACTGGACCTGGCCGAGGCCGAATTCCGCACCCTTCACCAGCTCAATCCCCGTGACCCGGATGCGCTGGGCAGGCTGGCGAGCCTGATGCTTGCCCAGGGCAAGAGCAGTGCCGCCTTGCAACAGGTCAGACAGGCAGCCAAATACCTCCCTCAGGATGTGGATTACCTTGTGCAGGTGGGCAACCTCTTTTACCAGCGCAAGAGCTATGCCGAGGCCCGCGAATTGTACCACCTTGCGTTGGCTGCTGACCGCCAGGCAGAGACCCCCTACCTGGCTATGGCCGCCGCGTTCAGGGCCGAAGGCGATACTGCCCAGGCCATCGCCTGGTATCGCAAGGCCCTGCAGGTAGACCCCAGGTTCGAGGAGGCGCGAAACGAGTTGCGCGCCCTCTATGCCGCCAGCAGACGGTGGGACGAGGCCTTGGACTTTTTCCGCGAGCTCATCAAAGCCGATTCAACCGAGGCCGAACACTGGCTGGACCTGGGCCGGGTGCACATCATGAAGGGCGATACCTTGGCAGCATTGCGAGTCTTCGCCGAGGCCTTCGAGCGCTTCCCTGATGACCAGCGCACCCCCATGGCGTTGGGTCTCCTGCAGGAGAGCCTGCGCGACACACTGGGCGCCATAGCCACGTATCGTCAGACCCTGCGCGCCCATCAAGACTTTGCCCGAGTACGGCAGCTGCTGCGCAGCCTCCTGGTGGCGCGCCGGGAATGGGACGAAGCCATCCAGCTCTATCAGGAACTCTGCGCCCGAGATTCCACGGACGTGCTGAGTGCATTGGAGTTGGGCGACCTGTTTTTCGAAAAGGGAGACACGGCCGCGGCTTTGCACCACACAGCGGCCCTTGCCCAGCGCTTTCCCCGGGATTGGCGCGTACCTTTTTCTGCAGGGCGCATGGAGTTCAGACGACGCCGCTGGACAGAGGCTGCAACCCACTTTCAACGCGTCGTCCAGCTGAATGAGAGTGTGCAGCCGGCGTGGTCGCTTTTGGGGCGCTGTCACATATTGCGCAACGATCTGCAGCAGGCGGAGGCGACCTTCCGCAAGGCTGTAGAGCTCTTCCCTGCCGACGGGGAACTGAATTACCTCCTCGGCTCGGTGCTCAGCCAGCTGCGCAAGCCGGCTGAGGCGCTTCCCTTCCTCACTAAGGCGTTGGCAGGGAACGAAGACAACGTGCAGGTCCTCCTGGTCCTGGCGGCCTGCTACTCGGAGCTGCGCCGCGACGAGGAAACCGACTCGACCTACACGAAGATCTTGGCGCTGGACCCAGACAACCCCACGGCTCTCAATAACTACAGTTACAGCCTCGCCGAGCGGGGCATCCGCCTAGACGAGGCGCTGAGCATGGTGGAGAAAGCCCTCGAAGCTGAGCCCGAGAACGGCGCTTTTCTGGATACCATCGGCTGGGTCTACTTCAAGATGGGCGATTATCACAAAGCTTTGGAGTACATTCGCAGGTCAGTGGAAGTGCGGCCAGGCTCAGCAGAGGTCGTGGAACACCTTGGGGATGTGTACGACAAGCTGGGCGAACCAGCCAGGGCCCAGGAGTACTGGAAGAACGCCCTCGAGCTTGACCCTACGCGGACCCATCTGGAACAGAAGCTGAAGGGGATAAGCGGCACGCGCCCATGAGTGGCTTTCCCTTCTACACGGACGCAGCCTCTATTCGGACCTGCGCCAGAGCATGTAGGATCCTTGTGACCGTGGGGCTTGCCGCCATTTTCGCCTGCGCCCCTGGTGCACGTCGTGCAGAATGGGACCTTTCGCCGGCGATCATCGCTGACCTGCAACGAGAAATCAACAAGAACGCTACCAGGCTAAAGACCCTTCGCGGCCGCGCCCGTATCTCCTACGAGACTCCAAGCGCCGGTTATGCATTGCACTCCCAGATAGCTGTCCGCTTGCCAGACTCCGCTTCCATAAAGCTCGAGGGGCTGTTCGGCCTGGATGTGGTCTCTTTGGCCATTTCCGGGCAATCGTTCGCTGCCTATGTCCCCTCGGAAAGGCGCGTGTACAAAGGGCGCCTCGATCATCTCAGCTCCCTGGATCCTCTCGGCATGCCTCTGGACGGCCACCTGTTGCTTTTGGCGCTGACAGGTCTTTTCCCGCTGCCTGCCGCGGCAAACCAGGTCAAGGGGACTGAGCACGAGGCGCTGCTCCTGGAGGCGGAACAGGAAGACGGGGTCTACCGCTACTGGGTGGAGCCGCGCCATCGTCTGGTGTCGCGGGTGGAATTCGTGGACGCCGAGCTCGGACTCCAGTACAGGCTCAGTTTCAGCCGCTTCACCAAGAGCTCCGGCATCGTGGTGCCGCAGATGGTCACCCTTGAGCGCCCCCAGTTCGGTGAGCGTCTGACCCTCTACTACCTCCAGCGCGCGCTGAACGTCGATCCCCGCACCCTACAGGTGAAGTTCAGGCCGCCTGCGGGGGTGGAGGAGGTGATGTTATGACAGGCCCAGCGCAGGAGTGTGCGCTGTCGGTGGTGGTGCCGCTGTACAACGAGGCGGAATCCCTGGAACCGCTCTATGAGGAGATTGTTGCTGCGGCTGCCGGCGCTGTGCCCTCTTTCGAAATCATCTTTGTGGACGACGGCTCGCGCGATGAGTCCCTGCCGGTCCTCCGTCGGCTGGCAGAGAAAGACCGGCGCGTGAAGGTTATCTCGCTCCGCAGCAATTGCGGCAAGTCGGCGGCCTTGGCCATTGGCTTCGCCCACGCTCGCGGCGTTTCTGTCATCACCATGGACGGTGACCTGCAGGATGATCCGGCGGAAATCCCGCGGCTGTTGGCCACTTTGGCGCAAGGGTGGGATCTGGTCTCCGGCTGGAAGAAGAAGCGCCATGATCCGTTGCGGAAGCGGTGGAGTTCCAAGTGGTTCAACTTTGTCACCTCAGTGGTGAGTGGCCTGAGGTTACACGACTTTAACTGCGGGCTAAAGGCTTATCGCCGAGAGGTAGTGCAGAGCATCCGCGTGTATGGGCAGTTACACCGTTTCTTGCCCGTCCTGGCCCACTGGCAAGGGTTCAGGGTGACTGAACTGGTCGTGCACCACCGCCCAAGGCGTTTTGGCAAGACCAAGTTTGGGCCCTGGCGCTTCTTTGCCGGTTTTTTTGACCTGCTGACGGTGATGTTTCTCATGCGCTTTAACCGGCGACCCATGCACCTCTTTGGCCTCCTGGGTTTGGTCTGCTTCCTGGCCGGCAGCTTGATTACCCTGTATCTGACCGTCATGCGCCTGTTCTATGACGTCTACTTGAGCAATCGCCCGCTCCTTTTCCTGGGCATCTTGCTCATCATCGTTGGCATCCAGTTTGTATCTATCGGGCTCTTGGGCGAAATGATTACCGAGTCGCGCGCAGCCGACAGAGGCTACCCCATTCGGCTGAAGATCGGCTGGGACGAATCGGGGAAGGCTTCGCACTGAGGGCAGGGTCCACCGCCGGACCGGCAAGAGGCATTGGCGAAGACGATGACGTATCGTGCTGACTGCCGCCACTTTCGTGGCGATGTGCCGTGCGCTCCGCACAAGGCTCACCAAGTCCATTGTGACTCTTGCTCCTACTACCAGCCTGTTCGTGGGCGCATCCTGATCATCAAGTTGGGCGCCGTGGGCGACGTGATCCGCTCCACCCCCATTCTCCATGCCCTGCGCCGCGACTATCCCGACGCGGTCATTCACTGGCTGACCCACACGCCTGAAGTTGTGCCCTCGGTGGTGGATCGGGTTCATCGCTGGCGACTGGAGGATGTGCTGTACCTGCAGGCCACAGAGTTTGACCTGGTCATCAACCTCGACAAGGACCAGGAGGCATGCGCCTTGGCGAGCATGCTGCGTGCCCGACAGAAGCGGGGCTTTGTGCTTCGCCATGGACACCCGGCGCCGGCAGATTCGGCGGCCGAAAGCAAATTCCTCACCGGCCTTTTCGATGACCTGGCCAAGTCCAACACCAAGTCCTATCCGCAGGAGCTTTTTGAGATCTGCGGCTATACCTTTGCCGGCGAGCGTTACATTCTGGACAATTGGGCGCGGCATGGCTACCAGTGGCACATCCCGCAGCCACGCCCGCTGGTGGGGCTCAATACTGGCTGTGGCCTGCGCTGGAAGTCGCGCCTATGGCCTGAAGAATACTGGGCACGGCTGGCGGTCGCTCTGCGGGAGCGCGGCATCGGCGTCGTGCTCCTGGGCGGCCCACAGGAGCACGAAAAGAACCAGCGCCTGGCCCAGGCCACTGGTGCCACCTACTTGGGCCACTTCCCCCTGCCCCAGTTCATCAACCTCGTTGACCAGCTCCAGGTGGTGGTGACCGCGGTGACCATGGCACTGCACATTGCTATAGGCTTGGGCAAAAGGGTGGTGCTTTTCAATAACACCTTCAACCGCCACGAGTTTGAGCTCTATGGGCTCGGGGAGATTCTGCAGCCGGACTTTGCCTGCGATTGCTTCTACGCGGAGGAGTGTCCCAACAACTGCATGCAGTACCTTTCTCCAGAGACGGTGCTGGGCAGCTGTCTCCGCCAGCTCCAGGAAGTGAGCACTGGGGGAGTGGGCAGCGCATGAGGATTGTGATTGTCGGCACGGCCTACCCCTTGCGCGGGGGGATCGCCCACTACAATGCCCTGCTGTACCGCACGCTGCGGGAACGTGGCCACGACGTGCACGTGATCTCATTTCGCCGGCAGTACCCCTCTTTTCTCTTTCCTGGACGCACCCAGCAGGACACCGGCGAAGAGCCGATTCCCATCGCTGCGGAGCCCCTGCTGGACTCCATCGGGCCCATCTCCTGGGTGCGCATTGCCCTCCGCATCAAGCAGTACGCTCCGGACCTGGTGATCTTCAAATACTGGATGCCGTTTTTCGCGCCCTGCTACGCCGGGGTGATACTTCTGAGCAAGCTCCTGCATCCCACGCGCGTGCTATACATTTGCGACAACATCGTGCCACACGAGCACACGCCCCTGGATGGCTTGTTGACCCGCCTGGGGCTTGGCTTTGTGGACCACTTCGTGGTGATGTCAAACATCGTGCACAGGGACCTGCTGAGCTTTGTTCCCCAGGCTGAGGTGAAGCAGGTGCCGCACCCAGTGTACAGCATCTTCGGCGAGCCACTGCCGAAGGAGGAAGCGCGTCGTCGGCTTGGGCTGGGCCGAGGAAACTTGATCCTGTTTTTCGGCTATGTCCGAGCCTACAAGGGGCTCCACATTCTGCTCCAGGCCATGCCCGACGTTCTCCGCAGGGTGCCCGCACTCCTTCTGGTCGCGGGGGAGTTCTACAGTGACAAGTCGAGCTACCTGGACCTCGTCGAGCAGCTGGGGATCGGCTCTGCCGTCACCATCGTGGACGAGTTCATCCCCAACCAGGACGTAAGGCTCTACTACTCTGCGGCCGACGTGGTGGTGTTGCCCTATCTCTCGGCCACCCAGAGCGGTATTGTTCAGATCGCTTACCATTTCAACAAGCCTCTGATTACCACCGACGTGGGCGGGCTCCCAGACGAGGTGCGCCACGGGGAGACCGGCTTTGTGGTCCCTGCGGGCAACCCGAAAGCCCTGGCTGATGCCATCGTCTCTTTCTTCCGCGAGAAGCGGGCGGCAGAGTTCGCGCGCCAGATCGCCCAGCACAAAGGTCGATACTCCTGGGAAAAGCTCGCGCAGGCCATAGAGTCGTTCGTCCAGCCATGAGCGTGGGGGCCAAACAGAAGGCTGAGGTGAGAGCGGGTGTGAGCAGCGGCGTCCTGACTCGGCCGCGCAAGAGGGTGTTGGTGGTGACCTACTACTTTCCACCCAGTGGCGGCGCGGGTGTGCAGAGGACGCTAAAGTTTGTCAAGTATCTTCCGCAGTACGGGTGGCTGCCGGTGGTGCTCACGGCGCGCGATGCCGACTATCCTGCTTATGACGCCACGCTGGGCGCAGAGGTGCCGGCTGAGGTGCCCGTGTGCCGCTCGCGCATCCTGGAGCCTTACCGCCTGTATCGGCGCCTCACCGGACGCCGCGCGGATGAGCCCCTGGACATTGCTTCGCTGACCAGGGAGGAGCGCCGGCGTCGATCGCTGAGCGAACAGGTTGCCGAGGCAGTGCGCAACTGGCTCTTCATCCCCGACGCCAGGGTCGGATGGCTGCCCTTTGCCGTGGACAAAGGCCTCCGCGCCGCCCGCCACTATCAGGTGGCTGCCATCTACAGTTCCGCCCCACCTTACACCTGCCACCTCATCGGGCTTTGCCTGTCCATGGGCACTGGCTTGCCCTGGGTTGCGGACTTTCGCGACTCCTGGGTTGGCTGGCTTTCGGCCGCCCAGCGACCGCCACTGCCGCAGAAGGTAGACTGCTTCTTGGAACAGCTGGTCTTGGCGCGCGCCGACGCCATCCTCACGGTGTCGCGCGGTGTGGCCGACGACCTGGCCAGCCGTCATCCTGAGGTCCGCGACAGCCGCTGGAATCTGCTCCCCAATGGCTACGATGGCGCCGACTATGAGGACCTGGCCCCGCTGCCACGTCCAGACCGCTTCGTGCTCACCTACGCCGGCTCCCTGTACGGCCACCGCAATCCGCAGCCACTGCTGCGCGCGGCTCGACGACTGCTGGCTGCCAGGCCCGAGATGCGTCACCGCTTGCTCTTGCGTTTCGTGGGGCGCACTGGCGGGTTCATCGAGGAGATGCTGCGCGACCCGGCACTGAACGGCGTCGTCGAGCTGGTGCCGTATGTGCCTCACCGGGAGAGCCTGCGCTTCCTCCTGGCTTCGGACATGCTTCTGCTCATCATCGACGATGCGCCTGCCAACAAGGGCATTATCACCGGCAAGCTCTACGAATACATCGGCGCGCGCAAGCCGATTCTGGCCCTGGCTCCTGAAGGCGACGCAGCGGCCCTCATCCGTAGCCTCGCTCTCGGCGAGGTGGTGCCACCTGAGGATGAGCTGGCCATAGAAAAGGTCTTGCAGAAGGCATACCAGAACTGGACTCGGGGGCGCCTGGCGCTGACCCGAGCCAATGCCGAGCAGATTGAGGCGTTTGAGCGCCGTCGCCTCACACAGCAGCTGGCGAGGATTCTGGACGCGCTGGTGGAACCAGAGAACGACGGCCTTGACACTGAGCAAAGGTGACAATCGCAGCCGATCCATCCATGACGCCCAGGCTCGCCCCCTGCAGCTTCCGGACACCTCGGGGTGAGGTGAGGGTCAACGATCGTTTTGACTATGGGCACATCTTCTGCGCGCAGACTTCGTTTGCTGTACCTTGGTGACCCTGCCGCTATTCACGTGCAGCGCTGGCTGCGCTATTTCGCTGCGGAAGGACATCAGGTCCACCTTCTCCCCTATCCCGACTCTTTTGCTTTCGTGCCGCCAGAGGCACTCCCTGGTGTTCGAGTGGTAGCGCCAGGGCCATTGCCGCGGCACCTTGTCCATCTGCACCGGGCTCTTGCCCCTAAGCTCCTGCTCTTTGCCAACCTCCTCTGCGCGCGGCAGGCTGTGCGCAGGTGGCGCGTGGACCTTGTTCACGCCCACTACCTGTCCGGCAACGCTTGGATCGGCATGCTCACAGGCTTTCACCCCTTCGTGGCCACCGCATGGGGTTCGGACCTCAATGTGGACCCGTACCGCTCACGAGTCTACCGAGCCCTAACCGTACGCGCGGCGCGTCAAGCGGACCTGCTGACGGCCAATTCTCAAGACCTCTGCCGCAAACTTGTTGCGCTCGGCGCCGACCCATCCAGGGTCCATCTGATTCAAGGGGGGTTGGAACTGGCCCGATTCCCTTTTGTGCGCGGTAACGTAGCGCTGCGCGACTCCCTGAACCTTGGGCCCGGACCCGTGGTGGTGAGCACGCGCATGTTGGGCGCCGTGTACAATCTGGATATTGTAATCGCGGCGATCCCAAAGGTGGTGGCGCAGGTGCCAGAGGCAAGGTTCGTCTTTGCCTACAGGGGGACACCCGACCAGGAAAGAGCCTTGCGCGAGCTGGTCACGGCCCTAGGACTGGACGAGGTAGTGCGGTTACTGGGCCCGGTGGACAATGCTCAGATTGCCAGCCTCTATCACCTGGCCGAGGTCTTTGTCTTTGTCTCTGTCCCCTCCTCAGAAGGGATGCCAGGCTCGCTCACTGAAGCCATGGCTTGTGGGGCGGTACCGGTGCTGAGCGATCTACCCTATGTGCGGGAGTGGATAGCGCATGGACGCAACGGGCTGGTGGTGCCAGTGCGCGACGCAGAAGCGTTGGCCGAGGCCATCGTCTGGCTGCTCCGCCACCCGCGCCAGAGGGCGGCGATGGCGCCCCGAAACCGTATGCTCGTTGAACTCAAGGCAGACCATCGGGTATGGATGAAGCGAGTGGAGGAGCTTTACTGGTCCTTGCTGGACCAAAAGGCATTGCGGACTTAGCAGCACAGCATTCAAGACCCTGACGAGGCGCCATGCACACATTCGCGGACCAGATCGACTACCAGGCATTGGGACTTAAGGTTGGCGTGGAGATCCACCAGCAGCTTCTCACCGAGCGCAAGCTCTTTTGCCGCTGCCCGGCCGGGCGCTACTCGAGGACGCATCAGGCGGAAGTGCTGAGGCACATGCGGCCCACATTGTCAGAAATGGGCACCTACGACGGGACCGCTCTGATGGAGTTCAAGACAAAGAAGAACGTGGTCTACCTCCTAGACCCGGAGTCGGTGTGCACCTATGAGATCGACGACACCCCACCGTTCCTGGTGAACCAGGAGGCCTTGGACATTGCCCTCCAGATTGCTCTGGCGCTGGACTGCAAGATCATCGACGAGTTGCATGTGGCGCGCAAGCAGTATCTGGATGGGAGCATCCCCACTGGCTTTCAGCGCACCATGGTCGTCGGCATCGACGGGGCAATCCCTTTCAAGGGACGCCACATCAGGATCCTGCAGGTGAACCTGGAGGAGGATGCCTGCCGCGAGGTCAGCGACATTGGCCACACCATCACCTTCCGCACCGATCGTCTGGGCATGCCTTTGGCCGAGATCATCACCGGACCGGACATGCACACACCCCAAGAGGTGGCCGAAGCAATTCGCCTCATCAGCGCGGTGGTGCGGACTACCGGCAAGGTACGCCGCGGCATTGGCTCAGTGCGTCAGGATGTCAACGTCAGCGTGGCAGGCGGTACCCGTTGTGAGATCAAGGGGGTGCCAAGGATAGGACTCATTCCACCCCTGGTTCACTACGAAGCCATCAGGCAAAAGTGTTTCCTCGAGCTGCGCGACGCCTTGCGTCTCCGCGGACTGTTTCCGGCTACTGTCCGTTCCGAAATTCACAAACTCAACGACATCTTTGCGCGCTCGGCCTTTGCGCCGTTCCGTCAGGCGGTGGAAAGAGGAGAAATCGTGCGTGGCATCAAACTCGTCGGGCTGCGGGGCCTGTTGTCCCATCCCCTCGGTGCCGGGCGCACCTTCGCCGATGAGCTGGCGGGTCGTGTCAGGGTGATTGCCTGTTTGGATCAGCCGCCCGTCATTGTCCACACTGACGCCTTCCCGCAGTACCCCGGCTGGGAGGCAGAATACGCTGCCCTGCGCGAGTGTTTTCACATGTCCGTGCAGGACGCAATCTGCGTCTGCCATGGCAATGACACCGACACCAACACGGCAGTGGACGAAATCCGGGCACGGGTGGTGGAAGCGACTGAGGGCGTGCCGAATGAGACCCGCCAGGCCCTTGCCAACGGCGGCACAGACTTTGAGCGCATCCTGCCTGGGCCGGATCGGATGTACCCGGATACCGACCATCCACCGACAAGGATTACCTCGGAACGGCTGGCCGTGCTGCGCAATTTCCTTCCGGAGAAGCCGTGGGAACGGGCCGCCAAGTACCGCGAGTTAGGTCTGTCACCAACCTTGGCCGCGCAGATGGCCGCCAGCCCCTCCGCGATGCGATTCGAGCAGATTACGAAGAAGAGCCCGATCAGCCCGGTGACCGTGGCCTTTCTGTTGGTGTGTCGGTTGCCTGCGCTTCGCCGCCGTAGCATGGTCCAAGATGCTGCCATCGAGAACCATCTCCACGAACTGCTCTGCCACCCTGAGGCGGCCGCCCTCACCGTCCACCAGCTGGAGGAAGCGCTGCAACTCTGCGCAACAGCGCCAGAACAACCGCCGGGGGCGATCTTGCGCCAGGTTCGCCCCACCAAGAGGCGACTGCAACAGCTGCAGAAGGCAGTGGCGCGCGTGGTGGCTGCACACAAGCAACTCGTCGACGACCCCAGTGTGGCAGAGGCGAAGAAGCTCCGCTACCTCATGGGTGAGGTGCGCCGCCAGGTGTCCAATCCGTTCGACGGCAGGCAGGCAGAGGCGTTGGTGAAGAATGCCCTTGCGGCGGTGCAGAAGTAGGTCAGGCCAAAGGTGCGACATATGCCCGCAGGAAACACATTTTCGGCCATTGTCTGGCCCAGCGGACAGACCAGGACCTGGCCAGATCGCGCCGGGAGCGCTCTTGCCGGCGACTCCGGCGGTGGGGAGCAGGTCTCGGAGGAGGCGCCTTGCCCGCCAACAAAGCCACGGCCGCGGCGGGTACGGCACGCCATCGGGCCACTGTAGCATCCGCAGCTCCTTTGCCGTCGGTCTTCTCACATTGTCCCGGCCGTGCTGGTGTTGAAGCAGTTGCATGTTCTGCAGGTCAGGTTCGATCTGCCTTTTCGCTCACTTTCACCGAGGTAGGTTCCTCATGAACGAAGAGATGCTGATAACTTTGATCGCCGAAGAGATGCGGCTCTCCTGGCGCCAGGTAAAGAACACGGTAGAACTCCTGGATGCCGGCAACACGGTGCCGTTTATCGCCCGCTACCGCAAGGAGCTCACCGGGAGCCTCGATGAGGAGTACATCCGCGCCATCGAAAGCAGGATGCGCTATCTGCGCAACCTTGAGGAGCGGAAGAAAGCGGTGTTGGACAGCATCCAGGAGCAGGGCAAGCTCACTCCTGAGTTGGAAGCACGCATCAGGGCCTGCACCAAGTTGCAGGAGGTGGAAGACCTCTACCTGCCCTATCGCCCCAAGCGCCGCACACGCGCTACCGTGGCCAAGGAACAAGGGCTCGAGCCGTTGGCGCAAATGATCTTGGCCCAAGAACTCACCAGCGGCGACCGCCTTGCCGCCGCGGCTCCTTTCGTTAGTCCGGAAAACGGCGTGAACAGCCCCGAGGAGGCCCTGCAGGGCGCGCGGGACATTGTGGCCGAAGTAGTCTCTGATGACGCGGACGTGCGCCAGCTCTTGCGCGAGGCCACGTGGAAGAGAGGGCTGGTGCGCAGCGAGGCGAAAGACCTTCAACACGATGGGGTGTACCAGATGTACGCCGAGCGGGCGGAGCCGGTGCGCACCATTCCGCCGCACCGCATTCTGGCCATCAACCGCGGCGAACGAGAGGGGGTCCTGCGGCTGGAGATCGAGGTCGAGCCAGAGCCAATGCTTGCCGCCATCAGGCAGCGCTACGTGAGCAATCGCCACTCGATCTTTACCGAGGACCTTGAGGCGGCGATTGCCGATGGGTACCACCGCCTCCTGGCACCGGCCATCGTCCGCGACATCCGCGCCCAACTCACTGAGCGCGCCGAGGACAAAGCCATTCGCACCTTTGCCGAGAACCTGCGCCACCTGCTCATGGCTCCACCGGTGCGTGGGAAGGTGATCATGGGCATCGACCCTGGCTACCGCACCGGCTGCAAGGTGGCCGTCATTGACCACACCGGCAAGTACCTCGAGGGCCAGACCATCTACCCGCACGAGCCCCAGCGTCTGTGGCAGGAAGCCAAAGAAGTGCTGCTGGAGCTGATCGAGGATCATGCGGTGGACATCATCGCCATCGGCAACGGCACGGCCAGCCGCGAGACAGAACAGCTGGTGAGCGAAGTCATCGCCAGTAGCCCGCGAGCGGTGGTCTACACCATTGTCAACGAGGCGGGGGCCTCCGTGTACAGCGCCTCGCCCTTGGCGCGGCAGGAGCTGCCGGATCTGGACGCCTCCATGCGCGGCAATGTGTCCATCGCCCGGCGCCTGCTTGACCCCCTGGCTGAGCTGGTCAAGATCGACCCCAAATCCATTGGCGTGGGCATGTATCAGCACGACGTGGACCAGACCCGCCTAGCCGAAGCCCTCGACTGGGTGGTGCAGTCTTGCGTCAATCGCGTCGGCGTGGACGTGAATACGGCCTCCCCTGCCTTGTTGCGCTACGTAGCCGGCATCAATCGCAAGGTGGCCGAGGCCATTGTTGCCCATCGCAACACCCACGGACCATTCCGCTCCCGAGAGGAACTGAAAAAGGTCAGAGGGCTGGGCGAGAACACCTTTGTGCAGGCCGCTGGATTCCTGCGCATCACCGATGGCGACAACTTCTTCGACGCCACAGCCGTCCACCCGGAGTCCTATCAGGCGGCTGAGAGACTTCTTGCTGCACTCGGCCTCAGCCTGGCACAGGTGCGACACAAGGGCGAGCTCATTCGCGCCAGGATGAAGGAGTTGGGGCTAAGCATCGAACAGTTGGCCCAGCAGTGCGGCTGCGGGCAGGAAACGCTCGCCGACATTGTCGAAAGTCTGGAGCGGCCAGGCCGCGACCCGCGCGAAGAGCTCCCTGGCCCCATCTTCCGCCGCGATGTGCTGAAGCTCGAGGACCTGCGACCGGGGATGATCCTCAAGGGCACCGTGCGCAACGTAGTCGACTTTGGGGCGTTTGTGGATATCGGCGTCAAGCAGGACGGGCTAGTCCACCGCAGCCAGATGGCCCCCACCTATGTCAAAGACCCTCTGCAGGTTGTCTCGGTAGGGGACGTGGTAGACGTCAGGGTCTTGGAAGTGGACACTGAGCGGGGGCGCATCGCCCTGAGCTTCATCTTGGAAAGTAAGCCCTCCACGCCTTCGGAACCGCGGGTGCCCCAGGGTGGATAAAGCTTGCGCCCCACGCAGTTCAGCGCCGCTCCTCAACATCGCGGCTCGCGGCCAGCCCCTGGGTGCTTAGCCGCCTCCCCTCAAACCCTCCCCACCAACTGCATGACCAAGCCGCTGGCAAGGGGCATGACGAGGTTGTCATTGAGCCCCAAAGGCGCCAGCTCGGCGAGCGTCGCCACCACCGCGCCAAGGAGGAGCACCCAAGCATTTATCGCCACAGCCTCGGCAATGAAGAGGCAGGCAACCAGACACACCGCTAGACAGGCCAGCGAGCCTTCCACCGTCTTGCCCAACAGACGTGTCCGACCCCATTGCAGCCCAAAGAGCTTGGCAAAGGGGTCGCCAAATACCAGGAAGAGGATGGCCGCCAGGCTTATCTGCGGAGCAAAGAGTAAGATGGACAAGAAGCAGGCAACGAGGAAGGCCGTGATGCGTGAGAGGTGGAGTCCGCCCAAAAAGGCCGGGTGAATAAAGCAGGAGTTGCGATGGGGAGAGGCTTCAGGAGTGGCCCGGTGGGCACGCATCACGTCCGCGACCACCGATACCGCCAGCACCACTCCCAGCAGCGCAAGCGCCGTACGCTGGCCTTGATGCATGTCCAGCAGCGGGAAGACCAGGGCACCTGGTCGCAACACCACTCGCCACCACTCCACTCGCTCCTGCACTGCCTGTCGCAGGTACACCACCTTTTTCGCCACAATGTTGTAGACGTTGATCAAGAGGATGTGCGCCACCACCAGATTGAGGAACAAGAGTTCTGCACACATGGGGGCACGGGTATCCACAAGCAGGAGCAGGAGCGGCAAGACCATCACCCCGACCATCTCGCCCCGGCGACAGATGGAGGCGAACACAGCGACCCAGCCGGCGAGCACCGCTATGTGCCACCAAAGGAGCCAGCCGCGCACCAAGGCAATTGCCAGGAAGTAAAGCATCAGCCCCACAGCCGTGGCCACGCCCTGCCCACCGCGGAAACGGAGGTAAAAAGGGAACACGTGTCCGGCAATGGCCGCAAGGCCGGCCAAATAGCCTTGCGTCGGGGTCCTCCCAAGGAGCCGCACCAACCACATTGCCGCCAGCCCCTTGCCCAGGTCGAACAGCGCCGTGACCACGCTCGGCACCACGTCCAGGACGGCAAACGTGTTCACCGTCCCCGCATTGCCGCCTCCATGTTCGCGAATATCGATGCCGCGCAGCAGACGACCAAGGATGTAGCTGGGGGAGACGGAGCCGAGCAGATAGCCACCCCCCGGCGCTCCAAAGGTCAGCCACATGGTCTACTCCTTTCGCGCCGAGGAACGGCGCAGCACTGCCAACGCCAGCTACGAAGCAAAGTCGATCTGCAGAGTGTAGTGCCGGAACGGGCCCAGCGCAGCCGGCCGCTCAATGTAATAGTACTGGAAGAGGTTGTTGATGAAGAAGCTTAGCTTGAAACTCCCCACCTGCAGGCCGAAGCGCAGGTCGGTGACATAAGTCGCTGGCGTCACGTCCAAGTCCTTAATGGCCAGCTGCTGCAACTTGTCCACCTCTTCGATGCGGCTGACGTAGCGAAAGTCGATCCCCGCCGACGCGCCGCGATAGCGCACGTCTGAGCTCACCGAGAGTACGTGGCGTGGCCGGTACTTCAGTACCTTGCCGTACTCAGGGGTGGGCGTGCCATCAGGGTTCTTCGAGAGGTCCACGCTGTGGATGTAGCAATAGCCTACATTGCCGGTCAACATGTCTTTGATCAGCTCGGCCTTGACGGCGCTCTCCACGCCGCGAATCCTTGCCCTGGTAACGTTGACAAACTTGACCTCCGGGAACAACTGCCCCTCGTGCTGCACGAACTTGGGTTGCGGCCGCGCCTCGATGAGGTTCCAAAAGTCGGAGTGGTATGCCACCATGTCGAGGTTGATGCTGCCCAGCATGGTGTGATTGACCCCCAGTTCGGCGCTCACACTCCGCTCCGGCAACAGCTCGGGATTCGGCGAGACCTTCACCTGATTGGCAAAGGTTGAGACATACTTCTCGGCTGTTGAGGGCGCCCGGAAGCCCTTGGCCACCGAGGTCCGCACCACCGTTAACGGCGAAATCGTGTAGGTCACGCCTATCTTGGGATTGAGCTCGCCCACGCTGGTGGAGTCGTGGTAGACCTGCGCATCGTAGCGGGCCCCGAGGGTGAGCAGCGCCCTCTGCCAGGGGCGATACTCATTCTGGAAGTAGGCAGAATACTTGAACGCCGACGGCGTGCCGTACTGGAGAGCGTCCACCACATCCCGCTGCCCGTCCAGACCGGCGACCAGGATGGTGCGCGGGCTGTACTGATAGTTCACCTGCACCTCGCCCCCTAGCGTGGTGGCCGAGGAGCGCCGGTAAACACCCTCCTGATGTGGCAGGTTGGGCTTGTTGACCTGCAGGTAGTCCTGGCTGGCGGTGCGGAGGAACCTCACCTTGACCGCATAGGCCAGGGTGCGACTCAAGGTATGCGTGAGCGACGGGTAGACATAGGAGTCACTCATTTGCGAGCGCGTGGCGGTGCCATCCGGATCGCCGCCGTTGCGCGTGGCCAGGTTGTAGCTCTTCCAGAACAGGAAGGAGCCCGTGCGCTTCTTGGAATAGCCGACGAGCACTTCCACGCGCATATCCGGCGTGGGCCGAGCGTTGAATTTGCCAGTGAAATTGAAGCTCTTGATGTCGTCGTTCTCGCGGTAGCCGGTGTTGTTGCGCCACGAGGAAGAGAGCCACGCGCCAATGCCCCGGACTCTGGTGGTGTAGCTCAAGGTGGTCCCCTCGAAGTGGCGCAGCTCGTTGGTCCACACCCAGGATTGGATGCACGGCCGGTCGTAGAAACCGGTATAGGTGCGCGCGTGAAACCGCGGGCCGCTGCCGGGTTCCTTGAGCACCACGTTCACCACGCCACCCAAGGCGGAGGAGCCATAGAGCGCCGAACCGGCTCCTTTCATGACCTCCACCTGCTGGACTGAGGCAGGCACGATGGCGTCCCAATCCACATCGGCATCGTCGCCGCGGATAAACGGCACCCCATTAAGGAGCACCAGCACGCGCGTGCCGATACCGGAGGAGAAACCGCTGGCACCACGGATGTTGATGTTGTTGCCCATGGTGGTGACTCCGGGCACAAAGGCGAGCGCCTCGTCTATGGTCACAGGGTTGCGGCGACTGAGGTCTTCCGCTGCCAGCGTAGCCATGGACACCGGCACCTCGCGCAACGCCTGCTGGTATCTGCTTGCCGTCACCACCAGGCCGCCCAGCTCAATAACCGTGGGCTCCAGCGAGACATTCACCTCTGTGGGCAGCCCAGGCAGAACTCGTACCTCCAACGTCACCTCCTTGTAGCCGATGCTGGAGACCACCACGGTGTACCATCCCGGGGCAAGCTTGGGGATAAGGAACCGCCCCTTTGCATCGGTGGCGGCCCCAAGGATGGTCCCAGTCACAATGACGTTGGCCCCCTCGATGGGCCGGCCCGTACCCGCCTCCACAATGCTGCCACGCACACTCCCTGCGTCACCCGTCCTCCCGGCACACGGCGCAGCCGCAAGGGAAAACAGCACGACCAGCACAAGGAGACGTCTGCACATGGCACCTTCTCCAGAGCAAGTGAGACCGACCTACCCGACGTCCATTGCCCTCACTTCGAAAAGTAAAACATGAAGTAGATGGCAATGCTGGTACCCATAAACGGCAGTGCCGAGGGGAGGGTCACCAGTTCGAGCCGGTTGCCCGTGGCCGTATAGCCCAATGTGTCCAAGCGGAAGTTGGTTCGGTTAAAGTCGAAGATGAGCACATTGGGCAGCGGTCTGGCCACCACGCCGCTGCCCACTAGGGTGTCGCCGCCGACGTAGACCAGGGGCGAAGTTGGCTGGCTGGTGAGCCACACACTGGCTGTGACGCCCAAAGTGCAGGCGGCGCTGTAGCTTTTGTCCTGGCGGATGGTGAGCGTACCGCGCAGCTGCTCTTCATGCGTGAAAGCGGAGACGCCAAGGCTCGGCATCAGCGCCAGCAGCGATGAATCCACCAGGTGGATGGTTGCTGAGTCGGCGCGCCACTGCCCCACCGGGTCTCCCCCGGACATCTTCACTGGGAACTCGATTTTCGGTTCAGGCTTGGTGGGTGCACCCTTGTCGCACCCAAAGTAGACTCCAGCAAGCAGAAACACCAGAGCAAGGAACAGCACAAGTGGCGTAGTGTTGCGCATAGGTCTCCTCCGTGAAAGTTGATCTCGCTGCCTCCGCCATCCACCTCACCCTGTCTCTGCACGCTGCGCCCGCAGGGGTCAACCCCCCTTCGGGCAGCTGGTTATAGTATAGCGAACTAAACTGATTTTGTCAAGCTATTTCTTGCGCTCCCGCTCGGGGCGGTATGCCAGGCTCAATGGCAGACCTCCGCTGGCGCGAAGAAAAATTTTTTCCGAAAATGAAAAATTTCTCTTGACATTTCCACCTTAGGGCCATATATTTACGGTGCACAAATGTGCACCATGCAGTCGAGAAGAGCCGATGGAAGAATTGACGCCGAAACAAGCCTTAGTGCTGAGTCTGATTTCCCGGCGGGTGAAAGAGGGCGCGCCGCCCACGCTTCAGGAGCTGGCCGATGAGCTGGGCGTCACCTCCAAGACGGCGGTGACCAAACACCTGGATGCGCTGGCGAAGAAGGGCTACATCTCCCGCTCCAGTCTGGCTCGGGGCATCAGACTGCTGCGCGGAAGCATGGAGGAGCGCCGCGAACGGGGAGTGCGCGTGCCCCTGTTAGGCACCATCACCGCAGGCCGGCCAGTGCTGGCCCAGCAAAGCATCGAGGACTATCTGACGCTCCCGAGCACGCTGGTGTGCTCCACCGGCCCCCACTTCGCCCTTCGCGTGCGTGGCGACAGCATGAGGGACGCCGGCATCCTGGACGGTGACATCGTCATTGTCAAGGCCACCAAAGACGCCGCAAATGGGGACGTGGTGGCTGCCCTCATCGGTGACGAGGTGACTATTAAACGCCTGGTGATCAAAGGGCAAAAGCGCTACTTGAAAGCGGAAAACCCGGCGTTCAGCGACATCTACCCTGAAGAGACATGGAACATTCAGGGAAAAGTGGTAGGGTTGATTCGCCATCTTGATTAAATAGATGGGCCTACCGCTAGCGCTGCATGCGCTGGGTAGCAATCGCACCCAGGGGTGGACTTGGGGCGAGCAAAGGAGACAGGAGGAGAGGAGGCGTTCGCCTGGATGGAAGTGCAGGGGAAAGGAGAGCTTTTCGCCTCTCTTTTTTTGCCCGTTAAGGTGAACTAATGTACACCATATGGAACCCCGTGCCATCATATATGCCGACGCCACTGCCTTTCCGGTACAAGTGGAGCGGTTGCGGAACCCGCGGCTTCGCGGCTATCCGGTAGTCATTGCGCCGCCGGGAGCACGGTCGCAGGTGCTGGCCCTCTCGTTCGAGGCCTATCAGGCGGGTCTGCGCAAGGGGATGCGTCTGAGGGAGGCCCTTCGCCAATGCCGCGATGTGGTGGTGGTGCCGCCGGACGAGCGCACCTATGCCCGGGCAACCCAGGCCATGAACCAGATCCTCTGCTCTCTGTCGCCGGTGTTCGAGCCCGAGCGCTATGGTCACACTTATCTGGACATCACCTCCACGCAGCGCCTGTTCGGCGGCGCTACTGACACCGCCTGGCGGGCACAAAAGGAGATCAAGAGCCGGTTGCAGCTGGACGTCTCGGTGGGTCTGGCCTGCAACAAGATGGTGAGCAAATTGGCGGCGGTGGTGACGAAACCGGCAGGGCTCCGTCGCGTGCCTCAGGGCGAGGAGGTGCGCTTTGTCGCCCCCTTCCATGTGGGCATGTTGCCAGCAGTGACCAAACCAATTCAGGAGCAGCTGGTGGAGCTGAACATCCGCCTTGTGCGCCACCTGCAACAGCTGTCGCTGCCCCAGTTGGTGGTCGCCTTTGGTCAGCAGGCCCTGGTCCTGTATCAGAACGCAAGAGGTGTTGACCTGCGCCCTGTGCAGCCACCGGAACAGGCGCCGCGGGTCTCGGCCACCCGCACGCTGCCTGAGGACAGCAACGACCTCCAACTCCTGCGGGCGGTGCTCTACACGCTCTTGGAACAGCTTGCCCCTGCCCTCCGTCGCCAGCGCCTCCTCGCTCAGGCGGTTCGCCTGCACATTTTGTACTCCGACTATCGTGAGGCCTCGGCGCGGGCGCGACTCCCGGCACCCTCCAATTTTGAGCTTGAACTCTATCCCACAGTGGAAGCCCTTTTGGACAAGACCTCGACGCGCCGCATCCGCGTGCGCTCCTTGTCGGTGGAGCTATGTGAGCTCACTGCCCGCACTCGCCAGCTCCCCCTCTTTGCTGAGGGGAGCACAAACAAAGCGGCCGCGCTCACCCAGGCGATCGATCGTATTCGCAGCCGCTTTGGTGATGAGGCCATTCGCTTCGCCCGCACCATGAGGTGCAGGTAATGTTTGTCCATTTGCACACCCATTCTTCCTACTCCTTTCTGGCAGGGGTGGACAGCATTGAGGCCTTGTGTGCCGCGGCCACGCGCCAGGGGATGCCGGCGTTGGCCTTGACCGACACCAATGGCCTCTATGGCCTCATCTGGTTTGTGCGTGAGGCCCAGGAGCACGGGATCCGACCCATCGTCGGGGCAGAAGTAGCTACTCCGCAGCTTCAGGCGGTGCTGCTGGTGAAGGACGCGCAGGGTTACCGCCGGCTCTGCCACATCCTGTCGGCGCGCCACCTGTGCCCGGACTTTTCTCTGACCGACCAGCTCAGTGCCGACCGTCAGGGCCTGGTGGTAATTAGCCACTCCCTCCCCCTTCTTGCCGCAGTGGCGCAGCACACCGGCACCACCGACCTTTACGTCGAGCTGGCCCCTGGGCAGGCGATCGCGCCCCTTGTGGCCTTTGCGAAACAGCACAACCTCCCTCTTGTGGCTACTAACGACGTCCACTTTGTCGAGCCCCAGGGTTATGGCATCCATCGCCTCTTGCGCGCCATTGCCCTGAACACCACACTGTCCCGCCTTTCTCCCGTCGTATGCGCCCATCCCCAGGCCTGGTTCAAGAATGCTGCCCAGATGGCAGCGTCCTTGCCCAACTACCCAGAGGCCCTCGCCGCCACCTGGCGCATCGCCGAGCAGTGCACGTTCGTGCCGCACACTGTCGGTTGCATCTTCCCCAATCCCCATGGCGCTGCCGCCTTCCAGCGCCTGCGCCAGCTGAGCTATGAGGGTGCTGCATGGCGCTATGGCACCATCACCGAGGCCGTGCGCGCCCGGTTGGAGCACGAACTGGCCATCATTCAGCAGAAGGGGTTTGCGGACTATTTTCTGGTGGTGCACGACATTGTGCGGCAGTCCCCACGCACCTGTGGCCGGGGCTCAGGGGCCGCTAGCCTGGTGGCCTATTGCCTCGGCATCACGCATGTGGACCCGCTCCGGCACAACCTCTTTTTTGAGCGTTTCCTTAACCTGGGCCGCAAAGACCCACCCGACATCGATGTGGACTTTGCCTGGGATGAACGCGACCAGGTGCTGGACTATGTGTTTCGTACGTATGGCGACGCACGCGTCGCCATGGTAGCCAACCACGTCTGCTTCAAAGCGCGCGCCGCTCTGCACGAGATCGCCAAGGTCTACGGCCTGCCCGAGGAGGAGATTACCAGGGTGACGAAAAAGTTCTCTCGCCTCTGGTTTGCTGGTGACTTTATCGAGGTGATGGACACGCTCCCGCTGTTTCGCGGCCAGGAGCTCCCGCCGCCGTGGCCGGAGATTATCGCGCTGGCCAAACGACTTCATGGAGTGCCCAAACAGCTCTCCGTGCACTGTGGCGGTGTGGTCATTGTGCCCGACTGCATCGACAACTATGTGCCCCGGCAGCGGGCGGCCAAGGGGGTTACCATCATTCAGTGGGAAAAGGACCAAACCGAGGAGGCCGGCTTGGTCAAGATCGACCTCCTGGGCAACCGTTCCCTGGCGGTGATCCGCGATGCGCTCAAGGCCATCCATGACAACTATGGCGTGGAAATCACCTACCAGGAGTGGAATCCTCTCGAGGACCCCAAGACGCAGGAGCTCATCAAGAAGGGTGACACCGTCGGGGTCTTTTACGTGGAGTCGCCCGCCATGCGCCAGTTGCAGAAAAAGGCCCAGACCGGCGATTTTGAGCATCTGGTCATCCACTCCAGCATCATCCGGCCGGCCGCCAATGTGTTCATCCAGGCCTATTTGGCGCGGCTGAAAGGCGCCCCTTACACACCATTGCACCCCTTGCTGGCCGACATACTCAAGGAGACCTACGGCATCATGGTCTATCAAGAAGATGTGGCCAAAACAGCCATGGTCCTTGCCGATTTTGACCCGGCAGAGGCAGACGAGCTGCGCAAGATTTTGTCCAAGAAGCATCGGCACAAGCGGCTGGCCGATCTGAAGGCCAAGTTCTACCGCGGGGCCTTGGCCAAAGGGGTGGAGCGGCGCACCATTGATGCGGTATGGCAGATGATCATGAGCTTTGAGGGCTACTCTTTTTGCAAGCCGCACAGCGCCAGCTATGCCCTGGTCTCCTTCAAGTCGGCCTACCTGCGGGCCCACTACCCGGCGGAGTTCATGGCGGCGGTCATCTCCAACCAGGGAGGTTACTATTCGACCTTTGCCTACATTTCCGAGGCGCGGCGCATGGGGTTACAGGTGCTGCTCCCAGACCTGAACCACAGCGAGCGCCAGTACACCGGCAGAGGACGAGAACTCCGCGTGGGCTTGATGCAGATCAAAGGGTTGGCCGAGGAGAGCATTGCCGCGATTCTGGCGGCACGTGTCAGGGGTCCTTTCCGCTCCTTCGAGGACTTTATGCAGCGCGTTCACATCGACCCGGCCCAGGTGCGCCTACTCATCAAGGCCGGGGTGTTCGACCATGTGGAGCCAGAAGCCACGCGCCCAGAGCTCATGTGGCGCCTGCAGTACTGGGTACACGGAAAGCGGCGCTATGCCACCCAGGTATTGTCGCTGTTCGAGGAGGATACGCCCGCCATGCCCCAAATCCCAGACTATGACGAGCGCACCGTGCTCCGTCACGAAATGGAGACGTTGGGGTTCCCCATCAGCCGCCACCCGCTGACGCTGTATCAAGAGCGGCTGCAGAAGTTAGCGTACGTGCCGGTCAAAGAGCTGCCGCGCCATGTGGGTCGCACGGTGACCACCATCGGCTGGTGGGTGACCGGTAAAGTGGTCTCCACCAAGCGAGATGAGCCCATGGAGTTCATGAGCTTTGAGGATACCACCGCCCTTTACGAGACGATCTTTTTCCCACAAGCCTATGCCAGGTTTGCCCGCATGATCAGCGACACGCGGCCATACGTGCTGCGCGGGCGCGTACAGGAAGAGTACGGCGCCGTCACACTCAATGTCTTCGACGTTCGCTTCCTGTGAGCAGAAATTCCTGTTGATTGTTTGCCAGGATTTTTGCATCTTGTTTGCCAGACAGGCCTTTCCCAAATCCATAGAAGGCCAGCAGCCGTTCTCGCGGGAGAGGTTCGCACAGGCACTGACTGAAACTAGCTCCCACGCACGCGCATGGACGTCTTCGATAAACTGCGCTGGATCGACTCCCTGAGTTTGCCCGCCACGCCCACGGAGAGGCAGAGACGAGGCCAGGACATAGAGCACCACCTGGCTGGGGAGCTCTATCGCACGCCTGCAGGCGCCTGTTTCTCCACCGTCCAGCGCGCGCCGCTCCCTTCTTGGTCCATCTTGAGTCGTTCGCAGGGGCTTCTCCACCTGGTGGGCAAGGACGAGGCGTTGCGCCCGGTGGATCTGCGGCGGGCGGTGTTTCTCGATTGCGAGACCACTGGCCTGGCAGGCGGTTCCGGAACCTACTGCTTCCTCATCGCCATCGGCACGCTGGCGGACGACCAAGCAGTAGTGAAACAGTTTTTCATGCGCAATCTGGAGGAAGAACCCGCGCTCCTGCACGCCTTGCGCCAAGAGCTCAGCCATGTTGAGGGGATCGTGACCTACAATGGCAAGGCCTACGACTATCCCCTTCTGCTCACGCGGTTTGCGCTGCGCCGCATATCGCCCCCGGCACAGGTACCGCATCTGGACCTTTTGCATGCGGCGCGACGGGTGTGGCGCGACCGCCTGCAGACATTTTCTCTGAATGCGGTGGAGGCCAACATTCTGGACATCCGGCGCACGCACGATGTGCGCAGCGAACTCATCCCCAGCATGTATTTTTCCTATCTCCGCACCCGCGATGCGACGCAAATGCCACTGGTCTTTCAGCACAACTATCAGGATATTCTGTCAATGATGCACCTTAGCGCAAAGCTGCTGTCGCTGCATATGGATCCCGGCACCTTTGCTTCTCACGCTCAGGACCTGGTGGCCCTTGGCCGTGTGTACGAAGACCTGGGCCTGTTCCAGCAGAGCGCCGCCCTGTACGAAATGGCACGCGCCAAAGGCTTGCACCTCAACGCTTCAGTGTCGGCCCTCATGCACCTCAGTCTCTGCTACAAGCGGTTGGGCCAATGGGATAAGGCCCTCCCCCTATGGAAACAGATGGCGGCTCAGGGACGGGCGGGTGTCTTTCCGTACGTGGAGCTGGCCAAGTTCTACGAACACCGCGCCCGCCAGTACCAGCGAGCCCTGGATCTGGTGGATCGCGCCTTGCACACGCTCGAGGTGGAAGCTCTGCGCAGGGAGCCCTGGGAAATTGAACAGGAGCGCGCTGAGCTCTTGCACCGGCGCCGGAGATTGTTCTCGAAGATGAAGGGTATGACCAATTGCGCTCTCTCCCCAGAGACAGAGGACTCGGCCTCATGACCGTCGCTCAGATTCTGGACAAGCTGGCGCACACGCCTGAGTTTCGCGACAATGTCACCCACTGGCAGGTCCTACCTGCGCGGCCTGCACAGTACGTCGATTTCCCACCCCATCTGAACGGACAGCTGGTGGGGGCAGTAGGGGAGATGGGCATTGGCCAGCTCTATAGCCACCAGGCGGAGGCTTTGCAGGCGCTGGCTGCCGGGCGCCATGTGGCGGTGGTCACCCCCACTGCCTCCGGCAAAACCCTCTGCTACAACCTCCCGGTGCTGAACACCATCCTCTCCTGGCCTGAGGCACGGGCCTTGTACCTTTTTCCCACCAAGGCCTTGTCCCAAGACCAGGTGGCGGAGTTGCACGACCTGATAACCCTATTGGGCGCGGACATCAAGACCTTCACTTTCGACGGGGACACCCCGGCCTCGGCGCGACAGGCCATTCGCACTTCTGGGCACATTGTGGTCACCAATCCCGACATGCTGCACCAGGGCATTCTGCCCCATCACACCAAGTGGCTGCGTCTGTTCGAGAATCTGCACTACGTGGTCATCGACGAGATTCACAACTATCGCGGCGTCTTCGGCAGTCATCTCGCCAACGTCATTCGGCGGCTGAAGCGAGTGTGCCGGTTCTACGGATCCAACCCGCAGTTCATCTGCTGTTCGGCCACTGTCGCCAATCCCAAGGAGCTGGCCGAGCGACTGCTGGAAGACGAGGTGCAGCTGGTGGACAATAATGGAGCCCCACGGGGGGAAAAGCATTTTATCCTGTACAATCCTCCAGTGGTGAACAGAGAGCTAGGCATCCGGCGCTCCTCGGTTCGTGAAGCGCAGAGGATCGCCCGCTACTTCTTGGCCGGCGAGGTCCAGACCATCATCTTTGCCCGCAGCCGGTTGCGGGTAGAGGTTCTGCTGAGTTACCTCAAGGAGACAATGCGCCAGCTGCACAAGCCTGAGGAGACTGTACGAGGCTATCGAGGCGGCTATCTGCCCAGCGAGCGGCGGGAAATCGAGCGCGGTCTGCGCAGCGGTCAGATCCTCGGGGTGGTGAGTACCAATGCCTTGGAGCTCGGCATCGACATCGGCCAATTGGATGCGTGCATCATGGCCGGCTACCCGGGCACCATCGCCAGCACCTGGCAGCAGGCCGGTCGTGCCGGGCGCCGCCGCGATGCCTCGGTGGCCATTCTGGTGGCCTCCAGTGCCCCCCTGGACCAGTACATCGTCAACCATCCGGAGTACTTTTTCGGACAACCACCGGAGGCGGGGATCATCGACCCCAACAACCTGTTGGTGCTCATGAGCCATGTCAAGTGTGCTGCCTTCGAGCTCCCCTTCGAGGACGGCGAACAGTTCGGCGTCGAGACCACCGGCAAGATCTTAGAATACCTGGAACAGAACCAGGTGCTCCACCGCAGCGAGGGCAAGTATCACTGGGCGAGCGATATCTATCCGGCCGAGGAGGTGAGCTTGCGCAGCGCCTCCACGGGCAACTTTGTCATCATTGACACCACCACCAAGGGCAGGGAGCGGGTGATCGGCGAAGTGGACCAATTCAGCGCGCCTATGCTGGTACATGAGGGGGCCATCTACATGCACGAGAGCAGACAATACCACGTGGACACCCTCGACTGGGAACGGCGCAAGGCCTATGTGCACGAAGTGGCTGTGGACCACTACACCGACGCTGAGGAAAAGACCTACATCAAGGTCCTGGAGGTGGAAGCGCAGGAGGCAGTCCCGGGGGGACACAAGGCGATTGGAGAGGTGAGCGTGACCACCATCCCTACCATCTACAAAAAGATCAAATTCGGCACGCACGAGAACGTGGGTTGGGGCAAGATCAGTCTGCCCGAGCTGGAGATGCACACCACTGCCTACTGGTGGGAGATCGCCCCGGAGCAGCTGGCGCCTTTAGCGTTTGACCAGGCCACGTTGGCCGATGCGCTCAAAGCTGTGGCCAACGTCCTGGCCAACGTCGCGCCGGTGTTTGCCTTGTGCGACCCGCGGGACTTGCACGGCGTGCCCATGGTGCGCTCGCCCTTTTCGCAGTTGCCCACGGTCTACCTCTACGAGAGCCACCCCGGCGGCGTTGGCCTCAGCCGCCGGCTCTTTCACTTGCACCCGGACCTGCTCATGGCTGCACGTGAGCTTATCGCCCGGTGCCCATGTACCGCCGGTTGCCCCTCGTGCGTGGGCCCGCCTCTGGAAGTGGGCAAGGCCGGCAAGGGCGAGGCATTGCGCCTGCTAGAAATGGGGACGGGACGGTAAACGGTCTTTTTCGAGGAGGCTCCTATGCCCTTCACGGAGAGCGATTATAAGACCTACATCCATTGGGGGACCAGCACCTGGACCTATGAAGGGTGGAAAGGGATCGTCTACCACAAGAACTATGCGCCGCAGCGCTTCAAAAGGGAGTGTCTGGCCGAATACGCCCGTGACGGGCGTTTTACGACCGTGGGGATGGACCTCTTCTTCTACCGCCCGCCTTCGCCAGGAGAGCTCGCCGCTTACGCTAGGCAACTCACACCGGGGTTCAAGGCCTGCTCAAAGGTCTGGGAAGAGATCACTATCAAGCGCTTCCCCAATCATCCCCGCTACGGAGACAACAAGGGGAAGGAAAACCCCAACTTTCTCAACGCCGAGCAGTTCGTCACTAAGGTGCTGGAGCCCTACCGGAAGGCGTTTGCCGCCTTTACCGGGCCCTTCATTTTCGAGTTCGGCTACCTCTCCCGCGAGGATATGCCGTCTGTACACGCCTTCGCTGAGCGACTGGATGGCTTCTTTGCGCAGGTGCCCAAGGAGTTTCCCTACAGCGTGGAGATCCGGAATCGCAACTTTCTGGCGCCTGCCTATTTTGCCACGCTGCGCAAGCACGGAGTAGCCCACGTGTTCAACCACTGGAGCTTTATGCCGCCGATCAGCGAACAGTTACGCGACGACGCAGTTACCGCCAACTTTATCGTCTGCCGGGTCTTGACCCCCCTGGGGGTGCGTTATGAGGAGGCAGTGAAGCGTTTCCAGCCATACGACAAGATCGTGGAGCGACAGCCGCGCATGCGCCAGGACGTGCTTCGCCTCGCGGCCATGGCCATGGAGCGTAAGGTGCCAGCCTACATCCTCATCAACAACCGTGCCGAGGGCTCAGCCCCGCTCACCATCACCGAATTGGACCAACTCTTGCGCCAAAACCTCCTGAGCTGAGAGACCGCCGGCTTTGGCGTCTGCGGGTTTCCCCATCGGTTGAAAGCCGCTGCACCACAGGTGCCTGAGAGGCGCGGACTCGCGGGTGGATACCGGAGAGCAGGCGAGTGAGCATCTTGTCCTGGGGACTTATCAGCCCACAGTGGCAGCACCATCCCCAACCACTTCTCACCGCAAGAAGAAGACCACCCCCACATGCACGGTGATGTCCTGGCCGTCAGATTCGCTGCTCACACTGTTCCTGCGCATGGACACCATCTTTGAGACGCTGTGGTAGCGGAACTCTACATCCACCCATGGCCCAAGGCCGATGTCCACTAAGGTGCCGCCGCCCACATTCCACTCCCACCGCCCCTTGGTCTTGCTCTCAGAGTAGACAAAGCCCCAGGCGTCAGTCACCGCCACAACGTCCTGGGACAGGTACAGACCGCCCAGTGCTGCGCCATAGATGCGGAAGCGACCGATATCCACGGCCAGTTGGGGTCCGAGCGTGAGCCGGAAGGCCTCCTGGCGCGAGGAGCCGGCGTAGTAGTAAAAGTCGCCCACCAGGCGGGAACTGTAGGAGAGGTAGTCGAGGTCGCCTCGCAGGGAGAGGGCCGGAGCCCCGCGCATGGTGTAGAAGGCCTTGACCCCGACGCCCTCGCCACTCTTGAGCTCGTCGGCCATGGAGCCGGTCGGTGCTGAGACCACGACGTGGGGCCCCACCGCGAACTGCGCCAGCGCATCACCTGTAACCGCAAAACATCCAAGCAGAATGGTGATTGCAAGTTTTCGCATCCCTAGGTTCCTTGGGTTAGATCACACGACCTCTGCACCACACTGACGGCAAAAGGCACCCCTCGGTGCAATGCCCCATGCCTCAACCCCCAAGAAGGGAGCGGGTCCCTGTCCGGGCCTCTTCCTCCACGCCGATGGCCCCACCACCGTGCCGGGCTTGCCGCGCCACAATATACACCGCGCCTGGCAAAAAGTCAACTCCTTTCTTACGCCTCGCCTTCGTTTCCAGGCGACGCCAGCAGCAGGGGGGAGAACGGGAATCGCCGGCCTACACACCAATCATCAGAATTTGCTTGCATTAGTCATCAAAAACTCGTAAAATAGCTTGACCAATGACGTCCTTCGTCTTCCCCAGCAAGGTGGCACACCAGGAGGCACGGTTTTGCGTCCGGTGACTGCTGGCACGCACGTGGCATGGGATAGCTCCACGACGGAGGACAGGGCTTCTCATAGCCGCTGATGCCAGGAGGAACCAACCATGCGCGTTAACTTGCTTCTCGCCGTGCCAGGTGCCTTGCTTTGCCTCGTGCAGCAGCCGCTGGCACAAATCGTCGGGCCTGTCATCCCCGTGGCCTCTGCTCCAGGGGCGCAAGGCTTTCCACAGGTCGCCTACAACTCTGTGGAAGATGAGTACCTGGTGGTGTGGGAGGAGTACCGCCATGAAGACAGCACTTCGGCGGATATCTGGGGACAGATAGTACGCAAGGACGGCACCTTGCGTGGTGGGAACTTTCCGATCTGCCAAGCGCCGAACCCCCAGTGGTGGCCACACCTGGATTTCGACAAGCTGCACAACCGTTACCTCGTAGTCTTCGAGGATGCACGACACTACCCAGCGGACGGCAGCTGGATCAAGGGCTTCGACATCTACGGGGCACTCCTGGACGCCGACGGGAAGAAGATTCCCACTTCTACTTCTGTGGCGGATAGTACCTTCCCTGTGTGCGACGATACTATGGCTGCCCATTACCCGGTGGTGGCATTCAACGAGCGCGAGCAGTCCTACTTGGTCGTGTGGGCCGACTATCGCCCCAGCAACGACATCGACATCTACGGGCAGCTCCTTGACTGGAACGGCGATCTCCTGCCGCCGCCAGATCCACCGAGCAGTAAGGTCAACTTTGCCATTGCCAACACCTCCGCACCCGAGGACGTGCCCGACGTGTCATATTGCAGCGCCCTCAACGAGTGGTTGGTCGTTTATGCTGCAGCCAACACTGGGGTCACCGCAGTCCATGGTCAGCGCGTAAACGCGGCGGGAACACTCCTCACCCGGGACGGTCTCCAGGGAGTGGAACCCATAGCCATTTCCAGTCCGCTGTCCATGTGGCCCGATCCCGTGCAGCCACGGGTGCAGTTCAACAACGAATGGTACGCCGGGTTGTCCAAAGCCACGATCGGTGCGCACCTCATTGAGGCTTTGGTGTTGTGGAAACGCGAGCACCTGGGTTACGATCTCATGGGGCTTCGCGTCGCTTACATACCCGATGCCGACGCCGTGGCCTTGGGACTGAAACCGGGGCCAGCCTCTGACACCACCTTCTTCGCCGCACTGATGGACGAACACGGAACATTTGGGACCAGCCCAGACGACGAGTTCCCAATCTCCGACGCCCCCCGCTGCCAGGAGACTGCCGACCTAGCCTTTAGCCAGCAGGACAACGAGTTTTTGGTCGCCTGGGGTGATCGGCGCGCCATTGTGGAGCCCACTGGCACCGACCAGGACCTGTACTGCCAGCGTCTTTGGGTCGCCCCGGATTCGGCCCTGGTGTGGCTCAATGTGGATCGCACCGATACGGTGGCACGAGACGCGAACATTCCGGTGGAGATCCGTCCCCTTTACGACGGATCGTTGGTTGGCGTGGCTCACGGCAGCCACCAGAACCAGTTTTTCATTGTGTACACCGCAGCGGAATCCACCAGTGCCCTCGGTGGAGCAGGAGTGGCACGAAGCATGAGCATCACGGGCGTTGCGGACCCGGAGGTGCTCGGCCGTCTGCTGGGTGGATCCCCTCCCACAAGAATCTGCGCTCCACCGGCCGGGCCTCCTACCCGCTCGGAGCTGTGGGGAAACTGTCCCAACCCCTTCAACCCGCAGACGAAGATCTACTTCAGCCTGGCTGCTAGCCAGCCAGTGCGGGTGGAGATATTTGATCTCACGGGCGCGAGAGTGCGCGTGTTGGTCGATGGGACACTGGGGCCGGGCAGGCACACGGTTCTCTGGCGAGGAGATGACCAGCAAAGCCGAGCTGTGTGCTCCGGCGTGTATCTCTATTGCGTGCACGCGGGCTCAGAACGCTTGAGCGGCAAGATGACTCTGTTGCGGTAGACTCCTTTTACCATCGTTCGATACCCTCAGCCGGGGGCGGAGCACATCCGCACCCCGGCTCTTCTCCTTGACCGGGCGGAACAGATGAGCGGTCCCGAAATAACCTCAAAAGCCGTCTACGAAAGGCTTGCCCGGCGGCTGGATGAGACGCCGAATGGATTTCCCCGCACCGAGAGTGGGGTGGAGCTGCGCCTTTTGGCCAAGCTTTTCACTCCGGCAGAGGCGGCCTTGGCGGCCGAGTTGACGCTCGAGCCTGAGACAGTGGAAGAGCTGGCCGCCCGTCTGGGGAGAGACCGCCAAGAGCTACGACAGATGCTCAAAGCAATGCTCAGAAAGGGCTTGATTGACGCAGAGCCGGGCAAAGGTGGGTTCGCCTACAAGCTGCTGCCGTTCGTGGTGGGCATCTATGAGCACCAGAACGCGCAGATCGATGCCGAGTTCGCCCACCTGTTCGAAGAGTACTATCGCGAGGCTTTTCACCGCGTGATGACTCTGACGCCCTCGGTGCATCGGGTCATCCCAGTGGAGCAGGCCATCCCGTGGCAGGTAGAGGTGCTCCCCTACGAGAGGGCCAGCCACTACATCGAGCAGGCGCGGGCATGGGGTGTGCTCAACTGCATCTGTCGCGTGCAGAAGCGCCTAATCGGCCAGGCCTGCAAGCATTCGGTGGAGAATTGCCTTGTGCTCTCGCCACGCCCAGGCGCCTTTGACCATGCTGGGTCCATCCGCGCGTTGAGCAAAGAGGAGGCCCTGGCCATTCTTGTGGCTGCTGAACAGGAAGGGCTTGTTCATTCTACTTCCAACATCCAAGAGGGGGTGAGCTACATCTGCAACTGCTGCACCTGTTCCTGCGGCGTGCTTCGTGGGGTAGCGGAACTGGGTGTGCTCGGCGCTGTCGCCTCGTCATCCTTTCAGGCGGCCGTGGAGGACTCCTTGTGCACCGCCTGTGGCACCTGTGTGAGCCGTTGCCAATTCGGGGCCGTGGTCCTGGAAGGCGCGCAGGCGGCGGTGGAGGCGCGGCGCTGCGTTGGCTGTGGCCTCTGCGTCAGTACCTGTCCCTCAGGGGCCATGCAGCTGGGGGTCCGGCCTGAGCAAGAGCACCAGCCTCCCCCGCGCGGCGAACAGGAGTGGCGCCTCTTGCGAACCCTTGCCCGCAACCGGACGCACTCCTGACCACATCCCCAAGAAGCACCCTGAAGAAACGAACATCTGCAGGCCCACAAGACCCCCATCCATCTTCCCGAGAGCTCGAGCGGTCTCAAATCCTGCGCCACGCGCGGGCTCGTCCACCGCCCCGCCAGACCTGCTAACGTCCGCGCACGTCCTTCTTGGCCTTCTCCTCGGCGTGATGCTTGATGGTGTGCGCCTCGTAGATGAAGATCACCTCTTCGGCAATGTTGGTGGAGAGGTCAGCGATCCGTTCCAGGTTCTTGCTGATGATGATCAGATGGAGCGCCCGCGAAATAGTCCGGGGGTCTTCGCTCATGTAGGTGAGGAGCTCGCGAAAAACCTGGTCATCGAGGTTGTCCACCTCATCGTCCCGCACACAGACCGCCTTTGCCTTGGCTACGTCTCCTGTGACAAAGCTGTGAATGCTGTCCTTGACCATCTGCTGGGCCAGCACCGCCATGCGGGGGATGTCGATGAGCGGTTTCAGTTGCTCTTGCTCGCACAGGGCGAGCGCGCGCTCGGCGATGTTCACCGCATGGTCGCCCACCCGCTCCAGGTTGTTATTGATCTTAATGGCGGACATGATGAAGCGGAGGTCAACGGCCATGGGCTGGTGCAGGGCAATAAGCTTAAGGCACTGTTCGTCGACAGCCAGCTCAATGTCGTTGATGGCATCGTCTCCGGCGATGACCGCCTTGGCTAACTCCTGGTCGCGGTCGATCAGCGAAGCTACCGCCTTGTTGATGGCCTCCTCGACCATGGATGCCATCGTGGTGAGAGTGGCGCGCAGTTCCTGCAGCTGCTCGTGAAAATGTCGTTCCATTGGCACATTCCTCGCTTCCGGGACAGGCGGGCTCATCCAAAGCGCCCGGTCACATAGTCCTCGGTTCTCTTTTGTCGCGGCCGGGTGAAGATCTGTTCGGTCTCGCCGAATTCTACCAGCTCGCCGAGGTAAAAAAAGCCCGTGTAGTCCGACACCCGCGCGGCCTGTTGCATGTTATGGGTGACAATGACGATGGTGTAGTGCTGCTTCAACTGAAAGAGGAGTTCCTCTATCTTCTGCGTGGCAATTGGGTCCAGGGCCGAAGCTGGCTCATCCATCAAGATGATCTCTGGACGCACCGCCAGCGCCCTGGCTATGCACAGTCGCTGCTGCTGCCCTCCGCTCAGGTCCATGGCCGATCTGTTCAGACGGTCCTTGACCTCGTCCCACAGGGCGGCGTCTCTGAGGCTCTCTTCCACCCGCTCTGCGAGCACCCGGGGATCGCGCACGCCGTGAATGCGCAGGCCGTAGGCCACGTTGTCGAAAATCGACTTGGGGAAGGGATTGGACTTTTGAAAGACCATGCCCACTTTCCGCCGCAACTCCACCACATCGACCCTTCGGTCATAAATGTCCACGCCGTCGATGAGGACTTTGCCTTCGACGCGCGTGCCCGGGATGATGTCGTTCATCCGGTTCAGGGAGCGCAAAAACGTTGACTTCCCGCACCCTGAGGGGCCGATGAGGGCGGTCACCTTATGCTCTTCGATATCCATGGTGATATCGGAGAGCGCCTTTAGGTGGCCGTAGTAGAAACTAAAGTTCTTGGTCTGAATCTTGATGGTTCCCATCTCAGCGTCCTGTCTAGAGCCAGTCTATGCGCGGCGGAACTTTCTGCGAAAGCGGTAACGAATGAGCACTGCCCCGAGATTGAGCAAGAAAATGAGCATCACCAGCACGAGCGCCGTGCCGTAGGCAAGCGGCCTGACCTTGGCGATTTCGTGGTGTTGCGTGGACATGATGAATAGATGATACGGCAGGGCCATAAACTGGGTGGTGAGCAGTTTGGGAAACGGGGCCGAGAATGGCCAGAAGAAGGCCGCGCCGGTGAAGAGAATGGGGGCCGTCTCCCCGGCGGCGCGCGCCAGGCCAAGGATGGTGCCGGTGAGCATGCCCGGCACCGCATAAGGGAGCACGTTGGTACGGATGGTTTGCCATTTCGTTGCGCCCAAAGCCAGCGCCCCCTCACGGTAGGAAGAAGGGACCGTCTTCAAGGCCTCCTCGCTCGCGGTAATGGTCCAGGGCAAGGTCAACAACCCCAAGGTCAGACCTGCCGAAAGCACTGACAACCCAAGATTAAGAGTGAGCACGAAGAGTCCCATGCCGAAGAGCCCATAGACGATTGAGGGCACACCGGAGAGGTTACGAATGGCCACCCGGATGAGGCGTACGAGCCGTCCCTGCCGCGCATACTCATTCAAGTAGATAGCGGCAAACATCCCCAGCGGCACCGAGAGCACCACGGTCACCAGGCTCACCCAAAACGTCCCGACGAGAGCCGGCCATATGCCGCCGGCGGTCATCCCCTTGGTCGGCTTCTGGGTGATGAATTCCCAGGTGACCACCTTCCCGCCTTTGCTGACAATGTCCCACAATATCAACCCCAGGACCGCCAGGACCAGCAGGGCTGCCAGGCCAAGCAGGGCAAAACCGAGGGCCTCGGTGAGTTTCTTCCACCACTTCCTCATCGCCGCACCCTCTGGTAGCGCGCCAGTACCAGATCGGAGACTACATTGACCGCGAACGTCAAGCAAAAGAGGGCCAGCCCAATGACGAATAGCGACTGATAGTGGAGGCTTCCATGCACCGTTTCGCCCATTTCGATGGCGATGGTGGCGGTCATGGTCCGCACCGGGTCAAGGAAACTCCGCGGGACGGCGGCGGCATTGCCCGTGGCCATGAGCACGGTCATAGTCTCGCCGATCGCCCGGCCCATGCCCAACATTGCCGCGGCCACAATGCCCGAAGAAGCCGACGGGAGCGTCACGTGAATCAACGTTTGCCGCTTGGTGGCCCCAAGGGCAAGGGAAGCACTCTTGAACTCTTGCGGCACCGAGACGATAGCATCCTCGCAGATGCTGACAATAGTCGGCAGGGCCATGACCGCTAACAAGAGGGCACCGTTCAAGGCACAGAGGCCGCTGGGAATGCCAAACACCCTGGCCAGGAACGGACCGACAAGGACGACACCCAAAAAACCCACCACCACCGAAGGGATGCTGGCCAGGATCTCCACCGCCGGCTTGAGAACCTCGCGCACCTGCTGAGGGGCGACATCGGCCAGAAAGGCCGCACAGGCAACACCCACCGGCACGGCTATGGTCAATGCGCCCAGGCTCACCATCAGTGTGCTGAGCACCATTGCCAGTATCCCGTAAGAAGCCCGCTCCGGCGAAGTGGGGTCCCAGCGCAACCGAAACAGAAACTCGCCCACCCCCAACTCCTTGAGCGCCGGCAGGCTTTCCGTGAACAGCAGGGAGAAGATGCCCAACAGAATGACAATTGCCAAGACGCCGTTTATGGCGAAAAAGAGGCGAAGGGCGTTCTCCTTGAGATCCCGCCACGAAAAGAAACGCCTGCGCAAGGAATTATTTGATTGCCCAGACACCAACGCTCCTCGTCTGTTCCTCTGTCGAGCCGGCTCGCGGTCAATGCCGGTTCCCTCACCACTTGGCAGAGGCTAATATAAGCTCCACATGTTACATCCATGTTACAGAAAGGACGTTTCCGGCATGAAATCATGCCGGAAACGCCTTTTGCAGCAGAGCCGCGCGCCTTTCAGGCCTTCCCCTCAGAACCCGGCCCTCTTGTTCGCCTCCACATATTTGCCGGAGACTTGATAGAAGCCCATCTCCTGAACAACCTTCTGGCCTTCAGGGCTGAGGACAAAGTTGATGAAGCTCTTCACTGCCCCCTTGGGGCTGCCGTTCGTGTACTGATAGAGGGCCCGGGCGATGGGGTAACGGCCCGAAGTGATGTTTTCAGTCACCAAGGGGCTCACCCCAGGCGATTTGGGGTCCTTCGCGACCTCGAGCACTTTCAGACCAGGCGTCACCTGGCCGTGTTCGTCGCGCACGTAGCCGACCCCAACGTAGCCGATCCCGCCCCTGTCCGTCTTCAGCGCCTCGACGATCTCCGCGTTGCCGTTCATCTGCTTCATCCGCGGCGAGTAGTTCTTGTTGCCCAGGACGAATTCCTGGAAGAAGACGTAGGTACCGGAGTTCGGCTGGCGGCCATAGAGGGAGATGGGAAGATTGGGCCCGCCCACCTCACTCCAGTTCGTGATGTCGCCGCGAAAGATGGCGCCGATTTGGTCTTTGGTGAGTCGGTTCACCGGGTTAGAGCTGTTGACGACGATAGACAGCGCATCGACGGCAATGGCAATTTCCACCGGGATGACGCCGTTCTCTTTCGCCGCAGCATACTCCTTCTCCTTCATCTCCCGCGAGGCATTGGCAATGTGCACGCGGTTGGCGATGAGGGCGGCGATGCCCACTCCTGATCCGCCGCCCGACACTGCGCAGCCCACCCCCGGATTTTTCTCCATGTACACCTCGGCCAGCCGCTGCACCAGGTTCACCATGGTGTCTGAGCCCCTAATCTGCAGCAGCTCCTGCCCCAAAAGGAAGGTAGGCGTGAGCAGCCCAGCCAGCACTACGGCGATGATTCGTCTCATGGTTGTACCTCCTCTGGTTTCTGGTTCTGGTCAATCGACCACGATCTTCCCGGAGTTGTACGTGTACGACAGCGTGACGCGGGCGGTGACATCACTGTCCACATTCGGGGCCGCGTACTTGGTGATGATCACGTTGGGCATAATATGCACGCCGGCCACCGGAATGTAGTCCAGGCCCAGGAAGATCGTCTGGATCTCGTCCTTCTCTCCGCCAGTGAGTTTGCCGTTTTTGAAAACGGTGAAAACGGCCGACTCGATATTCGGATCGAACATGTCGTAGCGGGCAAAGGCCTTGAGTCTGGGCACTGGGGTGATGGCAGAGGCAAACACCGAGTACCCAAAGCGCCGCACATCAGCTGACTTGGAGCTCCTTATTGCCCCCGCCTCGACGAGCACGTCCTTGATGCCTGATTCGCTGTTGGTCCGCTGGAAGACCTCTGCGCCGATGGAGAACCTGCGGTGGTCGTAGCCTACAAAGGCCTTCATCGTGCGGTAGCTGCTGGCCAGGCGGTAGTCGACAGCTGAGCTTAACGGCGCAGCGGTCTGGGCGTCGCGACTGGACAGGTTCTCATAGTCGGCATACGCTTCGAGAATCACACCCCGCACTGGGGTAAGCCACAATGCGTAGCCGACCTTCTTAAACCGATCCACCTCTGCGGCACCATAGCCGCTGCCGTTAAAGACGCCCAGCCAGTGATGAACTGCCTTGCCCACGAGGTCACCCTTCAGGGCAATCCCCATGTCCGCCGAGGAGGAGATCTTGTTCAGGTCCATGATGGTCTTTTCAATGGACCGGTATCCCCAGAGCTCCTCACTATTCTTGAAGGCATTGGTTTCGATCATGCCCACGAACAGGTCATGCCCAGGGACGAGCCCAGTCCACTGCAGATAAGCGTGCTTGACGAAGGGGTTAATCTTCTTCTGCCCACCGAACTTTTCGCTCTCCGACTCGAGACGGAAGCGCACCTTGACGGCCTCGGTGATATTGTTCTCGAAGGTGAAGTAGATGCGCCGGAAGGCGAAGGCGTTGCGGTCCTTTTCCGCGGGGGTGTGATTGGCAAGGTTGTAGTAGTAGTCGCCAAAGATCACCCCGTCGATCTTCGATGTGGTCTGAGCCATCAGGGCCACGGCTGCCAGAAGGCCAACCAAGCAAGAGCCAACTGAACGGAGCTTCATTGCTATTCCTCCCAAAAAGTTACGTTTCCGATGAAATCCACCTTAGCTCACACTGCGTGACAAACCTGGTCAGTGTCGCGCCATGGTTCATCCCTCCTTGGCTTTGTCCTCGCCAACGCTCGGTGAGGTCGCACGCCTGTCACCGGCCCGAGCCTCCTCATTCTTGCCGAGGCAAATTTAGCAAGGGGATGTTACGAACAGATTACGTCCGTGTTGAATGGATGTTAAATCGACAGATTGGAGGGCGTCCAACGGGGGTGGCAGAGCTCCTCACGCGGCGGCGAGGGTGAACCAGAAGCGACTCCCCTTGCCCAGCGCGCTCTCCACGTGGATAGAGCTGCCGTGCTTCTCCAGGATGTGCTTGACGATAGCCAGACCCAGGCCCGTACCGCCCATGGCCCGCGAGCGCGCTTTCTCCACGCGGTAGAAGCGTTCAAAGATGCGCTGGTGGTGCCTGGGGTCGATGCCCACGCCGGTATCGGCCACTTCGACCACAACCTCCCGGGACGGCGTGGAGTGCGCGCGAAGCGTCACCCGGCCGCCTGTCCCCGTGTACTTGATGGCGTTATCCACGAGGTTGGCAAGCACGATGTGCATGGCGTCAGGGTCCATGAGACCTCTGAGTCGGCGGTTGGCGATGACTCGCAAGGTGAGGCCCTTTTCGGCGGCCTTGTCCGCAAACTCCTCCGCCGTGCTCTGGAGTAGTTCGTGCATCGGATAGGGAACGAGATTCAGGCTGGCCTTCTCCTCGCTCTCGGCGAGCGTCAGCAGGTCCGAAGACAGGAACTCCAGGCGCTGCGCCTGCTCACGGATGCGACGGAGGTAGCGCATTCTCTGCTCGGCTGGCAGAGTTTCCCACTGGGCGAGCAGGGTCTCCGTATAGCCGACGATGGCTGTGAGAGGGGTCTTGAGCTCGTGGGAGGCATTGGCCACAAAGTCTCGCCGAATCGCCTCCAGGCGCTTGATCTCGGTGACATCGGAAAGTTGCACCAAGACGCCGCGCCTGCCCGTGGCCCCCGCAGCCAAAGGCCTGACTGCGTAAGACAGCCATCGCCTGTCCTCGCCACTGTACACGCTGAGTTCCCCCCCGACCGCAGCGCCGCTTGCCAGCGCTCGCTCCACCGCACTCACCAGGTCTGCTGAGCGCACCACTTCCACCAGGTTGCGCCCTGGGGCCAGGACTTCCTCCATTTGCAGAAGCTGAAACACCGTGCGATTGGCATGCAGTACGCGGCGGTGCTCATCAACCAAGAGGGCGCCGCAGGTGAGGTGATCGAGGAGGTCCACCACCCTGGTCTGGGCTTCCTCTGCCGCAAGCGCGCGCTCGTGCAGTTGGGAGGTCAGCTCCTGGAGGACCATGGCCAACTGGCCGAGCTCGTCCTGCCGTTGCACCGGGAAGCGGACGGAACGCTCCCCGGCGGCCACCTGTCGGCATGCGGCCAGAACCTCGCGCACCGGGCGCGTCACTGCGCTGCTCAGGACGAAGGCAAGGAGAGCTGCGACCACCAGGCCCAGGCAGGAACCGGCGATGAGGAGCAGGAGGACGTCTCGCAGGGTCGCATCAACGTGCTCTGCATAGTAGGCCAGCCGGACAAAACGGGCGGGAAATGCTTGGTTGTCGATGCGGACTGCCGAATAGTAGAGGGTGCGCCCCAGGGTGCTGCTTGGTCCAAGACGATAGCCGAGGGACTCGCGCGCTGCTTGCTGCACCTCCGGTCGCCCCAGGTGGTTCTCCATGTGCGCCACCCCCTCGGGGCCGACGTCCGAATCGGTCAAGACCTGACCGTCGGCGGTGATCAGCGTCACTCGCGCCCGGGTGATTTGCCGCAGGCGATAAGTAAAGTCCCACAACTCCTGCAAGCTCTCTGCTCCGCGCCAGGTGGTCTGTTCCAGAAGCGCCTGGGTCAGTTGCGTGCCACTGCGGAGCTCTCTGACGACCTGCTCGCTCAGGTATGCACGCACGGTCCTGTACAGCACCACGTCGAAGAGCAGGAAACCTGTCAAGGCAATGAGCGTCGTGGCCGCCAGAAATCTGCCTCGCAGTGAGTTCCGCACGGCGACGTTACTCCTCTACATCTGCCCGGTAGCCGAAGCCTTTTACCGTTTGCACCAGATCGGCCCCAGGCCCCAGCTTCTGACGCAGTCGTCTGATGTGCACATCTACCGTCCTCTCGCCGCCATAGTAGTCATACCCCCAGACCTGGTCCAAAAGCTGCGTACGGGACAAAACCCTCCCTTTGGCCATAATGAGCGCGCGCAACAAGAGGAACTCCTTTGCGGTAAGGACGATCTCTTTACCTGCAGCGTTGACCCGATGGCGCGAAAAGTTCACCTCCAGCTCCCGCCAGGAAAAGACGTCCTCGGCCCCTTGCCGGTAACGACGTAACAGCGCCTTGACCCTGGCCACCACCTCACGCGGCCGAAACGGCTTGGTGACGTAGTCGTCGGCCCCTTGCTCCAGTCCGTGCAAGATATCGGCTTCCTCGGAACGCGCCGTGATCATGATGATCGGCAGCGCAGCCGTGTCCTCCTTGCGGCGGAGCGCACGGGCGATTTCCAGGCCGCCCCGGCCAGGCAGCATCAGGTCAAGGAGCACCAAGTCCGGAGGTCGTTCCTCGATTGCGGCCAGCCCCTCATCTCCATCCGCAAATACAGCGACTTCAAAGCCTTCCTGCGACAGGTTATGCCGCAAGATCTCGGCCACGTCCGGGTCGTCCTCGATTACGTAGACGGTGGCATCCATGACCCACTCAGCGCCGCGTCTGCTCCAGCAGGTTCAATTTCACCGGCAGGGTGACCGCCAGCCCTCTCCCTGGCGCCACGCGCAGGTTCTCGACCCGATAGCGCAGGCTCACGCTCTTTGTCCCCTGGTCTACCGTCTGCGGGGCACGCACGCGCACCAGCGTGGTCCGCTCCGCGGGTAAGATGAGCTTGTCCGGGGCGGCCAAGAGGCTGTTTGATTCCTCTGCAACAAGCTCCAACGCCAAGGGCAGACGGTTGTGTACTTGCAGATCGGTGGACCTTCCTTGCACGAGATTAAGACGCTCAGGCATTACCGTCCCGCCCTTGGCAAAGAGAACCTGGAGGTAGCGTGCCTCGCCGATGAGCAGATTTTCCCAGTAAACCGCGGTGCGCCTAGCCCACAGCGCCTCCTTGATCGCGTCCGCGCTTCGCCGTCGCGCGAACACCAAGGTTAGCGGACGGTGCTCCCCAGCCGCTTGGTCATACTCCATGGCCACCGGGTCGTGAGCATCAGAGTTCCCCACCAAGGTCAAGCGCTTCTTAGCGCACCACGCCTGCACCTCAGGGTAGTATTCACGCGCGTTCACCACCTCGATGCCGTGCAACCACCCTTTTTCCAGAAGTTCAGTGTGCTCCTGGTACCATACAGGTACAGTTCCCGGTTGCCGCCAGCCGGGATGATTCCAGAAGACAAAGGCGCCCTGGTCAATGGCCGCCTTGAGCGCCTGTCGCCAATCGTCCACGGCCAGGGCGTCCGCATCGTTCAGGAAGATGGCGTTAAAGTGACCAGGGGGCATGGAGCGCGTTATCTCGCCCCCTTTGATCAAAATGAGGCCGAGCTCCTGCGCCCGCGCCGCCGCCTTGTCGAAAGAGGCATTGCAGGAGCCTGTCACTTCCTGGCGCTTGTGCCGCGCCTCCAGGTGCTCAGTCAAGGCAATGGCGTCCAATCCTTCGCGCCACGCCTCCTCGACGCGAACGGCTGGCCACACCGTGCCATCAGAAAGAACCGTATGCAAGTGAAAATCGCACACCAGCGTCACATGCCCAGGAAGATCCGGAAAGCGCAGCGCCTTGCGCTCTTTGGCCACCGCAGGGGCCACGAGCAGCAGAAGGAAGCCGACTACAACACAGTTCCGTCGCGAATGCAGAATGCGGTCCATCCACACCTCTCTGTCACTCCACACGTCTTCCGAAGGGTACCAGTGCAAGGCTTGCAAGCTTCAGGTGCTGCTTGGTGAATGGCAAGCCGACAATTGTGAGGGCAAGAAGGGCAGCCAAAACCATATGCAGCAAGGCGATCTCCACACCGGCAACCAAAAGCCAGAGAATGTTCATGAGGGTGGCCAGCCAGCCGGAAAAGCGCTCAGTGCTCACCACGCTTCTTCCAAACGGCGCCAACGCCAGCACTGACAACTTGAAACACTGAACACCGAAAGGGATGCCCACGATAGTGAGACAAAGGATCAGCCCACCAAGCAGATACCACAGAAACACCAGAAACCCACCGAGCACAATCCACAGGATGTTCCCGAGCACGCCCACGGACGCCTCCTCTTGGGTAGTAGAACGACAGCGCATTCTAATATACGCACTCTTGAGATAAATGTCCACAGTTTTCTCTCTACGCCTTGCGCGTTTGTCTGCGAAGGCAGACCTGCGCAAAGACCGGGGCACCGCCGCTGCCTCTGGCCACGCACGACCAAGGCCAAACGCGGTGTCACCTTGGAGCCCTTGTCGCTGCCCCGGGTCACAGTGGACAATCTACCCTGTTTGGCTGCGAAAAAGCCTTGCTTTTCTGGCAGAGATTGGTACATTAGAGAAAGTTACTATATGACCCCAAAACCAAACTCGGAGGGCTCCATGAAGGTTGTGAAGGTAGTGGGAATCGTGTTGGGAGCAGTAGTCCTGACTGTGGTAGTCCTGGGCCTTGTCGCACCAAAAGGTTACCACGTGGAACGTTCCATAATCATCCATGCGCCCCGTTCGCTGGTGTTTAATCATGTGCGCTACTGGGCGAGTTGGGAAGAGTGGATACCATGGGCTGCAATGGATTCCACCATGCGCACCACGGCTGAGGGCATAGACGGCACCCCGGGGTCCAAGTACCTTTGGCAAGGGCAAAAAGTTGGCAAAGGCGAAATGGTTAACACCGGCGTGGTGCCCGGCGAGGAGATGACCTACCTTTTGCGTTTCATCAAGCCCTTTGCCAGCGAGTCCAACGGCTGTGTCCGAGCCAAAGAGGCCAACGGCACCACTGAGGTCAGTTGGGCCTTTTTTGGACGCTCGCCCTTCCCGTGGAACATTTTCAACCTGGTGATGAGCATGGACAAGATGGTGGGAAAGGATTATGAGGCTGGGTTGCAACGCCTGAAGGAGGTCTGCGAGGGACAGTGGGCCCGCGTCCAGCAGCACCACGTGGGGCCCAGCACCTTTGGGCCGCGCCGTTTTGCGGTAGTCCGCAAGCAGGTCGGGATGAACGAACTGCAAGCGTTCTTGGGGCAGGCGTACGGCACCCTCATGACCGCCCTGGACAAGCAGGGCGTAACCATGGTTGGTGCGCCGTGCGGTTTGTACTACACCTGGGACGAATCCACGGGCAGCACCGACGTAGCGGCGGCCGTCCCTGTTACCGCGGCCACGACGGGTCTGGAGGTGGAAGTGGTGCAGATCCCTGCCAGCAACTGCCTGGTGGTGGACTTCCGCGGCCCGTATGAAAAGTCCATAGAGGCCCATCTTGCGCTTGAGTTTCACCTTCGCAACAGGGGCTTGCGCCAGAAGCCCCCGGTCATCGAGGAATACCTCACCGGGCCTGCACAGGAGCCCGACCCGGAGAAATGGCTGACACGCATCTACTACCTGGTGGAATAGACCCGCCGCGCTCAAAACTGCCCGCACCGCAGTAGCACGATGGTGCAGGCGTGCAGGCAGGAGATCCCGCTGGCGGTCAACGCCTCTTCCAGCTCCGGACATTCCGCCCCAGGATTGAAGATCACGCGCGTGGGCCGCAGGGCGAGAAGGGCCGAGCCCAGGCCTCGGCTCTTCTCGCAGCTCACATAGAGGGTGACCGTATGCACCGGTGGGTTGACTTGCGCAAGTGAGCCCACCACCGGGAGCCCTTCGATCTCGCGGTAAACCGGATGAACCGGGATGACGTGGTAGCCCTGTTCTTTCAGCAGACGGAGCGCGCGATTTGCGAACCGATGTCGCTTTGGACTGGCGCCCACCACTACGACACTCATTTCTCCGTGGCCCATAAGCCCTCCTCCTGCCTGGCAATCAGCGCGTGGAGCGTTCCAGCCCGGCCCCTTGCCTGGCGTCTGCGCGCTTGAGCAGGACGGCGAAGACCAAACCCACCACGCCGAGGCTGGCAAACATGAGCAAGCTGGCCGTGTAGGTCTTGGTCACGTCGCGGAGCAGACCATTCAGCAGAGGGAAAAGACCAAGGCCGATATTCTGGATGGCGGTCATCAGTCCGAAGGCCGTGCCCACCCGCTCCTTGCGCACGATAAGGGGCACCGAGGGCCACATCGCTGCGGGCACCAGCACAAAGGCCGCACCCAAGGCCACCATGGGATAGGCAGGGTAGATATGCGTCAGCCCCATCAGCAGATGGGCCGGGATCATGAGCAGCGAGCCGATGATCATCAGCGTGGGCCGCCTGCCCACCCTGTCCACCAGTTGGCCGGCAAATGGGGCCATGACCATGGAGGCAAAGATGATGATGGAGGAGATCCCGCCCGCGGTGCTGAACATGTGAAGGAAGTTGTTGAACACCTGCCGCAGGAATCCCCCACTGGCTTCCGCATAGCGCGCGATCTCCCACTTATCCACGAAAAAGTCAGTCGAGAGCGCTGTGAACGGGAAGATGGCCGAGTAGAAGGTCACGCACAGCAGCGTCACGTACCAGAACGGCGCGCCGAAGGCCTTGATGTCGCTTAACTCAATACGCTCGCCTGCCCCTTCCTCCTTCAGCTGCAAGTCGCGCTCGCCGCGTCTGTCCATCACCACGTAACACAGGTTCCCAAGCACCGAGATCGCGCAGGCGACGACCGCCACCAGCAGAGCATAGCGGTAGCTCCCAAAGTAGCCACTTATCAGTTCTCCCGTATTGAAGGCGAAGAGAGTGCCCAGGCGGCTCACCGTGAGGGTGAGGCCGAACGACAGGGCAAGCTCCTTGTGCTTGAACCATCGGGCCAGGATGGCACTCTGCGCCACGATGAGCGGCTCGGAGCCAGCACCAAACACGAACCTGCCCAGGAAAAAGAACGGCAAGGAGCGCGCCTGCCACACGATGGCTGCGCCCAAAAAGACCAGGATTGAAAACATCATGCTTGCTCTGCGTGTGCCCAGTTTGTCCACGAGCATGCCGCCGACGAACACCGCCAGCACTGCCGCCACACTGTACATGGTGTACATGGTACCAACTGCGCCCCGCGCGGCACCCAGTTCTTCCACCAGGGAGGGGGCAATGGCACCAACAATGTCATAGGCAAAGTAGCTGCCAAAGGACAACGAGGCGACAAACACCAGAATCGTGAACCGATACAACGCGCGGCTGGGGTGGAACACCCCCACCTTTCCCTGTCCATTCCCACTCATCGCACCCTTCCTTCTTCACCACTGAGTGATCATTGCCTTGAAATCCGTCTTGCTGAGCACCTGCAACTGGCTCATCACCACGCGAGGAGGACCACCCGCCCGTCAGCGTCTGTGGCCACCAGTTTTCTCTGCCCGGCCGGCGCCACCGTATTGACCACAGTGACGCCCAGTCGATGCCGCCACTGCTCCTTGCCGGTTGCGGCGTCGAGTGCATAGATGTAGCCGTTCTTTGTCCCAAAGAAGACCAGCCCTGCGTGTTCCACGGGCATTGAGGGGTCGATGTCGTAGCCGTAACCGCACGGCGAAACCCAGGCCTGCTGTGGAGCCTCCGCCGCGCACAGCAGGGCCACCACTGTGTCCACAAGGCAGCGGACGTACACGCGCGAGCTATCTTCGGAAAGGCCAATGGCTTCTCGCACCTGATGGCGGCCGCTGCGCCACAGCTCCCGCCCAGTTTCGGCATCGATGGCGGTCATGTGGCGGTCAGGGGCAACAATGAAAATTTTCCCTTCTGCTCCCACAGGCCAACACGCCGCGGGCGAGAAGAGCCGACCCTCCCTGGGACCGTGCCACTTCCAGAGCTCAGACCCATCGGCCTGGCGCAGGGCGTACAGATGGCCGTCCCAGGCACCAAAGACCACCTTGCCTCGGTACAGGAGCGGGCAGGTCTCGATGAACCCGCTGGCGCCGCCGAACACCCAGCTCCTCCTGCCAGAGTGCACCTCCACCGCGTGCATGTGCCCATGACTGTCCCCCACATAGGCCACACCCCGCTGAATGCCCACGGCTCCCACCACCGGGGCCCCGACGTGCACTCTCCACCTCGGCGTCCCGTCAGTCAGGTCCAGACAGTAGATGGAGCTATCGGCCGCACCGCAGACCACACTCCCTTCGGTAATGTCCGCCCTCCCGTGGACAGGACCTCCAGTCCTGAACTGCCAGAGCACCGCACCGGTCGGCAGATCGAAACAGTACACCACGCCCCCGGCATCGCCGACCACCACGCGCCCCTGTCCCACGGCAGGTGCAGCGGCAATAGTGAATTGCCCCTGCCATGACCATTGCCGCCGCACCTGCCGGTGCTCTGCGTTCGCCGCAAAATCGGGACGAGGCGCGACCTGAGTCGGCCCTCCGGCACGGTGGCCCAGGGGGAGCGCATGCCACCTCCTCAACTCATCCACCCCCACCCGCGCCTCGTGGAAGAAGACGCTGTCGTGCCCCATCGTTACCACCGTATAGCCGACTCCTGCGGCGCCACGGAGCGTGGCACGCCCCATGACCCCAGGGATGCCCTCAAAGTCCATCACAGCGTTGCGGTGACCATGGCCGCACAAAATTGCCACCACCTGACGCCGATTGAGACGGTCCAGGAGCTCGTACCAGTTGTCTACCGACGCATCCATGGGGTAGTGAGTGACCACCACCAGCTTCTGCTCCTCAGGCAGCGCCGCCAACACCGAATCCGCCCAGCGCAAGGTCTCTGGGCTGAGGTGGCCGTCGCCCATGCGCATGATCGGTCCCTGGTGCAAGCCGATGAAGTGGTAACCGCCGAAGGCAAATGAGAATTGCTCCAGACCCCAGAGCAGGGAAAAGGCAGTGCATCCTGACTCTGACCACTTGGTATCGTGATTGCCCGGGATGATGTAGTACGGAACAAGCAGGCTATCCAGAATCTGTTTGGCAAGCCCCAGTTCGGCAGTGGCGCCCATCTCGGTGACGTCGCCCGAGACAAGCACAAACTGACAGTCGCCCCGCCGCCCGATGTCGCGTACCACTTCCCGCAAATCCTCCGCGCCGGTGCCCCCACCCACGTGCAGATCGCTCAGCCAGCCAAAGCGAAAGCACTCCTGCCCGGCGAGCGCCGTCCAGGCCAGTGAAAGCACCAAGACCAAAGCCAAAGGAGGTCTGCTCACCGGCACACAATCTCCTTAAAGCGTTCGACGGCTATGTTGCCGCCGCAGACGATCACCACCGCGTTGGCCTGGCGTGCCGGACGTGAAGCACCGAGCCATTTGATGGTCCCTGCTACGGCCACACCGGCCGCCCCTTCCACTACCAGCCGATGTTCCAAGAAGACCTTGCGCACCGCCTCCACGATCTCCTCTTCACTCACCAACAACCACTGGTCCACCAGCCTCTGGCACAGCGGGAACGTGATCGCCCCAGGCTTGATGCCCCCGGCAGTGGCATCCGAGAACGTAGGGTAAATGGGCACCGCCACAATGCGCCCGGCCCTGATGCACTCGTACATGAAGGGCGAGTTGCGAGGCAGACACCCCACCACCACGGTATCCTGCCCTCGCTTTTTCAGATAGGCCGCACTGCCGGCGATCAGGCCCCCTCCGCCCACGGCCGCGAAAAGATAGTCCACCCTGCCCAGTTCCTTCTCCAGTTCCACGGCCACAGTTCCTTGACCTGCCACAACCTGGAGAATATTGTACGGTGACATGTAGGTAGCGCCTGTACGGGCCGTCTCTTTGCGCGCTTCCTGTTCGGTCAAAGCGCAGTCTGAGCAGGCAAAGCGCAACGTGGCCGGATAACGCCGCAGGGCAGCCACCTTCTGAGGCGCCGCTCCCTCTGTGAGGAAGATAGTCGCTTTCACCCCGAGCCTTTGCGCCATGTGCGCCACCGCCAGGCCATGGTTGCCGGTGGAAGCAGTCACCACCCCTTTTTGTCGTCCCTCCGGCCCGAGCAAGAGCAGCTTGTTGGCGGCGCCCCACACCTTGAACGAACCGGTCAGCTGCACATTTTCCAGCTTCAAGAACACGTTGCACCCCAGCAGATCGCTGAGCCAGGGGGAGGGCTCGAGAGGCGTGACCCTGACCAGCGGGCGAATCCTGCGCGCGGCCGAAGCAACCGCCTGGGGCAGAGTCTGTATTGCTTTTGCGGCTCCCAAGCTATGCATACACCGTCACCTTCGGTCTGGGGCGAAGACCCTGCACTCGCACCCGTCCCTGGCTGAAGACAATCACGGCCTGCTTCTCCCCGTCGTCATAGTCCAGACGGCCGTCCGCCCCCCCATACGCCTCGAGCGCCACCACTGGCCCCACCCGATTGCCCGTGTGCTGGCGTTCTTCTCCAAAGGGGAGAATGCTGCCCCCTTTGACGTAGATGGGCATTGTGCGTAGGTCCAGGCTCCGTCGGATCCATTGGCCCCGCGAGCGCACGGGCTTCTTGGTCCAAAAGTCCCACCAGGTGCCTGCCGGTACATAGAGGACGCGCTCGCCGGCCTCGGCCAAGGGCCGGAGCACAGGGGCCACCAGCAGCGCATCGCCGAAGAGGTACTGGTCCTCAATGTGCCAGACGTTGCGGTCCTCTGGGTAGTCGATAATCAGCGCCCGCACCATCGGCTTGCCGCTGGCCGAACACCTCCGCGCCTGGTCGTAGATGTAGGGCAAGAGGCGATAGCGCAGAGTGGCATACTGGCGGAAGATTTCCTCGGCTTCTTCGCCAAAAGTCCACGCCTCCCGCGGGTTATCGTTGCCCGCCCCGTGGCAACGGGCGTGGCTGCAAAAGAGGCCAAACTGAGCCCAGCGCACGTATAGCTCCGGGCTCGGCCTGCCCATGAAGCCGCCGATATCGTGGGAAAAGAAGGGAAAGCCGGACAGACCCATGCTCAAGGTCGCCCGCACGGTGCCGGCAAGGCCAAAGAAGCTGCACTGGCTATCGCCTCCCCAGTGTACGGGGTAGCGCTGACTGCCCGCTGTGCCACTCCGGGCCCAGATGATCCACTCCCCGGTGACCTCGTGCACCGCGTTGGCGATGGCGGCGGCGTAGACCAGCGAGTACAGGTTGTGAAACCGCTTGCCGGCAATGCGCGCGTACACCGCCTCCTCGGGAATCCCCTCGCCAAAGTCCACCTTGATGGTGGAGGCCCCCATGCGCAAGAGCCCCTTGATCTGCTCGCTATACCAGGACACTGCCTCGGGGTTTGAAAAGTCGATTATGGCCTCGTCAAGCCATGTGCCCTCCAGAGATGCAGGGTGGCGGAACACGTCTCCCTTAGCATCCTTTGCGAAGTAGCCTCGCCTGACCCCCTCGATGTAGTTGGGGTTGTCGGCCCGCGGCGGCACAAAGTTGTACTGCCACAAACTGGTGCGGAATCCCTGCTGGCGAAGCCGAGCCATGTGCCCTTCCGGATCAGCGAAACGGGTCCGAGAGAAGCGCAAATCACAGTTAAAATCTTCCTCGAACCAGGAGGTGTCCAGATGAAGGACGTCGGCCGGGATCCGCCGTGCGCGCAGGCCGTCGGCAACCTCATGCACTACTTCCCAGGAGGTGTAGCTGTTGCGGCTCATCCAGAGGCCAAAGCTCCACACCGGCGGCGTAGGGGCAAAGCCTGTAAGCTCGCAGTAGCGGCGCAGTATCTCCGCCGGTGCAGGCCCGTGGATGACAAAATAGTCAAGCCACTCGTCCTCTACGCCGACCCCCAGCGTGAAGGCCTCCATGGTGCCGATCTCCCACTCCAGACGTGCGCTGCAGTTCACGAATAGCCCATACCCCTGGGTGCACCAGAGAAAAGGCACGTTGATGTAGCTGCGAGGCGTGCTAGTGCCAATGGCGTCTTTGTTCCAAAAGTCCACAGTCTTCCCCTTCCGCGCCACGTGGTCGAAGCGCTCTCCAAGTCCATAGACCTCGTCCTGTCCGTGAAGCACGAAGGCGTCAAAACACCCGTGGCGGCCTGGCATTTCGGCCAAAGACATGTCAAAAATGTCGGAAGTAAACAGGTCGCTCTTCCGCTGTTGCCAGAAGGGATGGCCCTGGGCGTCCGCAGCCCACAGCCGGAACGGCTCACGTTCGACGCGCAGGGTGATGGTTGGAGTGCGCACCTCCCAGCCTTCCGGGCGCTGGCGCAGCTCCGCCTGGGCGTCAGGGGCCGGCGTGCCCACCAGCATACGCGCCTGGGGCGGTGGAAAGTCCGCATCTTCTGCCGCATGATTCCAACCGAAGCGGACGCGAAACACATCAGCCGACCAGAAGGTGATCTCCACCTCGACCTCTGGCGCCGCCACGCGCTCCTCTGCCGCAAGTTGGTGCATGTGGGTCTCGTGCGTCCATATGGTGCGGTTGACAAAAGTCCTGGCTGCACAATGAAGGAGCACTGTCTGTCCGTCTTGCCTCAGGTTCAGTACCCTGTCAATCCTGTGGAAAAGCACCTTCTCCCCGCGCTTGAAGGCCATCGGCCCACGGAGCTGCCTTTCTGGAGCCTGCGTGCGGGTACTCTGCGGAGTGGCTGGCATCCCTGTTTCTCCCATTTCTTGCGCCTGCAAAAGCGCGAGTTTTGGTCTTCGCCCAATCTATGACTGCAATCCTCGGTGGTGGAAGAACCTCGGTTTGGGGTCTTCGAAACCTACGGGTGCATACTCGCCGGTTCCAGGATTGAGCTCATAGCGCACAAAATCCCTGTGCACGATACGCGCAACCATCTCTATCCAGCGGTCCACATCCTCCTTGCAGGTGTAGCACCCGAAGCTGGCGCGCACCATACCCGGGAGAGCGCTCCGATCGCCACTCAGCACCCGCGTGCGCCACCCCTCGGCCTCGACCTTGCTCAGCCCCAGAAGGTGCACCACGTAAGGGTGCGCACAGAAGCAGCCGTTGCGCACGCCGATGCCCCCCTCGTAGCCCAACACGGCGGCAGCCAGGGCGTGATGCACGCCCTCGATGTTGAAGGGAATAACCGCCACACGCTCGCCGGCTTTTTCCGGGTCCGCCTCGCCGTAGATCCTCACTCCTTTGATGCGGGCAAGCCGACTCAGGGCGTAGCGGATCAACTCCTCTTCGTGCGCCGCGATCCGCTCCATGCCAATGCGCATGAGCGTGGTAGCTGCGGCGGCCATTGCCACTGCCCCCGCGGCGTTGGGGGTACCTGCCTCGTCGCGGTCTGGGGGATCGGCCCAATCCACGTGCTCTATGGTCACCGCCTGCACCGTACCCCCGCCGCAATACTCGGGGTCACCGCAAACGAATGTCGCCTTGGGCCCGATGAGGGCGCCGCAACCAAACGGCGCATACATCTTGTGGGCGGAAAGGACCACATAGTCCAGATGCTCAGGATCGTCCGGGGCTTTCATGTCGATGGGGCGATGGGGCGCAAGTTGCGCGGCGTCCACCAGGATTTCTGCTCCCACTTCGTGAGCCTTACGAGCGAGCCGATGGATCGGCAGCAGGTAGCCGGTGACGTTAGAGGCCCCGGTGACCGCCACCAGGCCGATCCTGCCGGCATAGGCTCTCAGCTGGCGGTCAAAATCCTCTTCGTCCAGGCGGCCATCTGCCGTCGCGCGCACCCGCACCGCGCGCACCCGCCGACGCCAGGGCAGGTCATTGGAATGATGCTCCAGCAAAGTGGTGATCACAACAAAGTCCTTGGGCACACAGAGCCGATAGGAGAGCTTGTTGATGGCGCCCGTGGCATTGACGCCGAAAATGACCGTGTCGTGCCGCAAGTTCGCTCCCACAAATCGTGCCACGATTTCCCTTGCCTGCTCATAGACCTCGGTACTCCACCGCGATTTGAAGCCGGCACCGCGATGGACGCTGGCATAGAAAGGCAGGAACTCGTTCACGGCTTCCACCACCTCCACAAAGGCCGGGGCGGTCGAAGCATTGTCCAGGTTCACGTACCGCACGGTGCGGCCGTCCAACACCCGCACCTTGCGGTCCCAGCCCACGATCCTCCTCCTCAGATCCAGTTTGCGCGCTGCCATCTGCGTCTGCCCTCTCCTTGAGCTCACTGCTCTTTCAAGAACACCTGCTGGGCTGCCGCCACACCCGCTCCTGCCTTGCAGGGGTAACCACAGGCCTGCAGCCCGTGCTCCAGGGCGCCCACGGTGGCAAGCAGGTCACCACGCCTGGTCGCCCCCATGTGACCAATGCGGAAATAGGCGCCCTTGAGCTGAGGCAGGAGCCCCCCGGCCAGGATGGTCCCTGCGGCCCGTACCTGCGCAAGCAGCTCCGCTGCCCCCACCCCTTCCGGCAGATAGGGCGCGGTCAGGGTCGAAGCGGCGTGTTCTTCGGCCGTCGGCACTTGACCGAGCCCCAAAGCGCGCACGGCCGCACGACAAGCCCTGCCCAAGGTGCGATGCCGGGTCACACGCGCCTCTATCCCCTCTGCCAAGATCTGCCCCAAACTCACATCGAGGGCCGCCACCAGGTTCACCGGCGGGGTGGCAAAGTAGCTGCCCTTCCCCTCCTCGTAAGCCTCCATGATCGGCAGCCAGTTTCCCCAGTCAACGTAGTAGTTGGCCACCGCGCTCCGGCGACTGCGCCACATCCCCAGCGCGCGCTTGCTGACCATCAGCAGCGCCAGGCCCGGCGGCACGCCGACCGCCTTCTGCGAGGCGGTCAGCACCACGTCAAGGCCCCACTCCTCCTGTCGCAGCTCCTCTGCCGCCACTGAGCAGACCCCGTCCACTACCGTCAGCACTCCATACTCCTGCCCCAAAGCTGCCAAGGGCCGCAGGTCCACAAGGACTGCAGTGGACGTGTCCACGTGCGTCACCGTCATCAACTTGAAATGCTCCCTCTGCAGCGCGCGTTCAACGTGCGCCGGGTCAACTGTCTCCCCCACTGGCGCCTCGAGCAGCTGTACCTCCGCTCCATAGCGACGGAGCAGTTCTGCAAAGCGCGCGCCAAAGTAGCCGGTCGACAAAACCATGGCCCTGTCGCCTGGCTCTATCAGGTTCGCTGCTGCCATGTCCATGGCGAGGGTGCCTGAGCCGGCCACGACAAACGGCTGACCGGTGGGACAACACCAGACCTCGCGCATTCGAGCAAGCGCCCGCCCAAACACCGCCACGAACTCGGGCGCCACGTGGCTCGTGGTGGGCGCGGCCATCGCCGCCAGAACCTCTGGCTCGAACTCGATTGGTCCCGGAATCATGAGCAAAGTACGGCCTTTCATCGCTTGTTTCCTCCACCTGGTCCCTCGGCCGCCCCCATGCCTTCTGTGGTTCTTCTTGTAAGGCCGCTTTCCTGGAGCAACAGGCGCAGGGCCTCGACCTTTTCCTGGCTCAGGGGCATGAGTGGAGGCCGCACCGGCCCGCCATAAAGGCCGAGCATGTCCATCGCCTCTTTCAAAGCTGCCACTCCCCAGAGCCGGGTGACTGCATTGTTCAGGCGCACAAGGCGCTTCTGCAGGGTCTGGGCAGCACTCCAGTGGCCACGGCGCGCATATTCCCACAGTGCGCAGCACTCTGCCGGGGCAATGTTCGCCAGGGCCATGATGCCCCCGACAGCGCCCACGCTCAACGCCGGCAAGAAGAACCCAGCAGACCCGGCTAGAACAGAGAATCCCGGTGGCGCAGCACGGCAAATCTCTGCCATCGCCGCCAGGTTCCCACCCGAGTCCTTGATACCCACAACGTTGGGATGTCCGGCGAGGGCAAGCACCACCTCCGGCGTCAGATCCACTCCGGTGTTTGCGGGCATGTTGTAGAGCACAATGGGGATCGGCGCGGCCTCCGCCACTGTCAGAAAGTGACGGGTCAACGCCTCAGGGACCATGCGGCTGCGATAGTATGAAGGCGTGATAACCAGAGCGGCGTCCGCCCCCAGCTGGGCGGCCCGCTTGGTAAGGGCAATGGTCGCAGCAGTGCCCTCGCACCCGGTGCCGGCGATGACCAGACGTCCGGGAGGTACCGCTTCGCGCACCTGTCCAATTACGCGCAGCTTCTCTTGCTCGGAGAGCAGCGGAAACTCGCCATTGGTACCTAAGGCCACAACGCCAGTCAGAGGGAATTTACCCAACCAGGCAAGATTGCTACGGAGGGCACGGACGAAGAGGCGGCCATCATCGTCGAAGGGGGTCGGCACTGGGGCCAGAACCCCCTCAATACAGATGCACTTTCGCTCCATCACGCCTCCGCCAAAGCCTGCCACTGGTAGCACCGACCACTAAGCCTCCAACTCGATGCCCACAGGGCAATGGTCCGAGCCCATGACTTCAGAAAGGATGAATGCCGAGGTGACGCGTCCGGCCAGATTGGCACTCACAAAAAATAGTCGATGCGCCAGCCCACGTTCCGCTCCCTTGCCCTGCTCTTATAGTCCCACCAGCTGTAATGGCCCCCTTCACTCGTGAACAGGCGAAAAGTGTCCACAAACCCGGCTGCCAAGAAACGGTCGATCCACTCCCGTTCCTCCGGTAGGAACCCAGAGACCTTTTCGTTCTCCTTCGGCCGCGCCAGGTCGATTTCCTTGTGGGCAGTGTTGACGTCCCCGCAGACCACCATCTGCCGCCCTGCCGCACGCACACCCTTCACATGGTGCAAAAAGGCCTCGTAGAACTCCATCTTGAAGCGCAGTCGTTCTGGGGAGGCCTTGCCATTAGGGAAGTAGACGTTGTACAGGACAAAGTCGCCGTAGTCTGCCACCTGGGTCCTGCCTTCCACGTCAAAGCGCTCCACGCCAAACCCCGGGCGGACGCTCAGTGGGACGCGCCTGGTAAACAGGGCCACGCCAGAATACCCGGGCCGCTCCCCGGCAGCGAAAAAGATCTGGTAGCCGCGGAGTTGAGTGAGGCTTTCCGGAATCTGACCGGCTGCCAGCTTGGTCTCCTGCAGGCACAGCACGTCCGGCTGCTCTTTCTTCAGCCATTCGACAAAGCCCTTGCCCAGCACGGCCCGCAAGCCATTTACATTCCAGGACAGCATGCGCATAGTCGTCGCCCCTCCCCATGGAGACCTTAGCGGGATCCAGACGCCGAACCCAGCACAGGCGCAAGATGCGCCAAGAAGTAGTGCGCCTCCGCCGTGCCGTCCAGTGTCGGCTCGTTGGTGGCATAGTCCCAGGTGTCGTCGTGATAGACTACGAGGTCCGACTGAAACGGCGCATACGGGTCCTCTCGCGACAGGCGAATGCCCTTAAGGCTGTTGAAGATGGAGGCGTAGACCGGGCCGTCATTCAGGGCCCCATTGATAGCCCGGCCCAAGTGCAGAGAAATGGCGCTGTGCGGAAACTGTGGCGTCTGTCCCCCCTGGCGCGGAATGCCCACGAACTGGCTCACACCCCAGGGGTTTCGCCCCAGAAGCCAGTCGCGGGTCTCGGTCATCAGCAGGTGGTAGGTGCTGTCGCCAGTCATCGCCTCATAGAGCAGACACTGGGTCACAAAGGCCGCGGCCAGGTTGTTGGAGCACCAGATAAACGGGATGCCGATGTGGTAAGGGTTCTTCTGTGCCCGCTGCCAAACCGCCTCAATCCCCTGGCGGTAGTAAGCGGCAAGCGTGTCGCGCAAGGTTTCGTCTTCGGCGACCTGCCATAAGGCATAATGGCCAAGGTTCATGAACGGATAGAACTCGTAGTGGTGGGCAGTGTCGGCCCCCATCCAGGAGACGGTGTTTGCCAGGCGGGCGTAGGTGCGGGCATCGTCACGATAACGTTCCTCGCCGGTGACTCGGAAAAGCTCTGCCGCTCCCCACTCCATGTCGTCTGCCCAGGTGCGTTCGTGGTAGCGATAGGGGGCGCGGCACGGCGTCCCTTCCTGGCAACCCGGTTGTCGCCGTCCCATCTCGTAGACTTCTCGGGCAGCCTGGAGACAGCGCGCGGCAAACCATTGTTCGCCCAGATCGCGCTGCCAAATATCGGCAGCCATGGCCATGGCCGCAGCATAGCGCCCCGCAAGGTTGCCAATGCCGGTGGAGGTGTTCTGGAACTCACCCAACCCCTGTGGCGCGCCCGTGGCGTAGTAAACCACCCGGTAGCTCCCCGGGCCGTAGCCGTAATCCGCAGAATCCGCATAGGGCATCTTGAAACCGATGTGGTCGCGGTCATCAGCCACCTGGTGGAAGAGCTGGTCCGGCGCCGGGTGCATCTTGAGCATCCAGTCCAACCCCCAGCGCGCCTCGTCCAACACATCGGGCACGCCGTTCGGGGAAGCATGGCCCCATTGGTCAACCTTGTCAGCGAACTTGCCCTTGTTCTGGCGGTACGAAAACAGCAACCTCCCCACGGCATTGCCGGAGGTCAGCAGGTAGCGCAAATAGTCCCCGGCGTCGTGCCAGCCGCCGCTGACATCGAGGTAGGTGCCGTCGGGCATGGGGCCGTACACGGTGCGCGCATCCTTGCGATGGCACACCTCGTCGAGGAACGGGTTGTACCCACAGCGCTGTTGTTGCACGTAGCCGATGACCAGCTCGTGGTAGCCCTCGTATGCCTCCGGTCCAATGCTGAAGGGGAGAGACTCGTAGCGCGTGCCGGAGATCTTGACCTTGAATCTTCCTCGAGCCTGCATTTGGCTAAAGTCCAGGCGATAGTGAAACGGGAAGTTGCCCCAGGCACCGGCGTTTGCTCCCACTGGGTAGGGTCCCCACACGCGTCTGCCCGTGGTCGCGTCAACCACCTCAAACCGGGCATCGCGTAGGGGTTGACCGGAGAAAGCGATGGCCACTTTCGGGTCTCCAGGAAGATAGCCCACCTGGTTTGCGCGCACATAGACGACCTCGGCTGCCGTCGCACCCAGAGCCATCAAGCCCGTGAGCAAGACACACAAGAGAACAATCGCCCCGTGCCTCACCTTACCCTCCTTTCTTTCGCAGTCCCCTCGCCGGCCACAGGCACGAGCTGGCCATAGCGAAAGCACGAGACCAGGTGATCGTTAACCATGGCCACCGCCTGCATGAAGGCGTAGCAGATGGTCGGACCCACAAAACGGAAGCCATAGTTCCGCAAAGCCGCGCTCAACGCTTTCGCGCGCCCGGAAGTGGCCGGCACCTGAGACATCTCCTGCCAGCAATTGACCACCGGCTGGTGATCAACGAAGCCCCAAACAAAATGGGCGAAACTGCCGCACTGCTCTTGCACCCGCAAGAACGCCTGGGCATTGCCGATGGCCGCCTCAATCTTGGCTCGATTCCGCACAATGCCCGAATCAGCAAGGAGTTTTGTCACCTTCTCGGGCCCATAGTGTGCCACCACCTCAGGGGCAAATTGGTCAAAGGCCTGGCGAAATCGCTCCCGCTTCCTCAGAATTGTGGCCCAACTCAAGCCCGCCTGAAAGCCCTCCAGCACGAGGAACTCAAATAGCAAGCGATCGTCGGGCACCGGCACGCCCCATTCCTCGTCGTGATAGCGCATGTACAAGGCATCCACGCCTACCGCCCAGTCACAACGGAGGCGATTGTCCGGGCCCGCGAGCACCATGGGCTACTTCACCTTCCAGCAATCCGCCAGCGTAACGATGCGGAGCTGGTGCTGGAACTCTTCCAAGGTGACTTCTTCCTGAGGGGTGAAGGTGACCTCTACGGACTGACCTGGCAATAGGTCGAAGAAGTTGTCGCTGAAAACGCCCTCGCACCGCTCAGTGGACAACCAGACGTGTCGCGCGAGCACGTCTGCACGGAGCGTGACCAGGAAAGCACCGGCACCCTTGGCACAACTGACGAGGATCTGTGGCCTGGGCAGCGCGAACTCTTTTGGCGCCACGAAGAAGTAGGAATTCGCCGACACCACCCGCCTTCGCTCCCGCAGGGTGCAATGGACAAGCACCTGCCGCGGGTCGTGGTCTTTGAGGAGGGCCGGCACTGGCGCCTCCCAGACCACTTTGCTGGTCTGCCCATCAACGCCAACCGTGCGCTCTTGCTTGAACAGCACCTGGCCAGCCACGTCTCTGAGCTCGACCGTCAAGGTGCTCTCGGTGGGCTCTCTGCGGTCCGACACCACGTGCACCTTGAGTGTGTCGCTCTCCACGTGCAGGCTCACCAGGAGCTCAGCGTAGAAGCGGCGTGCGTAGTAGTGAAGCGCTTTCCACCGGCCGTAATAGTCGATGCTGGACCACGACGCCACCGGCCAGCAGTCGTTGATCTGCCAGTAGAGCGAGCCCATGCACCTGGGCATGATGCGCCGCAGGTGCTCGGCTCCTCGCTTGATCCCTTCTGCCTGCAGCACCTGGCTCAAATACAAAAAGCTGGAAAAGTCTTTGGGTTGGGGGTAGTCCTGCAGCAGGTAATCGCGGATGATCTGGTTGCCACGCGGGTGCTTCTGATGCACCATCATCACTGGCGACTCGAGGTAATGGTCTGCGGCCGTCGTGTAGGCCTGGACCGTCTTGAGCTCTGGAAACGATTGGAACCCATACTCGCTCATAAAGCGGGGGAATTGCTTCTCATAGTCCGCAAACGGCGCAGAGCCGTGCCACACACCCCAGTAATGCATGTCCCCAGCTGTGGGCGCATTGGCCTCAGCCTGGAAATTGGAGCTGGGCGAGCTCGGCCAGTAAGGCCTACTGGGGTCCAGCTCCTGGCACACCGCCGGCAGGAGCTTGTGAAAGATAGCTTCATAGTCCGCCCACACCGACGGCGGGAATCGTTCATGCCACCGCCAATCGAACCACCCCCATTCCATCTCGTTGTTCCCACACCACAGCACCAGGCTCGGGTGATGGCGTAGCCTTTTCACCTGACAGATGGCCTCCTGTCGCACACTTTCCAGAAACTGCTGGTCGCCAGGGTAGAGGCTGCAGGAAAACATAAAGTCCTGCCACACCATCAGGCCCAGCTGGTCACAGAGGCGGTAGAATTCATCATCCTCATAGACTCCGCCTCCCCAGACTCGCACCATGTTCATGTCTGCATCGCGACAGGAAGACAACAGCTGGCGGTAGCGTTGGGCACTCACACGGTGCAAGAACACATCGGCAGGAATCCAGTTCGCCCCCTTGGCAAACACAGGCACGCCATTGACGACAAAGGTGAAACTTCTCCCCCACTGATCAGGTATCTGGCGGAGCTCCAGAGAGCGGATGCCGGTGGTCCACGTGCGCTCAGACAAGACCTTTCCCCGGTCGACAAGCCGCGCGACGACCGTGTAAAGCGCTTGCTCTCCCATGCCATTTGGCCACCACAGGCGCGGCCGCACCACGGTCACGTCCATCGCCAGCGTATTCATGCCCGGCTGCAAAGGCACTCGCTTGCGCAGGCGGGCAAAGGCCTTTTCGCGACTCTGCAGGATCAAGGTCACCTCGCAAGGTGCGGCAGCCTCCACCTCAACGAGCACCGTGAGGAGGGCCTCCTTCTTGTCCACGCGTCTTGGCAGGAGGTGGAAGCTGGCGAGGCGAGCGCCCTGCCACTTTTCTATGTAGGCCGGCCGCCAGATGCCACAAGTCACCAAGCGCGGCCCCCAGTCCCAGCCATAATGATAGGGCGCCTTGCGCGTGTAAGGACTGGTGCCGACGGGGTCGTTTGCTGCTGGTAACTTGAACGGAGCCTGCAGTAGTCGAGGCATAATCTCGCTGATGGGAGAGCGAAAACGGACCTCAAGGGTATTGGTGCCGGTGCGAAGCAGTTCTCTGCACGGCACCCGCCACTCCCTGAACATGTTGTCGGCCTCCAAGACCAGGGAGCCATTGAGGAACACGGAGGCATAAGTGTCCAGGCCAAGGAAGACCAGGTCACACTGCTCGTTCTCCTGCGGCGGCTCATCCAGAGAAAACGCGCAGCGATACTCCCAATCCGTTTCACCGATCCATTGGAGCTTGAGCTCATTGTCGCGATAGAACGGGTCCTCGATGAGCCCACAGGCGAGCAGATCTGTGTGCACACACCCCGGCACCATCGCCGGATGCCATTTCTCTTGCCCTACTTTGCGAAACTGCCAGTTCCCGTGGAGATATTGCACTCGTCCACTCTCCTGCATTCCACCATCCACCGAAAAACCGAACGCAAACACGCTTGCTACTGCCGCCATCAGTGCCACACACCCAAAACGACGCCGTTTCACCACTGTCCCCTTGGCAGGTGAGGCATATGGCAGGTCCGCCTGCCCCTTCATCCACGCAAAATCTGCTTGTTTCGGCGGCCACATTTGGCTATATTTTGACGCAAAGTTGCCTTCGCCAGGCCTGACCGCTTGTTCTCAGCCCATCCGCAGCACGCCTGGGAAGTAAGGAGTAGTCACCCTACAACGCTGGTGGAGACAATCTCAATGACGAACTCCCGCTCTCTGGTCCTCGTGGCGATGACCACCCCTCTTTTCCTTGCCCCGGTCGGCCTTGCCGGCACGCAGCCACCTGACAGCACTTGCCTCAAGAAGACGCTGCGCCTCCGTCTGGACGTGGCGCAGACCAGTTTCGCCAATTGGGCCCAGGGAGCAGACAATAGCCTCGCCTATGTGACCGGATTGAGCTTCGCCCTGTCCCAAAACCTCCCCCGGGCCACCTGGCAGACCAGGGCGGACCTCATCTTCGGCCAAACTCGCCTGGGCGGCAAGGAGCTCCGCAACACCCAGGACAAGATCGATCTCTATGCCCAATACACCTGGAAGAGCAAAACGCTCTCAAACCCCTATGCTTCTGCCAGCCTGCTTACCCAGTTTGCGAAGGGGTATGACTACCGCAAACACCCGCCAGTGCTCAAGTCAGACTTCTGGGACCCAGCGTACGTGTTGATCAGCTCGGGCTTTGGCCTCTTGCTCACGCCGCGGGTGCAAACAAAGGTCGGTGCAGCCGTAAAGCACACCTTCACGCGCCACCTGCGCAGCTACAGCGACGACCCCAAGACTCCTGATCGCCTGGAACGCCTCAAGACAGAACCAGGGCTCACCACCCGCACCGACGTCGCCATTGTCGTGAATAGCAATCTAAAGTTCACCCATACGCTGGAGGCGTTCTCCAATCTGCACGGCTATCGCCAAATCGACGTACGCATGGATAACCGCCTGGAGGCAAAGGTGGCCAAGTTTGTCTCGGTGAACTGCAACCTCTTCTTGCTCTACGATCGCGACCAGACCGCCAAGGTACAGATGCGACAGTTTCTGGGCATCGGCTTCGTCCTGGACGTCTTCTGAGCAAAGACCGCAAAGCTCTGGAGTCCAAACGATGTGCAAAACTAACAATCTGCAATGACAAGAGCAAGGTTTTTTTGCGTCCAGCCCCCTCGGTTGGCCACAGCCCGGGAGGGACGTGCTTCCTGAATTGTGGGCAGCGGGGCAGTTGAGCGGCTCTAGGAGGGCAAAGGGAGCCGGAGCCGCGTCCGGCACGCTACCAGACACTTCTCCACCGGCAAGTGCTGCCAGTTCTGCCCTGAGAACGGCGGGAGTCTTAGGGGTAGCGAAAGCCGTTCACCATGCGAGCCTGCAATGATGCGTCCGTGCGTTCCCCTAGTGTGGCAGGGGGAGATCAGTGCTGGCCGACCTGCTATGAGCACTCCAGGTGCACCTGCGGGGGGAAGGAGACCGTGCGCAGCGAACAACTATCTCCTCCTTGGCCCAGCCGCCCGCGTGTACTTCACTGAGGTCGCGTTGGGCCTGCGAACAAGATCACTCGCCGACGTGGGCAAGGGCCCAGGGCGGGAAGTGAGGTGTACAGATGAAGATCGATGAGGAATCTGCTTCAGCGCCAGGGCTGAGCCGCCGCGATTTCCTCTCCGCTCTGGGCGGGGCCTCCGCCGGGCTGCTCCTTGCGCCTTGGTGGGGGAGGACAATACTCAGAGCGAGCCTGTCCCCTGGGCCGCGCGCTCCATGCCCGCCCATAGTGGCCGTCACCCAGGCGCAAAACTATGAGCGCGCGCTCATCACCGAGAAAGTACAGCATCTCTTTGACTCGCTTGGGGGCATTTCTGACCTGCTCGGGCCCGGCAAGAGGGTGGCCATCAAGATAAATCTCACCGGCGGCTCCGGCTCTGCCTCAAGCTCACGGCTACGAGGCGTGCCCATCACCGAGAACATGTGGACGCATCCGGAGGTGCTGCGTGCAGTTGCCGCATCGGTCATCGACTGTGGGGTCCGTCCTGCGGACGTCTACTTCGTCGAGGCGCTGTGGGATTATGCCTCCTACGCCAACTTCGGCTATGCCGCCGTGCAGCAAGAGCTCGGCACCCGGATGGTCGATCTGAACCAGCCGGCCCCTTATTCGCAATTCGTCGACCTGCCGGTGGGCGAGCACAGATTCTTCTACACATCCTTCAGGGTGAACCAGATTCTTCGCGACGTCGACGTCTTCATTTCCATTCCAAAACTCAAACAGCATTACGAGGCCGGACTCACCGGCGCGCTCAAGAACCAGGTGGGCATGGTGCCGAAGCAGCTCTACGAGATGCCGAATAACAGGCCGCGGCGCGAGGCCCTGCACACACAAGGGGCAGCCTCGCCCACGCACCTTCCTCGCGCCATCTGTGACTTGAACCTAGCCAGGAAGGTACATCTTGCGGTGATCGACGGCATAAAGAATGCCCACGGTGGCGAAGGGGTCTGGAACCCCACTTTCGCTGTGGCCGAGGACCATGTGCTCGTGGCCGGCAAGGAACCGGTGGCTACCGACTCAGTGGCCGCCTTCCTCATCGGCCTCGATCCCCAGGCGCACACGCTGGCGCTCCCGGGCGGCGGTCACTGCGACAATCACCTCCACCTTCTCGCTCTGCGAGGAGTAGGGACCAATCAGCTTTCGGCCATCCAGGTGGTAGGCGACGGCGCCGGCTTGGTGACAGCCGTCAAACCCAAGGAGATTGGCACTCCGGAACCTGCTCGGTTTGTGCTCTATCCCAATTATCCCAACCCCTTCAATGCGGCCACCATGATCGGCCTATACTTGCCTCGCCCTGCGCACACGACGATCACGGTCAAAAGTTGCCAAGGCAGAAAGGTGACTACACTCTTCGCAGGTGACCTGGGTACAGGTTATCCTCAGTTCCACTGGCAGCCTTTGCATTTGCCGAGCGGAGTGTATTTCTGCGTTGTCAAGGCAGGAGGCGCGGTACAGAGCATAAAGCTGCTCCTTGAGAAGTAGCGGCCTTGTCCTTCGGCCTGGAACACCTCTTTAGGTAAACATTTGGCAATCGAACGGGGCTTTCGGACGAGCTAGCTGGAACGTCGCGGACCGTATATGGGGACACATGGCCCACAGGGGATGGAACAAGAGGGGCCAGCGGTGAAAAGCGGCTGGCTGAAGCATGGCGGCTTGGCCGCGCACTGCGGTGGATTGCTCTGTGTTCGGGATCAGGGTTGATCCCTGAAAGTCCGGCGCGCCAGCACTGCTGATGTTCACCCAGAGGCGCCTAGGAGGGAACTAGTAGTTCAGGGGCATGGGTTGGCGCCCAAATACCGGGAGTTTTGCCATGAAAAAGTGGATAGTCGCATGTGCGCTGCTTGGGGCGATAGGGCTGTTGGCGATTCTTGCGCTCCTCCCCAGGAAACGACCAAGGCCGGAGGAGTCGATGGCGTGGCTCAGAAGTGAGGCGGCCGAGGGCACGGCGGAGGATCCGCTTGCCCGCGCCCGTTTCCTCTGGTTCCGTCTCCGCGATCCCGCCACCGACCAGATTCCGCGCGACATCGGCATCTGGGAGTTGCGGTTCGTGCAGAGGATGGGCAAGCGTCGAGCCGCCACCCAGGGTCCCCTCACCCCAGCGTGGAAGCATCGTGGCCCCTACAACGTCGGCGGCAGGACAAGGGCCCTCGCCCTCGACGTCACTAACCCTGAGGTGATTTTGGCTGGTGGGGTCTCCGGTGGGATGTGGAAATCGACCGATGGGGGCCGGTCATGGCGCAAGACCACCGCCGCAAACCAGTTGCACAGCGTCTCGTGCATCGCGCAGAATCGTGCTCCTGGCCGAGGCCACATCTGGTACTACGGCACCGGTGAGGCCTACCCACGGGGTGGGACCGCGGCACACCCAAACTTTAGCGATGCCTACTACCGCGGCGACGGCATCTTCAAGTCCACGGACGGGGGGGACAGTTGGTCACTGCTGCCGGCGACGGTGTCCGCCACGCCTGAAGCAGAAGATGCCTTTGACTATGTATTTGGGCTCGAGACTTTCGGCGACGACGGCCTCTTGGCTGCCACCTCCAACGGCCTTTTTCGCAGCACTGACGGCGGCGCAAGCTGGGAGCATGTGCTCCACTTTGGCAGCGCCTACCGCAGCACCGAGATCGCCTCGACTCCTGCCGGTATCTTCTACGCCACCATCGGCGGCATAGGGCCGCACAACGGCGTGTACCGCTCCGCCGACGGCGCCACATGGGAACGCATCTGCCCACCAGAATGGCCAGACACAACACAACGAACCGCCATCGGCATTGCTCCCTCCAACGAGAACGTGGTCTATTTCTTCTCCTTTCTTCGCGGTCTGAAAACGCGCCTTTGGAAATACGAACACCACCGCGGCTGGACGGATCTGACGGCCAACCTGCCCTGGCAGGGGGAAATGATTACCTATAATGGGCATATGATGATTGTGAGGGTGAAACCGGACGATGAGAATGTGCTCTTCCTCGGTACGGTGGGGCTCTACCGAAGCGTCGACGGGGGGCAATCCTTCCACGTCATCGGCGCGTACAGCGACTTTCATGTGGATCAGCACGCAATCGTATTTCACCCTTCCAATCCCCGCGTGATCTATGTGGGCAACGACGGGGGAGTGTTTAGGACCGACGACAACCTGGCCCCGCCCACCCTCGATCCCCGCTCTGGGGAGGCGCACATCCCCTGGCAGTCACTCAACAACGGCTATCTCACCACCCAGTTCTACTCGGTGGCAGTGGATCGCGGGACACCTGGTAGCGAGACGGTCATTGGAGGGACCCAGGACAACGCGTTTCTCTACACCACCTCCGCCGACCCCCGCCAGGCATGGGAGCTGATTTTTGGCGGTGCCATGGACGGCGGCTACACGGCGATCGCAGACGGAGGGAATTACTTCTACGCCACCCAGGCAGGCAGTTTCGCGGTGTGGCGATTTGACTTCCCCGATGGTCGGCTGCGCTGGACGAACGTCACCCCGGCTCGGGCCAGCGGTGCCACCCTGTGGATGCCACCTTTCACCCTGGATGCCTATGACCAGAGGATCATGTACCTGCCCTGGCGTGATCAACTCTGGCGCAATTCAGATCTCACCGCTATCCCTTACGTGTTTCCGCCTACGCCTACGGAGGTCAATTGGGAGCGCCTGGAAAAGGTCTCCGACGGACACATCACGGCCCTGGCCATGTCCCCAGCCGCACCAAGGAGACTCTATTATGCTACCTTTAGCTGGACCCCAGGGGCAAAGCTATTTCGCCTGGACAATCCCCATCTCGGGCAACCGGAGCCAGAGGAGATAACTGGGAGCAATTTCCCCTATTTCCCCTACTGCCCGGCCATTGGCTGCATTGCCGTTGATCCCCGCGACGCCCGACGCCTGCTTGTTACTTTCCCAAACTATCGGGTGATCAGCATCTACGCTTCTGAAGACGGCGGCGGTTCCTGGCTGCCAGTGGCAGGGAACCTGGAGGAGAATGCCGACGGCAGCGGCAGCGGGCCCTCGGTGCGCTGGCTGTCAATGCTTTACGTCCAGGATCAGCTCATCTGCTTCGCCGGCACAAGCGTGGGTTTGTTTTCAACCACCAAACTGGACGGCATGAACACCGTCTGGGTCCAGGAAGGTGCGGAGCCCATCGGCAACGTGGTGGTGGACATGGTGGACGTGCGGCAGTTGGACGGCCTCATAGCCGTAGGCACCCACGGCAATGGCGTTTACACCACCTACCTGAAGGAGCTCCCCTCGAGGGCGGAGCAGGGCGGACCGGAACCACTGCACTTTATGCTCCTCCCCGCCTGGCCAAATCCGTTCCGTCAGTCAACAACGGTCAGATTCACGCTGAGCCGTTCTGCTCAGGTGAAGCTGGAGGTCGTAAACCCCTTGGGCCAGCACGTAGCCACGCTTTTTGCCCAGAACACAGAGCCAGGCGAGCACTGCGTGCACTGGACGGCTCCGGGGTTGAGTACCGGCCTCTATCTGGTGCGCATGCACAGCGAAGGGTGGACAAGTCAGGAAAAAGTGCTGTTGCTAAGGTGAGAGGTCAGCCGCATGCACGGCAGCCACTTTTACCAGCTGAGTGCTGCGCTGCAATAGATCCGTTGACCACTCAGCGACCGGTGATGGGAAGCCGACCGTGGCGAAGAGACAGGGGCCAAGGCCCCCGTACCGGGAGGATTTTTCCATGAAGTGGACAATTGCGGGTGCGCTCTATAGAGCAACCGGTTGTTGGCAATTCTCGCGCTCGCCACCTCGGAGAGGCCAAAAGCCCCGGCCTCGAGGGTGTCATTCCCGGTAGAAGTTCCGACCGCACCGGCGACCCTTACAAGCCGGAGGTGCGAGACAAGGGTCTTGCCTCGTTCTCTGAGAATGGCCATCTTGCACTCGTGCGATGGAATGGGCTGAAGGAGGCACCACTCATGCCAGGCGAGACGGCCCCAGACGAGAAGCCTTTGCGCATCCGCGGGAACAAACCCTGTATATAGCTCGGGGCAAGGCCCTGGCGGCCAGTTGCGGCGGCTGAGGCGGCCTCCCCATGAGCAGCAGCGGCGCGAGACAGCCGCAAGACGTGCCAGTCACGGGCGAGCGGCCACATCGCGAACATGGCGGTTCGCCAGCACAACGGGGTGTTTAGCTCCAGCTATCGACTTGGCCACTGGCGCAATGGCCGGAGTCCTCTCCAAGCGGTCACAGGTCAGAGGCAGGAAGGATGGAGCGCTGGGGCCAACGAGCGGATGGTGCCGGGACTCATCCACCTGACTCTCGAGCATGAGCTGGACTGCCAACTTGTGGCCAAGTTGGTCGTGAGGCGATGGTGAGTCGCCTCAGAGGAATGTAAGCTACTTTATCCCAGGAGGAGAGAAGATGAGAGTCCGCCCGACAATCTTGACAACTGCGGCCTTCTCCCTCGTCGTGTTTTACACCACTGCCGCAGGGAGGCCAGACAGTCAGTTTGATTTTCTCTCGTTCATCAAAACGGCCTACGATGCCTACACCAAGGTAAAGAACCTCCTCTCGCCGCCACCTAATCTAGCGGATCTCATCCTCCAGGCCAAGCAGGACATCATTGACGAGATCAACACCGTGCGGGTCGAAGAACAAATCGCCAATGTGGAGGCACTCATTGAGCAGTATGCCATTTATCTGAACAATCCCCCGACGCAGCAGACCATCGAGGCCTGGATTCGGGATGCGATCAATGTAGTTAACCAATTCGAAATCATAATCGAGAGCCCAGACAAGAGCCCGCGCATAGGCTACCTCTGTGCCCGGTCCTACAACATGCTCGTTCCGCTCCTGGCCTTGATGATGCAGCGCCACGGCATTCGCACCCAGGACATAATCCCTCTGCTGGAGGACGCCATTGCCACCAACAAGGTGCTCATCGGCAACTATTGCTGGGAGGAACTACCGAACGCACCGCTCTATTGGCATGCCGTCTACGGTGATGGCACGTACGTGGGTAAGCTCCTGAAATGCTACCACGATGGAATAATCGACTGGGCTGAATACATGAACACCTCTGACATTGTGTGGACGGCCAACGAAGAGTGCCGTAAGCTGACGATCGAGGGCTATGAGCACATCTGGTTCACGATCAGCAACGAACGAGGTTTTGAGGGGCAACCGATCAGCCCGGATGATAACAAGTATCTATGCGCCCATTCTCGCCCGAACCGCACCGAGACCGAGGTGACCGTTGCCGATCTGCGAGCAGGGGACAGCGATTTTTTGTGGCGGCTTGAATTTCAGAGCTTCAGCTTGGCCCGAATCAGGCACTGGTCTGGCAAATACCTGGCCCAGGCGCTCTCCCAAGAGCCCACTACCTATTACCTGGATGTAGTCATCTCGCCCAGGCCCGAGTGGGAGAATGAATACTGGTACTTTGATACCTGCTGGCATGATCGTCCAGCCATCATCAACAACGTGAAGCCGGCCGATTGGGTCCGTGTACCGGCTCTTACCGCGGACCCTCAAGGCAAACTCTATCTCAGTGAACGAGGTTATACGCCTGGCATAGGACAGCGCTGGCTGGTCCTCTTTGCTACCAGGAAGGCGATGGGAATTGGTCACTCCGCCTTCCCCTGTCCTGCTGATTACGATGGAGACCACAGGGCCGACCTTGCGTTGAAACTCAATGATGGCCGCTGGCTGATCGACTTTGCCAACAATGCGTTCGGAAGCTGGGACAGAGAAATCAGTACCCTGACTTTGCCCGCCGTCGACGAGTATGCTCAGCCCGCCGTGGCGGATTATGATGGCGATGGGAAAGCCGATCTCGCGGTGAAGCATGATCTGACCGGCCAGTGGTGCATCGACTACGCCGCCAACGGCTATGGCAGTTGGGATCTCAAGTTACCGTATGGCCCGACAGCTCTTTTTTATTCATTTCACCCTGTGCCGGCTGATTATGATGGTGACGGCAAAGCAGATGTCGCCATATTCGTGAACACGGGCCGCTGGTCCATCGACTATTCTGCCAACGGCTTCACCGGCTGGCAGGCGCATCCGCACGCATGGGAAGTCTATTACGCGACGGGAAATACCTATCCGGCACCTGCCGATTACGATGGCGATGGCAAAGCGGACATTGCCATCAAGTTGGACGATGGCCGTTGGCTCTTTGATCTGGCATATAATGGCTTTGCCCAGAAGAATGAATGGGACCTGATCACCGCCACCGCGGTCAATTATGGCGACATCACAGCCCATCCCGTCCCTGGCCCTTATTGGTGGAACAGTTGGTACAATCATCGCGCTGATCTCGCCGTTTGGACCGAGTCCGGCCGCTGGATGATCGATAGCTATTTGGCAGTTGGAGCCACGCCGATCGATTGGATTTCCGCTCCGGTCTATGGCAGCAAGAACAGTTCCCCGATCCCGGCAGATTATGACGGCGATGGCATGATGGATTTGAGTGTCATCGAGGAAGATGGGGCTTGGTCGATCGATTTCTCGGCCAATGGCTACCTTGGCTGGGACTGGTCTTCTGTGGTGTCAATACCAACTGGTGTTTCGCCCCAGGAGCCGCAGCCCATTCTGGCTTTTTCCCGAATCGCGGACCATGCCTTGGCGAATTTCCCGAACCCATTTAATGTGAGCACGACGATACACTATAGTGTGCAAGCCTCAGGGCATGTCACGGTCAAAGTGTACGATTTGCTGGGGGCGGAAGTCGCGACACTGGTAAATGAGAGAAAAGACGCCGGCGAACACAAGCTTCGCTGGGATGGAAAAGACAACTTCGGGCGGGCGCTGCCTAGCGGGATTTACCTCTACCGTATGATCGCGGGAAATGTGGTTGTGACCAACAGAATGGCGTTGATAAGGTAGTATCGTGAGGCGCGGGAGCCATAAGAGTACGTGCGCCGCTGTCGCCTCGCGCTAACAACCCTTGCCGTCGAGATTTGCTTCTGGAGCTAACGGCGCCCAGTTGTGCAACACGGGCAAGACGGCGGGATGCCTGGAGACCGTGCAGGGGTACCCACTTTTGAGGGTGGTAGGGAATTGGGCTTCGAGGAGGGGAGGGCGGAGGTTGAAGACCTGTGGACTGTGCTCCCCACTCTTTGTGGAGCTCGCGAGGTCTCTTGTGCCCGCGGCAGCGGCTCTTCCTCTTGCAGCGCAGGCGTAGCCAGGGGACTCGGCTGAGAATTCCCGCCGACAGCCACTCCCCCAGCCGGTGGAATCCCTCCTCGATGAGCTCGGGAGATACCTGCGGCTCGCTCCCCGAGGCGCGGGCCCGCGGCGGAATCCGAAAATCAGCCAGTCCCCTCCGTTCCGCAGATCCAGCGCCGTAAACTGATACCGTGGCGCCCTGCTCCGCTCATCAGGCGCCCCCCAGACCCTGCTCGTGGCAGCCCCTCAGCCCCGTGCACACGGTCTTGCGGGCGGTCTGGTACCGCCGCGCCGCAGTATACTCGCTGCCCACTCAGCGAAGGGTACCAGAAAACCGCCACTGCGACCTAGTCGCCAGTCAGCCGCCAGAAGCCGGGAGGCCTTGCCCTGAAAGAGTGGCAACCGACCGATGGGGGTCAATCATGGTAAAAAGACCACCGGCCCGGGGCATAAACGAAACAGAGATGTAGCGCCGTATTTCGGTCTCTTCCATGTGATGTGGTCGCACCGGAATCCCGGCTTTAGCAGACTGTTTACCATTGAGATCCCAGGCGATAGCCTTTCCTCGGTGCGCCATGCGTGGTCAGACCCCCTTAACAGTGAAACCCTCCACCTATTCTCGTCGGCCGCAGAGCGAAAGGCTACTAGCCCCCATCTTCTCACTTTAGGAGCATCGTTTTTCTCATAGCGCTATAGTGGGTCATCGCCCCCTGTACCCTGATCAGACAAAAGTACAGCCCACTTGCTACCGCGAGCCCAGAGTCGTCCAGTCCGTCCCACACGACGCGATGTCGACCTGTCCCCCTCCACCCGAGATCGATCGTACGAACTTTTTGACCGGCCACATCGAATACCGCGATTTGCACTTTGGCGCGTTGCGGCAAGTCAAAAGCCATCGTGGTGGCCAAATTGAACGGATTGGGATAGTTCTGATGTAAGGTAAACGATGGGGGCCTTGACCATTGATCATCCTCGACCTCCGCGAGTTCGGAGGTGCTGAAACGCCACGTCTGCGACCAAGGTCCCGGCCCCAGCGCATTGACCGCACGTACGCGCCAGTAGTAGTCGGTTTTCCTGCTCAAATTCCCGACCTTTGCCTCCGCCAAAGCCGTCTCTCGCTCGTGGACGAGCTGGCTAAAACCGACATCTGTGGCCACCTGCAAGTGGTACATGGCGCCGTGCGGCACCTTTTGCCATTTGAGGACCACCTCCAACAGGTTGTGGTCAGTATTCATCGCCGGACTTGTCAATGTCACCTGTCCGGGAATACTCACACCCAATTTACGGGCAGCCGCTGCTACTGCTCTTTGTTCCATGCCCCAATACACGGCACCGCCATCGTTGGGATCGCCGGTGCCAGTGCCGGCAAATAGATCACCGCCGGGAGCCTTATAAAGCGCATGTATGCTCATCGTCTCCAGGCCCTGTGTCGCTGTTGTCCACGTCTGACCATGATCCAACGATACGAAGACGCCGTCGCCCGGCCCCTGACACCCATAGCTGCCGACATAGATATCCCCGTGGTGGCCGACGATGATCTCGAGAGCCTTGGTTGTTTCGATTTGGCCGTTACGTATTTGCTGCCAGCGGATGGTGTCCGCCGGCGAGACATAAATACCCCCAGTTGTTCCTGCCAACAATTTGCCATTCTTGCTGCAGACAATTGTGTAGATGTGGTTCAAGGCGGATTCGGGGGTTATCTTCTGCCAAGTCCTTCCGCTGTCGTGAGAACAGAACGCGCCGGATCCCCAGGTAGCGGCATATAGGAAACCATCGACTAAACACAACGATCGCGCATAGGCACCTTGCGGCAAATTGATTCTCCCTCTTTCTTGCCAGGTGTTGCCTTGATCTGCCGAGAAATATAACTCGCCAGACTCGCCCAGCAGGTAATAGCAATCTTGATCATCAATGCACAGATCTTGAGCATAGACATTGGGCTGATAAAAAATCTCTTTCCTTTGATCACCTTCTTCTCCCAGTTCATAGAGACCCCCCCCACACACCCATAATGGAGCCTTGCCGGTTTAGGATGACCGTTCGAAAGAGAACATTGACCCTTTCCCATCTTTCCCCCAGGTCTTTCGAACGATAGAGTCCCTGTCTTTCCACATAGTCTGGCAATGTAGGCGAGGGGGCGAGCCCGGCGATTATCCACCCTTTCCCATTCTGCACAAGGCTCACCACCTGGTAATCCAGCTCTGAGGGTGTAACTCTTTGCCAGACAACTATTTCACCCTGCTCACCTATGGACAAGTTCCGAGTTTCAGAATATTCGCCCACACCACCACCACTGCGAGCATATACGCGCCAGTAAAAACTGGCCAACGCTGGCATTCCAGTCACTGTATAATGGTTCACGCGAATATGCTCTTGATGAAAAAAGAGGTCCGCAAAATCACTATCCCGAGCAATCTGCAGAATATACGAAGAGGCGCCGGCGACCGTCTGCCACTCAAAGGTAACTGAGTCGGCATTGACTATGGCGCCATTTATGGGAGACTTGAGTTGCGGCGCCGAGGGCCGAGAGATGGTTTGCTTGACGATGCCGGAGAGGATGACCGAAACCGGTTGAGAACCACCAGTCAGAGTATTCTTGTGTGAAATACGAATCGTATAGGTTCCGGCCACCGGCTCTGTAATCACTATCTGCTCAACGTTGTCGCGGAAATTATCCCCGGTAGTAGCGGCTTGTGCGGGGTGGCTGGGGGCGAGCGTCCAGGGATAGAAGGTCCTTTCACCAGCTCCCCTCGGACCGATAAGGCGCAAGTCCAGGTCATTGGTCAACACTAACGTGGTTGGATTCAGAGAAGGTGGAACAACTGGTCCGGGCGGATCCGTCCAGCACATGGTCACTTTGAGCGGTTGTCGGCCGTCTGACCTGACTACCATCTCGAGGACGCCATTATTCCCGAGAGTTCGTTCGAGAATGTAAAAGTCTCCACCGGAATCGAAATCTTCACTAATCAAGGACACCGCTTCTACGGTATGCATCAATCCCCAACCGAATTCGTAATCCGACCCCGGCTGCGCTCCTGCTTCACGTGCCGTATGGATGACGAGAGCCTTCAAGGTGGCCGCTCTGACAGCTTTGGTGGGGTAGAGCGCCTGGTAGTGTTCTTTTAGAAGTGCGATGGAGCCGGTCACGCTGGGTGTCGCCTGGGAAGTGCCACTGAGAGTCGCATAGTGATCGTCCGTGGCACTGCCCGTGGAGTAAACATGCGCACCGTCCGCGACCACATCGGGTTTAATGCGCCCATCGTCGGTTGGCCCCGTACTGCTGTAGTAGATCGATCGTACATCTCCAGGTTGTTTATAGTCCCATGGCAGCCCCTGGCAGGCCCCTATGGTGAGCACATTTTTGGCAACGGCAAAGCCGGCGATGCTATCGAAACCGTCGCTCCCGCCGTCGGCATCGCGAACAGCATTCGAGAGCACCCACTCCGATCCCTGGAACACCCAATGTTCCGCACCCGCGCGGTAAATATTTTCCCAACGATCGTTGCCGGCGGAAACGATAACCATATAGTTGGGATTTTGGTACAGCACATCGTCCCACTGACGAGCACGATTGAGATAAAAGCCGAACAGGTAGTCTTCGGTTTCGCTGATGGAAAGATCTCCGCCCCACACCCAGCGGCCATCGTTTCTAAAATTATAGGTCCACCCTGCCATGGGGCCGTAAGAATGGTTGGATAGCGTCAGATTAGCTGCTGCGGCTGCAGCCATTTCGGCCAAGTCGTTGGTCCAATTATAGGCCTGCAATTGCCCTCGATAAGCCATGCCTTTGGCAGGAATGTTGATTCCAGATGCGATCAGAGTGCCGGCAACGTGGGTGGCATGACTTGCGATCGCCATACCCGTATCCATTTGCTCTACGCGGCCGGAGAGTTCTCTGTGGGTTGTGCGTACAGCACCGCCATCCTACATGCCGATGGTTTGTGTTTCTCCGGTCAAGGCGAAACCCAATCGACCGCTCGGCCAGATCTTATCGGTGGTAATCGTTTCTGCTGCATCTCTCTTGTGGGTGATATAGTACAGCGGCCTGCCATGGATCAGCCCCTGTAATTCGATAATGGTTTCTTCGTGTGTGATAATGCGTATCGGCCAGTTGTGCTTTGCAGGCAGGATCAACGCCTGGGTTCGATCGGCCTCCATTTGCGCTTTGATCTGTTCGGAAAGCTGAAGCAACAAAGGGTGGCCCGCGGGTGCACTCTCTAGCAAGGAAAAGAAGCTGGCCACTACTAACGTAAGAGGCGCAATCCTCCGTCCCATCTTTGGACCCTCCCTAACGTTGTACCTTTCATGGGTTGCCCCACGTGAGGATGAAAGCCTAAAGGGTCAACTCCGCAGCTGGCTTCCGAAATTCAAACCTTAGCCTTCCTTCCAACAAGTGCTATGCCGACATCAATGAACCCTAAAGGGTCAACTCCCGGCGCCGATTCCCCAACCGCAGCGCGAAAAATCAGCGCTCCTCACCCTTACTTGGTCAAAACCATTTTGTTCACCTCCCTGAAACTGATCCCATCCTCGGTTTTTGCCTCCAACCGATAGAAATAAACCCCCGATGGCGCCTTTCTCCCGCCATCGTCCAAGCCGTTCCACACCAGCGTATGCCGTCCTGCCGGCCGGAAGCCATCCCACAGACGGCAAACAACCCGGCCCTGCGTATCGAACAGGGTTATTTTCACCTGCGCGGGCCGCGGGAGGTGATACCCGACAGTGGTCGCCGGATTGAACGGATTGGGATAGTTCTGCTCCAGCCTAAACTCACCGGGTGTCCGGCTGAAATGCGCATCCACTCCGGTCACCATCTCCGACAAGGAGCGACGCCACACACCGCCGCCCAGAGTTCCGGCAAAGAGATGCGAGCCGCTCACGGCAAGAGCCAGAACGTTGCGGTTTGTCAAGCCGCCATTAACCTCTGTCCAGCTTGCGCCGTTGTCCGTGGACAGAAACACACCGCCGCCCCAAGTGCCGGCAAAGAGATTCGGGCCGCTCACGGCAAGAGCCCAAACGTACGTATTCGTCAAGCCGGTATTGACCTTTGTCCAGCTTGTCCCGTTGTCCGTGGAACGACACACACCACCGCCCCGAGTTCCGGCAAAAATGTTCGGGCCGCTCACGGCAAGAGCCTGAACGATATTACTCGTCAGGCCGGTATTGACCCCTGTCCAGCTTGTCCCGTTGTCCGTGGACAGAAACACACCGCTGCCCTCAGTTCCGGCGAACAGATTCGAGCCGCTCACGGCAAAAACCCGAACTACGCCCCCGTAGGGCCCGTTGGTCTGAATCCACTGTCCCTGGAGCGTGGGCACTCCCATCAGCGCAACAGCGGCAAAGAAGGCAACTATACGTCTCATGGTTCATCCTCCTTTCTTGATAAAAGTGTTTCGATTCTCCCCCACGTTCGCCTGTTCCTCAGGCCCCATTCCAAAATTTTCAAACAACCCCCCCGTCTGGACTGTCTGTTCAGTCATCCCTAAGCATGGCCCAAGCTAAGGCGGCTGTGGTGTTGCCGGCGTGCCCGTCGTCCCACCAGTCGGGTCCTCTCCGCCAATCGCCGCCGGCGGCCGCCCCGAATGGAGGGCGGGTTTGCCTACCCGCTGAGCGACGGGCAAGAACGCCCGCCCTCCATTTGGCCCTATTTCATCAAAACCATTTTGTTCACCTCGCTAAAAATGATCCCATCCTCCGTTTTTGCCTCCAACCGATAGAAATAGACACCCGCTGCTACTGTCTGCCCGCCATCATCCAACCCATCCCAGATGAGCTTGTGTCGACCGGCTTCTTGGAAACGATCGCCTAAACGGCGAACGGCTCGGCCTTGCAGGTCAAATATGGTGATGACCACCCGAGCCGGCCGCGGCAGGTCATAGACCAGCGTCGTCATCGGATTGAAGGGGTTCGGATAATTGGCATGGAGCGCAAACTCTTGCGGCGCCACCGGCAGAGCGCTCGCCACAGAAGTGGGCAACGAGGAGGAGAAGGCCGAGGTGTTGCCGGCCGCATCCGTGGCTGTGGCAGTAATGAAGGTACCCAGCACCGTCCCTGACCAGCTGAATTGTCCCGACGCATCCGCCGTCACCGTTGCCTCGTAGTACATGCCTTCATCATCCGGACCGGAAAAGATTTCAATCGTCGCGTTGGGCAAAGAAGTGCCGACTAATGGATTATAGCCGGTCAACACAGGCACAGCGATATTGTCGTTGCCGTTGTCATATATTCTGATGCCTTCACGTCCATTACTGTGTATCTGATTTCGGGTAATTCGATTTCTGTTGCTTCCTGGACCGAGAATGTAGATACCGCTCAAACCATTATAGGCGATGTGGTTATCCGGCCCGATGGTTTGACCATTCGCACCAGCTGCCACCCTAATTCCATCGTCCCGATTTGGTAGTGGCTGGGAGCCGGAAATATCTGTGCCGACATAGTTTCCCAACACCTGGTTGCAACATGTGCCGTTACCCTCTATGATGATACCGGTGCCGTTGGCGGAAATGATATTGCGATCCGGCTCTATCGAGCCGCCGATGGTATTGGCTGAAGCTCCACCCACTACGAATATGCCGGCATATTCATTCCCCAGAGCCTTGGTGCCGGTCACATCCGTGCCGATAAAGTTGCCGATGACGCGGTTGCTGTCGGCGTCCACTCCGAGCCTATCCCCTACCCAATTGCCGCTGATGATGTTCCCCGGACCGATGGTGTTCCTACTGGAATAAATCGAAATCCCACAATTCTTGTTGACCAGGGTATCTTCACCTGCGGCATTAAGACCGATGTAGTTACCGCGAATTTCATTGCTGTGGGTTTCATTATCTAACAAAATGCCATAATTTTGAAGCCCGGAAATAATGTTTCGTTCTCTATCCGCAGCTCCGCCAACAACATTCCCGGAGCCCCCTAAAATAAGAATACCACGCCCTGAACGTTGCGTACGCCGTCTCCCTGTGGCGTCCGTGCCAATGTAGCAACCTTTGACTATGCAATGGTTACCGGTAATACGTATTTGGTCCGACTCAAAGTTACATAGAACTAAGCCAAGGATGTGTACGGATGTGCCGCCGATTCCTATACCCTCTCTACCTGACGTATGGATGCCATCGATGACGATTTCAGGCCCCAGAGGATTGCTCTCGCTGCCCATGAAAGCAGCCTGTGAATGGCCGTCTATGCACAGCGAATCTTGGTCGATGCCGTAGCTTAAAGTAGGCTGGATGGTCCAGACGCCTTGCGCTGCATCGTAGCCGGGGTCGGTGATGGGAATCTGAAAGACAATGGTATCGGCGCCGGCATGTGCGCCCGCATCTCCGATCGCCTGGCGAAGTGAGCCGGGGCCGCTGTCGTTGGTGTTGGTCACCACAAAACGGGATTTGGTGTAGACCGGCCTTGAAAACTCCGACGTGTTTCCCGCCGCATCGGTGGCCGTGGCGGTGATGTAATCGCCGCTGAGGGCGCCGCTCCAGGAGAACCGTCCGGAACCATCGGCAGTGACCGTGGCCAGATAGGTTTCGCCCTGGGCTTCGCGACCGCCAAAGATTTCTACGGTGCTGTTCGGCGGCGCGGCGCCGGCAACCGGGCGAATACTGGTGATCTGCGGTGCCGGCAAATTCCCATTGCCATTGGAGAGGAAAATCCCACCGCTGGTGTTCGCGTACATACGATTGCGAGTAATGGTATTGCCGGAGGAATTATAAATGTGTACTCCCAATTGACCGTTGAATGCAATGATGTTGTTCGGGCCAATGAGCTTGCGGTCGGAACTTGAACTAGTGCTACTGAGGAAGATGCCATGCCTGAGGTTCCCCAGGTTCAGAGTGCCGGCCCTATCAGTGCCGATGTAGTTGTGGGAGATGATGTTTTCCCTCGCGTTAAGAAGAACCACACCGCCGTGGTCATTGCCACCGATAACATTGCCATGTTCAGGCGTGTCGCCGCCGATGAAATTCTGGGTCGACTGCCAGACATATACGCCGTACTCTCCATTCCCCAAAATCGTGGTGCCATCCGCCGCGACACCGATCAAATTACCGACAATGCGATTGAATCTACAATTTTCACCAGACAACTGTATTCCATCCCAATTTCCACAAATCACATTTCTCTGTCCCGGCTCCGCGCCGCCGACGACGTTGTGAGCGCCATTGCTAATGTCGATGCCATTGCCGTGATTACCCCAAGCTCTCGTTCCGCCCGGATCGAGTCCAACATAATTGCCGAAGACTTGATTACTATCGCTAGCGGAGACATTAACACCATTTAGACGATTGCCGCTGATGGTATTTCCAGGGCCGATGATGTTGCCATTACATCTGCCAGACAGAGAGATGCCGGTTTTGTTTCCCAGTGTATCGCTGCCTGCGCTATTAATGCCGATATAATTGTTGCGGATCGTATTATGGCAGGCGCCTTCCCGTAATTCAATGCCTGTAAAGTTTAGGCCAGAAATAATATTGCAGGCATTTTGGTCGGCACCGCCAATCTCATTATAGTCGCCCGATTCGATCACAATACCGGCTCCAGAGCCGGTTTGGCGATTCATGCCTGTAGCATCCGTGCCGATGTAACAGCTGTAAATATGGTTATGATTTCCTCCAATGAGCAGTTGCTGGCTGTTGAATCCGCTCATGGTCAGGTTGGCGATGATATTGTGCGAACTGGTAATTCGAAAAGCATGTTCGATCGAAGGAGATCCCTGCAGGACGATGACCGGATATGAAGTGGTCAAATCGAGGAACTTTTTCTGCGTCGCGCCGTCGATGATGGTCTCATCATCACCAATAGTCAGTTCCCCCGACTGCAGCCGGATGACCCACACTCCTGTTACAGCATCATAATTGGGATCGCTCAAAGGGATATTGAACTCGATCACATCGCGGCCGGGATGGGTGTTCGCCGTTTGGATCGCCTGGCGCAGCGAGCCAGGGCCGCTGTCGTTGGTGTTGGTGACCAGAATCGTTTCTGGATGGGTGGTCGTATCCGGCGGCGTGTATTCGGCCAATACCAGGTCGCCCATGCTCTCCGCCGCCTCCCAGATAAATCCATAAGGCCATTCGCCCGCCGCTCCGTAATGATCGAAATAGTGATTGCCCGGATCATTCACCCAAATGGAGGCACCGACCGTATGTCCGCTTCCGACTCTAAAAGGGCTTTCGGCGAGATCGAGGCTGATCTCATATTGCACATGGCCGCTGCTGTTGGAGATATTTCTCACGATGCCGGCGACGGCTCTGGGCACATCAGCGCCCAGGTTGTTGGGATAGGTACCCCAACTCCCTACAAACCAGGCGCTGCCGTTGGTGATCTGGAGAATGCCTTCCCTGCTGGGGCCGCGCTCATCCCATCTGCCGTTGTGATCCAAATCAAAGGCTAAGTAGAGAGTATTGGCTGGATCCACGAGGAGGTCGTTGGGATCATCCACGGCCAAAAACAGATGTGAATCATTGTTTTTAACCTAGAGGTGTACGGGTTGCGGTGTAAAAGCTGTGGAGATGTTGATTCTGGTCGCATCCTGCCATTCATTTTCGCTGATGATGCCATCAATGGTCGGCGTTTGCGTGGCCCATTGCGAACGCAGCGTGTGGCCCGAGTCCGCCGGTGTGGCTGTGACCCAAAGCGATAAACCTCCACTCTCCGGGACATCCGCTTCGATGCGATAGAGGTAGCTCTGACCATTGACAGCAGTGAAATCGATATAGTCTCGCAACGAATAGCCCGCGGCCCCGCGCAACGACAAGTCGACAGTGGCAATTTGCGAGAGCGGTGCACCAACGCCGATACTGCGCCATATTTTGTAACGGCTGATCCTTTCGTTGCCGTAGAGATGATCCCACGTCAATGGCACTCTGCCGTTAAAGCCGGAGCCGGCGACCACATTATCCGGTATTTGCAGGCACGCCCAGTTGCCGTAGATATCAAAATTGTCGTTGCGGTCGTCCTGCCAGGCGCAAATGAGGAGGGCTCTGGGGCTGACGGCCACATCGCCCGAGGTCTGGTTGCCCGGTCGTTCATTCAAAACTACAAAACTGCCCAGCTGTGTACCGGTAGGGCCGAAATTCTTCAGAAAGATGTCGCTGTCTCTGCCTCTGTGGCTGTCCCATACGACCGCATAGCCCAACGGAGTGCTGCACACTTTTGGGCGGAAATTGGGACCCACGGGCACGAAATCTCCCAGACTACTGAGCACCCAATCATCCCTGATCGTAGAATTGTCGGCATCGTACAGATGGCCGTGGATATCTGCGGGATCACCATAACTCCAACAGACGAAGAACTGGTTATTGGGTTTGATGGCCACCGCCGGTTCAACGGGCATCACGGCTCCGGCAGGGTGGCGGCTGACCTTGAAATCGGCACCGAGCGCCCTGCCGCTGCTGTCGTAGACATGCGCATAGATTTGATACTCACGCGAAGGTTGATGCACCTCGCGGCCGTCCTCCCAGACGACAACGAACCGACCGCTTGCGTTCATGGCCACATCGGGGCGGGTCTGCGGGCCAGCGGTTGCGGAGGGCACCAAAAAAATTAGTGCCGATTTTCTCCCCACCGCTGTTAAAACGCTGTGCATAGACGTCGCCCGCGATATCGGTCTTGCGACTCACCCACGTGACGACGAAATCGCCCTTGTTGTTCATCGCGACTCTGGCGTAGGCCGAGGTTGCACTCGGATTAGCGCGTTCATTCACTCTGATGATCTCGGTCAGCGGTACGGCATTGGCGGCATAGAGTCTGGCGTAGACATTGACCGAATCACCCCGTTCCTCCCAAACCACGACGAAATGACCCAGATCATCCACGGCAATGTCAGGTAGCCATTGATCCGCGGCGGCGTTGAAGGGAGTAACTTGAAAATTGTTTTGACATTTCAGTCCCCGTTGGCCGAAACGCTGAACATAGATGCGGCCACTGCCCGTGCGAAAGTCCTCCCAGCAGCAAACGGCAAAGTTGTATCGGCTGAGGGCGAGGCTGGGGCCTTGTTGCCTGGAATAGCCGGGGTCGTCGTTTATCCTCCCATCGGCAGCCAGGGATGCCTGCAACAGATCGGCTCCGCTATCTGCCGACAGACCTGTAGAGGCCAGGAAGAGCCCCGCTGCTGCTATGATGGTCAGCAGCGCCAAGTTCGCCGAAAACACGCTGTTCATGGTATGCCTCCTCTCTGATTCTTCTAAGGTGCCAACGCAGGTAGGACGCATTCGCAGCACTCAAGTCGTGAATGAATTTGATCAACCGTTGAGCTATCGGACCGAACAATCTCCGCCGGAATCACATTTGACTGACCGGCGTCATTGCCTCCGGATGGTGAGAATATCCCCCTCACCACGCTGCCGTACCCTCAAGTCGTTCTCGGCTTTTCTTCCGGGGCGACGTTGCCAACAATGGCCGCGTTCTGCAACCAGAGCATGGCCCAGCTGAAAATAAATCGCGGCTGTATGCTCTATCGCACCAGGACCATCTTGTTCACACCCTGCCATTTGCCGGCTTTGATCCGATACCAGTAGACGCCGCTGGGTTGCTCGTTCAAGATCACCGTCTCCTCATGCCGGTTTGCCTGGCGCGGTTCATCCACCAGTTGCATTACCTTGGTCCCCTTCACGTCAAAAATATCGATGAGCACTCGCTCCTCTCTGGGCAATACATAGGCGATTTTCGTCACCCCATTGAAAGGATTCGGGTAGTTTGGCAGCAGCAGGAATTCCTGCGGCGGCTTTGCCGGCTCTCCGCTGACACCAGTGCCCACTTCGCGCACGGCCCACACGTGTACGATAGCCACACCGTACATTTCAATGAATTCAAGCATATAGAGTCGCCTGTTTTGCGCATCGTAACTCAAGCTGCGGATTTCTCGGTCGGCCCCATAGAAAATGCCGGGATCGAAGCGCTTGGCGGCATAGGGCTGGGGTTGATGACTCGGCAGCGAACCACCGGCCACCTGGGCCAAGTCCGCCGGATCATAGAAGATCGCCATGGGGATGGAATTGTGAGATTTCCAGCTCTTGCCGAGAGGGTCCGTCTCCGAGAAATCCGGATACGGCACGTCCGCGATAACCCATTCTTGCGGCATATGTTCGCCATGGTAGCCGTACCAGTGGCCTCCGCGTGCCTTGTTGCCCATCATGATCACACTGTTCTGATTCTGTGTCGCCACCCAGGCAGCGCCTTTCCAGCTGTCGCTCAGATGATAGCCATCGATGGCATAGCTTAAGTGATACAAGTCCGCCCCTTCAATCGGACGATATTGCAAGAGAGTGGTGAAAGGCAAGACCGCGTCAGCCGGTGGGGGCGAACTTGCCACCGGTGCGATAGCATATAGAGTCGGACCAAGTCCGCTCAGACCGCCGTCCCGGCATCGACCGGCCACCTATGACCGTCCCGAGGTATAGGCTGCCGCCCAGCTCTGCGGCACGGAAAAAATATAATCGCCGACCATGGCATCGAGGGGCGGTGATGACGGATCGCCGATGTACCAAGCGCCGTATCTGGGGCCGGACAACGTGGCGGCGTCACAGCAGCTCACACAAGCGTGCTTCTCGCCGGTCACGGTAAAATGGACGCTCCAAACGCTGTAGAGTCGATCTTCTTCCGCTACATAGGTCAGACCCGTGCGCCAAATATCCACGTAATCCCCCCAGGCATTCACATTCGCAGGCCTGATGTCCACCGGGTCTCTAATGAGTTGTGCCTCGGGCAAAAGCGCAACATCTTTGCTCCCGGGGATGATCGGCGCCGGAATCGATACCTCGCCGACAAATCCGCGTTCCCTCTGATTCGTGTCCGTGACGAAAAGCGATCCGGCATAACCGTCAGCAGCCCCGGAGCCGCTCTGTCCGCCATCGCCATTGGGGTAGTAGGCCATGTCTTCTCCACCCCAAGCGAACGTCTCCGGCAAACGAAAAGCCCCTCTGTACTCGAGACCGACAGGGTTCACCAAGCTCCCTGGGTGGGAATAACCAGGCGTCGTACAGATGACCGACGCCGATCTTGCGCTTTCATTTCTGCACCGATCCAGGGCGCTCACGGAAAAAGAATAGCTCCTTCCCGGCTCCAAAAACACGGTGGTGTAGTTGGGTTCTCTGGTGTAACCCTCTACTTCGCCGTTGAGATACACCAAGTACTCGGCTACCCCCAAGTTATCGTGCGGTACTTGCCATTGCAGAGCAATTTTGGAATCCGAAAGCGCATTCGCAGTGAGGCCGGTAGGCGGATTAGGGGGAGTGATGTCGGCATCGCTCATCAGCTCGATCTTGTCGCACACCAGGTATTGCTTCGGCCAGGTCTCGAACCATTCGCAATGCAAGTTGATATTGACCAGTGAATGCGCCCCATCGCACTTGTGCACGCCCTTGTCGACAATATTGAAGACCGTCCGCGCCGTGGTATAAGGGGCAATGGTTGTGTAGGTGACACGGTAGTCATCAAAGCTGCGCATGGTAAACCACGAACCAGACGAGCTTCCCCCGTCAGGGACGTCAGCGTCTGAGAAACTGATGCGTGAGGTGAAGGTGAGGGGCTCACTGTGATTATTGTACCGAGTGACGACGATGCGTTCGCCCGGAACAAAGACGCGGGCTGTTCCCCTCACCCCCATATAATCGCTGTATTCGTCGGGAGCGGCCTGCAACACCACACCACCCGGTCCAGCGGAAGTATACCTCATCACTGAACTCAGCAGGACCGTATTCCACCCTGGTAAACCGAAACCATTTGCCGCGGCTGTGGCGCCAAAGTCAACAAGAGTTACAGGTTGCGCGTACACTGAGAACGCTAACAACATGTCAATGATGCACACTGCCAGCCAGTGCCCCCCTCGAGTCGTCGCCGATAAACGATTATTCTGTACCATGAGCCCTCCCTAAGGAAGATGAATGCTGCAGACATTCCCTCAACCATCTTTAGAAAGAGCCTCCCCCGCTCCTGATTCACACCGCGTGCAGATCTATCCGCACGCCAGTCTGGCGCCTCCTGCTTTACCGCGTCATGTGGACGCTAGCAAGATCCGATCAGGGGCCCTTGATCATATTTGGACATGCATCTGCTGAGTGGATAAAACATGTGTGTGTTTCAAAAAGCCCTTTTCGCCCTGAGTATCTCAAGTCAAGGTCCTCCGGCGAAACCGTCAACGCTCGTATTATGTGGAAAGTGCAACAATACAGAAAGAAGCCTTGCGCCTCGTCGGAGCTCAAACCGAAGCCAACTGAGGTCGCAAGCAGGTGAGGATAGAAATGCCGGCGAGTCTGCTAATTAGCTCCGGCCGGAACATCTGGATGGGCTCTCGACGTGGCTTGGTCACAGAGAGTATCTTTCTCTCGCGCGCTCTCCTTTCACCTTAGCCTGCCGAACGGCACACACGAGCCAATGGATCCGATTCATTCGCAGATATAAAAAGCACTCGGCACATTTTCAAGAATTTTTTGAAGAAAAAATTGTAACACGGACTAAACACGATGTCCAGGGGTGAGGGGCTCGAAATATATTGCCCAGGTTTCGGTAGGGGAATTCAGGCCGATAGGCAAGGAGAGAGTCCCAGTGCTTTGAAAGGTGAGCGACGATGCTTATCTTTCTCTCCAGAGATGGAGGAAAAGGAGATGGTCTCCTACGAGCTGATGCGGGGGATGAAGCACATCTTCGAGCTCCGCGCGCGGACGGTGAAGTGTGCCAGCGAGCGAGGGCTCTCGGAGGTGGCGCAACACTACCAGACGACGCGCAAGACGGTGCGCACGTGGCTGAGGCGTTCCCAGCAGGAGGGGCTTTGCTCTGGAGGAGCGGAGCAGGGCGCCATTGCACATTTCGCACAAGAGGCCGGTGGAGATTGAGGAGCGAGTGGTGGCGCTGCGGCAGCGTCATCCGGCCTTGGGGTCGCAGAGGCGGAAGAGGCACTAGGGGCTTGAGATTTCCACCAAGACGATGGCGCGGATTATTCGGCAGCGGGAACTGGTGAGGCGGTGGAAGAAGTCGCGGAAGCAGCAGGATGTGCGGGAGCTGAAGAGGGCATGATAGCCTGTTGCACTTATCGGGGTCGAGGTCAAAGATCTTTCAGAGAGAGATACTGCCCGCAGAGGCGGCGGCCGGGGCTGCCGCGGTATCAGTTTACGGCACGGTAGCTGCGGGCCGGGGGGTGTGGCATGCCTAGGGAGCGACGCAGGACTCGACCAATGCCGCCATCTGTGTGCGCACCCTCCTGGCACGGCTTGCCCACTACGGGGAGGATTTGGGAGGGGTCACCATTCGACCGATAACGGATCGGAGTTCGTCGGGGGATGGGGCAAGAACAAGGGGCAGAGTGCCTTTCAGCAGGTGCTGCGGGAGTGGCGGATGGTCGGATGCCGCCGCGGGCCTGCACCTGGCCGAGCGAGGTGGAGGTGTTCCACAAGCTCATCGAGGAGGAACTCTACGAGTTGGAGGACGATGGCGGTCGGCAGGAGTTCGTGGTAAGTCCCATACCCACGCCATGTACTTCAACTGCAAGAGGCCCCCCCACCGCGGACGTAAGACACCCAGCGAGCTCCTCAAACAGAGCGGCAGGACAGTGCCTGACCACGTCTACAACCTCCGCCCTCCGCTCCTCGAAGTTCACCTCCCTCCCACCCTCAAGGGTGGTTACCATGTACGGTCACCAGGCAATTCTGAACAAGGATTTGCTCGCCCTGCGTGTGTGAGGTGTACGCTCGCGAAGCATGGGGGCAAGCCACTCCAAGAGAGGGGGCGAAGGTTGAACAGTTCCTGGACCGCCCTGCTGGTGGTTATTTCCGAGTTCTCGATAGGTTCCTTGCCTTGCGCGTCCCTCGCTATTCCTCCGGCGCTCCTGCAGCTGACAGGCGGGTCATCCCCAACCGAGGCAGCTGCTTCGGTTAAGGTACAAGCTCCCCTTCGCTATGTCTGGCCGGCGCTTGGCCAAAGAACCATAGGAGGATGTCATCTAGGTGAGCGCGCCAATTGCCCCAGCTGTGGCCTTCAGGGAACTCCTGGTAGCGCACCTCATATCCCTGTTCCGCCAGCGTTTGGCGCAGCTTTCTCACCATGGGGATGAGCATCGGGATATCATAGGTGCCCACGTCCAGATAGATGCGCAGAGGCAACCTCCTGCCCTCACTGAACGCGGAAGCCACCGCCGGCTCCACGTAGCTGGACTGGGCGGCAACGTTGCCGAAGAGCTCTGGGTGGCGCGTCCCCAGCCAGAGGGATATGTTCCCTCCGTTGGAAGCGCCCACGGTGGCGCGCAGGCGGGGCTGGTGGCTCACCCTGTAGCGCCTGCAGAGCCAAGGCAGCAGCTCGGCGCAGATGAACTCCGCCAAAGCCTCTTTCCGATCCCCCGCATATTCGCGCTGTCGCTCCCCAGGTGGCACAAAGACCGCAACCAAGGGCTCGATCCGCCCAGAAACGATCAGATTGTCCAGCACCTCCTTTGCCCTGCCCAAGGTCAGGTAGTCGCTGCCGTCATGGAACAGGACAAGAGGATAGACTTTGCCCCCGGCACGATAGCCCAAGGGCAAATAGATCCACACCTTGCGCTCGCTTTGCAGCGCCTTACTACTCATCACGGTATCGCGGACAACTCCCTGGCGAGAGGACGGTAACGGCAGAATCTCCCGTGGTGGCAGATACCTGGGCATGCGCAGCTCCGAGTTGGGTCCATATCCGCCATCCACCGTGTACGGGTTGCGTGGGTCCAGGGTCCACAAGGTGTCGTCAAGAACCAACTTGTAGTCCAGGCGTGCATCCGGTTCGTACACCTGACGTGCATGCCACAGGTCGGTACCGTCGATTCGCGCCAGCTTGCAGGTGCGGGGCCGCCACGCGGTCGCATCTCCGGCCACGGTTACGCTCGTGGCGGGTCCGCGGTACAAAAAGTGCACGACCGAGTCATGCTCCACAAGCGGGAAATGCGCACAGACCTTGTCCAAACTGTCCACCAGGGCTTGCCGGTAGCGCTCTGGCGCCTGCAGAATCCTGGCGAGCAGTTCGGCGCCGCTTTGTCCCCATGCAGCCTCTGTGCACCCCACCAGAAAGACAGTCGCTACACCTCGGCACACAGCCACCTTTGGCCGTTCCTTCTTCCGTCGTTGCATGGTGAATCACCTGGTGCGCGACCCTTGGGCTTGAGGTTGATTACGGGTACTCTCAGTGCATCCAGTCGAAAGCCTTGACCACCTCCAGAAGATCGTTGCTGGTAAACGTGAGCTCCCAGTCGCCTGTGCGCTTGGCGCCAGGGTAAAACGATTTCTCGTGCACCAGTTCCTCGCGCTTGAGCTTGAGGACCATGGTGTACGGAGGCCTGAGCTTGTAGGGCTTGTACTGAGCCAGATTCTGCAGCGCGCGGGTCACCCCCTGGCGAATCTTCTCGCGAGCCACCTCGGGATGCAGACAGAGCGCCGCGTTGCCAATCCCCTCCTTAACGGCCACCGTCTCCACATTGCCCAGGAGTTCCTTCACTTGCTGGCAGATGGCCTGATCTCCAGCGACAAAGACGACGGGCACATTGTAGTGCCCGGCAATAAGGGCATTGAGCCCAGCCTCAGGCAAAGAGACCCCGTTGATGGCGAGGTCGGTAATGTTGCCGCTCATGGTGTGTTCAAGCAGGGCATTGGGGGTGCCGGCCTTGGCGTGATAGCCAATGAAAATTGCTGCCGAGAAGGTCTCGTCGATCCCCTCCATCATCCCCTTGATGCCACCAGACCAGTCGCGCAACAGCTTGGCCACCGGGTGGAGCTCTTCGGGGAGAATGTTGCGCGCCGACCCGTGCGAGTCGCGCACAACGATTTCGCTGGCGCCGGCCGCTACTGCGCCCTCCACAGCCGCGTTCGCCTCCTTGGTCATCAGTCGGCGGAAGTAATCATAGTCCTTGCCGTTCCTGTCCACCTCTTCCGAATTGACCACGCCGCTGATCCCCTCCATGTCCACGGAGATGAACACCTTCGGCGGAGCGCCCTTCTGCCCGCTCACTGAGGACGCCAAGCCGACAATGAGCAGTGCGACCATCGTCTGTTTCATGGCCACCTCCAACAATAGATCAAGACTCTTGCCGCTTGTGCTGCAAGATAACAATTTGCCCAAGCGATGTCAAGAGTTTTCTTGGGGGCGATACCCCTCGAACAGGCATCGCCGGCAAGCAGGGACAGAAAACCGCGCCAGGTGGCCGCGTGTGGATCGAGCCCACCCCCTCGGGTGGCCACCCAGGCCGTCAAACCGACCTCCGAACCCTCTCTCTCGGGCGCAACCTTTGCCTGCCGTGGCTGTGTCGCGACGGCAAGAGGCCCGCTTCGGCAACTGGCGGCGCAATTGGGGACTGCGCACCTCCTGGCCAAGGGGCTGAGAAGCCGGCTCCGCAACGGTAGCTCCGCCGTACGGCAGGGGGCCAACAATCAGAACAGTACGCGCTCATGTACCGAAAATTTTCCCTCCGGAGGTGGGAACACCGCCCCTGCGCGAGGGTAAAACGTGGTGTCGAGTTGCTCCATATGCTGGCACCTTTCTTGCGAAGCTGTATGCAGCGGTGAGAGTCCCAGGCTGGAGTACACGCCGGCATCATGTTCCCGGGCAATTGCAGGCGAGAGCGACCGCGTTGTACACCGTGGGCTGCAGAGGCCGGTCAGAATGCAGCCGGCCGGAGGAGTTCTGGCCGATTTCCCATCAAATCCAGGAAGTGGCCGAGTTCGGGTATGTCCTAGGCATCTGGCGAAAGGAGCGTGCCATGCGTAAACTCACTGTCGACTCAGCGCTCGTGGGGATCTGTCTGTCGGTCTTCGGTGCGTTGGCACTTGCCTTCGTGTCTCAGGAGGCCTTTGCTCAAGAGGCCAGCGGTTCCTATCAGGGAACCGTGACAGAGGCCTGTCTCATGTTTCTCAATCCCGGGTATGTGAATCCTGCCCGGGGGCAAGGGGTTATCGGCATCATGGCCAATCCGGCGGCGCTTTTTGCCGTGCGAGGTCGGCAGGCTGCTGTTGCTTTCGGCCTGCCGCAGCAGTCAAACGGGAGTTTTACTGTGCGCGTGAGCGACAGCTCCACGGTGTACGGGGCCATCGATGTCCACGCAAGTCTTGCCTTAAAGGAGATGGGTGGCCTGGCGGCTATCGGCTTTGCCCAGCAGTACCGGCGGTGGCGTTTCGGGGTGGCGCTGTATCAGCCGCGACGTGGCGGGTTAACCCTGGAAGCTGGGGGGGCGTACCAGTTACACACCCACTTTGATGTGGAAACCCCCATCACCCGGCAGATGGTACCTGACCTTCCGGTGGAGGAGTTGCCGGTGCGCTGGCATATCCACACTACCGTGGATGCCACCTTTGCCGGTGGGCCGGCGGAGCTCTCGCTATCGGCACTGCCGGTGGTCGCAGCGGTGTCCTTCACCCTGCGCCCGCTCACATTAGGCGCTGGGCTCACTTATTACCGCCTGAGCAGCCATAACCCCCCGGCTAGCTTCACCAGCCACATGTCCGCGCAGGGGACCGTCACTGGCACGCCCCAGGGCGTTGACCCACTCACCAATCAACCCTGGCGGGGAACGCTGCAGGGCTTCTTCACCGTCGAGGATGACCCGGTGCGCGCACAGTACAAGTTCGATCTCAAGGGGAACCGCTTCGCCGCCTCTGTGGGCGCGCTGCTCGCCCTTGGCCCCCTCTCTCTGGGTGCCACCTACGCGCGCGGTTTTCCCTGTACCCTGCAGGGGGAGTATCTGCTCACCACCTGGCGCAGCTCAGGTCCACCGGCCGAAAGGCGCCTTCCCCAGGTCAGCTTGAGCTGGGACAATCGCCCGCAGCTCACTGGCCAGGCGACGCTGGAACTGGCGGATTTCGAGAAGGACAGTGTGGTCTATCGCAGTGAGGGGGCGCTGCGCCTGCGGGGCTACCACTCGCTTGCCGCGGGCCTGCAGCTGTTTGTGCTAGGCCTGTTTGGCGGCATCGACATGGCGCAGGGCTATCCCGACTTGAGCTCCGCCTACGTGGGCGCTTATCTGGACATTCAGCTTCCGGTGCTTCCCGTGCGCCTGAACGCCGGCATCTTGCAGCGCGCCGACGCGGTCCAGACAAGCCGCGACTACTTTGCCCCCTTCCGCGTGGTGAGCCATGTGGGAGCCGGTGTGGCCGTGCGCCTCCCCTTGGCGAAATGGCTCGCCTTGGGCGATCAGCCCTCCTGGCTCCGCCTGGGTGTGCGCTCCTCCCTTACGTCCGTGGCCCTGAAGCTCTTCACGGAAAAGACCGACACCCCGCAAGACCGCGTTTTGCCCGCGCTCAACGAGACGCTGGCTCTCGGCCTGGGGCTCGACCTCCCCTTCTGACCATCCAAGATACTGAACCTGGCGGTCTGGCGGCGAAGCACGGGCGCTGTGGCCAGACCGCCCTTGCCAACGAGGCCGACGACAACGGCCTCGTTTTTTTTCTTGCTCCTTTCCCCGAAAATGCCTACAATTGCACGTCCTCTCCACTTGGAGAGAGCAGAATCTCCGCGGACGCGCAGCCGTCGTGTGTCCAGGGCCCGAGGCAACATGGAGGGAAGCGGAAATGAACATTCAGCAACCAGCCGCCTATTTGGACCACATGCTGAAGCAGACACGGGAACACCACGTCGCCTTGAGTTCCATGGCCGACCTCAAGGCCAACATCTTGATGACTCTCTCCTCTGTGGTGCTCACCCTTTCGGTACGCCACGTGGGTGATCCGCGCACCCGTGCTGCCGCCCTGATCTTGATCTTCTTTTGTCTGGTCACCATGGTGTGCGCCGTTTACACGGTAATGCCAAAGGTCTCTGTCCTCCTTCGGCGCCGCCAGCCGGACGTCAACGACCCCAGCTTCAACCTCCTCTTCTTCAGCGACTATTTGCAACTGGACTACGGAGCGTATGTGAAGGCCATGGAGGAGGTGATGAACGATCCCTCGCGGAGTTACGAGATGCAGCTACGGGAGTTGTACACGTTGGGGCGGTTTCTGGCCAAGAAGAACTACCGCTTCGTGCGCCTGGCTTACTTAGCGTTTTTGACCGGCGTGTTCGCCAGCGGTGCGCTCATGCTCGTCAGCGGACTGCTGTGATAGCAGGGCGGCCTGGGCCCCGCTCAGAGTGAGCACAGGTACTGGTGGATGGAGCGGGCAGCCTTGCGCCCGGCTCCCATGGCCAAGATCACCGTCGCGGCACCGGTGACCACGTCCCCCCCTGCCCAGATGCGCTCGCGGGAGGTCTTGCCTGTCTCCTCATCCACCACGATGGTGCCATTTTTGCGGATCTCCAGGCCTGGCGTCGTGGCCGCGATCAAGGGATTGGGGCTGTTGCCAATGGCGCAAATCACCGCGTCCACGGGGATGCGGTATTCTGAACCCTCGATAGGGATGGGGCGCCTGCGCCCTGAGGCGTCTGGCTCGCCAAGCCTCATCTTGAGGCACTCCATCTCTTTGACCCAGCCGTTTCCGTTGCCGATGTAGCGCACTGGCAAGGTCAGGAAATCGAAGATGACCCCCTCTTCCTCGGCGTTCTCGATCTCCTCGGCGCGGGCGGGGAGTTCCTCCCGTGAGCGCCGATAGACAATGCGCACCTCTGCGCCCAGACGCAGCGCAGTACGCGCACAGTCCATAGCCACGTTTCCGCCGCCAATGACAGCAACCCTCTTGTGCTCTTTGATCGGGGTGCGATACTGCGGAAAGAGGAAGCCCTTCATCAGGTTCATTCTGGTCAGATACTCGTTGGCCGAATAGACGCCGTTCAAGTTCTCACCGGGAATCTGCATGAACCATGGCAAGCCGGCGCCTGAGCCGATGAACACGGCGTCGTACTCTGCAAGCAGACTGTCCACGGTGCGGGTCTTGCCCACGACAAAATCGGTCACGATGCGCACTCCCAGACGCCGGAGATACTCGACCTCGCGCTGGACGATGGCCTTGGGCAGGCGGAACTCCGGGATGCCATAGACCAGCACTCCGCCCATCTTGTGCAAGGCCTCGAAGATGGTCACCGCGTGCCCCAGTTGGATCAGGTCGCCTGCCACCGTGAGCCCTGCGGGCCCTCCTCCTACCACCGCCACCTTCCGGCCGGTCGGGGGCGGCAACGGTGGAAGTTTTATCTCCCCCTGCGCGGCCTCCCAATCGGCGAGGAAGCGTTCCAACCTGCCAATGGCTATCTGTGCGCCGCGCTTTTTCAGCAGGCATGCCTGCTCGCACTGCTCCTCCTGCGGGCACACACGCCCGCAGACGGCAGGCAGGCAGTTCTTCTCCTTGATGATGCGAATGCCTGCGGCAAAGTCGCGCGCGGCAATGCACTGGATGAACTTTGGGATATCGATCTCCACTGGACAGCCGCCGATACATGACGGCTTTGGGCAGTTGAGGCAGCGTTGCGCCTCCTCTACCGCCGTCTCGATGGGATAGCCCAATGCCACCTCGCTGAAGTTGCGTCGGCGTACCTCAGCCGGTTGCTTTGGCATCTCCCGCCGCCGCAGATCTACCTTCTTCTTTGCTGGTTCAGCCATGCACGTGCCTCTGACAGCTAGCCGGCTCCTCGCTCCTGGAGCTTCGGTACGCAAGCGTCTCCTCGGCCAGGTACTGCTTGCGCCGCTGCAGCAGCTCTGGCCAATCCACCTGGTGCCCGTCAAAATCAGGACCATCAACGCAGGCAAACTGCGTGCTTCCGCCCACGGTAACCCGGCACACGCCACACATGCCGGTGCCATCGATCATAATCGGGTTAAGGCTGACCACCGTCTTTATGCCCAAAGGACGACTGACGTCACTGACCCGCTTGAGCAAGTACGTGCAGCCGTTGACGATGATGCGGTGGACAGGCTGAGAGGCAGCGATCACTTCGGTCAATCTGCCCACGTGTCCCTTCAACCCCTTGCTCCCATCGCGGGTAATCACGCGCAGTTGGTCACTGACCTGGGCCAGGCGCTCTTCCCAAAAGAGCAGGAAGCTGCTCCGTGCCTCAATGACGACAACAACCTTGTTGCCCGCCTGCTTGAGGGCGCGGGCAATGGGGTAGATGCTGCCGATCCCATAGCACCCGCCCACGCACAGAACGGTGCTGAAGTGGTCAATCTCGGTCGGCTTGCCCAGGGGTCCCACCACCGTCGGCAGCACGCTCCCCGGCAGCAGAGAAGCCAGGGCGTTGGTGGTGCCTCCGACGTTCATGAACACGATGGTGAGTGTGCCCTCGCCGGCGTCCCAATCGGATACAGAAAGGGGAATGCGTTCCCCGTCCTCTTCGGCGCGCAGGATGACGAATTGACCAGGGCGCATTCCCTGTGCCACCTCTGGCGCCTTGATGGTCAGGAGGTGCATATTGGGCACGATCATCTGACTTGCACATAACTCAGCCATGGCTAACCCTCACCGAGACGAGAACATACAGTCGCTGGCCCAGCGTGCCGCCGCGCACTCCTACCGAGGCGTAGCCACGCGGTTGCCCGGTGCACACTGCCGCCTTGCCGACCCACCTGAGGCCGTCGCCGACCAGCTCCACCTCCTGCCCGGCCGAGATCCCGAACGCGGCTGCATCTTCCGGGTGAAAAACCGCCTGCGGCGGCGGAAAGACAGTCCCTGCCCCCTGGACGAAGTCACTCAGCAAGTAGCCGCCATAAGTGTGGGGGCTCAAGTGGACGTAGGCGGCAAACGAGTTCTGTTGTGCGGGCAGCGGAGCGGTCGGCGCCGGCGCCAAGCGCGACCAGCCCCAGCGTTGCGCGCGCTCACCTGGTGCAGCTATTCCCTTTTGGGCCCAGAAGGCACGAAGCTCTTCCTGAACCTGCCGTACCGTGGAGTAGTCGAAACCGGGAGCGCCCATCTGCTGGGCCAGGCGGGCGATAATCTGCCACCCGGCCAAGGCCCCTCCCGGAGGCGCAACCGCCTGGCGTACCGCGCGCAGCCTTCCTTCCCCATTCACGAACGTGCCGTCCATTTCGCTAAAGGCCGCCGCCGGAAGGACCACGTCAACACCCTGTCCCCCTCCTGGCTGCCACCAATGCTGGCAGATGACATAGTCCGCCCACAGGTGCGGATCACGCACGGTTTCCCCCACCAGATAGAGCACTTTGAGCCGCTTGCCGGGGGCCGCCGGCCAAGACAGCCAATTGGTCGAAGCGACTTGTGCCTGGGCGCCGAGACCCTGGATCAGCATGGCCCCGAGGAAGTTGTTGTACACGGGCAGAGGCAGGAGACCCGCACCGGAAGCGCGGGTCAACTCCTCTACCGCGGCAACGATCTCCTGCGCTTTGGCATTGGTGAGAGAATCTGGTCCCAGGACAATCACGGGGTTGCGTCCGGCGGCGAGGAGGCGCGCTGCTTGTCTTAGGCCCTCCGACAGGCCGGTGCCCACCTGCGCTGGTTCGACCTCGGCGCGGAGCAGGTGGGCCAGGTCCCGCAGCCAGCAGGCTTCTCGACCAGGTTCCGGTTGCAACCACAGCTCCGCTACCCATGCCAGGTTGTGTTCAGCGGGGTGCAGGGTGAGCAGGTGCGCACCACGTCGCTGAGCCCGCCGCAGCTCCACACCCACAACCGACATGGCAAAGCGACTGTCCATGAACACACACAAGATGACCCCCGCCTTGCGCAGTGCTGCGAGCGGCACCGCGTGCTCGAACAGCCGCACGTAGGCAGGAAGAAGGTCACCGTAAAACAGCGACGCGGAAGTGGTCACCTGTGGCGAATGCATCACCTGGACGGCGAATTTGTGGGCCACGTACAGTTCCTCGGTGGTGGCGTTGGCGGAAATGAGCATGCCGAACTCCTCCGGGTGGCAGGCGGCCAGTCTGTCGCCAGCCTCGCGCAAGGCCTGCGACCAATCCGCCTCCACATAGGCGCCGTCACGACGCACCAACGGCACCCGCGCGCGCCAAGGGGTATTGACCAACTCGGTTATGCAAAAGCGCCCCTTCACGCACAGTTGACCCGCGTTCACCGCGACGTCCTCACCCGGCAGACTGCCGATCACTTCCGTTCCGCGCACTTCTAGCTGCAGCCGGCAACCCAGACCACAAAGGGCACAGGTGGTGGCTACCGTCCGCTCGGCCTTTCCCACCCACTTCCTTGCCTTCTCTGCCAATGCCCCAGTGGGGCAGACCTCCACGCAGGCACCGCAAAACTCGCACCCAGCCTCCAAGTGCGTGCGCTCAAATGCCGGACCAACCACCGTCTGCCTGCCACGTTGCTTGAAGGACAAGGTATTTGCCAGACGAACGTCCTGACAGACGCGAATGCAGCGCCCGCACAAGATGCAGAGGTTATAGTCCCGGTCGTAGAAGGGGTCCTCCTTCTCCACCCGCAGCCCCCGGTAATACACGGGGTAGCCGATGTCGCGCACACCGAGATACCGCACCACGTCCTGAAGTTCGCAGCGGGCGTCGTTGGGACAAAACCGGCAGCCAGTGGTGACCCCCACTTTGCGAATGGTGTACATATACTCGCGGCACTCTTCCTGCTCTTCGCAGACCAGACAGCTGGCTGGGTGCTCGCTGAGAATGAGCCGGAGGATCTCGGTGCGCATCTGCTGCAGCTGCACCGTGTGCGTTCTGACCACCATGCCCTGTTCCACCGGCGTGGTACAGGCGGTGGGAAAGCCGCGCAGGCCGTCCACCTCCACCACGCAGAGGCGGCAGCCGCCGAATGGCGCCAGGTCCTTGTGCGCGCACAGGGTGGGGATGTAGATGCCGTGCCGTTGTGCCGCCTGTAAGATGGTGGAGCCAGCCTGCACCTGCACTAGCTGGTTGTCGATGCGCATGCTAATCCAGTTGCCGTTCCTGCGTCTGTTCATCACTCACTTTCCGTCGTGATCTGATGATGATGGCATCGCCTGCTATGGCATCAAAGCGGCAGATCTCGTAGCAGGCACGACACTTAATGCACTTGCTGGGATCAAGATTGTGGGGCTCGGCGCGCGGTCCGGTGATGGCGCCCGTGGGACATACGCTCACGCAGCGCTGGCAGCCGGTGCACTTTTCCGGAATGACCCGGTACTCAATCAGTTCGCGGCATACGGTGGCCGGGCAGTACTTTTCCTGTACGTGCGCCAGGTATTCGGAGCGGAAGTAGCGCAGCGTGGTGAGCACAGGATTGGGGGCCGTCTGCCCCAGGCCGCACAGCGAGCCGCGCTTCACCGTCTCGCCCAGCGTCTCCAGCCGCGTCAGATCCTCCGGCTCCCCGCGTCCAGCCACGATGCGCTGCAGGATCTCCACCAGGTGACGCGAGCCCACCCGGCAGGGCGAGCACTTGCCGCAGGACTCCTTCTGCGTAAAATCCAGAAAGTAGCGCGCCACGTCCACAACACAGGTGTCCTCGTCCATGACGATCAACCCTCCGGAGCCCATGATCGAGCCCGCGGCGGTGAGCGACTCGTAGTCGATGGGTGTATCCAAAAACTCGGCAGAAAGGCAGCCGCCAGAAGGTCCTCCTGTCTGCACCGCCTTGAACGGCTTGCGGGTGCCACCGCCAATGTCAAAGATGATGCGCCGCAGGGTTGTCCCCAGCGGCACCTCGATGAGCCCAGAACGCCGCACCTTCCCCACCAGGGAGAAGGTCTTCGTGCCATAGTTCCCCTCGGTGCCAAACTGCCGGTACCACGAGGCCCCGTTCCGCATGATGTGCGGCAAGGTGCCGAGCGTTTCGACGTTGTTGATAATCGTGGGCATGCCGTGTAAACCACTGACCGCAGGGAACGGCGGCCGTGACCTGGGCATGCCCCGCTTGCCCTCGATGGAGGCGATCAGCGCCGTCTCCTCGCCGCAGACAAATGCTCCCGCCCCTTCCTTGATGGTGATGTCGAAACTGAACCCCGAGCCCTGAATATTGGGCCCGAGGAGCCCACAGGCCCGCATCTGGGCAAGCGCGTGTCTGAGCCGCCGCACGGCAAGAGGGTATTCGGCGCGGATGTAGATGTACCCTTGACTCGCGCCGATGGCGTAGGCAGCAATCACCATCCCTTCCAGTACGGCATGCGGGTCACTCTCCAGCAGGGACCGGTTCATGAATGCCCCAGGGTCTCCCTCGTCCGCATTGCAGATGAGATATTTGACCTTGCCAGGGGCACTGCGGCAGACCTCCCATTTTTTGTAAGTGGGGAAACCTGCTCCTCCCCGACCACGCAGACCCGCCTCTTTCACCTGCGCCAGCACCGCTTCCGGCCCCATGGCGAACGCACGCATCATCCCCGCGTAACCGTCGTTGGCCAGGTAGTGCTGAATCTCCTCAGGATCGATCAACCCACAGTTCTTGAGCACCACGCGCACCTGGGGCTTGAGCATGGGCAGATCGAAGAAGTGGGGCAATGAAGTGGCGAGCGGGGCCTGGCCGTCACCGAAATGGCCCACTGCATGTTGAGGGGGGAGGTTCCCCGTGCGCAGGCCTTGCTTCACGATCCTCCGGGCCGTCTCCGGGGTCACATTGGCATAGCTGACCCGCGGCTGCCCAGGTAGCTGCACGTCCAGGAGCGGCTCCAGGTAGCACGGGCCTATGCAACCGACTTGAACGATGCTGGCCGCAAGCTTTTCGGCGCTCAGCGTCTCCTGGACCGCTGCCAACACCTCGCCTGCGCCTGCCGCCCGACCACACGACGCCATGCCGATGTAGATGACCGGCACCTGGCTCTGCTGCAAAGCCTGCCAGGCCTCCAGGGCCCGCTCGCGAAGCTGCGCAAATCTACCGATAGGCACTGAGTATCTCCTTCAGACCGAGCACGGTCACCCGACTGTGTATGTCTTCGTCCACCTGCACCACCGGGGCCAGGGCACAGCACCCCAAGCAGGCCACGCGCTGCAAGTCAAAGCGGCGGTCCGCTGAGGTCTGTCCCGGGGCTATCCCCAACTCCCGCTGCACCGCTTCCAGCAAGATCTGCCCGCCGCGCACATGGCAGGCTGTGCCCAGGCAGACGCGAATGGAGTGCCTGCCGGGAGCAACAAAGCGGAACTGCGAATAGAAGGAAGCCACACCGTAGACCTGGTTTTCTGAGATCCTGAGGAAGCGTGCGATCTGCCGCACGCTCTGCTCCGAAAGGTACCCCTCCTTCTGCTGGACGCGCTGCAAAATGGGGATGAGCTCCCCCTCCTCCCCTACGCAGCCGGCAAAGATTTCATCAACTGCCTGCACCATCCCTCCTCAATTTGGTTGTCGCGTCTCTGGGTTGCCCAAGAAAATGCAGTCGGTCAACTCCACCTCGCCCCTGACGAAATCCTCAGCAAAGGCCAGGCAAGTTGGCGCACCACAACAGCCGCAGTCGATCTGACGCAACTTTTGGTACACGCGCTCTCGTTCCTTGATGCGTTTGATGGAGGTGGCAATGTCCGTGTCAAAGTAACGTGTCGGTCGGGGGAGGATGGGGTGCTCGAAAAAGTAGTAGCGCTCCTGCAGGCGGCGTTCGATTTCCTCATAATCGACATGGCACTGGCGCAGGTAGCGCTCACGCTGCCGCTCGATATTGGCTTTGGCCACATATGGGTTTCCCACCACAAAGGGGCCGCCGATACATCCCATCATGCAGGCGACGGCCTCGACAAAGTCCACGTTGCGCAGCTTCGAGTTCTCGATGTCATCGAAGATGCGCATCACCTGGTCGATGCCGGACACGGCCAACCAGTTGCCCACGGTGGCGAAGCGGGTCAAGGCCCCCGCGGTAGCCCAACCCGGGTCGAAGGTAAAGTCTTCCGGCACCTGCGCTTCCGCGAAGCGCTTCTTGGCGGCCACCACGTGGGGCAGAAGCACGGCGTAGATATCGCGGATCGCCACCGCACCGTCAAAGTAGGACCTTTCTTTCTCGGCAGGCTGTTTGATAGAAACGATTTTCGCCGGACACGGGGCGATGTAGATGATGCCCACCTGCTCGGGTGCCAGGCCCAACTTCTGCGGTAGAGTCTTGCGCAGCTCGCGTGCCGTCACCTCGCGCGGCACGTCCAAAGGCACGATCAGCTCCACGAGGTCCGGATACTTGACCTGAATGAGGCGCAACGTGGAGGGACAGTGGGAAGAGATCAGCGGCCGACGTCCCTGGTAGGTTTCCAGGTACTTGGTCAGTGTGACAGCTAAAGCGGCGGTGGAAGCGCTCACATCCGCCACCTGGTCAAATCCCAGCTCCCGCAGGGCCAGGTGCACGAGATAGGGGTGAATGTCGGCGCCAAACTGGGCATAGAGCACAGGCGAGGGCACTACGACCTTGTAGGCGAAGCGAGACAGCTCGGTCACCTGGTCGGCAATGGGTACCACTGCACCTTCCGGGCATACCGACAGACACAGCCCGCAATCCACACACAACTCTTCGGAGATCTGCGCCCGTCCCCGGCGCACGCGAATGGCCTGCGTGGGACACCGCCTCATGCAGGCCATGTGTCCGCGGCACCTCTGCTCATCTACCCTGTGCGCGTGGTAGTACTGCATTGCCGCTCCCCGATCAGACCAGGAACTTCATGCGCACCAACGTCCCCTTGCCCACCTCGCTGCTGATGAAGAACTCATCGGCATTCTTCTTCATGTTGGGCAGCCCCATCCCGGAACCGAACCCCATGGCGCGCATCTCCTCGGTAGCAGTGGAGTATCCTTCCTGCATGGCCAGGTCGATGTCGGCGATGCCGTTGCCCTGGTCGCTGATGGTAACGAGAATGGCCTGTGGATCGACCACGAGCTGAACAACGCCGCGCTGGGCGTGCATGACAACGTTCATCTCCCCCTCATAGGTGGCGATGGCCACTCTGCGAATGAGCGCCGGGTCAAAGCCGATGGTCTTGAGCAACGACTTGACCTCGGTGGAAACCAGACCAGCGTTGACAAAGTCGCCGCCTTTCACGGTGAACTCGCGCGTCAGATACTGTGCCTCTGAAGCCGGCGGCTGTTGGCGCGCACCAGAGGCAGCGCTCTGGCCCCGCTGGAGCGAGTCCAGCTGCACACACGCCTCGTACATGTCCAGGCTGGTGCCGAGTACCACCAGACCATGCGCCCCGGCAAACTGCTCGCATCCATCCTTCGGCCTCTTGCCCCGCAGGAACACCACCCCGACAAATTCCGCCATCAGGGCCGAGACCACCGCCTGCTGCGTGGCCAGTCCGGTAAGGAGCAGAGAGTTAGGCTGGCCAAAAGCCAGCACGTCGCTCATGAGGTCGGAGGCGTACACATGCTCGAAGGGCGTGTCCAACCTCTCGCCTCCGGCCAGGACCGTGGCCCCAAGAATCTCTTTGACGTCGCGCACCAGCAGCATGAGCGTCTCGGACGCCGAGGCAGCACTATGTCACACGCGAAGGCCTGGCGCCTTCTAAGGCGTGCGCAACCCCAGCTCGTAGAGCTTTGCGGCGAGGGAGTAGGTGGACAGCGGGGACCAGAGAATTGGAATGCCGAACTTGCTGGCCAACTCCACCGTCTCTTTGGGCACCTCTTTGTTGCTGGTAATCACCACCGCCGCCACATCGACCAAATTGGCGGCCGGAACGATACTCTTGTGAGTCTGCACCGTCAGCCACAGGTCCCCAGGCCGGGCCGAGGCCATGACGTCGCTCACCATATCAGAAATGAACACCCCCTTGACCTCGCGATGGTCGAAGGTACTCAGGGCTTTCAGCTGCAGCTGGACCATCACCTCTTTCGTAGTCATGTTCCTCCTCCTCGTGCCCTGGCGCAAGCCAGCGAAGGCTGTCAGGAAAAGAGAGGCTTTCGTGCGCTCGGGGGCTCTTGGGACAACATACCTACATCGTGCAAGAACTCGCCAGTACAGCGTGAGAGGTCTGGGATGAGGTTGAAAGCAACCACCTTGATGCGCGAACGCGTGGTGTCGCGCCGCTGGTTGAAGTAATCGGTGAGGATGCTCAGCTTCTTTTCCGGGATGGGCACCTGCAGGGCCTGGGGCAGGAAGCCAAAAGCCACCACCAGCCAGGTTTTCTGTTGTTCCAGCGCCTTGCGCTGTTGCTCCACTGGGCACTCGCTCAGACACCCGGTGCAGTGCATCAGCCCCATGAGCTGGGAAAAGTCCTCCACCTGGCCGCACCGGCTGCACTGCAGGTCAAAGCGAAACGACTGGGCCGTTTCCACGCGGCTCCAGAAGTGTTCCTCCTCGCGGTACTCTTCGCCCAGGGGAAGAGCATCTTCCGGGGAAAAGTACGTCCTCACCATGCCACAATGGAAGCACTTTTCAAACGCGATCAGCCCGAAACGGACGTGCGCCATCTGCCAGAGGTGTGTACAATTTGCCATGACTGCCTGCTCCTGTCTGGTGGGTGCGCTTCTGCTTGGCGCTGTGGATCTCTGTCGGGCAATGGGTCACTTGCTGGCAGCGAAGCGGGCACTGACGGACAAGCCCGATGGGATGGATTGAGGTAGACTTCGCCGCCGCGCGTAGCACCTTCAGCGGCTGCCCCTGGTAGGCAATGGATGCGGCACCGTACCACATCACGTTTCTGACTCTCCCTCAGATGGTGAGGTAGTAGCCACCATTGGCGCCTGACCCATCCAGCGACAACGCGAGGATAGGTCCGGCCCCCGTACGGTCAAACAAACAACGGGCTGGGGATAGCATTCACACTTGTATAATTAAACATTTTCGAGACAAAAGTCAAGGAAATTTTTCGCCTAGGCAGCCCCACAGACGAAAATGGCCCCGCGCCGAAGCGCCAGGGCCTAAGATTTGGCTCCGGTGGTAGGACTCGAACCTACAACCTAGTGGTTAACAGCCACCCGCTCTGCCAATTGAGCTACACCGGATTTGAGCGCCAGAAATATAACAAAGTCTCAGCAAGAAATCAAGCCCTTTGCATACGGTTACCGGCCGGGGGCGGAGCCTCGCACCGCGCCTTGACAGGCTTGGGGCCGCGGGCCTTCAGGAGGAGCTCCGGAAGTGGGCACCTGCGTACCCACGGTGCGAAGGATGGGACGCCACTTTCGCGTGAGGGCCCATTCACCACCCGGCAACAGCACGATCCTGCACCGGAGAAGAGGGGTTGGGGCCCCTCTTCTCCGCCACATTACCACAGGCTAGGTGCAGGGCTGCCGAAGGGCTACTTCAGCAGTACCATCCGCTTGATAGACTGGTAGGAAGCGCCGCCCGGACCTCCCTGCCGTGCCGCCAGGCGATAGAAATACACCCCACCAGCCAGCATACCCCCATCGAACGCCACCGCATGACAGCCAGCGGCTACAGTCCCATCCATCAGCGTGGCTACCCTCTGGCCCGCCACATTGTACACCTCCAGGCGCACCTCCGAAGGCCACGGAAGCGCAAACCCGATCGTGGTGGTGGGATTGAACGGATTGGGGTAGTTCTGCCACAGCTCCCACCTGGTCGGCAAACTGCTCTCCCACGGCCGCACTGCACTGACCAGGCCCCAGCCGTACCAGAAACCCGTCTGAACCCGGTACCCGGGGCTGCCAGCGCCCCCGACGCCCCCCTGTCCAAGCGTCGACTGCAGGCAAAAAGTAGGGCTGCTCATTGCCCCTGCGCCGCTTGCCAAAACCCCCTGCCAAATCGCGAACTGCCCCCGGACCGGAGCCACCCACCCCGCGAATACCAGCAGGAAGGCGAGCACTGTGAGGACCCCTTGCCTGGACATGGTCTCCTCCTTCGCCCACATGGGCCTTGACTGGTTTGTGCCAGAAATGCTCATGCGCCACCCTGCTATTCCTCTTGCCGCCGGAGCAGCTGCTCGTCAAGCCGCGCCGCCCGCAAAGCCTCAATGCGCTGTGCTGCCACACGCCCCATTCTCTCGTGATCGGCGCGGTAGTACACTCCCAACTCCTTGGGCATGCCGTACAGTTCCGGATGCACGTACTTGCCACGGCGCTCAGCCGGCTTCTCTTGCTCAACGGGGGCGCCATACCGTGCCACCCAGGGGTCGTTGCGCACCGCTTCCACCCGCCAGGAAACCTCCACGTGCGGTTTGTCGCTACGAATGACAAAGCGATTGTCCCGCATCTTCCGCCACAATGGCTTGGGCAAACTGACCTATCACCGTCAGTTGGTACCGGAAGTCGCGGTTGATGGCTTCGAAATACTCCGGAAGTTGCACCGCGGCATAGCCTTCGGCATCGGTGGTCACGTTTCCGCTGTAAACGTTGAAAGGTTCTGGCCCCTCCGTGCAATAGTGGTTCAGATAGTGGGTCGCCGGCCGGAGGGGGTGGTCGATCTGCAAGGACTTGGTGCCAGAAGCGGCAAAGCGCCCGTTCGCCAGGACCGCGAAGCCCTCCGGGCTGTGTGCGGTGCCGATTACACCGATAGCCTGACCACTGCCGGCGACGGCCGAACCACGCACAGCCGTGCCCCACGTACTGTGAGTCACGCCAAAGACTCCGTAGGTGTTGCCTTCGGTGGCCTGTGACACACCCAACACTCTCCCACCCTCAGTACTCGCGCTTCCCCCACCCACGCCGCACGTAGGGCCTGCGGCGGCGTCTGCCCAGCCATACACGCCCCAGCCCTCACTGCTAAGGGTCTCCCCAAGTACGCCCATGGTATAACCCCTTGGGGCCACAGCCTCACCATACACGCCTATCCCATCCAAGCTCTCCGCCCGGCCGTAGATACCGAAGGTCTCACCGTACCTTGCCGTGGCCCAGCCAAACACGCCTCTCCCCGAGGTGCTGGGGCTTGCCCCAAACACCCCGCAATTGCCTCCACTGGTGGAGGTCGTGAGGCCAGAGACGCCCATGCCCGTCTCACTGTCACTCTGCCCCACCACGCCGCTGTTCAAACCGCTCGTGGCGGTGGCCGAACCAAACACACCCACCCCCACCCCGCTGGCGCTTTCCCCATACACGCCGTAGGCCGCACCAGTAGTGCCGGTATGAGCGCCACAAACGGCGCGGCTGCCCGCCTCCGTCGCCACATGCAAGCGATGGCTGGGAGAACTGGTGCCAATACCCACGTTGCCCGCGTTGTAGAAAACGCTCGTGCCTGACTGACTCCACACCTGCTCCGTCAGGTCACCTGCAGGCCCCCAGGCCGAACCGCTCCACTTCAACACCTGACCAGTCTCAGGTGCCGTGCTGGCCACCGAACGCCCCTGAAGCCCCACCACCGTCGGAGCCGGGTAGGTTCCCGTCAGATCTCCCCCAGCCGTACCCCCAGGTGGCAGACTCACCGAGGGGTGCAACTTCCCCTGCGTCACCGCCCCATCGGCAATCTTGCCGGTGGTTATGGCATTGTCCGCAATCTTAACGCCCGTCACCGCCTGATCCTGAAGCTTACTGCTCGAGATGGCATTATCTACCACGCTCTGGGCACATAAGCTATACGCGGCCGAGGTGAAGGCAATGCGCGGCGAGAGCACATTGCCCTCCACGGCCATCTCCAAGTAATAGGGCCGGTTGAATTCCAGACTCCCCAGCGGGTTGATGCTCCCCAGAATGACGTTAAAGATCCCCCGTTCCACGCTCACGCCGGCATGGGTTTCCGTCCACAGCGCAGTGCCGCCACTGGCCGTGGCAAAAATCTGGAAGCGAAAGTCGTAATTCCCACTCAGGGCAGAACCGCTGTTGTCCGTCAGCACCCCCTGGTAGCTGATTGTGGGCGGAACCTGAGCCATAAGACCCTGGCCGCCGATCAGCACCAGCAGCAATAACCGAGGCATAGGTCTCATAGTGCGCTCCTCCTTTCTCCTGCTCCTACCGACTCCCCAAACGGGCCTACCACAGCCAGCCTCAGGCAACCTCGCGCCCTCCTGGGGGCGGGCGCGGTCGCCGAGCATACCGCACCCCTACCGGCCCCCCACGCCGTGGTCTGCCGTAACACACCATTTTTCCCTGCACTCCGCAAAAGCAACGCGGCACCTCCCTCATGAAGGCCTTGGCCAAACAGCCGACGGCCACTGCCCTTCTATCTCAGCAAAACCAGTTTTGTGCTTTTCGCAATCTTGCCGGCCCGCACCCGGCACAGGTAGCTGCCCGAGGGGCAATCCTTGGCATCCCAGCGCAGACGCTGCAGGCCCGCCGGCATCCAACCCTCGTGCACCCGCGCCACCTGCCGGCCGCGCAGGTCATACACCGCAACGCTCACCTCAGCGGCCTCAGGCAGGCTGAACTCGAGGACCGTGGCGCTGTTGAACGGATTGGGGTAGCTGCGGCAAAGGGTGAACGTCTCCGGGCCAGTGCGTCGATCTCCTTCCACCCGAGTCAGCTCCGCCAACGGCCGCCGCCAGAAACTGCCGCCGGAGGTGCCGGCATACAGATATGAGCCGCCAAAGGCAAGAGAAGTAACTTTTTTTATTATTCAAGCCGGTACTCCCATCCTCCCAGGTTTCGCCTGCGTTTAATGAAATGAACACCCCGCCGCCCCATGTGCCAGCGTACACGGTACTTTGCGTCTGCGGGTCGATCGCCAGGGCGCGAACATTGAGAGTGGTCAGCCCCGTGCTGACCGCGCTCCAGCTCTCGCCGCCGTCCGTGCTCTTGAACACACCGCCACTTGTCCCGGCATACACCGTGCTCGGCGTCTGCGGGTTGAGCGCCAGGGCAAAGACATACAGGTTAGTTAGTCCAGTGTTGACCGCGCTCCAGCTCCCGCCGCCGTCGGTGGTCTTGAACACGCCGCTGCCCAATGTCCCGGCATAGAGGGTTTCCGGCGCCTGCGGGTCGAGCGCCAGGGCATAAATCGTGAGATTGGTCAGTCCCGTGTTGACTGAGCTCAAGCTCCCGCCGCCGTCGGTGCTCTTGAACACACCGCCGCCGTACGTCCCGGCATACTCCGTGCTCGGCGCCTGCGGGTCGAGCGCCAGGGCATAAACATACTTACTTGTCAGCCCGTATTAATCGCGCTCCAGCTCCCGCCGCCGTCCGTAGTCTTATACACCCCGCTCCCTAACATACCCGCATAGACTATTCCAGGCGTCTGCGGGTCAATCGCCAAGACGTTGACACTGGAAAGGTTTGGATTTGCGCTCCAGCTTTCCCCCCATCCGTGCTTTTATACAAACCTCCTCCCTCTATGGCGGCATATATAATGCTTGGCGTCTGCGCATCGATCACCAAGTTATAGACATTAGTACAGATTAAACCTGTATTGATTGCTGTCCAGCTCATTCCGCCGTCGGCACTTTTGAACACATCGCCGCCATTCGTCCCGACGTACACCGTGCCCGCCGTCTGCGGGTCAATCCCCAGGGCATAAACATACAGGTTAGTGAGCCCCGTGGTGACCGCGCTCCAGCTCCCGCCCCCGTCGCTGCTCTTGAACACGCCACCCCCATACGTCCCCGCATACACCGTGCCCGGAGTCTGCGGGTCGATCGCCAGGGCGAGAACATCGAGAGTGGTCAGCCCCGTGTTGGCAGCGCTCCAGCTCCCGCCGCCATCGGTGCTCTTGAATATTCCGCCGCCATCCGTCCCGGCATACACCGTTCCCGGAGACTGCGGGTCCATCGCCAGGGCCCTTATCCTTCCCCCTTCCGGCCCAACGCAGGTCCAACCGTCCGGTACGGCCCCTGCCGGGCCCAGGCTTGTCAAGAACAGAACGACGGCAAGCACCCCCGCGGAAAACAAATATTTCTGTCTCATATGACCCCTCCTTTCAAGGTTATGACTATCCCCGTAGTCTACGGTACGCACCTACATCGGATAGCGCGACATCAGCAGGATAGTACTGGAGGTGCCCTCCATCTTCTTTCGATGTCGGACAAAAATAATTACCAATCACATACATAGGCGGCCTATTGGCAGCCATGACCTCACCCCCTTCCTCAGCCTGTGTCCGACATCCGTCGGCACCACAAAGCAAAAAGCCGGACCCTCCAAGAATCATCCCTTTTGATTCCTCGGCGGCCCGGCTGTCCTGGCAGATCCGTTACCTGCCTACAAGCGGCCCTTCTGCTTTAGACCCGCGGCTTTGCGCCCCGGGTGTCTCGGAGTGTGGCCTTGGGGAAATCCTCAGCTGACGTCGTCGATTGCGGCTACATGGATTTCTGACCCCACCAAAAACCTACATCCCTGGCTAGAAGACAACGGAGAATGACAGCGTTAAAGATAGCATTTTTGCGCTAAATTTCAAGCAAAATGTGCGAAAATATTGTTTGGAGACCGCGCACCCCTGGTGCCCGCGGGGGAGGGGAAGCCCGTTGGCCCAGGTGAGATAGACGAGAGCCCAGATTCCTTGGCGCGCCCGGAGGGGCCGCTCACCGGCACCATTCCTGTCGGCTTCCTCAGCCCCGCGATAGGGACCCGCCAGCACCCGAAAGAGGCTCTCCATCTCCCACCCCTCTTCGCCGCCCTTCGGCCACCGCGACCGAAGCGGTATTCTCCTCTACATTGCCTCGCTCGCGGATTCGGGTTCATCCCCCAAGTAGAGGAAGCGATCCATGAGCTCCACGTAGCGGCTCCACTTCCGGCCCGGCTCTTTGTCTCTGCTAATGATACGCGCAAACGCATTGGCTTTGGAATCCAGCTCGTCGGCGTAGTAGAGGATAATGGCCTCCACGGTCATCGGCACCACGGGCGAGCCATACTCCCCTTTGCCCTGGTGGGAAAGAATAAGGTGCAGCAGGCGCATTGCCAGCTCCTCAGGAAAGCCCGGGAGCGCGCGCAACCTGTCTCTCACCATCTCAGCCCCCAGAACGATGTGACCGATCAGCCTCCCCTGATCGGAATAGTCTATGAAGCCCTCGGTCTTGAGCTCTTCTATCTTGCCAAGGTCGTGGAGCAGGGCACCGGTCACCAGCAAGTCGTGGTCCACATGGGGGTAGCGATGGTGGGCCGCCGCGCAGGTCTCGGCCACCGCGACAGTGTGTTCCAGCAGTCCACCCCGATAGTTGTGGTGCCAGAGCTTACCGGCCGGGGCCTCGGCAAACACCTTGCGGAACTCCGACTCTGCGAAAAAGGTGCGCAACAGGGCGCGCAGGTGCGGGTTGGTCACCGCCTGCATCAGTTGGTCCAGGCGCTGCCAGAGCTCTTCCAGGTCCTTGGGGCAAGTGGGTACAAAGGCTTCAAGCGCCTCCACCTCCTCGGCACGGGCGGCACGTACCTTTTCCAGCTTCAGATGCGGTTTGCCCGCGTACTCGACCACCATCCCTTTCGCCTTGACCACTTGACCTATGGTCAGCTGCGCGTGTAATGCCTCCGCATTCTCCCACACGGTAGCCGAAATCCGCCCTGACTGATCACCCAATTCCAAGGCCAGATACGACTCGTTGGTATCACGGCGCAGGCGCAGTTCCTTCCTGCGCACGACAAAAAAGTCCACCACCTGCTCCCCCGGCTTCAAATCCTTGATCAAGGTACGGGGCATGGGTCTTCTCCTCCCTACTGAGGGGCCAAGGTGAGCACCTTCGGCCGAGTGGTCAGCAAGGCCTGCCGGTCCATGCTGGTCACATGCAGGCTCCCTTCCAGCCACGAGCGGGTCTGGTCAGCATAGTGACGGCTCATACGGTGACCTGACTGACCGGTGGGAAGCACCAAGTGGAGGACGCGGTCTTCGGCCAGATCAACCACCATGCGCATTGAGGGCCCCCAGCGGGCACGGTAGGGTTCCGACAGAGAGTAGCCGGTGTTCCACACGGTGGAAGCACAGCCACCAACCCGAAAGGGCCCGAGATCGAAGTACTTGCCCAGCACAGGCGCCTCAGAAAAGGCGTGGCGAAACGTCAGCGCGTGGATGTCGCCCCATTGCCATCGTGCCAGCTCCGGGCCCAGGGAGCTTCTCAGTTCCTCCACGCCCGCAGCCAGACTCCTCAGCAGCAGGTCGGGCAGGGTTTCCGTAGTGTCAGGGGTGGAAATGTCATCGAACCACAGGGACTGGCCCCGCGCAATGAGGCGGTCGGTGACGCGATACACGATGCCTGGGAAGCCGACAAAGGCCTCGTACAGCTCTTCTCCCATCTCGTCGGCGAAGATGCTGTGCAGTAGGTGACGGTAAAAGGCGTGGAAGATGGTACAGGGGATGCTCTCTGGCAGCTCGACGCAATCCCATCGTCGCAGGAGCAGATGGGCCTGATGCACCAGGCCTGTGTCCGGGAGCGAGGCCTGCTCGTAGGCGCGCAGGAGCAACGGCAAAACGCCTCGGGCGCGAAGGGAGAGCTGATCCACCTGGAGCTCCTGACAGTCGGCGCGCGAAAGCTTGGCCTTTTCCTCCAGACGTTGCCTGATGCGGGAGATGCGATCTGGTGGCTCCCAGTAGGCAGAGACGTAGCCATAAAGGGCTTGGTCCCAGATCTCGTTGTTGGCTGTGGCGACAAATCCTGCGGCTGGATTGAACAGTCGCGGATGGCGTTCAAAGGGGATGGTGCCTTGCCAGTCGTTTCTGGAATCCCATCCAGGGCGAGGCAGCACGCCGTGGCCGCCTCCACGCCAGGGGATGGTGCCACCCAGGGTGTAGCCGATATTGCCGTCCACATCCGCGTAGACAAAGTTCTGCGCTGGCGTGCCATACGCGCGCAGCCCTGCCTGCACCTCAGAAAAGCTTTGGGCGCGGATGACCGTACGCAGGGCAGCCACTTCGTCGCTGTAGTCGTGTCCCACCCAGCGCAGACCAATGGCCTTACCCACCTGCCTGCCAAGGGCGTGCACATCGGTGACCAGAGGGCCGTGCACGGTGAGACGAACTTCCTGGACCACCTCGGACTGGCCTTTGACCGCGATAGTCTCAGCCACCGTATCCATGGTCAGCCATTGTCCGTCGCGCACGTAGCGGGTATTGTTCACGGTGTCCAGCCTCTCGACAAAAAAGTCGGCGTCGTCGATCATGCCGTTGGTGATGCCCCAGGCGAGGCGCCGGTTGCGACCGATGGAGATGCCCGGCAGGCCGGGGATGGACACGCCACAGGCATCGATGTCGCCAGCGGAGAGGTGGACTTCATACCACACCCCCGGCACGGCCAGCAGGAGGTGGGGATCATTGCAGAGGATGGGCTTTCCGCTCGCCGTCTTGGCGCCAGACAGAGCCCAGTTGTTGCTGCCCAGGGCTGCCTCTGCCAGTCCAAGCTGCGCGCGGGCTTGGCGGATGGTGCGCAGGGCTTCACCGTAGAGGGCCAGTTCCTCATCTCCCACGCTGGCCGTGATGCGCGGCCCAGCGTAAGGGCCCAGGGGGAGGATTTCCTGCAGGTGTTCCGCATCGACCCTTGCTGCTAATGCGCCATAGGTGAGGTCCACAGCCCAAGACATGCACAGGGTCCAGGACATGAAGCGGATTATAGAGAGACAGTCCTCGGGCTGCCACGGTGTGGGGGTGTAGCGCAGGACGAGGCATTCCAGCGGCAGTTTGTGCCTGCCCTGCGCCAGGAAGGCATTCACGCCTTCGGCGTAGGCCTCTAGCACCTGCCTCGAAGCCGCAGGGAGCTGGGCATAGAGAGCGGTGGCAGTGCGCCCGATGCCGATGGTGCGCATGAGACGGTCATGGGCCAAGACGCGGGGGCCGAAAAGCTCGGCCAACTGGCCATTGGCCGCCCGGCGGGTGAGGTCCATCTGCCACAAGCGATCCTGGGCGGTCACAAACCCCTGGGCCATGAGCAGGTCGTGCTCGTTTTGGGCATAAATGTGCGGCACGCCGTGCGCGTCGCGCACCACCTCCACCGGGGCATGCAGACCCGGCAAGATCAGTCGGCCGCTCTGCTGCGGCAGTGATCGCCGCAACGAGAGGTAGCCAAAAATCACCACTCCCGCTGCACCGACCAGGAGCGTAACAACCAGACCAGACAGCAGTCGCTTGGCTTTTCCCATACCGGCTCTTCCCTCGCAGATTGCCCTCTCGCAAGCGCCCAAACGAAAAACGGCCCAGTGCGCCTGAGCCGTCTCTGCGTCCCCTCATCGTCCCGGTGCCCCGCCCCACAAGGCACACCGCCTCACTCTTGTTTCTTAACCTTCGCCTGCTCCGTCTCCTTAGGCGGATCGCTTTTGGCCTGGCGCTGACGTTGTCCGCTCTGGTCCCCCTCATGCCGGACAAAGTCCCTCCGCGGCTCCGGAGCCGGCACTGCTGCGGGCGGGGCATTGTTATCGGCTCCCACCTTGCTCACCGGTGGCGCCATGCCGGACTGGCCACCGACTGTCGCGGGCGCGTACGACTCTTCTTGCGCCGCCACACGTCGCCGGGAAAAGTCCCGCGCCTCGACACCTTCAGAGGAGACATCCTCTTCTGGCAGCAGAGGGGCGGCATCTGCCCACCAGGGGACCTGATAGTACCACCGCCAGGCGTAGAACGCCGGGTTGTCGTAAAAACGGGGCACAGAAGATGCTTCGTAAAGGGGATTCCCTCCGTGACAGCTGGCGCAATCATCGCGATAGTCGACCCGATAGGTGCTGACTACGCCACCCTCCACTTGCACCGGACTGTGTGACAGTTTAGTGTAGCAGCCGGTTGCCAGCACAATGCCCAGCAGCGCCACAAACCCGTTTGTGCACCAGCGCACCGAAATGGTCACGCTTCTCCTCCCCACGCTGAGCTCATTCGCTTAGAAGTACTCGAGGTAGACGATCTTGAGCTCACGGTTGGCATACTTCATGTCTTGACGATTGTCGAGGATGTTCTTGAAGGCGAACTCCACGTACAACCGCTGGGCAAACGTCCACCGCATGCCCACGTTCAGGTACCCCTTACCCCCGCCAACGGCCTGGCTGTTGTTGTCGTTCATGCCAATGTCATAATCGGCGACCAGCGACAGCTCCTCGTTGAGCCTGACGTCCAATCCGCCGAACACGTCGATGTCTCGGTCACCGTCTTTGTCCTCGAGGCTGTAGCACAACCCCACGTGCGCCCCCACCGTGAGGGGAAGTCCGTAGTTCTTGCTGGCCACGGCGTAGAACCCGCGCGACTTGATGGTGTAGCGCTCCAGGGTATCGAGGTAGGGGCCATAGCCCTGACTGTCGTACCCGATGACGATGTCGGGCATGGCATAGCTTTCCTCGAAGATGCGGTAGGCGAAATTCACGCCTGGGTTCGGGTTCCACTTCACCTTGCCGGCCCCGATGACGTTGGTCCCTCCGAAAGAGGCGCCAAAATTGAGGCGGTGCGTCAGGCCAACGGCCACATTGCCCAAGAGGCCCCCCTCCGGATAGGCGCGCACGCCGACGATGAAGCTGCCCCGCTCAAGGATCTGCGCTGTGGGTTGGTCAATCAAGATGGGGCTCAGCATGCGATCAGTGTACGTCACTGGGGGCTCTTTCTGCGCATACGCGGCCCCAACGCATAGCATGACCACCACCCCGCTCACAATCACCACTAAGCTACGCATAGCCAGGACCCTCCTCCTATACCCACTTGCCGCGCCAGGATCCCGTCGACTCCTGGGAAAAGCCGCCTTGGACTGGTGTAAATGTATCAATTATCTTGCGAAAAGTCAAGCAAAAAGCTTGGCTTCTGGCTGCTGGTGTCCCCGGATTTTCCACAACGGAGTGGTCAGCGGAAAGTGAGCAGAGCCACACCGAGCACGGTGAGCAGCAGCCCTGCCATGCCCCTGGCGTGCATCACCTCGCCGCCGAAGAAGACCCCCATGAGCGCACCGAAGACGGGGGAAGTGAAGGCGATGGGCATCACCCTGCCCAGGGGGGCACCTTTCAACGCAGCGTAGAAACAGAGCATCCCCACGCTCCCGGCCAGCACTCCCCCTCCGACCGCTACGTAGAGGATGTTCCGCTTTCCTGCCGCCGCCACGGCCTGCCACTGCCCTATGCTCAGCAGCCCCAAGACCACTACCGCCACCGCAGTGCGCACAGTGATCCCCACCACCGCGGGGAGGTTCCCCTGGTGCAATCCCTTCTTCTCAAAGTAGCCCCCTATCCCCCAGGCCATGGCAGTACACACCGCGGGAATGTAAGGTCGCATAGACTACCCTTTCACGTTCCTTTCTGCTCCCTCGATGAACACAGGTACTCCCAACCACATCCATTGGACTGTTTCCAGGGGGATTAGACCGCCCTGCCGTCGCCTTGTCATAGCCTACCGCTGCGCCAAGGACGGCAGGCCCTCTAAAGAAAGAGGCGCCAGCTCCGACGCAGCGCAGTTTTCGGCCACCTGTACCGGTGTCTTGGCGCCAGGAATCACCGTGTGGCAGGCAGGGTGCGACAAGCAGAAGGCCAGGCTCACCTGCGCCCGCGTGTACTGAGGGTAACGCGCGAACAAGAACTCGTATGCCTCCAGGTCCCGAAAATAGCCCTCTATCTTTTCCGGCGACAGGTTCATGCGACGGTGATCGTCAGGCCCGAAGCGGGTTGCGCGGGTGAACTTGCCCGTGAGAAAGCCAAAGAGCAGCGGAATGCGAACGATGACCCCCTGGCCGAGGCGCTGGGCCGTGGGCAACAGAAGCCTCTCCGCCTCCCGCTCCAAGAGGTTGTAGCGGACCTGGATGCAGTCCAAGAGGTCGGCGTGATCTTCAAGCACGAAGGCCTGCTCGCTTTCCTTGAACGATTTCACACTGAGCCCAGCGTAGCGGATCTTGCCTGTCCGTTTCAGTTCCGCCAGGGCCAGACAGGGGTCATCTCGCCTCAGCTTGTCCAGGTCCGGGCTATGGAGTTGGAGAATATCGATGGTCTCTACGCGCAAGCGGCGCAAGGACTGCTCGGCCGCCCACACCAGGTAGCTCTTGTCATACGTCTGCCGGATCGGGCCATAGCCCCGGTCGTCGGCCGCGCTGGCATTGTAGAAGTCATTGCCGACCTTCGTGGCCACCACCACCTCCCCCTTGCCCCTTTCGGCCAGTACCTCCGCGATCAGCTCCTCGGAATGGCCAAAGCCATAGACGTCGGCCGTATCGATGAGAGTCACACCACGGTCGATAGCCTCATGTAGTGCCCGCTTGGATACGCGATCATCGGTGGGGCCCCAGTTTTTGCCTCCGATCGCCCAGGCGCCAAAGCCCACAGTGGAGACTATCGGTCCGCGCGCACCTAAGCGGACATACTTCATTTCACCACCTCTTTCCCCCCTGCGCTCTGAATGCCGCGGCCACACACTTTCGGCGGCACCTCTGCTGTGCCCTGCCAGCAGGATCCTCACTGGGGCGGAGTCCACCCCACAGGAAAAAGGCGCACTGGCCGCCACTCTTCCGCCCTGTCCCGACAGCCGTAGTGAAAAGCAAGAGCTGCCTCCCTCATCCGCCTAGCCATCATGCACCCGCCGGCGATTCGGCTTCCGCCGCCTCTATCGCCTCCACCCTGCGCACGTACGCCTCCATATCGAATTTTCGTCGCAGGCCGGTTTCGCTCATGTAGCGGACAAGTCCGAACACTGGTCGTTCGCCCCACGGGCGGTCGTGTTTGCCAAAGCACCAGGCCACACCGGCAAAGCCGTTGGGGTCGCGACCGTCGAGCTCGTACTTGTTGTTCAGGTACAGACAGCGCCGGAATGCCTCTTCCGGCGCGGGGCTCCACTCCAGGATCTTTTTCCCCCAGTACATGCGCATGTAGCCGTGCATTTTGCCAGTGATCACCATCTCCCTCTGCGCCGCGTTCCAATACGGATCGTGGGTGCGCCCAGCCTCCAGTTCCTCAAGGGAGTAGATGTACGGCCGGGCGTCTCCCGAATGCTTGCGCAGCGTCGCCTGTGCCCAAGGAGGCAGGGCAGAGAACGAGTCGTACGCAGCATTCCGAGAGACGAAATTGATGCTGAGCTCGCGCCGGACCACCAGTTCTTCCATAAAGTGAGCAGCCCCAGGGCTCTGCGTCTGACTCACCTGCAACGCCACGTACAGCGGCGAGATCTGGCCAAAGTGGAGGTAAGGACTCAGGTGGGAAAGAGAGTCGGAACTGGGGTCATTGCGCAGATCGCCGTAGTGGTCAAGCTTCTGCTCGAGAAAGAGCGACAGCCACTTCTTTGCTTCATCGGTGCCACCTCGGAAATATTTGCTGGGCGGGACCGAGCGATCCAGCGCCAGCGAAGCGCAGAGGGCCTCCGGATCTGCGACAGAGACGCCGGCAAGGTCCACGTCCAGGGAGGAGATACGAGGTTCGCGCGCTGCCAGAGGCTGCAGGAAGCGCGGGAGGTGGGGCGTGATTCTCCGCCGCAGGGTTGCTGCCGAGTACTCCTCCTTGAAAGAGGCCACTTGTAGTGGGATCACAACGTCGCTTTCCACCTCCACCAGTGGGCACTCCAACCTCTCGGCGGCGTAGGTGCGCCACTGCCGCTGAATGCCCAGGTAGCCACCATCCACCACCACCAGCGCGGCCTGGTGCGCCAAGGGGAGGAGTTCTTTCTCGGGCGAGCCCCGACGCACCACCAGCTTCAACCGACGATCCCTCAGCGCGCGTTCCACCCCAGCCAGGCCTTCAAGCATGAAGAGATAGTGGCGCCGGTTTGCTTCGGGAAAGTGCTCCGTGAGCCCGAAGAAGACGACCACCGGCAATCCCAGGGCGTTGCCGCGCTCGATGGCGTACTCCAGTGCGTGATTGTACTCGGCACGTTGACTGGCCTGCATCCAGTAGAGCACATAGGCGCCCTTCGCCACGGGGCGCTCATTCAACGCTCTGATGCGCTCCGGCTGAATCATGGCCTCACCGTAGCTGGTAGCGGACACCGGTCACCACCGCGTGCGAGTAGTTCCGCAGCAGGATGACGGGGAAATCTACCCCGCGAAACTCGGGGATGTACACAGGGTCGGTGTTCAGCTCGAGGTCCACAAACCCCATGGAGTAGCGATACTTCACCGCCACAGAGATCCTGCCCAATGTCACCTCGTAGCCGAATCCGGACACAAACCCTGCGTCGCCGCGATTGACATCGAAGAGGGAGCGTGTGGCCGTGCCTTTTCGCTCATTGTGGAACGTGTATTTCGTGCTCCCCACTACCGCAGCATACGCCCCGCCATAAGTAAAGAACCTACCTGGGCCTGCCTTTAGCCAGTAGGTCCTCATCACCACCGGCACCTCTATGTAACGGAAGCGATAAGTGAGCTCCATCGCGCCGAAGGGAAAAGAGGCTGTGGTGACCATGTGGTGCGCACCCTTTTCCGCATACGCGAGGCCAAGCTCAGCCGTGAACCAGCGCCCAAGTCGGGCCGAAGCGCTCACGGAGCTGAGCAAACCCAGCTGCCAGCCCACTACCACCTGAGTACCAGGTGGCTTGTCGTGGGGACTCCAGTGGCTGGCCCATGAGCTCCCCAAGGCCACTTCAAGGGCAAAGCCGTCAAGCGCGTGGGCGGGCAGGGCGCGGAAGAGCAACACGGCACAGATCACAACCGTGGCGCCACCATGCCGTTGCCCTGCGGCGCTTGTTGAGGCACGTTGTCTCACAAATACCGCCCTCCTGTGCTTTGCAACCAGTCGGCAACCTCCTGCACCGCCCGGCTCACGTGGTTGTGGCTGACCTTCACCTCGTGGCTGGGCAGCGCAGACAGCTGCACGAATCGCCGAACCACCCTCTGTTCGGCCACAAAGCCGTCCCGGCGATCATACTCCGCCGCGTTGTCAGAAACCGCCAGCAACTCTTCCCGCGCCGCCCGGAAGGAGCCCGAGACGGGCGTGCATAACACCACCCCAAAACCAAGGGGCAACAGCCGCTGCTCCAGCCACCCAACGTCATATCGCCGGCCATAGACCCCCATTGATGGACCTGAGTGGAAATGTCGAAACGGTCGTCAATTCATGAGAAGCGCAGCAGTTCGGACAGACGCCATCAAGTCCGGTACCTCTCCATGGCGAGCGCCTCTTCTCTAGGCTCAAAGTTGATGAGTCCCCTGCCCAGGGGAAATCGGTGAGGGCCCACCATCCGGCCGAGCGCAGGGGTGAATGGTAGCGGCATTGGCGCATGTCCACCACCCCTGGGGGCTCGTTCAGCGCGAAGGCGGCCTCGGTCTTGCGCGTCAGGCAAGTGTTCTCGAGGGTCACTTTTGGGCCCAATTCGCGGCACCCAACCCTTAACGCTGCCCGCCTTGATTTAGTCATTGCCTCAACGTCGCCGCGATCAATACCCTCAGGCGGCCGTCCTCACTCCGCATTATCAAAGATCTCTGCCTTTGCCCGAGTCGGAGATTTCCACCAGCGCCTCCGGATAAGGATTGAAGAACGTCTGAGCCTCCAGGTATGGCTGCCCGAATCGGGCCATATACGACTTGAGCAACGCCACCGGCACGCTGAGAGGGATCTTTTTCTCGCGAAACAGGGAGAGAGTGTCCAGGAAAAAGGCCTTCTCCTTCGCCCCCAGCATTGGTGAAAAATAGCCCAGTGCGTGCATGAGCACGTTGATCATGGCATTGGTTTTGGGAGGGCGTGCGAGGGCCTCGTGCAGATGGCGCTCGTATTCTTCCAGAAGATTCGCCACCCCCGCGCTTGTGCGATTGGCCACAAGCCTGCCCATCGCTGAAAGATGCTTCTGGCTGTAACCCATGAGCAACAGTTTGTGGCGGCTATGGAAGTCAACCAGCGCCCCCATCTTGGCGCGGGCTTTCACCTGGTGAAACCTGGCCATGGCAAAGAGGTGGGTGAGAAAGTGCTCCCTGAGGCGAAAGTTGCTCAGCCGGCCCTCGTCTTCCACTGGCAGGTGGCCGAAGCGGGCCAGCACCGCCCCACCGAACAGGCCGCTGCCCTTTTCCACCACCTGCGAGCTGTCCACGGCTGAAAAGACTTTGGTGTCTTTGATCCCGCACGATGGGGAACGGCCCTTCAGAATGAAACCGTGCACGCGCCCTTCCAGCGAAGCCAGAAAGGCAGCGGCAAAACGCTCCATCTTCTCCGTGACATCCAGACCTGTGGCAGGCTGGAGCAGGCGGTACGTTGATCCACTCTTGACCACGCGGATTGGCTCCCGCGGCACGCCCAGGCCCACCTCCTCCTCTGGACACACCGGCACGAATTGGACGAAGGGCGCTAGTCTCTCCACGACCTCACTTGGGATGGTCACCCCGTTGTAACGACAGGGCGCAAAGCCCAGACACTTGCTCACCACCACCACAGGCTTCACCTCAGCACCCACGGCCATCTCCCCAGCACTCAGCGATTGAGCCAGACGATGGCGGCGTTGAGTATCGTCGCAAAGCTGACCCAAAGCAGATACGGCACGAGCAGGATGCCGCTGGCCGGAACTATGCGCCAGAAGACGGAGACTGTAACCAGGAGTGCCCCCCACAACGCCGCGATATCGACCAGCGCCAAAGTCGGCGAGCGAAGCCCGAAAAAGAAGAGCGACCAGAACACATTGAGCAGCAGTTGCACCAGAAAGAGCGCGGTTGCAGCACTTACCCCGGAGCCCTTGTGCCAAACAAGGGCCACGGCGACGCCCATAAGCACGTACAAAACTGTCCACACCGGCCCAAACAGCCAGGACGGTGGCGTGAATGAAGGCTTGACCAGCGTGGGGTACCAACTCGCCACCGCGCCCCTGGTGGCAAGACTGCCTACGACTCCAGCCAACAAGCACACGCCGATCCCCACGACCAACCTAAGCACCAGCGCTCTTGAGATTTCCATTCCTTCCTCCCTACGCTTCAACAGAGGCGAAAACTCCGCTTCCCCTGCACGCCACAGGGCACTTGGCATCCTCGCGCCACGGGTTCAATTCGCCATGCCTGTGCCCGGCGAAATCCGCCGCCAATATACTGCCTCCTGGCCAGCCACGCAAGGCCTTTTTCCGCGCAAAAGCAGTCGGCGGCCACGTTGACGGCCAACGCCCCGGAGCCCTCAGGGACGGATGACCAACGTGATGTCCAGCGTGACCTGACCCGACTGAGGCACCGTGGCGTTCGGCGCGGCAGGGATGGTGCCCTGCGTGCCGTAAAAGCCCACATAGTCGCCGCTTGTAGGCGTGGTGAGAGGGGCACTTACCACCCACACCACTCCATAAAGGTAGTAGGTGCCTGCTGGCACGTCCTTCATTTCGTACGGCACCTTCACGCCGGAACCACAGGTGCCGGTGACCACCTTGACGAAGCCGTTGGCACTGCTGGTGTCGCTGTCCATCGCCACCGCATACCATTTGCCCGGGGCCTCAGCCGGCAGCGTCAGCGTGCCAACCACATTCGGTATTGCCTCCTTTTCCTTCGGCGGCGCGGTGGAGTTTTTGCCGCAGCCAGCAAAGGCGAACAGCATGCTCAGCCCCAACATTGACCACAGCAGGTACCGAGCACATCCCATGTTGCTCACCCGCCCAGAAGAGAGGACGCCAGACCTTCTTGCGCAAGGGTCAATGCCTTTGCCCATTGCCGAGACTCCTCCTTTGGCGAAACAGTCACCGCCTGCAAAACCCAATTCGTGCCTCTAGGCCAGGCGGTTCTGAGGGCAACTCTGATCAGGGCCACCTTCGTGGCACAGCCTCTTGTGCCCACGCCGGCGGCGTCCACCTGCGCCGGCTTCGCCATCATACGGCTGTCGGCCAATCAACACAGCGCGCGGAGGACCTGGGAAGCCCAAGTGCGACGAGGTAGATCGCAAGCCGGGAGCGAAGGCGCCTCCTGGCTGCCCTTGGCACTCCTTGCCACTCGTGTCCTAACTACCACCGGGCCAGCGCCTGATGCTCCAGCAGACAGAGCCGCGAAGGCCTTGAGGTAGCAGAGGCTGGCGAATGCTGGACACGCCTGCGACAAGAGGTGCGCTCATTCCACCTCGCCGACCGTCACTGTAAGAACGTGCGGCCGCCCCAGGCCGCAACACCCCAATGACCACGAGCGCGGACAGGCTGCTGGTCACCCACGCGATCAGGACACCGACCGGCCTTTCCAAGCCGGCACACCAGGCAGCGAGCACCGACTTCCGGGCAAACAGCTGTCCCGGAAGCGTACGAACAAGGAGCATGGCAAGCTTGTTGAGTACCGGCTGGGCGCGAGGCTGCCATAGGCTCACCGTCGATCTTGCGGCACGGCACTGCTCATGTGCGTCAGGTCCTCACTGATGCCGCCATCAAGGTACGCCTTGCCACCAGCTCCAGCTTGTGCACCAGCGTTTCTACTTCTGCCTCGGTGTTCCATACATGAAAGGAGAAACGCAGCATGGGCGGGGCAGTCAGATACTCCGCGTACGCAACGGGCACACGGTCGATCAGGGCACAGTGCACTCCCTCAGCCAGCAGGTCATCATGGATACGTCTGGCCACATCTCCTGCCAGCGCTGGCCCCTTCGCGGCAAGGGAAACGATGGCGGTGCGGCCTTCGCACTGGGGGCTTGGGTAGATGCGGAAGAAGGCGCCCAGCTGTTCCACGCAGCGTTTGCGGAATTTTTCCGCCAGCGTGAAGGCATACTGGTAGGCCCGCAGCACGGCGTCGCGCTCCATGTAGGGCCGCAGGCTCTCGCCAAGCGACGCCAGGGCAAAGGCCACGGCCCCACTCCTGGAGCCTTTATCGTGATTGAGCTGTGGATGGACGGCAAAGGGGGAAGATGCATCCCGCGCGAGGACCTGCAGGTGCTCAGGGGCGCGCACGTAAAGAAAGCCAGTTTGGTCGGGGCCCACTAGCCACTTGTGGGCATCGCCGGCGTAAAAGTCACACCCCAGCTCCTGCACGTTCACCGGCAAATGACCGACCGCCTGCGCCCCGTCCACCAGCACCAGTACTTCCGGCTGCATGGCCCTCAGCTGGCTGCAGATCTCGGCGATGGGCAGGGCCACGCCCGTATTGTAGCAGACATGACTCAGCAGCAGGAGCCGGGTATCTGCTTCTACACGCCCGAGGATCTCTTCGATAATCTCCTGGTTGGTGGTCTTGTCAGCGACCCGGGCCACCTGGGCATAATAGCGGGGCGGAGCGATCTTGCTGTAGATGCCGTAGAACTCGCAGTCGGTAACCAGAATGCGCGCCCCCCAAGGAACAATCTGATGGGCAAACAGTACGTCCTTGAGCGAGGCCTCAGAGCCGGTGGTGAACAGCACGTGCACCGGATCAGGGCAGCCGATCAGCGTGCTCACGCTCGCGCGGGACTGTGCCACTGCCAGACGCAGCGCCCGCATGCACGCCTTGGGATCATCCTCGTACAGGTGCTGCCACTTCCTATACCTGTTTTCGACGTTGAGCACGTCGACGCGCACACGCTCGGCGCCGGCCCAGTTCACATACACCTTGTTCCGGTCCGACAACCAGGGGATCGAGGCAAGTTCCGAAGGGGGTTTGAGCATAGCTGTGGTCTCAGTTGCCGATCACTCTGGTGATTTCGCGCACAATCCTCTCGCTGGTGGTGGGCTTGGTCACAATGCCGTCCGCCAAGCCCTGGGCAAGAGCCTCGCGAATTGCCTCGTCGTCCCGGCGAAAGATGGTCAAGAGTAGGACCTTCATGCGCCCGTCCTTGCGCCGCGGATGTTGACGCAACAGCTCGGCGATGGCCAGACCCTCGTGGATGTTGGTTTCGCTCATCACATCCAGCAACAGCACGTCTGGCGAGTGCGCCTCCACGGTGCGCAGCGCCTCCTGGCGATCCAGCGGGCATGAAGCCACCTCGAAGCCGGCTTCACGCAGGTCGGCGCAGATGCCCTGGCGCAGGAATTCCACATCCTCCGCGTACAGTACCTTAGTCATTGCTCAGTGCTCCTCCCAGCGCACGGATGGGGAAGACCACGGTGAAGGTGGTCCCCCTGCCTGGCGCGCTCTCCACAGTGATCTGTCCGCCGTGGGCGTGGACGATGTGGCGGGCCAGCGACAGACCCAAACCTGCCCCGGTTGGGTGCAGTCGGGCAAAGCGCCTGCCCCGGTAGCCTTGGTCAAAAATTTTGGGCAGTTCAGCAGGTGCGATGCCACAGCCATTGTCGGCGCAGGTCACCACAATGGTGCCGTTGGTCCGCGTGGCCGCCAGACGTATGCGTCCGGTACGCTCTGCCACGGCGTAGATGGCGTTTTCCAGCAACGTGCTGAACAAGAACTCCAGGTCGTCAGGACGCCCCCAGAGCGCGGCGCCTCCGGTACGCACCCGCACGTCCACATCGACCCCTTTGTGCTCCAACAGCGGCCTCTTCGCCTGCACCACCCCTCGCAACAGCTTGCGGAGATCGACTTCCTTCTTCTCCGTCACCGCCAACCACTGGCTATCCCCCAAGGCCAAGCCGCGCATCGACTGCAGCGTGTACTCCTCCACTTGGCGAATCGCAGCCACAATCTGCCGGTAGGACTTTTCCCGCTCGCGATTGGCACGCAGGTTGTCTGCCGCCGTCAGCACGATTTGGTAAGGCATAAGCGTCTTGTGCAGCGCGATCTTTTTCTCCTCGGCGATCTTGCGCAACGCATAGCGGAGAAAAAGGTTCTGCAGCTTGATAATGTTCTTCAGGATGAGGAAGCTACTCAGCTCCTCTGCCGAATAGCGCCGCCAATCCTGCTCCGCGAGCCTTGTGTAACGGCGTACCAAGAGGTCAAAGTTGAAGCTCAGGCTGATCTCGCCCATCAGAATATCGGCGATTACCCGCGCCAGAAACTCAGTCGACGCGATGAGGCCACGGATGTTCTCCTCCGTGAACACCGGCACGTTGTGGCGAATCTCTTCTTCGATCGCCGCCCTGGGCAAACCGAACCGGTCCACCACCTCGAAGAAGCGCGCTGACAGCCGAGGGCGGTCCACGGTGAGAAACTCCCCGATGGAGATAAGGCCCACCACCCGCTCGTACACCACGATGGGCACCATGAAGCAGGTGAATCCGGACCAGCAGACGTAGCGCTGCGGCCGCGAGGTCTCAATGACCCTGCGGGCATATTTCAGATCATCCACGTCGCAGAATCGGTGGCGAATCTCCGTATTGTTGAACAGGTAGTACTTGCAGATGCGATGACAGAAGTGCCGCTCAGTGATCTGGTTTGCCTCATTGTCCCACACCGCGGTGGAACAGCGCGTGGTAGCAGTGTTCTCCTCACAGATGTCATTCAGCTTGTCAATGATGTCCTGCTCTTTGAGGCGGGCGGTGAAGATGTCCTCAGGCATCGCTATCCACCCCCTCAAGGTACTTAGTGAAGATCATCCTACTGATGCCCAGCGCCGCGGCGGCCCTGGACTTGTTGCCGCGGAAGCGCTCCAGCGCTGCCTTGCAGTACGCCTGCCGCACCTCGGCCACGACTTGCCGCAGCGGGCGCGTCTCCCCACGAAAGTCCAGTGCCCTCACCCCCCTGCCCGGCACCGGTTCCAGGCGAAGATCCTTTTCGTCAATCACCGTGCTGGAAGCGAGCGTAATGGTCCTTTCCAGCAAGTTTTCCAACTCGCGAACGTTCCCCACCCACGGGTAGCTCTGCAGCCGGGCGATGGCCTTGGGGCTAAAGACATAGCGAATGCCCAGGCGGGCGCTGAATCGGTTGAGCATATGGTCGACCAGATCGGGGATATCCTCAGGCCGCTCACGCAGCGGTGGGATGTAGATGGGGATCACGTTCAGGCGATAGAACAGATCGCGCCGGAACTGGCCCTTCTCAATGAGCTCCTCCAGGCTCTGATTGGTGGCGCTGATGACCCGAATATCGGTTTTGATCTTCTCATTGCCGCCCACCCGCGTAAATTCTCCCTCCTGAAGGACGCGCAACATCTTCACCTGCATGGCCAAAGAGGTGTCGCCGATCTCGTCCAAGAACAGCGTGCCGCCATTGGCGAGTTCGAACTTGCCGATCTTCTGGCTGATGGCGCCCGTGAAGGAACCTTTCTCGTGGCCAAAGAGCTCGCTTTCCAAAAGGGTTTCGGGCAGGGCAGCGCAGTTGACATCCACAAACACCTTGCCACGTCGACGGCTGCGGTCATGGATGAGTCGGGCAATGAGCTCCTTGCCAGTGCCGGATTCGCCGCGGATGAGCACATTGGCCTCGGACTGCGCCACCTTTTCCACCATGTCGCGCACGGCAGCCATGGCTGCCGACTTGCCCCACACGATGTCGCGCTCCACTCGCGTGCGCGCGAAAAGCTCCAGCACCCGATTGACCAGGCTCTCGATGAGGTCGAGCTCAAATGTGTTGAGGATGCGTTCGTCAGCGCAACCGAAGAAAAGGACACCACAGTCCACCTCGCCGGTGGAGCTTTGCAGGCGGACAGCCAGGCCGGAGCCCAGGCCCGGGTGCTCTGCCAGGGTGCGGTAGGGGCTGGAGTGAATCTGATTGAGGCGCACAAAGCGCTCGCCCGGGTGGGCCTCCAACTCGGCGCTGATCAGTGCTGCCAGCTCGCGGCCCACCTCGGTGGAGCTCGGTGCCCGGAACCCTCGCGGTCGCGGCCGACCATCGACGCACTCCAGGACCGACCCTCGTCGCTCCAGAAAGACGATGAATCTGTAGCGGGTGATAGAGGCCAGCACCTCGAACCCTTGCTCCAGCATCTCGCGCGGGTCTTGCGTCTTGGACAGCGCATCGATGAACTGCTGCAGATAGCCCGAGTACTTGTAGTCAAAATTGTACCGCTGCTGCGTCATTGCTCGTTGCTTGTCCTCATGGCCCCGATGCAGAGAGGCGTCGACATCCACCCGTCAACGCCTCTCACCCCCTCTGTGCCGCCGTTGGGCCGCCAGAGGATGCAAAAAGGCGCGGCCTCCGCTTTCGCTGCGTGGGCCGCGCCGCTCTGCTCTCAGAAGCGCACGCCGACCGTGGCAAACACCGTGTTGTTGGTCACCTGCTCGTCCACGCGCCCGAGGTCCTCGGACAGCGCGCCCGTGGTCTGCTCCCACTTGCCTCTCACCCAGGCCAGGTCCAACTTGAGCTGCTTGTCAAGGAGGAACCCGAGCCCGAAGGTCACATACTGGCGATCGTGAGTCGACGGCGCTCCTTTGAATGGCGAGGGTATCAACGCATAGCCGGCGCGAAGCTGCGTGTCAAGACCCGGAATGGTCAACTCGCCACCAAGGTGGAGCTGCGTGGTAGCCCGATAGGTCCGTTGAATCGCCAGGTTCGCTTCACCCTTTGTCCACCCGCGCACCGGCGGGTCACTCTTGAACCGAATTTGTGACCAGTCTTGATAGAGGACGTCACCGGCGATGGTGAGCCAGGCCACGCTGGCAGCCGCACCGAAGCCGAAGGCGAAGGGAGAGGAGATGCGGTACTCAAACGTACCAGAGCCACTGTTGACCTCCCGCTTGCCGTCATCGAAGGTCTCGGTGTCCACGTACCCCCAGTCTTCCTTTCCTGTCAGGGTGAGCGGCGTGCTCATCGTCGCGGCGACGCGCAGCACCCGTCCCACTCGGTACAGACCGCCAAGCCGGAAGTTGGTGCCACTAAAGCGGGTGTCGATGTTGTCGTCCTTCTCAAAGACGTCGAAGGTATACTTGTCCAGATGGTCTTTTTCACGGAAGGTGAGCTGATAGTCATCCCGGCCGGTCCAAACGTTGAGTGAGGCCCCCAGCGAAAGATTCGGGGACATGTCCACGGCCCCACTGAGCACCCAGTTGTTCAGCCCGCCGCCTTCCAGCTCGTTCCAGCTCTGCTGCACCTGGCCGTCCGGGAGGGCCAGGGTCCAGGCAAAGTCGAACTGACCATCAAAGCTGCGAAGGCGGTTATACCCTCCCGCGAACACCAAACTCCCGCGATAGGTGGGCACCGGAATGACAAGGCCAATGGAGCCCAGGCGGGTGAAACTTGCCTCCGAGGTCATTTGGTAGCCGTAGGCGCTCGCCTGGTCCTTGCCCATGGCGTGCGAAAGGGTAGCGAAAAACTCCATGTGTCGGATTTGCGCCAGGCCTGCGGGGTTGGAATAGGTGGCCCCATAGTCTTCTGCCACCGCCTGATAGGCGCCCCCCATGCCGCTGGCGCGGGCACTGACGTTCACCGCTTCGCCGATCTGAAAAACCGTGGGCTCAAACGTCTGTGCGGCAGCACCGCAAACCATAAAGGCCACAAGCAGCGTCATTAGGAAATAGCTTTTCATCATCGGCTCCACTCTATTTCTCTGTCCATCACTGCGTCCCCGCAAGTTCGCCAGGTTACCCCCGCGTACGGCTGCGGCTGCTTCCGGAAGACTGCCTGCTGCCGCTGCTGCCCCCGCTCGAGGAGCCCGAGTGCGAGGCCGGGGGTGGCGAGTAACTGGGCTGCGGGGAGTAGCTGGGCGCCGGGGCCGAGCGGACCGGCGAGGAACTCCCTGACCCCTGGCGTGCACGCTTCGGTGGTGGACTGCTCTGTGTCGACTTTGCCGGTGCAGAGGCTGGCGGTGGACTCTTCGGCACACGACGCGCTACGTCAGCGTCGCGCTTCGCCTCCGGTGCCGGAGTCCTCACCTCCCGGGAAATCCTCCGCGGCTCCTCCCTGGTCTGGTCACGCGCTTCGTCGCGGGCCACACGCCGCTCGCCAGACTCCTCGCTCCGCCGCGCAATTGGGCGTCGGGAATCCGCCGCAGGACGGGCCAACCCTTGCCCAGCTCCTTCGTGCGCTGATCGCGTCCGCGTGCCGGACACTGCAGTCATGGGCGGAGCAGAACTCTCCCCGCTGCCATGGCCGGCAAGGAACGGCCGCCTCCCGAACGGCCTCCGCGCATACGGTTGCTCCCAGTACCGGTAGCGCGGGTGGTAGTAATAGGACCACCCCCAGGACGGCCCATAGTAGGCCCAGCCACCATAGTAGGAGAAGGGCGTCCAGTACCAGGGGTCACCCCAATACGGGTACCACGGATGCCACGGATCCCAGTAGTAGTGCACGCGCCACGCGAACGAGAACCGCCACGGGTAGGCGTAGTACGGATCCCACCAGTACCACCACGGGTCGTAGACAAAATAAGGGCCTCGGTAGAGACCATGATGGTAGACGTCCACCCGGTGATATACCGTGGAGTCGGCCGTTCCCGCAGTGGTCGTATCAGCCTCTACATAGCGCTCTTCATACTCGTCCTCGTAATTGGTGCCGCTTTCCACGCGGACCATGGCCAGCTGGGTGTAGCACCCCGCGCCAAGGAGGAGCAGGGCCACCCCAAGGCCAACAAGGATCGCAGCGCTTGTCTTCTTTGCCATCGGTATCGCCTCCTGTGAGAATCATGCGCCAGGCCTTGACGTGTGACGGTTGCCCTGTTCCGACCGTTGCCGCCACGCTGCTTCAGACCCACACGCTCGAGGCCACTTCAGCCCCGCGGCCACACACCTTACGCCGCGCTCTTGCCCCTCATTCCGGCAGGGCCCTCACCTCTGCATTCTTGCCGTGACCCTGCCCATTTCCCATGCTAATATACGAATCCCGTCGCCAATTGTCAACCTGATTCTTGCAAAAGCCGTGCCAGTAGGATCTGCGCCATCTCTCGCTTTAACACACGCACATGATTGGGTGTGCCGCGAGGTTTTTGGCACGTACCGGCGCCTTTCTCCTTCACAACGTCAACTTTGTTGCCAGTCATGGCGTACTTGTTAGCACAGCCGGCCCACCACATGAATCCGCGAGGGCCAACTGGCGAGTTTGCGTTACGTAGCACCGCCCCTCGGGGGCCATTGGGGCATCTCTTGTCACGTACGCGAGGGAACTTGCCATCGCTCCCCCGCGGGCTTTTGGCGCGGTGTTCAGAAGTAGAAGCCGTATTCTCTGACCGTCCAGCTGGCAATCGGTACGCCCCGTTGCCTCGCCGGTATGAAGCGTGTGGCACGTGCGGCCTTGAGCGCCGCCTGTGCACAGGCCTCACTTCCGGTGGTGTTCTGGATCACGACCGCCTCTGCCACTGTCCCATCGGCTGCCACAAGAAGGCTTAGCTTCACCACACCTTGCAGCCCTTTGCTGCGCGCCGACTTGGGGTACTCCGGAAACACCTCAGCCACCGGCCGCGGAGGCGTAACCGGCGGAGTGCTCTGCCCAGGTGGGCCACTTGCAAGAACCAGAGGGGCCGCAAATGAGAGGTCGGTGAGCTCGATGGTCTCGTCGGCGGGCAATGCCGGGTCCTCGACCGGCACCGGCACTGCTGGTCGAGGTGGAGGGGAAGCACCACTCGGCTGGCGGGTCACTGGCACCTCTTGCACCTCAATGGTATGAGAGACAACAGGGAGGGGCCTCTGTCTCACTTTGTAGCGGGGCACCAGGAGAAAAAGGAGAATGACGACGAGCAGGGCCACCGCCGTGGCTCGCTCCATGCGTTGCCGGTAGCCGGCTCTGAAATCTCCGTGCGCTGTGCGACGAACTGGTCGCATCTGCAGCCCTTGGGACTGTGGTCAACAAAAGAGGAGGCCCCACACCGGGGCCTCGGCAACCTAAATCTTCTCCATGCTCGCTGCGGGCAGCCAGCCCACTTTGCCATCGGGCAAGCGAATGCGACACCAGGTGGCACTCTCTTCCTCAATCAAGACCTTGGCGCCGGCGTGCAAAAAGAACTGCTCAGAGGCATCGCTGTCAGGGGCACTCCGGGCAGCCACCTTGTCTGCCAGGACAATGGCATGCGTCGCCTGCCGGGCTTCGCGCAGGCGAACCACAAGGACAAGGGTAAAGACGGCGAGCGGTACCGCTAAGGCCCAGAGAGCGGCTCGCAGCGGACGGCGTACGCTGTGCCGCCTGTCCAACACCCACCCCACCAGCGACGCCATCAGGCCCAGATACAGTGCCATCACCAGCCAGAGGAGCGAGTCGATACTCAGCCAGTTCTTAAAGTCCTCAAACCAACGGAATAGGACGAAACGCGGCGGCGACACGATGCGATCCACGGCCTTTAGGTTCGCAAGCTCCAGGTTAAACCGCACCTCCTCATCGTCCGGCAGCAAGCGCTTAGCACGTTCGTAATTGAGAATGGCTCTGCCAACGTCACCCAAGCGGTAGTAGGCATTGCCGAGGTTAAAGTAGAGCGCCCCGCTCTCGTAGCCGCTCTTGAGGCCCTCCTGGTATTTGGTCACTGCGCCCTGGTAGTCGCCGCTTTCGTACAGGGAGTTGCCTTCGCGGAGCAGGGCTTCCGCGGTGATGCGCCCTTGCGCCAGGGCCCCTGCCAGGGGCACCGCAATGACCGCCACAATTGTCAATAGAATGCCCCTCATTGTTCACATGATGCTTTCGATTCCCACCAGTGCCGCCTTGGCACGCTCATAGAACTGCTTCATCTGCTCCACGGTGGAGGTGGTCGGTGCAAACCGACGATAGTCGCATTCCCGCAGGCAGGCCATCAAAGCTTCCACTTGGGCAGGGGGCGCACCGCCTGCCAGCAGTTGCCGCTCCACCTCTTCGCTCAGCAGGCCGGCCGCCGAGATATTCAACTTGTCGGCTACGTAGCCCAGAAGGCTACGCCCCACCTCGGCGTAGAATTCCTTTTCGGTCTTTGTCCCGATCAGTCCCTTCGCCTTGTGCAGGCGGCTCATGGCCAGGCGATTGGCCCGTCGGCTCCTGGCGTAGGCCACGTCTCCGGCCAGGCGGTCCAGGTGGCGACGATAGGCCAGCGCACCCAGGAAAATGAGCAGGGGGAAAACTGTCATGCCCCAGACCAAGCCAGGGACTGCACCATGCCGCCCGCGCGGGCGCAAGCGCAAGTCCGACTTGATGAAGCGGATGTCTTGCCCAATGAGGCGCACTTCCTCCTTGGTCATCGCCCCCCCTATCGCCACCGCCTCCCGCGCCCCCTTGCGCACGCGCAAAACCAGCTCCGGGGTACTCAGCGTCCGATAGCTACCGCTGCTCAAATCGAAATAGGAAAACCTGATCGGCTTGATGTGGTGCTCGCCGGGGAAGCGAGCCACCAGCACGTACTCGAAGGTCTTACTGCCGGAAATGGTCTCGCCGCCGCGGTTGATCTCTTCACTGACCTTCGGCTTATACTGCTCCAGGTCAGTCGGTATGCTCACTCGCGGCTCCTTGACCATCATGATGTTGCCGGTGCCGCCGATCTTGACCATCAGCGTGACCGCCTCATTGGTTTCGACCTCTGCCTTGTCCAGGGCGGCAGAGATCCGGAAAGAACCCACAGCACCAGCAAAATCGGCGGGCCTGTTCTGCTCCGGCAACGGCAGGACTTCCACCGTCACCGGCGCCGAGTAAATCGGCTTGCGCACCACCCTGTCGAAGAAGGGATCATCAAAAAAGCTCTCGAAAAAGTCACGCGGCCGGCGTGTGCGCGGCTGCCGAATCTCGCATTCAATACCCATCGCGTCAATGGTGACCTTGCCCGGACTCGTGGGAAAAAGCACCATCTTCTTCAGGTCGGCAACCACGAACTGGCGGCCGTCCACCACCTCCTGGCGCTGCACCGGCTGCTGCGGCAAGGGGAGCTCCTCCGCCCAGAAGCCCGTGGTGGCGGGAAGCTTGGTAATGGCATAGCTGGTCACCTCCACCCGCGTGTAGATCCGGAAGGTGACCACCACTGGCTGATGCTGGTAGACGCGGCGCCGGTCGACAATGGCGCGCAAGAAAAGATTTTCCTCAAGCCCACTCTCGCCTCCGGCCGGTGCTGGCTGCCTTCCTGCCTGGGGTTGGGGCGCCGGCGTAGGGCTCTTCACCACTTGCACAGTGATGGGCTGTGCCTTGAAAACTTCACCCTTATAGCTCACCTGCACCGGCGGGATTTCAAACTCCCCTTCCTTGACCGCAAGATAGCGGAAGGTGTAAGTCTTGCTGACCGACATCCGCCCATTGATAAACTGAAAGCTGGAAGAGGTGCCGCTGGCCCCCAGGTAGCTGGCGAAGGCACTCAAATCCGGGAGCTCCGGCGCCGGGGCGTCGTTGGCCTGGGCCCCACTGTACTCGACAATCAGGGTAAAGGGCTGATTGACGGCCACCACCCTGGCATCCACGCTCATGGTGATTGTCAGGTCAACGGCAAGAGCCGGCATAGGGACGAGGCAAGAAGCCACCACTGCCCACCAGAGCATCCTCAGCCTCGTGGCCAAACATCTTTTCCGCGTTTTATGCAGCTGCCGCTCCATGTTTACCAGTCCTTGAGCACGCGTCTGCTCCCCCTGGCCGTCACCTTGCGCTCCTGCTGCGCGTCTTTCTCACTCTGATTCAAAGCATCCAGAATGCGGGCCGCGTCCTCATTGGACATGTCCTTCTCGCCGGACTGCTGCGCAACTTGCTCCTCTTCCGCCTCGGCGCTCTCCTCCTGGCCCTGCTGTTGACGCTGCTGCTCTTGCTGTTGCTCCTCCCCCTGCTGGCCCTGTTGCTGCTGCTGTGGTTGCTGCTGCTGCCCTTGCTCCTGTTGCTGGCCGGCGGGTTGCTTCTGGGCGCTGTTCTTTAGGAGCGCCCGTACATACTCCAGATTGTACTTGGCATCGACGTCGTCCGGGTCAAGTTGGAGCGCCTTCTGATAGGCAAGGATACTCTCCGGCAACTTGCCCATGCGGAACAGAGTGTTGCCAACGTTGTAGTACGACTTTGCCTGGATGCGCACGTCGGGGCTATTCAAGGCTTTGTCAAAGTCCTTGAGCGCCTCTTCATAGTTCTGGCGCTTGTAGTTGGTGGTCCCCAGGTTAAAGTGAACTATCGGTGACAGTGGATCCTGGTTAAGGGCATCGCGATATTTGTTCGCCGCCGCCTCGTACTTCTCCTGCGCGTAGAGGCGATTGCCCTCGGCCACTTGCCGGCGACCTGCCTGTGCCAAGGCCATTGACGGCACCAGCATGACGAGGACTGCAACCACCAAACCACCGCGCATCAGATCACCTCCTGATCAGGCAAAGCGTCCGTACCACTCTCGTCTCGGTGTACGCCGCTCAGGGATTAAGGGTTCCACAATCAGCAACACCAACAGCATGCCCAACAGATACTGAAAGCGATCCTCGAACTGCGAGAAACGCAGCGAGCCCAGCTCTTTCTTCTCCATCTTGGCAATGCGCTCGTAGATTTTGTCCAGCTCCATCGCCCCCCCGGTTGCCCGGTAGTAGGCCCCTCCGGTCTCCTGGGCAATCTTCTGCAGGGTGATCTCGTCCAGCCTGCTGGTGACCCGCTGCCCGCTCCTGTCCTTCTTGTAGTCGATCAGCTGCCCGCGCTGGTCATAGACCGGTATGGGCACGCCCTCTACTGAACCAATGCCGATGGTGTAGATGACGATGCCATCCCGCGCCGCTTGCTTGGCCATCTCCACCGGGTCGGAGCCGTGGTCTTCACCGTCGGTCACCAAGACCAGGACCTTGTGCTTGCGCTCTTTCTGCTCGAATACCTTCATTGCCACCGCGATGGCCTCGCCAATGGCCGTCCCAGGCGTGGGGATCAAAGACGGCTCCATGATGTCCAAAAACATCTCCGCTGCACCGTAATCGAGGGTCAAAGGGCACTGGAGAAACGCCTCGCCGGCAAAGGCCACCAGCCCAATCCGGTCTCCTTCCAGGCGCGCGATGAATTGCTGGATCTCCCTTTTCGCCTTTGCCAGTCGATTGGGCTTGACGTCTTCGGCCTGCATGGAGAGCGAAACGTCCAAAGCCACGACAATGTCGACGCCGCTCCGCTTCACTTCCTCCAGCTTGGTGCCGACCTGCGGACGCGCGAGGCTAAGCACCATCAGCCCTGCAGCGAGCACCACCAGCACTGCCTTGAGAACCTGCCGACGGCGACTGGTATTGGCAGCCAGCTTCTGCAGCAGAGGCAGGTGCCCGAAGCGCTCCATGGCCCGCCGTTTCCAGCGAAAAGCCAGCACGTAGAACACGGCGAGAAGCGGAATGAGCACGAGCAGATACAGCACCTGTTCATGGGCAAAGCGTATCATGGCGTTGTATTCCCCTGTCTATGGAATCCTGCGAAAACGGGTGTGGGTGAGGATCACCTCCACCACCAGCGCGGCGAACGCGACTGCCAGGAAGCGCACAAAGAGCTCCTTGTAGGTGGTGTACTCCTTCACCTCGACCTTGGTCTTCTCCAGTTGGTCGATCTCCTGGAAAATCCTTGCCACCGCCGCCGTGTCGGTGGCGCGGAAGTAGCGTCCGCCAGTGATGCGGGCAATCTCCTTCAGCAAGTCTTCGTCGATCTCCACCGGCATGCGCACATATCGTTTGCCGAAAAAGGGATCCTGCACCGGATACAAGGCGTCGCCGCGTGTGCCCACGCCAATGGCGTAGACGCGCACCTTGAAGGCGCGGGCGATCTTGGCAGCAGTAATCGGGTCGATTTCGCCGCGGTTATTGCGCCCATCGGTGAGAAGAATTACCACCTTGCTCCGCGCGGTACTCTGGCGCAGCCTGTTCACCGCGTTGGCCAAACCCATGCCAATGGCCGTGCCATCCTCGATCATGCCCGGCTCGATCTGCTTCATGAAGGTCAGGAGCACGCCATAGTCCATGGTCAGCGGGCACTGGGTGAAACTCTTGGCGGCAAAGACCACCAGCCCTATGCGGTCGCTCTTGCGTCCACGAATGAACTCGGACGCCACCTCCTTTGCTGCTTCCACCCGGTTTTTCGGCTTAAAGTCCTCAGCCAGCATGCTGGTGGAAATGTCCAGGGCAATGACTATGTCCACGCCCTCGGTGGTAATTTCCTGCTCGGTGCGCCCTGACTGTGGCCGCGCAAAGGCAATGATGGCCATGACAATGGCCAGCAAGCGAGCCACAAACACGGAATGCCGCCACGGCGTACTGCGCGCGGCCCCCACCTGCTTGAGCGTCCCTACCTGCGAGTACTTGATCGTGCCGGAGGCGCGGTGCTGCCGCCTGATGTACCATACCACCAGGAATGGCACTGTGGCCAGCAGAGCCAGGAACTCAGGGTTGGCAAAGCGCACCATCTACGCCTCCTCTGATGCCGTGTGCTGGCTGCCTGCTGCAACCGGCGCCTCAGCAGCCAGCTGGTCGCCAGCGGGCGGTTCCGCAACCTCCTCGGCCACGACAAGCTTGGTGCGGTGCACGAACTCGAACGCCGCCTGGGTCGCCCGGTTGTGCTCCTCTTGGACCGGCAGGTACTTGGCGAATTTGACCAGGTCACTCAGCCCCAAGAGGTCACCCAACAGCTCGCGCTCTTCCCCGCCCAGGCCGGACTCTTCCATGGCGTGCAACAGCTCCCCTGTGGTCATCTCCAGGGCATCGACGAAGAAGCGATTCTCAATGTAGCGGCGCACGATTTCCGAAAGACGGCTGTAAAACTCCTTGATCTCTCCCGCTGCCAACAGCCCGCTACCCACCAGGGCCTCCAGCTCCTCCAATGCCACCTCGTGAGCGGGCCTGGGTGGTCCTTCCCTCCTGGGCAGGAGCCCTTTGCCCTTGCGGAAGCGCAGAAAGGCGATGACACCCAGGGCCAGCATCAGTGCCACGGCCAGACCCGCTCCCACCCTCCGCGCCACAAGGCCCCAGTCTCGTGGTATCTCCACAGGCGGCTTGATATCGCGAATATCACCCGCCTGATCCGGGTTCAGGCTCTGCACGGTTATCTTGATGGGCTCAGTGCGCAGTTCCCGTTTGGTGGTGTCTGCCGCGGTGTAGTAGCGGATGGTGAGCGGCGGTATCTCAAAATCGCCAATGTCAAAGGTGGAAATAACGTACTCGGTCTGCTCAGTAATCACCCCCCCTTGCTTGATCGGCTCCTTCACCTCATAGTCACGGATTTCGAACATGCCGAGATTGGCCCCCAGGCTCGGCATCTCCACCAGCACATCCGCAGTGCGTCGCACCGTCACGGAATAGAGAATGCGGTCGCCAATGAAGATGGTGGAGCGATCCACCTTTGACTCCACCGCGATCGACGCCTGCGCCTGCCCCCACGTTCCTGCCCCCCACAACGTGGCCAGCATAATCAGGAGACTGCACGTGTTCCGATTCATTGCGCTCAGCCCTCATCCCTTCACTGCGCAGCAGCTGGCCTGCGGGGTGAGTAATGTGCGCTTCATTGGACCTTGCTCTCGTAGATCTGCGCCTGCTCGGCCGCCATCACCCGGCTGATCAGCTCGGCGTATTTTTCCTGGAATCTCTCCCGGTAGTAATCCCTGGCCACCTGGTCGCGCACATCGCTGAAGAGCTTTTCCTCAATCACCCGGCCGTCCTTGTCCTTCACCGCGTAGCGGTCCTTATAGGCCTGAAAGTAAAGCTTTAGCGCGGACTCATCCATCTCGATCTTTTGCGCGATTTCCTGCTGCAGAAGCTTGTTGACCATGAGCGAGCGCTTGGCCTGAAATGCCCCCTCGATGACCTCTTTGTCGTTCTCCAACCCCTGACGTTTGGCCGTGTCGTAGAGCAGCTCTGTGGCCACCAGGTTCCTGAGGAACTCCACTTTCTTCTCCCGCGAGGTGAACTCGTTCTGCATGTAGGGAGGCAGTTGGCTCAGCTCAAAGTCCAGATCGCCCTGGGTGATGACCCGGTTCCCTATCCGGGCCAGAACTTCGCCTGGACGGTTGCCGCGCACCTGGCTCTTGTCCAGCGCAGAGCTCTCCTCCAGCGCCCGCTGGGCATCCACCGAGCGTTGGAGCCGCTCCAGGCAAGCCACAATCTTCTTGTCGGCCTCGCTCACCAGCGGGGAGGACGGATACAGGTGCTTGATACGCAGGTAGTTGGCCAAGGCGTTTTCATAGTCCTTGAGGCGCTCAAAATAGATGTCGCCGATGATGTAGGTGATGTTGGCCTGTTCGCGCTCATCGACGGCATACTGGTTCAAATAGCGCTCGTACTCTTGAATGGCCTGCCTGAACAGCTGTTGGTTGTACAGGACGTTGGCGAATTCCCGCACCAGTTCTGGATTGGCGCTGCGGTTATTGTCTCCGCCACACCCAAGGCAGAGAAGGACTGTGGCCGCGAGCATTGCGGCCGTGACAGGAATGGGCTGACGCTTCATGCCACTATCCTCCTACGGAGCTTTCAGCCGCTCATCTGAAACGCTTCGCCCTCATGCGGAAGAAGCGGATGAGCGGCTCAACGTACGACTGGTCGGTCCGAATATCCACATGGTCAACGTTCATGGCGCGGAACATCCGAGCCCGTTCCTCGGCATCCCGCAGGGCGCGCTGCTGGAACTCCTCCCGCACCCCCACGCTGGTGGTGTCCACCAACACCACTTCGCCTGTCTCGGCATCCTCCAGCTCGATGAATCCGACGTCAGGCAGCGCGATCTCCCGCGGGTCGGTGATCGTCATGGCCACCACATCATGTCTCTTGTTGGCCACACGCAGGGCCTTTTCGTAGCCGGTCCCGATAAAGTCCGAGACCAAGAAGACAACGCTGCGCCGGGTGAGGACGCGGTTGAGGTACTCCAGGGCGCCGGCAATGTCGGTACCGGTGCCCTGAGGGCGATGGTAGAGGAGCTCCCGCACCACCCGCAGCACATGCGTCCTGCCTTTCTTCGGTGGCACAAACTTTTCGATGCGGTCGGTGAAGATGATGAGCCCCACCTTGTCGTTGTTGCGAATCGCCGAAAAGGCGAGCAAGGCGCAGATTTCCGTGGCGATCTCGCCCTTCATGCGCTCCACCGAGCCAAAGTTGCCCGAGGAGCTAGCGTCCACCAGCAGGATCACCGTCAGTTCGCGCTCTTCCTCGAAGACCTTCACGTACGGATGACCCATGCGGGCGGTCACGTTCCAGTCGATGCTGCGAATATCATCGCCCACCTGGTAGTCGCGCACTTCGGCAAAGTCCATGCCCCGGCCCTTGAACACCGAGTGGTACTCGCCGGAAAAGACATCGTTGACCAGGCCGCGGGTCTGGATCTCGATGGCCTTGACCTTTTTCAGGATCTCTTTGGGGATCATCTCGTTGTCAGCGTCTTGGGCGAGCAGGGGCACAGATCACGGCACTTCGATCTTGTTGAGGATCTTGCGCACGACATCCTCGGAGGTCACCTCTTCGGCCTCCGCCTCGTAGGTGAGAATGATGCGGTGGCGCAGCACATCCATGCCCACGCTGCGTACGTCCTCCGGGGTCACATAGCCGCGGCGGCGCAAGAAGGCATGCGCCTTCGCCGCCAGGGAGAGATAGATCGACGCGCGGGGGGAAGCGCCGTAGGCAATCAAGTCTTCCAACTCCTCGAGGCCGTAGTCCTTCGGATTCCGACTGGCGAAGACGATATCCACAATGTAGCGTTCCACCTTCTCGTCAATGTACACCTCGCGCACTACTGCCCGCGCCTTGACAATGTCGGCAGGGGAGACCACCGCCTGCGCCTGAGGGACCTCGTCCCTGGTCATGCGCCGCATGATCTCCAGCTCCTCCTCCTTGTTCGGGTAGCCGATGGCCAGCTTCAACATGAAGCGGTCCACCTGCGCCTCGGGCAGTGGGTAGGTACCTTCCTGCTCGATAGGGTTCTGCGTGGCCAACACCAGGAATGGCTCGTCTAACTTGAATGTCTGTTCACCGATAGTGACTTGCCGCTCCTGCATCGCTTCCAAAAGCGCCGACTGCACCTTTGCCGGCGAGCGGTTGATCTCGTCAGCCAACACAAGGTTGGCAAAGATGGGCCCCTTCTTCGTGTTGAAGCTGCCCGTGCGCTGGTCGAAGATCAGAGTCCCGATCAGGTCGGCTGGCAACAAATCGGGCGTAAACTGGATGCGCTGGAACTTGGTATTGATGCACGCAGAAAGCGTCTTCACTGCCATCGTCTTGGCCAATCCCGGCACGCCCTCAAGGAGCACGTGCCCATTGGAAAGCAGCCCGATGAGCAGGCGTTCGATCATGTACTTCTGACCAACGATGACCTTACCAATCTCGCTCGTGATCTTTTCGACAAAGGCACTCTCCTGCTGAATCTTGCGATGTATGGCTTCAATGTCCACGTGCATCAGAGTTCCTCCGCATCTTGTTGTCTGTCCTGCCCGTTCTCAAGACCTGAAACAAACCACGTGCTATCTCTGCGGCGAGGTCTCGCGCAGGTTGTGCTCCAGGATCCCCTCCACGAGGGTATACAGTCGCTGGATGGTGGCAGGGTCGCCGGCGCTCGGGCCGGCAAACTTGAGCACATCGCACTGGCGGAGAATCTCAGACGACTCGTCCACCAGGCGCTGGTCCAGCCCGGCCTGGCTTAGCCAGCCGAGCACCTGGTCTGTGGTAGCCTCCAAGGCCCTAAGGCCGTACTTTTCGCTCAGGTAGCGCCGGAACAACCGCGAAAGGAAGGAAGAGGCCTCCTTCGCGTTGATGGTTGGTGAGGTCGGATTCACCCCTTGGCGAAGCTCTTGTAACAGCTGCTCCTCCAACGGCACCACCTGCTGCGCCTCTTGTGCGCGTCGCCGCTGCGCCTGGCGTTCCTTCACCGCCCAAAAAGAAAGGCCAGCGACGGCTCCGAGCACTACACCCACTACCACCCACAGCACCGGGAGCCGCCGCTGACCAGACTCTGGCACAGGATCTACCACCCTCACCTCCAGGCGCGGGGTGATGACGCTTCGACGGTCACCGGTGGAGCGCTCCTCGTAGCGCACCACCATGGCTTCCACATACGCCATGCCCAGGCTTTGCGGGCGATACACGAATTCGTATTGGCGCACGGCGTAGGGCCGACCCTCACTTTCGCCCACCCGATTGGCGCTAGCGGTGGCCACAAGCTCCAGGTTGGAGACTGCAGGCGATACCTCCTCGATCAGGTACTGATCCAGAGCGCCTGCCCATTCCACAGTAAGAGTCACCGTCACGGTGCGATTGAGTGGCACCCGCGTGGCGCTGACTGCCGCTGTGGCCTTGATGCCCGCAAGAGCCTCATGGTTCTGGGTCCCTCCCGCGGACGGGAGGGCAACCAACGCTGCCAGCAGAAAGACGCGAAACCTAGTCATTTCTCTCCACAGTTGTGGCGCGCGCAAAACTCGTTGGTATATACCGGCCTCACTGCGCAAAAGTTCCAAGGCGAGGTGAGCAAGAAAAAGCCGACCGCTCTCCCCGCTTGCGAGGAGACCGCTCGGCACCATCATGCAACCGCGGCTCTGAGCTTACTTGCTCACCGAGGGGGCCGCCTCCTGGCCAAGATCCTCCAGGAACTTTATCTCACTCAGATCTTTGCCCAGGTTCTCCAGCTCCCACTTCACTGACAGTGCCAGCTCATGATCCGGATACTGTTCCAGGAAACGGGTGTAGGCTTCGCGCGCTTTGTCGAGGTCCTTCACATCGTTGGCGTAGCGATATCCGATCATGAACAGCGACTGGGGCACCCACGGACAGGTGGGGTACTTCTCCACAAGCCGCCGGTAAGCGCCAATGGACTTTTCCGCGTCCTTGAGGTTGTTGAAATACAGGCTGCCTAGCCTATACAGAGCCTCAGGACTCTTGGGGGCCTCAGGATACTTGGCGATGAGCTTCTCATAGCTTTTGGCCGCTTCTTTGTACATGGCCAGGCTTTCATCCGCCTTGCCCTGTTCATCCAACTGGCTCCCTTTCAGCTCAAAGTTCTCGCCTTGAGAATAGAGCTGCTCCGCAGTCTGCCGCGGGCCACAAGCAAAAACGGCAAGCGCCAACAGCACAGCAATCGACGTCAGCCTCATGCGCCTCATCTGTGCCCTCCCTGAGTCAACCATCTGCTAAGCATCGCTAACTGCCAGGTCCCTCCTCAAAACAAGATGCGCGGGTGATGCTCCACAGCGGAGCAAAACCCGCGCGAAATTTATCGATTCTCCACCCGAAAATCAAGCACTTTCTTGTTGCAGTCGACAACCACCGTGTCCCCCTGGGCAATGGTTCCCTCCAAGATCTTGGCCGACAGTGGGTTCACCACTTCCTTCTGGATGAGCCTCTTTAAGGGGCGGGCACCGAAGGCGGGGTCATAGCCCCGCGCGGCCAGATACTCCGCAGCCGCAGGTGTCAGTTCCGCGCTTATCCCGTGCCCGGCCAGAAGCTTCTGCACCTGGCGGAATTGCAGCTCCACAATCTTCCTGATGTCCTCCTGCGACAGCGACTGGAAGAGAATGATTTCATCGATGCGGTTGAGGAACTCCGGCCGCAAAGTCTGCCGCAGCAGGCGCATGATCTCTTCTTTGAGTTCGGCATGCACTGCCGCACGGTTCTCCTCGGTCAGCTGCCGCGTGCGTTCCATGATCAGCGAAGCGCCGATGTTCGAGGTCATGATCAGGATCGTATTGCGGAAGTTCACCGTCCGTCCCTTGTTGTCGGTGAGGCGGCCATCGTCCAGCACTTGCAGGAGGATGTTGAACACCTCAGGGTGGGCCTTTTCCACCTCGTCTAAGAGCACCACCGAGTAGGGGCGTCGGCGCACTGCCTCGGTGAGTTGCCCTCCCTCCTCGTAGCCCACATAGCCCGGCGGGGCACCAATGAGCCTGGAGACCGAGTGCCGCTCCATGTACTCCGACATGTCGATGCGCACCATGGCGCGCTCGTCGTCGAACAGAAACTCGGCCAGAGCACGAGCCAGCTCGGTCTTGCCCACACCCGTGGACCCGAGGAAGATGAACGAGCCGATGGGACGATGTTCATCCTGCAAGCCGGCACGGGCGCGACGGATGGCATTGGCTACGGCCACCACCGCCTCGTGTTGGTCCACCAGACGCTCATGGATGCGCTCCTCCATCTTGAGCAGCTTCTGGCGTTCGCTCTCCAGCATGCGGCTCACCGGAATTCCGGTCCACTTCGAGACCACTTCGGCCACGTCTTCCTCATCCACTTCCTCTTTGAGCATCTTGCGCTCACGCTGGAGCTCCATCAGCTTCGCATTCTGTTCGTTCAGCTGCTTCTGCAACTCGGTGAGGCGGCCGTACTTGAGCTCGGCGGCCCGGGCCAGATCGCCCTCCCGCTCGGCCTTGGCCATGTCGGTCTTGGCCTGGTCTATGGCTTCTTTGATCTGCCGGATCCGAGTTATCGCCCCTTTTTCGAGCTCCCAGTGGGCGCGCAGCTCTTTGCGTTGCTCTTGCAAATTGGCCAGCTCCGCACTCACCGCCTCCAGGCGCTTGCGCGAGCCCTCGTCGCTCTCCTTCTTGAGCGCCTCCCGCTCGATCTCCAGCTGCTTGATCTTGCGTTCTACTTCGTCCAGCTCTTCGGGCATGCTGTCGATTTCGATGCGCAACTTGGAGGCCGCTTCGTCGATAAGGTCAATGGCCTTGTCGGGCAGGAAGCGATCGCTGATGTAGCGATCCGAGAGGGTAGCGGCCGCAATGAGGGCGCTGTCCTGAATGCGCACCCCATGGTGGACCTCGTACTTCTCCTTGAGCCCGCGCAAGATGGAAATGGTGTCTTCCAGGCTGGGCTCATCCACATAGACGGGTTGGAAACGGCGTTCCAGCGCGGCGTCTTTCTCGATGTACTTCTGGTACTCGTCCAACGTTGTCGCGCCCACGCAGCGCAGTTCTCCGCGCGCTAAGGCCGGCTTGAGCATGTTCGAGGCATCCACTGCCCCTTCAGCCCCTCCTGCGCCCACGAGCGTGTGCAGCTCGTCGATGAACAGGATTATCTCCCCCTCGGCCTCCTGAATCTCCCGAAGCACGGCCTTGAGTCGCTCCTCAAACTCGCCGCGGAACTTTGTGCCCGCGACCAGTGCGCCCAGGTCCAAGACGATGATGCGCTTTGACTTTAGGTTCTCGGGCACATCCCCCTCGACGATGCGCTGGGCGAGTCCTTCGACAATGGCGGTCTTGCCCACGCCAGGCTCGCCGATGAGCACTGGGTTGTTCTTGGTGCGACGCGATAACACCTGCAACACCCGCCGGATCTCCTCGTCGCGTCCGATCACCGGGTCGAGCTTGCCGCGCCGGGCGAAATCGTTGAGGTCCCGGCCGTAGCGCTGCAAGGCCTGATATTTGTCCTCCGGTGTCTGATCGGTCACCCGCTGGGTTCCCCGTACCGTGCGCAGCGCTTGTAACACCGCATCCCGCGAGCTCCCCTCCTCGCGCAGAATACGACCGGCCGGACCCTTGTCCTCGCTGGCGGCAAGTAGCAGATGCTCCACACTCACATACTCATCGCGCAGCTGCGTCGCCTCTTTCAGCGATTTCTCCAACATTTCGTTCGCCCGGGGCGAAATGTAGATCTGCCCAAGGCCGCCGCTCACCCGGGGCAAGCGCTCTAGCTCGTCTGCCAGCTTCTTGAGCACCCTCCCTGGCTCGGCCCCCAACTTCTTCAGGATTGCGGGCACGATCCCATCCGCGGGTTCCACCAGCGCATACACCACGTGTTCCGGCTCTATCTGCTGGTGGCTGTGTTCGCCGGCCAGGCGCTGCGCTCGCTGTAATGCCTCCTGACTCTTTATCGTCAACTTGTCAAACGATATCATCGTGTATCAGCCTCCTGATCACTCTCTGCTGCGAAAAAGGCGAGAAGAACAACCTCCTCGCCCTCGCAATCCATCTCACACACAAACGCTCACATGCGCCACCCCATCATCAACTCCCCTTCTTGTCATCGTCGACTACCTCATAGTCGGCCTCTTGCGCCTGCTCGCCGCCGGGTGCCGAGGCACGCTGCTGCGCCGTGGTGCGCTCGTAGAGCTTGGAGGAGACATCCGCCCACACCTGGTTCAATGCGTCCACTGCGGACTTGATCTCCTGAACGCTTTCGCCTTTCATGGCCTGCTTGACGCGCTCCATGGCGCTCTCCAGGCGGCTCTTATTGGTGCTATCGATCTTGTCCCCCAATTCCTTGAGGTTCTTCTCCGTCTGGTACACGACGTTGTCGGCCATGTTGCGCGCGTCCACCAGCTCCCGCCGCTTCTTATCTTCGGCCGCATGCTGCTGGGCGTCGCGTACCATCTTTTCCACTTCCTCCTTGGTCAGACCAGTGGAAGCTTCGATGCGGATGGACTGCTCCTTTCCCGTAGCCTTATCCCGCGCGCTGACGTTGAGGATGCCATTGGCGTCGATATCAAAGGTTACCTCAATTTGCGGCACGCCACGAGGCGCAGGCGGAATCCCATCCAGGTGGAATCGCCCAAGGGTGCGATTGTCCACGGCCATGGGCCGCTCCCCTTGGAGCACGTGGATCTCCACCGAGGTCTGTCCGTCAGCCGCCGTGGAAAAGATCTCCGTTTTGCGCGTGGGGATGGTGGTGTTCTTCTCGATCAGCTTGGTGAAGACACCACCGAGCGTCTCGATTCCCAGCGACAGCGGCGTCACGTCCAGCAGCAGCACATCGGAGACCTCGCCGCCAAGCACGCCACCCTGGATGGCTGCACCCACCGCCACGACCTCATCGGGGTTCACGCCCTTGTGCGGCTCCTTGCCGAACAGCTCCCGCACGATCTGCTGCACCTTCGGCATGCGGGTCGCCCCACCTACCAGCACCACCTCGTCGATGTCGGCGGCCGTCAGCCCCGCGTCCTTCAGGGCGATGCGGCACGGCTCAATGGTACGCTGGAACAAATCCTCGCACAGCTGCTCGAACTTGGCGCGCGTCAGCGTCATGTTCAGGTGCTTCGGACCGGTGTCAGTGGCCGTGATGAACGGCAGGTTGATGTCCGTCTGCGTCACCGTCGACAGCTCGCATTTGGCCTTCTCCGCCGCTTCCTTCAGGCGCTGCAGCGCCATCGGATCCTTCGACAGGTCCACACCCTCCTGCTTCTTAAATTCACTGACGATCCAGTCGATGATGCGCTGGTCAAAGTCATCGCCCCCCAGGTGAGTGTCGCCGTTGGTGGCCTTGACCTCAAACACGCCATCGCCGATTTCCAAAATCGAAATGTCGAAGGTGCCGCCGCCGAGGTCAAACACCGCGATCTTTTCGTCCTTCTTCTTATCCAAGCCATAAGCCAACGAGGCGGCAGTGGGCTCGTTGATGATGCGCCGCACCTTGAGACCCGCGATCTCGCCAGCCTCCTTGGTGGCGTTGCGCTGACTATCATTGAAATAGGCCGGCACGGTGATCACCGCCTCGGTGACCTTCTCGCCCAGGTAGTCCTCGGCCGTCTGCTTCATCTTCTGCAGGATCATGGCCGAGATCTCCTGCGGCGAATACTCCTTGTCGCCGATTCTGACCCTGGCCGTATCGTTCTTGCCCCGCACCACTTTGTAGGGCACCTGCTGGATCTCATCCAGCACCTCATCATAGCGCCGGCCCATGAAGCGCTTGATGGAGTAGATGGTGTTCTCCGGATTGGTCACCGCCTGTCGCTTGGCTACCTGCCCCACCAGCCGTTCACCGGTCTTGGTGAAGGCCACCACCGACGGCGTGGTCCGTGAACCCTCCTGATTGGGGATCACCACCGGCTCGCCTCCCTCCATGACGGCCACACAGGAGTTCGTGGTCCCCAAGTCAATGCCGATTATCTTGCCCATATTTCAAACCTCCTTGTCCGTTTCGTTGCTCCTGCCTCTGCCTGAGGCTCGTTTGCCTTCTTTGCCTTCAAAAGGTGTGCCACTCTGCGTGGAGAATCTGGTTCGGATAATCTGCCATGAAATCATGAGACTTAGGCTCATCACCCACTGGCACTGCTTCAGTCTACCCTTTCTGCCCTGCCAATGTGGCAGTGCCACTGGCAGACGGTTCCGCTGCTATTCAGACCCCTCATCACGGGAACCCGAGTCTTTCTTGCCCGGCTCCTCCTTCTTACCTGCGTGCCCCTTGTTGCGGTAGTCGGTGATGTAGAAACCGCTGCCTTTGAAGATGAGGCCGTTGCCGCCGCCAATCAGACGGCGCACCGGGCCACCACACCGCGGGCAGATCTTGACCGGCTCGTCCTTGATGGACTGGAACTGTTCAAACAGGTGCACACACTGCGTACAGCGATACTCATACGTTGGCATCCGCCCTCTTCCTCCTTCCAGCTCGTCCCTTAGCACCCGCCCAGCAGCGCTATTCCTCCGGCATTTGCATGGCAACGAAAAGGTTGCGTCGCTGATAGTAGACGCGCAAAAGCACAGTGTCGCCGGGTTTCAACTTGTCCAGCTCCTCCTCCAACTCGCGCACGCTGCGTACGGGCACCTGGTTGACCTCTTTGATCAGCTGTCCCGGCCGCAGTCCGCTCTCTGCCGCCACGCTGCCGCGTTCGACTTCGGTGATCACCACGCCTTCTTGACCCTCATAGCCGTAGCGAGCAGCCAGCTCGTCAGTGAGGTTCTGCACACTGAAGCCAAGTCTCATGCCAGACTTTTGCCCACTCCGTGCCACGGCAATCTCTTCCTCGGGCAGAGTGCCCAAAGTGACGGTTATGTGGCGCGTGGAACCGCGGCGCAATACTGTCAAGGTCACCTTTGTGCCCGGAGGTGTGGAAGCGATGCGGGAGGAGAGCTGGTCCTTGTTCTCGACTGGCGTCCCATCTACTTCCAGGATGACGTCGCTCTCCTTCACCCCGGCCTTTTGCGCAGGCCCATCTTTGGCCAGCTCTGCTACCAGCACACCGCGGGGCGAGTCCATCTTCAGCGCCTTAGCCATAGGCGCGGTTACGTCTTGGATATATACACCCAGCCAGCCGCGCGTCACTTGGCCCTTGGCAATGAGCTGCTCCATGACCCACTTGGCCGTGTTCACCGGGATGGCAAAGCCTATCCCGACATTGGCCTGTCCCACGATAGCGGTGTTAATCCCCACCAGCTCGCCGTAGAGATTCACCAGCGGGCCACCGCTGTTGCCAGGGTTGATGGCGGCGTCGGTTTGGATAAAGTTGGAGTACCTTATCTCGCTGCCCTGAATCGGCAGGTCGGCCCGCCCTTTGGCGCTCACTATGCCCCTGCTCACCGACCGCTCCAATTTTGGGCTAAAGGGAGTGCCAAAGGCTAACACTTCTTCGCCAATGCGCAGCCTCTCTGAGTCGCCGAACGGGACGGTGGCAAAATGCCTCCCATCCTCGATCCTCAGCACCGCAATGTCGGTCTTTGGATCGCTGCCGACGATCTTCGCCTTGTACTGGTCCTTGCCCAGCATCACTTTCACCTGAACGGCCTCGGCGATCACATGGTGGTTGGTAAGTACAAAGCCGTCAGGCCGGACCACGACCCCGGAGCCGAGCACCTGCCCCAGTTCCTCTTCGGGTTGCGGGAAGTCGAAAAAGCGACGAAAGAACGGGTCATTGAAGAGTTCTGCAAAAGGACTCCGGCGGCTGGTCCTGCTCTCGCTGATAATCGTCACCACCGCTGGGCTCACGCGTTCGACAACGCTGACGTAAAGGTTGTTGACGGCGTCCGCTAATGCCCTCTGGTCCAGGGCGGACAAGGAGCCCTGGTCTGGCGCGAGTGTCAGCGGGGCGGGAGCCTTCTGCTCGGCTAGTCCTTGCCGTGTCCAATCCAAGTTAGCGGCCACAATGAGTCCCACCAGGATGCCCAGTAGGATGCCACCTATCAGGATTCCTCTACTTTTCCGTGTCATAGACGCTCCCTCCCTCACGTACATTCTCCGTTGCTCGTGTCACTTTTCTCACGCCTAATCTTTGACCCGGACTTTCACATACTGGTTCCCTTGGCGCCCGTTCGCCTTGAGCCCCAAGCCACTGAGACGGAAGACCGCCCCGTCTTTGGTGCCTGGTGGGATTCTCAGTTCCACCTTGCGCCCGTCGTAAGCGCGCACGCGCAACCTGGTGCCCTTCTCGGCGTGCCGGCGGTCGATGCTCACCTCGCAGTAGACGTCGGCGCCGCGCACGTCGAAAAAGCCCTTCTCTCGCACGTGGAGGGTAACCAGCAGGTCGCCGCTTGCACCGTCGGGCCCGGGCTCACCCTGGCCTCTTAGACGAAGCTTCATGCCCTCGTGAGCCCCAGCGGGGATACGCACGTTGTAGGTCTTCCGGGTCCGCTGTTTCCCCTTGCCGCCGCACACACGGCAGGTCCTGCTGTAGACCACGCCCCGCCCCAAACACCTGGGACACGGTCGACTGAGTGAGAAAAAGCCCTGAGCGGAGACAACGTGGCCGACTCCCCCGCAGTTGGGACAGGTCTGTGCATCCTCGCCACCACGCCCTGCGCACGCACGGCAAGGCTCCTGTTTCTCTACGGTGAAACTTTGGCGACCGCCGTCCCTTGCCACCTCCGGAGGCACATCAAGGTGGACCTCCAGATCTCCTGAGGCATACGGGCCGGCATTGCTGCGAAACAGGTCGCTGTGGTCGAAGAACTGACTGAGCAAATCGCCCAGGCCGCCCAAGCCGCCAAAATCTTCAAACGAAAACCGACGGGCGCCGGAACGACGTCCGCCCCCAAAGATGCTGGCCAGGTCGGAAAAGTGGAAACCAGCGCCGCGGAACCCTCCGGCATCAGCTGCCTCAAAGGCTCCGAGGCGGCGCATCTGGTCATATTGCGCTCGTTTTTGTGGGTCGCTGAGAACCGCGTGTGCCTCAGAAATCTCCTTGAATTTCTCCTCGGCCTCCTTGTTCCCGGGATTAGCATCTGGGTGGTACTGCTTGGCAAGACGCCGGTAGGCCTTCTTGATCTCTTCGGCAGTAGCGTTCTCGCTAACCCCCAGCACTTCATAGTAGTCGCGTTTCGGCATCGTCAGAATTGGCCTTTGGGCTCAGCTCGCCCGACCTTCACCTTAGCCGCCCGCAATACCGTGCCGTCAATCCTGTAGCCCGGCTGCCACACCTCCACCACCAGTCCTTCCTGCTCCGGAGCACAAGCTGCGGTGGCAACCGCCTCGTGCAATTCCGGGTCGAAGCGGTCACCTACCTGCCCAAAACGCTGCAGACCGCTCTGGGCAAGTACGCGCTGCAGCTTCTCTGCCACTCCGCGCAAGCCACGGACAAGAGTATCGCTCGCCGCGGCCTGGTGGTCGAGCAAGCAGTCAAAATCGTCCAACACTGGCAAGAGCGCCGTAAGGACCTCTCGCTTTCCTTGCGCGGCAAAATCGCTTCGTTCTCGCTCCACGCGTCGCTTGTAGTTGATGAACTCTGCCCGGAGCCGCCGCAGCTGGTCCAGATATGCCTCCGCACCACCCACACCCTGACGATCCTCACGGGGCTCTGGCTCACCCTCGATAACCTGCACCGGGATTGCCACCCCGTTCGTGCTGCTCTCCGCTGCCGAATCTTCTGACATGACAGACACTCTTGTTATCTCTTCGTTCGCACAAGACACTTTCTGGCCCTCACCACTGCCTCCCCCATCACGGTCCACAGAACCACATATACAAAACATGAGTACCCCACCTCACATGGGGTACTCATGCGATTTCGTGTGGCGCCTATCTTCGCCAGGAACTGCACGCTTCAGGAGGATTCGCCGCCTCACCGCGCGCAAGATCACTGCACCGTGATCGGAATCTCTTTGGGCCGAGCCTCTTCCTTCTTGGGCAACTCAATCCTGAGCACCCCATCCTTGTAGGAGGCCTTCACCTTGGAAGCGTCCACCGAGGCCGGCAGGCTGAACGAGCGGCGGAAGCTCCCGTACACACGCTCCAGCCGATGGTAATTCTCCTGCTTGGCCTCTTTCTCCTGCCGTTTCTCCCCCTTCAACATCAGCACGTTGTCCTGAATCGAGATCTTGATGTCATCTTTCTTCATGCCCGGCACTTCCGCCGTCACCACCACCGCATCCTCGGTCTCGCAGATGTCCACGCTGGGACTCCACATGCCCGTTTCCACCTCACGGCCCGGAAAACCATGGAAGAAGTCATCGATGAAGCGGTCCATATCCTCCTGCAGCCGGTACAGGTCGCGCCACGCTCGCCATCTTACGATTGCCATAAACCTTCACCTCCTTAAGCTTCAAGCCCTCTATTCCTCAACCCCCCGCGAATTTCGCCGACGCCAATTGCAAGCCTCGTGCCAAGAGCAAACGCGACTTCCAACCAACGCATTTTCAAGTGAGTAGGCATCGAGTGGCACCAGGCCAGCAACTAATGTGACGGCTGTCAGACATGGCAAGTTCTGGGCAGTTTTGGCAGACGTCTGTCAGACAGAACAGGAGGGTATCGCCGGAAGCATGGTTGAGCCCTCCCCGCGGAGAAAGAAAAACAGAGGTGGCTGCTCAGAGGCCGAGCAGCCACGTCTGTATCGCTCCTTAGTCGCGCGAGCTGCGCAGCATCAACAGGCGCAGCAAGTGCACTACTGCCACCGCCGTGGCGGCTATGTAGGTCAACGCTGCCGCGCTCAGCACCTGCCGCGCGCCACTTACCTCTTCTTCGCGCAAGAAGCGCCCCGACCGCAGCTGGGCCAGAGCCCGACGGCTGGCGTTGAGTTCCACCGGCAGGGTGACCACCTGAAAGAGGACGGCACCGGAGAAAAGCAGAATACCCAGATCCATCAGGCGTGGGGCGCCGAACACCAGACCGGCCAAGAAGAGGGGAATTGCCAGAGTGGAGCCAAAGTTCGCCAAGGGCACGATGCTGTGCCTGAGTCGCAAAGGAAGGTACCCGCTGGCGTGTTGGGCAGCGTGGCCGGCCTCATGAGCGGCCACCCCGACCGCCGCGATGGAGTCGGAGTGATACACACCCGAGGACAAGCGGAGTACCTTCTTCCGTGGGTCATAGTGGTCGGAAAGCATCCCCCCTGTCTCCTCCACATTGACGTCCCTGATGCCGTTCGCCTGCAGCATGTGGGCAGCAACCTGTGCCCCTGTGAGGCCTGCGGCTGCGCGCACGCGGCTGTAACGCTCGTAGGTGGACTTTACTTTGAACTGAGCGTACAGTGCCAGGGCGATGGCCGGGAGCAGAAGCCAATCATAAGGCGAAAAGAACAACATGGGCAGCTATCCTCCTTTTGGCTTGTGCGGGGCTCGACGATCACAACTCACTCTTTCAACGTCCCCGCTTTCCTCGAGTTCCCTTCCTGCAGCGAGAAAGCGCACTGCGGGGCCCGAAACCCGCGCTCAAGAGGGCCCCGCAGTCTTGTCAAGCTTCCGCACCTATTCTGCTACCACTTCGATCGACTTGGGCTTTGCCGCTTCGCTCTTGGGGAGAACCACCTTCAACACGCCGTCTCGCAACTGCGCCTCGATGCGCCCCGGATCGATATTGGCCGGCACGTGCAGGCTGCGGCAAAACCGCCCGTACACCCGTTCGCTCAAGTAGGGAGTGGTGGCGGTCTCTCGCTTCTTCTCGCCGCTGATGACCAGCAGCCCATCATGGTAGTTGACCTTCACGTCCTCTTTCTTCACCCCTGGCACGTCCAGAGAAACGGTCCACTCTCCCTCCGATTCCACCACGTCCATGCGTGGAGCCCAGTTGCACTCGTCGATCTTCTCGGACTCGCTCAGTCCCATTTCGTTCAACCAGCGCGCCCAGCGCTCCGCCCGGCGCAGTGCCTTTTCCCGCAGGACATCCCAGTCTTCAAATGCCATGTGCCTCACCTCCTTTGCTCCTCATTGAAAGTCGCCAAAGGAGTTTGCAACCCTTGTGCCAGAGTGGGTAGGCCGATCGTTGCCGTCATATGCTCTTGATAATCAATCGGCTGCACCGCGCCCCCATCGGCATTTCTCATACTGACATCCGTGACAAGCTGGCAGTATGCCCTGTCATGCCTCGGCCCCAGATAGGGCCCGTGCCACTCAACGGCCAGCCAGCAACCCTCGCTCGACGCCGAGAATGTACAGGAACTCCTTGACCATCGGCCCCAAGTACTTCCCCTTACGGATAGCCACGCCATAGCCGAGCTCGCCAAAGTAGTGGGTGACGGGGATCATTGCCAGTGGCTGGGCGTCCTGTGGCGACAGGGAGATTCCGGAAATGATAGTCACTCCTAACCCGCGGCGCACGTACTCCTTTATCACCTCGGCACCACCGGTCTCGATCCTCACGGTAGGCCAGAGACCCGCGCGTTCGAACACCTCGTCAATGCGGCGGCGGATGGAGTTGCCCCGTTCATACAGGATGAGCGGCTCCCGGGCGATTTCTCTCAGCGTCACCCTAGTCCTGTTCGCCAGCGGGTGGCGCGGGGCCGTGCAGAGGAACATGTCGTAGCGCGCGATCTCAAAAAAGTCCATGCCGGTAAACTCATTCCACGAGGCGGTGACGCCAAAGTCGATCTCCCCAGACATGACCATGGCCAGAATCTCGCTATCCAGAATGCGATTCATGATAGTCACTTGAACATCAGGGTATCGTCGTTGGAACTCTTCCACACAGTGCGGCAAGCGATACATCATGAAACCCCGATAAGCGGCGAACACCACCCGCCTGCTCCCCTTGTGGGCGAGGTCGGCGAAGTGCGCTTCGATGTCGTCCACCTTACGCACAATGGCTGCTGCGTATTCGAAGAGAACGTTCCCATTCTCGGTGAGTTGAATCCCCTTCCCCTGGCGCTCGTAGAGTTTGACCCCCAGCTCTTGCTCCAACGCCTTCACCTGGTGACTGATAGCAGATTGCCCCACATTGAGGCGGCGCGCTGCCAGGGAGAAACTCCCATAGCGAGCGCTCCAATAGAACCCCATGAGCTGTTGTAGCTGCATGCACACCCTCCATCATTTAGGGGTCACACCCGCTCTGCCTCCGGCGGAGAAGGTGGGTATTGCCGCATACCTCAACACAGGAATTGATGGGCACAAATATGACGAAAAGTACGAGATGGCATGTCAATCGTACTTGCATTCATGTTACACATTTCTTACCTTTGGCTTGCCGTGCAGCTAGACGCTGCAGGGGGCGCCATCAGGCAAAGAAGCGAATCGCACCGAAGCGAAAGGAGAAACAGATGACTGCCACACCCCATCTATTTGCCGGGCAGGTCATCCCGCCGCTGCTGCGGCCATTGCCTGCACTCTTTTTTTGTGCCGAGCACTCCTCCACCCTTCGAGAAGAAAGCTTGCCAGAGGAACTGAGCGAAATCTATCTTTCGCACCGCGAGTGCCTTGCCGCGCTTCTGGAGGGAGCAGCCTCGCTGGCCGCGCTTGCTCCCTCGGACTGGGCGACACTGGCGAAACGTATTCAAGCCCTTCCGGACAAGCTTTCGCCGGCACTCCCAGCACATCTGGAGACGGTGGACCTTGAGCTGGCGCGCTTTTCAGAGGTTCATCGTGCTGTCTTGCGCCAGGCGTACAATATGCATCCGGAGGTCTTCCGCAACATCTACCGTACGCATCTGACCCCATGGAAAGTTGCCGTGGTGTACTCGGACCCGGAGGACGAACAAGTGCCCCGCCTTTTGGAAACCCTGAGCGAGCGCTGCTACTACGACACCAGATCGGCAGGGGATGCCCACGTGACTCTCGTGGCGCGATGGGCCGACCTTGTGCTTTTTGCGCCCAGGCCTGAACCCTTGTCAGCAGAAACGGTGGCGGTTGTCCGACGCCTCCAGAAGCCCTTCCTCGTGCTCATCAACTTGGGCGCAGACATCGCACAGGTGGAGATGGAGCAGGTGCGGCTCGCGGCGTTGTACCAGCGGAACCAGATTCCCACTCTGCATCGCCCCTTTCCGGGGATTCGCCTTTTCCAGCGCATCGATCGTGAGCTGTTGGAGCATCGTCTCCGCCTTTTGCTGGCGCAACGGCAGCCTGCCCGCACGAATTCCTAAGCGGTCGGCCGCCATCGCAGCCTGGTGGTGCCAGGGACGAGCACACTGGGCGGCACTCGGAATGGGCCTGCGCCGTTGGTCTAATTTAGCGCTCCGTTCGCAGGTTTGCAAGTGTTTTCGTTGGCCAACTTCTCCGAAAGATTGCGCCAGTGCAGGCCTTTTCTTGCTTGCGTGGCACCCACAAATTCCTTATATTGTGCTCCCACTTTGAGGACAGTCTGGACACAGCAGGTGTACCGGCAATCCCTACCACGGAGGAAGTATGGAAGGAACACGCAAGTCGTTGCCTGCGAACGCTTACCGTCCGCTCCAGGAGGGGGAGCAGTATATGCCCTACGTCCCGTCGTCTCAGCGCTTGCCCGAGGCCAGTGGGCGGGCTATTTTCTGGGGCCTACTGATGGCCGCGGTGTTCACGGCTGCCGCGGCCTATCTCGGGCTCAAGATCGGGCAGGTTTTCGAAGCGGCCATCCCCATCGCCATCCTGGCGGTGGGCCTCGCAGGCCTGTATGCCCGCCGCAACACGGTGCTGGAGAATGTGATCATCCAGTCAATTGGTGCGGCCTCTGGCGTGGTGGTGGCAGGAGCCATTTTCACCATACCGGCGCTCTACATTCTCCATCTGAACGCCAACTTTTTTCAGATTTTCCTCGCCTCCCTTTTTGGCGGGTTCCTGGGAATTCTTTTTCTAATACCGTTACGTCGCTACTTCGTGGCCGAGCAGCATGGTCACTTGCCCTTTCCGGAGGCCACGGCCACAACAGAGGTTTTAGTCACTGGTGAGAGTGGCGGTGGCCAGGCAGTTGTGCTCCTCATTGCCGCAGCGGTGGGTGGGATCTACGATTTTCTCATCGCCACTTTTGGTATGTGGAGCGAGGTTATCTCCACGCGTCTGGCGCCATGGGGCGCTGCCTTGGCGGACAAAGCAAAGCTGGTGCTGAAGCTGAACGCCGGTGCGGCGGTGATGGGTCTGGGGTACATCATCGGCTTGCGCTACGCCTCGATCATCTGTGCCGGGAGCTTTGCCTCCTGGCTGGTCCTCATTCCGCTGACCTGGTATTTCGGGCAGCACCTGGACGTGGCGCTGCTGCCTGGCGATGTTCCACTTGCGCAAATGTCCGCCGAACAGATTTTCACCAGCTACATCCGCCACATCGGCATTGGCGGAATTGCCTGCGCCGGTATCATCGGCATCATCAAGAACATGAAGATCATTGCCCAAGCGTTCACGTTGGGGTTCAAGGAGATCTTCGCCGGCAAAGGGGGCGCCTCAACTCGGGCCGTCCTGCGCACAGATCGCGACATCCCCATGGGGGTTATCCTCATAGTCCTGGCAGTGGTGACGGTGTGCGTGTTGGTCTTTTTCCGCGCCTGGGTGGTGACAAGTTGGATGCATGCCCTGGCGGCTCTGGTGCTGGCGCTGGTGATTGCCTTCCTCTTCACCACGGTGGCGGCCAGGGCCACTGCCATCGTGGGCGTCAATCCCGTCTCCGGCATGACCCTCATGACGCTCATCTTGAGCAGTGTCATCCTGGTGAAGTTGGGCCTTTCCGGAACTGCGGGCATGCTCTCGGCTCTGCTCATCGGCACGGTGGTATGCACGGCGCTTTCCACCGCAGGTGGCTTTATCACTGATCTCAAGATCGGGTATTGGCTTGGAACTACGCCGTTCAACCAAGAACGACTCAAGTTCCTGGGCGTATTGGTGGCCTCTGTTGCCGTCGGGGGAGTGGTGCTCCTGTTGAACAAGGTGTACGGCTTTGTCCCCAGCGCTGAACATCCATCACCAATGGCGGCACCCCAGGCCAACGCGATGGCGGCGGTGCTGAACGTGCTCTTCACCAGCTCGCAGGTGCCATGGGGCCTCTACGGCGCCGGCGTATTCATGGCTTTGACCTTGGAGCTCATAGGGGTGCCCCCATTGGCCTTCGCCTTGGGAATGTACCTGCCCATCGAGCTGAACACGCCACTTATTGTGGGCGGACTCATTGCCCACTGGGTGGCACGCGGGAGCAAAGAGGAGGCGTTGAACAACGCAAGGCGCGAGAAGGGCACGCTGATCGCCTCTGGCTTCATTGCGGGTGGTTCCATCATGGGGGTGGTGAGCGCTTTCCTGGCGCTGGTGGCAGGTGAGCCACTGCACATTGGACTGGCGGAAACCACCGTGGGGCAATGGCACCTGGGCATGCTCATCAGCTTGGCGCTCTTCCTCGGTCTGTGTCTCTTCCTCTATCGCTATGCCATGAGCGCCCGACCCGAGCACTAAGCAGCTGGCATTGCGAAAGCTCGGCCTTTTGCCTCCTCAACGGCACCGGGGCAGGAGATAGGCTCTCCGGCCCCGGTGACTTTTCTGGGCGGTGTCGGACGCTCAAGGATGGCTGGCAAGAGTGGCGCTTTCCATCGTTTCCACGATGCCTGCCAGTACGCGCCGCACGGTCTTGTTGACGTCGTGCCGCGCGCGCCGCCGCAACAGCGGCAACACTTTGGGGTCTCCGATTTTGCACAGCGCCACCGCGGCGGTGATACGCGCTGCATAGTCAAGGTCGTGTTCCACCATCCACATCAGGCGTGGTACCGCGGCCCTGCGCTGCAGGTCTCCCAACAGCTGTGCCGCGCTGGTGCGCACCCCCCGATTCGCGTCGCTCAATCGACTGATCAAGTAACCCTCGTACTCCTTGTCTGTCGTTCCCGCCTTGGACGTCTGGAGCATCGCTGACCCCACCAGGGCGCTTAGCAGCAGCACTACCATTGTTGTCCTCATGGCACTCTCCTCCTGGTTTTGTCCTCGAACCCCCCGAGACAATGCCAATTTCCATGCCAAAGGCGGTAGATGCCGACAAAAAAACGGCCGAGCAGCGTCTAGGTTAACACAATGAGAAACAGAAGGGTAGCAGAAGTGGCAGAGCAGTGGTTGCAGTGAAAACTAGGCACATCCGGCGGGGTGGTACACTTCCCCCTGGGGCTTGGCACCTTTCGTACCAGCTAGTGTGCGCACAGGCCGTATTTTCGCATCTTCTCCCTCAGAGTCTTGCGCGCAATTCCCAGGACGCGCGCTGCCTGTGACTTGTTGTAGCCGGCCTCACGGAGAACCTTCTCGAGATACCGGCGCTCCAATTCTTCCAGAGTCAGGCCCCCGTCAGCGGCCGCCAGGGCTTTCCCTTCCGCCTGGGAAAATGGTACCAGGCGAAACGTGAGATGGGAACCTCGCTCCAGCAGGACTGCCCGCTCGATAATATGACGCAGCTCCCGGACATTGCCAGGGAAATCATAGTGCATGAGTCGCTTCAAGGCCCTCGGGTCTATGCCTTTGAGCTCCTTGCCGTAGAGGGCAGCAAAGCGCCGGAAGAAGTGCTCCGCAAGCAAAGGGATATCTTCGGGCCTTTCACGCAAGGGGGGAAGGTGGATTTCGACGACGTTGAGGCGATAGTAGAGGTCCTCCCGGAAGCGGCCGGCAGCCACCTCCTGGCCCAGATCCCGATTGGTGGCCGCCAAGAGGCGCACGTCCACCTCCACGGTATCGTTGCTCCCCAACCGCTGCAATGTCCCTTGTTCGATCACTCGCAGCACCTTGGCCTGGACCACGGCGGACATGTCGCCGATCTCGTCCAAAAAGAGTGTGGATCCATGGGCGAATTCAAACTTGCCTATCCTCCGGGAAAAGGCGCCCGTGTAGGCTCCGCGTTCGTGACCGAACAGCTCGCTTTCCACCAAGGCATCCTGGAGGGCCGCGCAGTTGACGGTGACCATGGGTCGTTGCCCCCGCGAGCTCAGGCGGTGGATTGCCTTGGCAACCAGCTCTTTGCCCGTGCCACTCTCACCGGTGATCAGCACCGGCACATCCCGTGGGGCAACTTCCTGAATGAGCTCCTTGACCTGCTGCATGGCTACCGACCGCCCCAACAGCTCGTCGTCACTCTGGCGCCCCGAAAGCCGCACCCACCTCTGTCCTGGTCGTGGCCTAGCAGCCGCAACGGTGCACGCGTCCTCTGGTGGGCGCTGCCGCAGGTAGCAGCCCTCCAGGCAGATGGCCCCAAGACTGAGAAGCACGCGCAAGGCATCAAACTCCTCGGTGCGGTAATCGGTGCCGTCCACCTTCGGACCGACGCTCAAAACCCCGATGAGCTGATCTCCCACAAAGAACGGCAGACGTAGTTCGCACCAGCATTGGAGCCTGTCCTCAGGGTCCACGACCACCAAAAAACGCGGGCCCTGTTCATCTGCCAGAGCGAGCAGCTGTCCTCCTTCGTACAACCACTTGGCCACGTCATCAGTGAGTTCCAGCCGCGCTTCGGGCTGATCCAGGGATGTGAAACCCCACACGCTTTTGTGGATGAGGCGATGCGTGGGGGCGGCGAAGAGCATGGCGGACGCTTGAGCACACCCTACCAGCTCCGCAGCCCCGTGGACAAGTTCCCCCAGCACGTCGGAAAGGTTCTGAGGGGTGCAAAGCCTTTCACTCAGCTCTGCTAGCCGGCTCACGAGGAGGGCGTCGACGGTACTATTTCCCATGGCAGCTTCTCATACCGAGTCGGAACAGAAAAAGTTGCGCGGAAAGTGACCTTCAAGGCTGTTATTGTGGGCAGGAAGGCCAAAACGGGGCAGACCTGAAGATCGCTCGGCGTTCTGCCTAAAGGAAGACCAGGGGCTTCATGTGTGGACGATTTCGAGCCCCTGACGGTTGCAGCTCAGCACTCCTACCTCAAGCCCACTTGTGGCGGCACAGGTCTCGCAACAGGCGGAAGGCTCTGGCATCAGAAATGGCGCACAACGGTCACGCTTATCCCAGGATTCACAGGGGAGCAGCCAAAATCGAACTGGACATCGGTCATGCCCTGGGAGGCGTGTTGCTGGGTGCGTCTGGCAACCCAAAGGGCATCGATGGCGCTCACCAAGTGATTGGCCAGTATTGCCCCCACTATCATCAGCGAGCGCTGGTACGCGTTGTCGGCGCTCACCCGCAAGTGCGCATAGCGGATCCTCTCCACCTCGCTAGGCCAGCGCCAGAAGTATGTTTCCGTGTCTTGGTAGACCTTGGCCAGGTTGCGCTCCCGCAGCATGGCCGCATTGTACGAGTCGATGCTCGCATAGTTGCCGATGTCCACGAAATAGCGATGGGACTTGCCCTCCGGGCTTACGCCGGCCTTAGATGCGGCGTAAGCCCGGTAGTCCTGTGTCCGCCAGTGGCCATAGAGCCGGAAAGCAACCATGCTCGCCCAGAGTGTGGCCTCCGTGGCGGTGAGCGCCCATCCTCTGGTGCTCGCCCCGCAAGTGCGCTCCCCCAGACCAGGCAGAAGCAGCGACAGTAGAAACGCCTTGCCTGGGGCAACTCGCTTTGCCTGGCCGACCGAGCTGGCGATGGGCATGAGATTCACCACATTTGCGCCCGTGAGGAGCCCCTCCGCCGGCACCTGAAATGCCACTAGCGACACCAAACCGGCGCTCATTCGCGTCGGAGCCAGCGGGGCACACGATGTCCCATCCTGGCCAACCACCTCCGAGGCCAGGGCGAGCACCAGAACCATGAACAAGCTACAGGAGAGTCCTTTCACCATCGCACCTGCAAGTTGAGGGCGTAGTCGCCAGTCTCTGGCACCGGCAGGATCCGCAGGGAAGTGTGCACGACGCGTCGATTGTGGCGCGACACTGTCCACGCCGCGTCCAGAGCACTCAACCCATGGTTGGCAAGCGCGATCATCTGGCAGGTGGCTGCCTTCTTGTAGGCCTTGTTGCTCTTGTCCCGCAGTGTCTCGTAGTAGTCCCTCCGAGCCGAATCCCGTCCGCGCGGGGTATTGGTGTCGTCCCACCCGATATTGAATTGATCGTACTTGCCAATCATCTCATAGTACTGTTGGTCTTTCTGCTCGTGCAGAGAATGACTGAAGTGCTGGCGCTCCCACTCCCGCAAAGCAGCCATGTCCGTCACGTCCTTGCCGGACTCCTGGGCGATCCAGGCCCAATAGTCCTCTTCCCGCCAATGGGTATCGGCGAACTGACGAAACTGTGTCTTGATTCGATCCCCGTCTCTGTCCCAGCGGGCGTAAAATGTCCAACAACTGATCTCGGCCAGCAAAAAGCCCGCAGCCTTCAAGTAGTTGCCGGCGTAGACCTGCCCTGCCCCAGGGAGCAAACCAGAGGCAGCCGCCGCCAACAGACCGGACCTGGCACGCGGGGTTGACGCCTCACCCACCTGCGGCATGCTCGTGACCCGCAGCCAGAACCCGTCCTTGGCCAGACCTCTGTACGCCGCCATCTCTGGCGCACGCGAGCCAAACAAAGACCCTTGCGCGAAGGCATCGATGGCCGAACTAAACATCCCGCACAAGAGCACAGCCCCAGCCACCATCTTCGGACGCATGACTCTTCTCCCCTCCTCGGGCTCATTCCCAAAAAGTGAAGGCAAGACCAAAATGGTACCGCCACTCGCGCCCGTGCACCTGGCGCGTAGAGGCGTTGATGAACCGATCCATCCCATAGGTGGCGCTCAGCCACAGCCGTGTCGGATAGCCGTAGAAAGAAAATCCTTCTACCCGGAGCTCCGCCCCCACGTCCCGCTTGAAGTCGCCCAGCCGGAGGGCGCCATCAAAGGCATTGCCCCAATCGGCAAAGATCCCCCCGTAGATCCGATCCAAGGTCACGTGCAGCAACTTTCGCTTGATGCTCCTCCACACCGGGAAGCGGTAGGTCAAAGTCGACACCATCATTTTCCGCCCCTCGATGCTATAATAGGAATACCCACGCATGCCGTCTAGGCCGCCGGCAAAGAAGTTGAAGAAGCTGTCCACCGGCCGGTCAATGTAGCCAAGGCGCAAGCGGAGGCCAAGGGCATGGCGCGTCAGCGGCGCCCGCAGGTATTCCTGCCAGTCCAGGTGCACGGAGTTATAGCTGTATGGGGTGTACTTCTCCTGGACGGTACCGTAGGGGTTGTCAGTGGAAAAGTCCTCGAAGAACTTGTTGAACTCGTAGCGATAAGTGAGGCGGGCCTTCCTTCCAGCCGCGGGGGCGATTCCGCTGTCCACGGCCCGTCTGGTGAGATCCACTTCCAAGTCCATTCCCACCCTATTGCCGATGAAGTAGGTATTGGCCGGCGACCACCAACGACGGCTCTGGAAGTAAAAGTCGGCAATCTTGCTAGTGTACTGGGCGTGCGAGAAGACAGGTCTGACCATCAGCGCATCGAAGAGCCAGTAACGACACCCCATCTCGGCTTCAAGGACGTTGAAACGCAGCTTCACAGGCAACAGGGGTTCCCCCTGCAAGATCTCGATGCGCTCGTCCATGTGCAGGGAGAATGCATACAACTCCAGAAAGAGGGTTGGCGCAAAGCCTCGGTATTCAAAGATGGCAAAAGCATCAAAGTCGCGTGCTGTGTTCACGCCAAAACCGCCCAACAGCGAGTAGCGGTCGAGCATGTCTGACGAATAGAAGTAGCTCCCCACCTTAACTCGGCCATAGTCAACCATCACCCGTGGCAGGAGGGCCAGCTGCGTGTAGGTCATGCGATACGGCCGAGCCCCAAGCAAACCCTGGGGTGCCTCCGCGTGCTCTGCAGCCGGACTCGCACAGGGCCACGAGGAGTGGTCGTCGGCGATCGCCAAGGGCACGATGGCCACGGCTTGCTCCGGCAATGGGCGCATGGCCGCGATCTTGTAGCCGTCCGGGGCGAAGGAGGAGAACAGCAGGCCGGCGGTGGCGTGTACATGGGGCATGAAGGCGCCGCCCTCGACGTTGGTCACCTGCTCTGCCTGTGTACCCGCACGGTCGACACGATAGATGTTAAAGATGCCGGTGCGGTCCCAGCTGAAGTAGATCCAATCGCCGTCCGGAGAAAACACGGGGTCCCGGGCCTCACCTTGGTCCACCAGGGTACGGCTTGCGCCCGTGCTCAGGTCCAGCACCTCGATCGCCCGGCCGTGGGGTTTTCCTATGGCATAGACCAGGAACCTGCCATCCGGTGACCACCGCGGCCCGTAGATGGTCTCCCCTGCCCGGTTGAAGGTCAGAGTGGCCAGCCCCGATGCGTCTGCGCGGATGGTGTAGAGGTTGTCGGTGCCGTCCTTGCTGGCCACGAAGACGATGGTATGGCCGTCTGGCGACCAGTCCGGGTCGCGGGCACGGAGAGCAGTGGTGAGGCGGGTTTCGCGCTTTCGCGCGAAATCATAGAGGTGGAGGTCGAACAGCCGCGAGCCGTGGGCACACAGGCGCCGCCGTGCGTACACCAGACGCGTCCCATCAGGGGACCACGCCACCCGCCCCTGAGTTCCTTGCACCACCGCCCTGGGACTCGAGGATGCCCGCTCCCGTACATAGAGGGCCGTTTGACTCAAGTAGTCGCGGTCGCCCACGCCCACGTAGGCAATGGATTTGCCATCTGGCGACCACACCGGATGGACATTGTAGATGCCCTGGCTGACGATGACCTCGCCGGCAACTGGGCGCCTGCGCACCGGCGCCAGTTGTTCGGCATAGCGCGCTTGCAGATAGCTCACCCACTGTGCATAGAGCTCCTTCTCCAACAGGCCAAGCACGCTTTTCACCGCACCGTTCATGCCCATCTGCCAGGGTCGGCGCAGTGCCGCACACAGCCGCGCGATGGCTTCCTCACCATAGCGCTCGGCGATGTACTTGACCAAAGCGTAACCTTGATTGTAGACCCGTTCATTACCCAGACTGTTGTTGCCAAATACCCCCATAGCGTCTAACGACAGCAGCTCCCCACTCGTCACCGCGGTGCGCAGCAGCATGTCACGGTGTGCATCCCAGGTATCGTGACTCATTGCAGCCAGCTGGTACTGGGCCATCCCCTCGGCAAACCACATTGGCACCACCGTCATGGGCAGCGGATAAGAAACAATCCGGTCTGGGAAACCCAGCACCACGTCAGGGCGTCGTTCATCCTCTCGGCCGATGACTTGCACGTAGAGCGCCGGCACCCGGCGGGTGATCTTCCGCGCTGCCCCTAAAGAGATCAAGTGGCAGAATTCGTGGGTGACCACATTCGGCAGCCAGGCATGCGTCCCACGCAGATCGAAATCCATGGGTGGTGCCCAGATCTCCACCTTGTTGTCGTAGTAATAGGCCGCCCCGTTAGAATTGTCGTCATAGTCTTTGATGACAAAGTGTACCTTGCCGTCGGGCCGATACCCGTACAATTGCGTCACCGGCCCATAGATCTGCTCGGCGACGCGCGCGACTTCCTGGGCTGTCCGCTCGGTCCCTTCGTGAAAGTGCACAACAAAATGCTCAGTCTCCAGGCTGAACCAGCGTAGCTCCGGATGGTTGTACTCTCCTCGCTGGCCATGCACGCCGCCCAAAGGCAGGACAACCCCTGCGAGGACAATGATGAGCCACCTGTGTGTTACCCTGCCCACCGTGTCAGCCATCGTGCTACTTGACAACCGCAATCCTGACAAACTCCACCTGCCTGTTGCCCCCTTTGACTGCTTCCACCCTGCCCAGGTACACGCCCGGCTGCACATGCCCCACGTTCCACGCCACTTCATTATCCCCGAAGGCGGAGACGCTCCCGGAAAACTCGCCGACCACTACTCCCGTGAGGTCGTACAACCGAATACTGACCCTGTCCACCGTTTCCACCAGTTGGTAGCGCAGAAAGACCTTGTCACCGGTGCTCGGGTTGGGGTAGCAATAGACGGAACGGCTGACAAACAGGCGCCCGCTCCTGGCCCGCGGTTGGGAGGAAGCGGCAAGCACCCCATGATGACACGCGTTCGCCCGATACTGCGGCCAGGGCAAAGAGGTGGGCTCTATCCTCGCCTTCGTGCGCCAGGCATAAAGGAGGCCCTCGTCGCTGATGGCCACGATTTCCGCACTTCCATCACCATCCAGGTCAAACAAAAGCGGCGCGACGGTGCTTCCACCGCCCATGGCAAAGGCCAGGTCTGGCACGATCTTTCCCCCCAATTTGACGCCGGCAACCCCAACATTGGGGAGGTATGCCACCACCTCCGCCAGGCCGTCACCATCAAGGTCTGCTGCCACGGGCGAGGAAGGTGTCAATCCGTCCAGCCCCGGGCGCCGAAGGTCCAACCATATGTCGTTCGCGATTACGCCAGTCGGTTCAAATCCGTAGAGCCCGGTGGTGGTTGCCACCGCGATTTCGGGCAGACCATCGCCGTCCAGGTCAGCTGCCGCCGCCCCAGGCGTCAAAGGCCCATGCGCCCCTGCGGGTCCAGCAACGGGCGCACCATCTTCCAGTCGCAGCGATAGAACCAGTCCTTCACCCCGCACAACAATCACCTCAAGCAGACCGTCGCCCTCCACGTCTGCCAGTACCGGCTCGCTCCGTGCTCCCGCACCTGAGGACGGGTGAAGCCAGTGGACACTGCCCGTAGAGCTCAACGCAGCCACTCCTCCGCCGTCAGAAGTAGCAACCACCCGTTGGCCATCCCAGGCAACGCCGGTGACTGGCGCGGAGAACACAGGGGTGGACCAAGCTTCGGTCAGCGCACCCGAGCGCCAGGAGAATGCATGGAGGACCCCATCTCCCGTGCCAACGAAAACACATGGATCGTCACCAGGAGCAAGCAGGAGGTCCGAGGTAGGCGCAGAGGTCAGGAGGCTGCGGGCAAGAAGCTCAGCCCGGCCATCGTGGTCTTTGTCGGTAGCCTGCCACACTGAGAGTTCGCCATCGGTGCAGCAGGCGGCCACCTCCACATAGCCGTCCCCGTTTATGTCCGCCAGGGCTGGCGGTGATGCGATCGGCCTCGCCACTTCGGCAAAGAGTGCCACTGGGTGGCAAAGAGTGTCACCCTGAAGCGTCACCGTGCAGCTCTTCTCGCTGTTGGCAATGACCTTCTGCCCATTACCGTACCAGGCAAACAGTTGCCTCCTGGTGGCAGCCACAACGATTGCCGTGTCCCCCGCGGCGTTGTAGGGGGCCGCGGCAAGGCCCACCACTTCCTGGTTCTGGCCTACCCATTGGGGAAACCCTGGCACCAGACTTTCGTGCCGCAGGTCAAAAGTCATGAGCGAATCCACCCCGGAGAACGCCGAAAGGGTGATGCCCGTGTTGGCGCCGCTATAGGAAAGGCTATTGGGCATCGTGGAGTGCCCAAAGATAACTTCGTCCGAAGAATTCGCCTTCTTGTGGGACTCATTCCCTCCCCACCAAGGGTCCCAGTAGTCCCCCGCATCATATCCGAAAGTGGGGAAGCCGTAGTAGTAACCGATGTCCTGTGCCGCGTCGCACTCCTCCAAGTCCACACCACGATGTTCAGGGTTCACATTGACGCGGTTCTCCTCGTACCCGGCCTCTACGATGCGCTCATCCACATGCCAGATCAGAATGCCCGAGCCCGGCAGGCCAAAATCGTACTCGTCCACCTGCACGATGGTGCCCGACCATCCCACAGGGAGCAGGCGTCCATCTTCGAGGATCTCGACCCGTTGACCTTTGGCGTCCATGCAGATGACCCTGCCGTCACGATTGGCATCGCGCTGGCGATTTTCTATCAGAAAGTACTCCTTGGCATCAATGGGTAACTTGTAGATCCGCGGTGCACTTCGAGCAAGCGCCGAAGCCACAGGCACGCTGCGCTGGTGCCCCCGCAGCTCCACAGCTTCCTCCCAGCCCAGGAAGAGCTTGGACCAGGCACAGGGTTGCGCCGGAACTAAACCCTGCAAATTCATCGAGCCCTGGTCCATCAGTCCCCACCGGCCTATTGCCGGCCGATTCCGGTCCGTATCGTTCAGGCTCGGCAGCCCCAGCTGCGCTCCGAAAAGCATGGCCATGGGCCCGAGTAGCCCAATCTCATATCCCTCCTGGTTCTCTGTCTCCGGAAGGATGATTCCCTCCTGCACAAAGTGCCGCCCCTGGTTGACCACGATCCCATGATAGGCAGGATCGCCGCCGCCCAATGTTTTGCGCAGGGCGCCCAGATTCACGAAGACCGACTGGATGTCGTAAGGGGTCGGGTCAAAGTCGAATTCAAAGTCGGCGCCCACTCCGGCATGAAAGACAACGTAGCAATCGAATTGAGCAAACTCGACGGCATCTATGCTGTCCGCCGCCCTGACCGCGTCCGCCAGAAGGCGCGACCACCCCACCTCCCTGGCAGAGGGATCGCCGGAATCGCTGTAGTGCTTCATGTCGTGGGGCAAACGGTAGCTCGCATCTTCCTGCAGTGGGTATATCTCCCAGCTGAGAGTGAGCTTGCCGCGGGAAACGGTGCGGTAATAGTGAGCAAGGGCACGTAGCTGATTATCGAAGTAGGTGCGATTGTGCGGCGGCGGGTTAATCGCTTCCTTTGACGAGGTGCGCAAATCGAACGTGCCGTCACCTGTGGTCGTGGCCAGCTCATCGGGTTGAAACTCCGCGCGCAGCGCCAGAATGCGCAGGTGGCGGGCCCCACCCTTGGCAGCGCGCAGGCCGAGGAGATCTTGATGCGGGGCGCCGGAGATGACCACCTGCGGTCGCAGCACCATACGGCCGGTCTCCGCCCCCTGGCTAATACCTGAAAGGAGCGGCAAAAGAAGCAGACCGGCCAATCGCGTGAGCCTCATGCTTTGCCAGTTCAAGCGCACCTGGGTCTTTCCGTGCATCACTCGGCCACACTCCTCACGCCTGCCCTCCCCACGCCACCAAGCGACCTGCGGGGCGGAGGGGATTCAAAAAGGGCAAGCCGGAGACCAGCCCCGACGAACCGGCCCCGCGCTTGCCCAAGACGTTGTCAAGCAATTTCCGCGGCCTGCTAGAAACCGATGGTCAGAGAGAAACGCATGGTTCCTGCAAGCGGGTGCCCCTCGGCCGCCGCCACATACCCAAAGTCAAAACGGTACAGCGAATACTGGATTCCTGCACCAAAGCTGGGGAACTTGACCTTGCCAAGCTCATCGTAGTGGTACCCGGCCCGCAGCGCAATGAGGTTGGCATACCAGTACTCCACGCCAGCACCAAGGATCCACTCCTTCAGCTCTTCGCTGAAGGAATCGTCCGTCCAGGAAGTGAAGATCGCTTTGTAGAAAGGGTCCGAGGTCCCGTCCTTGTATCGACGGACCAGCTCTTTGTCGCCCTGCACGGCGAGCGTGAGGCGATTGTATTCGGTGTCTACCAGGCGATAGGAGACGCCCAGCGACAGGTTTGTGGGCAGTGGGTCTGCCTGATCTGCATCGACGTAGGTAATCTTGGGGCCCATGTTTGAGAGGTTCGCCCCTAAGGAGAGCCCACGCAGCCATGGCGCCTTGTACATCGCCGAGACGTCCATAGAAAAGGCGGTCGCCTTACCCGGGTCCCTGGCCGCGCCGATGGGCACATCCGCCAAGGATGAACGGATGTAGCGCAAACTGAGTCCTAAGCCCAGGTTCTCATTCAACAACGTGGCGTAGTGGGCCGACACCGCGAACTCGTAGCTGGTGAACCGCCCGAGCTCCTCCGGGCCCTCTTCACCTGTCCAAATCTGCTCCCCGTAATTGATGTAGGTAACGTTGAACCCGAAGGTGCCAAGCCCCTGGATGGGGAGGCGGAAGGCGCCAAATTCATAGAAAAGATCGTCTGCCAGTTGCGGCAGCCACTTGGCGTGCATAAGGCTAATTTCTCTCCCCTTCTGGAAGGCTAGTCCGGCAGGATTCCAGAAGACTGCGGTGGCATCGTCGGCCACGGCACAGAAAGACTCTCCCATGCCTGCTGCCCTGGCCCCCGGGGCAATACGCAAAAAGAGGACGGCCGACTTGCTCACCCCGCCGGCAACCGCCTGTCCGGCCAGGAGGCCAAGAACCAGCCCCAACACAAGAACAACACTCGTTTTCTTCATCGGTGTAACCTCCTCAACTGACGCCTGATTCCCGTCCACCACCACCTAATCCCCACCGGGCACATCCACATGTTGCCTGTTCCTCAAACAAAATACGCCGAATGATCGCGTAGGCCTGCACCGGCGCAGTCACCACCTTTGGACATTCGGCGTCACAAAAAGAAAGAGTTCGCCGCCAGTCTGGGGGACTTGTACTCCACCCCCTGAAGTCAGTCGACTTCAGAGCGGTGCCGCTCACACACGCACAATATCCGGATACAGACCTGGTGGCAAACTCTCTCTGCGCATGCTCCTTTGCTTTAAGACAGCCCAAATTTACAAAATTCCGGTGAAAAAGTCAAGGCTTTTTGTCGTGGCCGAGGCGGATTGTACGCGCGCGATCCCTTAGCGGGTACAGGTGCGCAGGGCAGCCACGAATCGATCCATTTCTGCCTTGGTGCGCTTTTCTGTCACCGCCACAAGCAGGCAATTGCCCATCCCCGCTTCGAAACGACCCAGTGCCAAACCGGCCATGATCCCTTTTTCGCTGAGGGCCTCGACGATCTTTTCGGCAGGCATTGGGGTCTCAACCACAAACTCCTTGAAAAACGGTCTGCCGAATTTGAGCCGGAATCCTGGCACCTGGCAAATCTCATCCGCCAAGTAGTGGCTCTTCTGCAAACAGAGGTTGGCCACAGCCCGGAGGCCGTGTTTCCCCATCAGCGCCAGATAGACGGTAGCCGCCAGGGCCACCAAGGCCTGATTGGTGCAGATATTGGACGTTGCCTTCTCCCGCCGAATGTGCTGCTCCCTTGTCTGGTACGTGAGCACATACCCGGTGCGCCCCTCGGCGTCCACTGTCTGGCCGGCGATCCTCCCCGGCATGCGGCGGACAAGCTCCTGACGGGTGGCAAAGATGCCCAAGTAGGGTCCCCCATAGCTTAACGGCACCCCCAATGGCTGGCCCTCACCAGTGGCGATATCGGCCCCGTAGCTCCCCGGTGGCTGCAACAGTCCCAGGGAGATCGGGTCATTTGAAGTGATAAACAAAGCACCGGCCTCGTGCGCAATGGCCGCCAGCTGGGCCACATCCTCGAGACATCCGTAAAAGTTGGGGTGTTGCACAATCACGCCGGCCGTCTGGTCGCTAATGAGGCCCTTTAGATTCTCCACCTCGGTGGCTCCATCCTCCAGATCCACCAGATGCACCTCTATGCCTTGGCCATGGCAGTAGGTGCGTACAGTTTCCAGGTAGAACGGATTGACGGCCCGAGAGACGAGGATCTCGCGCCGCTGGGTATGATGGAAGGCGACCAGGGCGGCCTCGGCCAGTGCAGAGGCACCATCATACATGGAAGCGTTGGAGGCTTCCATGCCGGTGAGCATGCACACCATGCTCTGGTATTCATAAATGGCCTGTAACGTCCCCTGGCTCACTTCCGGCTGATAGGGCGTATACGCGGTGTAGAATTCCGGGCGCGCGGTGATGTGTCCCACTGCCGCGGGCACAAAGTGGTCATAGGCACCTCCCCCAAGGAAGCACACCGCCTGGCCAGTAGTGGTGTTCTGCCGGGCAAGCTCCGCCAGCAGCCGCGTTACTTCATACTCGGAAAGGGGCTCCGGCAGAGAGAGCGGCCCCTTGAGGCGAAGTCCCTCAGGTATGGGGGTCAACAGTTCAGCGAACTCTTTCACCCCAATGGCCTTGAGCATCTGGGCTCGTTCTTCTTCTGTGGAAGGCAAGAATGGCATATGCGTCCGCCTTGTCCGTGAGCACTGGCAATGGTTCAGTCTCCCGAAAGAACCAGGAGGATCAGACGGCTCGGTTATGAGATCTGCGCTTGATAGGCCTCCGGACTCATCAGCTTATCAAGTTCGCCCTTGTCGGCGATCTTGATCTTGATCATCCACCCTTCCCCGTAGGGGTCGCTGTTGATCACCTCCGGTCTGTCGCTCAGGGTTTCGTTGACCTCTACCACCTGCCCGCTCACTGGTGCATAGAGGTCGCTCACGGCTTTCACCGCCTCGATGGTGCCAAAAGGTTCGGCCTGTTTGGTCTGAGCCCCCACCGCTGGCAGTTCGACGAACACTACGTCGCCCAGCTCACCTGCGGCATAGGCCGTGATACCCACGGTGGCGATGTTTCCATCCACCCTTAGCCATTCGTGGTCCTTGGTATACAGCAGTTCCTTAGGCACCTCCATTACATTCCTCCTTTCTTCTCAAACTCCTCGAGAAACCTGGTCGAATAGTGTCCCTTGCGGAAATCGGGGTCACGCATGATGCGCTTATGGAGCGGGATTGTGGTCTTTATCCCTTCGATGACGAACTCCTCCAAGGCCCATTCCATGCGGCCGATTGCCTCTTCCCGCGTATGCCCGTGGGTAATGACCTTCGCCACTAGCGAATCGTAGTAAGGTGGGATCTGGTATTGGGCGTAGGCGTGCGTGTCCACCCGGATGCGCGGCCCGCCCGGCGTGTGCAAGCCAACGATCCTGCCCGGTGAGGGCCGGAAATTGGCATCTGGGTCCTCGGCATTGATGCGACATTCAATGGCGTGGCCACGCAGGCGATACTCGCCGATGCGCTTATCAAGTTTTGCGCCGGCAGCCAGGCGAATCTGCTCCTTCAGCAGGTCAATCCCGATAACCATTTCGGTGACCGGGTGCTCGACCTGGATGCGGGTGTTCATTTCCATGAAGTAGAACTGACCGTCCTCATCCAGAAGAAACTCGATGGTGCCGGCGCTGCGGTAGTCTGCGGCCTTTGCCCCCCGCAGTGCCGCCCGGCTCATTCTGCGCCGGAGCCGCGCATCCACTGCCGGAGAGGGCGACTCCTCAATCAGCTTCTGGTGTTTGCGCTGAATGGAGCACTCGCGTTCACCCAGACTGACGATGTTGCCGTAGGAGTCACCGAGGACCTGCACTTCTACGTGGCGGGGATTCTCGAAATACTTCTCAATGTACACCTGAGGGTTCCGGAATGCCGCTTCCGCCTCGCTGCGCGCGGTCAAATAGGCGTTCTCAAACTCTTGACGGCGACGAACAATGCGCATTCCTCGTCCGCCACCACCTGCCGCTGCCTTGATAATCACCGGGTAGCCTATCTCCTCGGCAATGCGCAGCGCCTCCCGCTTGTCATTGATGGTGCCATCACTCCCTGGGATGACAGGCACCCCCGCCTTGGCCATAGTCTTCTTCGCCACCGCCTTGTCGCCCATCAGGGCAATGGTGGCCGCGGAAGGGCCGATGAAGGCGATGCCGCAGTTTTCGCAAATCTCTGCGAACTGGGGGTTCTCAGACAAGAAGCCATACCCCGGGTGAATGGCGTCAGCGTTGGTAACCTCAGCCGCGGCAATAATGCGCGGGATATTCATGTAACTTTGATGCCCAGGCGGCGGCCCAATGCATACCGCCTCGTCCGCGAAGCGCACATGCAACGAGTCGGCATCGGCCTCAGAGTAGACGGCCACGGCCGCAATGCCCAACTCCTTGCAAGCGCGGATGATGCGTAGCGCGATTTCCCCTCGATTGGCAATGAGAATCTTCTTGAACACCGCCTCGGCTCCACCTCTACCAGTTCGCTCTCGGCCTCTGCGCTCCGCAAGGCTCACTCAGAGCGGCTGCACCTGAAACAGGGGCTGACCGTACTCCACCGGCTGAGCATTCTCCACCAGGATCTTGACGATCTTTCCGGAGACCTCCGACTCGATCTCGTTCATCAGTTTCATCGCCTCGATGATGCAGAGCACCTTTCCCGGGGAGATGATGTCGCCGACTTCCACGTATGATTCTGCCTCCGGCGAGGGGCGCCGATAGAAAGTGCCCACCATGGGGGATTTGATTTCGATAATGTTTTGCGCTGGCGAGGGTACAGGTGGTGGAGCCCCTTCCTCGGGCGGCAAAGCCGGCGTCTTCGGCGGCGGGAGTGGTTCCACCACCACCGTTGTGCCCGGAGTTGTGCTATCCACGGAGGCTGGGCGGTGGTTGAAGATCCTCTTGCGAATCCGCACGCTTCTGCCCCAGGAGGAGATCTGCAGCTCCTCGATGTCGCTTTCCTCGACGAGCTTAATCAGCTTGCGTAGCTTTGCTTCTTTCATCGTACCTCCAACACGCATGACACCCCCTGGAGTAAAAAAGGCCGTCGCCGCGGCGGCCGATGCCCACCCTCTCCCGTTCTTCCACTCCTGGACCGTCTGTGCGGGGACCAAGTGTGCTGCAATTTAGAAAAACAAATCAACTTTGTCAATACTTTTTCGCCCGCCGTGTCTCATGACCTCTGGGGCCCGCCTTCATCCTTAACCCTCTCAGGTCTGTATACTTGAGCCCGCTGCCGGTGTTGAAGAGCACCACCCGCTCCCCCTGCTTGATCCACCCATCGGCCACCAGTCGCTTGCACGCAGCCCACGTGGTGGCTCCTTCAGGGCAGGCATAGAGTCCTTCCAGGCGTGCCAGTTCTCTCATAGCCTCCACAATCTGCTGGTCGTCCACAGCTATGGCGGTGCCGCCGCTTTCTCGCACTGCCCTAAGGATGAGGAAATCGCCAATCGCCTGCGGCACGCGCAAACCCAGAGCGATGGTCTCGGCCCGGGGCCACGCCTCGGCCTTTTCCCTTCCTGCCGCAAAAGCGGCCACAATGGGGGCGCACCCCGTCGATTGCACCGCCACCATGCGCGGCAGGGGGTCCTGCACCCATCCGAGAAGCCGGAGTTCTTGAAACGCCTTGCACATGCCCACCAGGCCGGTGCCCCCGCCCGTGGGATAGACGATCACCTCGGGCAGCCTCCAGGCGAACTGCTCGGCCAGCTCAAACCCCATCGTCTTTTTCCCTTCAAGGCGATAGGGCTCCTTCAGGGTCGAGAAGTCAAACCACCCTTCCTGTGCCTGCTGCTCGCGCAGAGCGCGGGCACAGTCGCCGATGTGGCCTGCCACCAAGTGAACCGAGGCGCCGTAGAGTCGGCACTCGGTCTTAAAGACCTCGGGGACATCTGCAGGCATAAAGACGTGCACGTGCAGGCCAGCCCTGGCTGCATAGGCTGCCAGGGCACTCCCGGCGTTGCCAGCGGAGGGGATAGCCCCTTTGGTCAGACCAAGTTCCAGAGCTTTGGACACGGCCACCGTCAGACCGCGTGCCTTGAAGGACCCGGTGGGATTTTGCCCTTCATCTTTGACAAAGAGGTTGGTCAGGCCCAGTGTGGCACCTGCCCTGGCGAGCGGCAAGATCGGTGTCCCGCCCTCGCCCAAGCTGACGACATGCTCGGCCGCCTTCACCGGCAGGAGTTCCCGGTAACGCCACACGCCGGGCGGCCGAATCTGCCACTCTTCAGGTCGCACACAGCTGCGCACGGCGTCAAGGTCATACTCGGCCACCAAGGGAGAACCGCAAGAACAGAGGCTTTGCACCTGATCGCACGGGTAGGCGATGCCGCACCGCGCACATCTAAGCCGGGTGAGAAAGTTCATCCACTCGGTCATCGTCCGTCACCGGTTGCTTCCGGCAAGCCTGCCGGCCTGAGGTCATCGCCGAGGTGTTCTCTCAGCAACGTCATAACCAGCCGCGGCTCGCCCATACCCTGCAATCGCCGCATGACCTCGCCCATGAAGAAACCCAGGAGCTGCTTTTTCCCCTGCCGGTACCGGGTCACAAGTTCAGGGTGAGCAGAGAGCACTTCGTCGACCGCACCGAGGAGGTGGGCACGGTCCACGGTAGCATCGGCGCCGAGCTCGGCGGCTTGGGCCTCTGCCTGGCCTGTAGCCAGCTGAGCAAGCAGTCGGCGGGCCGCGTGGTCGCTCAGCTCTCCATTCCGCACCCGGAGGAGCAAGGCAGCGAGAGCCGAGGCAGAAACCGGCATGTCCCCTTCGGGCAAGGCTTGCTCCTTGGCCAGCCGCAATAGCGGGCCGGCAATCCAGTTGCAGACCAGTCTGGGCATCGGCACTCTGGCGGTCACCTCCTCGAAATAGTCCGCCACCGCCGGAAGCTCGGTCAGCTGGTAGGCACGATCGGCAGGCAGGTCGTACTGGCGCTGAAAGCGGCGTGCACGCGCCAGGGGCAATTCCGGCAGTTGCCGGCCCACTTGCTCCAACCACTTCCTGCTGATCCGCACCGCGGGCACATCCGGCTCCGGAAAGTAGCGATAGTCGTGGGCATACTCCTTTCCGCGGAGGACGACAACGCGCTGGCTCTTGGCGTCCCAGCCCAGGGTCTGGTGCGTCACTGCCTTGCCCCGGCGACGTTGTTCCACTTGCCGCGCCACTTCCACCGCGAGCGCTCGTTCCACCGCCCGCAGGGAATTCAGGTTCTTGATCACCGTGGCTTCGCCCAACACTTGCTCGTCGCGCCTGCGCACCGAAACATTCGCGTCACAGCGCAGGCTCCCTTGCTCCATGTGCCCGTCGCATATGCCAAGACAGCGCACGATCCGGCGCAATTCCGCCACTACCGCCGCCGCCTCCCTGGGAGAAGACAACTCCGGTTCGGTCACGATCTCCACCAGGGGCACCCCGCAGCGATTGATGTCCACCAGGGTCTCGTCCGCGGCCACGTAAGCTTCCGCGTGCACCGACTTGCCAGCGTCTTCCTCAAGGTGGGCATGGCGGAGCCGGAGGGCTCGCACTTTGCCGTCGAGCGCAAACTCCACCGTGCCCCCATGGCACAGGGGGGTCCAGTACTGGGTAATCTGATACCCCTTGGGGAGGTCGGGGTAAAAGTAGTGCTTGCGGGCGAACCGGCAATGGGCATCGATCGCGGCGCCAAGCGCCAGGCCAAGGCGTACTGCATACTCCAGAGCTCGCATATTCAGCACCGGGAGCGCGCCCGGCAGCCCCAGACAGACCGGGCAGATCTGAGTGTTCGGCGGCGGGCCAAAGCGTGTGCTGCAGGCACAAAAGAGTTTGCTCGCGGTGGAAAGCTGAATATGCACTTCCAGCCCGATGGCGGGCACGTACTCGTCGGGGCCAACGTCTGCCCCGGTTGTGCTGGCCGCCGGCTGGAGAGGACGGAGCCCTTCGGGAGTTCCGAACTCGCCTGTCTTTGATCCACGGCCGCGCGGCATGGGTGCCTCAGGGCTGCTCAGTTACCATTTCCACCGCGCGGGCGACGCGCAGCACGGTCGCCTCGTCAAAGGCCCTGCCGATCACCTGCAGTCCAATGGGCAGACCGTGTGCGTCTTTGCCACAGGGCACCGAAATGGCCGGAAGCCCGCACAGGCTGGCCGAGACGGTGAACACATCAGACAGGTACATCATCAGCGGATCCTGGGTGCGCTCGCCAAGCCGGAAAGCGGTGGTTGGCGCTGTGGGCGTGACCAGGCAGTCGACTTCTTGAAAGGCTTGAGCAAAGTCCTTGGCCAGCAAGGAGCGCACGCGCTGGGCCTTTTCGTAGTAGGCCTGGTAATGGCCAGCCGAAAGCACGAAACACCCCAACATGATCCGCCGCTTGACCTCCGTGCCGAAGCCAGCGCTGCGGGTCAGCGCGTAGGTCTCCTCCAGGTCTTTGCCTGTCACCCGCTGGCCGAAGCGCAGCCCGTCAAAGCGAGCAAGGTTAGAAGAAGCTTCGGCGGTGCAGGTCACGTAATAGGTGGCAACCGCGTACCGCGTATGGGGCAAGCTGATGTCGGCCACCGTTGCCCCTTGCGCCGAGAGGGCTTCCAGCATGTGCTCTACCGCACCGGCAACTTCTCTGTCCAGGGGCGGCGGGAAGAATTCCACTGGCCTCCCGAGGTGCAGCCCTTTGACCCCTTTGGTCAGCGCGGCCAGCCAGTCGCTGGAAGGCAGGCGTGCCGAGGTGGCGTCGCGGTGGTCGTAGCCGGCAATTGCCTGCAGCACCAGCGCGCAATCGGCCACCGAGCGCGTAAGGGGACCAATCTGATCCAACGAGGAGCCAAAAGCAACCAGTCCATAGCGCGAGACGCGGCCATAGGTGGGTTTCAGTCCTATTACGCCGCAAAAGGAGGCCGCCTGCCGGATGGAGCCCCCGGTGTCGGAGCCCAGCGCCGCCCAGACTTCGCCCGCTGCCACTGCTGCCGCTGAGCCGCTGGAGGAGCCACCGGGCACGCGCCCCAAGTCGTGCGGGTTAAGAGTTGGGCCAAAATGCGACGACTCACCGGATGACCCCATGCCGAACTCATCCATATTCGTCTTGCCCAAGATGATGGCGCCACGGCGCACCAGGCGGGACACGGCGGTGGCAGAAAAGGGGGCGCGAAACGCCCGCAGATGGGCCGACCTACAGGTGGTAGGCCACCCACGTACATGGATGTTATCCTTGACCCCGAGGACGAGCCCCGCAAGAGCGCCAGCCTTTCCTTGTGCCACGCGCTCATCCACAAGGCGGGCCTGGCGCAGCGCCTCCTCCGCCCGGAAGGCGATAAACGCATTCAGGCCGCCCTGCTGCAGACGGCTGAGGCAGTCCTGCACCACCTCAACACAAGAGATCTGCGGCCGCAGGAGGAGGGCTCGCAGCTCTGTATAGTCACGCGGACATGCGGTCGGCACGGCGAAGACCAGGGCCCCTCACCTACCTCACTCTTCGCCCTGCTGATCCCCGCCAGATTTGAGCCGCTCTTTGTTCCTGGACTCGTCCTCAGGGGCGTCCTTCACGGCCTTGCGGAACTCACGGATGCCTTTGCCCAGTCCTTGGGCCAGTTCGGGCAGTTTGCGCGCCCCGAAAAGGAGTAAGATAGCAAAGAAAATAAGGAGTAGCTCCCATTGGCCAATCATTCCGGCCAGCATATCAGCCTCCGAATTTCAACGTGCCCAAGACCACCAGCAGTTCAAGGCCACCTTCGGGTCACCTGCTGGTTGTTCCTTTCACCCCTGGAGGTCGTCATCGGTATCGCCGACGTTGAGTTCCTGCTTCACCTCTTCAGCGGCTTTGCGAAACTCCTGCACGGCCTTACCTAACCCCCTGGCCAACTCAGGAAGCCGCTTCGGCCCAAACAGGATCAACACCGCGAACATGATGAGCACAAGCTCCCACGGCCCGATCGCTCCACCAAACACGTGTGTCTACCTCCTGGCTTGGCCTAGCGGAGCAACCGCAGAATGTAGGCGGCGATGATGATGCCGAACACCCCACAAGCGTTGATGGAAAGGTGCAACCCCAGCGTCACATTGAGCCACGCAGGTCCCACGGTGGTGGGGCTCAGCGTCACAATGTTGGCGCTCCGCGTCAGGAACTCCTTCACGACCCCTTCGGGTACCACCATCCCCAGGATGTGCCCCAAAATGCTGCCAATCACTGCCCCCAGCAGAAGGACAAGTGCGTACATCCCCAGAGGCCGTCTTCTCATCGCTTTTCTCTCTCGTTCAATTCTGCTTCTGCCTTTGCGCGGCTACCCTGGCCTTCTGGCCCTCTCAGGCCGCGCACCAAACCTGCCACAACATAGACCATCATGAGCGGAAAGAACACATACCTGGGAAAGAACGGGATAAAGACCAGACCAAACAGGAAGATGAGCAGATTACGGGTGTTTGTCCAGCCGCGATGGAACGTGAGTGCGGGCATCTTGTCGTAGGGCAGACGGCTCACCATGAGCAGGCACACTGCGGCCAGCACGACCGGCAACAAACGCAGCCCTCCGACAGGGGCGGGAAGCAAAGGGTCCAACCAGATGAATGAGCACACGGTGAGCGTGCCCATAGGGGCGGGCAAACCCACATAGAACTGCGCACTCCCTTTGGCACTCAGCACGTTGAAACGGGCCAGCCGCAGAGCGGAGCAGAGCACCGGCATAAAGCCCAACACCGCTCCGGCCACGTGCATGTGCTTGAGAAAGATCTCGTAGCTCAGCACTCCAGGCAACACGCCGAAAGAGATCACGTCGGAGAGCGAATCCAGTTGCAGGCCAAAGTCGGTCCCCTTGCCAGCAGGCGCCAGACGAGCAAACTTGCCGTCCAGACCGTCGAAAATGGCGGCCAGGAAAGCGAGCCATAAGGCCCGCGTCCACGCCCCGCGTACTGCCGACAGAATTGCCAGGAAGCCACAGAGCATGTTGAGGGCAGTGCAAACGTCCGCCAGTACTGCCCACCTATTGGAGTTGGAGGTTGGCAATGGTGGTTTCTCCGCCCCGTACTTTCTGCCCCAGCTCCACTTGAACCCTGGCTGCAGCAGGTATGATTAACTCCACCCGCGAGCCAAACCTGATGATGCCGATCTTTTGGCCGCGGTACACTCGCCATCCCTCGCGGGGGTCACAGACTATGCGACGGGCGACCACGCCGGCGATCAGCCTCATCATCACTGTGCCTTCTTCGCCCTGGAGGCCCAGAACCACCTGTTCGTTGAGGTGCGTGGCCTCGGCGCGCCAGGCCGGAGTGAAGCGCCCCTTCTGGTAGCGAAAATGAGCCACTAATCCCGCGACCGGAGCCCGGATCACATGCACGTCGAAAAGAGAGAGAAATATGGCGATGCGCCACGTGGGACCGGAAAGGAATTCGCGTGCCTCTTCTCGTTCGAGCGCCACGATTCTCCCGTCTGCAGGGCTCACGACCACACCAAGCTCCTGGGGGGGCGTGCGCGGCGGGTCGCGGAAGAAGTAGACCATACCGCCTACACACAACCAAAGCGCGCCGGTCAGCACCGCCAGGGCAGGGGTTCCGGTCACCACCCAGCCTGTGGTGACGATGGCCGCAGCCAACACGCAGGCCAGGATTGTCCCTATACCTTCGGAAGCCACCCGCGTTCCACCTTTGTCACCCTTGGCTGGCTGGACCCAGCACGCGCGCCTGGAAGCTCTGATAGAGCTGCTCTGCGCGTGCCGGATCGGCTACCAGGTAGTCACGATCCAGGCGCTGGTTCGAGTCGAGGTCGTGCAGCCTACAGGTGTCCAACGAAATCTCGTCCCCTAACAGGATCTTCCCCTTCGACCGTCCAAACTCCAACTTCAGGTCAAGAAGCTTCAGGTTGCGACGAAGGAAAAAGTCCTTGAGCACGGCATTGACCTTCAAGGCGATGCGGCGGATCTGTCCCAAGTCGCCCCCCGAAGCGTGACCAAAGGCCACCACATGGTCCTCATTGAGCATTGGGTCGTGCCGCTCATCGTCCTTCAGATAGTACTCCACCACAGGGTGTGGAAGGTCCGCTCCCTGCTCAACGCCAAAGCGCTCGCCCAAGCCACCCACGGCCACATTGCGCACCACCACCTCCACCGGCACAATGTCCAGTCTCTTGACCACCATCTCGGTCTCAGAGAGCGTCTTCACAAAATGGGTGGGCACATGGTAGCTCTCCAGGTAGCGGAACAGGTGTGCCGAAACCCGATTGTTGACCACACCCTTTCCGTTGACCGTCGCCGACTTGGCCCCGTTGGCGGCCACCGCTTCGTGCTTGAACTCCTGGATCAGCAGATCCGGATTGTCAGTGGTGTAGAGGCGCTTGGTCTTGCCTTCATAGAGCTTCTTGTCTTTTTTCAACATCTCCTCCTGCTTCTCCTTTCCCATACCCCCGGGTGCTCATGCCAGACCGAGGCGCTGGAAAATGTGATCAACCTGGCGCAGGCTGTGGTCCAGGTCAAAACAGCGCGCCACTTCCTCTGCCGTCAGCACACTCCGCACCTGCGGATCCTCGGTCACCATCTTCTGGAAATTGCCTCCGCTGCGCCACGCGTTCATCGCATTCGCCTGTACCCACTGGTAGGCTTGTTCCCGGCTCACGCCTTTGTTCACCAGCGCCAGCAGCAAGGCTTGCGAAAAGACCAACCCGGTCTTGTCAAGATTTGCGCGCATGTTTTCCGGGTAGACCACCAAACGATCCACCACATCCGTGAAGGTGGCGAGCATATAGTCCAAAGCGATGGTACTGTCAGGCAGGATCACCCGTTCCACGCTTGAGTGACTGATGTCTCGCTCGTGCCATAAAGGCACGTTCTCCATGGCAGCCAGCGCATAGCCACGCAGCAGGCGCGCCATCCCCGCCACGCGCTCACAGGTAATGGGATTGCGCTTGTGGGGCATGGCCGAAGAGCCCTTCTGTCCTGGAGAGAAGTACTCCTCCGCCTCCAGGATCTCCGTGCGTTGGAGGTTACGCACCTCCACGGCGAACTTTTCCACGGAGGTGGCAATGAGAGCCAAGGTGCACAGGAACTCGGCATGCACATCGCGCTGTACGATCTGAGTCGAGATGGGCGCCGGGCGCAGCCCAAGGCGGGCACAGACAAGTTCCTCCACCCGCGGGTCCAGGTAGGCAAAGGTTCCCACTGCACCGGAGATCTTGCCCACGGCCACCGCCTCGGTGGCTCGCGCCAGTCGCTGGTGGGCACGCCCCAGTTCGTCGTACCACACGGCGAGCTTCAGGCCAAAGGTGATAGGCTCGGCGTGTACGCCGTGGGTGCGGCCGACGCAAGGCGTGTGCTTGTGCTCCAAGGCCCGCCGGCGCACAACCTCCCGCAGCGCCGTCAGGTCCTCCAGTAGGATAGTGCCCGCCTCGCGCAGGAGCAGAGCCAGCGCTGTGTCCAACAGGTCCGAGGAGGTAAGTCCGAGGTGCAAGTAGCGCGCGGCCTCGCCCACGTGCTCGCCCACGTTGGTCAGAAAAGCGATGACGTCGTGCTTGACTGTCTGTTCGATCTGGGCGATGCGCGCCACATCGAAGCGACCTCTGGTACGGATGCTCTGCGCGGCCTCGCGGGGAATCTGCCCCAGTTCGGCCATTACCTCGCACACCACCGTCTCCACCTCCAACCAGGTGGCGAAGCGGTGCTCGTCGCTCCAGACGGCTCCCATGCGCGGACGTGTGTAACGGGCGATCATACTGACCTCATCACGAACGCGGTGGACGTTCGAGCTTCACCTGCGCATCGAACACGCGCCCCTGTCTGAACACTTTCAGCCTTAGCACATCTCCGGGGCGCAAGTCCTCTTCACTGATGATCGACATGATCTGGTTGGGGGTACGCACGGCCTTGCCGTTCACTTCCAGGAGGACGTCACCGGCTTTGAGGCCCGCGCGTTCCCCAGGGCTATTGTGGGCAACGTCGGTCACCACCACGCCTCGCCGCGAGCCCAGGCCCAGGGCAAAGGCGACCATGGTGCTGATCTCGTCCACCTCCAGCCCGGTCCAGAAGTCGCGCTCCACCCGCCCCTTTTCCCGCAATTCGCGCACGATGCGCTTGACCGTGTTGACGGGGATGGCAAAGCCAATGCCGATATTGCCGCTCATGTCACGGCTACCGGAGATAATCCAGGTGTTCATGCCAATTACTTCGCCCAAGCTGTTGAGCAAGGGTCCGCCACTGTTGCCGGCGTTGATCTGCGCATCAGTCTGGATCATGTCCTGGTACAGGCGGCCGCTCTGCTCCCCAAAGTCCATGTTGACATTGCTCACTACGCCCACGTTCACGCTGGGCTCGGAGTTGATGTTAAAGAGACCAAAGGGGTTGCCCAAGGCGATGACCCACTCCCCACGGAGGACGTCATCGGAATCCCCCAGGGTGACTGTGGGCAGATCCTTGCCGTCGATCTTGAGCAGTGCGATGTCGGTGACAAAGTCGCTGCCCACGAGCTCCGCCTGGAAGCGTTTTCCTCCCCACAGGGTGACGACTATCTCCACCGCGTTGTGAACCACATGCTCGTTAGTGACGATGTAGCCGTCTGGGGAGATGATAAATCCCGACCCGAGGCTCTGCACCCGCTCGCGATAGCGGCGCGGGTAGAAAAAGTCCCAGAACGGGTCATCCATGAACATGCCGCGCGCATACTCCCGCACCTGGATGACGTTGATGCCGACCACCGCTGGACTTGCTTTGGCCACGGCTCGGGTGATGGCATTTTCGCGCGAGGCACTGATCTGCCATTGCCGAAACAGTGCCAGGCTATCCTGTCCGGTACCGCTCTGGGCTGTGGTGTGAGCCACCTCGAGGGTGGGCGTGGACTTGACGGCAGGCTGGTCCTGAACGCAGCGCGCCACCAGCACCATCGAGGCAACAAAACCCGCCATAAAGAACGCCACGCCCCGCATGCTTCTGCCCATGGTCACCCTCTCCTTTCCGCCAGGCCTGTATTCTCCCCCCTACTCTTTGGGATACCCCACCGTCTGCGCCATGACCACCCTCTGATCCGGCCGCAAATGCATCTTTTCGGCCAACGCAGGTTTGTCCACCATGTTCCTCACCACCGTGGCCAACCCTTCCGAGGCACAGAAGAGGTAGACGTTCTGACTGATGAAACCAGTGTCCGTGGCGGTGTAAAACTCCTTCATTTCTGGGGTAGCACGAGCCATCTTGGCATGGTCCGCCACGAAGATCAGGTTGACCGGTGCGTCGGCGACAAAGGGCTGCCGGCCTGTGGCCGCCCTCAGGTCCTGCTTGAGCACGAGCACCAGGGCATGCTGCTTAGCATCGTACAGGTAGAGGCCATCTGCCATGGCCACATACACATCGATCTCTTGCATGTTCATGGCCGTGGGCGCCGTCCTCTTGCCCGACTCGGGACGGTTGACGCCACAGGCTGCCCACAGCAGGTTAGAGAGCACCTGCAGTGGCAACGGCTTGCTGCTGAAGGCGCGGGAACTCGCGCGCGCTTTCAAGGCCGCCATGAGCGGCATGCTGCCTTCAGTCTGGGGTGGGGGCAGTTTGATCACCTCTCCCTCCTGCTGAGCGCCCGCAAGAGCCACCATGAAGCTCAGCATAAGTGTGGCCACCATCTGCATGCACCTCATCGCCATGATACCTCCTCCTTGCACCGTTGTTCCGTCAGCTTTCTCGCGCCTGTTCTTCCGCCGGCTCGATGTGCACGATGACCTGACTGACCTTAGGGTTCTGCGCCACCACCCGGCTCCGCACCGAACGCGCAATGTCGTGCCCCTTGCTCACGGTAAGGGTGGGATCGACCTGAATGTGCACATCCATCTCCACCATGTCGCCCACGCGCCGTGCCCGAACCGCATGAAAGCTCCGCACGCCGGTAGTCTGGGCTACAGCCTCCTTGATCGCACCCAGCGTCCCACTGTCTGGTGCGCGGTCCATTAGTTCGTTACCGCTGTTCCAAAGGATCTTTGCCGCCAAAACGACGAGGAAAGCGGCCAGGATCAAGGCGGTAATGTGGTCCACGAAGGCCCAGCGCGCGCCGCCGAAGGTGACCACTGCCAGTCCCACCGCCGCGGTTGCCGAGGCCCAGGCGTCGCTGCGGTGATGCCAGGCATTGGCCACTAGCGAGCTATCTCCAACCCTCTGCCCCACGCGCTTGGTCAAATGGTACAAGAGCTCCTTGAATGGCACAGAGGCAGTAGCAATGACAAAGGGCCACAACCCCTGGACGGGGCTGTGGACCTCGCGCATGGTGACCACCGCCTTGTAGCCAATCCATAGCGCTGCCATGAGAAGCGCCGCGCCCACAAAGAGCGTGACCAAAGTGGTGGCCCGGCGATGGCCATAGTTGTGAAACTCGTCGGCCGGCTTGTTGGAGACGCGAAGGCCAGCGAGTACTGCCACATCGGTGGCCATGTCGGAGATGCTGTGCAACCCGTCGACCAGGATCGCCTGGCTGCGGAATAACACACCAGCTGCGATCTTGGCGGCCGAAAAGAGCGCGTTGACCCCCAAACCGAGCCAAGTGACACCCTCCGGCGTGACCGTGAGCCGTGACTGTGGGTTATGCTGTTCGCTCGCCATCCTTGTCTCCCCCTAGCAACTGCGACACTCCCGCCGCCTGCCAGCTGGCACAGTATTCACCTTCCACAGGCATTCTTTCATTCCGTAGCTCAGCCCGCACCCATCGGCCATGGAGTCCCAACTCCTCGGCCGTCAAGGCGAAATGGGACATGGCTATCCCCATATCCACCCGCTGCAGGTCTATGGCACCAGGGAGCCGGTATCCCCTGGTCCTCTGCAGGACAAAGTGGAAGCATCCCTGAGTGGGCTCGCACAGGACGCGCCACGGCTGACGGTTTGAGGCTGAAGGGGCCAACCGCACCATTTCCAGCGGTAGGGCAAAAGCCCCTGCTTCCTCTGGGCAGAGCGCTTTTCCCGTCTCGGCAGAGAAAAACAGCTCACTCCACGGCTTGCGCGTCGCCGACCTGGCTACCTTGCGAAAGGCGGTATCAACGAAGGAGGCTTTTGTCTTCTCATGCCCCACTGGACTCACCGCCGGGAGGAGCTCGTTTTCAGCCAACGCCAGGGCCCTGGCGAACCGGCCGCGGGCAAAAGTACCCCCCAACCAGCAGCTACCTAACCCCAACTCCGTGAGCTTGAGCACTGCGCTCTCGAAGACGAAACCAAAGTCTTCCAGGTCCATCGGTCCACGCCGCACTCCCCCTACAAGAAAAACACGGGCGCCGGTGATGACCCCGTATGTGCCCAGCCGCGCGGCTATCCGTTGGCCAGGTTCCAGCTCCACCAGGGCCAGTCGCACCGCGTTGCCGAACGGGCCTGGCGTGGGGCGTTGCATCCATTCGGCGAGGGTCTGACGCACCTCTGGCGCCAGTGCTCGCCCGTCAAAAGTACGACAGGAATGGCGCGCTTTGATCAGCTCGACGACTGGTCGGCGGTAGGTCACTTGTGGCTCCCACCTGCCGGCAATAGCCAAGAGGCCCTCCTTCTGGTGACGATCCGGGCGCAGGCCATCATGGATGTGTAAAGATAGCAAAACTTGCGCTCATTTTCAATCATCTTCTTGCTTGCCCAAGGGGGCGGCTACCAGCGTTCATAGTGAACGCGGGATTCCTTGTAGCGTTCCGCGCCGCCAATAGGTTCGCCAGGATAACCCACTGCCACAATGCACAAGGGCATCACCTCATCTGGGAGCGCAAACATATTGCGCACGCCTTCCACACGCTCCTCGCGCGGGTAGACGCCCACCCACACTGCCCCCAAGCCCATGGCATGCGCGGCCAGCAAGAGGTTCTCGGTGGCAGCCGCACAGTCTTGCACCCAATATCCCGCGTGCACTTCCAGGCGGAGATCGGCGCAGACCACGATCGCCACTGGGGCATGGGCGAGCATCTTGCCATGGGGGAGCAACCCCGCCAAGGCCTCCAGCGTGCCGCGCGAACGCACCACCACAAAATGCCACGGCTGTTGGTTGCCAGCGGAGGGTGCACACATCGCTGCTACGAGCAGCTTGCGTACCACCTCCGGGGGTACCGCGCGAGTGGTAAACGTCCGCACACTCCTCCGAGTGATGATCGCCTCGTATGCCTCCATCACGCCTCCTTCCCATCTGAGGGCAATTGGCCCTTACGGGCACAGCAGGAGCACTTTCCGAGCGTGCCTCTCTGCGCCCACCCGCAGCGCCCAGAGGTAGATTCCTGGGGCAACCGCCCTCCCCTGGTCATCGCGCGCCAGCCAACGCACCGATTGCCAACCCGGTGCCCGAAACCCTCGAGTCAACTGGGCCACCTGCCTTCCGGCGATGTCATAGACCTCAACCGTGACCTCTGCCGCCTGGCGCAGGAAGAAACGCACCTCTGTGTACCCAGCAAAAGGGTTAGGAAAAACACTCGCCCCCGCGACGTAGGGCCTCGTCTCTTGCCCGACCCCTTCCCCAAGAGAGGCAGGCACCAGGAGTTCGCTCATTACCTCCCCTGTGGCGGTGGGCATTTTGATGCCCAGCAGCGCGGCTGCAGTCACCGCTACGTCCGGCAACCGCCGTGGCAGCGCCGACCTCAGCCCCTTCTGCACGTCCGCGCCAAGCGCCAGGAAGAGAATGTGCCGGCAGCCCTCACAGCCATCGCCGTGACCCTGGAACCCCTCATGCCGGTCGTCGTGACGGCCATGGTCGTTGGTCACCAAGAGCGTAGTTGCGCCGCGATAGAATTGGTCCGCCTCCACCTGGTCCCACAACAGCGCCACGATGCTGTCAGCCTTGGCTATCGCGCGCCTATACCGCAACCAATCGCCGCTATGCCCTGCCGCATCCACATCCGCAAAATAGATCCACAGCAAGCGCGGGTGATAGGTGGCCATCACCCACAGCGCGTTCGCCGCCACCTCCTCGTCGGAACTCCCCTGGCTGAAGTAGGAAGGCCAGAATTCAGGTCCAAAATCCGCGTGGAAGCTGGCCAGCCATAAACCCTGTACCTTCTTGAGAACATAGAAGCAGTCACTGGCAGGAGCGTGCCTTTCCTTGCGATAGTACTCGAATATCGTTGGCTTCACCGCATAGCGGGTGGATACGCCCTGATAGACCGTATCTCGCACCTCTGTCCACGTTCCGCACCACAGTGCGGGGAGGGCGCGGGAAGTAGTAGTGAACGAGTCGTTTTGAAAGTGCACCACCATGGCCCCTTGTGCACTCAGGCGCCAAAGATTGGGGGTGCAGGAACGCGTGCTGTCGCCAAGGGTCTCGCTGTAGCGCGCGCCGTCAATGACCACCACAATGACACTCTCAGCACCTCGCGCCTGCGTGCCCGAGAACAGCGACAACAAGCCCACCAGCACCATTACCGCGAGCAGAGTCGCCAATGGTGTCGCTGCCCGCCCTTTTCCCTGGACATATCTCAAACTGGTGACCTCACCAGTTGCCTCCTTCATGAGGCAAGGACCGCGCCCGAGGTGGCATCAAGGATCGCCGTGCCTCCGGATGGCAAGTCCACAACCACGGTGGAGCCAGTTCGCAGGCGAACGGCCCGTTTGCCGCCGTCTTTGCTGTGCACGCACACCAATCCGTGACCAGCGTAAAACACGTCCCCCATGCCCCCGTAAATGTGAGCGCCGGCCTCGGCAACAAGTCTTCTCATCAACACTGGACTTGTGATAGGGAGGCAACAATACCAGAGCACACTCTCCTTCTTCTCCTTGCGCACAAAGGCTGCGCGCTGGTTGTCCCTCAGACGGCCCAAGACCGAGACTGCCGGGTCATCGACCACGAACATTGGCGCCAGACTTTGCGTCTCCAATTGCACGCGTTCATCTGGCCAGCGCGGGTCAGTGACCTCGATCTCCAGGGCTCCCCCTTCTGGCACCGCCCGTACTTGCACTCCTGTCACCTCTGTGACAAACGCCTCATCGAGTCGGTCCCCATCACAGTAACCGGGGGCGTAGAAGGAAAGCACGTGGCGACCCTGTGCCGCCACCTGGGTTGCGATGAACCGCCTTTGGTCCTCCTTCAGCACAAAAGTGTTCATGAAGAGTACGAGGCGGTACTTGCTCAGTTCCACGCGCTCCAGGTCTGCCAGGTGAATCCGATCACACACCGCGCCGCTGAGGTAGATGGCAAGGGTGGTCTGATCCATCAGGGTTCGGGTCACGGGATCGGCCTGTGGGGTAGAGGCCATGTAGTAGGAAGCTTCGGTGTCGTACACGACCAGCACGTCAGCCTCGCTGGAGAACTCCTGGTGCAGCCGTGAAGCGAAGAGGTCGAGCAGGCGCTCGTTTTCGGCCGCCAGGGCGGGGTGGTCCCACCACCCGGCGTTTGCAAAACCCACCCCAAAGTCGTACAGCCACAGGCCATGGCCGCGGGTCAGTGTGGCGCAAAGGTTGCGGCGCAGGAGCGCGACGCTTAGTTCGGCTGACCCGCGATAGCCTGGCATTAGGGGGTCCCAGACCAGATCAGGCTTCTGGTCCATCTCATCCAGCCACAGCTTACCATGCAGGCGACAGCTCTCGAGCAGGCTACGCGAGCGGTAGGCACCTCCTGGCTCAAGAGAAAAGGGGAAATAGCACTGGGGCCCGCTCAGGTAGTCCACCACCGGCGACTGCAGCACCCGGGCGAGTTCCAAATGGCCACCTTGGGTCTGGCGTCCGAACATGGGGAAGAAGTAGCCATAGAAGGTGCCGGTCACCAGTGGACGAGGCCAGTGCTCTTTTGCCAAGCCGCAAAAATGCAGGATATTCTCCGCCACCAGCTCTTGCTGACAGCGGTAGTAGTCGATGACCGGCCGTTCTGCCTGGGGCACGCGGAACACTCCGGCACCGGTCTGTGCACGCGCCTGGTACCCGGGCACTTCTGCCCGCTCAAAGGTCACCCGGGGATCGCCCCAGGCTTCCTGTAACCCCCTGTCGCTGCGATATCGGGCCTTCAGCCATTGCCGAAAGTACTTCGTCATGGCGGCCCCGGTATCCGGCTCGTTCTGGAAGAATCCCCAGTAGTGCCATTCACCATACACCCCGCAGGCCAGGTGAAGCCCTGCAAGGGCCCCGCCTTCTTCGGTTGCGGCCAGCTCGTGGCAGAACTGCACCACTTTCTGGCTGGCTTGTTCGCGCCAAGCAGAAGAAGCAAGACTGACGCGATTGACCGGCCCGTTGTCATACTCAATGATGCGGTGGAATCCAGCCTCGCTCTCCACCTTCGTGTGCACATCGGCATAGGCAGTCCACTCTTCCGGGTGGGCCTTGGACCACCAACCTGGGGCATTCACATGCAGGCGGATGAACACCGCCGCCTCGGGACATGCCTCCAGCACTCCCCGGATCTGCCGGCGTGCTAACGTGATGTCGAAGCGGTCCGCAGCCGGCCAGAGGTGCTCCAAGAACAGATCCACCTGGAACAGACGCACGCCGAGCCCAGCAAAGAGTCGGAGGTTGTGCTGCGCCACCTCTTCCCAGCTCCAGCGACCACCTGGCACGTCGGTCAGAGCGTAGAAGAGAGGCGGGTAGGGATCCTCGTTGATGAAAAGCGTGGGCTTGCCCCGGTACCAACGCACCGCTGCTGAAAGTGGCCGGAAAGGACTGGGATTAGGTGTTGCAGCTGTTGGGCGTCGTGTCATACCGTTTTCCAGGGCGTGCGATCCAGCCTCAACCTGAGGCCCGCTCAGTCTGGCCTCTTGGCGCTGGGATCAGAAGTGAAGAGAGCACTGCGACCGCCCCTGCCACGAGGAAGGTCATCACTCGTGCGGTGATTACTTCTTCGAGGCCGGTGCGGATCCAGACCACGGTGAAGACAAGGCCGGCGACGATGGTGATGAGGGCCGCCCGGGCATGGAACTGGCGGCTGAAAAGGGTGCCCAAAATGACCACAGAGAAGGTGCCGCCAATGCCTGCCCACACATATCCCACGAGGGTGTAGATGAGGGTGCTTGGAGAAAGATAGGCCACCACCACAGCGATAGCCACAAGAGCACCGGTGACCACCCGCGCCTGGACCAGTAGTCCACGCTCGCTGTGCAGGCGCCGCGGGCGGAGCGGTCGCAGCAGGTTCTCCGACAGCTCGGTGGAGGCAACCACCAGCAGCGAGTCGGCCGTGGAGACCATTGCCGCTACTACCCCCACCAAGAGCAACGCGGCCAAAGGAGCAGGGAGCAGTTCTCTCATCACCGCCGGCATCACCTGCTCGGGGTCGGGCAACTGTCGCGGGCCGAACAGAGCCAGCCCGATCCAGCCGAGGCTCAACGCGCCCGCATAGGCCATTATGGTCCAGACCAGGCCCACCCAGCGCGCACGCCTTGCCTGGGCCGCATCGCGGATGGCCATGAAGCGCAGGGTCAGCTGCGGCTGTCCGCCCAGGTAGCCGAAGAACCAGGACAGCCCTCCCATGATGGCCACGCCGGCAGCAAAGCCGCCTGCGGCGCCCGTCAGGGAGTCAACTCCTCCCCCGGCGTGCGCCAGCGCCAGCGGGATGCTGCGCGCGAATACCTCCGGGCGCCGGGCAAGGGCTACCACCCCGATCAGGGGGCCCAGGGCAAGGGTGCCGATCATCAAGAGAGACTGGACCACGTCCGTGTACACCACGCTGCGAAACCCACCGTACACGCAATAAGGTGTGATAATCAGCGCGGTGACCAGAATCCCCCACCGTTGATCGAGGTTAAACAGAGTCGCCAGCACCTTTCCCCCGCCCAGAAACTGCGCCCCCACATAGAAGAAGAAAAAGAAGACAATAGTCAGACTGGCCACAGAACGGATCGCTCCCTGCAGGGGGGTGTGCCGCCGAGCCAAGTAGTCGGTGAAGGTGCGAACCTGGTAAGTTTCCGCCTCTGCCCGGAGCCGCGCCGCCAGCAGGACCCAGGCCACCACAATGCCGGCTACACACCCCACCGCCGTCCAGATGCTCACCAAACCCTGGGCGTAGGCGAACCCTGGCAGGCCCAATAAGGCCCACGACGACTCGCCAGTGGCCCGCTCCGACAGCGCCGCCACCCACCCAGGAAGCCGCCGGCCCGCAATAGAAAAGTCCAGCCCGGTTCGCACCCGTCGCCCCTGATATAGCCCCCAGGCGACCAGAAACACCAGGTAGGCAACAAACACTCCCACCATCTGCGTCTGCGCCGTCATCAAGACCTCCTTCTGACCAGCTGCTGATTCTCCTGCCCCGCTTCGCACACAGGGTGTTTTTGACGGGGTCGGCCTCCGCCTCGTGCCTCAGACACCCGCTTCAGGATGAATACCCTGTTCGTTGATCCCGCGGACATAATAGTCAGGGTCGTCAAGAAAGCTAAGAAAGATGACGATGAAGGCCAGGGCCGCCTCGATCATCAACGGCTTGTCCTGGTACAAGCTCTGCAGCTTCTCCTCCAGTGCCGCCTTGTCGGTGTCGCCAAAGCGTGACATGAACAACCCATCCAGGCGGGAACCAGGCATGGGGAGAGTCACCGCCTCGATCCCCCCGTGGCAGACGTACTCCATGGTCTCCACCATCAGACCTCGCACGTCGGCAACGGTGGTCTCGTGGTAGGCGATGATGTGGAGGATGATGCGTTGCGCTTCCTTCATGCTGGCGCGAGCCAGGTTGGCAAACAGGTGCTGTACCGGTTCATCGTCTCGCCACAACGGACGCTGCCGCAACATCGACATGAGCACGGTGTTCTTGAAGAGTTGATAGAGGCGATGGGCGCCATTGAGGGCAGAAGGGGGAGGATGCGGTTCCTTGGGGTGATACCCGCGGAAGTAGTTGGCAAACATCAACTGGAAGACCGTCTCAAAAAAGTCCACCTCCTCCAGAGGGTCTTCCATGTCAATGCGCATGTCCATGGTGTTGTCGAGCCGGTCGGCAAGCTTGGCCCGGATCACCTCTGATGTCCCCACCGCCTGCGTCAGCAACCGTCCCACATATTGGTAGTAGCTCTCCTCTGGCCTCCTGGTGAGCCACTGCAGGCGTTCCATGAGGAACCATCGATCAACCTCGTGCAACGCCTCCACGGCCCGCTGAAACTGTTGGTCCAGCTGTGACCAATCGGCAGCGCCAAATTGCGAGGGCTCGATGTCTTCAAAGCGGTCGTGCAGGAGCATGGTGCTGAGCTCCAGCGCGGTGGGCCGCTCCAACACGCGCGCCAGGAGCGCAGTTGCGCGCAGCGGGTGGATGATCATGGGCGTGCCCAGGCGACGGCGTTGCTGGCCATACATCTGGTAGAGGGCCTCCAGCACCCCCCGAAGTGCCTCCCAGGCACCAGGCTCCAGCTGCTTCTTGCCCACCACGGTGCGCAACACCGCATTCCAATTGGGTCCGCGCGCGGTGAGCTGATAGTTCAGCACCGCAGACAGCCCAAAGAATTCCGCTAGATCGTGCAGTTCCATGCGCACCCGCAACTCTGAACCTTGGCCCTATCGCGAACGCCGAGGGGCGGCCTGCTCCCCCCTGACCTTCGCCCAGTCCTGCAAGAAACGCTCGATGCCGATGTCGGTGAGCGGATGCCTCATCAGCTGCTCGATGACCTTGAACGGCACGGTGGCAATGTGCGCTCCCATGAGCGCCGCCTCCACCACATGCAAAGGGTGACGAATGCTTGCCACTACCACCTCGGTCTCGAAGCCATAGTTCTCGTAGATGGTCAGGATATCGCTGATGAGGTCCATCCCCACGTGACTAACGTCATCCAATCTTCCCACAAAGGGCGACACCAGATTCGTGCCCGCCTTTGCCACCAACAGGGCCTGCATGGGACTGAACACCAGCGTGGCATTGGTATGGATGCCCTCGGCCCGCAGGCAGCGAATCGCCTTCAACCCCTCGGTGGTCGCGGGAATCTTCACGTAGATGTTGTCATGAATAGCCGCCAACTCCCGCCCCTCGCGCACGATTCCTTCCGCATCCAGGCTCACCACCTCTGCACTGATTGGCCCATCAACGATGGCACAGATCTGGGCCAGAATCTCCCGTGGCTCGCCCTTTTCTCTCGCCAACAGCGTCGGGTTGGTGGTGACTCCGTCTAGAATTCCCAGACTGGCAGCTTCCTTGATCTCAGCAATGTTGGCCGTGTCGATGAAGAGCTTCATACTTCCTCCGTTCCAAAGGGTTCCTCCGCACAATCGTGTTCGCAATCTTCCGGGTAAACCACGCGCAGCAAGCAGAGGCCGTGCGCAGGGGCGCTGGGACCGGCCATCCGTCGATCCCGCGCCTGCAACATCGCCGTGATCCGCTCAGGCGGGATCTTCCCGCGCCCCACCTCCACCAGTGTGCCGACAATCGCCCGCACCATTCCGTGCAGGAAGCGGTTCGCGCTGATGTCCAGCCAGATCTCCTCCCCATCGTGAAACCACTCCAGCTCCTGCACGCAGCAGCGATAGTGCGGCAGGATGGCCTCGGCGCGGCAGAAGGAGCGAAAGTCGTGCTCGCCTAGGAGCGGCAGCGAGGCCTGGCGCATCACCTCCAGGTTCAGTTCCCGCGGGTAGTACCACACGTATTGCCGACCAATGGCCCGCGGGCGGGTCACGATGCGGTAGCGGTAAACTCGTACCAAGGCAGAGAATCGCGCATTGAACGACGCGGGCACCTCGCACACCTCTCGCACCCTGATGTCAGGCGGTAGCAAGGCATTAAGGCCTAACAGTATCCTCTTCGTCTGCAGACGCCTGGCGGTGAGCACGTTCACTACCTGCCCTGCCGCGTGCACCCCCACATCAGTCCTCCCGGCAGCGGTGACACTCACCGGGTGTTGAAAGAGCTGTTCCAGCCCGCGCTCCAACTCCCCCTGCACAGTACGCAGACCGGGCTGGCGTTGCCATCCAGAGAAATCCGTTCCGTCGTATTCCAATACCAGCTTCAGGTTGCGTTCCATCGTCGTTCACAGCCACGCTGCCACGGCAAGCATCGCGCCGCTCAATGCCAGGACCCCATAGTCTGCGGCCTTTAGCCGCAACAGGCGGTAGCAGGTACGGCCTTCTCCGCCGCGGTAACAGCGAGCGTCCATGGCCAACGCCAGTTCGTCGGCCCTGCGAAACGCCGAGACGAAGAGCGGCACCACCAGGGGCACTACGCTGCGTACCCTCTGCAGCACGCTGCCTTCAAAGCTCGCCCCGCGTGATACCTGAGCCTTTTGCAGCCGGTCGGCCTCCTCGAGCAGCGTGGGCACAAAGCGCAGCGCCAGCGACATCATCAGCGAAAGTTCGTGCACCGGCAGCCCCAAGCGGCGAAGTGGGCGCAAGAGCCGTTCCAGACCGTCGGTGAGCTCAATTGGGGAAGTGGTCAGCGTGAGGAGGGCAGCCAAAACCACCAACAGGGCGAGGCGAAAGGAGTAGAGGAGACCCCTTTCTACCCCCTGGAGGGTCACCTTCCAGCCCAGCAGCGGCAACTGCACCAGGGGGCTACCCGCCGTAAAGAAGACGTGCACCACCATGGTGAGCGCAAAGAGCCACATGAACGCCCGGAGATTGCGCAGCACTAACCCAGCGGGGAGGCGCGCCGCCAGCACGAGGGCAATGGTAATCAGTCCCCACCCCACTGCCGACACCAGGTCCTGCGTCAAGAGCAGACCAGTCATCAGGGCCAGGGTGACCGCCAGCTTCACCCGCGGGTCCAGACGGTGGACAAAAGAGTCGATGGGATAGTATTGCCCTAAAGTGATATCCTGCAGAACCGCCATATTGATCTTCCTGCCTTGGGTCGACTGGCAATATAGCGCATTTTCCCCTCAAAATCAAACAAAAACTGAAGTGAACCTGGTATTGGCTGCTGAGGAAAACTACCCTCGCGGGAAGACCTGGAGAAGTGCCTGGTCTCAGGAGTGGGTTTGAAGTGCGGGGAGCAGGAAGTCAAAGCGTGGCACCGATGAAAAAAAAAGGCGCGGTCCAATGCGTACGCCGAAGATGTCGTCCCACTCTACAACCACCTCCCATCCGCACAGTTGCAGCACTGGACCGCGCCTTATCCTTAGGACCGCAATGCGGTATGCCTTCTAAGACCTACTGGCTCTGCGCGTGCCTCCCACTAAATATTGACAGCCCTTCGCCTTTGTCGCCCATATATCGTTTTTCACGGGCAAAATATAGGGCTTTTCCGCACAAAGTCAAGAGGAATTTCCGCCATTTTGTTACGCGGCGTTTTTTTTTCTCTTTTTGGGCTCTTGGCTGTGTTATTTTAGAACAGGGCCCAAGCGGGGTGCCCGAGCCTCCGACCTGTTCATTTCCTGGGCAGGGGCCTTGGCTCCCGCGCCCATGCTGTCTGTTGAGGTGCAGACCATGATGGTGTGGTGGTCGTGATTTTCCCCTTGACTATTTGCCTGTTTTGTTTTATACTAAAGGGCCTCGCAGCGAGCGCGGGGCTGGACTGCTTGGGAGCAGAAGCATCCGGGGATTGAACGAAGGACCCTGCAGCCTGCCGGTTTGCCTGGAGGTGTTGTGCCGACACTGACGAGTCTTCTCCAGAACACGACGCGCAGGAGTAGCGAATCGATTGCGCTGGTCTTCAACGAGCACAGGATCGAATACGGACGCTTGGAGGAAGCGGTTCGCCGCCTGGCCACTGGGCTGAAAGGGCTCGGCGTGGGCCCGGGTGCGCGCGTGGCGTTGATGTTGCCCAATCTGCCGCATTTCGTCATTAGCTACTATGCGGTCCTGTGGACGGGCGGAACAGTGGTGCCGCTCAGCATTCTATTGCGGCGAGAGGAGCTGAGTCACATCCTCGCTGAGACCAAGGCGCGGGTAGTCATAGCCTGGGGCGGATTCAAGAACACCGTGATGGCCGCGGTGGAGCAGGCAGGTGGGCAAGTGAAGCTCGTCTTGCTGGGGGAGCGCATTCCGGCCGACTCTCAGAGTCTCACACATCTGATTGCCCAGTCGTCCGCGGAGGGCGATCCAGCGCCCGCACAAGAGGACGAGACGGCCGTAATCTCGTACACTGCGGGCACCACCGGTCCACCACTCGGGGTGGAGCTCAGCCACCTCAACCTCACGTCTGCGGCCAACATGTGCCGCACCATGCTGTTGCTGACCTCAAAGGACAGGGTCATGGCTGTGCTGCCGTTATTTCATCCTTTTGCCCAGGCGGCGGCGATGAATGCGGCCATCGAGGTCGGTGCAGAGCTGGTCATCCACCACCGCTTCCGGCCACGGGAAATCCTGGCTTCGATTGCCCAGAACCAGGTCACCTGTATGGCAGCAGCCCCTGGCATGTTGGAGGCGCTCCTGGAGACGGCACAACAAGGGGATGACCTGTCTTCGTTGAAGTACTGTCTCACCTCTGGCTCGCCCCTGGCCGAAGAGTTGCGCCGGCGCTTCGAGGAACGCTTTGCCCACACCCTGGTTTTCGCCGGCTACGGCCTGACCGAGGCTGCGGGCCTGGTCACCAGTAACCGTTTGGACCGGGAGCGCAAAGCGGGCTCCGTGGGCCTGCCCATGCTGGGGGTGGAAGTGAACGTGGTGGACAACGAGGGGAGGCCACTGCGTCCTGGGGAGCACGGGGAGATCGTGGTCAAAGGGCCCAATGTCATGAAAGGCTACCTGAATCACCCGGAAGAGACCGCCAGGAATGTGCGTGACGGCTGGCTCCACACCGGCGATATCGGCTTCGCGGACCCCGACCATTACTTCTACGTGATTGCCCGCAAGCAAGAGGTCATCTGTAAGGGTGGGTTCCACATCTACCCCCAGGAGATCGAGCAGGTAGCCCTCAACCATCCGGCCGTAGCCGAAGCGGCTGCCGTGGGGGTTCCTGATCCGGTGCACGGCCAAGAGGTGAAGCTTCACGTGGCTTTGAAGCCAGGTGCGGAGCTGACTGCTGAGGAACTGATAGCATTCTGCGGCGAGCACTTGGAGGTGTACAAGCGCCCGAAAACGGTCCAATTCCATCAGGCCTTGCCCAAGACGCCAACCGGGCGGGTGTTGCGGCTCCAGCTGGCAGCAGCGGCGACGAACAAATAGAGGCGCCTCCCCAGGAGGTGCACGACGAGCCTTTCACAGCAACAAGGAGTCAAGGGTGAAAGAGATAGCAACCAAAGACTTGCGGAACATCGCTCTGGTGGCCCATGGCGGCGTGGGCAAAACCTCGCTGGCGGAAGCCATCCTCTTTTCCGCCGGCGAGACCACGCGGATGGGGAGCGTTGACGACGGCTCCACCGTGTCGGACTATCAGGCCGACGAGATAGAACGAAAGATCTCGGTCAGCACGACGCTGATGCACTGCTTCTGGAAGGACGTGAAACTCAACATCATCGACGCGCCAGGGTATGCGGACTTTCTCGGTGACGCGGTCAGCGCCCTACGGGTGGCCGACCTGGCCGTGGTGTTGGTGGATGCGGTCTCCGGCATCGCCGTGGGCACTGAGAACGTGATGGAGATTATCACCAAGCAGAACACGCCCCGTTTGTTCTTTGTCAATCGCGAGGACAAAGAACACGCCAACTTCGACAAGGCGGTGGCCGCGGCCCAGGAGCGGTATGGCCATAGCGTCACCGTGGTGCAATTCCCGGCTGCCGAGGGCGAGGGCTTCAAGGCCATCGTCGACTTGGTGCAGATGAAGCTGGTCACTTTCGCTCCCGACGGCAGTGGCAAGTACAGCGTGAGCGACATCCCCGCGGAATTGAAAGCCAAGGCGGACACCCTGCGTGAGAAGCTGGTGGAGATGGTCGCCGAGTGCGACGATGCGATTCTGGAAAGCTATTTCGAAAAGGGCGCCCTCTCGCCTGAGGAGTTTGCCAAGGGCCTCAAGACTGGCATCGTCAAGGGCACGCTGACCCCGGTGCTGTGTGGTGCGGCGACCAAGAACATCGGCACCCATCTCCTGCTCGACTTTATCGCCACCTACTGCCCCTCACCGCTTGATCTGTCACCGGTGAAAGGGACTGCGCCCGGGAACGGACAGGAAATCACCCGTCCGGTGGATCCCTCCGCACCCCTGGCTGCCTTGGTGTTCAAAACCGTCGCCGAGGCCCATTTGGGCGAGTTGTCGCTGATACGGGTCTACACTGGCACCTTGAAGATGGGCGACGAAGTCCTGAACGCCACCAACGGCGCCAGCGAGAAGATCGGCCAGATCTATGTGATGAACGGCAAGACGCGCAAAGAGGTGGGCGCGCTGGTGGCGGGCGACTGTGGCGCCCTGGTCAAGCTGCGCAACACCCACACCGGCGACTGCCTCACGGCGAAGAAAGAGCCCATACTCTTGCCAGGGATCTCCTTCCCCACGCCAGTCACCGAGGTGGCGATTGTGCCGAAGAGCAAAGGTGACGAAGAGAAGATCTCCAACGGCCTGCAAGCGCTGCGCGACGAGGACCCCAGCTTCACGGTGGAAGTGAACCCCGAGCTGCGGCAGACCATCATTGCCGGCCAGGGTGAACTGCACCTGGATGTGATTATCAAACGCTTGAAAGAAAAGTTCGGCGTGGATGTGGAGGTGCAGAAGCCGCGCATCCCCTACCGCGAGACCATCACGGGCAAGGCCGACGAAAAGTACCGCCACAAGAAGCAGACAGGTGGCGCAGGCCAGTTTGCGGAAGTGTGGATGAAAGTGGAGCCGCTCCCCCGCGGTGCAGGCTTTCAGTTCGAGAACCAGGTGGTGGGCGGCGCCATCTCCTCGGTCTTCATCCCCTCGGTGGAGAAAGGCGTGCGCCAAGTCCTTGAGGAAGGGGCACTGGCCGGTTTCAAGATCGTCGACGTCAAGGCTATCGTCTACGATGGCAAAGAACATCCGGTGGACTCTAAGGACATCGCCTTCCAAATTGCCGGCCGAGAGGTCTTCAAGATGGCCTTCCTGAACGCCAAACCCATCCTCTTGGAGCCCATCTACGACATCGAGGTCAAAGTTCCAGAGGAGAACATGGGCGAAGTGATGGGCGACCTGTCCAGTCGTCGCGGTCGCATCCTTGGCATGGACTCGGCAGGGCACTACCAGATCGTGCGCGCGAAAGTTCCCTTGGCCGAGCTGCACAAGTACGCGACCACCTTGCGCTCCATCACGCAAGGGCGCGCCACCTACTCTCGTTCCTTTTCGCACTACGAGCCGATGCCGAAAGAGCTGGAGGCCAAGGTCATCGAGGAAGCCAAGGCCGAGCGCGAGCGAGAACGGAACAGGTAGAAAGAGGCTCTTGCCTTAATCACTGAGGGGGCGAGGAGAGTTCTCGCCCCCTCACTTTCCAACGGAGGGACAGCAATGGATGCCCTGTGGGCCCCGTGGCGGATGGAGTACATCAAGGCGGAAAAGCCCGAAGGTTGCCTCTTCTGCGTTAAACAGAAACAAGGCAATGACCGGCACAACCTGATCCCTTACCGTGGAACGCACTGCTTCATTATCCTCAACTACTACCCCTACAATAACGGCCATCTCATGGTGGTGCCCTATCGGCATCTGGCGGACCTGGCCGAGCTCAGTGCCGAGGAACAGGCGGAGATGATGGCCCTCATTGCCCACAGCACCCGGGCTTTGAGTGTGACCTTGCGGCCGCAGGGCTTCAATATCGGCTTCAACTTGGGGAAGGTGGCTGGCGCAGGCATTGATGACCACCTGCACTGCCATGTGGTGCCTCGCTGGCAGGGGGACACCAATTACATGCCGGTCATCGGCCATACCAAGGTGGTTCCCGATGCCTTGGAGCACACCTGCGCTGTTCTGGAGGCCGCCTTTCAAGAAATCTGTGCTGGAGAGGCTGGCCATTCACCACGAATGTCGTAGCCAAGCGGTCTGGCTCTTCTTCTACTGCTCCTCGTGGTCCTTGATGCGCTCCCAGATTTCGTCCATCTCTTCCAGGGTGGCCTCGTGAAGCCCCTTGCCTCGGGCCTTCAGTTCACGCTCCACCTGTTTGAAGCGACGTATGAACTTGTCCACGGTACCCCGCAGTGCATCTTCTGGGTTGACGTGGATGAAGCGGGAGAGATTGACCAGCGAAAAGAGTACGTCTCCAAACTCCTCCTCGACCTTGTTCTGGTCCCCCGCCAGGTAGGCACGGCGGAGCTCGGCCAGCTCCTCTTCGACCTTCGGCCAAACCTGTGAGGCATTCTGCCAGTCGAATCCTACGGTCGCCGCTTTGCTCTGCACGCGGTGGGCGCGGAGAAGTGCCGAAAGCTCCCGCGGCACCCCATCTACCACCGAGGCTTTGCCCTCGTGTTGCTTCAGATTTTCCCAATGCACGGTCTGCTCCTCCGCCGTGCGAATCTTCGCCTGGCCAAACACATGCGGATGGCGGCGCACCAACTTCTCATTGATGCTCTCCAACACCTCGACGATGCTGAACCGCTTCTGCTCCGCCGCTATCTGCGCGTGGAATACCACCTGCAACAGCAGATCTCCAAGCTCCTCCTTCAGGTCGTCGTACCGCTCCTGGTCTATGGCCTCCAGGACTTCGTACGCTTCTTCCAGCAGATACTGGCGCAAAGAGCGATGAGTCTGCTCTCGATCCCAAGGGCACCCCTTTTCTCCGCGCAGCGCCGCCATGATGGCGACGAGCCTATCAAATTGGTGTTCTGCAGTCACGCAATCTTCTCCTTGTCAGCAGGGATTCTCCCCCGTCCACACTTTTCTGGCCCAAAGGTACGAAAGATCGCACAGTCTGTCAATGGCAAACTCCTATCCTTAGAACCCTGACCGCAGGAGCGAGAGGGCGGTGCGCCGGGGTCTTGCCGATGGCTCATGCGGGTCATGCCGCGCGGGCGGCCTGGTTGGTCGGAACGGCTCATGCACACCATGGGGTGATCTTCCAGAGAACTGACCGCCGCTCTTGGCCGAGATTGGCAAAAACTGCTTGATTATTTGCGGCGGTTTGGCTAACTTGATACGCCCCCAGGAAGTCGTTGGGGACCGACGTTTTAGAGGCTTGACATGAGGCATCGGCAGGGTGCACAGAGAGGCGTAGAGAAGTGGATGTGTCCTGTGTGCCACCGCGTGGTCGCCGGACCGCTGCGTGCCCATATCGAGCGGCACCACGAGATTGAGGAGCTTTGCCGTGCCGTTCTGGAGGAAAGGCGAAGAGGAGCTTCTGACTAACAATTTGGGGATTGCTTCAGAGTTTCATTCGCGCACAGGAAGCTTTCGAGCCCCCGATAGATGCCAAGCGGAGAGGACGGCTCGACGAGGACGCGGCAGAGGCGGTGTTACCCAAGGAGAGGGGCAGAAGAAGTGCAGAGCAAGAGTCCCACGTGGAAAGAGGTCGTCGCTGAGGCCTTGCGCGGTTTGGGGGGCCAGGGTCACCTTTCCGAAATCAATGAACGGGTAAGAGGGCATCCGAAGACCGCCGCGAATCCCACTTGGCGCGACACGATCAGACGGGTTGTGCGGCAGTATAAAATCTTTCAACCGGTCCCGCACGCGCGCAGCGGTGTCTATAGGCTGGTTGAGGTGGAGACCCCTGAGCCCCAGGCGCAGAATCTCGATTCCACACATGCGGCCATAAATCACGATGCCGCCCAGGGCATGTTAGTGACTCTGGGCAAGATCTATGGCTACGAGACTTTCGTGCCCGTGCGTGATCAGACAACAAGGTTGTTCCAGGGCACAAGGCTGGCGGACTTGGTGACCGTGCGGGATTGCACCGACATATTTCGCGGCCCGAATCTGCCGAAGATCAGGGAGATAGATGTCTTGTGGTTCGATGAAGATGACTATGGCCTTTTCCCTGCCTACGCCTTCGAGGTTGAACACACCACCAAGATCAGAGACGGCATGGACAGGCTGCTAAAAATCCCCCGAAGGTTCCCGGTGCGCTTGTTTCTGATTGCCCCTACGGCAGAAGAGCAAGCCCTCTTTGACCGTCTCGTGAACCAAACGCCTTTTAGAGCCTACAGGGACCGGTTTGTTTTTCGACTCTACAGCCAGTTGCAAGCCGTCTACAACGCTTGCATACGACACAAGAGCGCACGCGAAGTCTTCGGAGTCAACGAACGTTACAGGAGAGCGTAGGCGAGTCGATGCACCAAGGGCTTTTGCATGGCTCTTGCCAGTGAGAGCAAGCCGTGAGCGAAAAGTTGATGTTGATCGATGATTTTGTGGAGGGCCCCTGGGACGGAGTGGCCAAGGCATGGTGCAATGCTACTCGCGAAGAGACCCTTGTTTGGTCGCCCGCGAGGAGCACGCCCCGCTTACCTGGTCGTGGCCGAACATGAAATGCCAGATCCTGCAGGCATTGAAGGGGCTGGAGGAGACTGTTCTGCCACGAATATGGATCGATGACTACGACGGCTGGGTGGTGTGCCACAGCTCCGATTCCACTGCTCTGGACGCGCTCAGGAGTGGAGAGGTAACCACGAATGCGTGTTGGAAGTGACTGCCCGACACACCGCCCATGGAGGCGATTGCGAGGCCAGGCGGTAAACGCAGAAAGTAAGAGCCTGCTTCGCGTTGGCGTGCCCGGGCTGGAGGCTCCGCGACGATCTTGAGGGAGGAGGACTGAAAGACCACCTGCGTCACAGCGACGTGGTCTGTATCGTATCCCTGGAGAGGTTCATGGCGCTCGCCAACGCCGGGAAGCTGTAAAGCTGCCTTGCTGGGCTGGCTCACGAACCCGGCCCTCGCCGGTGTCCCGACCATCAACTCGCCCATGGCCTGCGGCATGCAGTCCGCCGCAGGCAGGTAGAGAGCGCAGAGGCTCTGAGAAACGACCATGAACATCACCACGTATCCAGTTCATCTGCGGCTGCGCCATACGTTTCGCATCGCCCGGCACGCAGAGGACGTGAGCGAGAATTTCTACGTCACCGTCGAAGTGAACGGCACCAGGGGCATCGGCGAAGGGGCCCCTTCTCCCCGCTATGGGGAATCAGTGGCACGCGGCATGGCGGCGATTCAGGCGCTGGCACCGGCGATCTTGGCCTCGAACTCGCCTGCACAGGCGCTCCACGCTCTGTCGGCGCTGTCTGTGTCGGGTGGGGCTGCGCGTGCAGCCATCGAGATGGCGCTCCTTGACCTGCAAGGAAGGAGGGAAAACAGGCCGCTGTACCGACTGCTGGGAATTGAACCCGAGGCCGCGCCGCCTACTTCTTTCACACTTGGCATTGCCAGCCGAGAAGAGATGCGTCTCAAGGTGGCCGAGGCCGCACCATACCACATTCTGAAAGTCAAACTGGGCACCAAGGACGACTTTGCTATCGTGGAGACGGTCCGCGACCTTACCGACAAACCTTTGCGCGTGGACGCGAACGAGGGGTGGACACCGGAGCAGGCAGTCACGATCATCAATTGGCTGGAGACCAAAGGGGTAGAGTTGGTAGAGCAACCACTGCCTGCTGGGGACCTGGAGGCCATACGATGGCTGCGTGCACGCGTGCGGCTGCCCCTTGTGGCCGATGAGAGCTGTCGCAGCGCAGCCGACATCCCTGGATTGGTTGGCGCGTTCGACGGCATCAACATCAAGCTCAGCAAGTGTGGAGGCTTGTTGGCGGCCCTGCGAATGATCGAGCTGGCGCGCGACCATGGACTCAAAGTCATGCTTGGGTGTATGATCGAAAGCTGCGTCGGCATTACTGCGGCAGCCCACCTGGCCTCATTGGTGGACTATGTGGACTTGGACGGACACCTTCTGCTGGCCGATGACCCATACTCTGGCGTTGAGGTCCAGAACGGAAGGCTCGTGCTGCCGGAAGGTCCGGGCATCGGCGTCAAGCCGCGCGTCTCGTCTGTCAAGTAGCTGTAGCCTCGGAGGAACACCATGTCCCTGCGTGCGTGCAAGAAGCTGCTCCCTTTGATTGTGCTCCCTCTCCTATGGGTGCTGAGCTGCGCCCCCTCTGCGCGGCAGATGCAACCTGCGTTGCCAGTGGACCGGTTGCGCGCAGAGCTGGACTACCTGTTCAATGACCGCGCCTTCGCCAATGCTCACTGGGGTGTGGCCATCCAGTCGCTCCGCAATGGGGAGTTCCTCTACCTCAGGAATGAGGACAAGGAGTTCATGCCTGCCTCCAACATGAAGCTTTTCACTACGGCGGCAGCCTTGGTGAAGCTTTCGCCCGAATTCCGCTACCGCACTACGCTTCTGGCTACCGGCTCGGTGCGCAATGGTGTACTCGAGGGTTCGCTCATCATCCGCGGCAGTGGAGATCCAAGCATTACGGGCCGCTACCACAGTGGCAACATGTTGGCTGTGTTCCAGGCATGGGCCGATAGCCTGCGCCGCCACGGCATCCACACCGTGCGCGGCGATATCATCGGCGACGACAACTACTTCGCCGACGAAGTGCTGGGCGCCGGCTGGTCCTGGGACTATCAGTCCGACTATTACGCGGCCCAGATTAGCGCTCTGTCGTTCAACGACAATTGTATGGACGCTGTCTTCGCACCGGGAGACAGCGTCGGGGCACCGGCGCGGCTTCGTTTAGAACCGCCCACTGATTATGTTCAGGTCCATTGCCTGGTCACCACCACAGCCAAGGGCCGCGCCACTGGGGTGACCTTCGATCGCGCGCCAGGAACCAACAGAGTCGTCATTCGCGGGAGCGTGGCCATAAACGCAGGCGAGAGCCGAGAGTGGTTTTCTGTGGAGAACCCGACCCTTTTTGCCGCCCATGTGTTCTGTGAGACGCTGCTGCGAACGAGCATCGCGGTACAGGGCAAGGCCGTGGATATCGACTCGCTCCCAGGGTTTGCCTATGATCCGGCTTCCTGTAGGGTAATAGCGACCTACGTATCCCCGCCCCTCGGCGAATTGGTGAGCACCATCAACAAGGTCAGCCAGAACCTTTACGCGGAGCTGTTGTTGCGCACCCTTGGGGCCGAGTGTAAGGGCGTGGGGGATGCGGCCCATGGAGCTGAAGTGGTCAAAGAGGTCATGTCTGGTTTTGGCGTAGATCCGCAGGTGATCAACATGGTAGACGGCTCTGGGCTGTCACGCCTGGACATGGTCACGCCCAAAGCAGTGGTAGCACTGTTGCGGGGGATGAGACGACACCGTTGGGGAGACACCTTCTACGAATCGCTCCCTATTGCCGGAGTCGATGGCACCCTAAGGACGCGCATGCGCAACACGGCGGCTGAGAACAATGTGCGCGCAAAGACCGGCTTCATCGGGCACGTGCGCAGCCTTTCTGGTTACGTGCGCACCGGCGACGGAGAGGAGTTGGCCTTCTCGCTGATTGCCAACAACTACACTGCGCCCACCCCGGTAGCGAACAGTCTCCAGGACCTCGTGTGCGAGCGGTTGGCTACATTCAGCTGCCGCAGTCCCTGACTGGAGCGCATTCCGCGTGCGCATTGTAGGTGAGGTGAGGATCATGCTGTTTGGCACACGTCCACGTGCAAGACGTTTCTCTTATCAGCCCCTCTTCTATGAGCCAAAAGAGGAGCCCGAGGAGGGACAGGAGCGGCGCATTCGCTTCCGGAGGCCGCTGGCCCTGCAAGCGCCAATGCGTCGGCGTTCGATCTTGTTCATGCTCATTGCCGTGGTCATCCTGGTCTATCTCATCTACTACCTGCATCGCGTGGTGGAGGAGGACCGTTCTGCGCGCTTTGACCATTTCGAAGTGGAAGAAATCATTGTCCGCTGAACACACTGGAATATCCTCTTGCGACGGCGGAGAATAGACAACGATGGGGGCAGCCCGAGGGGCGGTCAACCGCGGCACCCTGCCACGGCACGGCAGCGGCGAGCACCGGGGTGGCGGGTTTCCCTGCTGGAACGGGTGGAGTCCCTCGTGGTCTGGTTTGCCACCATGCCCATTAAGCTCAAGATGACGCTGATCATCACCGGCATCGTGTTCGTGGCTGTGGTCATGCTCGGTCTGCTCCTTTACCACAGTAGTCGCGTCATCCTCCTGCAGCGTTTGCAGCACACCTGTAACCTGCTGGCCAGCAATCTGAGCGAGTACACTCGGGAGGAGATGCTCCTGGAGACGGCAGCAACCGGCACGGCGCGGGATCGCATCCAGGACATTGTACTGCGTTTCAAAAAATTAGGCATAGAAGGCTTCCAGTATGCGGCGGTAGTGGCGCGCGATGGACGCATCGTGGCCCACACCGACTATCGCCTGCGCGGAGGGGTGATCACGGCGGAGGAGCGTGCGATCCTGGCGCAGCTCGAAGGCCTGCAGTGGCGAGTGGTGGGAGACACGACTTACCAGTATTTCCAGCCGATTTTCGCCGTGCGCCGGGGGGGAGACAAGCCTCAGCGCATACTGCTGGGGGCAGCAGTCATAGGCTTTGCGAAAGCGGAGTTGTGGGCTCCGGTGCGGCGTGCCCGTAACATTCTGCTCGCCTCACTGCTCGCCGTATTCGTGCTGGCCCCATTGATGATCTATGTCGTGGCCGAGCGTATGACCGGGCTCATTCGCCAGCTTTCGCGCGCTGCCCGGGCCGTGGGCAGCGGCGACCTGGAAGTGGTGGTGCCGGTGCGCCGCAGGGACGAGCTGGGGCAGCTTGCTGCGGACTTTAACCGCATGGTGCGCCAGCTCCGCGAGCGATTGCACATGCAAAAGTTTGTCTCCAAGCTCACCGTCGATATGATTCGCAAGCGTACCGCGATGGGGGACCCCCCAGCTACTGGCGGAGAGCTTCGCCACTGCACCGTGCTCTTCTCGGACATCCGCAATTTCTCGGCCATCACCGCCAGCCTGCCCCCGGAGCAGGTGGTCTCCCTGATCAATGTTTACCTCGACCTGCAGGCGCAGGTCATCGAAGCCCATCAGGGGGTGGTCGACAAGTTCATCGGCGACCAGGTAATGGGCATCTTTCTCGGTGAACACATGGCAGACAATGCCATTCGCGCCGCGGTGGAGATTCAACGCGCCATTCGCATACTCAACGGTAAGCGCCTGCGCAAGCGGCAGGTGGTGTTGGAGGTGGGCATCGGCATCAATGATGGCCCGGCCGTGGTGGGCAATATGGGCTCCGCGAGCCGCATGGACTATACGGTCATCGGCGACGTCGTGAACGTGGCCAATCGTCTCTGCGCCTTGGCACGGCCAGGCCAGATTATCACCTCGGCGAGGCTCGTGCAAAACCTGACCGGGAGTTACCCCATCGTCCGACTTGCCCCCCTGATGGTGAAGGGCAAGAAAGAGCCGGTCGAGGTCTGTGAGATTGATTATGACCGCGCGATTGTTATGTGACCGCCGCCAAGCAGCGCGGTGGCTGCTGGTAGTCTGCGTGCTGGTGGGCACTTTGGGCACACCGAGCACGAGGGCCAGAGCCCAGCGCCAGTTCCTGGAGTTCTGTCCTGGCGCACGCGCTTTCGCCCTGGGCGGTTCGCTCGTGACCGACCCGGCGGACGGCACTGCCCTGTTCTGGAACCCGGCTGCCCTTGTCGGAGTGCCGGAGACACGACTGACTCTTTCCGTGCCTGGAGGCTACGCGGCGGACATGATTGCGCTCTCGTTCTTTCTTCCCCCGCGCACAGGAGCCGCGTTCGCCCTGGCCAGGACCGGCGAAGGTGCCCAGGCGTACCAATTCGGTGGGTTGGCCTGGTCACGCCGGTTAGGCAGCACCCTGGCGCTGGGCACCGCGGTCAGCCTTCTTACCCGCGGCGCAGAAACGTGGCCCACTGCCGGTCTCGGACTGCTGTGGCGGCTCGGCGAAGGCTCCAGCGAGCGTGCCAAATACACGCTGGCCCTGAGTGCACACAACGTGCCGCTGGTGTTGGGGGACATCGACCACCAGGTACGGGTGGGCGCGGGCTACCACCCAGGAGGTCTCATCCCTGCGCTTCATGTGGCGCACCACTTTCAGCGGGGCGCATCATCCACGCACCTGGGCGTGGAGTGGGGGCCTTCGCGCCTGCTGCGCTTCCAGGCGGGCCTGGCCTACCGCCAGGAGCTCACATGGGGAGTTGGCACTGCTCTGCACTGGCGCAATGTGGATGTGGCCGTTGCCTACGCCGTGCGGGAAGAGCGTGTGCTGGCAACCGTCTCCTTGGGCATCGGGGATGAGGCCCAGACCATGGCAAGCCGTCACTGGGACCAGGCTTCGCGTGCCCTGGAGACAGGCGACCTCCGCCAGGCGCTCCAGGACCTGGATAACGCCCTGGCCTACGGCCTGAGCGACCGCAGTGCCCGCACCTTGGCGGATAGCCTCCGCCTGCTGGTGCGGCAGCAGGATCGCACCGTGGACTCTCTGTTGCAAGTGGGGCATCGGCTCGAGGAGAAAGGGTGGCTGCTCAATGCCACGGTCACCTATCTGAGGGTTCTCCGTCTGGACCCAAGCAACAGCGTGGCCCTGCGCCGCGTGCAGGAGATGAAGCCGCGCGTGAACGTGTACGTGGAGCAACTGTACGCAAATGGGGTGGAGGCATTCGAGAGGAACGACCTGGACCGGGCCAGGGAGATCTTCCAGACTATTCTGCTGGTGCAGGAGGAACACCAGGGGGCACGCTCCTACCTGGAGAGAATGGAGGCTCTGAACCGTGAGCGCGCCCGTGACTACTACCTGCGGGCGCTGACGCTGTTCAGTGATGGCAAGCCCGCAGAGGCCCGCGCGGAGCTGGAACAGGCTTTGGTCCGCGATCCACAGCACCCGGGCGCCCAGCGTCTGCTCCAGGAGGTTGTCACTGAGCTCAATCGCCGGCAGCGCCAGGTAGCAGCCTTGCTGGCTGAGGCCGCACGCGCCGAGGGCCGCAATGAATACCTGCACGCCTTCACCAAGTACCGGCAGGCCCAAAGCCTGCAGGCGGAAAATCAGACCGCTGCCGCCGGCGTGAACCGTCTGAAGGAGAAGGTGCAGGCACACATCAGCACCCGCCTGGCCGCTGGCACCGCTGCCTATCGCCGGGGCGATTATGGGGAGGCCAGGCGTCTCCTCAGCCAAGTACTCCAGCTCGCACCCGACAACCAGGAGGCTGCGCGCTACTTGCGACTCAGCCAGGAGGCCATCGACCGTTTGGCAGAGGAGGCATTCGCTCGCGGCACGAGCTTTCTTAACGCGCAGGACTTGCCAGCGGCGCTAGACGAATTCCAAAAGGCCCTTTCCTACAGGCCTGACCACGCTGGCGCCCTCAGCATGCGCACGAAAGTTGGCGAGCTGTTGGGCGCCCAGCGGCTGGTGGAGCAGGCCAGGACGGTACTGGCGCAAGAGCGCTTCGTCGAGGCCCTGCGCCTATTCAATCAGGCGCTGGAAACCGACCCCACCAACGAGGCAGCCAAACGGGGGGCCAAGGAGTGCCAGGGGCGCATGGCCGCCATGGCCGAGGAGTTTTTCAACCGCGGCATGACCCTGTATGCAGAAGAAGACTATCGCTCGGCCATCGAGTTCTGGAACAAAGTGCTGGAAATCAATCCGAACCACAACGGCGCCCGTGAGTATAAGAAGAGAGCTGAAGAACAGCTTCGGGCTCTGGAGACAATCCCGTTGCCGCGCTAAAAGAGCATGAGCCCTCGTGCAGCACATGGGCCGAAGGACCGCGCCGAAGTGGGCCTGTGGCGGACATTGACCCCGGCGGACAAGCTTCTGGTGGCGGCGCTGCTGGTGCTGAGCGCTTCGAGCTTTGTGGCAGTACCTCGAGTCCGCCCGGTAGGGCAGACGGTGGTGGTGCGAGCCGGGAGGGAGGAGGTGTACCGAGGCCCGCTCAGTCAGAATCGCCACCTGGCCGTACGCGGGCCGGTGGGAATCACGGTGGTAGAAATCCGCGACGGTGCGGCCTGGGTTTCCACCTCGGAGTGTCCCCTGCACATCTGCGTGCGTATGGGGCGCATCTCCCGCGCGGGCGAAGTGGCGGTGTGCGTGCCCAATCGAGTAGTTGTCCAAATTGAAGGCCATCGTCGGAACCGATTTGACGTCATCGTCGGATAGCGTGCGGGCCGTCCTTCCTGGCAACAGGCGGCTGGTATATGGCGCATTGCTGGTTGCCACCGGACTGGTGCTCTTTCTGTTCGAAAGCATTATCCCTCGGCCCTTGCCCTGGCTGAAACCGGGACTGGCTAACATCGCCGGTCTCATGGCGTTGTACATGCTCGGCCTGCGCGAGGCGATAACGGTGACTCTCGTGCGCATCCTGGTCGGGGCGCTGCTCGTCGGCACTTTTTTGAACCCAGCCTTTTTGCTCTCCCTGGGAGGAGGCATGGTAGCAGTGCTGGCAATGGGCGCGGTCAAGTACTTTGCTCAGGACCTGTTCAGCGTCATCGGGGTGAGCGTGTGCGGTGCCGCCTGTCACAACGTGACCCAAATGTGTTTGGCCTACGCCCTCATCGTGCGCAGAAGTGAGCTGTTCTTCCTTCTTCCGGCAATGTTGTTGGCGGCGGTAGTTACCGGCCTGCTCGTGGGCGGGATCGCGCATCTTGCCCTGGCAGGCACCATTGGCAAAGTAGATCTCACGCAGAGGACCAACGATGTCGGCTGACGGCCCCTTTTCCGAGGAGCTTTTGCGGCGGTTGCGCCAGGCGCAGTCGGTGGCGGTGCTCACCGGCGCGGGGGTGTCCGCAGAAAGCGGGGTGCCGACTTTCCGGGGACCGGAGGGACTGTGGAAAAAGTTCCGCCCGGAAGAGCTGGCCACCTTCGCTGCCTTCCGGCGGAACCCAAAGCTGGTGTGGGAATGGTACGAGTATCGTCGCTCTCTCATCCGCGAGATCAGTCCTAACCCTGGCCATTACGCCCTCGCCGAGCTAGAAGCGATGGTGGCCGACTTCTGGCTCATCACGCAAAACGTGGACGGGCTTCATCGCCGGGCAGGCAGTCGGAATGTGCTGGAGCTCCACGGCAACATCATGCGCAACCGCTGTGCACGCTGCGGTGCCGTGGTCGAAGAGCTCGCCATTGGCCCGGAATCCGGACTGCCCCAGTGCAGTTGTGGCGGGCTCCTCCGGCCCGACGTTGTCTGGTTCGGCGAGTGCCTGCCGGAACGGACCTGGGAAAAGGCTGTGGCAGCGGCCCACCGGGCAGAAGTGTTCTTCTCCATTGGCACCTCAGCCGTGGTCTATCCAGCTGCCTCTCTGCCCCTGGAAGCAAAAGGGAGCGGCGCCTATGTGGTGGAAATCAACTTTGAGCCCACACCTTTGAGCAGCGTGGTTGACGAAGCGATCCAAGGCAAGTCAGGCGAGGTGCTGCCGTTGCTCCTCGCCCAGTTGCGGAAAGTGTAGGTAATCTCATGCACGTCGCAAGTGCAATACGTACCCACAGGCAGCGGCCAAGGCAAGCGCCTCAGGCCAACCTGGTGGCCCTGGTGGTGTTGCTGGCGCTCGGCGGTTGCGCTTACTACAATACCTTTTACAATGCCGAACAGGCATTCAAGGCAGCCGAGCGGGAACGCAAGAACCGCAAAGGCACGACACCCACCACGCAGGAGGTCAGCTCCTACAACAAGGCGATCGAGAAGGCCTCGAAGGTATTGGAGCTCTACGGCACCAGTAAGTACGTGGACGACTCCCTGCTGATGTTGGGCAAGTGCTTCTACCATCAGGGGCAGTACGCCAAGGCCGAGCGCAAGTTTGAGGAGTTGCTGACGCTTTTTCCGGGCACCAGTTTGGCGGAAGAAGCCCTAGTATGGCGCGCGCGCACGCGCATCAGTCAGAACCAGATGGAGCAGGCTGCTTCTGACTGCCGGCAGGCCATTGCTACGGCCAAATCTTCGCGCTTGCGAGACGAAGCGGAATATCTCCTCGCAGAGATCGATTTTGCCAGGCAAGACTACCGGACGGCGGCCATGAGGTTCAGTGGGGCCGCCAAGCGCATCGGCGACCGCGAGGTGCGCAGCTCTGCTTATGCCAAGCTTGGCGAGTGCTACCTCAAGCTGGGCGACTTTCTCCCTGCTGCCCGCGCCTTTCAGGCCGCGGCAAAGTATGCTCTCATCGAGGCCCGCCGCCATGAGGCCACCCTCAAAATGGGTCGGGCCTTGCGCGAAGCAGGAGACCTTCGCGGTGCTGAGAGTCTGTTCGTGCGCATGGCAAATAACCCTTTGGCCAAGGAGTACTGGCCCGAGGCTAAACTCGAGATCGTCGAGTGTCTTTTGCGCCAGGGAGAAGTGGAGCAGGCGGTAGAGCGCTACGAGACACTCATAAAAGAGCACCCCCGCACCGAGGCCTCGGCACGGGCCCACTACGCCTTGGCCCAGACCTACGAGCAGCGTTATGGGGAGTACGCCAAGGCTCGCGAGCACTATGACCAGGTGAAGGCGGAGGCGCCGCGCTCCGAGCTGGTGCCGCGGGCCACGAGCCGGGTCGCCGACCTGGAGCGCTTGCTGCGTCTCCGCGTCACAATAGTCGAACTCACAGGGCAGACAGCCGTAATCGACACCATCCAGTCCGTGGCGGTCCAGGCCCCCCAGGATACGCTGCGCCCTGAGATGCGCGACCTGATGGCCCTTACGCCTGAGGAGAGGCCCGACACCTCGCTGGCCACATTCCTCCGCGACAGCAGCAAGCCACCGGCTTCCGCGCAGCCCAGCAAGACGGCCATCGTTCCCTATCCTGACATGGACCTTGTCACTGCCCACCTGCAGTTGGCGGAGCTCTTCTACTTTCAACTGGGGCGCGCCGACTCTGCCATGACCCACTACTGGCACGCCTACCGTGCCAATCCGGACAGCAGCAGCGCCGCACAGGCCCTTTACCCCATTGCTTACATTCTGCGCACCACCGAGCACGACTCGGCCCGCGCGGATTCACTCCTGCGCATCATCGTGGAGCGCTTTCCGCAAAGCCCCCAGGCAGGAGAGGCACGCCGCCTGCTCGGTTTGCCACCGACGCCAAAAGAACAGGATTTGGCCGCGGCCCTGTTTTGGCGGGCGGACAGCTTCCTTTGGCAAACAGAGTTGGCCGACAGCGCGCTGGCGCTGTTTGCCGCCCTGAGCGAAACGTTCCCGAACAGCGACTACGCACCCCGGGCCCTCTACGCGATCGCCTGGGTGCTTGAGCAAAGGCTCCGCGACAACGTCCGCGCTTTGGAGGCCTATAGAAAACTCCTGGCGCTCTATCCGGATTCGCCCCAAGGTAAGGCAGCCAAGCGCAAGGTTGAGGTGTACGACCGCGAGGTGGAGAAAGCGCGACATCGAGAGCAAGAGCTCGCCCGCGCCGACTCTTCCGCCCTGGCCCCACCACCGCCCCCTCCCACAGACGAACGGGAACAGGACGAGCGTGCGCCGCAAGGGGCAATGGCGATCCCGGACACCTCCGCGGCAAGCAAAACACCTCCTTCCCAGCGGAAAGAGTGAGACATGCCTGCACTGCACCAGTGTCCGATAGTGAGCAACGAACAGGTGAGCCCTCAGCTCTTTCGCCTGAAGGTTACTGCTCCGCAGCTCGCTGCTGAAGCCGCGCCCGGGCAGTTTGTGAACATCCGCGTTCATGAGGGCAACGTCCCTTTGTGGCGTCGCCCCCTGAGTGTCTACGCAGTGGAGCGCAGGTCCGGCCTGGTAGGACTCCTGTTCGAGGTTCGTGGACTCGGTACGCGCATGCTCGCCACGTCCAAGCCTGGGCAGATCCTGGATCTGCTTGGCCCACTTGGACGTCCCTTTAGCCCACCACCAGCGCGAACCCAGCCCATCCTGGTAGCCGGGGGCCTCGGCGTTGCCCCGCTGCACTTTCTGGCCCAAGAGATGTGCTCGCACGGTCTGCGCCACCTGTTTCTCTTTGGCGCCCGGAGCGCTGCAGCCCTCTGTGCCCTGGACGACCTGGCTCGCCTGCCCATGGAGCTGCATCTGGCCACCGAAGACGGGTCCCAGGGAGTGAAAGGCCTGGTGACGGAGCTCTTGGCCTCGGCGCTCACCCGCCTGCACGATCGGGCCGTCTCGGTCTATGCCTGTGGACCTGTGGGGATGCTGCAGGAGGTGGCGCGCATCTGCAGTTGCCGGCCACTCTGGGGGCAACTCTGCCTGGAGACAGTGATGGCTTGTGGCTTCGGCGCCTGCATGGGGTGCGCAGTGCCCGTGCGGACTGACTCGGCAGAGCCCGCCTACAAGCTGGTGTGCAGAGACGGCCCGGTATTCGATGCCACGGAGGTGGACCTTGAGCGCTAATCTGCAGGTCTCCATCGGCGGACTTGCGCTGAAGAACCCAGTGCTGGTTGCCTCTGGCACCTTCGGCTATGGCGAAGAGTTTGCCCCCTTTTTTGACCTCGACATTCTTGGGGGCGTGGTCACCAAGACCATCACCTTGGAGCCGCGCGCAGGTAATCCGCCGCCGCGCATTGCCGAGACCGCCGCCGGCATGCTCAACTCCATCGGGTTGGCCAACGTGGGCGTTCAGGCCTTTGTCCGCGAAAAGCTGCCCACCTTGCAGCGCTATGCCACTGCCATTATCGTCAACATCGCTGGACGCACCATGGAGGAGTTCGCCGCAGTCATGGCCCGGCTGGAGGAGTGCGGACTCCGCATCGACGCCTACGAACTCAACTACTCCTGCCCCAACGTCAAAGAAGGGGGTATGGCCTTCAGCGCCGACCCCGATGTGGCCTACAAGGTCACTGCCGCCTTGCGCAAGCAGACTCAGAGACCCCTCATCGCCAAGCTCACCCCCAATGTGACGCGCATCGGCGACATCGCGCGGGCAGTGGCCGAGGCCGGCGCCGATGCGGTCTCCGCCATCAACACGCTGGTGGGCATGGCGGTGGACCACCGCACCCGCAGAGCGAAACTGGCTACGGTTGTCGGGGGGCTCTCGGGCCCGGCAATCAAACCAGTGGCCCTCGCCAAGGTCTGGGAAATCAGAAAGGCCGTCAATCTTCCCATCATCGGCATCGGCGGGATTCAGACCTACGAGGACGTTTTGGAGTTCATGCTGGTGGGAGCCAGTGCCGTGCAGGTAGGCACGGCCAACTTTGTCGTTCCGGACTGCGCAGCCCGTATTGTGCGCGAGCTGCAAGTCTACTGTGAGAAGGAAGGCATCGGCCACTTAGCCGACTTGGTAGGCGGCCTGCAAGTGGACGGCTGAACAAGGGAGGAGCAGGGTGCGCTTGGAGACGCTTGGTAAAAGGCTTCTGGTCGCCGGCATTTTCATCCCTCTCATCTTGTTTGTCACCCTCAGGGGCGGTTGGGCCTTCGTGGTGGTGGTCACCATCATCGTTGGCTTTGCCAGCTCCGAATTCTACGGTCTGGCGCGCCTGAAAGGTGCTTCCCCCCAGACGGCGGTGGGTGTGGTAACCAGCATTCTGCTCCCCACGCTTCTGTACCTGAAGGGAGCCAGCGTGCTATGGCTGGCCTTCTCTCTGCTGACGCTCGCAGTGGTCTGTCTGGAGCTGTTCCGCAATCGGGCCTCTGCAACATTGAACGTGGCCGCCACCTGGGGAGGAGTGCTTCTTGTGCCCTTGCTTTTGGGGCACCTGGTGCTCATCCGCCAACTGCCCGTGGAGCTGGGGCTCCCCTATGACCAGAGTGGCCGTTGGATCGTGCTCATGCTGCTCACCGTGTGGGTGTGCGACACAGCCGCTTACGGCGTAGGGACAGCGGTGGGCAGGCACAAGCTTTTCGCTCGCATCAGTCCCAAGAAGACTTGGGAGGGGGCATTGGCCGGGCTGTTTTCTGCCCTCCTTTGCGCTTGGGCATGTCACGCCCTGTTCGTGACCGGACTCCCCCTAGGCGCCTCGTTGGTAATTGGGGCGCTGTGCGGGACCGTAGGCCAGCTCAGCGATCTCGTCGAGTCGCAGTTCAAAAGGGATGCCGGCGTCAAGGACTCTTCTTCGCTCCTGCCGGGCCACGGCGGCATGCTCGATCGGTTCGACAGCTTCATCCTGCTGGCCCCGGTGGTCTACTACTACCTTCGCTTCCTGGTGCTGGGATAAAAAAAAGCACCGCTGCTTGGTGCAGGGTGCCTTGCTTGCTCACCGGCTCTTTACTGGCTGGCGATGCGGACGGCGGCGACGAACGCCCGATAGGCCGTCAGAAAGTCCTCGGCCTCGAACAGAAGCGTACACCCGCCTTGGCGCTGCATGCCAGGGATACCTGCCGCCAGGTCTGCCTGCTCCGTCTTTTGAAACTCGATGGCCAGGCCCACAGGCTCGCCGAACTTGAGCGGCTGTCGGTCACCGAGGTGTTGGACGGCCCTCTTGGCCATCAGCCGAATGTCCTCCAGGGTGCGGGCAAAGGGGTAGCAGCGCGCCGCAGTGCGGGACAGCCCCTCTTTGACCACCACTGCTTCGATCCCCGGGACCAGGGCCTTGGCCTCCTGCACCAGTGCCTGATCCCCGGTCACCAGAACCGCCGGCACACCGAAGTGCCCCGCCAGGCCAGCGCTCAGTCCAAATTCCCCCACCGACACCTCATTGACGCGCACATCACGAATGATCGAGGCGGCAAAGGTGTGGTCCATCACCGCCCCTTCGGTGCCTGCCTTGGCGTGGTAACCGATAAAGAACGCCGCGTCTATGGAACCATCGATCCCTTCCATCATGGAAAGGAGCTTGCGCGTGCCACTCAGCAGCACGGCCTTAGGGTGAAGACGGTCGATGAGCAGGTTGGTCATGTTGTGGTGCGCATCGTTGACCAATACCTCGCGCGCCCCACCCTGTACTGCGCCTTCGATGGCTGCGTTCACCTCCTGAATCATCCATTCGCGTGCCTGGGCGTAACCCGGCGAGGTGGGAAACACCTGATCCTGCAGCACCACGCCGTTTACGCCTTCCAGGTCGGCAGAGACAAAGACCCTCACCGCTCGCTCATCCTCCAGAGGTCATTCACACCACCACTTGCCCGTCCTGTACCACCACCCTGCCATCGATTTCCAGGGTTGGCGCGAACAGGATGCCATCCACATGAAACGGCACGCTCACCGTGCCCCCGAAGGAGCGATTGCTCCCGAGGGCGATGTGCACCGTGCCCAGGACCTTGCGGTCTTCGGCCATGCATCCGGAAATGCGCGCATTCGCGTTCGTGCCTATGCCCAATTCGGCCAAGGTTCGGGCCTGCGGGCCCAGTGAGCGCAGCTGGTGTCGGAGCCGCGTCTGCACCTTCGGGCCGCGCAGCGCTACCGCCCTACCCTCCTTGACATCCACCACCACCGGGGCGTCGGGGTGCGCGCAACCTGCAAAGCCATGCTCGATGACGATGCGGCCGGCGGTCTTCTCCGGGGCTGGCCCGATGCAGGCCATTCCCGCCGGGAAGGTAGAAAACTCGCCGCGCTGGTGCACCAGACCCAGATCGGCCACCCCTTTTCTCCCCTCTAACGAAAACCAGGCGTCAGTGCCGGCAGGGGTTGTGAGGTGGGCCCGGCGCCCTATGCTCAGGACGTCGACCAGCTTGCGCGTGCGTCGGGCCAGGTCTTCGTAGTCCACGAGCAAGGCCCGCCGTAAGGCGTCCTCCGTCACTCCGGACATAGAGAGAACACGCGCGCCGCGACGGCAGGCCACGCGCCGCGCCTCGCTGTGGTGCCAATCGGTAGAAGTAACCAGCAGCACGACGTCAGCCGCGGCCATCAGCCGGCTGACTATCGCCGGCGGTTCTGCTCCCGCATGGTTATCCTGCCTCACCTCCACCAACACCGCATCGCGACTCGCGCGCCAGGCCTCGCCCCACACGACCCGCGCGAGGTCCATCATCTCCGCGTCGGCCACCACCACCACCGATTCCGTCTGCTTGGTGTCGAGGCACCGGGACAGTGCCAGGCGCGCCGCCTGCTGCAGCTTGGTCATACCCCCTCTCCCTGTCGGCGCACCTGCGCTCTTACCCGCTCCGGGCTACGTCGCTTAAGCCTTTTCTTTGGACAGAAGCTGCGCACGGACACGGTCCTATCCGCCAACGCTCACATGTCGACAACGCGAGTACTCCGAAGGCACACGTCTCCACCGGCCCTTTCCCGCCCCCCTGCCGAATTGCTGCGCCACCAACCGACCCGCAGGCCGACTGGCCAGCCTGGTACAAAGCTAGGCGCGCATCCCCAGGCGCAGGCCCCGCGCTGGAAAAGCCCCGCCTTGTGCCTTGACCTCTCTGCAGGCGAGTGAGCCGCCCGCCGGGGCTCTACATTACCGCTGGCGCCGCCGGCTCGTTGGGATCACCAGCGTTCCCCAACGGCACTTTGACCAGCAGAAAGCCCAGCGCGACTATGACCAGCACACTGACCAGGAACGTCGAGTTTTGCCACAAGTTCGGGATGGTGACGCCGAAGAAGACCAGAGCCGCCACCAGCAGGCCCACCAGAGCTTCGCCGGCAATGAGGCCCGATGCCAAGAGGATGCCGCGATTCTCGATGCGGGTCTTCTGGTTCTCGTTGTACTGTCGGCGCGCCACCACCAGGTCGATGACCCAGCGAATGATGCCCCCGACAAAGATCGCCGCAACCGTCTCGAACGAAAGGTACATGCCCACGCACACTAGCATAGGGCTCCGCACTTGCACCAGGATGAATCCGATGGCCAGGACAATGCCGACGATGATCAGCGGCCACACCATCTGTCCACCCACGATCCCTTGCGACAGTTTGGCCATCAAAGTGGCCTGAGGGGCGGCCAGCACGTCACCGCCGAATCCTCCGTGATACCCCTTGATCTCGGCCATCTTCAGGTCGCCGGCGTTGAGGATGAACAGGGGAATCCACATCACCAGCGCGGAAATGAGCACGCCGATGAAATCGCCCACCTGCATGCGCCAGGGAGTTCCACCCAGGATATGCCCCACCTTGAGGTCCTGGAGCATTTCGCCAGCCACGGCCGCCGACACACAGATCACCCCGGCCACGGCCAACACGGCAATGACCCCAGGAGTGCCTGTGGCTCCGAGGATGACCATCAGCACGGCCGCTACCACCAGAGTGGACAACGTCAGCCCGGAGATGGGGTTGTTCGAGGATCCGATCAGGCCCACCAGGTAGCCAGACACCGCGGCGAAAAAGAAGCCTGCCACCATCATGACCAGGGCAGCGACCAGGGTCGGGGCCAAGGCTTCAGGCGCCATGCCCATGAACCACCAGTAGACAAAGAAAGTCACCACCCCTACCGCAGCCAGACCAGCAAAGACCACCTTGACGTTGATGTCGCGATCAGTGCGCAGGGTTGCCTGCTGTGCCCCTGCTGCCTTGCGCACGTCCTCCACCGACCGCTTGATACCGCCCGCAAGGCTTTTGCGCATGCGCCACAGGGTAAAAGCCGCGCTCATGAGCATGCCACCGATGGCAATGGGCCGGACCGCGTTGGCGAACATGCTTTTTGCCACCTCAGTCCAGGTCATGGTGCCTGCTTCCACCATGGGGGCATACTGAGGCGCCAAAAGCAACACCAGCAGCGGCACGAACAACCCCCAGGAGAGGGCGCCGCCGGCGAAGTTAAGCGCTGCCAGCCGCGGCCCGATGATGTAGCCCACACCCAGAAACGCCGGGCTCAGGGCCGGGGTCTTGAGCAGGAAGCCACCGCTGGTCTCCACGCCGGCAAAGCCCTTGGTGGCAGTACCGGGGATAACCTTCTTCGCCACCTGGACAAAGTGCTCCCACTTGCCGGCAAAAATGTTGACCGTCTTCAGCGCCTCGACCAGCCCACCGATGCCCATGGCGTAGAACAAATACTGAGCTCCGGAGGCGCCGCCGCGACCCGCCTTGTGGATCTCGCCGGCCGCCACTGATTCCGGAAAAGGTAGTTCCGGGTCATCCACCATCATTCGGCGGAGCAGCGTGACGAAAAGGATACCCGCCGCGCCACCGACCAGCATGACCACGCTGGAGCGCAAGTAACCGGCAGTGCTGCCAAAGAACTCCGGCGTCCACACGCCCGCGATCAGAAAGGCCGGCAGGGTAAAGATCGCCCCGGCCGCAACCGACTCGCCGATGGAACCCACAGTTCGGGAGAGGTTCTCCTCCAGGATGTTGCTGTCCTTGAAGAAGCGCAGAACAGCCATGCTCAGTACTGCTGCGGGATAGGTGGCAGCGATGGTCATCCCTGCCTTGAGACCCAGGTAGGCGTTGGCCGCACCAAGGACCACCGCCATCACCAATCCGGGGAGTAGGGCCCTGAGGGTAAACTCCTTCAATTCCATGTGGGGCGGCACAAAGGGCTTGTACTGCTTCCCTCCGCCTTGCTGCTGTTTCACTTCGGCCATCCGTCTGGTCCTCCTCTGTTTGCACCAGGCTTCATTCCGCTGCCTCAACACGCCGCCTCTCGCGGTGCCAGCTCCCAAGGTGCCGCTCCGCGAAGTGCCAGCAACTTAAAACAAAATGTGCTAAAAGTCAAGCAGAAAAATCTCCGGACGGGGGAGCCGCCACTTTTTCCCAGGGGCACACCAGGCTCGCCTGGGCTCGGAACAATCGCCGCCCGGGAGCGTTCAACCGGCAGTGCGGATTAACAGAAGCCAGTTCCCATGAGACCACTGCTCCGCCCACTTCTTATCGCGCTTGCGCTCCACGTGCTCACGGGTTTGCTCCTGCTGGCCATCCGCCTGCCGCTATCGCCCAGCGAGCCGAGCGTAGAATTGACCCTGGTCCCTCCGGTGGCAGAAGAGAGTCCCTCTGCGCCACCACGGGCTTACCGCCAGGTGGTAAGGCCAGCCCCGTCGCTGACATTGGCGCAGGAACAGGTTGTTCCCGCGCCCCGGGACACGCTGCGGCAGCCCACGCCCGCTGCGCCATCAGCTGCAGAGCTGCTGCGCGGGGCCACGGATTCTCTGCGCCTGCAGGCATACCGCCGCTGGTTGTTTTTCCGCCGACCTCTCCCCGACTCGCTCCTCTTGCCCACGCCGGCCCAGTTGCTCAACGAGCGGCTGGCGCAGTATGGCCCGCCGGTGGGCGATCCACGCGCCCTGGCCTCATCTGATCGCGCCGCAGAGGAACAGTACAGGCGCGCCACCGGCCATGGGGGATTGGCGGACTTGGGCGCCCTGGTCCAGAAGCTCGGCAGAGGGCGCGCCATCACCCCGCCGGCGCGCATCACCCGCGAGCCCACCACGCAGGAGCTCTGTGTGCTCAAAGAGCTGTGGGCGGCCGGCAGCGCTACCGGCCCCCAGCTCTACCAGCGAATGGACCCAGCGCTGGTTCCCTCCGCCGAATGGTTGAATGCCCTGCTTGAGGAGATGGCCGCACGCGGGCTCGTGCGCAGGCGCCTCATCTCGCCGCAAGACGTGCTCACCGTCACCACGCCGCTCGGCAGCATAGAGGTGGAACGCAACGAGCTCAACAGGCGCAACCGCGTGTACCAGTATTGGCCCACGGTCAGTCGCGAGGCGGCGCTCCACTACTTCCAGGGCGCGCTGCTGCAGCATGGCGCGAGCGACTCGTCCGCTCAGGCGCGCGAGCGCCTTGTGCAGAAGCTGCTTCTGCTGGTGGAGCGTCCCTGAAGCCCGTCTTACAGCCACCCGTGTGCCCGATACCATGCCGCCGTTTGTGCGACCCCATCGGCCACGTCCACCCGCGGCGCAAAGCCCAGGTCCCCTTTTGCCCGCGCGTTGTCGCAGACCCAGAAGCGCTGCCGCATCTCCCGAGTCTTCTCCCGGCCCAATAGGGCGGGCCTCTTGGTTACACGGGCGGCCAGTTCCGAAAAAGCGCCAGCCACAGGCAGCAGCGCTTCCGGCACGTGTATCTTGAGACACCGCCGGCCCAGAGTCGAAGCGATCAGCTCGGCAAAGTCCTCCCAGTCCACCGGCGCGTCGTTGCACAGAAAGTAGATATTGCCCAAGGCTGCCGAACTAGTCGCTGCCAACAGCAGGCCGTCCACCAGATCCTGCACGTGGATGAGGCTAAGCAGTCGGGGACCGCGACCCACGAGGGGGCACAACCGGCGGGCCACCAGGCGAAAGAGCACCAAGACGTCGGTGTCCCTAGGACCGTACACCACCGGCGGCCTGATGACCACCGCAGGTCCCACGCGCGCGTACTGTTGCACCGCAAGCTCAGCCTGGTACTTGCTCTGACCATAGGCGGTGATGGGCGTCGGCGGATCCTCTTCACTCTTGGCCCGCACGCCGTCGCTCGGCCCTGCGGCTGCTTGGCTGGAGACAAAGACTACGCGCGGTTTGCCGGCCGCCTCGCATGCAGCCAGCAAGTTGGACGTCCCCTGAGTGTTGGCGACAAAATACCCCTCGCGCGTAAGGGCCTTCGTGGCTCCGGCGAGGTGGAAGACTACATCCACCCCTTCCACTGCCGGCCGCAGCGTGCTCGGCTCTTGCAGGCTACCGTAGACGAGCTCCAGCGCCAGCCCCTGAAGCCAGCGCAGGTTGCTTGTCCGTCGCACCAGGCAGCGCACCTGCGCGCCACGCGCGAGGAGCCGTTCCACAAGATGGCTGCCGATGAATCCGTTCGCGCCTGTAACTAACGCCTTCACCTGTCCTCTCCCTTTCCGTAGTTATTGACGTTGGATTCTACACAAAAATCCCGAAAAGTGCAAGCGACTTTTCTTGTGGCTATTCGCGGCTTCCAACTGAGATTCCGCACCTTTGGCAGAATGTGAAAGTCTAAGAGCTATTCCTGGTGGAGCCAATTACACCTCGATTCGGAAGAGACGGGATCCTGTTGCGCGACGCGTTCACGGACACAGCAACTGCTCTTCTGCCCCTTAAGGGCTACGAGCGCAGGGCCTTCCGGGCACAAGCATGCCCCACTTTGGCGCCGCCAACCCCATGCCTTAAGCCCGATTCCGCCCAGATCTGCCAAAGTGGTTAAGCCTTGCGCCCCCTTGCCTCGAGCACACGGCGGGCGCCGCCACCCAATTCCCCTTTGCTGGGCGCCTCCCCGGTTGTGCAGTTCCCTTCACCCCAAAGTCTCTTTTGAGTTTCCCTATTCCGCCAGGTGAGTTTAGTTCCTGCATCAGCACTTTCTGCTCTTGTTAAGGCCCGCTTCCACAGCCTGTGCTTCTTGTCCGTCCCTCTGCTCCGGCAACATGGACGCGAACGCCGGGCCGTAACCAGTTGATGCAACTTCGCCTTTTTTCTTGACATTTGTCATTTTGTTCCGTATATTAGCAGGCAGATTTTGTTCGGTCGAGACCTATTCGGCACCGCAGCACACGCCCAGCCGCTGTGCGCTCTGCCTGTTCGTTCCTTCCTGACTATAGAAGCAAGGAGGTTGCCGTGGACCTGTTTGACAAGTGCAAGAGTTTTACTCGCGCCCGGGAGGCGATGGCCGCAGGCTACTATCCCTACTTCCAACCCATCGAGTCCGGGGCGGCCAACGAGGTGGTCATCAGGGGCAAAAAAGTCATCATGATCGGCTCCAACAACTACATGGGGCTGACCCAAGACCCGCGCGTCAAGGAGGCGGCGGTGAAGGCGGTGCAAAAGTACGGCTCCGGTTGCACCGGCTCCCGCTACCTGAACGGCACCTTGGACATCCACGTCGAGCTGGAGGAGCGCCTTGCTGCCTTCATGAAACGAGAAGCTGCCCTGGTCTTCTCCACGGGCATGCAGACCAATCTTGGCACAATCTCGGCCATCGCGGGCAAGGACGACTTGATTTTTGGCGACCGCGACAACCACGCCTCCATCGTAGATGCCTGCCGGTTGTCGTTCGCCAAGCTGGTCAAATTCCGCCACAACGACATGAACGACCTGGAGCGACTCCTGGAGCGGTTCAAAGACCACGCCGGGGGCAAGCTCATCGTGGTGGACGGCGTCTTTAGCATGGGGGGCGACATCGTTAATTTGCCGCGTCTGGTGGAGCTGGCCCGCAAATACGGCGCCCGCGTCATGGTGGATGACGCCCACTCCACTGGGGTGCTGGGCGCCAACGGCAGAGGGACTGGCGAACACTTTGGCCTGGAGGACAAAGTGGACATAGTCATGTCCACCTTTAGCAAGTCGTTCGCATCCATCGGCGGGTTTATCGCCGCTGACGAGGATGTGATTCACTACATCAAGCACATGGCGCGGTCCTTCATCTTCTCGGCAAGTCCGCCGCCGGCCGCAGTGGCCACCGTGCTGGCCTGCCTGGACATCATCATCAACGAACCGGAGCGGCGCGAGAAGTTGTGGGCGAACGTGCGCAAGATGAAGAATGGCTTCCAAGAACTGGGCTTCAACACCGGCAACAGCGAGACTCCCATCATCCCCATCATCATCGGCGACGACATGAAGACCTTCCTCTTGTGGAAGCGTCTGTTTGAGGACGGTGTCTTCACTAACCCAGTGGTGAGCCCAGCTGTACCCCCAGGCATGTCCTTGCTCCGCACCAGCTACATGGCCACCCACACTGACGAAGAGCTCGACATCGTGCTGGAGAAGTTCAAGGTCCACGGAAAGGCTCTGGGCATTATCTGAGGGAAAAAGCCATGTCTGCAGCGCCGACGATCCGTGCTGTCGTTTCGCGCAGGGACTTGGACCGCTTCGTCAAGTTCCCCTGGAGCATCTACAAGGGCAACCCCTACTGGGTGCCGCCCCTGATCATGGACGTGAAAAAGATCCTGGATCGCAAGAAGAATCCCTTCTTCGAGCACTCAGAGGCGGAGTACTTTTTGGCCGAGCAGGATGGCCGCGTGGTGGGGCGCATCGCGGCCATCGTCAACGATAACCACAACAAGTTCCATAACGAGAAGACGGGCTTCTTCGGGTTTTTTGAATGCGTCAACGACCAGCAGGTGGCCAACGCGCTCTTCGAGGCCGCGGCTTCTTGGCTGCGCCAGAAGGGGATGGAGACAATGCGCGGACCAATGAACCCGAGCACCAATGACACCATCGGCTTGCTGCTGGACGCCTACGACCACCCGCCCGTGATTATGATGACCTACAACCCGCCGTACTACGTGGACCTGGTCAATGGCTATGGCATGACCAAAGTCATGGATGTGTACGCCTACTGGATGGACGCTTCACAGCCCCTTCCGGAGAAGCTGATCCGGGTGACGGAAAAGGTCAGGACCAAGGAGGGGCTCGAGTTCCGCAGCATTAACATGAAGCAGTTCTGGGCGGAGGTGGATCGCATCCACCAGATTTACAACAAGGCCTGGAGCTACAATTGGGGCTTTGTGCCCATGACCACCGAGGAGTTTCACCACCTGGCCAAGGATCTCAAGTCGGTGGTCGACCCTGATCTGGCCTTCATTGCGGAAATGCACGGCGAGCCCGTGGGCTTCTGTTTGACCCTGCCGGACTTTAACCAGGCCCTGCACAAGATCAACGGGCGGCTTCTGCCCTTCGGTATCTTCAAACTCCTCTACTATGCGCGCAAGATCAACCAGGCACGCGTGATCACTATGGGCGTGATCCGCGAATACCAGAAACGCGGCATTGACGGCCTCTTCTACCTGGAGACCTACCGTAGAGCCGTGGCGAAGGGATATAAAGGCGGCGAGTTCTCCTGGGTGCTGGAGAACAATACGATGATGCGGCGCACCGCGGAGATGATGGGCGGCAGGATCTACAAGACCTACCGCATCTACGATTACAAGCTGTGAGGGCTGGGGTTATTCCAGCCAGTACAGGATACGCCCGCAGTTTTCGCAGGTGATCACTGCGGCGTCTTCTCGTCCCTTCGCAGCAAGGGAGGTGGGCAGCCGCATGAAGCAACCCAGACAGGTATCCCCTGTGACTGGCACGATGGCCCGCTTGTAGCGGGCCTTCAGCCGCTCGTAAGTGGCATAGAGCGGCTTGCCAATCTTCTCTTTCAGCTCTTCGCGCGCTCGCTCCAGCTTGTCGAGCGAGGGGGCTTCAAAACCCAGTTGCCTCACGTCCTCCACCTCGCGGATCATAATGTCCAGGTCCTGGAGCGCCACGAGGAGTTCCAGCTGCTTCTTGACCATTACTCCTCTCCTTTAATGACCGCCACAAACTCGGCAAAGGTCTGCGCCGCCAGCAGGCTCTTACGGTTCTTGCTTTCGTTAACCAGCTCCACCAGTCGTCCCAGCGCGGGCAGATAGCGACTGTTGAGCTCCTGCGGCGGGGCAAGCACCATGAAGAACAGTTGGGCGGGCTTGCCATCGATCGCGTCAAAGTCGATGGGCTCGGCACTGCGGCCAAAGGCGATGCTCACGTCGGGCACCGCCGTGGAGCGACCGTGGGGAATGGCCACGCCCTTGCCGATGCCGGTGCTGCCCAAGCTCTCCCTCTTGTGCAACATCTCCAACACGATCGCTGGGTTCCTGATGAGTCCTTCGCGGACGAAGGTGTCGAGCAACTCTTCGAGCACCTCCTCCTTGGTGCGCGCCCTCATAGGCACGACAAAGCGTTGCGCCGAGAACAGCCCGGCAAGTTCATCTCGTGTCATTCGCCCACTCCTATCACCTGGTTCCTTTACATGTTTCGCGGGCTGGTTTTTGCCAGGCTCAAAGCGACCAGCCGAGTACCGAGTTCCTGGCCCATCCTGTCAGTGACCCGCACCCTCACCAGTCATGGTTGCAGCGTCTTTTCCAGACGCGGCAAGCCCATGGCGTTCTTGGTCCTGACGTGCCGCCTCGATGGCCCGGCGCACTGCCGGAACGACAAAGACCTGGTCGAGTTCAAGCCGACCCAACTCTCGCGCCAGCAGACGAATCTTCTTGCGCGTGGGCAGGGCCGCATTGGCGATCAACAGCCGTTGGTCATCTACCCGGCAGAGCCCGCCGTCGAAATCGCCCTTTTCGTAGCGCAGCTGGATGCCCAACTGCGCCACCAACTCTTCCAGGGCTCGAAGCAGATCCTGATCCTTCATCGCCTTCACAGGTACTGGTCAAAGCCATTGCGACGCATGGCCTCTACCAGCTGCTTCACTTCCTGAGAACGCCGACGAGGGCAGATGAGCAGCGCGTCTGCGGTGTCCACCACCACCAGGTCATCGACCCCAAGCAGGGCCACCAGTTTGCCCGGAGACCACACGTAGCACCCCTTTGCCTCGTAGCTCATCAGCGGCCCCTCGCTGACATTTTCCTGTTTGTCCCGCCTCCCCAAGGCGTACACTTCTTCCCAGCTGCCCACGTCGCTCCAGCCAAAGTCCCCCTTCAAAACGACGATGTTATCGGACTTTTCCATCACCCCGTAGTCGATGGAGATACTGCGCGTTTGGCGGTAGACGCGTTCAATCACCGCCCGCTCGTTTTTCTTGCCCAGGTGCCGCTCGATTTCGCGCAGTCCCTCGTAGAGCTCGGGCAGCTTGTCCTCGATCTCTTGCAGAATCCGATTCACCTTCCAGACGAAGATGCCACTGTTCCACAAAAAGTCGCCGCTGGCGAGAAACCGCTGGGCATACTCCAGCGAGGGCTTCTCGGCGAAGGTCTTGACGGCATAGCAGGACACGCCGGCCAGGCGCTCCAGCTCTTTGGTCTCGTGTTGGATGTAGCCGTAGCCAGTAGCCGGATAGGTGGGTCGGATGCCGATGGTCACGAGGCAGTTGTGATTGCGGGCGATGATCTCGGCCGTCTTGAGCACTTTGCGGAAGGCGCGCTCGCGGGCCACGACGTGATCCGCGGGCATGGCTACCATCACCGCCTCAGGGTCTAGGCGACGGATGTACAGGGCGCCCAGGCCGATGCACGGAGCGGTGTCCTTGCCTCTGGGCTCGCCGATAATCTGCTGCGGCGAAAGCTCAGGAAGCTGTTGGGCGATCAAGTCGCGCTGCTGCTCAAGGCAGATGACAAAGGTCTTGTCGCAGGGGACAAGCCCACCAAGGCGAGCCACCGTCTCCTGAATCATCGAGCGGGCGCCCACGATGTTGAGCGTTTGCTTTGGTCTCGTCATTCGACTGCGTGGCCAGAAGCGCGTGCCCACACCACCAGCCATGATGAGCGCATACATGCGGCCTTGCCTCCTTCTGCCCATGAGACTCTTACGGCGGGACACAAAAAAGGCCACGGCACCTGCGCTGTCCCCGCAGGGCTGCCGTGACCTCTACTCACGGTTCACCTGAGCACATCAATGGGAAACGACTACCTCGCTGAGCTACTGCCTTGGTCATTCTCAAAGAGAAAGCTCGCTCCGGGCGTCCCTTCGCCTCCGCATCCAGACCCAGCTTCGCCGCGCCTCAGAGCAGCTGCTCCAATCTATCCACAATGCGTCCCTTGGAAACGTTGCCCACCAACTCCCCCGCCACCTTGCCATCCTTGAAGAAGAGGACAGTGGGAATCATCGCCACCCCGAAACGGCTGGCAAGTCGGTTGTGCTTGGTCACGTCCACATTGCCCACCTTCACCTTGCCATTGTATTCCTCTGCCAGCTCGGCCATCACCTTCGCCAGCGCCCGGCAGGGTCCGCACCATTCGGCGGAAAAGTCCACCAGAACCACCCCTTGCGCCGAGGTGACTTGCTCGCCAAAGTTTGCCTCGCTTAGCTCAACCGGCTGCGCCATTGAGTCCTCCTTCGCTGTATGGCAACGGCAGATAAAAATATCACTCCTCTTTCCAAATAGCAAGCACTTTTTTGCTCACTCGCGCTTTCCCAGGCGATGGATCACCAGCAGGCGCGGCTCGGTCATCTCCTCTATGGCGTACTTCAGTCCCTCGCGGCCAAAGCCCGAATCCTTGACCCCTCCGTAGGGCATGTGGTCAATGCGGAAGGTGGGATAGTCATTGATCACCAGGCCTCCGACCACAATCTCGTCGTGGGCATAGAGAACGCGCTCCAGGTCATTGGTGAACACGGCTGCCTGCAGGCCAAACCTGGACTCGTTCACGGCTGCCACAGCCTGGGCAAAGGAGTCGTAGAGGTCGACGGTCACAATGGGGGCAAAGACCTCCTCGCTACGGACCCTCATGGCGGCCGTGGTGTTCGTCAGCACCGTTGGCTCCAGCATTGCGCCGTCGCGTTCCCCCCCGATAAGCAGCTGCGCCCCTGCGGCCACTGCTTCCCGGACCCACTGCTGGGCGGTGATGGCGGCCTCCTCGGTGATCATGGGACCGCACACGGTGTCGGGGTCGGAGGGGTCTCCCACCATGGTCGTGCGCGCCGCCTCCACCAACCTCTGCGTAAAGGCGTCAAAGACCGGCCGGTGCACAAATATGCGCTGCACGGCAATACAGACCTGACCGGCATAGGCGAACCCCCCGAGGGCCAACCTGCTCGCCGCAAAGTCCAGGTCGGCGTCCTCGTGAACAATGGCCGCCGCGTTGCCACCCAGCTCCAGAGTGACCTTCTTCTTCCCCGCCAGGGTCTTGAGGTGCCAACCAACCTCCGCGCTGCCGGTAAAGGTGAGCATGGCCACGCGCGGATCGGTGGCTAACATCTCCCCCACCTGCGCCGGACACGGCACCACGTTGAATGCCCCTGGCGGCGCGCCGGCAGCAGTGATGATCTCCCCCAGCTTCAACGCAGTGATCGGCGTGTAGGACGATGGCTTGAGCACCATGGTATTGCCGGCAGCAAGGCAGGGGGCCACCTTGTGGCATACGAGGTTCAGCGGAAAGTTGAAGGGCGAAATGGCCCCGATTACGCCGAGGGGATAGCGACGGCAGTAGCCCAGGTGCCCCTTAGCCGTGGGAAGAAGGTCCAAGGGAATGACCTCCCCGCCGATGCGTTTGGCCTCCTCGGCAGCCACCGAGAACGTGTAGATGGCCCGGTCCACCTCCCCCTGGGCAAAGCGGATGGGCTTGCCTGCTTCGGCGACGATGGTCTGGGCAAGTTCCTTTGCCCGGGCGCGCAGCCCGGCCACTACACCCTGCAGCAGGGCTACACGTTCGTACGGTGGCATGTGCCGCATGATCTCAAAGGCACGTTGCGCCGCGGCGATGGCTGCCTCCACGTCATGGGGCGAGCCCCGCGTCACCGTGGCAATCCTCTGCCTGGTAAACGGGTTCACCACCGCAAACGTAGCCTCCCCCTCACGCCATTCGCCATCGATCAGCATGCGGTATCGCCTGGCCATGACGACCCTCCGTTCTGACACCACATCGCCAGCTCAGGTGGGACGCCGTATTTTACGACACTCAAGACAAAATGTCAACATTTTTTTGTACAAAAAAAAGAGGCCACTGGCAACCTCCAGTGACCTCGGCCACGTGATATCCTCTGCGATCGGATGCGGTCCGACTATTCCACCACTACGGCGGTGCCGTAGGCAAGGATCTCGGCCGCTGCCGACATGACCATGGAAGTGCTGAACCGCACGCCCACAACCGCATTGGCGCCCAGGGCCCTGGCTTGCTCCAGCATGCGGTCCATGGCCTGCTCCCGCGACTCCGACAGCATCTTGGTGTAATCGGTGATCTCGCCGCCCACCAGATTGCGCAACCCGGCGATGATGTCGTGGCCGATGTGGCGCGCGCGAATGGTGTTGCCTCGCACCAGACCAAGGTAACGCACCACTTTTTTGCCAGGAATCGTCTCTGTGGTTGCAACGTACATAGGCCCTCCTCGGCAGTTGTTAGCGCACGAACCGGTACCGGTCTCGCTTCCAGAAGTAGAGTCGCTCACGCACGATGGACACGAGCAGCAGGACAAAACCGGCAATGCCGGCCAGAATGGCCACTTTCAGCGACAGAGCCAGCGAGGGGTCGCGGATCAGACCCTCGACGGCGCGAAAGCCGGCAAAGATTAACAGCGCGGCCGCGCTCAAGGCCAGCAGCACGGTGCCCACCCCGCGCTCGATGCGGTTGTAGACGCGCGACCAGTATTCCTGCCAGATTCTGCTTTCGGGTTCCATCAGAGTTACTCCTTCTGTGAGTTCCTTCAACTGACGAAAGCTCTCAAACTCCTTGGCACAGGCGTAGCAGCCCTGAAGATGGCGTTCAAGCGCCCTCCTATCTTCCTCGCCAATCTCTCCGTCCAGAAGCGCCATCATCAGCGGCCTGGCTTCTTCACATTTCATGATCCTCACCTCCTCGCTGCTGCTGCAGCAGATCCCTCAGAGCGCGTCGGGCATGGTGCAGCCGGGACATGATCGTGCCCACCGGCACAAACAGGAGCTCAGCCATTTCCGCGTAGGACAACTGCTGGAAGTGGCGCAGCACAATGACCTCCCGGTGCCGGTCAGAAAGTTGACCGATTGCCCGCCATACCCGCTGCGCAGTGTCGGTACGCTCCACGATAGCTTCTGGGTCGTAGTGGTAGTCCGCCAGCCCTTCCAGTTCCTCCGGCGCCAGCTCTGTCAGCTTCACCAGGCGCTGCCTCCGCCGGGCCCTCAGGTGATTGAAGCACAGATGGCGCAGCAGCTGGTAGAACCAGGGCAGAAATCGTCGCTCCGGGTCAAACTGGCGGATGTGCTGGTAGGCCCGGATAAAGGCCTCTTGGGACAAGTCCAGCGCGTCCTCGTGCGAGCCTACCAAGCCAAGGGCGACAAAGTAGGCCACGCGCCGATAGCGCTCCACCAGCACTCTGAATGCCTGCGCCTCGCCCCGCTGGCAGCGCAGGACGACCTCGCGCTCCTGAAGGCGCTCTTGTGTTCTTTCCTCCGTGACTTTCATCTGCCACCTAATATACGCCGCTTCTCGTCTGGCTATTCACACGGACAATGTACGTCACGGCCGGACAAATAGCAAGGGAAAAGACGCTTTTGTGTTGACAAAGCTCCTTTTTCTTCCTATATTTCAGCGCCAACGTTTTGCTTGCTGGAGGACGACCAATGACCGACCCGCGACTGGAAAAGCTTGCCCAGCTAATCGTAACCTACTCCACCCGGCTGCGCCCTGGGGACAAGGTGCTGATTGAAGCGGTGGACGTGCCGGATGAGGCGGTAGTGGCAATCGCCCGCCGTGCCCAGCGCGCCGGCGCGCAGGTGTTCGTGCTCACCAAGCACTCCACTCTCCTGCGCGAGATCTATCGCCAGGCCACGGAAGAGAGCATGCGCCTGATGGGCCGGGTGGAGGCCGCACTGATGGAGCAGATGAATGCCTACGTGGCACTGCGCGGCAGCCACAACGTGGCCGAGCTCTCGGACGTTCCTGTGGAGAAGATGCAGCTTTACCAGACGCATTGGTGGAAACCTGTCCACTTGCATATCCGCGTGCCAAAGACGAGGTGGGTGGTCCTCCGCTGGCCACACCCGGCAATGGCCCAGTTAGCACACATGTCCACTGAAGCCTTCGTGGACTTTTTCTTTGCCGTGTGCACCCTGGACTACCGCCGGCTGTCGCGCGCCATGGAACCGCTGCGTGAGCGCATGCTCAAGGCAGACCTCGTCGAGATAAAGGGTCCGGGCACGGCGCTGCGCCTCTCTATCAAGGGCATGCCGGTGGTCAAATGCGATGGCACGCGCAACCTGCCGGACGGAGAACTTTTCACGGCGCCGGTCAGGGACTCGGTGAATGGCACCATCCTCTTCAACACCCCCACCATGTTTCAGGGCACGCGATTCGAGGGCGTCTCCCTGCGTTTCCGGCAGGGGAAGATTGTGCAAGCCCGAGCGGACAAGAGCGAACACCTGAACAAGATCCTGGATAGCGACCAGGGCGCCCGCTACGTGGGCGAGTTCTCATTCGGCCTCAATCCCTACATCACCAAGCCGATGCTGGACATTCTGTTTGACGAGAAGATCGCCGGCTCGTTCCACCTTACCCCAGGCTCCGCCTACGAACAGGCGGACAACGGCAACCGCTCCCAGGTGCATTGGGACATGGTGATGATCCAGACCCCGGAGTACGGGGGTGGCGAGATCTATTTCGACGGCACGCTGATACGCAAAGACGGCCTGTTCGTGCCTGAAGATTTACAGCCACTCAACCCGGCGCGACTGCGCCAGTAGACAGTTGGTCCCGAGTACGAGATGAAGAGAGGACATGGACGGCAACGACGTGCCAAGGGCACACGCACAGCTCTCTCGCTGGCAGGCCTTTCCCTCATCTTGCTGTGGCCATTTCCGACACCCAGGCACATGGAAACCACGGCCATAAAACGTCTGCGGGATGAGATCGCCGTCAAAGAGCACAACCTCGGCGGCGTCTTTGCGGTCGCCTACAAGGACCTGGACACCGGCCAGAGGTTCTTGCACAACGCGCACCAGCCCATGCATGCCGCCAGCTTGATGAAAGTGCCGGTAATGATCGAGGTCTTCCGCCAGGCCGAACGAGGGCGTTTTCGCCTGGACGACTCTCTGGTCGTGCGGAACCACTTCCACAGCATCGTGGACGGAAGCCCTTACACCCTTCGTGCCCTCGACGACAGCGACGACACCATCTACCAGGCTCTCGGGCATCCCATGGCGATCCGCGAGCTGACCCAGCGGATGATAACCGTGAGCTCGAACCTGGCGACCAACCTCCTCTTGGAGCTGGTGGGGGCGGATAGGGTCACCGCCACCATGCGGGGGCTGGGCGCCACCCGCATACAGGTGCGTCGCGGCCTTGAGGATGAGAAAGCGTTTCAGCAGGGGATCAACAACGAGACCACCGCATACGACATGATGGTGATCTTGGAGGCCATCGCCAAGGGCAAAGCAGCCACAAAGGCCTCTTGTGCCCAAATGGTGGACATCATGTCGGCGCAAAAGCTGAACACCAAGATACCGGCGTTGCTCCCGGACTCTGTCAGGATAGCGCACAAGACCGGCTCCATTTCACGCATCGACCACGATGCCGGTATCCTCTACTTTCCCAGCGGCAAGCGGTGTGTGCTGGTCATTATGAGCAAAGGCATCGCTGACCATAACCGAGCAGCGCGCGCGATCGCTGAGATTGCGCGCGCCCTGCTGCAGGCAATGGGACTGATCTAATCCAGGAGGCACGCATGGTCGAAGAGTTCCGTAATCAGCCGTACACCGACTTTTCTGTCCCGGCCAACCGCGCGGCGCAGGAGCAGGCAATTGCCGCGGTCGAGGCCACGTCCGCCCGCGAGTATCCGCTCTTCATCGACGGCAAGGAGGTCACCACCGGCAAGGTGAAGCCCTCTTACAATCCCTCGGACAAGGACTGTCAAGTGGGCGCCTTCCATCAGGCCGGCAAGAAGGAGGTGGATATGGCCATGGCCGCAGCGCTCCGCGCCTTTGAGACCTGGCGCTGGGTGGAGCCCCAAGAGAGGGCCATTGTGCTGCTCAAGGCCGCCGAGCTCATGAAGCGCCGACGCTTCCAGTTGAACGCCTGGATGATTCTCGAAGCAGGCAAAAACTGGGTCGAAGCCGATGCTGACACCGCTGAGGCCATCGACTTTCTGGAGTTTTACGCACGGGAGATGTTGCGCTACGGCGCCCCCCAGCCGGTGACGCCAGTCAAGGGCGAGTTTCCGCAGCTGGTCTACATCCCCCTGGGCGTGGGTGTGGTCATCCCGCCGTGGAACTTCCCCAACGCCATTCTCACCGGTATGACCGCGGCCGCCATTGTCACCGGCAACACCGTCCTGCTCAAGCCCGCGAGCGACACTCCAGGCATCGCCTGTCAGGTGGTGGATATCTTCCGCGAGGCAGGACTGCCGCCCGGCGTGCTGAACTATATCCCGGGCAGCGGCGCAGAGATCGGCGACTACCTGGTCCAGCACCCCAAGACCCGCTTTATCTCCTTCACCGGCTCCATGGAAGTGGGCCTGCGCATCAACCAACTGGCAGCCACGCCAAGCCCGGGCCAGATCTGGATCAAGCGCGTGGTCGCAGAAATGGGCGGCAAAGACACCATCATCGTCGACAACGACACTGACCTGGAGGCAGCGGCCGACGCGGTGACCGTCTCTGCCTTTGGCTACCAGGGCCAAAAGTGCTCTGCCTGCTCCCGCTGTGTGGTCGTTGCTGACGTTTACGATCGCTTCGTCGAGCTGCTCAAGGTGCGCGCGGAAAAGCTCACGATTGGTCCCACCAAGGACCCAGCGAACTATCTGGGGCCCGTCATTAACAAGGCCTCGGAAGAGAAGATCCTGGAGTACATCGACATTGGCAAGAAGGAGGGGAAGCTGGTCACCGGCGGAGAAAAGGCACCCGGCAACGGCTACTTCATCAGGCCGACGATTTTCAAGGACATCAACCCCGGGGCCCGCCTGGATCAGGAAGAAATCTTCGGCCCAGTGCTGGCAGTGCTAAAAGCGAGGGATTTTGCCGAGGCTCTGCACCTGGCCAACAGCACCATCTACGGCCTCACCGGCGCGGTCTGGACACGCGACCGCTTCAAGATTGCCGAGGCCAAGCGTCTGTTCCATGTGGGCAATCTCTACATCAACCGCAAATGCACTGGCGCCCTGGTCGGCGGACATCCCTTTGGCGGTTTCAACATGAGCGGCACCAACTCCAAGGCCGGCGGCCGGGACTACCTGCTGTTGTTCCTGCAGGCCAAATCTATCTCCGAGAAGTTGGGCTGAAGAGCGCTGTCGCCGATCATGCGTGCAGTGGTTGTACATGGGCCTGGACGGGCAACGGTGGCACAGGTGCCGGTGCCCGTCCCTGGCCATGGCGAGCTTCTGATCCGGGTTAGGGCCTGCGGTTTGTGCGGGACAGACGTCCATCTCTATCGCGGGGCCTATATTGGTCACTACCCGCTGACCCCAGGGCATGAGGCCGCTGGCGAAGTGGTGGCAGTGGGGCCAGGCGTGCAGAACTTTTCTCCAGGGGACAGGGTGGCAATCGAGCCGAATATCTCCTGTGGTACGTGCAGCTTTTGCCTCACTAACCAGCAGAACTTTTGCGCCAACTGGTCGGCGGTGGGCGTCACCCGGCCCGGGGCATTGGCCGAGTACGTGCTTGCACCTGCCTGCAACTGTTTTCACATTGGCGCCCTGTCGTACGAAGAGGCGGCCTTCATGGAGCCACTGTCCTGCGTCCTTCACGGACTAGAGCAGGTGGGCGTGCCTGCTGGCGAGCGAGTGTTGATCTTCGGCGCCGGCCCCATTGGGCTGCTCCTGCTCCAGGTCGTGGTCAGCATGGGGGCGACAGCCCTCACCGTGGTGGAGCGCACGCCCCGGCGCATGAACATGGCCGCGCACCTGGGGGCCAGGACATTTCCCACCATAACTTCCGAGCTAAACGCCCTGGGTGGGGCAGACGAGTTCGATCTGGTGATCGAGGCCACTGGCGCTCCGGCCTTGGTCCCGGAGGCCATTCGCCTGGCGCGCAAGGGCGGACGCGTGCTCCTGTTCGGCGTCCCCCCTGCAGAGAGCACCGCCGTCATCGAGCCTTTCCAGGTCTTCCGCAAGGGACTGCGCATTGTCGGCTCTTACACCTCCCGGCGTAACTCTCTTGCTGCCCTCCGCCTTCTCAAGGCCAGTCGGGTGCACACCTCCGAGCTGGTCACTCATCGCTTGCCCCTGGAACGCTTTGTCCAGGGGGTCGCGCTTTTGGATAGCCCGGACGAGGTGCTCAAAGTAATGTTCTTGCCGGAGCTGGAGGCGCCATGAGCAGGACGCCGTGCGCCCCGCTGAACGGATCTGCGCCAGATCTGTTCCGTCGCGAGGGCCAGTTTTCAGTACGGAATCAGAGGGTTGAGGTATGACCGAGGTTGCCCAGCAAACCACCTCTCGTGTCGAGCAGGTCGCTCTTGCCCAGAGCGGCTTCGACTTGCAGTATCCGCCCACCGAGAAGATCGGCGTCATCATCGTGCCCAACTTTCCCAGCCTTGGCAGGTTGGTGGCCTTGCGTTTTCTGGAATGGGCTCAGGCCAACCCTGGCGGGGTGGTCTCTTTGCCCACGGGCAAGACACCCGAGCACTTCATCAAACACGTCACCCACTACCTGGCCTCCTGGGACGACCCGGAGACGCAAAGGGATCTCGAAGCCGGTGGCGTGGACCCGACCAGGAAGCCCGACATGGGCAGCCTGCACTTTGTGCAGATCGACGAGTTCTACCCCATTAACCGCACCCAACACAACAGCTTCTACTACTACGTGAACAAGTTCTACCTGGGCCAGTTCGGCTTCGACCGCCGCAAGGCGCTGCTCATCAACTGCGCGGCCATTGGCCTGCCCGAGGGGATGGACCTCGACGATGTTTGGCCCGACGGGAATGTGGACCTCTCACTTCGCCATCGCCACGCGCATACCCATCAGGAGCGCCTGCAGCAGCGCGTGCTGGCAGCGGTGGACCAATGGTGCAGCGAGTACGAGGACCGGATTCGGGCGCTGGGGGGAATAGGTTTCTTCTTGGGCGGCATCGGCCCCGATGGCCACATCGCCTTCAACGTGCGTGGTTCCGACCATCACAGCACCACCCGCTTGACCGCGACAAACTATGAAACCCAGGCTGCGGCGGCCGCCGACCTGGGCGGCATCGAAGTGGCGCGGAACCGCCTGGCCCTGACCATCGGCTTGGCCACCATCACCTACAACCCGGCATGCACGGCAATCATCATGGCCGCGGGCGAGGCCAAGGCCCAAGTGGTCCGCGACGCGATTTGCCAGGAGCCACACATCAACTTCCCTGCCACCGTGCTGCACCGGCTGCCCAATGCCCGCTTCATTGTCACCCAGGGTGCAGCCTCCCTGCTGCCGGAGCGTACCTACCAGGCCTTTGTCAAAGCCCCGGAGATCTCGCCCGAGGCAGCGGCGCGGGTGGTCATCGACCTGGCCCTGGCCCGCCGCAAACGCGTGTTGGATCTGACCCAGGCGGACTTTACCGCCGACAGATCCGGCGCCGCCTTGCTGAGCCATCTGAACACCACCGCCGAGGCCATCACCCAGCGCGTGCACGAGGAGCTTTTGACCAAACTGCAGCTCGGCATCACGCCGCGCACCAATACCGTGTTCCTGCACACTGCGCCGCACCACGACGACATCATGCTCGGCTACTTCCCCTTTGTCGTGCGCGCCATCCGCGATGCCTCCAATTCGCACACCTTCACCTACATGACCTCCGGCTTTACCGCCGTGACCAACGCCTACGCCCGCAGCCTGGTGCAGAACCTGCGCGCCTTTCTGCGCAAGCCGGACTTTCGCGCGCTCTTGGGCCAGGGCTACTTTCGCCCCACCGATATCCAGGCCCGCAACCGCGATGTCTGGCAGTACCTCGATGGCGTTGCGGCCGATAGCCCGGTGATGAAACAAGAGGGCGAAGCGCGCCGTCTGTTGCGCAACCTGGTGGAGATTTTTGAGGAAGAAGACCCCGAGCAGATCGAACACCGTCTGGAGGAGCTGGACAACTACTTCCGCACCCAGTACGCCGGCAAAAAGGACCTGCCCTACATCCAGCAGCTCAAGGGGATGATTCGCGAGTGGGAAGCAGACTGCCTGTGGGGCTACCTAGGCTTCGATGCCAGCTCGGTGGTACATCTGCGCCTGGGTTTTTACAAAGGGGAGATCTTTACTGAGGAGCCCACCCTGGAGCGGGATGTGCCGCCCATCCTGCGCCTGCTCCATCGCGTCAAGCCCCAGGTGGTGACCGTGGCCTTGGACCCGGAGGGCAGCGGCCCGGACACCCACTACAAGGTGTTGCAGGCGCTGGCCGAGGCCCTGCGGCGCTACCAGGCCCAAACTGGCCGCTCCGATATCGAGGTCATCGGCTACCGCAATGTCTGGTATCGCTTTCACCCGGCCGAGGCAAACATCTACGTGCCAGTGTCCTTGAACATGCTGGCGCTGCTGCAAAGCGCCTTCAGCAATGCCTTTGTCTCGCAAAAGACGGCCTCTTTCCCCAGCCATGAGTACGCCGGCCCCTTCTCCGGCCTGGCGCAGCAGATTCAAGTGCAACAGTACCAGATGCTGAAGACCAGTCTGGGCAGGCGGTTTTTCAACGACCATCCCAGCCCGTTGATTCGCGGCACCCGCGGCTTCGTCTTCCTCAAGCGCATGAGCCTGGAAGAGTTCTCCAGCCAGGCGCGTGCTCTCAGGCGAAGCACCGAGCAAGAGAGCGAACCCTGAGAAGCGCGCCCGCGCAGTTCCTCAAGCGCTTTCCAGGCGCTCGCTCAACTGCTCCATGGACACCCCTTCCACCTCTGCGGACTCGTGGCGCAGCAGAGCCTGCAGTTCCTGGCGTATCCTTTCCCGTTTCTGCGCCAGTTCCGGGTCGCGCAGGGCCGCGCCTTCATAGGCGTCGATCAGCGAGGTGATGAAACTCTCGGGGTAGGGCACTGCGCCGTGCCTGCGGTCGTTGAGGGTGAGGGCGGCATCAAGGAGGGCAAAACAGATGCGCCGCGCCTGTTCCCACTTGCCCTCGGCGCGTAGCATCTGCGCTCGCTGCACAATCAGCCGCGCCGGCAGCAGCAGCTCCTCCCCAGACCATCCTCCCCCGGCCGGCACATCGAATAGGTCCCGGATCCACTGCTCCAGCCGTTCGGCCTCATCGCCTTCGCCGAAAAAAGCTGCCACCTCCGGCACCACCAGGGCGATGTTCACCAGCACCTCCACCAGGGCGTTCTTCTCCCCCTTGCGGATGAGCTTGCGCAGCTCCTGCAGCGACAAAAAGCTCTGCGGCCGATCCACAAAGGCCAGCGCCGCAGCCACCTGATGGCGACACAAGCCAGCACTCACTGGGGAGCAACTGCACCGGCCAAAGATCTGTTCCCCCTCAACCACCACCTCTACCCGGCACACACCGTCGGCCTTCACCGTCGCCACCAGGCCCGTGTCCGTGCGCAAGCGCGCCTTCACCCTCCCCCTAAGAAAGTACTTCATCCCCTGCTCGTACTCCTTCGGGTCCGACAGGGCTTGGATGTCCAAGGGGGTAATCCTGCTCGGCATCGCGCTCACTCCTGGCCTGCCCCCCGCTCTGCTTCAAATATAACAACGCCGGCGACTTTCGCAAGCAAAATCCTCGCCCACCCCCAGCCGAGCCCAAAAAAGAGCCGCCACGACCCCACAGGGCCGCGGCGGCTCCGGTCTCCGCTGCGACAAGCGCACGCTTAACGCACCAGCGTCATCTTCTTGACCGCGGTAAAGTCGCCCGCCTCAATCTTGTAGAAGTACACGCCGCTGGGCATCCCCGTCCCGTCCCACGTCGCCGCATACGTGCCAGCCTGGAAGTAGCCGTTCACCAACGTGGCTACCCTCTGGCCCAGCATATTGTATACGGCAATGGTCACGTTGCCCGGCTTAGCCACGGCAAAACGCACTGTGGTGGTCGGGTTGAACGGGTTCGGGTAGTTCTGGTACAACGCGTACTCCACCGGCACCGTCTCACCCGTACGCACCGCCGCCGGCGCGCCGAAGTACTTCAGCGCCTCGACCATCGGGTTGGAAACGTCGATGGGGATCCAGTGGTAGCCGGGTCCGGTGTTCAGCGCCAACTGGTCAAAGGTCAAGAACACCGTGTGCACGTTTTGGGTGAAGTTGTACAGACCCATGACGTTGTTGGCATCTGCCGAGTCCGCAAACAGCACCGCCGCCGCCGGATTGGTCGCCGTGATAACATCGTTCCAGTTTGCGAAGCCCAGCTCGTAGGACGGATGGTAGTAGAGCTGCAGGCTGTCCGCGCAAAAGTCCTTGATGTCCTTCACGATCGGGTGGTCGGTGGCGTTCAGCGGGTGCTTGGCCTGGTCGTACGGCTCGACGTCGCTAACCACCGTGCCCAGACCGAAGTAGTCGTAATGAAAGTCGCCAGCGGCAAAGTTGAGGTCTTCGCCACCACTCAGGGCAAACGCCCACTCCTGCGAGGACCAGAAGTAGCCCTTGGTGCCTGCGCTCTTCTTACCGCCAGTCAGCCAGCCACCCACCACCTCGTCGAACACGTGCAGGGGCGAGTAGCCGTCCAGCTGCACGATCCAGTCATACATGGCGTACAGCTCTGGGCTGGGTGGGCCGTCGCTGTCTGTCCACCAGGTGTCGTACAGGTACTCCACCCCCTTGGGGTCATAGAAGTAGTACGGCAGGATGAAAGAGGCGCTGAAGCTATCGTCGTTGTAGACCGCCAGCACCTCCTGCGTCTTCACGAAGTAGCCGTACACACCGTGAACGGACTCACTCTCCAGGCCGCCCTTGTCCTTGGCCCAGAAGTAGTACTCCAGCAGGTCACCCGGACTCAGGATGCCCGCAGGGATCACACCTTCCCATGTACCCAGTTCTGCGGTTCCGTCCACCAGGGACATGGGCACCTCCTGCCAGGCCCCGCCGTTGACGCTGTAAAAGATCTTGGCCTCGGCTACGCCCGCATTTGCTGCATTAGCGGCATCAATGTCCTTCATCTTGGCACGGAGTGGGCGGGCATCAGCACTCAGCACCGAGCCATACGGCTCGTACTCGATGCTGGGCGGGGTATTCTCATAAAACTCCACCTCGAGTATGAAGATCCAACCGTAGTGCCGGATGTGCCAGCCACCCTTGCCTGAGGTGCCACCACCTGCGTAGTACTTCAGCCCGCGCCACTGGGGCAGAGCCGTGGCATCACCGGAGGCGGTGCCAAAGTTCTGATCGGCAGTGCCGAAGGGAGCGTAGCAGACATAGAAGGGGTCGTGCCCCATGTCCGGCTCAAAGCCCAGCCAGATCATCGGGGTCCATACCCATTCGTTTGTCACCGCGGTCACGGGGAAGTCGCCCCAAATGATCTCGCCCAGTGGCGGCTGGCCCCAGGAGCTGCCACACCAGTTGCCGGTCTGGCAGCCCAGCGTGTGAGTTGCCCACCGGCCCACCCAGCCGGCGCCGTCCACGCTGTCCCTCGGCCAGGTGCGAATATCGGCGGCGGCCTTGGTCACGAACAGGTTGAACCCGTCGTTGAACTGACCCGACCACTCATTGGTCTTGATACCGATGGACTTGAGATAGTACGCGGCGGTCGGCTCCTCAAAAAACTGCGCCATAGTGTCGCCCGGTGCGGCGCCAAAGTTCACCGTCTCCGCCAGCGGCGGCTGAATGGTATCGATGATGCCGGCGAACTTGTTCAAGGCCCGGGGGGCGAGCAGCCGGTCCACCGCACCATTGCCTAGGTCCTTCTTGGTGGCGTAGATAATCGCGTCCTCATCCACGCCCCGGTACGGCTTCAGCAGGGTGATGCGGCTGTCGCTGGCCAGCACCGCCGAAACCGCCAACAGCAAAATCGTGGTAACTACGAGGGCTCTTCGCATGTGTAAACCTCCTCGCTAAGTTGTCGTCCACAGCCTACCATGCCACCCCCTGCGAACGCCTGGCCTCACCTCCTTTCTCTTTAGGTATCGCAGCGGATTCACCTCCGGCGCTCACCTCCTTTCGCCAGCTCGTGAGACCTGACACGAAACCTCAACATGATCGTTGCCGTTGCAGAGCCAGCCCGTATCGCCGCTGAACGCAGCTGGCCTTAGAACTGCACCGACATGGTGAACCACTGGTTTGCATCCGTGTACTTCACGTCCCGATAGGCATAGTCGAAGAGCACGTAAGTGTTACCGCCCAGGCTGTAGCGCAGCCCTGCGCCCAGGCTGAAGCCGAAGATATAGTCCTCGGAGGCCTGCACTGCCGACCCGTACCCGCCCCGCAGGTAGACCAACTTGTTGAAACTGTACTCAAAACCGGCTTGCGCCTGGTCCACCGAAGCGTTGAAATTGCGGTAGGAGGCCACCATGGTCAGCATGTGCTCATCAGTCAGGTAGAACGGATAGCCGAGGCTGATCTCAAAGGTGCTGGGCAATTCGAACTTTTGCGCCTCCAGGCGCAGGTCCATCGGTTCAGCCCCGTACTCGGTGTGCGGCAGCTCCACCGTGCGCTGCAAATCCTCACCCACAAACTTCATCATCGGGCCAAAGTTATTCAGCGTCAGGCCCAGGCGTACTCCCGGGGTGCTGATGTATTGCACGCCAAAGTCAAATGCCAGCCCGCTGGCGCGCATGCGCAAAAAGCTCTCGGAGATGAGTTTGGCGTTCGCGCCGAAGAAGATGCGGTCGGTCATCTGCCTGGAGAAGGTCAGCCCCACGGTGATAAAGTTCGGGGTGATGATGCGTCCGGTACCCTCGGTTTCAAACTCGGTGGTCTCGATGATGTCGCCAAAGTCCAGCACCTTGGCGCTGAGTCCGAAGGAGCCCAGGGTGCCCAGACGCGCCGACACGGCGAAGTAGTTGATCTTGGTATCAAAGATCCACTTTAGGTGCGAGAAGGTGGCTTCGGCCGCAGCATCGGTGGCAGCCAGTCCTGCTGGGTTCCAGAAGATAGCCTCATTGCCGCTGACCAAGGCCCCGTTGGCACCGCCCATGGCGATGCCCCGCGAGCCCACCGGGATGAGCAGCTCCTGTGCCCCGGCGGCGCCGCGCTTATCCGGGTTGCCAGCCACTGCCAGGCTCCATCCCAGAGCCACAACGACGAGCAGCACCAGGATTCTTGCTATTCTCATGGTCCCGTTCTCCAAAAGGTTCTCCTCTCGCCTTCATGCCGCTCCTGCAGCGGTGCGCCGCAGGAGCGGCCACCCACCTGACCACAGGTGCCCACTTACAGGTTCCGCAGGCGCTGCTGGCCGAAGACAATGGCCATCTTCAACACCTTGCTCCCCACGTTCGGCACCTCGATGTGTGCAATGTACAGCCCGCTGGCCACCGGCAAAAAGTTCTCGTTGCGCAGGTCCCACTCGTGGGTCGGCTGAGGGCTGTCATGCTCAATGGTCTGGATAAGGTCTCCTGCCAGGTTGAAGATGCGGATGGTACACCTTTCCGGCAAGTTAATGAACTTGACATGCTCCTGGTGGAGCGTGCGCTCCTCGATGTTGTGCGCCAGGTAAGGGTTCGGGTAGACGTTGATGATGTCCAGACGCTTCTTGGCGTCGGCGACCACATTACGCTCCACGCCTTTGATGCTGAAGGTCCACTCGTCCTCACCCGGGGTCACCGGCGGCGGGAACTTGAGTCGCACCTCGTCGCCTGTCTGCCACTGCACGTCGTCGTTGTATGCAAACATCCAGGTCGCATTCTTGTCCCTGCCGGTATAGCCGCAGTCGTGCACAGAATCGTTGTACGCGGTCCAGAAGATGAACACGGTACACTTGCCCCGCGGCGACCAGGTGGCAACAAACCCGGAATCGGTGCCCACGAACAGCGTATCCGCAATCTTCTGGGCATTGTCACAGAAGGCGCTGTTCACTTGCACGCCGCGCGTGGCGTCCCACACCTCAAAGGGCACGCGCACGGTGAAGGCATTGCGGGACTTGCCCCTCTCTGGATTCTTCGGATGCCAGAGCATAAAGTTGGCCGGGTCGCCAAAGCCGTACACCAACGTCGACAGCGAGCCGCCCGAGATGACCTCACCAAGGCTATCCACCTTCCCGGTGAAGCGAATCTCGATGGTGTTGCCCATGAAGCGCGGGTCGGTGGTTCCCTTCTTGAACGGCCCATGAATCGCCTTGTTGCTAGTCGATTTGTTCTGCTGGTATGGGCCTGTCAGCGAGCTGATCATAGTAGGATGGCTGTTGGGCGTGACAAGCTCCGCCAGCCAGGTCTTGCGATGCTCCGGCCGGGTAAAGTCCAGTCTTCCGGCGATGTAAAAGTCAAGGGGGGCCCCGACCAGGGTTGAGTGGCTGATGTCCTTGTCAATGCTCTTGGTGGCCTCCACCGGCTTCACGTGGTCGTACCCAGGGACCAGCTGACCGTTGCGATACAGCGTCCACGTGGAGTCAGAGTTGACCGTCATGCGATAGTCGGCGGTGCTCACCCGCAGCGGGTCGACAAGCTGCACCCACCACTCCCAGGTCAGCGGGTCGGCATTGCCCTTGCTGTGCGTCACATCCACCAGCTCAAAGTCCTTATGCACCATCACCGTGCCCGGCTGCGGCTGGTACGGCGTCACCGTCAACACATTCTTCGAGCTTTCCAAGACCTTGGGCACGCCCTTCACCCAGTAGCTATAAGCGGTCACGCACACGTAGTAGTTGCGGCCGTTCGCCAGCCGATACCCCTCATAATCCCTCTCGAGGGTGTAGGTGTAGCTCAGGCCAGCGTCGCTCCCATACGCAGCCGGCAACTCCAGGACCAGGCCGGTGTTAGTGTCGTACTCTTCGTCAAGCACGGTCATGACGCTGTTGACAGCGTCAAACGTCACCAAGCGCTTCCACGGCCCGCCTGGAGATGCACCGATGTAGACGTTGTAGCCCTCGAATTCGTACCCGAATTCGGGATAGTTCTCCGCTTCCTTGCCCCAGGTGAGCAGCACTTTCCTGTCCAGCGGGGTCACGAGCACCTCTGGCGCCCGGGGCGGGTTGGGCACCTGGAAGCCCTTGTCATAGGCGGCTTGGGCAAACTTGTCATAGAACCGCAGCACCTCGATGCTGGAAAGGCGGTTTGCCCCCTGACCGATGATCAGACCAGCAACTACGACCTGGGTGTCGCCCTTCGCCAGGGTAAAGGGCCCGGCAGAGATTAGGATCCGGATGTCTGCAGGCGGGCTCTCCATGGTGGACAACCAGCCAGTCCCACGGACCGGATCGCCGGTGTTCAAGAACGTAGTGACTTGCCCAGTGGTGGGATCAATCCAGGGTGATCCGTCCGACTTTAGGCCAGCCATGTAGTTGTAAAGTTGCTCCGCACCATCGGCCGTATAAGATGGGTCGCGGAAGATTGGATGCGGGTTGTAGTACTTGACAAACGCAGAGGCGTCCAAGAGCTTCCTGTTTGGGTACACGGTCCCGTCCGGCAGCTTCACCGTGTCGCCAGGGGAGGGCACCATGGGGCCGCGGAAGAAGTCAAATCCCAGCGCAGGACAACGATCACCGTAGGTCGCGTCCCAGGCATCGCCATTGTACACATAACCCAGCCCCCGCTCTTTGTCGTAACCGATAAGATCGTCGTTAGCGTCGCCCAGGTCCACATCCGACCAGATGCCGATGTAGGCCTGCTTCAGGTCGTCCTTGCCCTTGTTGATAATGGTATACTGGAAGAACAGGGTATTCCCCAGGGCGCCCGGCCGATCAAACGCGAACACCAGCAGGTGCAACTCAATGCCAATGGGGAGAGTGTGGTAAGCAATGTTGTGTAGGTTCGCGTCGAGGTCGTTCATGACCGCGTACAGCTGCTCATCGCCGTACCACTTTATCGAGCCATCCGGGTTCACCGGGGCCCCCTGGTCCACCGGCCAGGCGCTCCATGGATCGATATCCAGCTTCGCATACCCGTCGGGATAGTCCTTATGGACCTTGTACACCCGATACTTCGGGTCGGCAGGGTCATCCGGAGTACCGTCGGGCAAGATGACCCCCGGCTGAAATTCGACGTTATAGTCGGCGCAGGCAGTCCTGGTGGCACCCGCCACCTTGCCGGCGATCCAGATGCCGGCATTGTAGCAGGCGTACTTGCCCGTGCCCTTGGGCCACTCCAGGTCAGAGTTGCCGGTGATCGGGTGGCGGGTGAAGGTGCCATTGTTCATCACCGAGGCACGAATCTGGTTGACGTCGATGTACTTGCAGTGGTCTTTGATGAGCGTCTTGCTGAGGCGGCTCACCGGGCTCTTTTGCCCGACGGCGAGCGCGTGGGTAACCAAAAGCCCCACAAGGTTCATTGCCAAGACCGCAACAATCGCTTTCTTCATCATACCTCCTCCTCCGGAAGAACACGAGGTCCGCGGGCACTGCCGCAGGGGTGTACGGCCTGCGTAACGACCGTACACCCCCTGGCTCTCAATAGTCGATCATCAAACCAAAGCGCAGGATACGCGGGGTGCTCAAATTGCTAGCACCCGCTCCGCTCAACGCCTTCTTGGCCAGGTAGACGCCTTGCGGCCCATTGATTTCCGCCCAGGCTTTACCGTCCTCGGTCAGGAACCAGCCGTTGTCGTGCGGGTCTCCGGTCTGGCGGTAGACGCCGGTCACATTCTTGCGGTTGAACAGGTTGAACACCCAGATGTAGGGACGGATCTTGACGCGCGAGACCTCGATCGTCTTGTCCACCTTGAGGTCAAACCTGTAGTACCACGGCATGACCGAGGAGTTGAGGGCCTCCAGAGGCCGCGGTGCGTTTTGGGCGAAAAGTCCACCAGGCCCTGGCTCGATCTTGGTGTAGCGGCTGCCGCTGTGCATGATGAACAGCAGGTTAGCGCCGAGGTTTGCCAGCGGCCGGATGCCGAAGAGCACCGGGCCATCGTCTTTGGTGAGGCGAAAGTCAATGTTCACGTTCCCCACGTGGTCCTGGTTCTGCCGCAGAGGCGTGATGATCGTGGGGAAGCGGAGGCTCTGGTCCTGCCAGGCAATGTCGAAGTGATCGCGGCTGCTGGAACCAGTGCCCATGGCCTTGGAGTAGGTATAGTCCACGGTGGCAGCCACCCGCTTGGTGCGCCGCAGATTCAGCGCCAAGGTGAGCCCAGTCGTGGTGCCAAAGTCGATGTTGCGCAGCTCGTAAAAGGCGCCGTAGCCGAGCCCGGGCTCAGGCAGGGTCACCCGGATCTGAATGTAGTCGCGAATGTCCTTGTAGAAGACTGTGGCCATCAAGCTGGCGTTGTCGCCCAGCTGCTGCTTGAGCCCGACTTCGTACTGGGTGGTCAGCTCGGGCTTGAGGTTGGGGTTCGGCATGGTCCGGGCATTGCCGCCCTGCAAGAAGCGGCCCACCAGGCCGTGCGCATCGTAGAGGTCATCCAGCCGAGGCAGCTGCACGAACTTGCCGAACTGGGCGTGGAACACCGTGCGGTCGGTGACCGGGAATGACCAGCCCAGGCGCGGGCTCACCCGCACGTACTGCCGCTCATCCCCAAAGCTCTGATCGTCCACCAGCGTCCAGGGGTTGAGGATCAGCCGCCGCGGGTCTTTGTAGCTGGGCGTCCCGGTGGTGAGATAATCCACGCGCACGCCGGCATTGACAATCAGGTCCTTCAGCTCCACCTTGTCCTGAATGTAAAACGCCGCGCGCACCGGGTGCTTGGGGGCATCATGTCCATTGACCTTGCCGATTCGGCCCTGATCGTCGGTGGCATCGTACCAGACATCCTTATCGGTCTTGTTGCCCCAGATGTCATAGCCGTAATGCGACACATTGCTGCGGTAGATGTCATAGTCGGTTTGCGTGTTGGTCGGATCTACCTCGCGATCGTGCAAGGCCTTGGAGATAGCCCGCCCCGGATTGTCATACCGGCGGATGGTGTAGTAATTGTACTCCACGCCGGTTTTCAGCTCGTTCCAGTTGTTGAACTGCCACACCAAGTCAAACTTTGGCCCAAAGTTGACCTGCTCGCTCTTCCCGTAGCCGGAGGTTACCAAACCAGTGGGCTGGGGGTTGAGTAGCCCATACAGGCTCAGCGTGTAGGTCAAACCATAGCCACGGAGTACCGTCTGCCCGTCTGGGCCCACGTTGTACTGGGGGTCGCCGTACAGCCAGTACTTCTCCCACAAGTCCGGGTCGCCATACTCGGAGAAGATCTTGAAGTAGCCAAAGTTGGCGGTGTAGAACAACCTCGGGTTCACCTGATGGGTGACGTTGACGTAGTAGCGCTGGTTGTTGCCGATGGTGACGGTGTTCTTCTTGTAGTTGATGATGTCGTTCCAGGTACCGCCGCCCTGCGACCGCTCCCAGTGATAGTTAGCGCCCACCTTGACCCGCACCGGTCGAACGTCCCAGACCAGATTGCTGTTGACGTCCCAGGAACGGTAGCTATAGCCGGGGTAAGGACCGGGCTTCAGTTCCGCCCTGATCGGGAAGGCGCGCTCATTGGCTGTGCCCTTTCCCCACACCAAAACGGTGTCAATCTTGAACCCTTCGTTGAACGTGGCATAGCCGCCGTTGAAGGTGCGCTCGCCGGCAACAAAGAAGCGCAGGTTGTCGTTGGTGTAGGGAACCGGACCGCTGGCGGTGACTGTGTAGGTATTGTAGCCCCAGGACTGTGTGCCCAAGGTCCGCCCGTTCTTGCCCTTGAATACTTCGTCCGAGATCGCCTCGATATTAAAGTGGTACTCCTTCTGGCCCGTTTTGGTGGTAGACCAAAGCACGCCGGCATTGGCAAAGCCGTATTCGGCATTGAAGCCACCCGCCTGGAAGGTCACTTCTTCGATCGCGTTGTTGATCACCGAGGCAACGTTGGCCGCGCCGTCCCGCAGGCGGCTGGTCATCACGCCGTCAATGTAGGTGACGGTCTCCTCGCTCCGGCTTCCACGCACGTAGGCACCGTCCACCACCGCTGAGGAAAGCTGCATGGCCACGGTCACGCCACGCACCGGGATGTTCTGCAGGTCCTCAGCCTGGATGGTCTTGACGGTGTTGGTGACGTGCTTTTCGATGATCGGGCGCTCGGCAACGATGGTCACCACCTGTCCTTCCAACACGGTGGGCGAGAGCTCAAAGTCGCATTCGGTGGTGAGGTCAGCGGACACGCGCTTGTTGCTGACCACCACGGTTTGGTAGCCCATCATCTGCGCGCGCACGCTGTAGGTACCTACCGGCACGTTGAGGATGATGTAGTAACCGTTGATGTCGGTGGCTGCGCCCATCATCGTGCCTTCCAGGATGATGGCCACCCCAGGGATGGGGTCCTTGGTGTCCTTGTCGATCACCCTTCCCCTCACCTTTCCCGTGGTTCCCGCGTGGATGAGCACAGGGATCATGAGAAGAACAACAGCGAGAGCGAAAGCCTTCTTGTGCATGGTCTCTGCTCCTCTTGTTTGGTGGCACCCCACACTCCCCCCGGGCTACTTGTGCTCCCCTTTCTGTGGCCGTGGCAGCGGATCGTTGTGGTGGGTTCCAGACAGAGAAAGGGCCTACCGAGTCGCTCGTAGCCCGTAGTACCAACGGCGATAATGCTCTTCGGTGACCACCTCCTTTCTGGCGTAGTGGTATGCAACCGAAATGCAATATAACTCAAAAAACCAAATTTGTCAAGAATTTTTTTTTTGCAAATGTGCAATGTTTCGCGAATTTCTCCCTCAGTGCAGGCGGAGCATGCGCACCGTTCGGTTCGTGCCCATGGCTCGCACACATGCCAGATACACGCCGGAAGGGAGCACGCGGCCCAGATCATCACGGCCGTCCCACCACACCGCGTGCATGCCTCCCCCCATCCACGCCTGCACCAGAGTGCGCACCCGTCGCCCCGCTAGGTCAAAGATACCGAGTTCCACCTGAGAAGCCGAGGGCGTGCGAAAGCGCAGGGCAGTGCCTTGGGCGAAGGGATTGGGCGTGTTCGGCCACAACTCCAGGTTGCCCGGCACTGCCTCCGGGCCGATCCGGGCGTCAGCGCTGCTGCTCCGGCGGTAGCAGGCCAGACCCAACGTGGTGGCAATCCAGGTGGCACCTTCCCCGTCCGTGGTCGTCTCGTAGATGAGATCGTGTGGCACCGGCGAGTTGCTGGCGTTGAACACCTGCCAGCTCTGTCCATCGAACAGCGCCAGGCCCGCGGCAAAGGTGCCCACCCACAGGGTGCCATCCCGGCTGAGCGAAAGGGAGTAGATCGTGTCCGAAGGCAGAGCGGAATTGTGCTGGGTGAAGACCTGCCATTCCTGGCCGTCATAGCGCGCCAGACCGCCGCCGAATGTGCCCAGCCAGATGGCCCCGGTCCCCCTGTCCACCGCCGCAGCCTCTATGTAGTCGTGCGGCAGCCCACTATTGGCGCTGGTGTAGACCGACCACTGCTGCTTCTCCACCACCGCCAGCCCTTGGCGTGTGCCGATCCACATGCGCCCCCTCCCATCCAGGGCAAGGCAGCCGACCTCATTGGAGGGCAGGGGCGAAGTCGCCGTGTTGTAGGTCACCCACGAGCCCCCATCAAAGACCACCACTCCGCCATAGCGCGTACCCACCCAAATCCGGTTCTCTTCGTCCGCCACCACATCCCAGGTGTAGTTATCCGGAAGGTCAGAGTTCTGGGTGTCATAGCGGGTCCAGCTGCCGCCAGCGAAGCGAAGGAGGCCGTGGACTTTGGTGCCCAGCCACAGGGCACCCGTACTATCCAGGGCTATGTCGTAGATGGCCTGGGCCTGCGGACCGTGCGCAGCGAACCTCGGCTGGGCAATGCCTGGCGGAGGAGCAGGCAGCTGAAAGTGGGACCACATCCCTCCGGCCAGCAACGCCAACCCCCCGTAGCGCATGCCGATCCACAGCCTGCCCTCCGGAGTTGACAGCAAGGACAGCACGTTGTTGTCCGGCAAACCCGAGTTCTCCTGCGTGTACACGCTCCAGCGCGCGCCCTGAGCCCAAAGGGGCGCGACGACCAAGAGGCACACCAGGACACGGACACATCGGCAATGGGCAAGGGTCACGGCAACTCTCACCTTAAAGAGGGGCGAATGCGAATCTGGCTGAAACAAATATAGGCAACTGCGGGGCCTCTGTCAAGGCAAATCGTCGCACGACACGTACTGCCTTGGGCTCGCTCTCTGATGCAGCGATTTTTTCCGTTGATTTTGTCATTAGTTGTTGTAAATTGTGTGCGTCAACCAGTAGAACAACCTTGCCTCCATGCCGTCAGCATATGTCCATGAGGGCAAGGCTGGTACAGCTTCCGCAGACAATCAGGCAAAGGGGCAAGAATGTCTTTGGCTGGAAAACGAGTTGCGGTGTTGGTGGCTCCCAAGTTTCATGACGAGCAAGCGACTTCACCGTCTGAGTACCTGCGGGCCGCCGGGGCTCGGGTTGAGTACCTTGGCACTTTCAAGAGCAGACTGGCAGGCAAGCATGGGCGTCGCACTGTGGAAGTGACACGCGCCTTTGACGAGGCCGACCCCGAGGCCTACGACGGGGTGGTCATTCCAGGAGGGGACGCCCCGGAGATCCTCCGTTTGTCCAGCGCCGCGCTGCAATTTGTGCGTCAGTTCTGGGCCACTGGCCGGCCGTTGGGCGCCATCTGCCACGGACCACAAGTGCTCATTTCGGCCGGGGTTCTGGCTGGGCGCAGGCTCACCTGCTACCCCGGCATCCGGGACGATGTGGTGCTGGCAGGTGGGATTTACGAGGACCGGTCCGTAGTGGTAGATGGGCAGCTCATCACCGCGCGGAGGTCGGAGGCTCTGCCAGAGTTCAATAGGGCCCTGGCCGAGGCCCTGGCTGCTGCTGTCTCCTCTGGCGCTGCCCCTCGCGCCGATGCGCTCCAGGCGCTGGCCCTGGCCATAGCTCGTGAGGAGGGAGCTCGCGACTTTTACCTGACGGCAAGCGAACGCTTCCCCCAAGCGGCGCTGCGCAACAAGTTCTCCTACCTTGCCGCTGTGGAGCAGGAGCACTTTGACCAGCTCAGCACGCTCTACGGCACGCTCACTGCCGGCGCCTCGCCACGCCCTGAACAGGAGGAGGTGGAGGTGAGCGGAGCCACCTTGCGTGAGAACATGACAGTGGAGCAGGCCATCTCCTTGGCCATGGACGCCGAGCGGGCCGCACATGAGTTCTATCTGGCCTCCGCCGCACGCGCCCGCTCAGCAAAAGCGCGCCAGATGTTCCACTTTCTGGCCGAGCAGGAGTTGGAGCACTACCGCTTGCTCTCCGTAGACCTAGCCACGCAGCAAGGAGGGGTGGGCCACTTCCAGTGGGCCACCTTCTGGGACATACCGCCAGGCATGGAGGATCTGTGGTAGTAGAAGGGCTGCGGGAACCTACTTTTGACCGCTTCGCCGGTCCCCTTAGCTTGCCGCAGGTCCTTGCGCTCGTTCTCGAGCCTCGCCAGGGAGCGCCTCGTGGCCATAACGAGAAGGATGAAAGACCTATGCGACGTTTCCGGCACGGCAGCGTGCTGATGCTGCTGGCGCTTTTGACCCTAGTGGGCGGTTGTGCACGCACCTTAGTTTGCCCTTACTACCCGAGGATGTCGGTGGAGGCGCTGGACCAGGAGATCAGGCGCGTAGCGGCTTCCGGGTGGTCAAATCAGGAGAAGATGGTCTACTACTCCCAACGCTTTCTTGGCGCCCCCTACGACCTGCACTGTGAAGGGGACGGCCCCTATGCGCGGTACGACACCCGCCCTTTGCTCGACCTCAAGAAGCTGAATTGCATGACCTACTGCGAAATCGTCCTCGCCCTGACCCTGGCCGACTACTACGAGGACTTTTTCAACATCCTGCAGCACCTCCGCTACCGCCAGGGCATTATCGGCATGGCCAGTCGCAATCACTACACCATGGCCGACTGGTTGCCGGCCAACAGCTGGTGCCTGGAGGACGTGACCCAGCGTGTGGGCGGCCCCGATGCGCTGCCCTTGACGCGCACCATCAGCCACATGCGCTTCTTCGCCGAAAAGGGGTTCACCGACCTGCCCGTGGTTCTGCCTGAGCGGCAGGTGACCATCACCTACATCCCCCTTGCTCGGCTTGCCGCACACCAGGACAGCCTGCGCAGTGGCGATATCGCCGCGCTCATCCAGGACCGCCCTGGCATCTTCTCCGCACACATGCTCCTCGTCATCCGGGACGAACGAGGGCTCTTCTTCCGCCATGCCAGCATGAGCGCAGGTCGCATTCTTGATGTCCCCTTCAGCGACTATGTGGCCGGCCTGATGAAGAATCCTCGCTACATGGGGATGAGCTTCATGCGCGTGCGGGAACAGATCAACTGGCAGGATGGACCCTACACCCACGGCAAATTCCTCCTCCCCGTGGAGTGACCCGGGAAACCAGTCCGGCGGGACGGAAACACTCCGACTTGGAAGGCTTGCGCATGCGCGGCGCTGGTGTCTCCGCTATTCGCCCAGCATCTGGTCTACGCGAAGGAAGGTGTAGCCACGCCGCTGGAGCTCCCCAAAGAGCCGCTCTAGGCGCAGGTAGACCTTGTCCTGGCGTTGCGCCCCCAGATGAAGCAGGAGCAAGAAGCCATTCAGCCCGTGTGGCTCACGCTGCTCATAGGCCAGGATGTCCTGAACAATCACCTCCCCTGGCACGAATCCCTTTTGCCCCTCGGGAATCCAGTCACGATTTGACCCGCTCCCTAGGGTGAAGTTGAAGAGTACCACCCCGATCTGATTGGCCCAGCGCACCTGCTCTTCGTTGTACCATTCATACGGCGGGATGAAAAACACCGGTAGCCCCTGCTGCAGGGCTCCCAGTTCGCGCAGTTCCTCGATGTTACGCCTCAGGTCCTCCCGGAAGAACTTTTTGCTGACCAGCGTCCGTGAGCGGTCCTCCCAGGCACAATAGAGCGGATGGGTGTGGGAATGTGGCCCTACGTAGTGGCCTTCCTCGCACATGCGCCGCACCAGCGCGCGCCTCTCGGGCGCAGCGAGAAAGCCACCCGTAAGAAAAAACGACGCCTTGATGCCGAACTGGTGCAGCGTCCGAAGAATATGCTCAGTCCCCTCGCCATAGTCACCGCCGGTGAAGATTAGGGCGAGCGCACGCCGGGAGGTGTCCCCGCGTACTATGCCGCCGCACACATGCTGCCACCTGCCGTCGTTTTGGATGCCGGCGGCACGCCCCTGCGGGTTTTGGCACGCCAGCGCGCACAGGCCCACGAGCAACACAAAGGCGGAGATGCGCGCACTTCTGCATCCCCGCCCGCATTCTGGCCCCGAGAGCAGAACCTGCCTCATCAGGACCTGGCTCTCCCCTGGGCTTTGCGATTCAGCGCCTTGCGCCGGCGTATGGCCTCAAGTCGCATATGGTCCTTCGCCTCGTCGTTGCGGTCGATGGTCACCTGGTCGATGGCGTGGTCGGTGCCGCCCGCGTGACGCACCACCTCGTAAATGGGCTCCCACACGCGCCCGATGCGGTAGCGCTCCGAAAGGCGCAACACCAGGTCATAGTCCTCCCCATAGTTCCTGGCGAAAGGCGAGTCGTTGGTGCCAAAACCGCCCAGCTCCTTGATCACCTTGATGTGAGCGGCACGCGGCGCACCGGCGCCATTGATCCGCAGCAAGTTGTTCCGCCCATTGCGCTCGGTCCACTCGTCGTGGGTCACCACTGGGATGGACTCCATGCGCGAGAGCCTGCCGGTGTGTTCGTCCTTCTGCCAAACCTCGTAGGAGCCGATTACCATGCCGATCCGTGGGTCCGAATTGAAGAGCGCCAGAATCTTTTCCACGGCGTCCGGCTTCAAGCGGTCGTCCGAGTCCAGTTGCACGTAGTACTTGCCGCGGGCCACCTGCAATCCGCGGTTCAGGCAGTAGCCAATGTTGTTGATGTCCTCCACCAACAAAGTCACCTTGGGCTTGTGCGGATCGTACTTCGCCCCGCCCGGTAGATACGGTCGCACGCCTTCGATGGTAGGATCGCCGTTGCCGCCGTTGACGACCACAATCACCTCCACATTCTGCACGGTCTGGGCCTGCACGCTGTCGATCGCCACACCGATGAACTCTTTGCGGTTGAACACGGGGATGATGATGCTGGCGATGCAGTCGCTGAACTGCTTCTCTTCGGCGCGCGTGTAGCTCACCTTCTGATAGTGAGCACCTGGAGCGAGGTAGGCCCCGATACGCTTCAGGTGTTCAGTCAACGCCTGTTCCATCTCCAGCTGCACCTCTTTGCTCGCCAGCAAGTAGTCGAAGACGTTGTGTTTTGTGGCGGGGGCCTTCACCACATAGGCATGGCCATTCCGCGCTGCGGCCACATGCACCAGTCGGTAGCCGCTGGCCACGCGCAGGCGCAGATCGTACAGGTGCGCCGCGGCGTATTTCTCGTTCAACCCACCGAGCTTCTTCAGCACCGCGCGCGGCAGAAGCCAGAGCGGACCATAGTCCTGATTGTCCCGCAAGCGGCCCTCGTGGTGGTCCAATAGATGCACGTCGCGTTCTCTGCCGTCAGCGTGCACGAGGCGATAGTCAGCGTAGACCAGGCCAGTGTCTCGATGTCGAGCGGCGGCCATGACCAGCAGCGACAAGGTGCTGGTGCGAAAAGTCACGTGCGCCCGCACATTGTCCACCAACAGCACAGCGTCTCCCGTGGCCCGCGCGAGGGCAGCGTTCAGCGCCTGGGCCCGGTTTTTGAAAGCCCCAGGCAGGTGAATGATTCGTTCGTCCTCCATCAAGGGCGGCCTTTCAGCCTTCTTGCCCCGATGGTCCACCAGGATAAGCTCCCAGTGGGGGTAGTTCTGATTCACCAGTGACAGGACGCTCTGGTTCAACTCCGCGTCACTGTAGCTGAGTCCCTCACGGTACTCCATGACAACACTGATCTTCTTCATCCCTCCGCTCCTCTCGCGCTCACTTGTGCCACCTGCTCACCAGCACCACCCGTGCCCAGCGATTGTTCACCGCAACAGCTTGCTGGCCTTCTTGTTGTTTGACGTTGACAAGATCATCAGCGCCTTTGGCCCAGCGCCCGAGCCGTAGATGAATTCGACGCTAACGTTCTCTCGTGCCAGTTTACTCGCCATCTCGGCCAGAGTTCCCGGAGTATTGTCGAGCTCCACTGCCAGCACCTCGCTTTCGCCAAAGACGTAGCCGGTGTTTTGCAGGGCGCTCTTGGCCTTGGCCACGTCATCCACTACCAGGCGCACCACGCCCCAGTCGCGCTCGTCTACGAGAAGAGTGCCCAGCACATTGACCCCTGCGCGTCCCAATTCGGTGCATAACTCCTGCAGCGTCCCGACCTTGTTCTGCACGAAGACGCACAGCTGCTTGACCATTTCCGCCATAGGTAGACCTCCCTGTGTGGTTCGTTGCCACGCCGGCTCCTTGAGAACCGGTTCCACCTGCCCATATTCGTCGTGCCACCTTTGGCCGCTGCATTGCTTTAGTCACCGGAAAGGCAGCCGGCTCGCGCGCCCACTCGTGCGCGTAGAGGTGGCGGTCAAAAAAGTTCCAGGTCGCCAGCCCATCCTCGCTTTGGGGTTCCAGCAGATACCCGATCAGCGGCCCGAGCGGCTGGGCCACGTCGACAAGAAAATCGCCGGCGGCGAAGACCTTCTGCTTGACATGCCAGGAGCCAGCGAGCCTGACCGGAAAATGTCCCTGGTACGGACGCGAGGACGCCTCCACTTTTTCAACCCGGAAGCTCCGTACCGAGAGCGTGCAGGGCTGAGCCAGTCTCTCCACTACGACCCCGTGCTGACGCAGCTTTTCTGCCACCTCTTGCAACTGGGCCGCAAAGAGGTACGCTGCCGGAAGCGGCTCACTGCGCGTGGCCACGTACTGCCCCAAGTAGGGCACGCGGTACGTGCAGGGCTTGTCGCTGGGCCTGGTTCTGGTCCTCCCCTGGGAATCCGTCTCCTGCATCAACTCGTAGCTCAGCACCTCGATGGGCTCCGCGAGCGCCTCTACCTTGCACTGGGTCACCAGGCGATACGTGGAGTCCGGCGCCAGCCCTCGCGCCACGGTCCACCGGTCCACCGCATTCACGATGGCGCGCATTTCAGCACCATGACGCGCCGTGTACCAGAGGATCGACTCCAAAAAGGCGCGACAGGCGCGGACGCGCGTGGCAAAGTCGGCGTAGGCATAGTTCTCGTCGAGGATGGCAAACCGGTTACGCAGGCCGATGTAGTTGGTGCTGTAGCGACCCTCGCTGCCAAAACTCTCCCATCCCTTCTCCGGGTGCGCCTGGTCGACAAAGTTCCCATAGGGGACGCTCTGGACGCCATGCACCTGGCGCAGGCGCCTGGTCACCTGCGGCAACATCTCTGCGCGCAGGTAACGGACGATCTCCGAGTTGGTATTTGGGTTGTGCGGCACGGCGTACGTGACCTCGTGCCGGTGCGGAGAGCCATTGGTCGTGTGGCAATCCACCACCAGCACTGGATCCCAGCGCTGCAGCACATTTGCCACCAGCCCCTGGTTTTCCGGGCTCTCCAGCTTGATGAAGTCGCGGTTGAGGTCCAGGTTCTGCCCATTGGCGCGCACGCCAACCCCGCCGGCTGGCCCGCGCTGACTGGTGCGGTTCCCGGTGCTGATCCGCTCGTTGCCGTCGGCGTTGTAGATGGGCGCCACCAGTACCACCTGCGTGTCCAGTAGGCCGCTGAGGTCACCCACCAGCATGTCCCGCAGCAGCATCAGGCTGGCCTCCTTGCCCTCGACTTCGCCCGCGTGAATGTTGGCCATGATAAAGACCACGGGCAGGCCCTGGACCCTTGCTTGCTCCGGTGACAAGCACGGACTGGGGCCGGCGATGGCCAAGGGGATAGGCCGTCCCTCGTGACTCACGGCCATGATCTCCACCCGGAGCAGAGGCGAACGCATTTGTAGCGTATCCAAGAAGGCGAGCACCTGTGCGTAGAGTGTGGTCTGTTTGTAACCCGAGCGCTCCGCCTGGGTGAGCGGAAGCGCCTGGCCTGCCCAATCAGGCTCGACTAAGGCACTGGCAGCCGCAAGGCACATAGTCGCCATGCTTGCACAAAATCTCTTCACCTCACCTCCTCGCTTACCACTCACCCTCTGATGCAAGGGCTTAGGCATCTGTCCCGTTGGCCACAACGGCACGCCGACGCAGAGCGGGCCCTCGTTCGCGCTTGCCGGCACGCGCACCCCCTCATCCGCAGGGGGGCCGCGCTGGCCTCAGTCACTGGCGCGCGCACACAGACATGCGCCCTCAGCGCTCCGGTTGGGAGGCGACAAACAGATTTACCACGAGCGCGCCCAGCAAAAAGATGACCGCCGCGACAATCACGACCAGACCCACTACGATCCCCAGCAGGTGGAGCAGTTGCTCCCGGGGTTCAGTGCCTGACTGGCGCGTCACCACCTGGTCATAGAGGAGCTTGCCGGCAAAGATCACAAAGAAGAAGATGCCCAGGGTCACACGCGCGAAATCCCACATGCCCTGCACCCGCCTGTGCAGCGGCCAGAGCAAGTACAACACCAGGCCCCACTGCACCACTGGCCAGAGGATTCCCCAGCGCCTGCAGCGCTGTTGCCCCTCAGAGCCAGAAAGCATTTTCGATGTGCTGGACCCTGGCCCCATCGTGCTCCCAACGCACGGCCACCACGTCGAATCGGCAGTCTACGTCCTCCAGACCACGCTCCTCCAGGTAGACAGCTGCCGCCTGTCCCAGATGCTCCTGTTTGCGCCTGTCCACCCAGCTCTCCGGTGGCCCAAAGGACTGTGAGCGCCCTGTTTTCACTTCGACAAAGACCAGCACCTGCCCGTCCTTAGCCACGATGTCGATCTCCCCCTGGGCGCAGCGATAGTTGCGGCAGAGGATCTCGTAGCCCTTCCGGCGCAGGTAGGCCGCTGCCACCTCTTCTCCCCGCGCACCAGTAACGCGGGTGGACGGTCTATGGCCTGGCTTCTCACTCATCAGCATGCAGGCATCTGACCCTGAAAGAGCGACGATGGATGGCGCAGGGGCCATGAGCCCGCAGAGCCGCAATGTGGCGCGCGGTTGCGTAGCCCTTGTGCTCGGCAAAGCCGTACTGCGGAAAAATGCGATCGTAGGCGAGCATCAGCCGATCCCGCAGCACCTTGGCCACAATGCTGGCTGCGGCAATGGAAAAAGAGCTGCTATCGCCGCCCACCAGGGCAGTCTGGGGGATCTCCAGGCCCGGCACAGCTTCGCCATCCACGAGGACGTGCGCCGGCCGCGTGGGGAGCCTGGAAAGCGCCCTGCGCATAGCCAAGTGCGTGGCGTTGCGGATGTTCAACTGATCGATTTCCGCCGGCTGGACCACGCCCACGGCCAGAGCCAGCGCGTGGCGAAAGATCTCCTGGTACAACCGCTCACGCCTCAGGGGCGTCAAACGCTTCGAGTCGTCAACCCCTGGGATGAATGTGCCTGGGGCGAACACCACTGCTGCGGATACCACTGGACCCGCCAGCGGCCCGCGCCCGGCTTCGTCTACGCCAGCCACCGGCGCCACGCCTCCCGCCCACAGGCGCTCCTCATGCCTAAGCAGCCGCTGCATGCCGTCTCTGTCGTCCCGTGGCGCGCGCCCGGGCTCAAGGGGCAAGCCCCTTTCCGCATCCGTGATCATGGGCCTGTGCCCCGCTGCGCCACTGACACCAGCACCGCCACCAGCGAGGCCGCCAGGGCACCTCCAACGATCCACCACCGGGCGGAGCGCTTTCTGGAGGCGCCAACTTCCCGCAAGTTCACAAACAACGTGTCAATCGCCCCCGGCCGTACTTCTACCACGGTCATCTCCTGGCCAAACCCCTCCTTGCTCAAACGCAGCCGATACGGCCCCGCCAGCAGGTGCTCGAAGAACACAGGCGTGCGACCCACAATCTGCTGCCCGCTCTCTTCGTGCACGCCGAACAGCCCCGCCTCGCGCGGATAGGACACCACGAACAGTTTGCCCACTAGACCCTTTCGCACCTCCTCGAACCGCTCCACCAGGTCGGGCGGGATGAGGCTGGCGTCAAGCGTGCGCGCGGGGTCCCCACGCACACAGGCCTGGAAGGCGATCTTGGCGGCCTCTTCTGGGCCACCGCCGCGAAGGATACTGAATCCCAGATAGAGGTAGGCCTCAAAGCGCGCCTCCTTGCTCAATCTGCCAGTGGCGATGGCCTCCTGCAGGGTGGCGCTGGCCTCGGCAAAGCGTGCCTCGTAGAAAAGCTCCACGCCCCTCTGCACCGCAGGAGGCCGCTCTTGTGCCCATGCCACCGCCAGCCACGCCATGCTCAACGCAGACCACCGCACTCTCGTCCACAACATCCTCGCCCCCGATCATCGTGTCGGGTACAGGCGAAAGGCCAGGCGCACCTGTTCCCCCGGCCGAAGCAGGACCGTGGTGTCGCTGGGGACCGCGCGAAATCCGTCCCGCACCAGGCGCACCCGGTGTTGTCCAGCCGGCACCAGGGTGCGCATAGGAGTCGCACTGGTACCTCCGCTCTTCCACTCCTGGCCATCGATGAACACGTAGCCGTAGCCGACCTCCGCAGCATTTGCCACCACAATGGCCACTTCCGCAAACTCCACCTCGACCTCTGGGGCAAACAGCTGGGGGCCGGATGGATCGAAGATCTCCGTCGTGCGCCACACGGGATTCCCTTCCTCGTCAAGATAAAGCAGCGTGTGGGCTCCTATGGCCAGGCGCAGGGTTGTTGGCAAGGGTCGCGCTTCGCCCGCGTCGTCTAGGCGCACGAAGCGGGCGTAATCCACCTGCCCAAGGGTCACCTCCACGGTGGCACCTGGTTCCGGCCGCAATTCCACGGCCAACGCCTTGGCCTCCCCTGCACCAAGGGTCAAGGTCGTGTCCCAGGGAACGAACCCTGGCCTGGACAGACGCAGACGGTGCGGCTGATCGGCCGGGAGCTGGAAGGTGAGCCGGTTGCGCGCCTCGACCCTGCCCCGCGCCCTCCCGTCGATGAAGAGCTCGGCCTCCACCGGTATGCCTCCCACTTGCGCTGCGAGCATCACACTGGCTGGGCCCGGGCCAGGCCGGACTGCAGCCGGTGGCAGCGGAGGCGGCGTTCTCTCTGGCGCCGGCTCGGGTTCCATAGGCGGCTGGTGGGCCAATTCCGAGGTGGCGAGCGCAGCCGTGTCCGACTGCGTCTCCCCGGCTCGGAACTCTGGCGTACTTTGCCTGCTAGGCTGCACCTGCCTGTTTAGAACCAGAAGTGCCCCAACCACACAGAGGCCGAGCACCAGCACCCCTGCCGCCACTCGCCCAACCCGTCTCATCGTCGCACCGCCCAAAGGTACGCGCACAGGCCGTTTCCCTCTGGCGGTCCGACGCCGCTCCGCTTCCGGCAGTCGGAGCAGGTGTGCCTCCAAAGCCTCCATTACCTCTGCGCAGGAGCTGAAGCGCCGCTGCGGCTCCTTTTCCAGGCACCGCGCGACGGTGCCCTCCAGCTCCTCCGGCAGGCGGGTGTTGGCTGCCCGAAGCGGGGGCGGCAACGCGTCCCTTTGCAGAGCCACTATCTCCGCTGCCGAGGAAGCCACGAAGGCCGCACGCCCAGTGAACAGCTCGTAAAGGAGCAGCCCCAAAATGTACACGTCGCTGAGAAAGGTGGCCTGCGCCTGTGCAGTCAGCTGTTCTGGCGACATGTAGGCGGCATAGTGGGCCCTGATGTTGGGCGCACCGCGCTCCAGCACCAGCGCCGCCACCCGTACCATGCCCACCTCGTGCAGGAGTGCATTCCCCTCCTGGTCCAGGTACACGCTCCCAGGCGTGAGCAGCCCCTGCACGAATCCTTTCTGATGACAGTGCTGAAGGGCCATGGCCACTTGCAGGCCGATGCGGCAGGCCTCAGCCGTAGTCAACTTGTGGCTACACGCGCGCTGCCGCAAGCTGAATCCGGGGCGATACTCGTAGCCCGCAGCAAGTGACCCCGCCTGCTCATGGAGCGCCACGAGGGGCAGGACGTGCGGATGATGCAGTCGCTGGACAACCCGCAGGGAGGCAAGCACCTCGCCTCGCAGCTCCTCTTGCCGGCACAGCACCGGGCTGAAGAGCTTGAGCAGGAGCTGCTGACCCTGCCTATCCTCCACACGCGCCAATGTCCACAGCGGCTCGTCCTCGACGCCGCCAAGGAAGCGATACCCCTCCGGGACCCGGCTGCGCCACTCACCCTGTCCCAGCTTCTTGTCCATGTGAGTCCGATTCGCCCGCCACTTAAATGGCCCACCTTCATGGGCTGCTTCAAATTTATCAGAATCTGCACCAAAGTCAACACTTTTTTCTCCCCAGGGGTGTGCCGTTGGAGCATATTGCCCCTCAAAGGGAGCATGCCAGGAGTCCGGTCGCGTCAGGCCCGGTGACCGTACATCCTGCGGCTGGAAGAAATTGGGCCCGCAAAAAACCGCTTGATTTTGTAATGGATTTCATCGTACATTAACAGGCCTCAGAATGCCGGCCTCGGCGCCAGGGACGGCTCTACGCGCCAGCTACGTTTGTGAAGGCAAAACTGGACACGGTGCATGTATCTCTCCCAGATTGACATCTTAGGTTTCAAGTCGTTTGCGAAAAAGACGACCCTGGTCTTCAATCCCGGCATCACGGCCATTGTCGGGCCCAACGGCTCCGGCAAGAGCAACATCGTCGATGCCATTCGCTGGGTGTTGGGTGAACAGCGGGCTGGGGCATTGCGCAGCGAGAAGATGGAGAACGTGATCTTTGCCGGAAGCAAAGGCACCAAGCCCTTGGGTATGGCCGAGGTCTCGCTCACGGTGCAAAACACGCGCAACGTCCTCCCCATCGACTACAGCGAGGTGGTGATCACGCGTCGGCTCTTCCGTTCTGGGGAGAGCCAATACCTGCTCAACGGTTCCGTCTGCCGGCTCAAGGACATCAACGACCTGTTCATGGACACCGGCATGGGGCCGGACGCCTACTCGGTCATCGAATTGAGCATGGTGGAGTCGCTGCTGAACGGCAAGGCAGAAGAACGGCGACGCGTTTTCGACGAGGCCGCAGGCATCACCAAGTACAAGGAGCGGCGCAAGGCCACCTATCGGAAGTTGGAAGCCACGGAAAAAGATCTCCAGCGTCTGGAAGACATCATCGCCGAAGTAGAAAAGACGGTGCGGTCGCTGGAGCGCCAGGTGCATCGCGCGCAGCGCTACGAACGGATTGCCCAGAGCCTGAGGGAGTTGGAGATCCAACTGGCCACAAAGCGGTACACCGAATATGGTCGCCAGCTGGCGCCCTTGCAGGAGGAGCTGGCTGCGCGCCGGCAGGAGCGCGAGGCCGTCAGTGTGGAACTGGGCAAGCTCGAGGCCGCGCTCGAGGAGGCCAAGACCCACCTCATCGCCCGGGAACAGGAACTGCGACAGGCACAGCAGCGCTTCAACGAGGCACTGAGCGCTCTCCGTGTCCACGAAGAAGAGGTGCTGGTGGGCCGTGAGCAGATCCGCGCCCTAGAGAACAAGGCCGAGCTTTTTCAAAAAGAAGCGCTGCAGCTGCAGGCGCGCGCGGAACAGCTGCAGGCGCGCTTAGCCGAACAAGGCCAGCGACGAGCAGAGCTGGAGCAAGAGGTGGCGCAAGCCCAAGAGGCTTTTGACCAGGCACGCTCTCACCAGCGCCAGCAGATGGCACAGGTAGAAGCACTGCGCCAGCAGTACCGTGCTGCCGAACTGGAATTGAGGGAGCACCAGCGTCAGGTAGCAGAACTTCACGCGCAGGTGGAGCGTGCCACTGCCCAAAAGGCCGCGCTGCACGAGCGCGCAACTGCTCTGGCTGCCGAGCGCAGGCAAAACCAGCAGACGGCGGATACCTTGCAACTTGAGCTCAAGAACCACAGCGAAAAGCTCCGGGAGCTCGCCGAGGCCGTGGACCAGACGCGCGTTCAACTGGAGGCCGTGCAGGGGGAGCTGGAGGCAACGCGGCAGTCGCAAGAGGAGCTCCGCTCTCGGCAGCTGCGCACCCAGACCCAGATCGACCGCACACGAGACCGCGCCGAGATCCTCCGGCGCCTGCTGGAGACCCACGAGGACCAGCCCGAGAGCGTGCGCTTCCTCCTTGCCGCAGCCACCTCAGAATTCCGCGCGTTGGGCACGCTGGCAGACGTACTGGTGGTGGAGGAGCCTTACCGCCAGGCCATCGAAGCGGCGCTTGGTGAGGCCCTGAACTACGTCGTGGTCGGCGATCAGGCCATGGCGTTTCAAGGCTTGGGCATCTTGCGCGCCAGGGAGCAGGGAGTAGCCTGGTTTGTGCCGCTCGCGGACGTGCGCACTCTCGGACGGGCGCCACGCCCAGAGGCCTTACGCCCAGACGCCGACGTGCTGGGATGGGCCGACGAGCTAGTGACCTGCCAGGAGGCCTATCGCGGCGCAGTCTCAGCCCTTCTGGGTGCTACCGTGGTCGTCAAAGATTTGGCGGCGGCGCGCCGCCTCTACCCGACGGCCTTGGCACACGGATGCGACGTGGTCACGCTCGCGGGCGAGCGCCTGACTGCCACAGGCCTGGTGCGCGGAGGCTCGGTGGCTCGCCAGGGCGTGGGGTTGATTGGCAGACGGCAACAGTTGGAACAGACCACCCAGCAGTTGACCAACCTCAATGCCACCCTCGCTGAGCTGGAGGGGCAGGCGCGCCAACAGGGGCGCACTGTTGCCAACCTCGTCAGCAAGGAGCGGGAGCTGCGCGTGGCACTACAGGCGCGCGAGCAGGAGACGGCAGGGGCCCGTCTGCTCGTCGGCCAGCTGGAAGCCCGCCTCCGCGCACTGGATGAACGCCAACAGGTGATTGCCCGCGAAGAGGAGCAAACCACCCGCCGTCTGCAGGAGACTGAGCCGCAGCTGGCGGAGCTCACGGCCCAACTGGCACAGCTGAGCGCCCAGCATCAACGCCTGGCAGAGCACACCGAAGAGGTTCGCCTACGCCTGGTGGAGGCCGAATCGGCCGCCTCTGCCGGCAACGCCGAAGTGGAGCGCTTGCACGTGGCCCTGATTGGCCGGCAGCGTGACTTGAACGAGGCGCTGGCCGAAGTGACCCGCACCCAGGGGCTCATTCAGGAGGCCGAAAAGGCCCAGGCGACCCGCACTGCGGAGAGCCATCAGGCACGAGCGGAGGCAGCGCGGATCGCCGAGCGCATCTCCCAGCGCAAACGCGAGCTGCAGGAGGGGTTTGCCAAGCGCGATGAACTGGAGCGCGCGGTTCTTGAGTTGGAGGAACACTACCGGGCCCAGAAACAGCAGATCGAGGAGCACGAGCGCGTCTGCCGGGAGGTGCGGGCCAAACGGGAGCGGCTGGCCGAAGAAGTGCACCAGCTGGAGCTGCACGTCAACGAACTTCAGCTCAAGATCAACAACCTCAAAGAGCGGGCGAGGGTGGGGTTTGAGGTAGAGCTCTCGCCCCAGGAGATGGAAGACATCGACGTCCCCACAGTGGAACAAGAGATCTCGACGCTGCGCCAGAAGCTCAAACTTCTGGGGCCGGTCAACCTTCTTGCCCTGCGGGAATACGAGCAGGAAAAGGCGCGCCTTGACCTGATGCTCAACCAGCGCAAAGACCTCCTGGAGGCGCGCGCGAACCTGGAAGAGACCATCCGCCGCATCAACCAGACGGCCAGGGAAAAGTTCGACGAGGTTTTCAAGACCGTGAACGAGAACTTTCGCCAGGTCTTTGCCGAATTCTTCGCCGGGGGCGCGGCCGAGGTGCGGCTGGAGGAAGGGGAAGACCCGCTGGAGGCGGAGATCAAGATCGTGGCCAGCCCAAAAGGCAAGCGCCTGGAGTCGTTGTCGCTGCTTTCCGGTGGCGAAAAGGCGCTCACTGCCATCTCGCTGCTGTTTGCCATCTACCTGGTCAAACCGAGTCCCTTCTGCATCCTGGACGAGGTAGATGCACCCCTGGACGACGTCAGCGTGCAGCGTTTTGTGCAGGCATTGCGAAAGTTCTCTACCAACACGCAGTTCATCACGGTCACCCACAACAAGCTAACCATGAGAGCAGCCGATTACATCTACGGGGTCACCATGGGCGAGGACCAGGTCTCCCAGTTGGTATCGGTCAGGTTTGCAGACCAGGAAGCAGTACCCCAAGAGAAGGACGCGGCTGCAGCAGAGGATTGACATGAAAAAGACCATCAAGTCCATACCTATGTGCGCGTTGATCCTGCTGGCCTTTGTCCTGGCGATGGCGCCCAAAGTGCGCTGTGCCGAGGCGGATTCGGTGCGGGCACCTCTCCAGTTTACCGTAGACTTTGCCCGCTTTCGCGCTCCCGGGGAACGCACTTTTCTGGAAACCTACATCTCCTTGCCCCGGAGCACGCTGACCTACGTGCCCACCGGAGACGGCCGCCTGCGCGGCGAGTTTCTGGTGGACGCCCTGCTCCTTTCCGGCGCAGACACGGTGGCCCACCGCCTGTGGCGCAACATCAACCACGCAGACAGTCTGGCCGAGACCCAGGGTGCCTACAGTCTCTTCACCGTGGGACAGTTCAATGTGCCCAAGGCCGACTACCGCATGGACCTGCTGGTGATCGACATGGCCTCGCACGACACGGCGCGCGCGGTGTTCGGGATCAAGGCCATCGCCTTCCCGGACAGCGGCCTCTGCCTTAGCGACCTGCAGCTCGCCGCCCAGATCTCCCGCGACTCCACGCAAGGCCAGTTCACCAAGGGCAACTACCTGATCCTGCCCAACCCGCCAGGCATCTACGGCACGACGCTCCCCATCCTCTACTTCTACGCCGAAGTCTACAATCTCACCTACGGTCACCCAGGTGACTCGGCATTCTATCGCGTCAGTTACTTCATTCTCAACGGCGACGGGCAGCGCGTCAAGGCCTTCCCGAGCAGCAAGAAGGCAAAGCCCGGCACCTCAGCGGTGGAAGTTGGCGGTTTGAACATCATCACCCTCCCCTCTGGCACCTATTACCTGGTGCTGGAAGTGGAAGACCCGACCAAGGGCGAGCGGGCGTCGGTGATGAAAAAGTTCTTCGTCTACCGCGAAGGCGAGACCTTTGCCGCCCAACAACAAAAGCCGGCCACCGGCAAGGGTTCACCCGGTCTGGACGCTGACCGCTACAACGTGATGAGCGAGAAAGAACTGGACCATGAGTTTGAGGTCACGCGCTACATCAACACCCCAGAAGACCGGGCCACATGGAAGACGCTCAATGTGGCCGGCAAACGCAACTTCTTGCGCGACTTCTGGGCTCGTATGGACCAGACCCCCGGCACACCAGAGAACGAGTTTAAGCAAGACTATCTGGCGCGCGTGGCCGAGGCCAACGCCGTGTTCAAAGGGTTTCGTGAGGGGTGGAAAACCGACCGCGGCCGCATCCTGCTCCAATACGGGCGCCCGGACGAGATCGAGCGCTTTCCCTTCAGCGCCGAGAACAAGGCCTACCACATCTGGCACTACTACTCGGTGCAGGGCGGCGTAGTCTTTATCTTTGTGGACAAGCGCGAGATGGGCGACTTTGAGCTGGTGCATTCCACGGCCCGCGGCGAACTGTTCGATGCGGACTGGCAACGCTGGATCGATCCGAATCGCTAGAGCCGCCCACCACAAACTTGCTCAATTCGGAGGTCAAGCGCCTGAGGTGCTTGACCTTTTGTCATCGCGGCACGCGAAAACAGCACCAGGTTGCACAGTAGAGAGGAGCCACACGTGTGCGGCATCGCCGGTATCATTCACAAAGACAACCGCCCAGCTGACCGTGCCTTTATCACCAGTATGACCCAACTGGTCAGCCACCGTGGACCGGACGGCCAGGGGCACTATGTGGAGCAGAATCTGGCGCTGGGGCATCGGCGGCTGGCTATTCTGGACCTGAGTTCTGCCGCCGGCCAGCCCATGCACTACTTGAACCGCTACGTGATCGTCTTCAATGGCGAGGTCTACAACTACCTGGAGCTGAAGGAAGAGCTTTCCGCACACGGATACCAGTTCAGGACGCGCACGGATGTGGAGGTGGTGCTCGCGGCACTCGACCACTGGGGAGAACAGTGCCTGGAGCACTTTAATGGCATGTGGGCTTTTGCCCTGCACGACCGTCAGCGTCACCTGCTTTTCTGCAGTCGCGACCGCTTCGGCGTCAAGCCATTCTATTACACCGTCACCGACAAACTCTTCGCCTTTGCCTCAGAGATCAAGCAACTTCTGCCCCTCCTTCCCTCACGACGGGCCAACATCCCCCGCCTTGTGGACTACCTGGTGCTTGGTCTGGAAGAGTACGACGAGCAGACCTGTTTTGTCGGCATCAGCAAGCTTCTGCCCGGGCATAACCTGCGCTATGACCTGCACAGCCACACCTTCGAGGTGTGGCGCTACTACTCCTTGAGGATCGAGCAGTCGCTTGCGGACCTCGCCGACCGCGAGGCCATAGAGCTTTTTCGCGCGGAGTTGGAGCGGGCGGTGTCGATCCGCCTGCGTTCAGACGTCCAGGTGGGCACCTGCCTCAGCGGCGGTCTGGACAGCTCCACTGTGGCCACTATTGCCTCGGCCAAATACCGCCCCCAGACGGGCAGGCGTTTTGCCGCCATTACCGCCCAGGCCAGCGACCCACGGGTGGACGAGACACCGTACGCTGAACAGGTGGCGCGCGCCGCTGACCTCGACTGGCACGTAATCGCACCGCGGCGGGCCGACTTTGTCCGCCATTTGGAGCAGGTGGTTGAGGCACAGGAAGAACCTTTTGGCAGCCCCTCGGTCTTCCTGCAGTACTTCGTTATGGGCAAGGCGCATGAGCTGGGCTGCCCGGTTCTCCTGGACGGCCAGGGCGGTGACGAGTGCCTGCTGGGCTACGAGCGCTACTTCCCCGCCTACTTGCGCTCGTTGCCTCCGACCTCCATGCCCAGGGAGTTTCTCAACTGTGCGCGGTATTCGCGCCTGTCGGTGGGGCGATTGCTGCTTTTTATGCTCTACTTCCCGCGCGCCGGGGTGCGCCTCAGCCGCCTCAAAGCTCGCCACGCCTACCTGAGAGCGGAGTATCTGGCGCAAATCAACTCTGCGCTGGCCCAACAGGTGGCCGCCAGCTTTGGCGACATTCTCCAGCTGCAACGCCTCGAGCTCAGCCAGACGCAGCTGCCGCACCTGTTGCGCTACGAAGACCCCAACTCCATGCACTTTGCCGTGGAGACACGATTGCCCTTCTTGGACTACCGGCTCGTGGAGACAGCGCTCTCGCTCAACAACCGGCTCAAGATTCGTGAGGGATGGACCAAGTACGTGGTCCGGGCCTTGCAAGTGCTGCCGCCCACGGTGGCGTGGCGCCGCGAGAAAGTGGCGTTCGAGGCTCCCCTTGCCGCCTGGATGACGCCACGTCAGCCTTTCCTGGAAGAAATTGGCGCGAATCCCCTGCTGCAGCAGATGCTCATCCCGACCGCGCTTCGCTCCTCCCTTGCCGAGCTGGACCACAGGACGCTGTGGAAGCTTTTCAACGTGGCCTTATGGAGCCGCCTGTATCAGGTGACGGAGTGAAGGTCCAGCAAATGCAAAGCCCATCGCCCTTCCCGGCTGCTTCTCAGCGACATACCGCCGGAGTGCCGTCCTCGGCAACGGGACCGGGTGACTCGTGCGGGGCTTTCTGCTCGTCCGCAGAGCTTGGCAAGGCGCCTTCCGGCCAGGCAGAGCCCTTGTATCTGGCTCTGCATCGCGCGGGCGAGCTCGGGCAGCGCGCCCGTCAGGCGGAGGCCCACTTGCAGCACTGCCATCTATGTCCGCGTCGCTGCGGTGTCAATCGGAGGGCCGGCCAGCTTGGAGTCTGCCGCATGGGGCCGGAGGTGGTACTGTACAAGCCCAAACTCCACTTTGGGGAGGAGCCGCCCATTTCGGGCGCATGCGGTTCGGGAATTCTCTTTTTCAGTGGCTGCGCACTGGACTGTATCTTCTGCCAGAACTACCCCATGAGCCACTGGCGATTGGGCCACGTGGTCAGTCCCGCGACGCTGGCCAGGGCGATGCTCTTCCTCCAGGGCCTTGGCGCGCACAACATTAACCTGGTCACAGCCACGCACTTTTTGCCCCGGCTGTTGCAGGCGTTGGACCAGGCCGCGGCCCAGGGGCTGCGTTTGCCCATCGTCTACAACACCAGCGGCTACGAGTCTATGGACACCTTAAAGTTGTTAGACGGCGTGGTCGACGTCTACCTACCCGACTTTAAGTACGCAGACCGCGAGCTTGCGCGCCGCTACTCTGGCGCTGCCGACTATCCAGAAGTCTGCCTGGCAGCACTGCGGGAAATGTTGCGGCAAGTGGGGCATCTGGAAATGAACCAGGAGGGTGTGGCGCAACGCGGGTTGCTGGTGCGGCACTTGGTGCTACCTGGCGCGCTGGAGAACACCGAGCGCGTGCTGTCCACTCTTGCCCAAGAGCTGGGGCCCCACACCCATGTGAGCCTGATGAGCCAGTACCTCCCGATCTGGGATGCAGGTCGCTGCCCAGAGCTGCGGCGGCGGATCACCCGCGCCGAGTACTTGGCTGCCCTGGACATGCTCGACCGCTACGGACTGCACAATGGCTGGGTGCAGGAGTTCGACTAATGCCGGCTGCCCCGGTGTAGCCAAGGGCAATACCGGTGGCTGCCCCCAGTGCCCTTCCGATGCTGCAAGCATTGGGATTCGTCCCTTTTGCCCTGGACGCTTCTGCCCTCATGAACCGTGACCTTGAATGAATGCCGGAGGAAAAACCATGGCTGGAGAAAAACCAGGAATTCGTGAAAAACTTCTGGTCGGCCTGTTCGCATTCTCGATCTTAGCCTTCCCCTGGCCGCAACAGTCTAGCAGGGCTGCGGCGCAATCTTTGCCCCGCGAGCGCGCCAGCGACTCGGTTGATGGCGTTCCTGACGGCTGCACCACAATCACCGTCGGGCGCAAAGCTTCCGCCGGCGGCTGGGTGAGCACTTCCCACACCTGCGACAGCCACCGCACACACTCCTCGCTGGACATCGTACCTGCGCGCCGTCACAGGCCGGGGACGATGCTCACTCTGGTCAAGCGCACCAACAATGACTCCCTGGCCATGCCCTCTTACCGCTATGTGCCCACTGGGCAAATACCCCAAGTGCCATACACCCATGGTTACATCAATACCGCTTACCCATGTATGAACGATCGACAGCTGGCCGTGGGGGAGTCCACTTTCGGCGGGAGGGAGAGCCTCCGCTCGGCCAAAGGGCTCATCGATTGTCAGCAGTTGGTGCGCCTGATGCTGGAACGTTGCACAACGGCTCGCGAGGCCATCCGCCAGGCCGACGAGTTGACCCGGTTGTACGGCTACAACGACGCCGGCGAGTGCTTGACCATCGCCGACACCAAGGAGGTCTGGCATTTGGAGATCGTGGGGCCAGGCAAAGACAACATTGGCGCCATCTGGGCGGCGCAAAGAGTTCCCGACGAACACGTCTCCGTCAACGCGAACGCCAGTCGCATCCGCCAGCTCGATCTGTCCAACCCGGACTTTTTCCTGGCATCGGCAAATGTGTTCCAAGTGGCGCAGGACAGCGGCTGGTGGGACCCGAGCCAGGGCCTCTTTGAGTTCTGCTATGCCTACGCGCCGGAAGGCAGAACCTCGCTGGCCGCACGCCGACGCGAGTGGCGGGTGCTGGACCTGCTGGCTCCTTCGCTCAAGCTTCACCCCGAGTCCGAAAACTACCCCTTTTCGGTCAAACCTGATACCCTGGTGACCTTGGAAAAATTGGTGCGCGTCTTTCAGGACTACTACGAGGGCACCGAGTACAACTTTGTCAAGAACATCACCGTTACCGACGACAGCGGCCGCACAATCATCTCACCGTTGGCAAACCCCTTCATGCCCTATGACATGAACAAGGTGTTCAAGATCAACGGAGGCTGGGGATGGCGCGGCGAGCGCACCATTGCCCGCTGGTACACCATGTACGCCACGATCACCCAGTCGCGGGAGGACCTGCCCGACGCCATCGGCGGTGTGGTCTGGTTGGCCCTGGACAATGTCGCTACTTCCATCTACATCCCCCTCTACTGTGGCATCACCGACGTGGCCCCCAGCTACAAGGTTGATGGTCGGGCGCGGGGGTTCAGCCGCGACTGCGCCTGGTGGGCCTTCAACCGCCTGGGCACCCTGGCAGCCCAACGGTGGGGCGACATGCGCAAGGACGTGGATGCGCTGTGGCGCCCGCTCCAGGCCGAACTCTTTGCCCACCAGGCAAAGCTAGAGCAGCAGGCACTGAGCCTCTATTCACAAAACCCGTCGGCCGCGCGCAAGCTCCTCACTGATTACGCCGTCAAGTGCGGTGAACGTGTGGTCCAAGAGGCATGGGACCTTGGCGACCATCTCTGGACCAAGTACGACGAGTTGTGGTGAAGGCATTCGGGCGTACATTGGAGAACAATAACCCAGTCTCCTTGGAATGCAACATATTGTGCACGTCTCGCCGGGGGGAGAAAAACCATCTCCGCGTCACTTGCGGAGACTCCTAGTCTCGGGCGGCCTTCTGGACATCACTGACAGGGCGCCTTCTCTACCTTACCTCAGAGATCCCAGAGGCTTGGACCGCACGGACACAGCCACCTCGCTGCATGAGATGGCGCACGCCGGAAGTCGCAAACGAGCAAGCCGGCGAGGGGCTTCGCCCCAGGGTCGACGGTCCCACCGACGGCAGACAGCAGTGAACGCACCGTTTTCCGCCGCAGCACGTGCCGGGTCCTCCTCGGCTACGGCAGCCTCCTGCGCCTTGGTGGGTTTCTCGTAGGACATGGCTGGCGAACCGCCGTTGCGCCGCGGTCAAACAAGAGGGGAGAGCCGGGCCATACCTATTGAGGGAAGGAAAAGGTTGCGACTGGCTGGCTCCTATGGTCGACTACAACGAGATGAAAGGAGAACCGTGGGCGGACTTTGGACAAGCCAGCGAACGAGACTAGGCTTGACCCGCTGCAGGCAGTGATCGCCAAGGGTGGGCCCCGCGTGCTTCATAGGGGGACAGGGAATTTCTCCAATGCTGAGCGACCCAGGATGGGTCCACCATCTTCATCGGAAGCATCGACCGACAAGAGGGCAGGGCAGAAGCCAGTGCCCTGGTCCGGCGACACCCGGCATATGGACATTGAGGCCGGGAGGAACACCGTGCTCAGGGTTCAGCTCCGCGGCCCCATCAAAAAATCCTTCCGGAACGACGATTCTGTTCCTGCTGGTGCCCTTGTCGGTCCCGAGCCACACCTACGCTCCTGCCCTGACGGTGGCAGGCAGAATCGAAGCCTTCACTCAGATCTGGCAGTACTGGGCAAGTCTCGCCGCGCGGGCCCTTATCGATGAGCCTCCAGCGGAAGGTGGGACGGGCATGTACCCCCCTGTTCGCCCTGACGAGCTCAGCGGTCCGCAGCATGCGGAGGCGGCAAGGGCAGGACATACCGCGTTCTTTCCTCCTGGGTCACCCCTAAACCATGGCCTAAGAATCGCGCACCGCGTAGACGGGAGCTTTGGTGCCCTGGCCCCTCATCCCCGTGCTCGGGCGGGCGGCGCTTTTCTCCGCCACAAAGATCACCATCGGCTTCCTCGTTCAGGCGAGCGACCTGCTCGCCGGACTCCGCGCTCAAGACTGAACCGCGCTCGCGCAAGCAAGCTCAGACCTTCTGCTCCGGTGCAAGCGGCTGGATAAGATCCTCACGGAAGGGGCAGAAGCCCTGGGCAATGGCCCAAAGGCGCATTTGGCCTGAGCAAGATTCCACTCGGCGGACTGGCCCGGCTCCCCTCTGCCACGAGTAGCCATTTTCTTCGCGCGTAGATCGGCCCCCACGGCACATTGTGCTTGCGTTGCTGGCGAGCCTGGCCACTTCGGTGTCTATCGCTCTCCCTGGAAACGAGCGCCCTGGAGACCCCTGGACGCTACAGCCACGGTGGCCTGCCGGCTCAGACCCCCTCTCACTCAGACTCCTCGCCCGACGGCTGCCGGACGGCCAGGCATCACTCTCCCCCTTCTTAAGGTGTGGTGCAGCTCCGCGTCAGCGAGCTGGCGCCTTCGTCTCACGCGGAGTGAGCCATCATGAGTTTGGGTCCCAGCGCACCGGGCAGTCAGCCCTATAGCCTGGCACGCAGCCGCAGTCCACGCAGCGCGTACAGCAATAATCGGCACCTACGGCACCGCACCCGCCCCTGCGGCACAGAGGATAGCCCAACTCCCCAAGGAAGAGGGCGCACGTGACTTCCCCGTTGCCTTCTGCATGCAACCCCGCGGCCAGAAAGCACACCGAACCCAGGTCGAGCGCCGTTAGCGCGATGAACAGCGCCAGGCTCACGTTGATCAACCTCTTTGCCACCTCTAGTCCTTCTCCTCTCTCTCCAGGCTCTTGCCGCTGATAAACGTCCAGGCGCCCCTTCCCCGCGGGGGCCAAGAAGACATGAGACGAGTCAACTGCCATGCTGAGGGCACCAGGGAACGGAACCTCCTGCTCCCTCGCCACCGGCTCGGGCACCAGCAGGGCGCGTTCGCTGCCGCCGTCCAATCCGAGCTCCAGGACGCCAAACTCGGACTGCACGTAGAGCTTGCGCGAGGGTCCAAAGGCGACCGCCCCGTAAAGCTCGACGGCGGCGAAATCGGGTCCGCCAGGCTCGAGATCCTTCTGCATCTGTCGCTCAATGCCTGAGCCGGTGAACGGGCACTTCCGCGCGCTTCTGCTCGCCAGATCTGCCACCGTCAAGAAGCCGTGGTGGGGCCTGCCTACGGCCAGGTACTGTTTCCCGTCGGTTGCCAGACGCACGCGGTTCGGGCTCAGCAGAGCACCGGTGGGGTCGGAGTAGGACTTTTTCGGTCGCACGTAGTCGAAGAACGAACCAATCAGGGTGAGATCGTCATCCCCAAGCTCCTACAAGAGGACTATCTTCGTCCGATAGGGTGGGAGGGGAGAGAAGGGAACGCATACTACGTTCCCCAGAACCTCGAATCCCTCAAAAGGCGCCAACTCCCAGTCCAAGGAATAGGAATTCACAAACTTGAGCGTGCTATCGAACATCTGGAGCCGGAAGCAGGCGTCCACCACCAAAAACCGACCCTTGTGCACAGCCACGGCAGTGGGCAAGCTCAACTCCCCTGGGCCTATCCCCTTCTGCACGACCTCCCCTTCAAGGCTCCCCGTCCTGTCCAGGACCACCAGTGCATTGAGCGCCTCGTCGCACACCAATAGCCGAGCTCGCCCGTCGGTGGCCAGGGAAATGGGCGCGCCCAGCATAGGCTCCCCTGCGCCTGGGGCCTCCCGATGGCCTACGCTGCGTAGCAGCCGGAGTGGTCTGCTGGGGACGTGGTCCAGGTTCAGCACCGCCTCCTCCGCCTTCCTGAACAAACTGTCAAAAGGGAAGGCGGCCTGCTTGCTGCCTCACTCCGTGATAGGAACCTGGGCACTCACCGGCCGCAGATGCGCCGCCACCCGTGGGTGTAGCCACAATGTGCCCAGGACATTCCGCAGTGCCTCAATACCCTCGACCCTGTTTGTCTGTAAGAGAACCTTGCCTTTGGTGTCATACGCCAACGGGCCACTCTCCTTCCCCGCCAGGCCGCGGATTTGTCGTGCGCGCCCGCCCTGGTCGCGCACGAACTTCACCCCAGTGGGGAGACTGCTTGGGCGCTCTCCGCCGTTCACCACAGTCACCCCGAAGCCCCGACGCAATTCGCCCCGCTCGGCGCCGAGCGTCCCCAGCTGCTCCGTCAACGTCGACTCCGTGAACACTGTCACCTCCACCGGCGCGCGCCCCTTGCCCGGCCGGAGACCTGCTCGCCGCGACTACTCCTGGACGTTCTTCCGCACCACGGTCCGTAGCGCTTGTTCCGGACTCCTCCTCCCCTGTCTGAGCAAGAGGGCTACAAAGTTTATGGCGGCCAGCAGGACAGAATGGGCGACCAGCGTCACCAGTCACCGCTCCCGCTCATGACGGTCCCGGTACATGGCGACCTCTCCTCCTTCGGACATAGCCGCTGCCCACCCCTTGAGGCTGCGCATCCCACCGCAGGGGTGCGCGCGCCGGGCCAGGTGAGATTTCCCAATCGTGATATGAATAAGAAAACGGGCGTGGCAAGAGGGATTTTTGCACAGACCAACTGCCGGGGAGTACTCGAGGTGCGCAACCCGCTGATCTCGCCCGAACAGACGGCGCAGGATCGCGCTCGGGCACGCCACCAGCGCAGGCCCAAAGCCCTCTCAGCGCCGAGGTGGAGTACCTAACAGCGCATCGATCCGGGCCCACAGCCGCGTTTTGCCCTGGCCGGTGTGGGCGGAGAACACCACCAACTCCTCTATGCCCAGAGGCGCAAGCAGGGCGGCATTGCGCGCTCGCTGCTGGGCCAGCTGAGAGTGGGAGAGCTTGTCGCTCTTCGTGGCCACAACCACGGTGGGCAGTGCCAGAGTACGCAACCAATCCACGGTCTCAAGATCAAGTGGGCTCAGCTCGTGGCGTGCATCGGTGATGAGCACCACCCCCCGCAAAGCCCTAGCCTGCGTCAAGTACCCGGTGACCAATTCCCCCCACTGTTCGCGCACCTCGCGCGACACACGGGCAAAGCCGTAGCCGGGGAGGTCAACAAAGTAGAGCGAGTCGTTGATAAGATAGAAATTCAAATGGCGGGTCTTGCCCGGTGTGCTGCTGACCAGGGCCAGCTTTCGCCTCCCCACCAGGCAGTTAATGAGGCTGGACTTGCCCACGTTGGAGCGCCCGGCAAAAGCGATCTGCGGGCGCTCATCCTTGGGCAATTGTGCAAGGGTGGCGACGGTGCGCGCAAACTCGGCTTTGCTGACCTTCATCCCAACCCCTCCTGCCTGACAGTGGCCCGAGGCGCCGCGGCCTGTCTTTCACTGCTGCGGCTGATTCAGCGGTCAGGCTGTCTTGCGCGCCCGGCGCTCATACACGGGCTGGTCCCCTTTCATCACCACGTCGCGGGTGATGCGGCAGCCAACCACATCCGGCATCGAGGGAAGCGAGTACATGATATCCAACATCACCCGCTCCATGATGGAACGGAGGCCGCGCGCCCCGGCACCACGCGTGATGGACAGGTCGACGATCGCCTCAAGGGCGCCCCGGTCGAATTCCAGCTTCACCCCGTCCAGTTCGAAAAGACGCTGGTACTGCTTGGTCAGGGCATTCTTGGGCTCGGTGAGAATCGCCAGCAGGGCGTCACGGTTGAGCTCGTCCAACACGCTGATCACCGGCAGGCGGCCAATGAACTCCGGGATGAGCCCAAAGTTGAGCAGGTCCTCCGGCTGTACCTGATGGAGCAGTTCACCGACCTCCTTCTTCTGTTTGGCGGTGACCCTGGCACCAAAGCCTACCATGTTCTTGCCTACCCGCGCGGCGATGATCTTCTCCAGACCACAAAAGGCACCGCCGCAGATGAACAGAATGTTGCGCGTATTGACATTGATCAGAGCCTGCTCCGGATGCTTGCGCCCGCCCTTGGGCGGCACCGCGGATATCGTCCCCTCCAAGATCTTGAGCAGCGCCTGCTGCACCCCTTCGCCAGACACATCCCGCGTGATCGAAGGATTACCGTCCTTGCGGGCAATCTTGTCCACCTCGTCGATGTACACGATGCCCCGCTCGGCCCGTTCCACGTCATAGTCTGAGGCCTGGAGCAGCCGCACCAGGATGTTCTCCACATCCTCGCCCACGTACCCGGCTTCGGTCATGGTGGTGGCATCGGCAATGACAAACGGCACCTGGAGGAAGCGCGCCAGAGTCTGGGCCAACAAGGTCTTGCCCGTCCCCGTGGGGCCGATGAGGAGGATATTGCTCTTGTCGATCTCCACCTCATGGCGGCTCCCCTGGGAGTTGATGCGCTTGTAGTGGTTGTACACAGCCACCGCCAGGTTCTTCTTCGCCTGCTCCTGGCCGATCACATAGTCGTCCAGCTCCCTCTTGATTTCCGCAGGAGTGGGAATGCGGCGGATCTCCTGGCGCACGCGTCGTGCCCGCATCTCCGTGACCATGCGGCTGGCGCTCTCCACGCACTGGTCGCAGATGTTCACCTCCGGACCGACGATGATGCTATCCACCTGATGGGAATTACGCCCGCAAAAGGAGCAAATGTACAGCCGTTTGCGCGCCTCCTCCGTCATGGCCTCGTTCCGGACCAGATTCCCTCATTCGCCGCCATCTCGTCACTTGGTACTCTTCTTTCTCGTCAATCCCTTGCGCACCAGCACCTCGTCGATGATGCCGTACTCTTTGGCCTCCTCGGCAGACATGAAAAAGTTGCGGTCGGTGTCACGCGCGATCTTCTCCACCGGCTGGCCCGTGTGTTCGGCCAAGATCTCGTTGAGTTTCTCCCGCAACAGAAGAATCTCCTTGGCGTGGATTTCGATGTCGGATGCTTGACCCTGTGCTCCGCCCATGGGCTGATGGATCATGATGCGCGAGTGTGGCAGTGCCGAGCGTTTCCCCTTGGCGCCAGCCGCCAGAAGCAAGGCTCCTAAGCTGGAGGCCTGGCCCATACAGATGGTAGCCACATCCGGCTGGATGTACTGCATCGTGTCATAAATGGCAAGACCAGAGGAAACTACCCCACCAGGGGTGTTCAGGTACAGGTAGACGTCCTTTTCCGGGTCCTCCGCCTCAAGGAACAACATCTGGGCAATGACCAGGCTGGCCACCGCATCGTCGATAGCGGTGCCGATGAAGATGATGCGCTCCTTCAGGAGCCGCGAAAAGATGTCGTATGCACGTTCGCCTCGTCCTGTCTGTTCTATGACGATTGGCACCAGTCCCATCTGCTTCACCTCATCTATTCGTCGTGACTTATTCCGCCTCGCTGGCGGTCATTACCAAGGGCGCACTCGTCCGCTCTCGGTGTTCTACTTTTCGCTGCTTGATCTTCGCGTGGCGCGCGAGGAGATCAAGAACCCGCTGCTCCAACAGGTCCCGTTTGATCCGGCGGCGGGTGCGCTCATCAATCTCTCTCAATTCGCCGCCCTTCTGCTGCCGCAACTCAGCAACTACCTGCTCCACCTCCTCATCGCTGACCTGGATCCCCTCGGTCTTGGCAATCTGGTCGCGGATGAGCTGCCACTTGACCCACCAGATGGCGTCCGGCCGCAGCTTCTCGCGCAGCGCCTTCTCGTCGACGCGCCGCGTGCTTTCCTTTCGCGCTACCTCTACCAGGCGATCCAGGTAGAGCTCCACCATGTGGGCAGGCGCCTCAAAATTGTTGGCCTTGATCACTTCGTCCATCAACCGGTGCCGGAGCTGTTCCTGTGCCTCCTCGGCATAGTGCAGCTCCAGTTGCTTGCGCAGGTAGGCGCGCAGATCCTTGAGCGACTTAAAGTCGCCCACGTCCTTTGCCAGCTCGTCATCGATGTCCGGCAGCTCCCATTTGACCACCTCTTTTATCGTCACTTCAAAAAAGTCTTCGAGCTGGCGAGGGGCCTCGTTGGGTTTTGCCGGCGGGGCTTTACGCACCAGGCGGATGCGCCGCCGCTCACCCGCACGCGCGCCCAGCAGCTGCCGACTGAACGCCGCGTGCTCCTCGGTGGCAGGCGATTCGCGGAGCTCAATGCGCCGGTCCTCATATCGCTCGCCGAGGATAGGCACGCCTGTGCGGTCCAGGCGCTGCACATCCATGGTCACCAGGTGGCCAAGTTCGGCGCCGCCTTCCACCGGCCTAACCATGGCATTGTCTCGCCGGATCCTCTCCAGCATCTCCTCCACGTCCTTATCGCCCACCTGGTAGACTTCGTGCTCCACGGTCAGCCCTTTGTAGCGATCCACGCGTATGTCCGGTTCCACATCAATCACCAAAGTGACCGTGAGCCCCTTGTCCGGCTCGTAGTCGGTCTGAGTGATATTGGCCGAGCCCAGCGGCTTCAAGCCGTGCTCCCCAATGATGCGCGGATAGACTTCCGCGACCAGGTCCTCGAACACCGCCCCTTCAATCTCTTTACCGAACATCTCGCGCAGTAGAGACCGCGGCACCTTGCCCTTGCGGAAGCCTTCCAAGGTGACGTTCTTCTGATAGCGGGCATAGGCTTCTTCTAACCGCCGCGCCACAGTCTCGGCCGGGAAAGTAATCGTGATCTGCTTCTGCCACCGCTCCTTGTCTTGGATGTCGACCTGCAATGAAGTCTCCTCGCTACTTTTGCGTCGCAAAAACAACCATCGTGTGGCTGTCGGGTGATTAGTAGACCGGCGTATCCCGCTCAGCGCCGCCTTCTCTGTTCCCCCAAGGGGTTCCGACAACTCCGGCGCTGGCAGGAGAGCCCAGGACCTATTGGTGCGAGAGGGGGGACTCGAACCCCCACGCCATAAAGGCACTAGATCCTAAGTCTAGCGCGTCTACCAAACTCCGCCACTCTCGCGCAACCAGGCCGTAATATACATATTTTTGCCTGGATTGTCAACCGTTTTGTCCGTCAACAGGACCCAGCCGACGACCATTCGCCGCAGGCATCCTTAAGGACAAAAAAGGGGCTCAGCCAACTGAGCCCCTGGTGCGACCAGTACAAGGAAGGTTACTTGCGGAGCTTGTACTTCTCCATTTTGTTGTAGAGGGTGCCGCGGCTGACCCCCAAGATGTCTGCCGTCTTGCTGATGTTGCCCTTGGTCTCGGCGAGCACCTGTTCGATGAGGGCCTCTTCGGCTGCTTCAAGGCGCCGGTCTTCCAGGCGAAGGTGTACGACCTTCGGATCCTGGGGCGGGAGAATCTCCTCGGGAAGGTCGCCCACCTCTACCTTATCGCCGCGGGCCCTGATGACCGCCCGCTCTACGGCGTTGCGCAGCTCGCGCACGTTGCCAGGCCACTCGTAGCGGGTCAGAATCTCCTCCACGGCAGCAGAAAAGCCGCGAATGCGCTTGCCCGTGGCATCGCAGTAATAGTCCAGGAAATACTCTGCCAGGGGGATGATGTCGTCGGGATGGCGACGCAGCGGCGGCAGGTTGATGGAGACGACGTTGAGCTTGTAGTACAGGTCCTCGCGGAACTTGCCCTGATCCACCAGGTCGGCAAGATTCTCGCGCGTTGACGACACCAGGCGGACGTCCAGTCCGTAGGTCGTGACCCCGTCGGGCCCCTGGATCTCGCGCTCTTGCAGCGCCTGCACCAACCTGGCCTGGATGGATACCGGCATCGCTGCCACTTCATCCAGATAGAGCGTGCCGCCGGTGATCAGAGGGCTCCCCTGTACAGCGGGCTGCCGCAAGTCGGTCGCCTCCAGGTCGCCAGAACCGAAGAGTTGGGCCTCCAGCTGTGCCGGGCTCAGGGTGCCACAACTGAGTTTCAGATAGGGGTTGAGTCTTCGGGGGCTCAAGCAGTGGATGGTGCGGCTAAAGATCTCCTTGCCGGTGCCCACCTCGCCAGTGAGAAGGATGGGGGCGTTGGAATTAGCGACAGTGCCCACCTGGTGGCAGACGTTGCGCATCCTGCGGGATACAGCGACCACGCCGCTAAAGCGGCATTCCCGGCAATGACCCAGCAGCAAGGCATCGCTCAGGCCGCGCCTGGCCACGCGCTCGGCGGTGCGCTCCAGAGCGAACAGCACCTGCGACGGTCGGGCCGGCTTGAGCAGATAGTCCACTGCTCCATTCTTCAGGGCAACGATGGCCTCGTTGATGGCGCCATAACCGGCCATCACCACCACTGCGCATTCGGGCTGCTCGGCGCGGATCCTGCGGAGCAGTCTGACCTCCTCCACGGGCGGGGTCCTCATGGACAGCAGCACAAAGTCGTACCGTTCCCCGCGCTCCAGTGCCTCGCGTGCCTCATCGAGCGTCCTGACGGCAAAGATCGCCATCCCCTTCCGCGCCAAGGAGGCCTCCACCAGCGCCACCAGGTTCACATCCTCATCCACAAACAGGACCCTCTTCTCGCGCTCCATGTTGCCTTCCTCCGAATCCACGCGCTCGCTCCACTGCTCCCGAATCCTGGGCGCGCCGCCGGTTTCAGCCCTGGACGCTGCAGGCTGCAGCAGCTGGTCAGACTGCGAATTCTGGCGGGACCGCCGCGTAGGACAGGGCGGCGGCACAACTCCGTTCACGGCAACCGACAGAGAAGGCAATCATCGTACCAGAGTGGACGTGCCCTCCTCCGCCCGCCGGCCCAGTTCCGGCGCCGTCTTCTCTTCGCACCCACATGTTGGCCAAAGTATATACACAATTTGCAGCCAAATGTCAAGCAAATTCTGAAAAGTCGGCGGAGAAATGCGCACAAGGATCTGCCTACACCTCGCACACCCTCACAAAAAAAGAAAAGCGCGACGGAGTCTTTTCGTCTCCGCAGCGCCCGCAAAGAACACGGCGAGATGTCTCAAGAGAAGACACTGTCCCATCGTGAGACACGCCCCCCGCATGTCCCCCGCCACAGGTAACTGCCCCCTGTCTTGTGCTCAGCGCCTTGTCGCTAGGCTCCTCTCGCTCTGGGGGAAACGAAGGATCCTGGCTGCGGATCCATAAATGAGGGCCATCGGCTGTGTCACATCTATCCATTCAGGCAGCAGGAGCACCACCTGCCGCACCTCATTGTCAGCGAGGAGCCCACCGACCGCATGCTGTCCGTCCAGGGAGAACACATCGCGCTCCTCGCCAGCCACGACCGGCTTCCATTCACGCCCACCCTGAGCAACCCGAATCCGGTCGGGGTCAAACCACGCGCCTTCGGGCGCCAAGGCCGAAACGGTGAGGATCAGCGGCGTGACCCCTGCGCCCACTGTCTCCCGCGCGATGACCGCAAAGCGCTCGCTGTGCACCACCATGATGCTCAGTGCACCTGATTGGCTGCGCTCAGGGCGAATGACTACGGTGCGGAGCTGCGTATCCGTGCCCGGTGCGCAGTTCGCTATAGGCGCTGCCCCCCACAGGGATGCGCCACCACTCCCGCTCCATACGCCTGTCACTCCACATGCCAGAACAAGTCCCACGAGCAGCAGTCGTCGCACCATGTTGGTCCTCCCATTTCAGCCTTGTCATCACAGCTGCGGGGGAGAGCTACAACCTTCGTGCCACGTTCTGCGCCCACGGCGGACACTGCTAACCCGCAGATTTTGCTTACCCCAAAAACACCCCCGTCTGGGCCGCCGCTGACCGCCGGTGCCCCCAGGCGAAACGATGTTTACCGCTGAGACAGACGTCGGTGTGCAGCCCAGCGGTTCGGCACCCCGTGCAGGAGCACGCGGCCGATGACCATCAATCCGGCCAGAGTGCACACGGCCGCCTTGTACTTGACCACCTCTCCGTATCCGCCCAAGGCATAGACCACCGCGCCCCACAGCAGCGGTCCAGTGATAGCAGCCGCTTTGCCGGACAAGGAGTAAAGGCCGAAAAACTCACCCAGCCGCTCCTGTGGCACCAGAGTGACCAGGAGAGGGCGCGCGGCGGTCCAGGTGCCGCCCAGGAACATGCCAATGAAGCAGGCGAGCACCCAGAAGGCTGGCTTGTCGTTCAAAGCCACCACCAATGCCAGGCACACGATCCAGCCGTTGAGCACCACGGCCAGGGCGGACTTGGGCCCCAGCCGGTCTGTGAGCAGGCCAAAGAGAAAAGAACCTGCGGCAGCAGCGGTAGTGGCCACCAGGAAGAACGGCACCACCACCTCTGTGGCAAACCCCACGACCTTAACCGCATAGACAGCCATAAAGATGATGATGGTTTCCACGGCCTCTTCGTAAAAGAACTTTGCCGCCAGGAAGCGCAATACTCCCGGTGCCTGCCGCGAGCGGGTAAGCCCCTGCACAATCTGTCTGGTGGCTTGGTCGAACTGGGCAACGCCTGGGAACACAGGACGGAGCAACCGCTGCAGCACGAAGTGGTGGTAGACACCGACTGCGGCGCCTGGCCCGCGCCGCTCTCCGCCGCGAGCGACCTTGCCTGCGAGGGCCACCACCACCCCAAGGGGCATGAGCACCAGGAAGGGCAAGTAGGCAGCCGCAGGCAGAGCCGCCCGCACCGACGCCCGAGCCAGTTCGCCGGCCTTTCCCGCGATTGCACCCCGGTCACGCACAAACAAAAAGGTGGGGAGCGCGGTAAGGAGAAAGAGCACGGCCGTCGGGACAAAGCTTCCTACGTGCCCCGAACCCCGTGGTAGCCGCCGCAGGTGCCAGCCGGCAATCTTCCCGTCCCCTTGCGCCTGCCACCGCACCACGATCGCCCGGCGCGCCTCCCCGGAGCTGAACAGGGTAGTGTCGCGTGTGGCAATCTTGCTCTCCTGCTTCCACACCTTCCCCTCAGCATCCACTGCCGTCAGCCGATACTCGTAGTGTCCATCGCGGTCGACTTCAGTGTCGAGGTAGCAGGTCGCAGGTCCGGGCAGCTCTGCCACCACGACCTCAGAACCGCGAAAGGCCGGCACCTCCACGCCCAAGAAGCTGATTCCGCCGGTCACAAACGACATGACCATGAGGAGCCCAAAGAAGCTGCCTAGGTATCCCACAGCCACGCCGCACCCGGAGATCCTGCCCATAGTGGCCGGCGTGCTCACTTCCGGCAAGAGCGCGTTGTAAAAGACCAGGCTGCCCTGGTAGGCAAAGTTGGCTACAATATAGCACACCAGGGCGCCGAAGGCGGTGACCAGCACCCCCATGCCAAGTGCGCCAACAAGACCGATCAAGGCCGTCGCCGAGACGCACAGGAGCGTCAGGACCCTCAGGTACGGCATGCGGGCCTGATAGCGGTCAGAGACCACGCCCAATACTGGCATGGTCAGTCCCACCAGGGCCATGGACAGGGAGTTTCCCAGGCTGACCCACATGTCTTCCACGCCCAGATTGACGGTCATCCAGAGCGGGAAATACATGGTGACCACATTCATCGAGTAGATGGTGTTGGCAAAGTCGTAGGAGATCCACGAGGCAACGGCGCGGGTGGGTGCTGTGCGCATGCCGCCTTGCTCCGTCAAAGTCCCTGAGGATGGTAGCCCCAGGCGGTACTGTTCTGCGCCTCAGCTGTGGGTAGCTTGAGCAATGAGGCGCACCAGGCGATTGGTAAGGCCGCGGAAGCTCCGCTGCGGCGCCACCACTGCCGCCAAGATGGCCGGCTGCCCAAATGCCTCAATGAAGCGTACCACCACCTTGCGGCCATTCTGGTCCTCCAGCAACACCTCGGTCAGCCCTGCCAGCCCACCCAAGTCGCTGGCCGTGCGCTGCACCTGTTCCAGCACCAGGGCCGTCTCGGCCAAGAAGTGCTCCGGGATGGGGGTCTCTCCTGTCGCCCGTGCCAGGAGCAGACCATCGGCGGTAAAGAGGTAGGCCGCCTCGAAATGCCCCAGGGCGATAAGCTGCCTCATGGCCTGCTCGATAACCTCTTGCGGCGCCTGACCGGCATCGGCAGCAGAGACGGGTTTCTGTTTGGGAGGTGCAGCCTTGTCAAAGTTCAGACGGAGCATCTGTCCAGCCCGCTTCTAACGATGCGCGGCATAGCTGACGTTCTGCCGTTCCGTAGCCTGAACGTGCGCCACCACACGGTTGATGCACGCCCGCAACGACTCGAACACCCCAACGCCCTTGGTGGCCACAGCCTCGAAGTACGGGACGCCGCAGAAGTTCAGCTTCTCCTGCAACAGTGCAACAGGGAGGACCTCTGGTAAGTCGCGTTTGTTGTATTGCATCACCCAGGGAAACTCTGCAAGAGTACTCCCCCTCTCGATGAGGTACTCTTCCAGCTCGGCCATGGAAGCGAGGTTGTCGCTCAGGCGGTCTCGCTGCGAGTCCGCCACAAAGACAATGCCGTCCACCCCATCCAAGACAATCTTGCGACTGGCGTGGTAGTAGACCTGACCAGGGGTGGTGTAGACGTTGAAGCGGGGGCGCAGCTGTTTGATGCGGCCCACTTCCAGACGAAGGAAGTCGAAGAAGAGCGTGCGCTGCTCCCGTGTGCGCAGCGAAATGAGCTCCCCTCGCAGCCTGGGGTCAATGTGCTCGTAGATGTAGAGGAGGTTGGCGGTCTTGCCTCCCAGGCCGGGCCCGTAGTAGACGATCTTGAAGATGATCTCCTGTCTGGCGGCGTTGATGAACATGGCAGTCGTCAGCCGCGAAAGGAGCGCTCCAGTTCGCGCTTGAGCAGTTCACCAAACTCCATTTCCAGGAAGCGCGCGGCTTCTTCTTCTGCCCGCCGCGCCTCCTCTAAAATGCGGTTAAGCAGGGTCACTGCCTTTTGCGTGAAGATGCGCACGATTCCCAGGGCCACCGAAGGATCAAAGACAATCAGGAGCAGGTAGCTACCACCAACGCTGGAAATGTAGACATTGGCCTTGGTTCCTTCATGAAACAGCAGGACGAACTTTCCGGGTTCGCCCAGGAGGCGGGCGATCTCGGCGGTGGCGGAAAACTCCCCAGCGGCAAGGGCGGTCAGCGAGGCCAGGTCTATTTCCCCGCCTGCACCTCCCTGGCAAATGGGGTGGCCATTCATGTCCGCAAAGACGATGGCCCGCGCTTTAGTCTTGGACACCAGCTCCGTGACGATAGCGCGGATCTCCGCATAGTTGGACTCAGACAGCACAAGCCTCTTACTGCCTGTGTGAGGTGCAAAACCCATACCAGCTCTCCCCGTTACGGCAGGACCCTCTTCTCCCACAGCCGCAAACCTCACCTGGCTCACCTGTGGACTCAGGCCGAGGCTGCTCCACGCCTCTACTGACCCACGGCGAGTCGCTCTGCAAGATAGACTGGAAGCCCCGCGGCCCGGATCTTCTCTTGCGTAGTTTCAAATGCGTAACCGACGCGCACCAACTCGAAAGACCACGCCTCGGTGTCCAGCACCCCAAAACACGCGTCTGGATTGCCGTCACGCGGCTGGCCGACGCTGCCGACGTTGATCAGGTAGCGCGATTCCCTGTCAAGCTCCAGGCGCGTTGCGGTTTCAAGCTGAATTCCCTCCGGGCTACGCAAAGACAACACCAACGGCACGTGCGAGTGCCCGATGAAGCATATCTGCTCGGCAAACGCGCCGAAGCTGCGGTAAGCGTCCCCCACGGTCTCCAGGTAGTACCACTGCTCTGGCGCCTCTGGCGTGGCGTGCAGAAAGAGCAGGGTATCTCTGCGGTAGACGTACTGCAGGCCGCACAAGAATTGACGATGCGCCTTAGTCAGCATGCGACCCGTCCACTCCGCTGCCACCCGAGCCATGTGGTTGAAGTAGGTGGTTTCGGTGAGGCCTACGCTGGCAAAGTCGTGGTTACCGGCGATGATCACCGAGGCCCTGTTTCGCACCAGCTCGATGCACTCATTGGGGTTGGGACCGTACCCCACGACGTCGCCCAGGCAGATCACCTCGTGGACCTCCAGACCGTCAATGGTCTGCAACACCGCAGTGAGGGCCTCAAGGTTGCTGTGGATATCCGAGATGATCGCCAGGCGCATCATCAAGACCCTCTCAGATTGCCTGCCTCACCTGTGGGCTGAAATATACGACCCCAGGTTTGAGAAAGCAAGCACTATTTGCGAAAAGTGCCGGCTCCGGCGCTAGGGCAGACCGGGCTATTTGCCCAAATGTGCAGTTATTGCCATCTTCCATACGCGCGGTGCCGTAAGCTTTGACCTTGGTCAGAACACGCTCACAGCATCCACACCGGGTCAACGTCCACGGAGACGCTCACGCTCTGGTCCCGGTGCTCTCTCTGGTAGCGCTGCAGGGCCTGGCGCAGGGCACCCCTCATGAGCCTGCCACCTGGATCCTGGCTCCTTGCCCCCTTGAGCACCACTTGCCAGCGGTAGTGCCGCTGCAGGCGCGCCAACGGTGCGGGCAAAGGCCCGAAGCAGCGGAATGGTACGCCTTCCTTGGGGAGAAAGGAGGCAAAGACCCGTGCCGCTTGTGCCGCCTTCGCCTCTTTGACGCTCTTGAAGCAGACCACCGCCAGTCGACCGAAGGGAGGATAGGATAGCTGGCGCCGGTCGGCGATCTCCTGGGCGTAGAATCCGACAAAGTCGTGGTGCTGGGCAAAGCGCAGGCAGGGGTGGTCTGGCGAATAGGTCTGAATCACCACCTCGCCGCGCTTGTCCGCCCGGCCTGCCCTCCCTGCCACCTGCGTCAGGAGCTGGAAGGTCTGTTCGGCAGCGCGGAAGTCGGGAAAGAAGAGCCCGGTGTCAGCAGAGATCACCCCGACCAGGGTGACACGCTGGAAATCCAAACCCTTCGCCACCATCTGCGTTCCCAACAGCACATCGAACTCCCCGCGCTCAAAGCTCTCCAGGATGCGATCGTGCGCCCGTCGTCCCCTGGTGGTATCCAAGTCCAGACGGGCCACGCGGGCCTGGGGGAAGAGGTGCGCCAGAGCTTCTTCCACCTTCTGCGTGCCTGTGCCCTTGAACAGGATGTGGGCCCCGCCGCAGTTGCTACACACCGTGGGTGCCCGCCTGGTAAACGAGCAGTAATGACACCTGAGCGTGCGGTGGTGCAGATGAAACGTCAGCGTCACATTGCAATTGCGGCACTGCTCCACATGTCCGCACTCATGGCACTTGATGAAGGTGGCATACCCCCGCCTGTTCTGCAAGAGAATGACTTGTTCACCCAATGACAGCTTTTCTTCCATCTTCTGCTGCAGGAGGCGCGAGAAGATTACCGGCTGATGGGGCTTACTCCCGCGTCGCTCCGCGGTCATGTCCACAATGGTCACCTCGGGCATTGGCACATGGTCGATCCGGTGCGTGAGCGTCAGCAGGCGGTACTTGCCGGCCTGGGCATTGAAAAAGGTCTCAAAGGAGGGCGTGGCGCTGCCCAGGACCACCACTGCCTTGTTCAGTTTGGCGCGCATGACCGCCACATCCCGCGCGTGGTAGCGGGGGTCGGTGTCCATCTGCTTGAAGGTGGCCTCTTGCTCTTCATCGACCACCACCAGACCCAGGTTCTGCACTGGGGCAAAGACTGCCGAGCGCGGCCCGATGACGATGCGATGTGCCCCTTGGCGGATCCGCCGCCAGGCATCAAAGCGCTCGCCGGCAGAGAGGCGACTGTGGAGCACGGTGACCTGCTCGCGGAAGTGCGCCCGGAAGCGCGCCACAATCTGGGGCGTGAGGGCGATCTCCGGCACCAGAACGATGGCGCTCTTGCCCATGGCCAGCACCTGGCGGATGGCCTCAATGTAGACCTGGGTCTTACCGCTGCCGGTCACGCCATGGAGCAACAGCGCCGAAAAGTTCCCGCCGCGGAGCCCCTCACTGATGGCTGCCAGAGCCTGCTCTTGCTCTTGGGTAAGTTCAACCTGCTTCGCCTCCGGGATCGGCACGCGCTCGTAGTAGTCACGCGAGACCTCCCGGCGGAACATTCTCACCAGCCCCGCCCTCACGAGCGCGGCCACCGACTGGCTTGAAGCCTCGGCAGCGCGCACTAGGTCGGCCAGGCTCGTCTGGTGCTCCTCGCTCCCCAACAGCACACGCAGGCATTGCGCCTGGCGCGGCGCGCGTGGTGCAAGCTCCCCTATGACCGCCTCCCACTCCTCTGCTGAGCGCCCTTCCTGCAATGCCACCCAACGCTCTGTACGCACGCCCACTGCCACCTTTGGCAGCACCTCTTCCACGCGCACCAATCCCTGTGCCTGCAGCTGCGCCACGGCCCAAGCCACCCCGCGCACGCCAATCTGCCGCTCCAGCTGCACCGTGCTCAGGGGTTTTCCGGCCATGAGCGCCCGCACGATGAGCGCCTGGCGTGGGGCGCGCCGTTCCAGCTGCGCCACCTCCTCTGGGTCCAGCTGCCGTTCCAACCTCACCTGTCGCCGCGACTCGATATGGATGCCCGCTGGCAACGCCGCTCGCAGCACCTCACCCAGGGGACAGATGTAGTAGTCGGCAATCCAGCGACAGAGGAGCATCATCTCCTCGGAAAAGAGGGGCTCTGGGTCCAGAATGTCCGCGATCTCCTTCAGCTCCGTCAGGTCGGTGTGCTCGAGCAATTCCACCACGAACCCGGTCAGGCGCCGCCGGCCGAACGGCGCTACGGCCCACTGACCCACCTTCAGGCTCTCGCGCAACTCCTCGGGCACACGATAGGTGAAGGCATGGTCAACCGGAAGCGGAAAGACGATGTTCGCGTAAGGGGCTCTCATGACGCGTGGCTCGGTGTCCTATACTGGCGGTCACATGCCCGCGGCAAGGTAGCGCTGCCCCAACTGCCGGAGCATCTCCTTGTCCGCCTCCGTCAGCTGGAGCCCCTCGATGTACCGGTCGAACTCCACCGGCAGGGCGTCAATTGCGGTTGGTCCACCGAGCTCTCCCTGCTCGGCACCCTCCTGCAGGAACTGCCGCTCCAGGTGAAACGCCTGGGGAAAGAGGCCTTCGATCTTGCGCACGTCCAACTGAACCAGGGTTTCGTGCCGCAGGTGGTTCAGCGTGACGCCCACAATGGCTCCCTCTGGCACCTCCGCACTCAACGCGCCTAGGCGGTCGTAAATCTCCTGGGCCGTCAACCCCCGGCAATCCACGGGCGGGAATTTGCACATGGGGCGCGCGGCAACGGGGATCACCTGACGCTCGCCGCTGTCCAGATCCACCAGCAGGACCCCGGGGTCGTTGTTCCACTCATTGAGGCTGGTGCGCTCCGTAGCCCCGGAGTAACAGGCGTGGGGCTTGGGACTGATACGCCGATGGTAGTGCCCCAAGGCAATGTAGTCAAAACGCAGGCCGCGCACCACCTCGACGTCCGGGATGCGCTGCTCGTTGAATTCTCCCATGGAGTAGGTCTCACCGCCGACCCAGGCGCCATGGACGACCAACACATTGCGCCGCGCTCCCTCGCGAAAGCTTACAGCCGCAAATGCCGCCTCCAGCTCCTCACTCAGCGCACAGTGGGGGATGCAGTGAAAGTCAACATCGCGCACGGTGAACCGCTCGTACCTGGCACTGTAGGCTGCGTGCACACTTGGAAAGAGGGCAATGGTTTCGAAGATTGAACCGGTGGCGGCAATTCGCGGCGTCGAATGATTGCCCGAGACCATGACGATCTCCAGGCCCGCAGCGACGAGCCGCTGCAGGCCTTCCAAGGCCACGCGAATCGCGCGGTTGGTCGGACGGGAAGTATGAAAGAGGTCGCCGGCGTGCACCACCACGTCCGGCGCCAAGGCAAGGGCCGCCTCCACTACCCGGCGCCAGGCCTCATAAAAGTCCTGTTCCCGTTGGTTTAGACCGGTACGGGGATCGATCTTCCCGTACTCCGAATATCCGAGGTGAGTATCCGCTACGTGGAGAAGCCTCATACCGCTCCCTGCTTTGTTGACCGTCGCATGTAATTCTATGGAAAATTCTTTTCTGATGCAAGGAAAAGTTCGCCGGGCTCCGCGGAAATGATCCCCCCTCGGCCGGCTTTTCTCTGCCCCAGGAAGGGGTCGCCCCGCACACCGGCCAAAGCGTCCGTGCGCACGGGGCGACCGAGTGACGGTGATTCGACAGGGTTGACTAGGTCACTTGACGAGCTCGGCCTTCAGCACGGCCACCACCGCCTCCTGCGGCCCCTTAGTGGTGACCCTGCCCACGACCACGAACTCCCCCAAAGGCGCAGTGACACTTGTGGTAAGGCTCACACCGGGAGGGGGGCCTCCGCTGATATCCAATTTCTCCAACCTCACTGCTCCGGCACCTTCGTCCAAGTATTCGACCCTCGCAGCATAACAGACGGCCGAAAGACGTTCTCCCAGGCCGAACTGCATCCTCATCAGCTCACCGCTGTAGACGACTGAGGTCTCCGAGCACCAAACAGGGTAGAACAGGATCTGGGGTTAGGCAGCAACGGAAAGCTGTGGCCCGGTTTCGCCAGCTAAAAAGCGAAGATTCCGCTGGCGCTTTGGGGTGGGATGTGACGGTGGTCAAGGTGAAACCCTGGGCCAAACCTGGGTGTTGGCGCGCGCTCAACGCTGCTGTTGCTGTCTCTCGCCACTCTGAGAACGAGGACGCGGCCCACCGGGGGCCCGTCCCCAACGGAGCGGCAACGCGACAGCCAACTCATCCATCGCCCCGGCCCGAGGCGAGCGAGGACCCAGACGGTGGGCAAGGCGGACGCGGGTTTTGCCGACACCACCAACCAGCGGAGCCAGAGAAATTTGAACCGGCTCACCGCAAAGAACAGAGGGGATTTCCCATGAAAGCAACGGCGCTTGAAGCAGTTGCGCTCTTCTGCCCCCTCATGGCACTGACAGAAGAGCGCCAGGTCCACGCTCGCGGCGACTCCGTTGTCGCCCACCGCTACTTCGACGCGAACCGTCTCACCTACGTCATCCGCAACGACGGCCTCTTTGGCCATCATTCTGTCTATGGGACCAATGACTTCCGCCAGGACAGTGCATGGCTCGTCTACTCCTCAGGGCCGTGGATGGGCGCGACTGTCGACGGGCAAATACGGGCTGCCTGCGCCGACTTTACCACCGACTCTGTCGGTGGGGCAATAGATCCCACAGGCAGGCCAATTGGAAAGGGCGACTCAACCTTCAGGGTCTACAAGATCTTTCGGGGGAATACCCCGGCCAGCAATCCGCATTATGCCCAATGGCTTAAGGCTTTTGGTGCGCCAAGCGATGACCACGAGAACCCGGTGCTCCTTGGCGACCAAACGCGCTGGTGCTCCTTTGTGGACGCCTACGCAGAAGACAGAGTAGGCGATATTTGCCCGCCACAGGGTGTGGAAGTACATGCCACGTTCCGGGGCTGGAAGACCATCGATGACATCCTGTTCAGTCGGTTGCTGTTGTTCAACAAGAGCCTTCACACGTGGCGTGACTGCTACGCAGGTCTCTATTCCGACGCCGACGTGCAGGATGTCTCGCCCAACCTGGTGGGGAGGACAGCACGGCGCACCTCGTGTACACGTACGAAGCCCGCAAGGGCTCATGGAGGTGGGCTGCGAGTTTTGCGATCGGCTATGCGGTTGTAGAGTCCCCGGGTGAAACGGCCCTCACCTTCTCCGTCCTGAAGGTGGGCTATCGCAACGTACCACTGCTAGCTCTCCGCGAATGAAGCATGTCCCGAGGGAGTGGGCAGACTCAGACTATCAAAAGCCCACGACTGCCCAGACAAGGTACTATCGGCTGCAGGCTCGTGACGCCCGAGGCAACTTTGCCCTCGACCTCATCACCGGCCGGCCTAGGACCTGGGCCTTCTCCGGGGACCCCATCGCTGGCACAGGCTGGTTGGACACCCTGGCTGCGGACCGCCGGGTGATGGTATCCATGGGCCCCTTCCACCTCCAGGCCGAGGACAGCACTTCGGTGACTTTTGCGATGAGTGCGACAAAGAGCACAAGCTCCCTTGTCACCGTGGGTGACCTGAGAAACCAGGCTCGCGCGCTGCGGAACGTCATGCGCCGAGGTGCGGCCCTCTTTCGCACCACCCCCATAGCCAATGACCAAGAAGGCATCAGAGAAATGCCCATCCACCGATTCAACCTTCAGCTAATTCAGGCGTTGCGCTTCCGGCCCCGCTACGATCCTGCCTTTCTGGCCTACAAAGCGGTGGCCCCCACGATCCGCGGCGCCGGTATGGGCGTCCACTGCATACCATGGAGGTCACGATGAGCACCCCCCGTCAGGGGCCTTGTCACCAGGAAGCGGTTCAGTGCTCAGGATCGCCTCCAAGCTCCTGGGCAACCTAAGCCAGCGCTGGATTCTTATCCATATCTCTCGGGTGGAATTTGTCGATGCGTCTGGACGGGTGGTACATGACGACGGAACCTCTTGACTCGTTAGCCTTGACGGCGTTTTCCAGCCTTATGTGCGCCTCCGGACGGAAGCTACATCGACGGGCTCAATGCTGGATTCAGTTGGAGTCCCCCTGCTGCGGCACTGTGGCCCGTTCCTTTTGGCTATGAACTGTCGCTCATCCCTGGTCATGTCTACGGTTCGAGTGGACGCACCTGCAGGTTTCCCCCCGGTACCTGGTCCTTTCCAATGCCCCTGAGGGCAAGCTTTCCTGGACGGTGAGCGCGCGCACCGCATACGGCCGGTTCGCTTTACCCGATACCTTTGCCCTCATGCTGCCCCCGCGAGAGGACCTCCCTTCGACCAGCCTCCAGGGCCGAATGCAGCTGCCGCCCTCAACCGAAGTAGGTAGCTACGCGCTGCGGATGCCCGGCAGGAACCCGTTCCTGTTCATTCTCCCAGACCGCTACAATCTCGTGGTGCTCAAGCCAGAGCACGATTCCTGGCGCGTCGTCGTTGGGCAAAAGATCAAGGTTGGCGAAAAGGCTCCCATGGCCATCGGGAAAACTTTGGCCTTCTATGCCAAAAAGTCCCTGATCTCCATACCCCCCAGACGGTACGCTTACGTTGGCGCAAAGCCAGAGCACGAACCAGGGCGACAACGTGCAGAACATGTCGCTCTATCAGGACATCTTCACCGTGTTAACAGGGATTTCGGGGTTGAAACAGTGAGAGATCTTCAGCGTGAACCCCGATGGCCAGCTGTCTCGGCTCAGCGTGCTTCCACTCACAGGATGGAGATCTGGATCTTCATACCTGTACTACCACGCTCCCTGGCTCGTGTTTGTCCCACCCAACCTCTACGTTGGCAAAGGGGGTTGGGGGGTGTTTGAGCTCAGCGACCCCGCGGCTCCGCAGCTTCTGAGCCACCTGCCCGATTCGGTGCAAGTGATCGGCTGGGCCGCAGCCGGCGAGCGGGTATGCACTTGGGGGGAGCAGGCCTGCTCAGGCTCTACGATGTTTCCACCCCCAGCAGTCCTCGGCTGCTGCATCGCGAAAAACTATGGGGGAAAATCAGCCGGGTGCGCCTGCGCGGCTCGCATCTGCGTATCTGCTACGGCCAGGGAGTGCATTTGGCGGAGTTTGCGCCCGCGAGAGCTCCGTCTTGTAGGGTTTCTTCCTACGCACGAGTCCTGCACCGTGATCGAAGCTCACCTCTTCACCTTGACCTATCGAGGGCCCCTGAGCATCTATGCTTTTGCTCCCAGCGTCAGCGCCCCTGCACAGCAGTGCGGGGAGCCCGCCCTGTTCTCTCTGTCCAGCCCGTAACCGAAACCCATCCAACCTCGGCACGTGGGTTCGCTTCTCGTTGCCAAGCAGGCAGCGCGCCAGACTGCTCGTGTTCAACATCCGCGGCGAGCTGGTGCGCACTCTGGCAGGGAGAGACAGCTCAGGGCGCACCGGTAGTCGTCTGGGATGGTCGCGACCAGGGGGAGAACAGGTGGGCTCTAGTCTCTACCTGGTGCAGTTGCCGGCGGGCGAGCGCGTGGCCACGCAAAAGGTGGTGCTCTGGCGGTGTCAGGGCCGAAGACAGCAGCAGCGCCTTTTGCCCAGACTCCGCTCCGGGGAGGCGCGCATCCCTGCGCCGGGCATGCCCCAGCGCCCCAACTGTTTCTGGACCCAGGTGGCGAAGCAGGGGCTTGGCCACAAGAGTGCGCGGCGTGCGCCCTCTCGGCGGTAGGCGTCTGGGCTCTTATCGGGTGCACTGGCTGTCGCAAGGGAATGGCCCTCGCGACTCGGCGGGCACACAGCGAAACGCCCAGCGCGCCAAACGGCGCGCCAGCCTTCTCGAGGCGCCGTTGGCTTTCATTACGTCAAGGCTAAGACTGCAGGGCGAAGGTTAAAGCGCTCCAGGAATCCACGTGCGCCGGTGCGCCTTCCCGCGGGTTAGCAGGCCCCCGGCCGGCAGCAACCTGCAATTGGCCGACCCCGGTTCTGCCGCCTTCAGTGCCAAGACCCGTTGGCGGCTCTCCGTGCCCACGCAGGTACCAGGAGTCGGTCAAAAAAGAGGGCTCCACCTCAGCGGCAGGTTCCCACCGAAAATGAAGCCTGAGGTGCGGGCGTTGAGGAAGGCCCACACGCTCAATCTCCCTGCTGAGGGGCCCACCAGGAGCACGGGGAGCAGCTCATCGCGGTCGTGGTCGCGCACGGCCCCGACGCCTGCCTCAAAGCGCACAAATGCCTCGCCCTTAATGCGCCGATAGTCCTGCGCCAGCTGGCGGTAGCCCGAGTACAGGAGCTGACTTTGCTCCAGGAGCGCCGACTGCAAACGGAAGTGCCTCTCGTAGGCAGCGTTCATGCGCTCGTAACAGGCCAAGAGCGAGTCGGCAGCCTGGGCCCGACTGAGCGCCGCGCTCAATTCTTCACGCGCTTTGAGCGCCTCCTTGGCCGTGGCAAGAGGAACGGCCAGATACGTCTGCCCGTTGATGTTCACCAGGTAGTTGCCGGCACTCGAATCCATCACCGCGCAGTGCTGGCCATGCACCGGCAGCACACCCACGCTTACAAGGCACACCGATGCCACATGGCCCAGCCACCAGCGTAAGGGGCGACTCATCTTTTTCCCTCCCGCCTGCGAGGGCAGCCATCAGCGTGGACCGCTCCCGTAGGCCCTGCCAAAGGCCTCGAGGACCTCCTCTGCGCTCATCCGCTCAATGGCTGCTGTCCGCTTCTCCTTCTCAGCCTCCAGCATAAGGATGCGCCGCATGTAGGTTGCACGCTCCTTGCGCATGGCCTCTTGGGCTTGTCGCAGTTCTCGCTTGGAGAGCGCGTACTCCCGTCGGAGCTCCTCCAGGCGCTGCTCCAGTTGTGCCAGCTGGGCTTCCCTTGCCTGCAGCGCCTGCAGCAAGCGGCGCCGCCTCGCCTCGGCCCAGAGGGACACACCCAACACCGCGCCCACTGCCGCTAGGGCAAACACTACCCCAGTTTTGGCACTCAGGCGCAATTGCCACACCATGCCGCCGAGTAAGATCAGGCCGACCGCCACCAGCGCCATAGCATAAGCATCCATAAGCTACCTCCGACCTGAGGGGCCAGGCACGCCCGCCTCTGCCTGGGCCTCTTTGCGCTTGCGCCGCCTTTCCACTGCCTGGATGAGGCTGTGTACCGGCTCGGAGCCAAGCCCCACCACCACCCCGCTGATCGCCAGCGTGAGGCCGCGGGGCCAGGTGGTCAAAAAGTCGATCTGCAGATCCATGTTGAAGGTGCGCACCACGTCGATGTGGGTCAACGCACACATGGTTATGCCAAGGCCGCTGGCTACCACGCGGGCGGCCGTGGCAATGGCGAGGTGGCGAAGCAGTTGGGGGCTGATGACAGGGATGCGGCCAGAGTAGCCCGTCTTCTTGCCCAGAAGCGCATCACGAATCAAATAGAGCAGGGCTGAGGTATCGACCACCTGGTAAAAGCGCGCGCCAGCCGCCCGCCGGGCAAACCGCTCCCGCAACTTCTCGGCTCTTGCTTGCCACCACCGGTACCATCCGCACTTGTACTCCAGCAACCCGTACCAGGACATCAGCACCTCCATGGACCGCTCCACCAGCAAAGCCAGCACCAGGATCAGCAGGTACAGGTAGGTCACATGCAGGATAACCTCGCTCACAGTCTGGTTCTCCATGGCCAGATACCTCCGGCTCAGACGTACAGATACGGCTTTTTCTGAAACACGGCGATCGCGCGCCTAGCCTGGGCAGAGCCCTCCCATTGCCGTCGATAGGCCGTGACAAGCTCCTGGAACAGGGCAACAGGGAAGTTGGAGCCAGGGCACACGGTGCTGACCAGTGCCCGATGTGGCACGATGGCGCTGTCAAAGGCCAGCGGGATCTCATAGAGAAACGTCCAGAGTGCAACCACGCGCGCAGCGGCGTCCAATTGCGCCTCCGAAGGGGTCAACAGACCGTATCGACTGTCGTGGTTGGCGAAGGGCTGTGCCGGGTCTGTTTCAAAGTTGCCATTGAAGGCGATGCCCAACGAGCGCAGGTTATGCCCGCGCACGTGATTGCCGTAGCGATCCCAGCGGCAGAACCCGCAGATGGTGCCGTCCACCAGCACTACGCAGTGGTAGCCGGTGACCCACCCTTTCTGCTTGATCAGGCTCACCACCTCCGCAAACGTGGTCTCGCTGTGCATGCCCGTGTGGTGGAAAACGATCAGGTCCGGATTGGCAGGGCGGCGGTGCACATGTTCCAGCGCCTGTACGTCGATCCCCCCGTCGTAGGGCACGCCAATGAGCCCTTCGGCGAACGAGAGGGCAGCCGGAGCCGCTGTCGCTGGTTGTGGCTGCGCTGCCGTGGCCTCTTCTTCGCCGCCGGACTTTAATACGGTGATCTTGCGCCTGGTGACAAATTCGATGAGAAAGTGAATCGGTTGTGCGCCGGCACCAATCAGGATGCCGGTGAACACCCAATCCAGACGCAGGGGCACACCGGAGGCTCCGCCAGTGAGCTTTGCCAGGAGGCCAAAATGGGTCACCGAGCAGACCACCACGCCGGAGAAGGCGCCCACCATCTGCAGCCAGAAGGTGCGCAGGACCTTGAGGCGGTCCGGGGGCGGCATCGCCTCGACCAGAGCCGTGCCCTCAGGGATTGCCTCCTCCAGCTCTGTCTTGCTGGTGTCAGGGCGCAGCCCTTCGAGCTCTCGGAGCCTGGCAGCGAGGACCGCGCGCTCCTCCGGAGAGAGCGCGTTGCCCTCGCGCGCCAGCCTGGCGCGAAGTGCCTCCAGCTCTTCTGCCTGCAGCTCCCGCGCGTCGCGCTCGTGGCGGGCGCTCAACTCCTCCACCAGCCGTTCAGGTACTCCGCTGGACTGCGGTGTGAGCTCCTCGGCATGGAACAGGACCTTGTCGAACAAGGTCTTGACCAGCTGCAAGACCCGCTCAATGGTAAAGGCAAGGCCCATGGCCGCGGTCAAAGCCACCAGAATCTGCTGATAGTCATGGTCCATCGGCACCTCCCTCCCTTGGCGTGGACTGCGCCGAGGGGAACATTTGACCTTTTGCGCGGGATGACGCGACCTTCACTGCTGCGCTCCCTCTGGCAGCGACGGCACAGGCTCCTGCTCCACAGGGTGCACCTCCTGGGCGAACAGGCGCAGCAGGCGCTCAAAGTCACGGATGCCCACCTGGTACAGCTCTCCCTGGTTGGTTTCGATGCACAGCACGCGAGGGCCCTCAGTGAGCAGAAATGCCCGGCGGCCGTTGGCGAGCACAAAGTGGCCGCTACGCACAGTGCGGGTCGCGGTGCCGCTCTTCTTTTTCACCGGGCGCCAGGGATTGGCGGCCGTCAGCTCTTCAGTCCAAGCGCGTTGGACGTTCACAGCCGTGAGCACCCGCTCGCGATACATCGGCACTTTGAGAACAAGCCTGCCATCAGCCAGAACCAGCCGCCCGGGAGTACGCAAATGGTACACCCACATCCCGATGGCGAGGCAGACCACACCGCCAATCATGTAGGACAGGGGGTGCTGTCGCCCGCGCAGCACACCAAGGAGCATTAAAGCCCCCATTACCAGCGTGGCGATGCCCGCAATGGCCACGACCTTCAGTTGCGGGAGGGTATAGCTCATAGAGGCCTCCATGAGTTGCCGCCACACAGCCAAAGTCCAACCCCGACCCCCCGGGTCAGCCACCTCGCATACTCCGGCCGTAATATAACACCTACAGGTGAGCAAGTCAAGAGAAAGCGCGCGGAAAATATCGGACGGGGTCTTCTTGTGGGAAGGGAAAATTTGTCGCAGCCCAAGGTGCCTCGCCAAGGGCCGAGGGGGAACCCCGGTCAGAGTTCAATACAGGGCAAGGCTGGCAAACGTGACCACGGAGCCATTGCCGTCCATGAGCGCGTGGCGGTAGTCGAGCAGAACCCCACCCCGCACTTGCAGCGCCCGCATCAGAGTGTAGATAGGGGGAAAACCGCAGACCCGGAAGCGATTCCCCGCTGCAGCCAGCGACGGGGCCATCCCCTCCGCATCGCCCGAGAGCAGAAGCTGGATGAGGTCCTGATCGTGACTGTGCACCAGGGCCAGGCGTGAACCATCCGCTGCCCAAGGGTCGCCGTAACGCGGACCCACGTGGGAAAGATCGGCACTGGCCAACATTATCACCCTTCCGGCAAAGGTCCCAGCCACCTGCGTTAGCGCCGCGGCAAAACGGTCCACCGATTCTCGCACGGGTCCGTCACCGATCACCTCCGTCGGCGAGAAGGAACACAACAGAGGAACAATTCGCACCTCCGGGCCAAAGAGGTGCTGCAAAAAGATGACCTGGAACTCCACGGTGTGTTCGGCGCGGTGCGCCATTTCGCCAGCGAACAGGTCCTCACCCCACTGACACGCCAGCGCGTGCATAAACTCGCCATCCGTACGAGCCACCCCCAGCGGGGTGCGGAAATCTTTGCTTGTGCCGGCAAACGGCGCTGGGAGAGGCAGGTGGCAGGTGGCAGGTGCCGAGCACCACAAAGAGGTCGATGGGCCCTGCCGCAGCCAGCAGGCGATAGGCGCTGCCATAGGAAGGCCCTCCTGCCCGCAAATCGATGTGCGGCACCACGCACCCCTTGAGCATCTCCGGGGCAAAGGGAAGGTCTGCGAGAATCCCCGCCTCGCAATAGCCCTGAAGAAGCTGCCGCAGCTCGGCCGGCTGGGCGGGATAGCTCTGCCCGGCGTGTGCACTCTCCCGCACCGGGGCATTCCGGAATTCCGCTTCCACGCATTGGCGGTAGGCGGCAAAGCGTTCGTTGTCCAGCAACAGGTGCTCGTCGAGCGCGCGCACCAGGTTTGCCAATTGTTCCTCGAACAAAAAGGTACCGAAGGTGCGCAAGTAGGCGGCACGGATGTCCAGCAGGGAGTGCTGGCCGTCCATCAGCTGCAGGACGTAAGCCAGGTCTTTGGTCACCACGACCGCGCCCTCGGAGAGCCGGGTGGGATCGTGCACGGCCAGGACTTTACGTCCGTTGCGCACGATGGGTGTTACCTCAACGGGGCGAAGCTTGGGGTACTGTGGCAGGGAGTGAGTCAAAGAGACTGGTGATCTCCTTTGAAAGGATGCCTGCATCCGGTTCAATCGTAGAGCAGGTACTTTCGGCGCATTTCCAAGAAGCGCTGCAAGTCCCCTTGCCACGAGGCGATGATGTGCTGGGGGGACTCGCCCCGCATGAGCGCCGAGGTCACCGCCGTGGAGCCGGTCATCAGGCGCATGCCCGACTCGCGAATCACCAACTGGTCGCCGTGCAGGTCACGAACCGCGGCCAACAGGTGAATGCCGAAATCCACCGCCCGAAACACGGTCGGATCGGTGATCTGCAGGCGCAGCCCTTTGCAGCGTTGTCCCTCGTACTTTGGGTTGGTGGCCATGCCCGGCATATCCACCGGCACGAGGGAGGTCGTATCACAGACCAAGCCAGGAAAAGACTGCGTTCGCAGGGCTGCCAGCAGACGGCCATGATCGATCCAGGGCGCGCCACAGACTTCGAAGGGGGTGGGCGTGCCGCGCCCCTCGGCCACGTTCGTGGCCTCCAAAAGACCAATCCCTGGGTAGAGCAGTGCGGTGGCGGGAGAGACAATGTTCGGCGAAGGTTTCACCCACGGAAGACCGGTATCAGCAAAGCACATGGGACGGCGCCAGTTCCTCATGGTGACCACGGTCAATTCTGCCCTCGTGCCTCCTGCCAGCCACCCCTCCTCATTGAACATGCGCGCCAGCTCGCCGATAGTCATGCCGTGGCGGAGAGCAATGGGGTGGATGCCGACAAATGAGCGGTTTTCCTGTTCCAACACCGGCCCTTCAACCATCGTTCCACCAATGGGATTCGGCCGGTCCAGGACCACGAAGGGAATTTGCTGTTCGGCGGCCGCCTCCATGGCCAGCGCCATGGTGCTGATGTAGGTGTAAAAGCGCGTGCCCACATCCTGAATATCAAACAGCAGCACGTCCAGGTCGCTCAGCATCTCGGGAGTGGGCTTTTTCGTTTCGCCGTAAAGACTAAAGACAGGCACCCCTGTTTTGGCATCCACCTCAGTGGCGATTTGCACTCCTGCCTCGGCCGTGCCCCGGATGCCATGCTCAGGGGCAAAGAGCTTGCTCAGCGTCACCCCAGGCGCTTGATGAAGAAGATCGGCGATGTGTCGTCCCTGCCGATCGATGGCCGTGTGGTTGGTGACCACACCCACGCGCTTGCCCTGGAGCAGCGCATAGTTGCTGGCCACCAGCACGTCCAGGCCGCTCTCTATCGACGGGGGGTTCGGGTCCCGCGCCGGACTACAATTGAGCGCCCCTAAGAGAAAGAGGCCCCAACTACAGAATCGAACGCGCATCGGTCTTTTCGCTCCTTCCGGTGCTGGCCGAAACCACTGGGAACCGCACTATGTCCCCAGGACGGACCTTCTGCAGGTCCTTGCCAAAGTTATAGTCCACTACCAGCCAATAGGGCACGTCATAGACCTCTCGGCAAAGCGAGTAGACGTTCTCCCCTGGGGCGATTTGGTGCGTACGCACGCTATCCACGCGGAAGCGCTGGAAAAAGTCCTCTCGAATGCCCTGATGGTACTCGATCCGGCGGCGGCGGAACTCCTCGACGGTGACCTTGCTGAAATTGACCAGGATGCGCTGGCCGACATGGATGTCCTCGTGCGGCCGCAGCCCGTTCAGACTGCGCAGCCGTCGAACCGGCAGATTGAGCCAATCGGCAAAGTGGCCGATGGTCTCGTCGCTGAGCACCACCACCGTCCTGCCCACTGGGTCGGGGATATCCACGTAGAAGGTGTCAGGGCGCACAGCAGGCCCATAGGGCCCTGCTGGTGGCAGGCTCGTGGGCGTCGGCGCCACCAGACTCCCCACTGGCTGCCCAACGGTGTCGACGATGACCAGCGGCGGGTTGGAAGCAGGGGCAGTACCTCCGCCCTGTGTCTCCCTTCCCGCCAGGGCTGGGGCGGCTGCCAGTTTGCTCTCGGCCACCACCTGGAGCAGCTGTCCAGGGCGCAGGCGGCGCGGGTCATCGATGCCGTTGATGGCCATCAGCTCCTGCACACTGACTCCGAACCTGCGGGAGATGCTCCACATGTTATCCCCCTCTCGCACGCGGTAGTAACCGGAGGCAGTCTTTTCGTGCACCTGGCGAGGCGCCTGGTCCTCAGCCGGAATCTCCGCGAATAGGGCCTCGGCCTGACCCCGTTTGCCCGGAGGCAGCCTCAGCTCGTACCCCTTGGGCACGTAGCGGCGGTCGTCCAGCACCGGCGCGCGCAACGCCGGATTGTAGGCCACGAACTCCTCCTTGCTCAGGCCAAACTTTTTCATCAAGGTGGAGGCCTTCACGTAGCGAGGCACCTCGAACACTGCATAGCGCATCGGTGGATCTGTCTCTATCGGTCCGAAGTACTTCTCCCTGTTTTCCATGATGTGCTTGGCCGCGAGGAATTCGGCGTAAAAATTCCTGGAGGCAAACCCGAATGCCCGCCCCCGGTAGTTGGTGGCAATGTGGCCCATGTCTGAGGACTCTAAGAGCTGCTGGGCCCTCTTCATGCCGTTGAGTCCGTGGTTGTAGGCAGTGATGGCCAGCGGCCAGCTCCCCAGCTCCTCGTAGCTCTTGCGCAGCAGCTTGGCCGCAGCCTCGGTGGCCTTGAGGGGGTCAAAGCGCTCGTCCACGTCATAGTTGATCTTCAGAAAGAGGCGGCCGGTGCTTCGGGTGAACTGCCACAGTCCCGCTGCGCCCATCCTGGAGTAGGCTCGGGGATGGTACAGAGATTCCACCAGAGGCAGATAGGCGAGCTCTTCCGGGACGCCGTGGGTGCGCAGGATCTCCCGCATCTGCTCCAAATAGCGGCCGGAACGGCGCAGGCCCTCAAGCACGGCGTGGCGCTGCCCCTGCTGCCAGCGCAAGTTGGCCGCGGCCTGCCGGTACTTGTAGGGGTCCTGACTGTCTTTCCAGAGGAGATAGGCGCGCTTTTTCCGCCCCTTCAAACCCACAGTATCGATGGGCGGATTCTGCGCAAAGTGGGTCAGGATGGCACGGCACTCGTTCTCTACGGGGCGCAGTGCGGCGAAACGTGAACGTTCGCTGGTCCGCCACAGCGTGTCCAGGTCCACCACCTCATAGACGATGTCCAATCGCTCCGCGTCGTGCAGGAGCATCTGCCGGCGACCGTACACGGCGTAGACCTTGATCCAGAAATCGACGTTGGCCTTTAGGGCTGGTGGCACCGGAAAAAGCTCTTCGCCTTCTGGCACTCCCACGGCCAAGGCCATGCCCAGCCATGTCGCCATCATCCCAATGGCCACCACCATTCCCAACCGGCGTGCAATGACCTGTGCTCTCATGACCTTTCCGAACCCATCCTTTCCGTCTGTGCCTATTTCCTGTCTTCCAGTCATGCACCGCATACACTCCTCTTACTCCCCGAAGCGCACACTCTCGGCCGGCCTGTGCTGTCGGCACCCGGGCGCGAACCAACGGGGGGCTAAGAGGGTTCAGGCGCCAAAGTTCTGATCGAACAGCGGGTCGTCCTCGATGAGCGAGTCATCGTCATCGGCGGCGTCGCGCCCGAGGGCCAGTGCCAGGAACTTGGGCTCCCGCACCAAAATGCGCCGGACGATGCGGAGCAGGTCGCCCTTGTCCAACTTCTCCAACTCATTCATCGACTCCCCCACATCCAAGAAGCTCTCCCCGTCGTTGATCCAGGAGTACAACAGCGCAAGGGCATGAGTGCAGACGCCACCGCGGTGGGAGCAGGTGCAGGAGGTATAGATCTCCGGTCCCCGCACCTTGATCTCCACAATGTCGACTCTCGTGAACTCGCGAACGTGACCGATGAGCGTATCGCGAAACACCGTGGCGCCGCTCACGAAGCCGTTGGCGTAGAACTCCCACCCACGCCCACCAGCGCATTCCTGGTCTAACTGGGCAACCTGCTCGTGCGTAATGCTCAGGAGCTCTGCCGCAATCGGGTATTTGGAGGATTGCTTCAACATGTGCGTCCAGTCACCATTGTCCTCGGAATGTTGCCATAAAGCCTTCGGCCATGCGGATCCGGCGCGTCAATGACGGATGGGTGTAGAAAAGGAATTCCACTAACGGATGTGGTTGCGGGTCAGCCAGGTTGATGACGCCCAGCCGCCTCAGGGCAGAGGCAAAAGCAAAAGCCTGTGCCTTGCCGCGGCCGTCCAAGACAAACCGATCCGCCTGCCACTCAAAGCGACGCGAGATGGCATGCATGAACGGGGAGGTGACCACAGTCCAAAGAGCGAACAGGAACGGCAGCAATGGCAGAGCAGCAAGCTCCTCAGGCCCAACGCCCCACGCCTGACTCAGCCAGGGGTGGAGTGATGCAGTCAGACCCAACCCAAGGACTGTGTGCGCCGCGCCCACAGCGAAAATCTTCCACATATGTCTGTGGTGGAGATGGCCAACCTCGTGAGCAACCACGCACTCGATCTCCTCTGGCGTGAACGCATCCAGCAGAGTGTCGCTGAGCAGAATCCGCCGCGTAGGGCCCATGCCCACCAGACCAGCACTCGCCTTGCGCGACGTGCGGCTCAATGCCACCCGCAGCACCGCCTCCACTTTGAGCCCCAGCGGCTGCACAAGGCCGGCCAACCGCTCCACGAGCACCGGATCCTGTACCGGCTCCACGCGATGGAAAACCGGCAGCACCAGCCGAGGCCCCAACAAGGACAGGCCAAAGCCAACTCCCATCATGGCCGCAGCAAAAGGCGCCCACCACCATGCCGGCAAAGCGTTCCACAGGTAGAAAAACAGCACCGTCACCGGCAGACCTAGACCGGCCCCCACAGCCATCGCCTTGGCCTGCTCAAGCAGCCAGCTGCGGAGGCTCTGCTGCGTCAAGCCATAACGCCGTTCCACCAGCAAACCATTTGCCATGGCCAAGGGGGAGAGCACGCCGACCAGCACAAACGCCACCAGCAAGACAAAAAGCAAGAAGGATAGCAGACGGTGCGCACAGGCCGCAGTGGCCAGCTCTGCCAGTTGGGCAGACAGACCACTGAACACCATCGCCGGCCACACAGCAAGCCCTAACACCCCCTGCGCACACCTCAGCACCAATTTGGTCCGCTGGTACCGAACGGCCTCACTATCCTCGCCCATGTCACCCTCGCCGGCCACCATCGTCGCTCACCAAGAAATGTACGAATTCCACCTCACTTTTTCAAGCGACAAATGAGCACCGCCCACCCTCAGGCCAGGGTCATACTACCGCACCTTGAGAACCTTCTGCACCTTAGCCTGTTGTCCCGCTTGCACGCGGCAGAGGTAGATGCCCGAGGGCAAATTGCGCCCTTGGTCGTCCTTTCCGTGCCAGTTGAACCTGTGGACCTTAGCCACCAGAGGCCGCGGGGTCAAAACTGTCGCCACCGGCCGACCCAGAAGGTCGCAGATTGCCACAGAGACCTCACGTGGCTCTGGCAGTTCGATCTCTACGGTGGTATAGGACCGTGCTGCAGCCGGAAAGGGGTTCGGGTAAAGGGGGTGCAGGACGAAAGCCGTGGGCACCCTGTGCCCGGGGGGCGTAGTGGTGTCCTCCGGCAGCCTGAACAGCTGGAGCGTGGAGTCCCCGGCATGGGCGCAAAACAGGCTCTGCGGCGCATCATGCGGATGCACGAACACCCGGCCGCGCACGTCCTGCGCCGCAAAGAAGAGGTAGATGGCCCCCTCCTGCGGCGGAGCCGGCAGCGTTGCCACGAAGTGGTGCGCTCTCCCAGCGGGCACCAGGTTCACTAGCTCATCCACTCGGTCGATCTGGTTACCCCAATAGGCCGCAACGGCATCGCTGCGGATCGCCGGGTCACCCGCTACGGCCAAACTTATGTCTAAGGAGCCATCCCCGCTACTTCGCACCCTCGGGAACGGCGTGAACGCAGGCCCATGGTAGAGAACAGCCTTCCACGCGTCTATCAGCCCCCAGCCATAGTCATTGTCGGGCTTGTGGGCGCGGTCGGCCGTCTCTCGGAGGGCCTCCCGCACCTGCATCGGCGTCAGGGAAGGGTGAGCGGCCAGGATAAGGGCCGCCACCCCCGCCGCGATGGGGCACGAAAATGAGGTGCCACTGCCCAGGCGAAAATCAGTGGCATGCAGCGGCCCGGCCATGTAGACCTGCACCCCCATCGCCACCACATCCGGCTTGATGCGCCCGTCCACGGTGGGCCCACGAGAGCTAAAAGCTGCCAGGAGCCCATCGCCATCCACCGCCCCTACCGCGATGACGCTGTCGCCATCTGCCGGCGCGATGACGTAGCGCCAAGCACTGTTCCCCTCATTGCCGGCACTATTCACCATCACCACCCCTTTGCGCACGGCGATGTCCGCCGCTCTGGTGGTCACCGCGGTGTGGCCGTCCATGTCCTGGTAGGTATACCAGTCCAGGTACCCCAGCGAACTGGAGACCACATCCACTCCCATGGACTCCAGCCACTCCAAGCCGGCCACCCAAAAGTCCTCCTCAATGGGCGTCTCACTTGGCACCACCTCGGTCTTGGCCAACACGTACTCCGCCCCAAAGGCCGGCCCCACCAGACGGGCAGGTGAGAACCCCCCTATGACCGAGAGAGTCTCGGTCCCGTGCACCTCCTGGGAGGGCACATCCTGGCCCTCTTGGTTGTGAGTCACGCTGTCGCTGTTGATAAAGTCAAACTCGGCCACCACCCGGAGGCGCTGGAAGGCCTCGCTGAGCTGGTAGCGAAACCCGGTGTCGAGCATGCCAATGCGCACCCCGCTGCCGTCGATACCAAGGTCGTGCACCTCTGGCACCCGCACCAGCTCGTTCTGTCGCAATGAAGGGCCGTAGTCGTAGAGGTGCGCACCGGGCCTTGGGGCGGCCGGGATCTCCGTTGCTCGTTCAGGTTCAGGCAGGGGTACACGCATGGCCACTGGCTGTACCTTGCTCACGAACGGGAGCCCGGCCACCGCGCGTTGCTGGCCCTCGTCGAGCACAGCGCTCACGGCATTGAGCCACCGTGACTGCACCACCAGCGATACGCCCAGTCGCCGGAGCTCCTCCAAGTACGGCCCATGCACTGGCAGGTCATACTCGTCGATGAGCCGCTCCGCCGGCAATACTTTGGCCCGCCTCCCCAGCACCCGCGGGGATAGCTGCACTCGCTCGAGCGCACACTTGGTGAGAGCTGGTCCCTTGTCCACGAAAAAAATCCAATAGCGCGTCTGTTTGCCCTCAGTGGTGGGAGGGTGCGCCAGCGTCCTCGCCACCGCCAGCACGAGCGTTATCGCCGTCAGTGATCGCCAGCCCACCTAGCGCTTCTCCATGTGAATTTCCTCAATGAACAAGGGCGTCTTTGGCGCTGTCATCTGTGGACGCACCTCCACCGTCTCCAGGGCGTTGATCTTGTCGAGGACTTCCAGCCCCTCGATCACCCGCCCGAACACCGTGTATTGGCCGTCCAGAGGAGCAGTGCGCGCACGCGTCAAGCAAATGAAGAACTGGCTGCCGGCGCTGTTCGGGTCCGGTGTCCGCGCCATGGAGAGAATTCCCCTGTCGTGGGGCACATCGTTAAACTCCGCCGGCAGCGTGTAACCGGGATTGCCAGTGCCATCATTGCTCGGGTCGCCATCACGCGACAGGATATCGCCCCCTTGCACGACAAAGTCCTTGACCAGCCGGTGAAACTTGGTACAATTGTAAAAGCCCGCGTTCACCAAACGCTTGAATGCGGCACAGTGCACAGGAGCCTTGTCCGGGAAGAACTCCACCACCATCGTGCCGAGGTTGGTCTTCATGACCGCCACCTCATTGGCCTCCACCGGCTCCAAGGGCATGGCCTTCACTGTCTGTTTTAGCTCCTCGATCTGCAAGTCGCTCAGGGCAGGGCATTCCACTTTATGCTCCTTCTTGGCACATAAGACTGCAAGTAAGGGGACAAGCGCTGCTGCGAACAAAATGGACCAACGCATGAGAACTCCTCCTGATCTGGTTCAAGCCGCTCTGCTTCCACACGCCTCGTCAAGTTACCAAAATGCACGGTCAAAATCAAGGCAAAACACCACACTCAGCGCAGCTGGCGCATTTTTCCATTGCAAATCTACACGGAGTTTTCTATCTTGCCTAACCGACAGAGCGAGACAACCTTGGAGGCACTTCAAGCTGAGAGGACGACTACATGAAGATACGCCCAGTGGTGTTTTTCCTGGTCACAGTCATTGTCGCCGGTAGCCTCGGCGCACCGTCGCCTGCCGAGCTGGTCATTCTCCACACCAATGACCTGCACGCACAATTTGTTCCGCCCCCACCTGAGCCAGGACGTACGCAGGTGGGTGGCATGGTTGCCTTGGACTACTTCGTGCAACGGGTACGGCAGGAGGGCAAACCCGTCCTCCTCTTAGATGCCGGCGACTACATGACGGGCAATCCCATTTCGAACATGGAGAGCAACGGCGCCAAGGGGGGCGGGATTATCGAAATGATGAACCTGGTGGGCTATGATGCCGCGGCCATCGGCAACCACGAGTTCGACAATGGCCAGGAAAACCTCAAGAAACTCATCGCCATGGCGGATTTTGACGTGCTCTGCGCCAACCTCTGGCGTGGCGATTCTCTTTTTGCTCCCCTGGCTTACAAAGTCTACCAGGTAGGCTCGCTGCGTGTGGGCGTTGTCGGCCTCATTCTGGAGAAGCTGTTTGAAGAAGTGGCGCGCCGGCAAGTGGAGGGACTGCGCGTGGAGAATGTGGCCGAAGCCGCGCAAAGGGCAATCGATGCCCTGGACCCGGTCACGGATTTGCTCATCCTCTTGACCCACCAGGGCTACGAGGAGGACAAGGCTCTGGCAAAGATGCTCCGTGGGGTGGATGTGATCGTCGGAGGTCACAGCCATACCCGCGTGCCCGATCCCAAACGCGTGAACGGGGTCATCGTTGCACAAGCAGGGTCCAATCTGCAAAGCCTCGGGCGGCTGGATCTGCAGGTGGCAGGCGACTCGGTCGTGAGTTACCAGGGCGCGCTCATTCCGCTGATCATGGATAGCGTCCGCAGCCCGAACCCACGCATGGAGGAGCTGGTGTCCGCCTATGAGCGCCGCATCCAAAAGGAATACGGCCAGGTCATTGGCCACCTTCTGACCGACTGGCGCGGCTCCCGCTATTGCGAGAGCAATGTCGGCAATTTCGTGACCGACGTCATGCGCAAAGCCGTGAAGGCCGATTTTGCCACCATCAATAGCGGCGGTATCCGCAAGAGCATCAAGGCTGGCCCGCTGCGTAAATTGGACATCGTCGAGCTCCTGCCGTTTGCCAATACACTGGTCACTTTCGAGTGCACCGGGAAGGAGCTGCTCGCCTTCTTGGAACTCAACGCCACAAACGTGGCGCTGCAGCGCGGTGGCCTCATGCAAGTTTCGGGCATCACCTGCACCTACCGCGTGGTGAACGGTAAGGCCGAAATCCTCACCGCCTCGGTCTGCGGCAAGCCTCTCAATCCGCACACCAGCTACCGCGGCGTTACCGTCGACTTTGTCGTCTACGGTCAGGCGGATAGATACCTCGGCTTCGAACCGAGAAATCCGGAGAACACCGGCCTGCTGCTCTCAGATGTGGTCATCGACTACATCAGCAAGCATCGCCGAGTCTCCTCTAAGGTGGAGGGGCGTTTCAAGAGGGCGGGATAGGAGCTCTCATTCGCGGTGGGATGGGTCGTCACCGCAGTTGAGCGGATAGCCACGCCCCGGCGGTCCCAAGGCGAAGGGTCAGAACAGCGGGTTACCACAGTCGCCACCATTTGCTTGAGCCCTTCGGCCCGTGGCAGGCTGGGTCTCGTGCACTTTTCCGCAACTGTAGCGCGTACGGAGATCGGAGAGGGAGGGTTAAGCCGTGTCAGAAGAGTCTCCATTTGAAGTGCATGAACCTGAGTTGCCGTTTCCGAAAAAGGTCGTGTTCGTCCGCGGGGTGCCCATCGAGGAGTACATCATACCTGCGGACAAGCCCCAGGAGGTTCTGGAGGCACTCTACCCATTTACCCCTGCGCCTTCACTCGAGGAAGAGATGTACGACCTCCACGAAGAGAAGAAGTTTTCTGTCAGGGACTACAAAGTGGTGAGGGAGCGCGGTACGAACATGCTTGTCAGCCCCTACTATTACTCCAGCGGCGGCTCGGTCATCGACTGGGTCCCTGTGGGCCGCCGACGGGCCAGACAGCGGGGCAGAACGCAGCAGTGAACTATGGTACGGGAAAGGAAGGAGCGCATGACGGAGGCAAAGGCACCGCAGGGCGCACCGCGACATTCGTGGGCATTCCGGCGACGACGGTTCGCCAATTGGTTCCCCTTGGGGTTGACGTATGCCACCTTCTACATGGGGCGTTATAATCTTTACAACGCCAACCCCGAGCTGTGCAAGCAGTTCAATTGGTCCAATGAGCAGATCGGCTGGATCATCACCGCGGGCTTCTGGACGTACGCGGTGAGCCTCATCTTCAATGGACCACTCACCGACAAGATAGGCGGCAAGCGTGCCATGCTCATCGGCGCCGTGGGGACGTTGGCCATGAACCTGGCCATGGGCCTGATGTTAGGCTTTTCCGGCTGGCCCTTCAAGGTGCTCATGACTATGGCCATGCTCTTTGCCGTTAACAGCTACTTCCAGAGCTTTGGCGCCATTTCCATCGTCAAGGTCAATGCCCACTGGTTCCATGTGCGCGAGCGCGGTGTGTTTGGGGCCATCTTCGGGGCGATGATCCAGGGGGGTTACTACCTTGCCTATGGCGTCGGTGGCTTCATTCTGGTTCACCTCCCTCTGCAGTACGTCTTTATCATCCCCTCGGCCGCCATCGGCCTCATGGCCCTCATCGACATCTTCGCCCTAAAGAACACCCCCCAGGAGGCCGGTTTCCCGGAACTGGAGACGCACGATGCCTCCTATGGAGACGACGCACCCGTGGATTGGGGCTTTATCGTGAAGAAGATCTTCACCAACCCCATTCTCATCACCATCGCTTTGGCGGAGTTTTGCACGGGCTTTGTACGCTCTGGTGTGCTCGCCTGGTGGACCAAATACCTGGACAACGTATTCCAGATTGGCAAGGACACGGCGATTTTCAAGTTTGTGGCCACCGGCATTCCGCTGGCAGGCATTGCCGGCGGCTTTGCCAGCGGTTTTCTCTCGGACAAAGTGTTTGGGTCCAGGCGCCCACCCGTGGCCTTTCTTTTCTACTGCGGGCAGGTGCTGTTCCTGTTCGTGTTGGCCCAGGCAGGAAGCGCCTGGGCGGCGGCGGCACTGATTGTGGTGGTCAATTTCTTTATCAACGGCGTCCATGGCATCCTTTCAGGCACCTCCTCCATGGACTTCGGCGGGCGCAAGGGCGCGGCCAGCGCCACCGGCATGCTCGATGGGTGCCAGTACCTTGCCGCCGGATTTGTCGGATTCGCCATGGGACGGATGCTGGATGCGCTGGGCTGGGGCGCCTGGGCTTACAGCATCATGGGCTTTGCCGCACTGGGCGCCTTCCTGATGACCCGCCTGTGGCGCGCGGTCCCGTCGTCGGCCATCAAAGGCTGACACGCCAGCAAGGCGGTACTGTTGGTCAAGGACCCCGGGCCGCAAGGTCTTTGCCCCATTGGCAGAGCTGAAGGAAACGCGCAGAGGAGATTACCCATGACCGTCGCGAGCAAGCATACGTTCGACGTCGTCGTTTTGGTAGCACGACCCGCGGCAGGTAAGTCTGAGGTCATCGACTTTCTCAAGAAGGTGGAAGTCAACGAGCGCATCCGCCGCTTCCACATCGGCCAGTTCGAGGAGATCGACGACTTTCCCTACGTGTGGGAGACCTTCGAAATCGATGATATCCTGAGCAAGCACGGCCGCAAGCGCCTGTGGACCGACGAGCGCTACTATTTCACCGATGAGTGGGTATGGAACCTGTTCATCGAGCGCATCAATCTGGCCTATGCGAAGAAGTTGGCGCGCGATCCCGCCTACCATGATCACACCACCGCGATTGTGGAGTTTTCCCGCGGCGGCAAGAACGGCTTCCGCGAGGCCTTCTCTTACCTGAGCGATGACATCCTCAGGCGGGCGGGTATTGTCTACATCAAGGTCTCCTACGAAGAGTCTGTGCGCAAGAACCGCTTGCGCGCCCGCCCCGGTATGGAGGACTCCATCCTCTACCACTCGCTCCCCGACGAAAAGATGGAGTACTACTACAAGACTAATGACTGGGAGGAGCTCACTGCGGCGGACCCGCATTTCATCGCGATTAAGGGACACCGCGTGCCCTACGTGGTCTTCGACAACGAGGCTGACCTGACCACCACGCACACAGAGCGCTTGGGTCCAACACTGGAACAGGTCTTCGGTCGCCTGTGGGAACTCTTGACGGGCCCCCGCCCTCAGTAGCCACTTGTCCACTGGAAGGCCTGGACCAAAGAGGGGTGAAAGTTAGGCGAGGAGACGACCTCGAGCGCACGCTAGTGAGCCGTGAGTAGCGCCGGTGCGGGCAAAGCCGCCTCTGCCACGTGAGCTGTTTCGTGCCGTCCGGGCGGGACCGCTGGATCCTCAGTGAGAGGAAGAGTGGCGCTCCCACACTCACGAGTGGGTCGCGTGCTGGTGCCCAGAAGCCTGTAAGAGTCGGACGGGGCTGTTCTCGCGCAGCGCGACCCGAGGGACTCGCCAGGAGCCCTGCCGCTGCCTATAGCACTGCCAGGATCTCGTCCTCGCTGAGGAACAGGTAGTCCTGGCCGTCGATGGTCCACTCGTTGCCGGCCCATTTGGCAAACAAGACCGTGTCGCCAACCTTGACCGTCGGGGGAATCCGCTTCCCCTGCTTGTCCAGCCTGCCTGGGCCCACCTCTATCACCTTGCCGCGTTGTGGGCGCTCTTTGGCCGTCTCCGGCAAAACAATGGGACCGCGCTGCGACGGCTCCTCCAAGCGTTGCACCAGCACTTTGTCCCCCAGGGGTCTGATTTTCATTACATGGTCTCCTCTTCTCTGTGCCGCAGTCCGGTCCCACTTCGGTCAGCGGCGACGAAACATTGGCTCCAGGGTGCGCACGCTGCACGGATGTCCGCCGTTCTGATACTCACAATCGCCCCAGTAGAAGCAGCGCACCGAGCAGATAGTCTCGCTCCCTTCCAGATCAGGCTCAGGATATTCCGGGGCGCTCTCCCCTGCCTCTTTGCGGATGCGTCGCCCCAGTCGATGCCCTTCCCAGCCGTGCTTGCCCAGCAGCTTGACGGCAATGATCTTGGCCAGACTGCGCGAGGCCTTGGACCGGGGGTTGTTGAGGATGAATGGGCGCAGCCGCTTTGCGGACTCCCTGACGCTGTCGTCGTATTCGAGGTAGCCCAAAAAGTCTACGTCAAGCGAGAGCAGCTCCGCGGCCGCCGTCTTGATAGCCAAGCCATCGCGTACCTCGTCCTGCTCGTAGACCATGTTCATCAGCAGGCGTGGGCGAAAGTTCTGCACCACCGAGTGGCACCTCTCGCCTGCGGTGGCGTCCAGCTTGTGCACGGCAGCAAGGAGGTCGGCCATTGTCGAGCGAACCAATCCGGGGTGCGCAATCTCGTGGCGCTCCAGGAGTTTCAGCACCTTCGGCTCTTCCCGGAAAGTGAGCCGCAACTTGCGCAGAAGACAGGTCTTCAGAAAGTTGAAGCATTCCTGCACGGCCATGGGATCTGGCACGGTGACCGCAATCCCTTCATCGCTGGCCAGGAAGAAGTCAATCACATTGTAGCTTGCACCTGCACCCAGGTCCAGTAACACAAAATCTGCATTGATCTCGCGCAGTTGGCTGATGAACTTCACCTTTTGCCAATAGCGCGGATTCGCAAGCCCGAGCGTGCCGCAGGCGCCGCTAATGAGCTGGAGGTTGGCCACGGGGGTATCCAGGATGATGTCTTCCAGACGGTCCCGGCGCAGGGTGTAAAAGTCGTAGAAGGTGTATTCCGGCTGCAGGATCCCCATGCACGTGTGCAGGTTAGCTCCGGCCAGGTCTGCGTCCACCATCACCACGCGGTAACCCAGCGCGGCCAGACCTACACCAAGGGAGGCGGTGACCACTGTCTTGCCCACCCCACCTTTGCCCCCGCCCACCGCGATCACCCGCCGCTGCCTGGGCGCTGGCTCCTCCTGCGGGAAGATCTCGCGCAGCTCCTCCATCTTGGAGGCCTCGACCCACTCCTCAAGGTCCGGATGCCACACCAGGTCAGAGACAGTGAATAACCCCTTCTGGGCGAGCTCGCGGAGCTCCTGCCTACTCAGGGGACCTCGCTGCCCCTGGGGCGTCCGCACAAAGATCTTCCCCACCAAAGAAGAGAGCGTGCGCTGTCGAGTGTGCATCTTTAGCCTATTCGCCTCGTGCTGTCAACTGCTCCATGTTGCCTCGCAGGGTTCCACCCTGTACTCGCCACTGCATGTAGAACGCAAGGGCCTCCTGGCGTCTATTAGCGCCGTAGGGCGTAATATAACACAACGAAAGCTCTTTTGCAAAGCAAAAAGTCGCTTGCGGCTCAAGGCAGGGGGGCCTCTACAAGCACGCGCACCTCGCTGCCAGAGGTGTCTGCCTCAACCGTCACCACACCCGGCACAGAGCCCTCCACCGAGCCAAAGTCTGGAGAACGGTAGTCCTGGCTCCACCTCATGAGCAAGGCCAGCCAGCGGTAGGCGTCCACCAAGGCGGCGCGCTGCGCAGCCTGGAGACCCACGGGTCGACTGACCGCTTCAGGGGGAACCAGCCCGCGCCCTGCGGCCCAGACCCGCCGCGAAACCGTGTCCACCGCGATCGCCACCAGCGCGCGGCGCAGTTCGGGGTTGGTGGGCTCGGTGCGGATCCGCGCTTGCAAGCGGTCAATCTCTTGCCACAGCCCCTTCCGGTCACCCCCCGTCACCATCCCCTCACGGGGCGTCATCGTGCTGCCTTGCTCGTTCTTCCGTCCACACCCTCCCACCAGTCCGTAGCATACAAGGACGGCAAGGCCCAGGACAACGAGACCTCTACAGTGCACCTTTGTCGTGGGGTTCATGTGCCCATTTCCCATGAGGCCAGGTATTCTTTCTGTTCCTCGGTGAGTTCGTCAATCTGGATCCCCATGCTCTCCAGCTTCAGGCGGGCGATCCAGTCCTCGATCCCCGCTGGCACACGATGGACCTTCACCTCCAGGATGCCTGCCTTCTGCACTACCCACTCCGCCGCCAATGCCTGCGTGGCAAAGCTCATGTCCATGACGGAGGCCGGATGACCCTCGGCCGCAGCCAGGTTCACCAGCCGCCCTTCGGCCACAAGATTGATGCGGCGGCCATCCTTGAGCACGTACTGGTCGACAAAGCGCCGAACCCCCTTTCGCACCTCCACCGCCATGGCTTCCAGTCCAGGGATGTCGATCTCTACGTTGAAGTGGCCGGAGTTAGCCACGATGGCCCCGTCTTTCATCACCGCAAAGTGCTCGGGGCGGATGACGTTGATGTCGCCCGTGACCGTGCAAAAGAGGTCGCCGATCTTGGCGGCCTCGGCCATGGGCATGACGCGGAACCCGTCCATGGCTGCCTCGAGGGCGCGGATGGGGTCGACTTCGGTGACCACCACGTTGGCGCCCATCCCCTTGCAGCGAGCGGAGAACCCCTTGCCGCACCAGCCATAGCCGGCTACCACCACCGTCTTGCCGGCCAGAAGCACGTCGGTGGCGCGAATGAGTCCGTCCACCGTGGACTGGCCGGTGCCGTAGCGGTTGTCAAAGAGGTTCTTGGTCATGGCATCGTTGACGGCGATGACCGGAAACTTGAGGGCACCGTCCCGTTCCATGGCCCGCAAGCGGATCACTCCGGTGGTGGTTTCCTCCATACTCCCCAGCACCTGGGACCACAGATCGGGGTAGTCGAAATGGATGGTGGAGACCAGGTCGGCCCCATCATCCATGGTGATGACCGGCTGGTGAGCGATGGCGGCGCGAATATGACGGTAGTAGGTGTCGTTGTCCTCGCCCTGGATAGCAAAGGTGGGGATGCCGTAGACACTCACTAGGGCGGCAGCCACGTCGTCCTGGGTGGAAAGCGGATTGGAGGCACAGAGTACCACCTCTGCGCCGCCGGCCTTGAGCGTGCGCATGAGGTTGGCGGTTTCGGCAGTCACATGCAGGCATGCAGAGAGGCGCTTGCCTTTGAGCGGCTTCTCCTTTTCAAAGCGCTCGCGGATAAGCCGCAACACGGGCATATCATGTTCGGCCCACGTGATACGTCGCACCCCTTCTTCTGCCAGACTCAGATCCTTGATGTCGTAGTCCACTGGGTTACTCCCTCATGCGTCCTTGGCCAGGTCTTTGGCCTTGTCCGTGCGCTCCCAGGTGAACTCCTTCTCCGTACGGCCAAAGTGCCCATAGACGGCAGTGGCCTTATAGATGGGCCGGCGCAGGTCCAGCATCTCGATCATGCCTCCTGGCGTGAGGTCAAAGTGCTTGCGCACCAGCTCCACGATGCGCGCATCCGCCACCTTGCCCGTGCCAAACGTGTCGACGCTGATGGACACCGGCTCGGCCACCCCGATGGCATATGCCACTTGCAGCTCGCACTTGTCGGCCAGACCTGCCGCCACGATGTTCTTGGCCACGTAGCGGGCTGCATAAGAAGCCGAGCGATCGACTTTCGTGGGATCCTTGCCGGAAAAACAGCCACCGCCATGCCGCGCATAGCCACCGTAAGTGTCCACGATGATCTTTCTGCCGGTCAGGCCGGTGTCCCCCTGCGGCCCACCGACCACAAACCGACCAGTGGGGTTGACGTAGTACCTGATCACCTCTGGCTGAATGAGCGAGGGTGGAATGCTGGCCAGGATCACGTGCTGGATAATGTCTTCGCGGATCTGTTCCTGCGACACATCGGGCTCGTGCTGCGCCGACACCACCACTGCCTCCACCCGCAACGGCTTGCCATCGGCATAGCGCACGGTCACCTGCGATTTGCCGTCCGGCCGCAAGTAGGGCAACTTGCCGGTCTTGCGCACCTCGGCCAAGCGGCGGGTAAGTTTGTGCGCCAGCATGATGGGCAGCGGCATGAGCTCCGGGGTCTCGTTTATGGCAAAGCCAAACATCATTCCCTGGTCGCCGGCACCCGCACGGTCCACACCCAGGGCAATGTCCGGTGACTGCTGGTCAATGGTGGTGATCACGGCACAGGTGGCATGGTCAAAGCCATAGCGCGCATCGGTGTAGCCGATCTTGCGAATGGTCTCCCGCACCAGGGTCGGAATGTCCACGTAGCAATCGGTAGTGATTTCACCGCCGACCAGAGCAAGACCGGTGGTGACGTAGGTCTCGCACGCCACCCGGGCCACAGGATCCTGCTCAAACACGGCATCAAGCACCGCGTCGGAAATCTGGTCGGCGATCTTGTCTGGATGACCCTCGGTCACCGATTCCGAGGTGAATAGTCCATCTACCATGCGTTCTTTCTCCCTGTTGAAGTTTCACGCGGTCAGAGTGAAGAGCTTCCACCCCGCGCGGTACCTATTACCACCATCGCCGGCAAATGCAGACGGCAATGTTACATCTTCCCCAATCTCTCCTTGAGCATGTCGATATTCTTGACCGGCGTCGGATCGACCTCGTTGAGCAAGGCCAGATAGTAGCTCACCCAGTCACCCAGGTGAATGAGCGATAGCATCCGGGCCAAACGCGATTGCCCTTGCGCGAAGAGCTCAATGGCCGGCTCACTGTGTCGCGCTACCAGCTCTTTGAGAAACTCCATGCGCAGCTGCAACCGGGCCTGGTCACCACCATCGCGCAGCAGGACCACCTGCACCAGCCGCTGCACCGTTTCCAGCAGCCCCCAGCCCACGATCTCGTTGTGGTTCATTTCCGGCAGGGTGCTGCTGTAGGCAAGCACCTTGCTGTTTTCGGACAGCTGTCCGCGCCAGCGCACCCCCACCACTTCCAGGGCGTTGCTGGTGTAGACCACCGGCAACTTGCCCACCAAGCGGCTGGCCACTGCGAGCGCCGGGTTGGCGGGCTCAGGCTGGTCGTACTCCTGAGCCAACGTGCTGAGCAGCGCCATCGACTCCTGCAGGGCCTCCTCTTGCGCGGGCACAAGTCCCACCTTCTCCAGTGCCAGCAGGGCCGGCACCATGAGGTAGGCCAGAGCGGTGCGCGGCGGGTAGCCCCGCGGAATGGTGGCCAAAGGTACCCCATCCGCAGCGGCACGGCGGGCAAGCTCTCCCCCGGAGGTGATGCACAAGAGGCTTGCGCCCCGCACCTTGGCGGCCTCATAAGCCGAGAGGGTCTCCTCCGTGTTGCCAGAGTAGCTGGAGGCGATCGCCAGCGTGTGCCTGCCTACAAAGGCCGGCACCTGATAATCCCGGACGACCACTACCGGCGCCTTGAGAGTATCGGCCAAGTAGCACCGCAGGAGGTCACCGCCAATGGCCGAGCCGCCTATGCCCAGGCAGACCACCGCCCGCACTCGGGCATAGTCCGCAGGCACGGCCAGGCCTCTGCCCACCTCCACTGCCTCTGCCAGCTGGCGGGGAAAGGAGCGGATGAGACGGCGCATATCACCGCGATCCAGCTCGTAGCGTGGCGTCTTCTCCTCAGCGGATGCCGTTCCGTGCTTCACGCGCCCTCCATCAGTTCAGGGAACTTTTCGCGCAGCTTGGTCACCAAATAGGACCTGATCTCGGCAGCTGAGCGCAACTCCAAGACAGCGGCTGCAACCGCGCGCGCTTCCTCGTAGGTGATGGCGCGCACGATCTCCTTGACGCGCGGCAGGTCCATAGGGCTGACGCTCAGCTCATCCAGGTCCAGACCCACAAGGAGCATGGTAGCCAGCGGGTCAGAGGCCATCTCGCCACACATGCCCACCCAAATGCCTTGCCTGTGACCGGCTTCCACCACCTGGTTAATGAGGCGCAGCACGGCCGGGTGGTAGGCATCGAACAAATGAGCCACGCGCTGGTTGCCACGGTCCACGGCCAGCGTGTACTGAATCAGATCGTTGGTGCCAATGCTGAGAAAGTCCACCTCAGCGGCGAGCAGGTCCGCGGTCATCGCTGCCGAGGGCACCTCGATCATGATCCCCAGCTCGATGTCGCGGTCATAGTCCTGACCACGCTCGTCCAGTTCCTTCTTGGCCTCGGCAATGATCTGCTTCGCCTGCCGCAACTCATCAAGCGAAGAAATCATGGGCAGTAGCAGCCGAGCCTGACCATGCCTGCTGGCCCGGAGAATGGCCCGCAGCTGGGTCTTGAACAGCTCATGATGCTGGAGGCAAATGCGAATGGCCCTCCTGCCCAGAAACGGGTTGGCTTCGGGCGGTCCCCCTTCCTCCAGCGGCACCTTATCTCCGCCCAGGTCAAAGGTGCGGATGATCACCGGGTTGGGTGCAATGCCTTCCACCACCATGCGATAGGCCTTGTACTGCTGTTCCTCGCTGGGGAGATCGCTGCCGGATAGATACAGATACTCGGTGCGAAAGAGACCCACGCCCTGGGCTCCGTGGGCCACTACCGAATCGATCTCCTCAGGAAATTCGATATTGGCCGAAAGCTCGATATCCTTCCCATCCAAGGTACGGGCCGGCAATTCGCGCAGCTTTTCCAGCCGCTTTTGCAGGCGCAGGAACTCCTCTTGCCGCTGACGATACTCCTGCACCGTTTGCCGTGAAGGGTGAACGATGACCATGCCGCGCAGGCCGTCGAGGATGAGCAGATCGCCAGTGTGCACCAGAGCAGAGATCCTGCCCAGACCCACTACGGTGGGAAGCTCCAAGGAGCGGGCGAGGATGGCGGCATGCGAGGTCCGCCCTCCCAGGTCGGTGGCAAAGCCCAGTACCTTGCTCCTGTCCAGGGTCACGGTGTCTGAAGGGGACAAGTCATTAGCCACGACGATGGCCTGTCCCACCAGGGGCGCCAGATGGTTGTGGCGCTGACCCTGAATGTGCCGTATCACCCTGCGCTTGACGTCCCGCACGTCAGCGGCTCGCGCCCCGAAGTGTTCGCCGCCACCCGCAGCCAGAGAGCTCTGCACGCGCCGCATCACCTCGTAAAAGACAAAGTCGGCGTTCTTCCGCTCGCTGGTGATGCGGCGAATGGTCTCCTCTATGACCGTCTGGTCTTCCAGCATCATTTGGTGAACTTCGAACACGCGCGCGTTCTCTTCACCAAGCTCCCTAGCCACCTCCTCACGAAGGCGACCAAGGTCCTGACGCACCTGCTCCACGGCGGTCTTGAACCGCTCAACTTCCGCCGGCACCTCTTCCTCGGTCAGCTCCCGCGGGAAGACGTGCACCACATCCCCGCCAAGGAGAAAGGCTGGCCCGATGGCAATGCCTGGGGACGCGGCTATGCCCTGCAGTCTCTGCTCTTGGCCTCTTTCGTTATCCACCTCAGAGCTCACCTCACTGCTCATCAAATGTGCGCACGGTGATAAGTTCCTCCAACGCAGCCATCGCCTCTTGCTCGTCAACGCCGTCCACGCGCACGGTGATGGTGCTCCCCATTTCCGCAGCCAACATCATCACGCCCATGATGCTCTTGCCGTTGACCTCGCGACCATCCTCGTTCTTCGACACATAGACGTGCGACTTGAACTTGCTCGCCGTTTTCACGAAAAGAGCGGCTGGACGTGCATGCAGTCCCAGCTGATTCTTAATTGTGAAACGCTTCACGATCATGCGCCCCTGTGCTCCCTGCACCGTGCATCACCCCCGGCAGCCCTCAGGAAAGCGCGACCAGGACCGCCGCCAACAGCAACAACACCACCACCAGCACGGACACCGAAATCTTGCTGCTCCGGAGAGCCAGGAAAGAGACGACCGCCGAACCGGTACACGCTCCGGCCACTGCAAGGCTCTGCGGCCGCAGCCAGGTCACACCACAAACCAGGGCCATGCCCACAGCCAAGGCTCCTACTGCCGCCAGCCGGTCCGCGTACGGCTGAAATCGCCTCATTGAGATGCGCCTGACCACCTCAAACCCCTCACGAAAGCCCTGCCACAAGGCGTGATGACGAAACCACAGATGCGGCACGTTGTAGGCCAAGAGGAACGCCAAGACTCCCCACCAGCCGATGTGCATGCCGACGATCAGGCCTACTAATGCCGCTAGCGGTTTGGCGCGCGACCAGAAGAGGGTGTCACCGATGGCCCCTAAGGGTCCGCATAGGCGTTCTTTGAACAGGCGGATGGGTCGATCCTCCGGCCACCTTTGCGCCACCGCCTGCTGCTCCAACTTGGCTACCGCGCCCAGCACCCATGCTGCAGTCACCGGATGGGTGTTGAAAAACTGTAGGTGGCGTTGTAAAAAAGAGGCACGCTTCGACTTGGGGATCCTTCCGGCGATGGGGATAAGGGCAAAACAGAAGCCCAGCGCCAGCATGCGCTCAAAGTTCCACGAGCCCTGAATGAAGAAGGAGCGCCACCACACGCGCCAGAGGTCGGATGTGCGCACCAGCGTCCGCATAGACCCCGTCACACCAGCCACTGTAGGAGAACCCCGACAAGCGCCCCGGTGCCCAAGGCCCATGAATTTTTCCGCTGCAGCAAGAGCGTGGCTACAGCGCCAATGCCCACGCCCAGGACCACCGCCGGCGTCAATATCAAGAGTCGGTCGGCTGAAGCCGGAACCAGCCTCACCAGCGGGCCGAGCAATCTGATGCCCGCCAGCACACCCACGGCGGTCAGGAGCACACCCGCGGCAAACGAAAGGGCGATGCCCTGCACATGACACCACGACACACCCCGCATGTCGCCACGCGCGGCGGCGGCATCCGCCCGGTGCAGCAACAGCGTATTCACGTGCCTGGTGCCACGCACCACTGACCCTCCCACCCACGCCACCACCACGCCCCAGACAACTGCGCTGCAGAGCAACAGCTCCGGCCTTTGTACGGCTCTGCTCAGCGTGATGAGCACCGTCGTGGCTACCAATGCCCCCACATTGCTCTCATTGGTGCGCACACCCCCCACGGGCACCTCAGCCATCCACAGCAGCTCCAGCAGGATGCCCAGGCTCAACCCCAACTGCACATTCTGCAGGACCACTCCTGCCAGAGTGCACGCCACCAAGGGGTGAGAGATAAGCATCTGAAAGGCGGCGGTGGTATCACTTGCGACCACGCCCCCAAGTAGGCAGATAAGCAGAAGCTGCTGGGACATGTCCACACCGCACATTGTTGCGCCAAATTATACGCAATTCTGGCCTAAGAATCAATGCCAAAAGCCCCCGGCAGCCGAGCGCCTAAGCCGCGCGCGCCACCAGTCGGTGACTGAGCTCATGCAATGCTTGGACCGCCCCGGACTGCGGAAGAACCGTCAAGGCCTGCCGGGCTGCTTCCAGCTCTGTCGCCACCAACTGTTCCGCCCTTGCCAACACCCCCAGGGAGCGGAAGAGCTCCTCCACCTCATCCAGCTCCTGGTTGTCGAGCTGGCGCCCAAAACGAGCTACAAGCCACTCCCGCTGCGAACCATTGAGCAACGGTTGGGCTGCCACCACCAGGTACGTCTTTTTGCCCCGGGCAATGTCACTGCCGCGCGGTTTGCCTGAAATGGCCACGGACGAGGAGAGGTCGAGCAGATCGTCCTGCACCTGAAAGGCAAGGCCAAGATGCCTCCCGTAGCTCTGCAGCGCTGCCACCTGTTCCTCTGTGCCCCCACCCACCAGAGCACCGAGCTCACAGGAGGTGGCGAACAGGCAGGCGGTCTTCTTGCGAATCATGGTCAAGTACTCTTCCATGGGGACTGCCGGACGCGTTTCGAAAGCCTTGTCCAGGGCCTGTCCTTCGCACACCTCCACGATGCTTTGGCTGAAGGTGCGCACCATCTGCACAAGGCGGGGGGACTGACCATCGAGCAAGGCACGGTAGGCCAAGGCCACCAGGCCGTCGCCGGCGAGGATGGCCGTGCCCACGTCCCACTTGACGTGCACCGTGGGGCGACCGCGTCGCAGGTCGTCCTGGTCCATGATGTCGTCATGCACCAGAGTGAAGGTGTGCAGCAGCTCAATTGCCGCCGCTGCAGGCACTGCTTCCTCCGCCGTGCCGCCCACTGCCTCCGCCGACAGCAGCAGCAACAGGGGTCGGATGCGCTTGCCCCCGCTTTCGATCACGTAGCGTACCGGCTCGTACAGCAGCGGGGGCTCCACTGCGGCGCAGACCTCCTCCAGGTAGCTCGCCACCAGCGCGCGCAACTCCGCTGCCTTCTGGGCAAACCGGCTCACGTTCCCTCCATGAAGCGCGCTGTGGAGAAGTACCGCACCCCCTTCAGCATCGAGACTTGACTGCACCCTGTGAGGAACATGGCCAGGCGGAACTCCTGGCGCCAGTGCGTGAGGAGCTCATCAAGGGAGAGGCCGTCCTTCCGGAACAGGGCCCGCAAGAAAGGAGCCGCGGCGCCGGCCATCTCTGCGCCCAATACCAGCGCCTTGGCCATGTCCACGCCATCCCGCACTCCTCCTGAAGCGATGAGGTGGAGGCCGGGGATGGCACGTAACTCTCGCAGACAGAGTGCGGTGGGAATTCCCCAGTCCCAGAACTTCTCCGCCAGGCGGGGCTCGGCCCCGCGATAGCACTCAACCGCCGCCCAGGAGGTGCCGCCTGCGCCGCTCACGTCGATGTAGCGGATGCCGATGTCCGCCAGCCGAAGGGCCACTTCGCGCGAGATGCCGGCCCCGGTCTCCTTGACGATGATGGGCACGGGCAGCTCTTCCACCAGTTGCCGCAGCCCGATGAGCACGCCGCCAAAGTCGGTGTCGCCCTCTGGCTGCAGCGCCTCATGCAGCGGATTGAGGTGGACGGCCAGGGCATCCACCTCCACTACGCGCATGATGCGCTCCACTGCAGCCAAGCCATCGGCGCGCGCCACTTGGGCAGCACCAATGTTGCCCACCAGCGGAATGTCCGGCGCCACCTCGCGCACGGCACTGAAGCTGCGCACGTGATCCTGATTCTCCAACAGCTGACGCTGGCTGCCCAAGCCCAGCGCCACTCGCTGCCGCTGGCAGGCTTGCGCCAACGTTATGTTCACCTCCTCCGCCTGCGCGAAACCACCGGTCATGCCGGTGATCATCAGAGGCATGGAGAGCACCTTCCCCAAAAACGAGGTGGTGGTATCCACACGCTCCAAGGCCACCTCAGGCAAGGCGCAGTGCATGAGCTGAATCTGCTCGAACCCGCTACGCAGGGAGCGAAAGTTCACGTCTTCGGACAGGCAGATCTCCAGGTGGTCGGCCTTGCGCGCGGCAATTGTCTTCTTCTCCCCCGAGTGCCGCTTTTCCTCAGTGCTCACACTCCTTCTCCTTGGCGCGCATCCACGGCGCAACAGTTGCCTCAAAGGTAAGCAAAATCTACTTCCCTGTCAAGGGAAACTTCCCCCAAGTGTGGCCGCGGCGGGATCCTTTCTGGTGGACTTGCGAAAGGGAACAGGTCTGTGGCCGCAGGAGGCGCCCAACGTTCAAGACGTCGGAACTGAGCCGACTGGCCGCAAAATTCCCTTGCGTCTGTCCTCTTTTTTTGCTATGATATGGCGCGGTGAGGACAAAAGAGAATGCATCCGCGTCAAGGTTTGCCATGAACGTGGTCATCGTGAAAGGACCGTGATTGTCGGACGCCTTCTATAAGAGCCTGCGCCTGCTGCGCCTCTTTTTCCGCTATGAGGTTCTGGGCACAGCCCAACTCCCCGGGCAAGGCCCGTCCTTGCTGGTGGCCAACCATGTGGGGAGCCTCGGGCCGGTGATGCTCTTCTTCTCCCTCCCCCTTCGCTTCCACCCGTGGGTAATTGCCGACCTCACCGATTGCCGCCGCTCGCCTGACTATCTGTTCGAGCAGTTCGTGCGCCCCACCCTCCATTTGCAAGGGTGGTCTGGTCACGCACTGGCCAGGGCAATTACCACCATCACTGTGCCATTGCTTAGGGGCATAGGCTGCATCCCTGTGGAACTGCACAGCACCTGGACCGGCGCCGCGTTCCGCCGCAGCCTGTCCCTTCTCATGCGTGGGGCGCACATTGTCATCTTTCCGGAGGACCCGGCGCTGGCCATGGACCCCGACACCAACATGTACCCCTTCAAACTGGGCTTCGTCCACCTGTGCCAGATGTATCGCGACCGCACCGGCAAGCTCTTGCCAGTGGTCCCCATTGCCATCCACCCCTACCGCAGGACGATTTCCGTGGGGCCTTGCCAATACTACCAGGGCAATGGCTACGGGCAGCCGGAAGTGGTGGCCTTTGCCAGCCACCTCTACGAGCTCGTCCGTCGGCTCTATTTGCACCATCCTTCACTTCTCTCATGCCTGACCAGAAAGTAGTCGCAGCCGCGGTGTCACAACTGAGGAGCCAACTGCCATGCGTATCCGCTTCCTTGCATTTGTGAGCCTGATGCTGCTGGGCTATTCCTTTGGGGTGGCCCAGACACCGGTCAACTTTGCCCAGTTCTTCACGGACAAAGCCCTGCGTCTGGACCTCTGCCAGGTCGGCGATGCCAAGGAGGAATTCATCACCCTGCAACGTCTACACGTGGAGGCGACCTGGCCAGAGACCAGAACGGCGCTCATCGATCCTTTTGACAATGGCCGCTACACCGTCAAGCTCTACAATGTGGCATCGAACTGCCTGATTTACGCGCGCGGGTTCGATTGCATGTTTGGGGAGTACAAGACCACCTCCCCCGCGCTGCAGGGGCAGAAGCGTGTATTCCAGCGGGCCGTGCGTGTGCCCTTGCCCAAGCACCCGGCGCTGCTGGTCATCGAAGGCCGCGACAAAAAGAACATCCCCCACGTCCTGTTTACCGCCACGCTGGACCCCGGGGACTACCATATCATTCGCGAGGCCCAGGTGCCCCTGGGTGAAGTCTACGAGGCGCACGTGGCCGGGCCCCCGGAACGCTGCGTCGACGTGCTCTTCATCGCCGAAGGGTACACGGCTGGCGACCGCGACAAGTTCTTTGCCGACGTGCAGCGTCTTAGCGGCTGGCTCTTTGACACCCCGCCCTACGCTGAGCATCGCCAACGCATCAACGTGCGCGGGCTGTTTTTGCCCTCGCCTGAGTCAGGCATGGACGAACCCCGCCAGGGCTCGTACAAACGCACGCTGCTCAATGCCTCCTTCAACGCCTTCGACCTGGACCGCTACATGCTCACCGAGGAGAATTGGCTCCTGCGCTTCCTGGCCGCCCAAGTGCCCTATGACGCCATTGTGGTGATAGTGAACAGTCCCCGCTACGGCGGCGGTGGCATCTACAATGACTATTGCATCACCACGGTGGACAATGCCGCCAGCAAACGCGTCTTTCTCCATGAGCTGGGCCACTCCTTCGCCGGTCTTGCTGACGAGTACTACGCCTCCGAAGTCGCCTACAACGACTTTTACCCGCCCGGGGTCGAGCCCCTGGAGCCCAACATCACCGCCTTCTTGCACCCAGAGCTGCTGAAGTGGAAGGATCTGGTGGCGCCAGGTATTGCCCTGCCCACCGACTGGGGCAAAGAGCGCCTGGATAGCTTGCAGGCAGAGCGCCAGAAGACGTGGCGGGCGATGAACCAGGAGCTGCAGAACGCCGGCCAGACAGACCAGGCAGCCCAGGAGAAAATCCGTGCCCGCTACCAGAAGGTGATCAAGCGTCTTGATGGTGAGATGGAAAAGGTTCGGGCCGAGTACGCCCACCTCCGCGACAAGGTCGGGCTGTTCGAGGGCGCAGGGTATGCCTCGAAGGGGCTCTATCGGCCAATGATTTACTGCCTGATGATTTCCAGCCCTGACGACAAGTTCTGCGCCGTCTGTGAACGCGCCATCACGCGCATGATCAGGTACTATTGCGGCGACTGACGCCAGAACCGTACAGGAGGAACTCATCCATGCTGATGGACCGACGGGGGTTCATGGGCTGTATGGGGGCAGGCGTGGTGGCCAGCCTCTTAGCGCCCACAACCGGTGGCAGCCTCTCGGCGGCTCCCCCGCGAGTACCGTGGCGTGCCCCACGGAGCAAAGGGCTCCGACCGCCCCTGCTGACCCCGGTGCCACTTCCAGCAATCAAGCCGTTGGGGTGGCTCCGCACCCAGTTGCGCATTCAGGCGGACAGCCTCACCGGCCACCTGGATGAATTCTGGCCAGATGTTGCCGAGAGCAAGTGGTTTGGCGGCCAAGCCGAGGGCTGGGAACGTGCACCTTACTGGCTGGACGGGCTCATCCCCTTGGCGTGGCTTCTTGAGGACAAACAGCTTCAGGACAAAGCTACTGGGCGGCTCGAGCAGATCCTTGCAGGCCAGCGAGACCATGGCTGGTACGGACCCTACATCCCTCCTGCCGAGGGCGGTCTACAAAAGTACGACCTCTGGGCCTTTATCCTCATGAATAAGGTGCTCGTCCAGTACCACGAAATCACTGGCGACGAGCGGGCGCTGCTGGCCGTGCTCCGCTGCCTGAAGAGGATGCATCAACACCTGACCACCTACCCCCTGTACAATTGGGGTCGATTTCGCTGGTTCGAAAACCTCATCCCCATCTACTATGCCTATCGGTGCACAGGAGAGGCGTGGCTCCTGGACCTGGCCAGGCTCCACCATGCCCAAGGCTTCGACTACCCGGCCCTGTACCGCCAGGAGGATGTGACCGTGCCCACCCCCCGCCGTGGCCTGTGGAAATGGACCAAGCACGTGGTGAACACTGCCATGGCGGTCAAGGCCTCGGGCCTGTGGTGGCAGCTTAGCGGCGACCCCGTAGCACGCCGCTTCCCCTTTGACATGCTCGCCCTGCTGGACCGCTATCACGGCCAGGTGACCGGCATCTTCTCCGGGGACGAATGCCTGGCTGGCAAGAACCCGCTCCAAGGCACCGAACTGTGCGCGGTGGTGGAGTTCATGTACTCGCTGGAACAGCTGCTCACCATCCTGGGCGAGCCGGAGCTGGCCGACCGTCTGGAGAGGGTCGCCTTCAACGCCCTGCCTGCCACCTTTTCGCCCGACATGTGGGCACACCAGTACGACCAACAGGTCAACCAGGTCCAGTGTACCATCAACGACCAGCACCTCTGGACCACCAATGGCCCGGACTCGAACATCTACGGCCTGGAGCCCAATTTCGGCTGCTGCACGGCGAACATGCACCAGGGCTGGCCAAAGTTCGCTGCGCACCTGTGGATGCGCACCCCAGATCGAGGAGTGGCCGCCGTGGCCTATGCCCCCAGTGCTGTCACCCTGCAGCTTGGGGGCGCGACCGTGGTCGTCACCCTGGAGACCGAGTACCCGTTCCGCCAGGAGCTGTCGTTCACGGTGGAGACCTCTGCTCCGGTGCGATTTCCGCTCTGGCTGCGTATACCGGCATGGGCAGAAGGGGCCCAGCTGGACATCAAAGAGGGGAACAGGGCCAGACTGCATCCAGGGACCTTCGTCAAAGTGGAGCGCCAGTGGCATGGCTCCACGCGCTTCGGCCTGCAGTTGCCCATGCGTCCGGTGGTGCAGCGCCGCTACAACGAGGCGGTGACCATCGAACGCGGGCCCCTGGTCTATGCCTTGCGCATCGGCGAGGACTGGCGCCAGGTCAATCAGGACAAGCCCCATCGGCAAAAGCCGCACGCAGACTGGGAGGTGTACCCAACCACGCCCTGGAACTATGCCCTGCTCATCGACCCAGCCGAGCCACAGCGCTCGCTCTCGTTCACCGAACGGCCGATCGGCACGCCACCCTTCTCTCCGGAGGGAGCAGGCATGGCCGCCAAAGTCAAGGGCAGGCAGCTCCCTGGCTGGAAGCTCCAGCACGGCTGGGCCGGCGAAACGCCCCCCAGCCCGGTGCAGTCAGACCAGCCACTGGAGGAGCTGACCCTCATCCCCTACGGCTGCACCAACATCCGGGTGACCGAGTTTCCGTTGCTCGGTGAGTAGACGGGTGACTCTGGACAAACCTTTGGTGACGCTGATGGCGAGGAACCGCTGATAGAAGCTGGTAGGGGATGAGTACCATCATTCACGCACTCAGGCGCGGGAGGCGAGGGGAGCCGATTGGGCTCACAGAGGCCGAACGCGCAAAGGGACGTCGGGGGCGTACAGATTCCGGCTCCGGCTCACTCGCTGCGGCCAAGAAGGCCAGGGGCGGGCAGGGCCGGGCCAGGGCAGCAGCTTTCTTCAGCGAATCCCTCCAAGACTCGGCGGGACGCCTATTACTGCCAGCCATAGGCAAGACCGGTCTGGTATATGACCACCACGTTCTCCACTGGGGTGATAGGCTGAATGTTGTGGCATGGCGCCAAAATATAGCCACCACCCTGCCCGAAAATGCGCAGGTTGTCTATCACCTCCTGGCGCACTTCCTCCCCGCTGCCAAAGGGCAAGGTATGCTGGTTGTCCACCCCGCCGTGGAACACCACCTGGGAGCCAAAGTCGCGCTTCAGCCCCTCGCGTTCCATCCCCGGAGTGCGCCACTGCAACGGGTTGAGGATGTCAATTCCAGCCTCGATCATCTTCGGAATAATCCGCCGGATGGCCCCGTCGTTGTGGTGGAACACATAGGCCCCTGCCTGGTGCGCCAAATCGATCATCTTCTTCATGCGGGGCAGGAAAAACTCCCGAATTGCCGCAGGTGAAAACAGCAGCTCGGTCTGGCCCCCCATGTCCTCAGCAACATAAGTGTACGTCACCTGGCCTGGCGCCTGCTCGTAAATGCGCAGCGCATCTTGGTAGGAGAGCTGCAACAGGCGATCGAGGCAGTAGTGCACGATCTCCGTGTTGTCCACGAGGTCAATGAAGGCCTGCTCATCGCCGCGCAAGTACTTGTAGGTGAGAAAGGGTTCGTACAGCCCGCCGGCCAATGGCCAGCGTTCGTGCCGCCGCGCCTGCGCAGCAATCTCCGCGTAGTCCCACCAGTCGGGATCGGGCCAAGTGTAATGGTCCTGGATCTCCTCAACCGAAGAAAACCCGGCCAAGGGGTGGTACACGCACTCCCGGTACAAGCCGCTGCCATAGTGCACGTCGCGGAAACGGCAGCCAAACACGTCCTGGTCCGGGGCCAGGGGCGGCCCTACATAGCCTGGCTTCAGCCGCATCACCGCGTCAAGGTGCAACCGGGCGAACAACTCCTGTTCGCTTGCACAGCCCAGATGACGCAGCAGACGGTCCGTGACCTCGGGCGTGGCCCAATAGTCCATGGGCACCCGGTCGGGTTTTTCCCTGCGCAGCACTGCCAGCCACCGCTCCCGCGGAGTCATGGTCTCTTTGCCCATCTCCCTCCTCTCCTGCCGCGCGGGCCAGAGACAGCAAAGCCGCCGGCTTTCACCGACGGCGTCGCTCCCTCCATCCGCTGGCGGCACCAGACCCTATTCCTCCATGATCTCCGCTTCCTTGCGCTCCAGCAGCTGATCAATCTCCTTGATAACTTCGTCGGTCAGCTCCTGGACCTTCTCCTGATAACGATGGGAGTCGTCCTCGGAAATGTCGTGGTCTTTTTCCGCCTGCTTGAGCTTGTCGTTGGCGTCGCGGCGCACGTTGCGCACGGCGATGCGCCCCTCTTCGGCGATCTTCTTGCACACCTTGACCAGCTCCTTGCGGCGCTCCTCGGTGAGCTCGGGAATGGGCAGGCGGATGAGGTGCCCGTCGTTGATGGGGTTGAGTCCCAGATCTGCCTTGAGGATGGCCTTCTCGATGGCGCCGATCACAGACCGATCCCACGGCTGGATGGTAATGAGGCGTGGTTCGGGTACGCCGATGTTGGCCACCTGTTTGATGGGCACCTGCGCGCCGTAGTACTCCACCCTCACCCCATCCAGCAACGCCGCGGAGGCCTTGCCGGTGCGGATCTTTGCCAGTTCCGCACCAATGCTCTCCACGGTGGCCCGCATGCGCCGCTTCGCGTCCTGCAGGATCAGCTCGGTTTTGTCAGCCATGGCTCTCACCACTCACTTTCGTTCCAACCTTTTCACCCAAAACAACCCGTAACAGGTTACCAGGCTTGTTGAGGTTGAAGACGATTATGGGCAGCTTATTGTCCATGCACAAGGTCACCGCGGTGGCGTCCATCACCTTGAGCCTCCGGCGCACTACGTCCATGTAGGAAATAGAGTCGAACATCGTGGCTTCCTGATGCGTCATCGGATCCGCGTCGTAGACGCCGTCCACTTTGGTGGCCTTGAGAATGACCTCGGCCTCCACCTCCACTGCCCGCAGCGCTGCGGTGGTGTCGGTGGTGAAGAAGGGGCTGCCGGTGCCGGCGGCGAAGATGACCACCCTCCCCTTTTCCAGATGGCGGATGGCGCGGCGGCGGATGAACGGCTCGGCCACGGCCTCCATCTTGATGGCCGTGAGCACGCGCGTGGGGACCCCTTTGCGCTCCAGATAGTCCTGCAAAGCCAGGGCGTTAATCACCGTTGCCAGCATCCCCATGTAGTCGGCGGTCACCCGGTCCATGCCGCGGGCGCTGGCAGAGAGGCCGCGAAAAATGTTGCCCCCGCCCACAACGATCGCCACCTGCACCCCATGTTCGCGCACCGTCTTGATCTCCTCGGCGACCGTGCTCACCACCGCAGGGTCGATGCCCAGCCCCTGCTGGCCCATGAGCGCCTCGCCGCTCAGCTTCAGCAAAATACGCCGGTACGCTGGCTCTTGCACTGCTCTCCCTCGATCTGTGCGTGTACAAAAAACCGCTGGTGTCGATTCACCAGCGGCATTCCTTCCCTCTACTCGCCAAGCTGAAACCGCACAAAACGCCTGACGACGATGTTCTCGCCCAACTTGGCGATGTACTCGGTCACCAGGTCTTTCACCGTCTTGTTGGGGTCTTTGATGAAGCTCTGCTCCACCAGGCAGACTTCCTGATAGAACTTTTCCAGCTTCCCCTGGGCAATGCGCTCCACCACCTGCTCTGGCTTGCCCTCATTGCGCGCCTGGATGCGATAGATCTCCAGCTCCTTCTCAATGACGTCCGCCGGGAGATCCTCGCGTCGCACCACTTTGGGGTTAGCCGCTGCCACCTGCATGGCAAGATCCCGCGCCAGGGTCTTGAACTGCTCGGTCTTGGCCACAAAGTCGGTCTCGCAGTTGACCTCCACCAGCACCCCCAGGCGGCTGCCCGGGTGGATGTAGGCCTCGATCACGCCCTCGTGGGCCTCGCGCCCCGCCTTCTTCTGGGCAGTGGCAATCCCCTTCTTGCGCAATACCTCCACCGCCTTATCTACATCGCCCTGGCTCTCTTCCAAGGCCTTCTTGCAGTCCATAAAGCCGGCGCCAGTCTTTTCACGTAACGCCTTCACCTGCGCAGCCGGTACGTCCATAGCTCCACTCCTTCTCCGTGCTACTCTTTGCTCAGATCTTCCCATTCTGCTGGTTCTGGGGTCACATCTTCCTCCTCAGGCGGAGGCGGTTCTGAGGCAACCACCCCTTCTTCTGCTCCGGGCGGCACCAGCGCCGTTCCCTCCTGCGCCTCAATGATCGCATCGGCAATGGCGCGGGTGATCAGGCTGATCGATTTGAACGCATCGTCGTTGGCCGGGATGGGAAAGTCGATGGGGTCAGGGTCGGAATTTGTGTCCACAATGGCGATCACCGTGATGTTCAAACGATTGGCCTCCGCTACGGCAATGGCCTCTTTCTTGGTGTCCACCACGAACAGCGCCCCAGGCAGACGATTCATGTCGGCAATGCCACCGATGGCGCGCACCAGCTTCTCACGCTCACGTTCGCGCGCCAGGATCTCCTTCTTGGATAGACGGTCATAGGTGCCGTCGGTGACCATCTTTTCCAGGGCCTTCAGCCGCTTGGCGCTCTTCTTAATGGTGACAAAGTTGGTCAGCGTGCCACCCAGCCAGCGCTCAGTCACGTAGAACTGACCGCAGCGCTCTGCCTCTGCCCGCACAATGTCCTTGGCCTGCTTCTTGGTGCCGACAAACAGGACTCGCTCGCCGCCGCGCACGATGCGCGCAACCTCCTCGCAGGCACGGCGCAAACAGGCCTCGGTCTTCTTGAGGTCGATAATGTGAATGCCGTTGCGCTCCATGAAGATGAACTTTTTCATCTTCGGGTTCCAACGGCGGGTCAGATGGCCAAAATGACACCCGGCCACCAGTAGCTCTTGTAAGCCTACGTGTGCCATGTAACTCACCTCATGTTTGGGGTTCAACCGCCACCTCTCCTGCTGCCCCTAAGAACCGCACGCGCGGCACCCCTCAGGGCAGAGAGGTGTGTGTGATCCATGCGCCACGCAATTAGCGCTTGGAGAACTGGAAGCGCTTGCGTGCGCCAGGCTGTCCGTACTTCTTGCGCTCCACCATGCGGGGATCGCGCGTCAGGAAGCCCTGGCTGCGCAAGGTCGGGCGCAACGACTCGTCGGCCTTGACCAGGGCCCGGGAAATGCCCAGGCGCAAGGCCCCTGCCTGGCCAGACAGACCGCCACCATCCACACGCGCGACAATGTCAAACTTGCCCAGCGTGTTGGTCAGCTGCAGCGGCTGCTCAATGATCATCTTCAGCGTCTCGCGCTTGAAATAGTCTGCCAGCGGCCTGCCGTTGACGATCATCTCGCCCTTGCCAGGCATCAGACGCACCCGTGCCACCGCGTCCTTCCGTCTACCTACTGCCTGAAAGTGTACTGTCTTTGTCACCATGCTCGCTCGATACTCCCAATGCATGAAAAGGAACTGTCCACATCTCGCAAACCAGGAGTGGATCCCCGGGCTTTTCAGCCCACAACGCACGAGCCCTCACCGCTCCGCCTTGGCTTAGCCTTCGCGGCCCTCCCCGCCTGCACCTTGCCGTGCTCGCCTCTGCCACCTTGCCCACGGGCACCGAGCCTGCCGCGGGTTTGCTTGCTTGCCCGCCCCTACGACCTGTGCGCGAAGGAGGTGGAGCAGAAGGTCGGATCAGACCCCAGGCAGCGGCTCTGGCTGCTGGGCCTGGTGGGGGTGTTCGGCCCCAGGGTAGATTTTCAGCTTGTTCAGGAGCTTGCGCCCAAGGCTATTGTGCGGCAGCATCCCCCAGACCGCGTGCCGCAGCACCCGCTCAGGCTTCTCCTTCATGAGCTTGCGATATTCCTCGACCCGCAAACCGCCAGGATAGCCTGTGTAACGGTAATACCGCTTCTGCTCGGTCTTTTTGCCAGTCACCTTTACCCGTGCCGCGTTCACCACCACGACGAAATCGCCGGTGTCCAGATGCGGCGTGAAGATGGGCTTGTGCTTCCCCCGAAGGACGGTAGCGATGCGACTCGCCAACCGCCCAAGAATCTGGTCAGTGGCATCTACCACGTACCACTTTTGCTCCACATCTTTCTGCTTCGGCACAAACGTCTTCAAGACTCACTACCTCCTCTCAATTTGAATAGCTTTCAAAGATATTAAAATCAATCCAAAGAAGCAAGGCATTTTTTCCCCTCTCCCCGTCACGCACCGCCCCATTCTGTGCTTATCAGCCAGCGCACCAGTACAGGCCGCGATTCACCAGGGCGAAGACCCGACCGCGCAACGTCCATCCGCCAAAGGGTGTGTTGCGGCACTTTGACTGCAGGCGAGTTGCCTCCACCACCCACTCTGCCTGGGGATCGATGAAGGTGAGGTTCCCCCGAGCGCCCTTTTGCACCTTCACCTGGTCAAGTGCCAACGCCTGCCTGGGACCCACACTCATGGCCCGCAGTGCCTGCGCCAGGGTCAGCTCTTTGGTGTCCACCAGCTCGCGCAGCACCAGCCCCAAGCTGGTTTCGAGGCCGATGATGCCAAACGGCGCAGCGGCGTACTCCACTTCTTTCTCTTCCACCGCGTGTGGCGCATGGTCGGAGGCGATCACCTGGATGGTGCCGTCGCGCAGGCCTGCGCGCAAGGCCTCCACGTCGGCGGCGGTGCGCAGCGGTGGGTTCATCTTGGTGTTGGTGTCGAAGCCCACCACGGCCTGATCGGTCAGGACTAAATGGTGAGGGGTTACCTCGCAGGTCACCTGCACCCCCTCGGCGCGAGCCCGCCGGATGAGCTCAACCGAGCCTGCAGTGGACACGTGTGCCACGTGCAGCCTGCCCCCGGTATACTTGGCCAGGGCCAGGTCGCGGGCCACCATGATCTCCTCGGCGATGGCCGGCATGCCAGGCAGACCAAAGTTCGTCGCCACAAACCCTTCGTTCATCACCCCGTTGGCGGTGAGGCTAAGGTCCTGGCAGTGGTCGATGACCGGGCGGCCGAACATCTTGGCGTATTCCAGAGCGCGCCGCATCACTGCCGCGTTGTGCACCGGATCGCCATCGTCCGAGAAAGCCACCGCGCCGGCATCCACCAGCTCACCCATCTCGGTGATCTCTTCGCCTTTGCGCCCTTTGGACACCGCGGCGATGGGGAACAGCTCCACCAGCTGACCGCGCGCCTGGTCGCGGAGAAAATCCAGCACCTCGCGCCGATCTGCAGGCGGTTCGGTGTTGGGCATGGGGCACACCGCCGTGAAGCCCCCGGCCATGGCAGCACGACAGCCGCTCTCCACCGTCTCCTCATCCTCGCGGCCAGGCTCGCGCAGGTGCACATGCATGTCCATGAGCCCCGGCACCACCACCGTGCCGCGCGCGTCGATGACCTCGCCAGCAAAAGAGGGAATCTCCACCGCCCCGATCTCGGCGATCACCCCGTCGACAACCAGGATGTCGGCTGGCGACTCCTTGCCGCTGTCCAGGTCTAACAGCGTCGCCCCTTTGAACAGCACCTTGTGCGCAGGTCTTGGCGGATTCACGATGTTCCTCTCATTGTGACGGTCCTTCCAGTGCCCCCTGTGCGCCGGCCAGCAGGTAGAGCACGGCCATGCGCACGGCCACGCCGTTGGTCACCTGGTCAAGGATGACGGAGAACTCGCTATCTGCCAGGTCGCTCTCGATCTCCACGCCGCGATTGATCGGCCCGGGGTGGAGGATGGTGATCTCCTTGCCGGCCCGCTCTAAGCGCTTGCGGGTTACGCCAAAACGTGCATGGTACTCCCGCAGCGAGGGGAACAGCCCTGCCTCCTGGCGTTCACGCTGGATGCGCAGCACGTTCAAGGCATCCGCCCAGGCGATGGCCTCGTCCAGGTCGTAGGTCACCGGCACTCCCCAGCGCTCCGCCTCCACCGGGATGAGGGTGGACGGCCCACACAGGAGCACCTCCGCCCCCATGGCGCGCAACCCGTGCAAATTGGAGCGCGCCACGCGGCTGTGCTCGATGTCGCCGACAATGGCCACCTTTAACCCCTCCAGGCGCCCAAACTTGTGCCGAAGGGTCATCATGTCCAAGAGCCCCTGCGTGGGGTGTTCATGGCAGCCATCACCCGCGTTGATCACCGAGGCCTTCAGGCAGCGGCTGAGAAAGTGCGGGGCGCCGGCGGCGCTGTGCCGGATCACCACCATGTCCACCTTCATCGCCTCAATGTTCCTGGCCGTGTCCTTCAGCGTCTCGCCTTTGAGCACCGAGGAGGTGGCGGCCGAAAAGCTGACCAGGTCGGCTGACAGCCGCTTTTCCGCCAGCTCAAAGGACAGGCGGGTACGGGTGGAGGGCTCGAAAAAGACGTTGGCCACGGTGACGGCCCGCAGCGTGGGCACCTTGGGGATGGGGCGCTCCAACACCTCCCGGAAGGCCTCCGCCGTGTCCAAAATGAGGGTCAACTCCTCGCGGGTCATCCCTTCCAGTTCCAATAGGTGCTTGCGGCGGAACTCCATCTACGCGCCCTCCTCGGCGGCGATGAGCAGCACGCAATCCCGACCATCTTCCTCCTTGAGGCGCACCTGCACTTCCTCGCCGATGGAGGTGGGGACGTTCTTGCCCACGTAGTCGGCGCGGATGGGCAGCTCCCGGTGCCCGCGGTCCACCAGCACCGCCAGTTGCACCGTTGCCGGCCGGCCAAAGTCCATGAGGGCATCCAAAGCCGCGCGCGCGGTACGCCCGGTGTAAAGCACATCGTCCACCAGCACCACGTTCATGTCGTCGATCTCAAAAGGGATGTCGGTGCCGCGCACCATGGGCATCTTGCGGCGAAAGTCGTCGCGATACATGGTGATGTCCAACGTGCCCAGGGGGATATGTTTGCCCTCCAGGGCCTCGATCTTGCGGGCGATGCGGGCGGCCAAAGGCGCCCCCCGCGTGCGGATCCCCACCAGCGCCAGCTTCTCGGTGCCGCGATTGCGCTCGAGAATCTCGTGTGCCAGTCTGGTGATGGTACGCTCCAGCCCCTGCTCATCAATGAGTTCTGCTTTCACCCTCTGCTGTGGCATGTCCGTGTCCCACGCACAAAAAAAGCCTCGGCGAGAACGCAACAAGGCTCTTCCTTCCTTCTCCAGGCCCTTGCCGATCTCACGGGATTGGCTTAAAGGGAGCAATTTCACCGGCGCAATTATAGTGAATTTCTCTGACTTTGTCAACCCGTTTTTCTCAATGCTCTTAGGCATTTTACGACGAAACCGTAGAGAACACAGGGCGCGCAGACTCATTCGATGGCTGGCGAATGCGGGGTGCGGTTACCATGGCGATAGGCCCGTTGTGCACTTTCTCACGCAAAGTACGCAAAGTACCGCAACGAACACCATGCCACTTCACCCATGCCGACCGGTGGGGTTGCGCGCAAACACCGAAAGCACTCGGCGCCCATGGCGTGCACCTTGCGCCCTCTGCGAGACTTTCCCACGCAAAGTACGCAAAGTACCGCAACGAACACCATGCCACTTCACCCATGCCGACCGGTGGAGTTGCGCGCAAACACCGAAAGCACTTAGCGCCCTCGGCGTGCACCTCGCGCCCTTTGCGAGACCTTTCCTCACGCAAAGCACGCAAAGTACCGCAACCTGCGAAGTCCTGCGGTCCCCAGTAGACTGTGGGGCGGGGGGTGGCACACTCTAGACAACCCATAGCGTCCATGGCGTGTACCTCGCGCCCTTTGCGAGACCTCCCCCCACGCAAAGCACGCAAAGTACCGCAACCTGCGAAGTCCTTCGGTCCGCAGTAGACTGTGGGGCGGGGGGGGTGGCACACTCTAAACAACCCATAGCGTCCATGGCGTGTACCTCGCGCCCTTTGCGAGACATCCCCCAGGCATAAACAGCTTGAAATTTCCCTCGAGTTCAAGTATATTACCACACACCTTCTTTGATGCTCAATTCCAAAAGGCGGTCCCATGCGTCCTCACAAATCTATCTCGTTCGCCGCAACCTCCTTGGGCCTGGCACTCCTGCTCACCCTCCTGGCCGGGCCTCTTTTCACCACCATCTCCCAGGTGGCGCAGAACCTCTACCTCAAGACCAAGATTTTGACCATGGTCCTGGATAAGGTACAGCGCTACTACGTGGACGAGGTGGACCCAGGCCAACTGGTCGAAGACGCCATCAAAGGGATGCTTGCCGGGCTCGACCCGCATACGGTCTATCTGACCAAAGAGGACTTTGACAAGTGGCGCGTGGACTTTGAGGGCTATCACGGCATCGGCATCAGCTACGACATCATCCGCAACAAGATCACCGTGCTCACCGTGAACGAGGACGGCCCCGCCTGTGCGGCTGGTCTCTTGCCCGGCGACCGCATCATCAAGGTCAACGGCGAGTCGGTGGTGGGCATCAAGCGGGAGGAAGTGCCGCTCAGGCTCATGGGCCCGGCCGGCAGCACCGTCACCATCACCGTGGAGCGCCAGAGCTGGGACCGCCCTCGCGACTTCACCCTGACTCGCCGCCAAATCACGCTGGCCAGCGTTCCCTACGCCTTCATGCTCCAGCCCGAGGTGGGCTATGTCCGCATCGCCCGCTTCACCGGCTCTACGGTCAACGAGCTGGACAATGCCCTGCGCACCCTTTTCAGCCAGGGGATGAAGCGGTTGATCCTGGACCTGCGCGGCAATAGCGGCGGGTACCTGCAGGCGGCAGAACAGGTGGCTGACCGCTTCCTTCCCGGCGGCAAGATCATCGTCTACACCCGCGGGCGCATCTCCACCTCTCGCCAGGAGTTCATCTCCACCGACCAGACCACCGTGCCGGTGATCCCCATGGTCGTGCTCATTGACCACGCCTCAGCCAGCGGCGCGGAGATCGTGGCCGGGGCGTTGCAGGACTGGGATCGTGCCTTGCTCGTGGGCCAGACCAGCTTCGGCAAGGGGCTGGTGCAGACCGAGTTCCCCTTTCAGGACGGGTCGGCACTGCTGGTGACCACCGCCCGCTACTACACCCCCAGCGGCCGCCTCATTCAGCGGGAGTTTGCCCGTCGAAGCCGGGAGGAATATTTTGCCGAGGCAGGCTCCCAAGACCAGCTCGGTCCAGAGGAAGAAAAGCCGCGCCCGGCATACCCGACCTCCTTGGGCCGCACCGTGTATGGCGGCGGGGGCATTACCCCAGACGTGCTGGTCAAACCCGAAACTCGCCAGCTTTCTGCCGCATTCCGCCGCCTGTTCTTTGCCCAGGAGCGCTTCTTCTACACCTTCTGCGAAGCCTATGCCGCCTCCCATCCCGAACTGGACCAAAACCTGGAACGCTACCTGGAAGAGTTCACCCCGCCCGAGCAGATGTGCACCGCCTTCTTGCAGCACGTGCGCAAAAGCGGCTTTGCCTTTTCCGACAGCGAATTCCAGCAAAACAAGGCCGATATACAGCTGGCCCTCAAGCGCGAGTTAGCATTTATCTTCTGGGGAGATGTAGGCCGCTATCGGGTCTCTATCCAGTCCGACAACCAGCTCAAGGTGGCCGTGGAACAGTTGCCCCAGGCAGAGCGACTCCTGGGCGCCAAGAGCTTCCGCGAGCGCAATCTGCCCCGTCCGTGACGACCACCAAAGAGTGTGCTGGCTGGCGGGTCACCACAGGAGGCCACTGGCGAAGACGCCGCTGACACGGCGCGCGCAGGACCGAGACAGCAACGCGCTCAGGGCACATGCATCCGTCCGCAGTTGTGGGGGCGTGGTTGGCATCGTTGGTCGTCAGAGACCAGGGGGCGCGATGGTGAACCGTGGCAGCTCGCGGCGGGCCAGGGAGCGCGAAGGTCGCCAAAGCCAGAGGCTTGGGCGCACACCCTTTGTGGTGCGGCACAGCCTGCTGCTTTGACATGAGGCGAATGAACTGGCGCCGCCAGGGCGGGCAGGGGCACCGGAGTGGCAAAGGAGCGCCTCGGTCTTCGACGCAGCTCTCTGTTGGGGATGCGGTAGGGGGTGCCGGAAAGGCGCTCCGGAGGAAGGTGGGCCCAACGCGGGAACTGGCAGCATAGCGAGGGCGGCCCAAGGCCGCCAAATGGGCAAGGACCGAATAGTGTGGAATTGTAGCATGGAGAAGCAGGCCATGACAGGTACACGCACGGCGTGGCGCAGCCTTGTGCTGTTGACGCTGCTGGCAGCCCTGGGAGCGGCAGCGCAGGTTCCCACCCCGGAACAGTTCTTTGGCTTCAGGCTCGGCTCCGACTACAAGCTGGCCAGTTGGGAGAAGGTTGTCGCCTACTTCCACGAGCTGGACCAGGCCTCTGACAAGCTGCAGGTGGTGGAGCTGGGCAAGTCCACCATGGGTCATCCGTTCATCATGGCGATCATCTCTTCCCCCGCCAACATGGCTCGCCTGGAGGAGCTCAAGGCCAATTCGCGCCGCATCGCCCAGGCCCGGGGCCTCAGCGAAGACCAGGCACAGCGTTTGGCCCGCGAAGGAGTGGTAGTGGTGCTCATCACCTGCAGCATCCACGCCACCGAGGTGGGCGCCACCCAGGCCTCGCCAGAACTGGCCTACAACCTCATCACCCAGGACACGCCTGAAACGCGCCAGATCCTGGACAATGTGGTCTTTCTCCTGGTGCCCTCCTTTAACCCGGACGGGCTGGTGCTGGTCAAGGACTGGTACGACAAGTACCTGCAAACGCCCTACGAGGGGAGCGGCATGCCGTGGCTGTACCACAAGTACACCGGCCACGACAACAACCGCGATGCCTTCATGCTCACGCAGGTGGAATCGCAGCTGGTCACCAGGGTGATGTACCAGGAATGGTTTCCGCAAGTCTACCTGGACATGCACCAGATGGGCAGCAGTGGGCCACGTATGTTTGTGCCTCCGTACCAGGAGCCCCTCAACCCCAATCCTGACCCGCTCGTCACCTGGGAGAATTCGCTCCTGGGCGAGCACATGGCCCTCGACCTGCAGGCAAAAGGCTACCGCGGGGTCGCCACGCGCGTCTACTTCACCGCCTGGTGGCAGGGCGCTTTTCTGCACACCGCCTGGTGGCACAACATGGTGGGCCTGCTCACCGAGCTGGCCAGCTGCCGCATCGCCTCGCCCATCTTCTTGGAGAAAAAAGACCTCAAAGGCGGCGGACTGGGGTTTGACGAGTATCGCGTGGCCACCAATTTTCCTGACCCGTGGCCTGGTGGCTGGTGGCGCCTGCGGGACATTGTCGACTATGACCTGGCCGCGGCCTACTCCCTGCTCCAGGCCTGCGCTCGCCTGAAGGACAAGCTGGTGTACAACCACTACCTGATGGGCACGCGGGCCATTGCCAAGGGGGAGAGCCAACCGCCGTACGCCTTTGTCATTCCCCCGGACCAGAACGACCCTGGCGCAGCCACTACCCTCTTGGACGTTCTGCACAAAGGGGGCGTGGAGCTGCACCGCGCGCAGGCTCCGTTCACCGCCGACGGCCTCTCCTACCCCGCCGGCACCTTTGTGGTGCTCATGGCCCAGCCGTACCGCGCCTTTGCCAAGGACCTGCTGGAGCCGCAAAAGTACCCTGACCTCCGCCAGTACCCGGACGGCCCACCCATTCCCCCCTACGACGCCGCCGGCTGGACCTTGCCTTTGCAAATGGGCGTGCGCTGCGTGGAGGTGCAGCGGCCTTTCCGGGCCGAGCTCACCCGGGTGACCAAAGTTGAACCGGCGCCGGGGTCGCTGTCTGGTGGGGGCTACGCCTATGCGCTCTCCCCGCGCGAGAACCGCTCCTACAGCGCCGTCAATAAGCTTCTTGCCGACGGCGTGCCCGTGTACATGGCCGCTGAAGCCTTTGCCCTTGACGGTAAGGACTATCCGGCCGGAACCGTGCTGGTGCCCACTGGCAAAGTGGCGCCCGACCGCATGCGCCGCCTAGCATCTGAGCTCTCCCTGCAGATCAGGGGATTGGGCGGCAAGCCGCGGGTCAAGGCCTATCGCCTCCGTGCGCCGCGCGTAGCCGTGTACCAGCCCTGGACCTCCAGCATGCACGAAGGCTGGAGCAGGTGGGTGCTGGAGCAGTACGGCTTTGCCTACACCAACCTGCACAACGAGGAGATCAGAGCCGGGCGCTTGCGCGAGCGCTACGACGTCATCTACTTCCCGGACATCTACGCCGAAGGGATTCTGGAGGGAAGACCAGAGGGCACCGCTCCGCCGGAGTACACCAAAGGCATCGGTGCAGAGGGGCTGGCCAACCTGCGGGCCTTTGTGGACCAGGGTGGGAGCATTGTGGCAGTAGATGCGGCCGGGGAGCTGTTCATCAACCAGTTGGGCCTGCCGGTGAGCAATGTGGTCAAGGACCTCAAGTCGCAGGAGTTCTTCTGCCCGGGGTCCATTTTGGCTGCCGAATACAATGTCACCCACCCGGTAGCCTTTGGCATGGAGGCGCAGGGTGTGGCCTACTTTTCTCGCAGCGCCGCCTATAAGGTGATCCCGTCCTTCACCGTGCAGACGCAAGTGGTGGCCAAATATCCGGCAAAGAACCTGCTCAAAAGCGGCTGGCTTTTGGGCGAAAAGCACCTGGCAGAACGGGTGGCGGCAGTGGACGTGCCTGTGGGCAAGGGTCATGTGATCCTGCTGGGCTTTGACCCCATCAACCGCGCCCAGGCGCACGCAACTTTCAAGCTGCTGTTCAACTCACTTTACTACGGCGCCGCGGAGCTGGGCGCACTGCCTTGAGCCAGCCTGTGGTGTGGGGAACCGAGTCTGGAGAGGATGCATGGAACAACGCGTACCGCAACAGATCAGCGTGGAGCTGGGTGAGAAGGAGGCCGAGGGCATCTATTCCAACTTGGCGCTCATCACCCACTCGCCCGCGGAGTTTGTCATCGACTTTACGCGCATGCTGCCTGGTGTGCCCAAGACCAAGGTCTATGCGCGCATCATCATGACGCCGCAGCATGCCAAGTCGCTGCTTTTGGCCTTGCAGGAGAATGTGGGCAAGTACGAGAGCCAGTTCGGGGAGATCAAGCTCTACCCGGACCAACAGCGGCGGAGTGAATTTGGCTTCAAACCTGGTGGCGAGAAGGAAGGGCAGGGTTGAGGTGAGCGACGGCGGGCGCCAGCAGGCGCTTGCTGCCGGCACAGGCAGGATGTGGGTGGGGATATTGCTGGTGCCGGTGCTGCTGGCAGCGGGTGCGCCGGGACTGTGGGCTGGCAGGCGCAGCTCCGCGCTGTGCCTGGGCCTGGTGGGCGGCTGGTTCAAGCCCAACACTCTGGCACAGGAGTCGTCGGTGTCGCCGTTTGACTCCGTGGCCACCAGTCAGTGGTGGGGCGTGCAGCTCACCAGTCCCGGGTTCGGCGGCACCACGTTGCGGCTGTCTACGGGGATGTGGACGTGGCGCCGGCAGGGGGAACTGACCATTCTCCCCCTCGCCTTGGATGTGAAGCATGAGGTAATCCAGGGGTTGGCGGTCAGGCCGTATGTGGCCTATGGTGGGGCGCTGTACTGGGGGTGGGAAGGAGGGTGGCGGGAAGTAGGGCGCCGGCCTGGGGAGGCGCGTGGCTGGGGCGCCACGCTGGGCGTGGGCTTGGACGTACACCTTAGCCGGCACTGGCGCGCTGCCGCAGAGTTTGACTACCTCTACCTGATGTTCAGGCGCGATCTACGACAGGCGCGCGACTACAGCGGCCCCCGTCTGCTTCTTGGGGTTAATTACAGCTTGTGAATTTCTCGCCAAGGGCGCTAAGAACACGCAGAGAACGCAAAGAAACCCTTGGAATAGCCCCCCATCCTCACCCCAAACAAGACGTGAACGGCACCGCGCCCTTCGCGCGGTAGGTATCCTCGCAAAGGGCGCCAAGGATACGCAACGAGCGCAAAGAACTTGCTCTGCTACCACCCACCCTCACCAAGGAGTAGAATCCACAGCGCCCTTCGCGGTACTTGGCGTCCACCGCGCGATCCTACCATAGATACCCTTAGCGGCACTCTGCGTCCTTTGCGCGAACCAGCTCTCTGCACCCTTCGCGCCCTTTGCGCGTTGGGTATCCTCGCAAAGGGCACTAAGGAGACGCAGAGAACGCAAAGAAACCCTTAGGATAACCCCCATCCTCACCCCAAACAAGACGTGAGAGGCGCAGCGCCCTCCGCGGTACTTAGCGCCCACCGCGCGATCCTACCATCGACACCCTTAGCGGTACTCTGCGTCCTTTGCGCGAACCAGCTCTCCGCACCCTTCGCGCCCTCTGCGGTACTTCGCGCCCTTGGCGCGGTACCACCTCAGACACCCTTCGCGCCCGTTGCGAGAAACTCTCACCGGAGTTTGACGAGCTTCACCCCCTCCCTGAACCCCTCCCCACAGCGCAGCACACAGAGGTACACCCCTGCCGGAACCTCCACGCCCGCATCATCGCGGCCATCCCAGCGCGCGGAGTGCTCCCCCGCCGGCAGCGCGCCCCGCAGCAACGTCCTCAGCGCCCGGCCGTGCAGGTCAAACACCAGCACCTCGACCTCCTGCTCCCCCGCCAGCGCAAACCTCACCACCGTCCCTGGATTGAAAGGGTTCGGATAACCCCCGAGCAGCGCAGTCCGCCTCGGCACCGCGACCGGCTCGCCCCCAGAGCTGGCCGGCACGAACACGGTCACCGGCCCAAACAACTCCACCTGGCCGTTCAAATCCTCCTGCCGCAGCTTGTACCAGTAGGTCTGCTCCGGCACCACCGTGCGGTCCACATAGCGATACTGCCGCGGCTGCACCGAATTGCCCGCCCCCGGAATCAGCGGGCTGATGGCCAGGTACGGCAGAGCCTCCCCCTGGCTGCGCAGCACATAGAAGCCGCGACTGTTCACCTCGCTCTCCGTGATCCAGGTCAACTCTACCCCCTGCGGCACCACTGCTGCGCCGAACGATGTCAAGGTCACAGGCAGGGACACATCGTATTGGTCGTCCAAGTCGGTCGTCGTGCCGGGTGCGCCCGAGGACCACAGCATGCTGGTCTGCGTGGCAACAGTAGAGCCGCTGGCATCCAGGACTTCTAACTTTCTGATGGCCGTGTTCGCCGGCACCGCCATCTTGAAGTACCCGGCCGTACCGGAGTAGCCCTCGTCAATGCCGTTGTCCTCCACCGCATAAGCGCCGATGATATTGTCGCTGGCATCAAACGCCAGCACCGCCAGCCCCGCGGTGCTTGCCACCGCCGTCGCCTCGATCCAGGCACCGGAGGTGGACATGTCAAGCGTGTTCACCCCAGCATCTGCGTCAAGATCTGTCGAGGTGTTCAGTTTCCTAAACCTTACCCTGAGGGTTGTGGACCTCGTGCCGACGCCTGCATACACATATGCATGCAGCCACCCTGACCATACGCCGGAGCCATCGGTGGTCACCTGAGGAAGGCCATTGTTTCCCCAGGACGTGCCAACATGCACCCATCTAGATTGTGCAGCGTTCCACACTCTCGCCGAGCTCCAACTGTACGTTACATAGACCCGATACTCGTACACGGAAGATGCGTCCCCTGCGAGGGTAACGTGGACGGCAAATGGAGTGCCGACCTCCGTCCCGCTGCCGTGGGCGGCTATGGATGTGGGGTAGAAATTGTAGGACACACCGGCGCCGATGGCAATAGGCCCGCAGATGAGCATGCAGGAGAGCAGCCCCCAGTGCACCGAGAAGTGACAGGCTTTCATCTCCGCTCCCTCCCTGTCTCAGTACGTTCACCGGAAATACCACCACTTCCTCTACACCTCCTGACAAGCAGCCAAGGTCACCCACAAGGCGACCTTCACGGCGCCTCGCGGGCTGTGGCCGCATCGGTTTTGCGGCAATCCCCGTATAAGGGACGCGCCGCGGCGCCAATGCTCCGCGCTCCAAGCACTGTTCCCCTTCTCATGGCGCTTCCCTCCTCTGCTTCGCCTGAGACCTGTCCAGCGAGCGCAAAATAACACGCGCACGGGAAAAAGTCAAGCACAAAATGCACCACCTGCGGCCAGGTCTGCAAAGCCACTGCTGGCCCTGAACTTGCGCTATGAGCCGAGGCGCTTCAAGACCCCTCACCAACCCCATGCCGCCCGGCGCTCCACACCATGCGCCGATACTCCAGCTTCTGCCCAGCCCCAAAATTGAGAATATACCCCAAGGTGAAACCAGTGGCCTTCAAATAGTGCAGCAACTGCGCCTCGTGCACCGGGGTAATCCGCTCGCAGGCCTTCAACTCCAGGACCATCTTGCCCTCAACCACGATATCGGCGTAATACTCGCCCACCAGAACCCCGTCGTAGTACACGGCGATCGGCCTCTGCACCTCCGCGTGCAGCCCCCTCTTGCGCAGCTCATGCGCCAGCGCGTTCTGATACACCCTCTCGAGGAACCCGCTCCCCAACTCATTGTGTACCGCAAACGCGCACCCCAGCACCGCGTGCGACAACTCCCTCTCCAGAATCTCCGTCATCTCCCCCTCCTCCCTTGGTTACGTTCGAACTGGGCACCAACAGCTGTCCACCACCAACCCTCGTCTTCTGCACCCTTTGGCTACTCCTTGCTCCCCACCAGCGACACTGGCTTCCCATCAACGCCTTCAGCGTCTCCGCACCTGTATCAGCTGGTCATCAGCGCTTATCAGCGTTATCAGCGGTTTCTCCCCATCGCGCCCATCAGCGTTATCAGCGGCTTCTCCCCATTCGCGCCCATCAGCGCCATCAGCGGTTTCTGCCCATTCCCGCCCATCAGCGTTATCAGCGGTTTCTCCCCATTCCCGCCCATCAGCGTTATCAGCGGCTTCTCCCCATTCGCGCCCATCAGCGCTATCAGCGGTTTCCACCATTCGCGTCTATCAGCGTTATCAGCGGTTTCCACCATCACCACCCATCAGCGCTCCCAGCGGCACCTCCCCCCACACACCCACCGCCACGAACCCCTCCACCTCCGTCCTCCTCTCCCCCACCACATGCCCGGCATTGTCCCTGCGCCGCCAGCTCACCCCCGCATCCACCACCACGTTCCGCCACCGCTGATACCGCAGCGCAACCCCCACCTCAGTGCTCTTCTCCACCACTCCCCACGGAAAATCCCAGTGATGCGGAAACTCCCGCAGGCGATAGAGATCATCGAGAATGCTCAGCTCACCCTGCCATCCAAGGCGGAGGAAGCCCCGCGCGGTGGTCCAACGCCAGGGGAAGCCCAACCACGATAGTTCGTGTTGCTCCAGGTCGCTTCCCCCAGAAAACCCCAGAGGCAGCCCCCTCGCCACATAGTTTATGTGCGGCGTCTGGTGCCGGTACGTCCAGCTCGAGACCCGCACATAGTCCCAGCGCAGCACCCCTCCCTCAGGGCCACCGAGGCGGTAGGACATGCCAGCCCTCACCGCCGTCGCGTCCGGTATGGGCTCGCGATCCAGCTGCACATCGTCGATCATCACCATGCCCCACGTGCGCAGCCGCGGCCACGGGAACCACTCCCACCACCCGGTCAAGAACCAGTTATCGCGATTCTTGCTCAGCTCGTTGGTGCGCGCATTGCGCTCGTACTCCTGGTAAGCCATGAAAGGGTTCGAGTAAGCCAGGCTCAGCGGCCGATCCACCCCCGCGTACAACATCCCCTCACCCACGCCAAGATGCAAGGTACCGCCGTTGCTATAGCTGAGGAAATGCCCCGCAAGATAGCGGTGCACGTTGTCCTTGCCCCCTGTGTCGCGCACGGTCTCCAGGTATGTACTCAAGGCGCGAAAACGAAAGCGAAAATAACGGAGCTCGATGAGCACCCCGTCATAGGCTGGGCCCCAGGCGCTAAGCCACACGCTCTGCGCGTCCCCTGGGCCCCATGACTCCTTGAACCTGCCAAAGCGGGCGCTGAGCCAGGTGGTGCGGTACTCCAGAAACGCATAGTCGCACTCGGCGGCATTCAGCCCACCCAAGCGCCTCTTCTTTCGCGGGTGGCCGGTAAACGCCGGCACCTCTGCCGAGTCCGGCGTGGCCCGCACCCGCACGTAGGCATCCACGTGTGCTGCCAGGCGAATTCTCCCCTCTCCCTCCAAGAAGTAGCCCCCTCCCTTGGCTTTCGCCACTGGTCTGGCACCGGTGAGGCCGACAATGCCGATCCGCCACGCGTCCCACTGCGCCGCCTCGGCCTCGGCTTCCCTGCGCAGTTCCTCTCGCACAATAGCCGCCGCCCAGGGTGGAAGAACATGGGAGTAACCCGACCCCAGGGCGGCCACCGCCCGCCGCTCCTGCGGCCACACCGAACGGTCACACTTGTCCCAGGGTGCGCTTGCCGCCGCCTCTACGTACAGATTGAGCCAATGGTCAAAGGGGAGAACCTGGCCGCGCACCGCCGACACCAGAGAGGCCCCCAGCCAAAACACTAGGGACAGACCAGAACCGATCAGCTTCTTTCCGAACAAGGACACCTCCGCCGAGAATATCTACAGTCTGTGCACACGAGGGGTGAGCCAAGAGGCGTACGAACTTGATCGTGCCCGTGTGGAAGGAAGGAGGCTAACCTCATGAGAGCCAAGGAGGCGAGAAAGAGGCGGTGGGTGGGGGCGCTACCGGCGCAGGTCTGGCTTCCTTTGGCCTGGACGAAAAAGGGCCCGAGCCGCCAGGGAGAGCAGACGCGGCTGCGCCAGCACAAGAGTGAAGAGCATGGACGCGAGGTGGTCGCGATTGCGGCAGGACAGCACGGAGAGCACGCGGGGAGAAAGAGCGTCGAACAGACGCCGGTAGTCCTCGTGGGTAAAGCGGTTGAGAAATGAGCGCACCAGGTGGTGGGCCAAGAGCTCGCGCCTGAGGCCACGGAGCTCCTCGCGGTAGGGCGTACCTGTGAGGATCGCCTGGGCCGCGGCTGCCGCCCCCTTGAGCCCGGTCACCGTGCCGCCCACCGTGCTGTCCTTCACCTGCCCGGCGCTGTCGCCGACAAGGTAGACCTTGCCTGCGCCATAGGTACGTTCGGGTTGCAGCCTGGCCGGGAACAGCGACACCCAGGCCGCTTCCATGGCATAGGGCTCCAGCCCTCGGGCCTTGAGAAAGGATAAGAGCGCCTGACGGGCCTGACGTGGCTCATCTGCAGCCAAGCCTACCGCCGCGGTGCGCGGGGAGTCCGGAATCAGCCAGTAAAAGTAGCGAGTGCTGCCCGGGTCGAACCAGGTGTCCACCGTGGACGGATCCTGGTGGGGACGGAGTTTGACCTTTGCTTGCAGAATTGGCACTCGGGGTCTGCTGTTGAGCTCGGCCACGCGTGCTACTTCACTTGCTGCCCCGTCGCCGGCCACGACATTCTTGGCACAAAGGCGCACCCGGCGTTGGGCTGCGCGGTCCCACAACTCCACGCCCAAACCCTCGCGCGTAGGCACCAGGCCGAGGAAGTTGTGCGCCCACCTGATGGTCGTGCCCCTGTTCTGCGCCAGGCGCGTGAGCAAGGCGATAAGGTCGCTCCTGTCCACGATCAGGTCTGGCTCGTTCAGCGGCACCTGCACCGCCCTACCGTCCGCGCGCAAGCGGAAGCGAAAGATGCGGTTGCGCACCAATCCCTCTTCCTCCACCTCGGGCAAAAGGGACAGGAGCTCGGCGGTAACGATCAGCGTCCTCCGCTGCGGCTTGCGCTCTGGCCCAGCTTGTTCCACCACCACCACCCGCTCGCCATTGGCGGCAAGCCGACAGGCGCAATAGAGCCCGGCCAGCGAAGCGCCGACTATGACGGTTCCTGGATCCATCCTGTTACGCACAATCTATCGCCTATGCCGTCCTGAAAAATGTGACTCCGTGCGCTACCTTTTCTCCGCGACTCATGTCTCCATGCAGGCAGCAACACGTGCCTTCTTCTGAGCTGCGAGCTCGGTCCTCCGTACGGGTGCGCCAACAGCGCCCGCGACTGGCGCACCGCCTCCGTGCTCAGGTCGCCGGCTGGTACTCCGGCACCAGCTCCCGCAGGAGCCGCTTCACCTCCTGCACTTGCCCAGCCGCTGCTGCGGCGGCCAAGGCATCCACAGCCGGTCCAGCCACTCGCGCTGCGGCCCGCTGGCAGCGGTCTCCAACAGACCGTTCTCCGCCACCAGGATCTTTTCATGGACCGTGCGCTTGAACGACTCGTCTTCGCGGAAAAGACTCTCTTTCAGTTTTTCCCCAGGCCGCAGGCCGGTGTAAACGATGCGGATTGTGCGCCGTTGCGGATATTGGATTTCCGGTTGCCCTTTTCTTTGGCTCAAGGTGCTATCGCCCTCGCAACGTAACCGTGTCTACGATCGTCTTCAGGAGGATGACGATATCAAGCCAGATTGACTGGTGCTTGATGTAGTAGAGGTCGTACTGCAGTTTGAGGAGGGCATCCTCTTTTGAGGCCCCGTAGCCCTGCTTGACCAGACCCCAGCCGGCCATGCCGGGTTTGACGGCGTGACGCACGCGGTAGAAGGGGATCTCGCGGGCCAGTTCTTCCACGAACTCCGGCCGCTCGGGGCGGGGGCCGACGGCGCTCATTTCGCCCTTGAGCATGTTGAGGAACTGGGGAAATTCATCCACGTGGGTGCGGCGCAGGATGCGACCCACGCGGGTGACGCGGCAGTCGTTTTCCTGAGCCCACAACGCCCCATCCCTCTCCGCATCCGGCACCATCGTCCTGAACTTGTACACTTTATACCTTTGCCCCTTTTTCCCTACTCTCTCCTGGCTGTAAAAGATGGGGCCAGGGGAGTCCAGGTAGATGGCGGCAGCGATGAAAGGTAAAAAGGCAAAAAGGAAAAAGAGGCCCAGCGAGGCCGAGACGATGTCCAGCAGGCGCTTGAGGAGAGGATAGAGGGCGCCGGTGCCCGGGTGGTGGATGGGCATGGCCACGTACCAGTTGCCGCCCACGTGCTCCACCGGCACCCGGCCCGTCAGTTGCTCGTACAGCACCGGCATGGGGATGATCTCCACGCCTTGCTCCAGACAGTCCATCAGGATCTGCAGCAGCTCGCCGTTGACATCGTGGGTGATGGCGACGATCAGCGTGGTCACCCGCTGCTGCCTGATCAGTTCCGGCAGCGCATAGCGATCGCCCAACACGACGTGGGAAGTGGAAAAGGAAGAAAGGGAAAAAGGAAAAAAGTCCCCTTCCCCCTTTATCCCTTCTTGACTTTCTCCCTTTCTTCCTTCTTGACTTCCTCCCTTTTCCCCTTTTTGCCTTTTTCCCTTTTCTACTTTTTTCCCTAACTTCGCCGGGGCGTCGTCAATGAACCCTACAACCTGATACGTGCCGTTGCCGTGTTCGGCCAGCGCTTGGGCGATGGTGCGGCCGGCCCAGCCGGCGCCGATGATGAAGGCACGGCGGCCGAAGTAGGGCTGAGCCAGGGCCAGGACGTAGAGGCCGCGTCCGGCCAGGAGCAGGGAAAAGGTGAAAAGGAAAAAGGCGAAAAGGGAGAGACGGGAGGGGGGTAGGGCCGGCGGCAGGTAGGGGATGAGCACGTAGACGACGGTGGTGATGGCACCGGCTTTGAGCACGGCCGGCGCCGCGGATGGCTCTGCTTCTTCCAGAACGCCGGCGCAGAGCGGGGTCATGCGGGTATGGCGGATGAGGGTAGCGTTGCTTTCTTCGGAGAGGGTCTTGTAGTTGCTGTAGTGGGCGTCGCGGTAGTCCCGGATGCGGCCATCCTCGATGGCGGCTTTGATCTCCAGGATGCCATCAGCGACAGTGCGACGAGGGGTGAAACCCAGGTATTTTTGAATCTTGCCGAAGGAGACGCGGTAGTTGCGCCGGTCCAGGTCTTCGCCCTGGTGGATGACCTCTACGTCGGGGATGAGTTCTTTGATGAGGTCGCCAAGCTGGGCGATGCGGTAGTTCTGGTCGTCGGAGCCGACGTTGAAGGTCTGGCCTTTGACGGCGCGCAGGGGGGCTTCCAGGCACTTGAGGATGGCCTGGGCGGCGTCGTCCACGTGGATGAAGGGGCGCCACTGGTCGCCGTGTGCTCCCATCCTCAGGAACCCACTTCTCCCTATCAAACTCCCACGGTTCGCAACCCACACACTGCCGCCGCTTCACTCAATCCCCCTTCCGATTTCCACTTTCCATTCTCCCCCTCCATTTCTCCCCTTTCCATTTTCCCCTTTCCTCTACGTCGCTGGCCGATACTGAGGTACAATCTCTCGCAACAACCGCCGCACCTGATCCTCATCCCCCCGCCGCGCTGCCCCAATCAACGCATCTACCTGTCGCTCCAAACCAGCGTAGGAATCAGCATCCTCACCTTCATCCTTTCCCCCGTCCATTTTCCCCTCTCCCCTTCCCCCTTCCCCTTTCCCCTTTCCATTGTCCATTTCCCCCACAAGCCCGTTCCGACACACAAACACCTTCTCATGCTGCGTCCGCTGGCACACCTCGCCCTCGGCAAACAACTCCTCGAAGAGCTTCTCGCCCGGGCGAGCGCCGATGAACTCGATGTCAATGTCCCGCCCCACCTCCAGGCCGCTGAGCC